>ENA-ORCZ01000002-ORCZ01000002.1-marine-metagenome-genome-assembly--contig:-NODE-2-length-644817-cov-57.418192_pt1 | contig 644817 bp, 590 predicted proteins | sample MGYA00237785_ERZ508519 | MGnify/ENA primary metagenome ERZ508519 (study PRJEB26189, sample SAMN06268790) | marine metagenome | isolation source: Bioluminescent Bay, La Paraguera, Puerto Rico | place... | reverse complement strand
AGACATCAGCGCCAAGCCCGCCCACCCGTTCACAATGTCGTGAGACATCCGTTCACAAGGTCCTGAAACCAGACACCGTCATCCCCTCTCTGTGATGACGCACGAGATCGTGTGCTCCGATCTTCGGCTCACGCCCGGCGCCGGCCGCCCACGACCTGCACGGCGTGCGTGAGTGTCATGAGGAGCACCCCGCCGATCAGGTTGCCGAAGGTGGCGATGAGGATGCCGACGAGGATGTCGAGCAGGTCGATCGCTCCGCCGAACCACCAGCCGAACAGCAGGTGCGCGGTCGAGACCACGACGTGGTCGAACGGACCGAGCGCGATCAGGAACCCGACGATGTAGGCGAGCGCGCCGCGCGTGAGCACGAGTTCGGATGTGTGCAGCAGGTAGGACAGCAGCGTCAGCAGTGCGCCCGCGGCGATGGCGCGCGCGAGTGTGGCCCACGGCCCCTTCGCAGCGATCTCGTCCGCGACGCGGATGAGGACGTCCGGTGCGCCGTCGGGCAACGCTCCCGGAACCACGAAGATGCCGGCCATGATCGCGGCGCCGAGCAGGTTGAAGACGAGGACGAAGCCCCAGAGTCGGAGCAGAGCGGTCCATCTCGCCGGACGCGGATGGGCCAGGACCGATGCGACCGGGTCGAGGAAGTTCTCGGAGAACAGTTCGGTCCGGCCGACGACCAGGAACACCAGGCCGATGGCGAAGGCGAGCGCGCCGGCCAGTCGACCCGGCCCGGGGCCGAACTCCGACGAGATCTCCGCCTCCGCCATGCCCTGCGCCACGATGCCGAAGACGATGGTGATGCCCGCGATGAACGCTCCGGCCGACTGCTCGAGCGCCGGCATGGCGAGTCGGCGCTCCCCCTCCGCCTTCGCGCGGTCGAAGATCTCCGATGGCGTCAGGGCACCGCTCATGCCGTGAACGCAACCAGTGGAGCACGCTTCGCGACAGGGCCTTCCCATCCCACCGCGATCGGTGTAGCGCGCCGGGCGCCCCGGTGCCCGGCGCCATGCTGCGTTCGAGTGCGCCGGCCCGGCACGGCGCGTCAACCCCCTGCGAGTCGGTCGGGAATCCGGACGCCGGTCCGGTGGTTGGGCGTAGCGTGGCATCCGTACGTCACGAGTGGAAGGGGACCACATGACCGACTCGAAGACCGCATCGAAGTCCAAGGCGCCGATGAGCGGCGCCGACCCCGAGGTCGCCTCGGGAGTCTCGCAGTTCTTCACCCCGCTCGTTCACGAGCTCACCGTGCTCGCGATCAACGGCAAGCAGGCGCATTGGAACGTGCGCGGCCGCGACTTCCTCGAGGTCCACGAGTTCCTCGACACCGTCGTGGACCACGCGCAGGAGTGGGCGGACCTCGCCGCCGAGCGCGTCGTCGCACTGGGTCTGCCGATCGACGCCCGGATGGCGACGATCGCCTCCGAGAGCGAGGCCGCCAATCCGAAGGCCGGCTTCAAGCAGTCCGATGACACGATCGCCGATGTGGTCGCGCAGATCGACATCGCGACGGCACGCGTGAACGCGGCGATCGAGGGTCTCGAGGAGCTCGACCCCGCGAGCCAGGACGTGGCGATCGCGATCCGCCAGGGCCTGGACAAGGACCGGTGGTTCCTCGCGGCACACGTCAGCGTGAAGTAGGACCGGAACACGCGACACCCGCGCCGAAGGGTGCGGACGGACGGGCCCGGGTGCAGAATGCCGGAATGGCGGACGCACCCGGGCCCGACCCGTCCCAGCCACCCGAGGCGGCCGGACCGGCCGGAACCCTGACCGACGCGCAGATGTCGCTCCGCGCGCAGATGCTCGCGACCGAGCACTGGAGCCTGCTCGCCACGCGGAGCACCACCCAGAGCGAGGTGCTGACCCGCATCGCGATCTTCCTCACGCTCGTGTCCGCCGGCCTCGTGACCCTCGGCGTGCTGGGCAACGCGACGCAGTTCCGCGGATGGTTCGGCGTCGCCGCGCTCGGCGTGCTGCTGCTCCTCGCGATCCTCGGCCTCATCACCCAACTCCGGACGTACAACGCATCGCTCGACGACCTCATGTACGTGATCGCGATGAACCGGCTGCGTGGGGCGTACCTCGACCTGGATCCGGGCATCGCGCCCTACCTCGTCTCGTCGGCGGAGGACGACGAACCCGGCGTGCACCGGACGTACTACGCGTTCACGCCCCGGACGGGCCAGATGCTGGCCAGCTCGGCGATGATCATCACCGTCGTCGAGGCTGCCGTGATCGGGCTGTTCCTCGGCGGCCTCGTGCTCGCGCTCGGCGGCGCGATCTGGCTCGTGGTGACGGTCGGCGTGATCGTCGGCATCGGGTGGGTATTCGCGTGGGCCGTGGTCGGCTACCGCGGTTACCGGGCCGCGTTCCGGGCGCACTCGCCCCTCCGGAGCAGCGCGGCGCGGGCCGGCCGCGCGGATGCCGCGGCCTAGCGCCGGAGCCAGGCGAGCACCGCGAGCACGCGGCGGTGGTCGGTGCCGGAGTCCTCGAGGCCGAGCTTCTGGAAGATCGAGGTCACGTTCTTCTCCACCGCCCCGACCCCGATGTAGAGCTGCGCGGCGATGCCGGCGTTCGTGCGACCCTCGGCCATCAGCTCGAGCACCTCGCGCTCGCGCGGGGTGAGCGAGGCAAGCGGGTCGCCGCGCCGGGCGAGGAGCTCGCGCACCACCTGCGGGTCGAGCACGGTGCCGCCGTCGCGGATGCGGAGCACCGCGTCCTGCAGGTCGTCGAGCGAAGCGACGCGGTCCTTCAGGAGGTACCCCATCCCGCCGTCGGCGGACGACAGCAGCTCGTGCGCGTACGTCCCCTCCACGTACTGGCTGAGCAGGAGCACGCCCGTGCCCGGCCGGCGTCGGCGCACCTCGATTGCAGCGCGAACGCCCTCGTCGCGGAACGTCGGCGGCATGCGCACGTCGAGCACCGCGACATCCGGTGCCGCGGTCTCGAGTTCGGCGAGCAGCGCCTCGGCATCGCCGTACGCGCCCACCGTCTCGAAGCCGGCCTCGTCGAAGAGCCGCACGAGTCCCTCGCGGAGGAGCATCGAGTCCTCCGCGAGGACCACGCGGATGGGGCGGGCAGGCGGCGCGGTCTGGCTCACGCGCCCACACTATCGACGGGAGTGGTCGGCGTCTCGACCGGTGCGAACGGGAAATGGGCGCCGATCACCGTCGGCCCGCCGGCGGGACTGTCGACGACCATCACGCCGCCGAGGCCGCGCACCCGTTCGTCGAGCCCTGACAGTCCGTGCGCGGGCAGCGCGACCGCTCCCCCGTGGCCGTTGTCGGTCACCCAGAGGTCGAGCCAGAATCCGGTCGTCCCGGTGTCGCGCTCGGCGAGACGCAGGCGGATGGCGCTCGCGCCCGAGTGCTTGACCGCGTTGGTCAGGAGCTCGGCGGCGATGAAGTAGGCGTTCCGCTCGATGGCCGCCGGAAGGGCGGCATCCGCCGGGAGCAGCCATTCGAACTCGACCGGCACCGGGCTGCGCGCCGCGAGGGACTCGAGCGCGCTGGCGAGCCCGCGGTCCTGGAGCAGGGGCGGCGCGAAGCCGCGGGAGAGCGCCCGGAGTTCGTCGAGCGTGTCGCGCGCCTGGTCGCGGGCCTCACCGAGCAGGCCCTTCGCGGCGTCGGGATCGGCGTCGAGCTTGCGTTCGATGGCGGCGAGATCCATCTGCAGGCGCACGAGCCGCTGCTGAGGGCCGTCGTGGATGTCGCGCTCGAGGCGACGGAGCGCCGCGTCCTCGGCCTGCACCGCGGCACCGCGGGAGGCGGCGAGGTGCCGGACCTGGCGCTCGAGCGCTTCGGACCGCCAGGCGCCGAGCATGCCGCGTCCGATCGCGTCGTGCATCCAGGTGAGTCCGGCCGTGACGAGCGGCAACGTGAGCAGGAACGCCAGGCCGAGCGCGAACTGCGCGATGACCTCGATCGCGAGCGGGTCCAGGCCGACCGCCGCGGATCCGCCGGGCCAGACTCGGTCGAGGAACCACTCGACCGGCCACACGTCCCGCGAACCCTGCGGGAGGAAGATCGCCCAGATCCAGTACGTCACCCCGCCGAGCGCGATGGAGAGCCACACCACGGTCACGGTCCAGCTGAACAGCGACACGACCGGTGCGACGACCATGCCGTGCAGCAGGTACAGCCAGTAGTGTCCGTCGACGAACGGCGCGAAGAAGGCCCGCCACGGTCCCTCGCCGACGGGCGCCGCGGCCTCCCACTGCGGCCGGCGGATGGCGGATCGGCCCGCCCAGCCGAGGCGCACGAGTTCGAAGGTTCCGAACCCGCGTGCGGTGTACAGCGAGGCGACGACGATGACGAGTCCGACGACGACGACGAGCAGGCTGACGCCCGTCGAGAACAGGGTCACCAGGGTGACGAAGGCGACGAGCGCGACGGGGAACCCGAGGAGCAGGTACCCGAGTTCGCGTGGCAGCCCCGTCCAGAGGCGACCGTAGCCACGGCGCCGCGGCGCGGCATCCGTCGTCGTCGGCACGGTCGGGCCGGTCGCGGCGGGGTCAGTGAGCGTGGTCATGATCGTTCGTCTCCTCGGTCATCGTCGCACGCTGACCGGGTTCGACGACCACGAACCGGCCCACCATCCCCTGGTCTTCGTGCTGCAGCAGGCGGATCATGCTTCGAGCCTCGCGGGCGATGCGCTCCCGCCCCAGCCGACCGCCACCCGGATCGGCACGGGGGTTCGCCCCCGTCGGCGCGGGGGCGCGCCGGAGGCGGTCGCCGACCCCGGCGGAGTCAGAGGGCGTCGTGCGTCGCGCGTCCGCCGAGCAGCGTGAGCGCCACGGGCATCCTCCTGAGGTCGTCGACGGATGCCGCGAGCGGGTCGTGCTCGACGACGGCGAGATCGGCGACCATCCCCTCTCGCACCTCGGCGCCGAGTCCGTCGGTCGAGGCGGCGAGCGCGACGCGGGCGTCGAGAGCCTGCTCCGGATGCCACGGCTCGCGCCCGCCTCGCGAGCGTCCGACCGCCGCGGCGATGGCGATCCACGGGTCGAGCGGTGCCACGGGTGCGTCGGAGCCGAGCGCGAGATCGACCCCGGCCGCGGCCAGATCGCGCAGCATGAACGCGCGGTGCGTCCGCCCCGCCCAGTACACGTCGGCGACGTCGCGGTCGTCCATGGCGTGCTCGGGTTGCACGCTCGCGACGACGCCGAGCTCCGCGAACCGGGCCAGGTCGTCGCGGCGGAGCAGCTGCGCGTGCTCGATCGACGCGCGCCCGTGCCAGCCGCCCGGTCGCACGGCCTCGAGGGCGTCGAGGGCGCGCTCGTTCGCTCGGTCGCCGATCGCGTGGACGGCGGGCGCGAGGCCGATCCGGTCGGCGTGCCGCAGATGCGGGACGAGCTCCTCGTACGGCACGTTGACGAGCCCGTGCGGGTGCTCGTCGGGGCCGAGTCCGGGGTACGGGTCGACGCACCAGGCCGTACGGGTGTTGAGCGAGCCGTCGGTGATCACCTTGTACGGGCCGACGCGGACGAGCCCGTGCGTGCCAGCGACCTCGTCACCCGTGCGCAGGTGCTCGGCCTCCGCCCGGTCGAGGTCGCGGGTGTAGACGCCGAACCGCACGCGGAGCGCGTCGGCGCCGTGCGCGGCGCGCCGCGCCCAGTCGTCGCGGTTCCAGCGCATCTCGAGGTCGACCACGCCGACCACGCCACGCGCCGCCGCCGCGCGCGACGCCTGGTCGACCCATGCGTCGAGCACCCCGTCGGGGAGGTCGTCGAGTTCGCGCACGAGCCGGAAGCAGTCGTCCTCGCGGAGCACCGCGGTCGCCTCCGCCGTCTCGCCGAAGCCGTGCCGCCGCGCCGCGGCGCGGTTCACCCAGCACGAGTGCAGGTCGGCCGCGACGAGCACCACCGGCACCTCGCCCGAGACGGCGTCGAGCGCGCCGATCGTCGGCGCATCCGGCCAGAGGCCGTCGCGGTACCCGAAGCCGACGACCTCGTCTGCCCCGCCCGCGACGGATGCGGCGACGAGCGCGACCGCCTCGGCCGCCGACGCGACGCCGCCGAGATCGAGCCGCCGCGAGACCATGGCCCACTGCGAGAGGTGCACGTGACGGTCCCACAGGCCGGGAACGATCCAGCGTCCGGCGAGTTCGAGCCGCCGGGCGCCGGGCGCGGGCGCCAGGCTGCCGGCCGGGGCGACCGTTCGGACGACGCCACCTGCGAGGTGCACGTCGACCGGGAGGGACTCGCCGGGGAGGCGCCCTCCGGCGAGCACGAGCACGTCCGGGGCCGAGCGGCGCGCCGTGGCATCCGACCCCGTCATGCGGGCTCCCCCGCCGCGTGAGTCGACCCGTCGGCAGCGGTCGCACCGGCCCGACGGGCGCGGGCCGCCCGGAGCGCCTCGTGCGTGCGACGCATCTCCGCGGCGAGCGCGGGGCTCGCGTAGGGCCCGTCGCCGTCGAGTTCGGCGATGATGCGGTCGACGGTCTCGTCGGGCCGGTTCTGGCTCATCTTGTTCTTCGCGACGAACCGCGTGATCGGGATGCGGAGGCCGACCGTGCCCGCCGCGATGCGCTCGGCGTAGGCGGCGTTCTCGGGGGTCGAACGCATGCCGCGCGGCTGCGGCATCCGCTGTTCGAAGTGCTCGACGAGCGCGTCGAGGACGCGGAGGTTCTCATCGGGCTCCAGCAGCTCGGGAGTGCCGTGGAGGTGCGCGGTGACGAAGTTCCACGTCGGCACGGCGGGGTTCGCGTCGTACCACCCCGGGGAGATGTAGCCGTGCGGCCCCTGGATGATGACGAGCACCTCGTGGCGCCCGAGCTCGTGCACCACCTCGTCGGGTCGGCCGACGTGCGTGAGGAGGACGATGCCGTCGGCCGTCTCGTCGAGGAGCACCGGGTAGTGGGATGCCACGAGCCCCGAGGCATCCGTCATGCTCACGATGCTCGCCCACGGGTGCTCGCGGACGAGGCGCTTGACGCTCTCCTCGCTCGCCATGGTGAAGCTCGGGTTCTGTCTCATTTCGGCGTCGGCTCCTATGCCTGGCAGTTCGGGCACCAGTACAGCTTCCGGGCGCCCATCTCCTCGAGGAGGATGTTCGTGCCGCAGACGCGGCACGGCAGGCCCTCGCGCTTGTACACCCAGTGGCGGTCGTCGCGGTTGGCCATCGCCGCGCGCCACGCCTCGCCCTCGAGGCCGTCCATGGTCATCATCTGGCCGGTCTCGACGCCGACGCGGAGGAGCCGCGACCAGTCGTGCCAGAGCTCGCGGACGATCTCCTCGGGCACGAGCCGTCCCGGCGTGTGGGGATTCAGGCGCGCGCGGAACAGCAGTTCGGCGCGGTAGACGTTGCCGATGCCCGAGACGACGTTCTGGTCCATGAGGAGGAGTCCGATGGGCGTGGGCTTCCGGCGGACGACGCTCGTGAAGCGCTCCTCCGCGGCGGGGCCGTCGTCGAGCAGCGGGTCGGGGCCGAGCCGGCCGACGACCTGCTCGACCTGCGCGGGGTCGAGCACCTCGCACGCGGTGGGCCCGCGGAGGTCGGCCACGACGGTGTCGGTGAGCAGGCGGACCCGCACCTGCCCGATCGGCTCGGGCGGGAAGGCCTCGAGCGCCGCACCCTCCTTCTCCGACTCCGACATGCGAAGCCGAGTGCGGCGGGGGGCGCCGATCGAGGCGACCGAGTTCTCGCCCGCGGTGTCGAACACGACCGCATCGGGGTTGGGGCCGTCGAGGAAGGTGCCCTTCTGGTTCGTCTGGCCCATGCGTCCGTTCGACGATGCGATCGTCGCGTCCATCACGATGTCACCGGCGAAGTCCCACGCGCCGTACATGCCGAGGTGGACCCTGAGCCAGCGGTCCCCCTCGAAGCCGAGGAACATCTGCTTGCCGACGGCGCGGGCGTCGACCATCCGCCGCCCGTCGAGGTCGGCCGCCCCCTCGGCGAACCGGCCCTGCGGGCTCGACGCGCGGACGAGGCGGCCGACGAAGTTGCGCTCGAACTGACGCGTGATGCGATGGACGGAGTGGCCCTCGGGCACCGGCTACTCCGCGGGCGCGCCGACGACGCGACCGGTCGAGCCGTCGACGTCGACGCCCTTGCCGGCGATGTCGCCCGTCGTCTCGTACTCGGCGAGCTGGCCGATGCGGCGAACGTGCCGTTCGTCGCCGGAGAAGGGTTCGGCGATGAAGGCGTCGATGTACCGGATCGCCTCCTCGACGGTGTGCTGGCGGGCGCCGATCGAGATCACGTTCGCGTCGTTGTGCTGGCGCGCGAGGATCGCGGTGTCCATGCTCCACACGAGCGCCGCGCGGATGCCCGCGACCTTGTTCGCCGCGATCTGCTCGCCGTTGCCCGAACCGCCGAAGACCACTCCGAGCGTCTTGACGCCCGCGGCCTGGTCGCGCGCCACGGCGAGCGCGGCGTTGATGCAGAAGGCCGGGTAGTCGTCGAGCGCGTCGTACTCGACGGGACCGTGGTCGACGACCTCGTGACCGCCGTTGAGGAGGTGCGCCTGGAGCGTCCGGCTGAACTCGAGGCCGGCGTGGTCGGTCGCGATGTGGATGCGCATGGGCCAAGTCTAGGGAGCGCGATGGCCCTGCCGGGTTCCGGCGGGCGGGACTAGGCTGATCGGGTTGCCCGCGCCACGAACGCCGGGGCGACGCATCCGTTCGACGCAGATGGAGACCTGAGTGCCTGGAGAGAACCTCACCCGCATCGAGGCCGAGGAGCGCGCCGCGCTCGTCACGGTGCACGACTACGACGTCCGCCTCGACGTCACGACCGGGCCGGAGGTGTTCCGCTCGGAGACGACCGTGCGCTTCGCCGCCCGGAAGGGGGCGTCGACGTTCATCGACGCGATCACCGCGGCCGTGCACTCCGTGACGCTCAACGGCCGCGAACTCGACCCCGCCGAGGTCAGCGACGGCATCCGCATCCAGCTCGCCGACCTCGATGACGAGAACGAGCTGACGGTCGTGGCCGACGGCCGCTACATGCACACCGGCGAGGGGCTGCACCGCTTCGTCGACCCCGTCGACGACGAGGTGTACCTCTACACCCAGTTCGAGGTGCCCGACTCGCGCCGGATGTACGCGGTGTTCGAGCAGCCCGACCTGAAGGCGGAGTTCCGGTTCACGGTCACCGCACCGGCCCACTGGCAGGTCGTGTCGAACTCGCCGACGCCCGAGCCCGTCGACGCGCACGACGGTGCGAAGACGTGGTCGTTCGAACCGACGCCGCGCATCTCGAGCTACATCACGGCGCTCGTCGCCGGCCCGTACGACGTCGTGCGCGACGAGCTGACGAGCGCCGACGGCCGAGTGATCCCGCTCGGCGTGTTCGCACGCAAGAGCCTGTCGGAGTACCTCGACGCCGACTACGTGTTCGAGAAGACGAAGCAGGGCTTCGCGTACTTCGAGGCCAAGTTCGGCGTGCCGTACCCGTTCGCGAAGTACGACCAGCTCTTCGTGCCCGAGTACAACGCCGGCGCGATGGAGAACGCGGGCGCGGTCACCTTCACCGAGGTGTACGTCTTCCGCTCGAAGGTCACGGATGCCATCCGCGAGCGTCGGGTCGTGACGATCCTGCACGAGCTCGCGCACATGTGGTTCGGCGACCTCGTGACCATGAAGTGGTGGAACGACCTGTGGCTGAACGAGTCGTTCGCCGAATGGGCGTCGACGATCGCGACCGCCGAGGCCACCGAGTGGGAGGGCGCCTGGACGACCTTCAACGCGATGGAGAAGAGCTGGGCGTACCGCCAGGACCAGCTGCCCTCGACGCACCCGATCGTCGCGGAGATCCGCGACCTCGAGGACGTGCTCGTGAACTTCGACGGCATCACCTACGCCAAGGGCGGGTCGGTGCTGAAGCAGCTGGTCGCCTGGGTCGGCGTCGACGAGTTCTTCGCCGGCGTCTCGGCGTACTTCCGGAAGCACGCCTGGGGCAACACGACCCTCGCCGACCTGCTCGCCGAGCTCGAGGCCGCGAGCGGGCGCGACCTGTCGGGATGGGGCAAGCTCTGGCTCGAGACCGCCGGCGTGAACACGCTGCGTCCCGAGATCGAGACCGACCACGACGGCCGCATCACCTCGTTCGCGGTCCTGCAGTCGGCGATCGAGGCCTACCCGACGCTCCGCCCGCACCGCCTGGCCATCGGGTTCTACAACCTCACCGGCGGCAAGCTCGTGCGCGAGCACCGCGTCGAGCTCGACGTCGACGGCGAGCGCACCGACGTCGCGGAGCTCGTCGGCCTCGAGCGCCCCGACCTCGTGCTGCTGAACGACGACGACCTGGCCTACGCGAAGATCCGCCTCGACCCCGCGTCGCACGGCGTGGCCCTGGCAAACCTGTCGGAGATCGAGGACCCGCTGGCCCGCGCGCTCGTCTGGAGCTCGGTGTGGGATGCCACGCGCGACGCCGAGACCCGGGCGAGCGACTACCTCGCGCTCGTGCTCGGCAACATCGCGAGCGAGACCGAGTCGACGACGCTGCGCATCGTGCTGGCGAATGCGATCCTCGCCGCGGGCGCGTACACCGAGCCCGCCCGCCGGAGCGATGCGCTCAGGCTCCTCGCCGACGGCTTCTGGGAACTCGCGAGCGAGGCCGAGGCCGGCAGCGACGCCCAGTTCCAGTTCGTGAAGTCGTTCGCAGCCATCGCCGAGCACGGTTCGAACCTCGGCGCGCTCGAGGACCTCTACGCCGGGACCGTCTCGCTCGACGGCCTCGCCGTCGACACCGACCTCGGGTGGGAACTGCTCATCGCGCTCGCCGCGGCCGGCCGCGCGGGCGACGCCGAGATCGACGCGCGCCTCGCCGAGGACGACACGGTCACCGGGCGCGAGGCCGCGTCGAAGGCGCGTGCCGCGATCCCTACGGCCGAGGCGAAGGAGCGTGCATGGTCGTCGCTCGTCGACACCGACACGGCGACGAACTCCGTCGTGCGCGACACCGCGATCGGCTTCGTGCGCTCCGCCGACCTGGCCCTGCTCGAGGGCTTCGTCGACCGGTACTTCGCGATGATCGGTCGGGTCTGGACCGAGCGCAGCTACGCGATCGCCGAGAAGCTCGTCGACGGGCTCTACCCGTCGACGCTCGCGAACCGCGCGCTCGCCGACGCGTCGCGGGAATGGCTCGACGCGAACCCCGAGGCGCCCGCCGCGCTTCGGCGGCTCGTCGTGGAGAACCTCGCCGGCGTCGACCGCGCGCTGGCCGCGCAGGCGCGCGACGCACAGGAGGCCTGATGTCCGGGCGCCCGGACCTCACTCGGGCGGAGGCCGAGGAGCGCGCGTCGCTCCTCGCCTCCCCCGCCTACGAGGTCACGCTGGACCTCACCGGCGATGGCGGCCGGTTCCGGTCGGACACGCTGGTGCGCTTCGCTGCGACGCCGGGTGCGTCGACGTTCATCGAGGCGACCACGACCGAGGTGCACGAGGTGGTCCTGAACGGTCGGCCGCTCGAGGCGGCATCCGTCTCGGACGGCTACCGGATCCGGCTGGACGACCTCGAGGCCGAGAACGAGCTGCTCGTCGTCTCGACGCGCGAGTACACGAACACCGGTGAGGGACTGCACCGCTTCGTCGACCCCGTCGACGGCGAGGCCTACCTCTACACCGAGTTCGCCGTCGCCGAGGCGAACCGCGTGTACGCCGTGTTCGACCAGCCCGACCTCAAGGCCTCCGTGCGCTTCACGATCACCGCTCCCGACCACTGGAGCGTGCTGAGCAACGCGCCATCGCCCGAGCCGCACCCCGCGGCATCCGGCACCGCGGTGTGGTCGTTCGAGACCGGGCCCGTGATCTCGAGCTACATCGTCGCGATCATCGCCGGGCCGTACGCGTCGTGGCGGTCGTCGGCGACGAGCCGCGACGGGCGCGAGGTGCCGCTCGGGCTGTTCACGCGTGCGTCGCTCGCGCAGTACGCCGAGCCCGAGGTCATGTTCGAGCTGGTCCGGGCGGGCCTCGCGTTCTACGAGGATGCGTTCGGCGTGCCCTACCCCTACGGCAAGTACGACCAGGTGTTCGTGCCGGAGTACAACTGGGGCGCGATGGAGAACGTCGGGGCGGTGACCTTCAACGAGGGCTACCTGTTCCGCTCGCGCGTGTCCGACGCCCGTCGCGAGCAGCGCGCGATCGTCGTGCTGCACGAGCTCAGCCACATGTGGTTCGGCAACTCGGTGACGATGCGGTGGTGGAACGACCTCTGGCTCAACGAGTCGTTCGCCACCTGGGCATCGACCCTCGCCACCTCGCGGGTCACCGAGTTCTCGGACGTGTGGGCCACGTTCGCGAGCGACGAGAAGACCCACGCCGCCGAGCAGGACCAGCTGCCCTCGACGCACCCGATCGTCGCGGAGATCCGCGACCTCGGCGACGTCGAGGTGAACTTCGACGCGATCACGTACGACAAGGGCGCATCGGTGCTCAAGCAGCTCGTCGCGTGGGTCGGGCTCGAGGCCTTCCAGCGCGGCGTCGGCGCCTACCTCACTCGCAACTCGGGTGGCAATGCGACGCTCGCCGACCTCCTCGTCGAGCTCGAGCGCTCGAGCGGTCGCGACCTCGGGGGCTGGTCGGCGAAGTGGCTCGAGACCGCTGGCGTGAACACGCTCCGGCTCGAGGTCGAGACGGATGCCACGGGGGTCGTGACCGCGGCGCGCGTGGTGCAGACGGCGGCCGACTCGCATCCGACCCTGCGTCCCCACCGCGTCGCGATCGGCTCGTACGACGAGGTCGACGGATCGCTCCAACGGGTGCATCGCGTCGAGCTCGACGTCGACGGCGCCTCGACCGACGTGCCGGAGCTCGTCGGCCGGCCGCGCCCCGCCTTGCTGCTGGTGAACGACGACGACCTGACCTACGCGAAGGTGCGGCTCGACGAGTCGTCGTTCGCGGTCGCGCGCGACCGGCTGTCCGACCTCGTCGATCCGGTGGCCCGCGCGGTCGTGTTCGGTTCGGCGTGGGACGGCGTCCGCGACGCGGAGATCCCGGCCTCGGACTTCGTCCGACTCGTGGTGGCGAACGTCGGCGACGAGACGCAGTCGGCTGCGCGCGGGCTCGCACTCTCCCGTCTCGAGCTCGCGGTCTCCCGGTACCTCGCCGATCACCATCGCGACGTGCTCGCCGAGGAGGCCGCGGACGCGGTGTGGGCGCTCGCCGAGCTCGCTCCCGAGGGCTCCGACGCGCAGCTGCAGTTCGTGAAGGCGTTCACGCGACTGGCCTGCGTGCCCGCGCACGCCGACGTGCTCGAATCGCTCGCGGCCGGCGCGACCGACCTGCCGGGCCTCGAGGTCGACCTCGACCTGCGCTGGGAGATCACGATGGCCCGGGCTGCGCTCGGCGCCGCCGCCGACGACGAGATCGACGCGGCGCTCGCTGCGGACGACACCGCGAAGGGTCGCCAGCTCGCCGAGACCGCGCGCGCCGCGCGGCCCGACCGGGCGGTGAAGGATGCCGCGTGGCGGCGGGTCGCGACCGACACGACGCTGTCGAACGACCTCGCGCGCGCGATCGCCGACGGCTGGCAGCGGACGACGGATGCATCACTCCTGGCCGGGACGGCCGAGGACTACCTCGACCTGCTCGAACGCGTGTGGGCCGAGCGGAGCTTCACCATGGCCTCCCTCATCGTGCGGAGGCTGTTCCCCGCACCGGTCGTCGACGCCGGGATCGCCTCGCGGGTCCGCACCTGGCTCGCCGCGCACACCGAGCCGGCTCCGCTGCACCGACTCGTGGCCGAGCAACTGAGCGAGCTCGAGCGCGCGCTCGCGGCGCGCGAGCGCGACGCCGCGGGCTCGGCCTGATCGCTTCGGCTCCGACCTCGGCCCGCCGACCCGCCCGTGCCAGGGCGGGTCTGCGGGCCGACCCCGTGGGGAACGCACCCAGCATCCACCCCGGTCCCGCTCAGTAGGATTCGAGCATCATGCGCGCGTTCGAAGAACCCGGCCCCGAGCAGGTCGACATCTCCGTGCAGGTCGACGCCTTCCAGGAGACGTGGTACGGCCAGATCCTGTTCAACCTGATCGAGATCGGGATCATCGTCGGCGTCGCGCTCCTGGTGCGCTGGCTCCTGCATTTCGTCATCCGTCGCACGGTCAACCAGGTCGTCACGGGCGTGAAGCGCAAGCAGGATGTCGTCGACACTCAGGCGCTGAACGCGGCGTCGCCGCTCGCCGCGGTCCGCGTCGTGCAGCGGACGCGAACGCTCGGGTCCGTGCTGAAGAACATCGTCAACGTCACGATCGGCGTGCTGGTCGTGATCCTCGTCGTGGGCACGCTGTGGCCCGACGTCCTCGGTTCGTTCACGCTGCTGTCGGCGGCGATCGGCGCAGGGCTCGGCTTCGGGGCCCAGAACATCGTGAAGGATGCCCTGAACGGCATGTTCATGGTCGTCGAGGATCAACTCGGGGTGGGCGACATCGTCGACCTCGGCCATGCGTCCGGCATCGTCGAGGAGGTCCGGATCCGGGTGACGTCGGTCCGCGACGTGAACGGCACGCTCTGGTTCGTACGCAACGGCGAGATCACGCGCGTCGGGAACATGTCGCAGGGCTGGGCACGTGTGATCATCGATCTCGCCGTGCCGTACACGGCCGACGTCGACGAGGTCGAGGCCGCGATGCTCGGCACGGCCAGCGAGATGGCCCGGTCGGGCAAGTGGCGCTCGCGGGTCCTCGAGAAGCCCGAGGTCTGGGGTCTCGAGTCGGTGTCGGCCGATGCGATGGTCATCCGCATCGTCATGAAGGTCCGGACCTCGTCGAAGGACGACGTCGCACGCGAACTCCGGATGCGGCTGAAGCGCACGCTCGACGACATGGACCTGACCCTGCCGAGCCTGTCGAGCGTCGTGCTGACGGGCTTCGACGGCGTCACCCGCGTGAAGGGCGCGAAGCCGCCGAAGACCGAGCCGAGCCCGGTCGTGGAACGCAGGGCGCCGAGCAAGCGCCTGCTGCGTGCGATGCGCGCCGCGGACACCGTCACCGGAACGGGCAGCGTCCCCACCACGCCCGACACCGACTCCAGCCCGAAGGACACCCCGTGAGCCTGCCCGACAACCTCCCCTCGCCGAGCTTCTACGACCAGGTCGGGGGCCACGAGACCTTCGCGAGGCTCGTCCACGAGTTCTACCGGGGCGTGGCCGGCGACCCGGTGCTGAAGCCCATGTACCCGGAGGAAGACCTCGGTCCCGCCGAGGAACGCCTGCTGATGTTCCTCGAGCAGTACTGGGGCGGGCCGACCACGTACGGCGAGCAGCGCGGCCACCCGCGCCTGCGGCTGCGGCACCAGCCGTTCAAGGTCAACCCCGAGGCACGCGACCGCTGGCTCGCCCACATGCGCGCGGCGGTCGACACGCTCGACCTTCCGCCCGTCGCGGAGGCGACGCTGTGGGACTATCTCCAGCGAGCGGCCTTCGCGATGGTGAACACCTTCGAGGAGTAGCCCGCCGCTCATCGACCCGACCGCGAGCTGCAGCCACGCGGCATCCGCCGCTGACACGACGCCGCACCACCCGAGACGAAGGAGTCCCCGTGGCCGACTCGACCACTCCCCCCGCGGCGCCCGGCGCCCCAGCGGAGTACGACGCCGTGATCGTCGGCGGCGGCCTGTCCGGGCTCGTCGCGGCCTCCGAGCTCGTCGACGTCGGCAAGCGGGTGATGATCGTCGACCAGGAGCCTGAGGCGAGCCTCGGCGGGCAGGCGTGGTGGTCGTTCGGTGGCCTGTTCCTCGTCGACTCGCCCGAGCAGCGGCGGCTCGGCGTCCGCGACTCGCTCGAACTGGCGCGCCAGGACTGGCTCGGGACGGCCGGGTTCGACCGCACCGAAGACGAATGGGGGCGCCGTTGGGCCGAGGCGTACCTCGAGTTCGCAGCCCACGAGAAGCGGGAATGGCTCCGGGGCAAGGGCCTGAAGTTCTTCCCGGTCGTCGGCTGGGCCGAGCGGGGCGCCGGCACGGCGGTCGGGCACGGCAACTCGGTGCCGCGATTCCACATCACCTGGGGCACGGGGCCGGGGGTGCTCGAGCCGTTCATCGCGCGGGTGCGCGCCGGCGAGGCGGCCGGGCTCGTGGCCCTGTCGTTCCGCCATCGCGTCGACGAGCTGATCGTCGAGGACGGCGCGGTGGTGGGCGTCCGGGGCGCGCGACTCGCGCCCGACGACGTCGAGCGCGGCGTCGGCTCGAACCGCGAGGTCGTCGGCGAGTTCGAGTTCCGGGCGCCGGCCGTGGTGGTCGCCTCGGGCGGCATCGGCGGCGATCACGACCTCGTGCGGGCGGCCTGGCCCGAACGGCTCGGCACGCCCCCGCCGGAGATGCTGTCGGGCGTGCCCGCGCACGTCGACGGTCGCATGCTCGGCATCGCCGAGGCATCCGGTGCCCGCCTCGTGAACGGCGACCGCATGTGGCACTACACCGAGGGCATCACGAACTGGGACCCGGTGTGGGCCCGGCACGGCATACGCATCCTCCCCGGACCGTCGTCGATGTGGTTCGACGCCACCGGTGCACGCCTTCCGGCCCCGCTCTTCCCGGGGTTCGACACGCTCGGCACGCTCGAGCACCTCGCACGCACCGGCCACGGACACTCGTGGTTCGTGCTCACGCAGCGCATCATCGAGAAGGAGTTCGCGCTCTCGGGCAGCGAGCAGAATCCCGACCTGACGAACAAGGACCTCCGACTGCTCGCGGACCGCCTCGGCTCGGGGGCACCCGGCCCGGTCGAGGCCTTCAAGCAGCACGGCGTCGACTTCGTGGTGGCCGACACCCTCCCGGAGCTGCTCGACGGGATGCGCCGCCTCGACCCCGACGACATCCTCGACACCGACAACGTCGAGCGCGAGATCGTCGCGCGCGACCGCGAGGTGGAGCACGAGTTCTCGAAGGACCTGCAGCTGACCGCCGTCCGCGGGGCCCGGAACTACCGCGGCGACAAGCTCATCCGCGTGGCGTCGCCGCACCGCATCCTCGACCCGAAGGCCGGCCCGCTCATCGCCGTCAAGCTGCACATCCTGACCCGGAAGAGCCTCGGCGGCATTCAGACCGACCTCGAGTCGCGTGCCCTGGGCGCCGACGGGGCGCCCGTGCCCGGCCTCTACGCCGTGGGAGAGGCCGCGGGCTTCGGCGGCGGCGGCGTGCACGGCTATCGCGCGCTCGAGGGCACCTTCCTCGGCGGGTGCCTGTTCACGGGCCGAGCGGCGGGCCGCGCGATCGCCGCGAGGTGACCTCAGAGGGTGACCGGCGCGGATGCCTCGGCTACGCCTTGAGCGTCCAGGCCTTCCGCCGCACCAGCACGTGCCCGCGCCGGGAACTGAGGCGCGTCCACGGGCCCGTCTCGAACAGCGCCGTCGGATCGTCGCCGAGGAAGCCGAGGCTGAACGCCGCGAAGGCCGCACCGGCAGGCACGTACTCGAGCCCGTCGACCCCGCGTCCCCAGACTTCGGAGCGAACGCGCTGCACGAGCTGTTCGCCGGTGCCGTCGGGGATCGTGGCCGCGACCTCGTCGATGCCTGCTCGCGCAGCGCGCTCGAGCGTGGCGGAATCCGTCTCGCCGAGCGGACGCCAGCCGCCTCGTGGCGGCGAGATGCCGGCCCAGGTGACGGTGTTCACCTCGGGCGGCCGGGTCATCGTGACCGGACGCGACTCGTCGTCCTCTCCGAGCTCGCCGCGCGCGCGGACGATCCGGTCGACCACCGAGCGCATCGGCACGACGACGTCGAAGTCGTCGGTCTCGAACAGCTGGAAGGTCCGAAGCCCGAGGACGGTCGGGCTCTCGTCGAGGATGCCGCGCGGGTAGAGGATCGCGGTGTACACGGCCAGGATCCCGCTCGCGGCGACGAGGCGCACGGAGCCGTCCTCGACGCGCGATGCGCGCTGGAGGTACGTGTGCAGATCGCCGAGCGACAGGCTGTCGGCAAGCGTGAATTGCTGGACCATGGCCTGTCTAGACTACCGAGAGAGCGCCGGGGCCCCGCCCGTCGCGCGCCCGCCGGTCGGCGGTGCCACGGTCGAGCGATCCAGACGGAGGAACGATGAGCGGTTCGATCGAGGGCCTGCTGAGCACGCTGCGGCTCACCGACACCGGCGCGAGGACGGACGAGGACATCTATACGGGCCCGTCGCAGTGGATGCCGCGCGGCCGCGTCTTCGGCGGCCAGGTGCTGGCGCAGTCGATCATCGCCGCGAGCAACACGGTGCCGGACGACCGACCCATCCACTCGATGCACGGCTACTTCCTGCGGCCCGGCGACGTGGCGCATCCGATCACGTTCTCGGTGGATCGCATCCACGACGGCCGGTCGTTCTCGACGAGGCGCACGCAGGCGTTCCAGCACGGCCTGCCGATCCTCTCGCTGATCGCGTCGTTCCAGACGCGCGACGAGGGCCTGGAGCACCAGATCGGGATGCCGCACGACCTCCCCGACCCCGAGTCGCTGCCATCGACCGCCGACGTGCTCGCGCACCTCGACCACGACGTCGCGCGCTACTGGTCGAGCGAGCGCGCCTTCGACGTCCGGCACATCCCGTCACCGGTGTACCTCACGGTCGAGGGCGAGCGGGTGCCGCACCAGGTCGTCTGGATGAAGGCGTACGGCCGCCTGCCGGACGACGTGCGCCAGCACCGCGCGGCGCTCGCGTACGCCAGCGACTACTCGATCCTCGAGCCGGTGATGCGCGCGCACGGGGTCGCGTGGGCGACGCCGGGGCTGAAGGTCGCGAGCCTCGACCACGCGATGTGGTGGCACCGCGACGCCCGGGTCGACGAATGGCTGCTGTTCACGATGGACTCGCCGTCGGCGAGCGGCGGTCGGGGCCTCTCCCTCGGCCGCATCTACACGCGCGAGGGACTGCTCGTCGCGAGCGTGGCGCAGGAGGGCATGGTCCGCGTGCCCGATCCCGGCGTACTCGACCGACCCGCCGACCGCGCTCCCTGAGCGATGGCGGCGAAAGCGCCGTCGACCGGGCGATGTGCCGCAGAATGGCACCATTGCCGCGCCGCGCGGCCCGAGGAGGAGGCAGCACATGGACGACGCTCGTGAACTCTCGCGCCGCACGGCGCTGGTGCTGGGCGGGGGTGGCGCGCTCGGTGGCGCGCTGATCCTCGCGGGGTGCGCGCCCGCCTCGGGTTCGGGCGACGGCGGGTCCGGCGCGGACGACGCGGGCAACGACGCCGAGGGCTCCGCAACGCCGACCGATGCCGCGGGCGAGGACGTCGCAGCGCTCGCCGACATCCCGGTCGGCGGCAGCATCAGTGCGACCATCGGCGGCGAGCCGGTGCTGCTCGCGCAGCCCACGGCCGGGGAGGTCGTGGCCTTCAGCGCGGTCTGCACGCATCAGGCCTGCATGGTCGCCCCCGAGGGGGCGAGGTTCGTCTGCCCGTGCCACGGCTCGACCTTCGACGCCGCGACCGGCGCCGTCGAGCAGGGGCCGGCGCTCGAGCCGCTGCCGTCGGTGCCGGTCAGCGTCGACGGGGACCGCGTGATCGCCGGATGAGCGAGCTCTTCGACTTCCAGGTCGCCGGCCTGCCGATGCACGTGCTGCTCGTGCACGCCGTCGTGGTCGGGGTGCCGCTGCTCGCGCTCCTGCTGGTCGTCATCGCCGCGTGGCCGGCGGCGCGCCGGGTCCTGTGGATCCCGGCGCTCGTCGGCGCCGTCGTGCTGCTCGGCACGACCTGGCTCACCGTCGAGGCCGGCGAGTGGCTCCTCGAACGCGTGCCGGAGACGCCGCTCATCGAGGAGCACGCCGACCAGGGAGACGACCTCCTGCCGTGGGTGATCGCCATGGTGGTCGTGGCCGCGCTGATCGGCGCACTCGCACTCGTCGAGCGTGCCGCGTCCCACGGGGTCACGGACGCCGAGGTCGCCACCGCCCGCGGCGTGTCGACGCCGGCGCGGCGGAGCCCGATCCGGGTCGTGATGGCGATCCTTCTCCTCGTCGCGACGGTGGGCGTCGGTGTCGGCGCGGTCTGGACCACGGTCCGCATCGGCGAGGCCGGCAGCCGTGCCGTCTGGGAGGGTTCCTTCAGCGATGAGCCGCTCGAGGACCGGTAGGCGGATGCCTCGGCGCGCGGGATCGGACCGGTGATCGGTCCTCCGCGGAGACGCCGCTCCGGTCAGCGTCGCCGGAACGCCACCGGGTCGCCGAGATAGGGCTCCCACGCGACCCGCTCGGCGTCGGTGATGCGCCTCGGCTTCTCGGTCTCGGCGTCGACGAGGACGATCGTCGTCGCCGCGCGCGTGTACAGCGTGCGCGGCTCGGAGCCCGCGGGCGAGTAGACCTCGTAGCAGACCTCGAGGCTGGCTCCACCCATGCGCCCGATCCAGAGCTCGATGTCGAGCGGCAATCGCTGATACGGGATCGGCGCCAGGTACTCGACCTCCTGCCGCGCGATGAGCGACAGCGTCGCCGAGCCCGGCGACGCGTCGATCACCGCGGTCGATGCACCGACGGCGTGCTCGGCGGTGCCGTCGTCGTTCACCCAGAACGCCTGGATGCGAGCCTCCTCGAGGAGGCTCAGCATCCGGGCGTTGTTCACGTGGCCGTACGCGTCGAGATCGCTCCAGCGGAGCGGCGTCGGCACGTGCAGGCGCATGTCGTCAGTCCCTCGTCAGCTTGCGGTAGGTGGAGCGGTGGGGCTTCGCCGCCTCGGGGCCGAGGCGCTCGACCTTGTTGGCCTCGTACGCCTCGAAGTTCCCCTCGAACCAGTACCAGTCGGCGGGGTTCTCGTCGGTGCCCTCGTAGGCGAGGATGTGCGTCGCGATGCGGTCGAGGAACCACCGGTCGTGGGTGATGACCACCGCGCAGCCGGGGAACTCGAGCAGCGCGTTCTCGAGACTGGAGAGGGTCTCGACGTCGAGGTCGTTGGTCGGCTCGTCGAGGAGCAGCAGGTTGCCGCCCTGCTTCAGCGTCAGCGCCAGGTTGAGGCGGTTGCGCTCGCCGCCCGAGAGCACGCCGGCGCGCTTCTGCTGGTCGGGGCCCTTGAAGCCGAAGGTCGAGACGTATGCCCGGCTCGGGACCTCGGTCTTGCCGACCTGGATGTAGTCCAGTCCGTCGGAGACGACCTCCCACAGCGTCTTGTTCGGGTCGATGCCCGTGCGCGACTGGTCGACGTACGAGATCTTCACGGTCTCGCCGATCTTGAGGTCGCCGCCGTCGAGCGGCTCGAAGCCGACGATGCTCTTGAAGAGCGTCGTCTTGCCGACGCCGTTCGGGCCGATGATGCCGACGATGCCGTTGCGCGGGAGCGTGAAGCTCAGCCCGTCGATGAGCATGCGGTCGCCGAAGCCCTTCTCGAGCTTCTTCGCCTCGAGCACGACGTCGCCGAGGCGCGGGCCCGCGGGGATCTGGATCTCCTCGAAGTCGAGCTTGCGCGTGCGCTCGGCCTCGGCCGCCATCTCCTCGTAGCGAGCCAGTCGGGCCTTCGACTTCGCCTGGCGCCCCTTGGCGTTCGAGCGGACCCACTCGAGTTCGTCCTTGAGGCGCTTCTGGAGCTTCTGGTCCTTCTTGCCCTGCACCTGCAGGCGCTCGGCCTTCTTCTCCAGGTAGGTCGAGTAGTTGCCCTCGTAGGGATACAGGCGTCCGCGGTCGACCTCGCAGATCCACTCGGCGACGTGGTCGAGGAAGTACCGGTCGTGGGTGACCGCGAGCACCGCGCCGGGGTACTTGGCCAGGTGCTGCTCGAGCCAGAGCACGCTCTCGGCGTCGAGGTGGTTGGTGGGCTCGTCGAGCAGGAGCAGGTCGGGCTTCTGGAGCAGCAGCTTGCACAGCGCCACGCGGCGCTTCTCACCGCCGGAGAGCACGGAGACGGGAGTGTCGCTCGGCGGGCAGCGCAGGGCGTCCATCGCCTGGTCGAGCTGCGAGTCGAGGTCCCACGCGTCGGCGGCGTCGATCTCCTCCTGCAACGTGCCCATCTCGGCGAGCAGCGTGTCGAAGTCGGCGTCGGGGTTCGCCATCTCGGCCGAGATCTCGTTGAAGCGGTCGATCTTGGCCTTGATCGGGCCCACGCCCTCCTGGACGTTCTCGAGGACGGTCTTCGTCTCGTCGAGCTCGGGCTCCTGCATGAGGATTCCCACCGAGTAGCCGGGCGTGAGCCGCGCCTCGCCGTTCGAGGGCTGGTCGAGGCCGGCCATGATCTTCAGGATCGTCGACTTCCCGGCGCCGTTCGGGCCGACGACGCCGATCTTGGCTCCGGGGAGGAACGCCATCGTGACGTCGTCGAGGATCACCTTGTCACCGACCGCCTTGCGGGCGCGGACCATCGAGTAAATGTAGTCAGCCACTGGGTTCCTCACGTCGGGAGTGCGCGGTTCAGCCCTCCAGCCTAGCGGCCCGCGCGAGCGGGTCGAGCCGGGCTGGCTCGGGGCACGTCAGCCGCCGAGCGGCACCGTCGCTCCCACGAGGCATCCGCCCGCCCCGAGCCCGGGGCGCTCGGTGCTCCGGTACCCGTCGGACGCCGGGCCGTACTGGCCGATGAGGCACCGGTCGCCGATCCGGACGGAGAACTGGATCGAGTCGGCTGGCTCGCCGAGCGTCGTGGTGTCGGACGTGACCTGCATCGCCGCGCGGTCGAAACCGGCCGCGGCGAGCGCGTCGACGAAAGCGAGACCGCTCGCTTCCGCATCCGCCTCGATGACGGCCAGGTTCACCTCGTCGAAGCGCGCGAGGTCGGCGAGCGCCGCGGTCGCGGCGCCGAGGGCCGGATCGCCGTCCGCCTCCGTCGGGGGCGGTGACACCGGGGCGGCCGCCGTCGGCGGCACGTCGCGCACATCCGTATCCGAGCACGCGACGAGGACGAGCACGATCGCACCCGACGCGGCCCACACGGCGGCCGACGCAGCGGCCGTCCGCCGGCGCACCCGTCGGCCTGCTCCACTCCGTTTCCGCGCCCACTCGCTCTCCACGGAGGCCGAGTCTACGACCCGGCCACCGCGGGACCGCGGAGCGTTGAGATCAGGACGCCGACGTCGGTGCGAGCACGGCGTCGTCGTGGAGCACGGCGCCCTCGTCGAGCGCGGCGTCGTCGTCGGGCGCATCGACATCGTCACCGCCATCGGCCACCGGCACCGACCAGTCGGCGCCCTCCGCCCATCCGGGCACGTCGGTGCGGCCCTGCTCCGCCTCCCCGCCCACGGGGATCGCAGCGGTCTCCTCCGTCTCGCCGGCCGGGTCGACGAGACGGGCCCCGGACGTCTTCGAGTACACCGCCACGCCCCACGAGAGGTCGTGGCCGATCGCATCGGCGTCGATCTCGATCGCGGTGCCCGAGCGCTCGCCGGTCTCCCAGGCCCGGATGCGCAGACGCCCGTGCACCACGACGCGCTCGCCCTTGCGGAGCGAGCGAGCCGTGTTCAGGGCGAGCTGGCGGAATGACGAGACGGTGTACCAGTTCGTCTCCCCGTCGGTCCATGCGCCGGTCGCGCGGTCGAAGAATCGTCGCGTGGACGCCAGTCGGAAGCTGGTGATCGGCAGTCCCGTCGCGGTGACGGTGTGTCGGGGGTCGCTGCCGATGACGCCGGTGATGGTCACGAGATCGGACATGGTGCTCCTCAGGGGGTCGACGCCGCCGCGGATCGGCGGCTCGCGGCATCCGGGGCCCTCGTGCCGGAACGACTCCGGATGCCGCTCACCACAGCGTGGCGGGCGATGACGCGGCATCCGCCCACCGATCGCGGACCCGTGGACGGCGCCGTCCCGGACGGAGCTGGTGAGGAGAGGTCAGGCGACGATGTAGTCCGCGTACGAACGACGGATCTTGTTCACCTTCGGCAGGGCGACCGCGAGGCAGTAGCCCTGCCCGGGGTTCTTCGCGAAGAAGTCCTGGTGGTACTCCTCGGCCCGGTGGAACTCGCCGAGCGGCTCGATCGTCGTGACGATCTCGCCCGGCCACCAGTCGCCCGCTCGGGTGCGCGCCGCCTCGAACAGCTCGCGCTGCGCGTCGCCGTCGGAGAACATCGCGGACCGGTACTGCGTGCCGACGTCGGCCCCCTGCCTATTCAGCTGCCTCGGGTCGTGCAGCGTGAAGAACACGTCGAGCACGACCTCGCGAGGCAGCACGTCCGGATCGAAGTCGACGCGCACCGCCTCGGCGTGCCCGGTCGCGCCCGTGCAGACGAGCTCGTACGTCGGGTTCGGCGTCGACCCGCCCGTGTAGCCCGACACCACGTCGTGCACGCCCCGGAGCGTGCGGTAGACGGCATCCAGGCACCAGAAGCAGCCGCCGGCGAGAACGAAGCTTTCCATCACGGCCCATAGGCTACCCGCATGACCTTCGACGCCTCCCCCGACCGCTACGACCGGATGACCTACAACCGGATCGGGCGGAGCGGGCTGAAGCTGCCCGGACTCTCGCTCGGGCTCTGGCACAACTTCGGCCACGACCGACCCCTCGACACCCAGCGGGCGATCGTCCGCCGTGCGTTCGACCTCGGGATCACGCACTTCGACCTCGCCAACAACTACGGCCCGCCTCCCGGCAGCGCCGAGGAGAACTTCGGCCGCCTGCTCGCGACCGACCTGAAGCCGTACCGCGACGAGCTCATCGTCTCGTCGAAGGCCGGCTACCTGATGTGGGACGGGCCGTACGGCGAGTGGGGGTCGCGCAAGAACCTGCTGGCCTCACTCGACCAGAGCCTGGGGCGCCTGGGCCTCGACTACGTCGACGTGTTCTACTCGCACCGGCCCGACCCCGAGACGCCGATCGAGGAGACCATGGGTGCGCTCGCGCACGCGGTGCGCCAGGGCAAGGCGCTGTACGTCGGCATCTCGAACTACTCGCCCGAGCAGACGATCGCCGCCGCCGAGGCGCTCGCCGCCGAGGGCGTGCCCCTGACGATCCACCAGCCCCGCTACTCGATGTTCGACCGCCACATCGAAGGCGGCCTCTTCCCGGCGCTCGACGAGGTGGGCGCCTCGGCGATCGTCTTCTCCCCGCTCGCGCAGGGCCTCCTCACCGACCGGTACCTCTCGGGCGACGTGCCCGCGGGTTCGCGCGCGGCGACGAGTCACTTCCTCCCCGCCGAGCGCATCAGCGAGGAGTACCTGGAGCGGGCCCGCGCCCTGAACGCGATCGCCGCCGGCCGCGGTCAGTCGCTCGCGCAGCTCGCGCTGTCGTGGGTGCTCCGCGTGCCGCAGGTCGCCAGCGCCCTCATCGGCGCCTCGAGCGTCGCGCAGCTCGAGCAGAACGTCGCCGCGCTCGACGCGGCGCCGCTCACCGACGACGAGATCGCGGCGATCGAACCGCACGCCGCCGACGGCACCGCGCTCGGCTGAGCGGATGCCGCGGCCGGGCGGCCACGACCGCGGGGCGTCGCGATGGTCGGCGGTCGCGAGGCACGCCGTGCGTGCTCCGTCGCGCCGCCGCCGCTCGGCGCTAGCCTGCGCACATGCAGTGGTGGAATGACTTCGTCGCCTGGCTCCTCTCGGACGAGAACCGTCCCGTGCTCTTCACGGCCGGCGTGGTGTTCGTGTCGGTCCTCGTCTCGGGGGTGCTCTCCGCCTGGATCGCGAGGTCGGCCGTGCGCGGTCTCATCCGTCAGCGCGACCGCGAACTGCGCCGCGCCGCGATCGCGACGCTCATCGACGCTGCGACGGAGGCATCCGTGTGGAACTCGCTGACGCCGCAGGAGCAGGTCCTCGCCGACCGGGCCGTCGGCCAGGCCGACATCCAGGTGCGCCTGCTCCCCCTGCGCGGGGCGGATGTCGCCGCCGACTGGGCCGCCCACCAGCTGCACGAGCTGAAGCGCGCCTCGGCGACGTTCGGGTACCAGCTCGACCCCGCCGTCGCCGAGTTCCGCGAGCGCATGCTCGAGTGGCAGCGGCATCCGTCGCGTACCCGGCGCGACTTCCGCAACGACCTCGAGCGGTGGCGACTGCAGCGCGACGAGCCGGTCCAGGAACTCGCCGCCGAGCAGGACACGTGGGTCGCCGAGCAGCACCACGAGCGCTACAGCCAGGAACCCCTCGTCGAGGATGCCGCCACGCAGCCCGTCGCGACCCCGAGCGAGCCGGCCGCCGACGAGCTGGCCGACGCCGACACGGACCGCCGCGCGGTCGCCCAGCGCGACTGACGTCCGCCGGGTCGCGACCCGGCGAGCCGGCTCATCCGGTCACTGGCGCCACCAGGCGTCGAACATGGTGACCGGCTCAGCCCGCTTGTGCCGGGTCTGCAGGAAGCGGGCCTCGATCTGCTCGGCGACCAGGTCGTCGACGTCGCCTCCTTCGAGGTAGTCGTCGATGTCGCGGTAGGTCAGCCCGAGGTTCGCCTCGTCGGCCTGCCCCGGATCGTGGTCGAGGAGGTCGGCCGTCGGAGTCTTGAGGTAGAGGCGCTCCGGAGCCCCGAGGTGCTCGAGGATCGAGCGGCCCTGGCGCTTCGTGAGGCCGGACAGCGGCAGCAGGTCGGCCCCACCGTCGCCGAACTTCGTGAAGAAGCCCGTGACCGCCTCGGCCGCGTGGTCGGTGCCGACGACGAGCAGTCCGCCTTCGCCTCCCAGCGCGTATTGGGCGATCATCCGCATGCGCGCCTTGACGTTGCCCTTGCCGAAGTCGCTCACCGGACCGCCGACGGCGGCCTCGAACTCGGCGGCGAGTCCGTCCACGCCGAGCTTGATGTTGAACTCGATCGCCTCCGACGGGTTGATGAATCCCAGCGCGAGCTCGGCGTCGGCCGCGTCGCGCTGCACCCCGTACGGCAGTCGAACCGCGATGAACCGCGCCGTGCGCCCCTCGGACCCGAGCTCCTCGACGGCGAGCTGGCAGAGCCGACCGGCGAGCGACGAGTCCTGCCCGCCGCTGATGCCGAGGACCAGGCCGTTCGCGCCCGAGGCGGCGACGTAGTCCTTGAGGAAGTCCACGCGGCGACGGACCTGCTCGGCCGGGTCGATCGTGGGCTCGACGTGCAGTTCTTCGATGATCCGTGCCTGGAGGTCGCGCATGCCACGACGATACGACACGCGTGTGACGAGCGGATGACGCATCCGCCCGCCGTGCCGCGACCCTTCCGTCGGATAGCATTCCCGAGACGGAGGGGGTCCCGTGCAGGTCGACGTACCCACGCTCGTGCTCATCCCGGCGATCGCGGCGATCGCCCCGCTCGCCACGCGGGCGTTCGGGAAGTGGATCGCGATCCCCGTCGTCATCTTCGAGCTGGTGCTGGGCATCGCCCTCGGACCGTCGGTGCTCGGCTGGGTCCGACCCGACCCGTTCATCGAACTCCTCTCGGACTTCGGGCTCGCGATGCTCTTCTTCCTGGCCGGGCAGGAGATCGACTTCGAGTCCATCCGCGGGCGGCCGCTGGTCCGGGCCGGTCTCGGGTGGCTGATCTCCGTGCCGATCGCGCTCGCCGCGGGATGGGTGATCGACCCCGATGCCGGCGCGGTGTTCATCGGCATCGCGCTCACATCGACCGCACTCGGCGCGCTGCTGCCGATCCTGCGGGATGCAGGCATGCTCCGGACGCCGTTCGGCGTCTCGGTGTTCGCGATCGGCGCGGCGGGCGAGTTCCTGCCGCTGATCGCGATCTCGCTCTTCCTCTCGGGGCGCTCGCCGCTGCACGCCTCCATCGTGCTGCTCGTCTTCGCGGCGATCACGGGCATCGCGATCTGGCGCGCATCGCGGGGCGACGGCCGCCGGCTCCACGCCGCGATCGGCGCGACGCTGCACACCAGCGGGCAGTTCGCGATCCGACTCGTGATCCTCGTCCTGCTCGCGCTCGTCGGCCTCTCGATCGTCCTCGACATCGACATGCTGCTCGGCGCCTTCGCCGCGGGCGTGATCGCCCGTCTCGCGCTGGAGGGAGCGCCCGAACCGGACCGACGCACCATCGAGGTGAAGCTCGACGGCATCGGCTTCGGCGTCTTCGTGCCGGTCTTCTTCATCTACACCGGGGTCACCTTCGACCTCGAGGCACTCGTCGAGGACGCCCGCACGTTCCTCCTGCTGCCGCTCTTCACCGTGCTGCTGCTCGTCGTGCGCGGCCTGCCGTCGGCGCTGCTCGCGCCGCCCGGTTCGCCGCCGCGCGACCGCATCTCGATGGGACTGTTCGGGTCCACCGCCCTGCCGATCATCGTGGCCGTGACCACGATCGGCGTCGAGGCCGGAGACATGGACTCGGGCACGGCCTCCGCGCTCGTCGGCGCCGGCCTGCTCTCGCTCGTGCTCTACCCGCTCATCGCCATCGCGATCGCCCGCGGCGGGGCTCGGCGCCCTCGGCAGGAATCGAACCTGCGACCAAGAGATTAGAAGGCTCCTGCTCTATCCGCTGAGCTACGAGGGCCGATCGCCACCACGATACCCCAGGGTCGTGGGCGCACCGCGGCCACGCAGGACGGGGCCGTGTCGGCGCACGCGGCTAGACTCGCCGCATGGCATCCTCGAGCGACCGACTGGTCTGGATCGACTGCGAGATGACCGGGCTCGACCTCGAGGTCGACGAGCTGGTCGAGATCGCGGTCGTCATCACCGACTACGACCTCCGACCGGTCGACGAGGGCATCGACATCGTCATCAAGCCCGACGCGAGCGCGCTCGAGTCGATGGGCGACTTCGTCCGGGCGATGCACACGCAGTCGGGGCTCATCGAGGAGATCCCGAACGGCGTGTCCGTGGCCGACGCCGAGTACCAGGTGCTCGAGTACGTCCTGAAGCACGTTCCCGACGAGCAGCGGGCGCCGCTGGCCGGCAACTCGATCGGCACCGATCGTGCCTTCATCAGCAGGTTCATGCCCCGACTCGACGCGCACCTGCACTACCGCAACGTCGACGTCTCCTCGATCAAGGAACTCGCCAAGCGCTGGTTCCCGCGCGCCTACTTCAACGCGCCGGCCAAGAACGGCGGGCACCGGGCGCTCGCCGACATCCTCGAGTCGATCCGGGAGCTGCAGTACTACCGGCGCGCGGTGTTCGTCGCCGACCCCGGGCCGACCAGCCAGGAACTGCAGGCCATCTCCGCCGACGTGGCCGCCGAGGGGGCAACCGTGTCAACGAGCACGCCGAACGTGGTGTAATCTCGTAGGGTTGCCGCTCGTGCGAACGAGGCGGCGCATGGTGGGTATAGCTCAGTCGGTAGAGCGCCTGGTTGTGGTCCAGGAGGTCGCGGGTTCAAGCCCCGTTACTCACCCCAATTCGCCTCCAGATCGGAGCCATTCGTGGAACTCGACGCCGAGGCCTTCGAACGGCTCGTCGTCGATGAACTCGATGAGCTGCCCGACGACATGGTCGACGGCCTCGAGAACGTCGTGTTCGTGGTCGAGGACCGTCCAGAAGACGGATCGCTCGACCTGCTCGGCCTCTACGAGGGCGTCTCGCTGACCGAGCGCGACCGCTACGGCTTCGGGGAGATGCCCGACCGGATCGTGCTCTACCGCGAGGCACTGCTCGCGGTCGCCGACACCGAGGACGAACTGCGAGACGAGATCCACATCACGCTCGTCCACGAGATCGCGCACTTCTACGGCATCGACGACGACCGGCTGCACGAGCTCGGCTGGGCATGAGCGAAGCCGCGCTAGCCTGATCCGCATGAGCCCCTCCCCCGGACGCGCCATCGGCATCGCCGTCGGCGCGCTCGCGATCCTCGGCATCGGCGTGTACGGCCCCGCGATGCTGCTGGGTCCGCTTCCCGACGTCCAGGTCCGCGTCGACACGGCGCAGGCGGCCGCCCCGGCGACGACCTCGGTCGCCCTGCCGGCGGAGGACGCGTCCGCGGTCGCGTTCATCGAGGACGACGGCGAGGCGGCGCTCGTCGCCGCGTCCGCCGACGAGGAACCCGTTCCGATCGGCGGCGCGGCGAAGCTCGTCACTGCGCTGGTGGTGCTCGACACGCTTCCCATCACCGCGGACGACGACGGTCCGGACATCCGGATCGGACCGGAGGACTACACCGACTACCTCCGCTACTCCGCCGAGGGATCTCGGACCGTCCAGGTCTCGCCGGGCGACTCCTGGACCGAACGCGACGTCGTCCGCGCCGTCCTCCTGGCCTCGAGCAACAACCACGCCGACACGCTCGCCAGGTGGGCGTTCGGCAGCATCGACGCGTACGTCGCCACGGCGAACGACTGGCTCGACGAGCAGGGCCTCACGTCGACGACGGTCGCCGACGCGACCGGGCTCTCGGGCGACAACGTCGGCACCGCGACGGAGCTCACGCGACTCGCGGGGCTCGCGCTCGCGGAGCCGACGCTCGCCGCGATGCTGGAGGACGACTCGGGTGCGCCGACGCCGAGCGACGACCGGCGGATTCCCGATGCGATCGCCCACTTGGGCGACGAGGGGATCCGCGCCATCAGCCGGAGCTTCACCGACCAGGCGGCCATCACGTTCGTGTGGACCGCCGAACTGCGCTCGGGAGACGAACGGCGCACGATGGTCGGCGCGATGACGGGCGTCGACGACTACGACACGCTCGACCCCGCGGTGCTCGGCGCGGTGGAGGGGATGCAGGCCGCGTCCGAGCCGATCGAGGTCATCGCCGCCGGCGCGAGCTACGGCCGGGTCACCTCGGCGTGGGGCGACCAGGCGGAGCTGGTCGCGACGGCGGGGCGCACGGATGCCGCGTTCGGAGCCGTGGCCGAGGATGCCGACGTCGACGTCGAGCCGTTCACGACCGCACCCGTCGGACGACAGGTGGGCACGGTCACCGTGTCGATCGGCGAACGCGAGGTGAGTTCGGCGCTCGAGCTCGACCGGGCGATCACCGATCCCGGTCCGATCTGGCGGCTCACCCACCCCGGCGAGCTCATCGGGGCGTTCCTCGACGGGAACGCCTGAGTCAGTCGTTCTCCTCGTCGGACTCGACCGGGTCGGAGTCTGCGGCGTCGAAGCGGAACCGGACCCGCAATTGGCCGCCCACGTCCCGCTGCTCGACGGCGTCGTACCAGAACAGGGACTCGAGACCGTCGACGGCGGCGACCATGCCGACCCGCTTCTCCGGCTCGCCGCGGACGAGAGCGCGCTGCTCGAAGTCGCCCTCGAGCGGACCGTCGATGAACTCCGCCACGTACGTCGCATCACTCATGTGCCGAGCGTAGTCCCGGCCGGCGCCGCGGCGCAGCATCCGCGCTGGTCAGCCGTCGAGTCGCACGCGGATCGCCGAGCGTCGATGTGCGCCCGTCTGGCGTCGGTAGCGCCGCCAGTCGGACTCCCATTGCGCCCAGAACGGGTCGAACGCGCCCGCGTCGCGCGAGAGCGCCCGCTCGCGCCGCGTCGCGTACGGGGCGTCGAGCCAGACACGGACGGCATCACCGTTCGCGTCGACGCCGGCGAGGAACGCGCCGCACCCCTCGAGCACGAGCGGCCGCCCGGGCGGCACCCGCTCGACGTCCCCACGCCGGTCGGCATGCCACTCCCAGCGGTCGAGCGCCCCGACGAGGCCGGCGCCGTGGGGGCGCACGAGTCGGGGACCGAGCTCGGCTGCACCGCGCCGGAGCCCGCGCCATCCCGGGATCGCCTCGTCGACGCGCACCAGTGAGGGCGCTCGTCCCGGCCATGCGGCGATGAGCGCGGCAGCGAAGGTGCTCTTGCCGGCCCCACTGGGTCCGTCGACGAGCACGAGCGGATGCCGCCGCGCCCGGGCCGAGCGGAGGACCGCATCCACCCCCGGCCGGAGCGCCAGCGCCCGGTCGGCGTTCACGCCCACACCGGGTGGTAGGTCCCCGCCCAGACGGCACCCGCGATCGCGGCGGCGGCGATCGCCGCCGCGATCACGACGAGCAGCGCATCCGCTGCGCCGACCGTCGACGGACGCGCCCAGGTGCGGGGCGTCTCGGCGCCGAATCCGCGTGCCTCCATCGCGGTCGCCAGCTTCGAGCCGCGTCGGATCGCGAGCACGAGCAGGGCGAATGCCATCGTCGCCGCCCGCCGCACCGCGCCGTGGTCGCCGATCCCGCGCGCCCGCCGGGCGAGCCCCATGGCGCGCCAGTCCTCGACGAAGAGCCCGACGAGTCGAGTCGCCGCCAGCGCGCCGAGCACGAACCGGGCGGGCAGCCGCCACACCTGGGCGAGGCCGTCGGCGAGGTCGGTGGGATCGACGCGGAGGAACAGCAACGCCGCGGGCAGCCCGATGGCGAGCACGCGGAGGGTCACCGCGATCGCGAGCTGGATCGAGCCGTCCGTGACCTTCGCGAGCCAGAACTCCCAGTAGACCGTGCCCGACGGGCGGCCGTAGAGCAGCATGCTGATGCCGGCGAGCGGTGCGGCGATCAGGATCGGCCATGTGCGCCGCACCAGCAGCCCGGGCGTCACCCCCGCGAGGGCGAAGAGCACGAGTTGGATCGCGAGCGCGATCGCGGCGCTCACCCAGTCCACCGTGACGAGCAGCGGCGTGGTCAGCACCATCGCCGCGGCGAGCCGCGTCGCCGGGTTCACCCGGTCGACGAATCGCAGGGTCGGGGTGGGGGCCACCTCAGCGACGCGGGTCGCCGTCATGCGGTCCCGCCCCTCGTCGCGGCGCCGGTCTCGGCGTCGACGCCGACATCGAGCCGGATGCGGTGCGCGCCGAGCGACGCGATATAGGCCGCATCATGCGTCACGGAGAGCAGCGTCGTGCCCTCCCGGACGAGCTCGTGCAGCAGGCGGACCAGTTCGACCCATCCGAGCCGGTCCTGGCCGAACGTCGGCTCGTCGAGGATCACCGCGCCCGGACGGGTCGCCAGCACGGCGCCGACCGTGAGCCTGCGCGCCTCACCGCCCGAGAGCGTGAACGGATTGGCCGCCGCGAGGTGGTCGAGGCGGAGACGTTGCAGCACCTCGTCCACGCGGACGTCGACCTCGGCCTGCGCGAGCCCGAGCGCTCGCGGGGCCACCGCGACCTCGTCGCGGACGGTCGCCGCGACGAACTGGTGCTCGGGTTCCTGGAACACCGTGCCGATCCGCGTCAGCAGTTCACGGGAACGCCACCGGAGGGGCGCGTCGCCGATCCCCCGGGCGAGCGACGGCGCCGCGACCACGCGGCCGGCGCGCGGTGCGAGCAGCCCGCCGAGGGTGAGCGCGAGCGTGGACTTGCCCGCCCCGTTCGGGCCCGTGAGCACCGTCGACCACGCCTCGGGCACCATGAGGTCGAGGTGCTCGTGCAGCACGTCGCTCCGCGGCCGTCCGATCGCGAGCGCCTCGGTCCGGAGCGCCGGACGCGCATCGGGCGCTGCGGCATCCGTCGCATCCGGCACTTCGAGCGGCACGCCCGGAACCCACACCCCGGCCGCCGCGAGTGCCTCGCGCCGCTCGTCGAGCACGGCCGACGGCGGTCCGTCGGCGAGCAGACGGCCGTCGGGACCGAGCACCACGACCCGGTCGACGAGGTCGAGCCAGACCTCCACCCGGTGCTCGACGACGACGAGCGTCGACCCGGTGCGATCGAGCACACGCGCCACCGCGTCGCGCACCTCGGCGACTCCGGCCGGATCGAGGTTGGCCGTGGGTTCGTCCAGGAGGAGCAGGCCCGGTCGCATCGCGATCGCACCGGCGAGTGCGAGTCGCTGCTTCTGGCCGCCCGAGAGGCGCGACGTCGGGTGCGAGAGCGGAAGGTCGAGGCCCACCGCGTCGATCGCCTCGCGGACCCGGTCCCAGATCTCATCGCGAGGGATGCCGAGGTTCTCGCAGCCGAACGCCACGTCGTCCCCGACGCGCGCGAGGACCACTTGGGAGTCCGGGTCCTGCAGCACCAACCCGGCTCGGCCGCGCGCATCCGACGGCCGGCGGCCGTCGAGGACGAGCCGGCCGTGATGCTCGCCCTCGTCGTCGCCGCCGAGGACGCCCGCGAGCGCATGCAGCAGCGTCGACTTGCCCGATCCGGACGGACCGAGCAGCAGGACCCGCTCGCCCGGGTGGATGCGCAGGTCGATGCCCTGCAACGCCGCCCGTCGACGGCCGGCGTGCCGCCAGCCCCACCCCGTGGCCTCCACGCGGGCGGGACCGGCGGCTCGCGGTTCGCGGTCCACGGTCAGACCCTCCCGGCGACGTCCCGTCCGGCGCCGAACCGGCTGAGCGCGCCGGTCGCCGCGAGCGCCCGGACCACGAGCCAACCGAGGAGACCGGCCAGGACCGCCCCGGAGACCACGACGGTGCCGAAGTACAGGGCGAGGAACTCGGCGGACTTCTGCAGGTTGCCGGAGAGGAACAGCTCGAGCACCCACGCCGCGGCACCCGCCGCCGCACCCGCGAGCATCGCGGTGAGGATGCCGAAACGGCGGTAGCCGGTCGCGAGGAAGACGAGCTCGGCACCGAGTCCCTGCGCGAGGCCGGAGTAGATCGTCTCGATGCCCCACTGGTTGCCGACGAGCGCAGAGACGATCGCTGCGAGCAGCTCGACGTAGAGCGCCGCGCCCGGCTTGCGGATGATGAGCCCGCCCAGCACGCCGCCGATCAGCCAGATGCCGACGGCGATGCCGCCGAGCCCGGGCGTGAGCGCGTCTGCGGCGCTGAACCACGCGTAGCCGACGTTGTTCCAGAAGAGGAAGACCAGCCCGGTCGCGACGCCGATCACGCTCGCGACGACGATGTCGACGACCCGCCAGCGCGTGCTGCGGGGCGCCCGCTCACGCGCGCCGTTCGTGCCGGCCGTGGGGGTCTGGTCGGTGGATGTCTCGTGCACTGTCGTGCCCTTTCGTCTCGTGGAAAGCGGCACGGGAAATGAGATTGATTGGCCTCCCTGCGCTGGCATGACCCAGATCAGGTTCGACGGTCGAAGGTTGGAGAACCTTCCTCTCAGCCCGGCTCACCGGACTCCCGTGTTCGACCACGAGTATACGCGCGCCGCGAAGGCCGCACGTCGTCCACGACGAGCGGGCGCGCAGCGGCGTCGCCGGGCGGATGCCGCGGCCGGCGCTACTTCTTCAGCGCGCGGATCACCAGTCGGAGCGCCTTGCCGGTGACCATGACCAGCGGGATCGTCACGATGAGCAGGCCGAGCACGTTCGGCTCGAACCGGACATCGCCGCCGCGGCCGACGTACGCGCCGAGCGGCACGGACCAGCCGCCGCCACCCCCGCCGGAGCCCTCGTTCTGCTCGTCGTCGGTGCCGGCACCGCCGCCGAACCCGTAGGCGCCGAGCGCGACCGGCACGACCTCGGCACCGCCGATCTCGACCTTGTCGGCATAGGAGGTGCGGACGCCGACCCCGGCGACCTTGTCTGCGAGCTCGAGCACGAAATCAGCCATGCGGCCACGCTACCGGGACGATCCGGCGGTCGGAAGGGCGTTGACGGATGCCGCAGCCCGTGCCGCCCCGTTGTCGACTGTGCGCACGCGCCGCCGTCCGCCGCGTGGACGCACGGCGTCACCAGAACGACCGCGGCCCCGGCGGCGGCTCCTCATCGGTCGCGTCGCGAACCGTCGGCGCCGCCGACTCGACCGCCGGTCTGACGAGCGCCGCAGGCCGCACCGCCCCTCGACCGAACCGCCGCACGACCTCGTCGATCGTCCGCTCGGCGTCGCGCCACTCCTCGTCAGGATCCCAGAGCGGCGCGCCGTCGCCGGCATGACGCAGGTGCTCGGCACGCACGCCGATGAGCCGCACGCGGCGACCATCGCCGACGAGGTCGCCGAGCGGCACCAGCGCCTCCTCGTAGATGCGCCGCGCGACGTCGGTGGGCTCGGCGAGCGTGCGCGACCGCGTCACCGTCGTGAAGTCGCCGTACCTCAGCTTGAGCGTCACGGTGCGTGCGAGCATGCCGGCACGACGGAGACGCGCACCCACGTCGGTCGCGAGTCGCAGCAGCTCGCGTGCGATCTCGTCGTGCGCCACGAGGTCGTGGTGGAACGTCGTCTCGTGCCCGATGCTCTTCTCGACCCGTCGCGTCTCGACATCGCGCGGGTCGACGCCGTTCGCGAGCCGCGTCAGGCGGGTCGCGAGGGCCGGGCCGACCGCGCGGGCCAGCGCCTCCTCGGGCATCTCGGCCACGTCGCCGACCGTTCGGAGGCCGAGCGTGAGCAGGGACTCCTCGGTGACGCGCCCCACGCCCCAGAGGGCCGACACGGGAAGGGGCCGGAGGAAGGCGGTCGTCTCGCCAGCGGGTACGACGAGCATGCCGTCGGGCTTGGCGCGTGAGGAGGCGACCTTCGCCACGTACTTGCTCGCCGCCACGCCGACCGAGCAGGTCAGCCCGGTCTCCTCGTGCACGCGCCGCCGGATCGTCCAGGCGATCTCGGCCGGACTGCCGTGCAGCCTGCGCGCGCCGGAGACGTCGAGGAACGCCTCGTCGATCGAGAGCGGCTCCACGAGCGGGGTGAGCTCGCGGAAGATCGTCATCACGCGCTCGGAGTACTCGGCGTAACGGCGGTAGTCGCCGCGGAGCACGATGGCGTTCGGACAGCGCTGCAACGCGACCGACATCGGCATCGCCGAGTTCACGCCGAAGCGCCTGGCCTCGTAGCTCGCCGCCGCGACGACGCCGCGACCCGCCGTGCCGCCGACCAGCACCGGCGTGCCGCGCAACTCGGGACGTCGAAGGAGCTCGACGGACACGAAGAACGCATCCATGTCGACGTGCAGGATCGGAGTCGCCGAGTCGTCGACCGGCCCGGTCGTGACCTGCCTCGACGAGCCGTCCTGCTTGCTCACGCAGCGACCCTAGCGCCCGCCGCCGACACCGGGTCAGAACCCGAAGTCGCCGAAATCGCCGCCTCCGAAGTCGCCACCACCGCCGAAGTCGCCGAAGCCGCCCCAATCGCCGCCCGAGTCGCCCGCGCCCGCGGCATCGACCGATCCCGCATCGGCACCGGCGTCGGCGCCGCCGTCGGCGCCCGCGTCAGCGCCGCCATCGGCCGCGCCCGCCGCGTCGAACGCAGAGGGGTCGGGCAGGAAGGCCTGCGCGATCGCCGAACCGACCACCACACCCGCGATCGTGCCGAGCATCGAACCGCCCACCATCGAACCGAAGGACGGCGCAGCGCCTCGTGCGCCCGGCGCAGCACCCGGCGCCGCGGGGGCGCCGGCGAACGCCCGCTCCATCGACCCTGGCTGGCGCAGCTCCTGCCGCGTCGCGGCCCGCGCGAGCGCGCCCGGCTCATCGGAGGCGAGCCGCTCGCCTTCGGGCGCCTGCTCGGCGAGCGACCGGTACACCTGCTGCCGCTGCTCCGGCGTCAGCTTCGCGAACGCCTCCGCGTGCACCGCCTCGATCGACTCGGGGGGCGCGGTGCGCAACAGGTAGCGGTAACGCTCGATCGCGAGTTCGTCCTCGCTCAGGCGCGGTGCCTGGGGCACGGGCGGGGCGGGTCGCGTACTGCGGTCGTCGGTGCCGAAGAGTCGGTCCAGGAATCCCATGGTGTCCTCGCAAGTGGTTCGGGGTGGTCAGGCTATCGACGCCCGCCATGAGCGGGCTGTGAGGTGACGGGTACCGAGACGACGGATGCCGCGGCGCGCCATCGCGCGCGCCGCGGCATCCGTCGACGTGGGCGGCGACCTAGCTGTCGGCGGCGGCCCGCTCGAGCACGAGCTCGCGCACGCGGGCGGCGTCGGCCTTGCCCTGCATGGCCTTCATGACCGCGCCGATGACGGCTCCGGCCGCCTGCACCTTGCCGTCGCGGATCTTCGCGAGCACGTCCGGCTGGGCGGCGAGCGCCTCGTCGATCGCGGCGACCAGCGCGCCGTCGTCGGAGACGACCGCGAGGCCGCGGGCATCGACGATCTCGCGCGGCGAGCCCTCGCCCGCGATCACGGCCTCCAGCACCTGTCGCGCGAGGCGGTCGGTCAGCGTGCCCTCGTCGACCAGCGCCGCGAGCTCGGCGACCTGCGCCGGCTCGGCGAGGCCCGAGGCGTCCACGCCCTGCGCGTTCGCGATCCGGGCGAGCTCACCGGTCCACCACTTGCGTGCGGCGGCGGGGCTCGCGCCCGCGTCGATCGTCGCGGCGACCTCGTTCACCAGCCCGGCGTTCGCGACGCCCTGGAAGTCGAGGTCGGTGAAGCCCCACTCGGCCTTCAGGCGGCGACGGCGGGCGGCGGGCGGCTCGGGCAGGGCCGCGCGCAGCTGCTCGATGAGCGCGGGGTCCGGCTCGACGGGCAGCAGGTCGGGCTCCGGGAAGTAGCGGTAGTCGTCGGCGTCGGACTTCGGGCGACCCGGGCTGGTCGTCCCGGTGTCCTCGTGCCAGTGCCGGGTCTCCTGCGTGATCGTGCCGCCCGCCGCGAGGATCGCCGCCTGGCGCTGGATCTCGTAGCGGACCGCTCGCTCGACCGAGCGCATCGAGTTGACGTTCTTCGTCTCGGTGCGCGTGCCGAACTTCTCCTGGCCGCGCGGGCGGAGCGAGACGTTCGCATCGCAGCGCAGGTTGCCGCGTTCCATGCGCGCCTCGGAGATGCCGAGCGCGAGCACGATGTCGCGGATCGTCGCCACGTACGCGCGCGCGAGCGCGGGAGCATCCGCCTCGGCGCCCACGATCGGCTTCGTCACGATCTCGACCAGCGGGACGCCCGCACGGTTGTAGTCGACCAGTGAGTACTCGGCGCCGTGGATGCGGCCCGTCGAACCCACGTGCGTGAGCTTGCCGGCGTCCTCCTCCATGTGCGCGCGCTCGATCGCGACCTCGAACGTGCGGCCGTTCTCGAGCTCGACCTCGACCGAGCCCTCGAAGGCGATCGGCTCGTCGTACTGCGAGATCTGGTAGTTCTTGCCGAGGTCGGGGTAGAAGTAGTTCTTCCGCGCGAACCGGCTGGACGGCGCGATCGAGCAGCCGAGCGCGAGCCCGAGCGAGATCGAGGAGCGCACCGCGGTGCCGTTCACAGCGGGGAGCGAGCCCGGCAGCCCCATGTCGACGGGCGCGACGAGCGTGTTCGGCTCGGCGCCGTGGAACTCGTCGTTGGCCGGGTTCGGCGCCGCCGAGAACATCTTGGTCCGGGTGTTGAGCTCGACGTGCACCTCGAGGCCGATCACCGGCTCGAAGCGTTCGAGTGCCTCGTCGAAGTCCATCAGTGCCGCGCGTGCCATCAGACCACGCCCTCCTCGGTCGCCATGAGTTCGTGGGTGGACAGGTCGGGCGCCTGCGACAGGAGCGGACCGCCCCAGCGGCCGACGAGGAGCGCCTCGAGGGCGCCGCCGACGTTGTACAGGCGGGCGTCCTCGCGAGCGGGCGCCAGGAACTGGATGCCCACCGGCAGTCCGTCCTCGGGCGCGAGGCCCGCCGGGACCGAGATGCCGGGCACGCCGGCGAGGTTCGCCGGGATCGTGGCGACGTCGTTGAGGTACATCGACAACGGGTCGTGCAGCTTCTCGCCGAGCTTGAACGCCGTGGTCGGCGCGGTGGGCGTCGCGAGCACGTCGACGTTCGCGAACGCGGCGTCGAAGTCCTGCTGCACGAGCGTGCGCACCTTCTGGGCGCTGCCGTAGTACGCGTCGTAGTAGCCGGCCGAGAGCGCATAGGTGCCGAGGATGATGCGGCGCTTGACCTCTGGGCCGAAGCCCGCCTCGCGCGTGGCCGCCATGACCTCCTCGACCGTTCCGCCGCCCTCCGGCACCACGCGGAGGCCGAAGCGCACGGAGTCGAACTTCGCGAGGTTGGACGACGCCTCGGCGGGCAGGATCAGGTAGTACGCCGCGATCGCGTACTCGAAGTTCGGCGCGCTCACCTCGACGATCTCCGCGCCGTTGGCGGCGAGCAGCTCGAGCGACTCGTGGAAGCGCTGGCGAACACCCGCCTGGAAGCCGTCGGAGTCGAGCTCCTTCACCACGCCGATGCGCAGGCCCGAGACATCCGCGCGACGCACGGCCTCGGCCATCGACGGCCACGCGTCGGGGATCGACGTCTGGTCGTGCGGGTCGTGCCCGGCGATGACGTCGTGCAGCAGCGCGGCGTCGAGCACGGTGCGGCTGACGGGCCCGATCTGGTCGAGCGACGAGGCGAGCGCGATGGAGCCGTATCGGCTCACGCCGCCGTAGGTGGGCTTGGTGCCCACCGTGCCGGTGACGTGCGCGGGCTGGCGGATCGAGCCGCCCGTGTCGCTGCCGAGCGCGAGAGGGGCCTCGAAGGCCGCGACGGCCGCGGCCGAACCGCCGCCGGAGCCGCCGGGGATGCGCTCGAGGTCCCACGGGTTGTGCGTGGGGCCGTATGCGGAGTGCTCGGTCGAGGAGCCCATCGCGAACTCGTCCATGTTGGTCTTGCCGAGCGGCACCATGCCGGCCTCGCGCACCTTGCGCACCGGGGTCGCGTCGTACTGCGGGATCCACCCCTCGAGGATGCGCGAGCCCGAGGTCGACGGCATGCCCTTGGTGACCAGGACGTCCTTCACGGCGATCGGCACGCCCGCGAGCGGTCCCAGCTCCTCGCCGTCGGCGCGACGGCGGTCGATGTCGGCTGCGGTCTCGAGCGCCTCGCCGTTGACGTGGAGGAAGGCGTGCACCGCACCGTCGACGGCGGCGATGCGGTCGAGGTGGGCCTTCGTCGCCTCGACCGACGAGACCTCGCCGGAGGCGAGCTTCGCGGCGAGGTCGGCGGCGCTCAACCGGATCAGGTCGCTCACTGCTCCTCCCCCAGGATCGCCGAGACCACGAAGCGCGTGCCGTCGTGCTCGGGGGCGCCCGACAGCGCCTCCTCGACGCTCAGCACGTCGGCCGGCACGTCGTCGCGAAGCGGGTTGTGCAGCGGGATCGGATGGCTCGTGGGCACCACGTCGGGCGTGGCCACCTCGCTCACCTTCTCGACCGCCTGCATGATCTGGCCGAGCTCCGTCGTGAGGTGCTCGATCTCTTCCTCCGTGAGCGCGATGCGTGCGAGGCTCGCGAGGTGCGCGACCTGCTCGGCGCTGATTTCAGACATGCTGCTCCGTCGTCCGGGAATGGGGATGGAGCAATCCTACCGAGGCGTGCCGAACAGCCCGACGCCGTACTTCTGGAGGAGCTCGTACGCGTCGCCGTAGGTCGCCGGCTCCGGCTCACCATCGCCGTACTTGGCGATGAGGAGGCCGAGCAGGCCCTTCGCGGGCGGGCTGAGGGGGGCGGCGCGGTGCGCGTCGCCCGGGTGCAGCGGTGCCGCCTCCGGGTTCGGCGGCGTGTACTGCGGCGTGGTCGCCGGCCAGGTGAGCGGATGCCTCGGCGCATCGAGCGTCACCGCGTTGCGGATCGTCGGGGCGCCGTCGTCGCGGTCGGTCAGCGGGTCGAGCCCGTGGGCTGCGCACAGCGTGGCGATGACCGACCCGTGGTGCATCGGGTCGTTGATGACGGTGCCCGCCGCGGTGTACGCCGAGATCGCGATCGCCGGCACGCGGCACCCGAGCCGGTCGAACGTGAAGCCCATCTCCCCCGCGCCGTCGCTCGCGTTCGGCGGCGTCGCCGTCGGCGGCGCGACGTGGTCGTACGTTCCGCCGTGCTCGTCGAACGTCACGAGGAGCATCGTGTTCATCGCATTGGAACCGGACTCCGCGGCGCTCTCGCGGATCGCCGAGTAGATCGAGTGGATCAGCGCCTCACCGGCGCGGACGTCGGAGACGGCGCCATCCGTCACCTCCGCACCGTCGACGTCGGACTCGCGGAGCCGCCCGACCGGCGGATGGAAGTCGTTGTGGTCGAAGATCATCCGCGGTTCTACGAAGCTGTACGGCGGAAGCTTGCCGTCGGCCACATCGCTCCAGAACTGGGACATCGGCGCGAAGTGGGCCGTGCGCCAGTACTTCTCGAGCGCGGGGGCGTGGATGATGCCCGTCATGGAGACGAGCTGCAGGTCGTCGAAGTAGATCCGCCAGTCGAGGCCCGCGTCGTCGAGCCGGTTGAAGATCGTCGGGCTCGCGTCGGCGTCGAGCCACTTGCGGTAGCCGCCGTCGCCGCGGTTGGTCACGAACCCGTGCGAGGTCGAGGCGTGGAAGAACGACCGGTTGCAGAACGTCTGCGACGGCACCGCGCAGTGCCAGGCGTCGTAGACGGCGAAGCCCTTCGCGAGGGTCGAGAGCACGGGCAGCATGTCGGGTGAGAACGAGCCCATGATCTGGCCGATGTCTCGTGCGCCGTCGCCGCGGCGGTGCTCGACGTGGTTCGCGTAGTCGATGACGAAGCCGTCCATGCTCGGAGTCGCGCCGGCATCCGGAGCGTTGTAGGGAGCACTCATGTCGTCGATCTCGGCGGTCGCATTCGACGCCGGCCGGATCGTCCCGAAGAGCTGCGTGTTGACGTGCGGGTACTCCTCGCCCGGGTCGGGATCGGGCCGGCGCATGATCGCGTCGGTCGGGCCCTGGTACACGTGCGCGGCGATCTGCTCGCCATCCGCCGTCGCGTTCGCGAAGTCGCCGAAGGCGAGCCCGTCGAAGCTCTCGCCGTCGGGAAGGTCGCCCGTGTCGTAGAGCCAGCCCAGGAGATTGTCGAACGACCGGTTCTCGCCCATCACCACGACGAGATGGTCGAACCCGGGCTTCGATCGGACCGGCGGAGGCGGAGGCAGCGGCGCGATCCCCGCCGCGCCCTCGTCGACGCCGGCCGAGTGGCCGGCGGACGCGGCGATCGCGGCCGCTCCCCCGCCCGCCACGATCGCGCTCGCCCCGGCCACGCCGCCGTATCGGAGGAAGTCGCGTCGCGTCGTGCCGGCGCCCTCTTCCGCGCGCGGGCCCTCGGCCGACTCGTCGTGCTCCCCAGCCTGCATCTGACGCCCCTTCCACCCTCACCCGACGAGCGCGTCGGGACCTTCGCTCACCAGGATGGCGAACTGCGCGGCATCGATCACCCGCACGCCGAGTTCCTCCGCCTTGGCGAGCTTCGACCCGGCACCGGGACCGGCCGCGACGAAGTCGGTCTTCTTCGACACGCTCGATGCCGCCTTGCCGCCGGCAGCGATGATCGCCTCCTGCGCCCCCTCGCGCGTGAAGCCCTCCAGGCTGCCGGTGGCAACGACGGTGAGCCCGGCGAGCACGCCCCCGGCCTCGGCGGCGCGCCCGGGCCCGGGGTGTCCGGGTGTCGCGAGCTGCACGCCCGCCGCCGCCCACCGCTCGACGATCTCGCGGTGCCAGTCGACCGCGAACCACTCGATCAGCGAATCGGCGATGATCCCGCCGACGCCCTCGACCTCGGCCAGCTCGTCGCGGTTGGCGGCGCGGATCGCGTCGAGCGAGCCGAAGTGGTCTGCCAGCGCCCGGGCGGCGACCGGGCCGACGTGGCGGATGTTCAGCGAGACGAGGATCCGCCAGAGCGGCTTGGTCTTCGCCTTCTCGAGCTCGGAGAGCAGCTTCGTCGCCGCTTCCGACGGAAGCAGTTCCCGATGGTCCTTCCGGATCCCGGCCGCCCGGCGCTCGGCGGCCGTCATCTGCTCGCTGCCCGGCGGATACGTGATCCGGACCTTCTGGAAGGGCGCCCGACGGATCTCCTCCCCCGTCACCGGGTCGGTCCTCGGCTCGCCCGTCTCGGCGTCGCGGACGACGACCTCGATCGGCACGAGTTCGTCGACGGTGAGGTCGAAGAGGCCCGCCTCGGTGATGAGGGGCGGGGTGGACGGCACGAACGGCTGGGTGAGCGCCGCGGCCGTGACCTCGCCCAGCGCCTCGATGTCGAGCGCGCCCCGGGAGCCGATGTGCTCGACCCGCCCGCGGACCTGCGCCGGGCAGCTGCGCGCGTTCGGACAGCGGAGGTCGATGTCGCCCTCCTTCGCGGGGCGCAACGCAGTGCCGCACTCGGGGCAGCGCTCCGGCATCCGCCATTCGCGCTCGGTGCCGTCGCGGAGCTCCTCGACCGCTCCGAGGATCTCGGGGATGACGTCGCCGGCCTTGCGCAGCACCACCGTGTCGCCGATCAGCACGCCCTTGGCCTTGACGACGTCCTGGTTGTGCAGGGTCGCCTGCTCGACCGTGCTGCCCTGCACCTTCACGGGCGCCATGACGGCGTACGGCGTCGCGCGACCCGTGCGCCCGACGCCGACGCGGATGTCGAGGAGCTTGGTGTGCACCTCTTCCGGCGGGTACTTGTAGGCGATGGCCCAGCGAGGCGCCCGGCTCGTGGCACCGAGCTCGTCGTGCAGGGCGAGCTCGTCGATCTTCACGACGATCCCGTCGATCTCGTGCTCGACGTCGTGGCGGTGCTCGCCGCGATCGGCGATGAATGCGGTGACCTCGTCGATCGTGTCGAACACGCGCGAGTGCGGCGAGACCGGGAGCCCCCACCCGGACAGGAGCCCGTAGACCTCGGACTGGCTCGACACGGTCGGGCGTTCCCACGCGCCGATGCCGTGGAGGTAGAGGGCGAGCCGTCCGAGCCGGTCGCGCATGAGCTCGAGCTGGAGCGCGCTCTTGTTCTCGCGCCGCTGCCGGAGGCTGCCCGCGGCGGTGTTGCGGGCGTTGGCGAACTCGGGGAACCGGGTGGGGATGGCCTCCTCCGGCCGACCCTTCGCACGCTGCTCGGCGGCGAACTCGGCCTGCAGCGCGTGCTGCCGCTCGTTGAGCGCCTCGAAGTCCTCGGAGCGGAGGAAGACCTCGCCACGCACCTCGAAGAACGGCGGGAACCCCTCACCCTCGAGCCGGCGCGGGATCGCCGGGATGAACTCGACGTTCTCGGTGATGTCCTCGCCGACGCGGCCGTCGCCGCGTGTGGTCGCCGTCTCGAGCACCCCGTCGCGATACGCGAGGCTGATCGCGAGTCCGTCGATCTTGAGCTCGGAGAGCCAGCGGACGGGGCGCCCGGCGGCGGCCCGCGCCTTCGTCGCCCACTCGTCGAACTCGTCGAGGCTGAAGACGTTGTCCAGGCTCAGCATCCGCTCGGCATGCTCGTGCGGGGGGAAGCCGACCGAGACGAGCGCCGCGCCGACCTGCTGCGTCGGGCTGTCCTGACCGGCCAGCTCGGGGAAGGCCCGCTCGAGCGCTTCGAGCCGGTGGAAGTCGGCGTCGTACTCGGCGTCGCTGACGAGGCTCACACCCTCGGAGTAGTACGTCCTCCGGTACCGGTCGATGCGCTCGCGGAGCGCCTCGGACTCGCGGCGGGCGTCGTCGAACTCGGTGGGGATGTCGCTCACGCCAGTCATCCTACGAGCGACCACCGACGGCGCGGGTGAGCCGTCGGCGGGTTCCCACGCGCGAGCAGGGCCGGGATGGACGCGTCCCGGCCCCGCGCGCGTTCAGGTCAGGCGCCGAACCCGACGGCGTCGACCTTGCGGTGGTACCGCGTGCCGGTCTTGCCGCCGAGGATCGCGCCCCCGAGGGTCACGGCGATCACGAGGACGAGCGTCGCGATGCCCGCGATGGTGAGCTCCCCCTCGGTCACGGGGATGCGGGGGAACGCGTTCAGGTTCGCGAGCACGTCCCACCGGCTGCCGGCGATGGCGGCGATGATCGCGCCGATGGCGGCGACGATGATCGCCCACAGCCAGACCGCGAGGCCCTGCTTGAGGCCGTTGAAGCGAGCCATCCGGCCCGCGACGTATCCGCCCGCGAAGTACGCGACGAAGAGGATGACGAGCAGCACGATCGCCCCGATGATGCCGATCGTCCCCGCGTTCGCAGCGGCCGCCTCGTCGAGGTCCTCGCCGAGCGTGCCGAGCCCGAGCGCAGCGCCGGTGGCACCCAGGAGACCCGTGAGCAGGACGCCGACGCCCATCGCGGTCAGCCATCCGAAGAATGCGGAGCCGAACTTCATCCCGCCGAATTCCTCGCGCTCGCGGTCGAGCACCGCCGCGCGCGCCGCCGGATCGGCCACGAACCGGTCGTCGCGGACGCCGTCGCGGTCGCGGTCGACGACCTCGCGGTCGTCGCGAACGCCGTCGCGGTCGCGGTCCACGACCTCCCGGTCGTCGCGGACGCCGTCGCCGTCGCGGTCGGTCGGAGTCGCCGCGCGATCGCGGGCGGGTCGATCTGATGAGGTGCTCATGATGTGGTCCCCTCTCTCGTCGTCGTCGTCGCCGCGCCGTGCGCTGCGGCCACGCGCTCCCGACGGTACGCCGCCCGATGCGTCGAGGCAGGGGCCTTGACAGCCGCACGCACTTCGGGAATGGCGTGCAGGGAACCGTCGGAGAACCCTCAGACTTCGGCCGGGACCGCGCTCACCGTTCGATCGACGGTGCACTGGCCGAGCACGCGGGTGCCCACGTACACGACTGCCGTCTGGCCCGGCGCGACACCGTCGAGCGGCGTCCCGGGCGTGATCACGAGCTCGGCGGAGCCGGCGGCATCCGTCGCCACCCTGGCGACCGCGGGCACCGGGTCGGCGTGCGCGCGGATCTGCACCTCGCAGTCGAATGCCTCGCCGTCGGCGGCGACCAGGCCGGATGCCACGGGGTCGGCGCCGGCCCACGAGAACCGCGACCCCGCGACCTCGGCGACGGCGAGCGCCTCCTTCGGTCCGACGACGACCGTGCGTTCCTTGGGACGCACCTCGAGCACGAACCGCGGCTTCCCGTCGGCGGCCGGGGTCCCGAGGCGGAGACCGCGGCGCTGCCCGACCGTGTAGGCGTGCGCGCCCTCGTGCGCGCCCACCACGGCGCCGGACCGTTCGACGATGTCGCCGGGCGCCGTGCCGACCTTGTCGGCGAGCCAGCCCCTGGTGTCGCCGTCGGAGATGAAGCAGATGTCGTAGGAGTCGGGCTTCTGCGCGACCGACAGGCCGCGTCGCGCGGCCTCCTCGCGCACGAGCTGCTTCGACGGCGTGTCGCCGAGCGGGAAGTACGCGTGCGCGAGCTGCTCGGCCGTCAGCACGCCGAGCACGTAGCTCTGGTCCTTCGCCTCGGCGCTCGCGCGGTGGAGTTCGCGTCGGCCCGCGGCATCCGTCGTGACCTTCGCGTAGTGCCCCGTCGCGACGGCGTCGAAGCCGAGCGCGAGCGCCTTCTCGAGGAGGGCGGCGAACTTGATGCGCTCGTTGCAGCGCATGCACGGGTTGGGGGTGCGGCCGGCGGAGTACTCGGCGATGAAGTCGTCGACGACGTCGGCCTTGAAGCGCTCCGAGAAGTCCCACACGTAGTACGGGATGCCGAGCACGTTCGCGGCGCGCTGCGCGTCCATCGAGTCCTCGATCGTGCAGCAGCCGCGGCTGCCCGTGCGCAGGGTGCCGGGCATGCGGCTGAGCGCGAGGTGCACGCCGACGACGTCGTGCCCGGCCTCGACCGCGCGCGCCGCCGCGACGGCGCTGTCGACGCCGCCGCTCATCGCTGCCAGGACTCGCATGCCACCCAGTCTACGAACCGCCTCCTGAACGGATGCCCCGCGGCCGCCCTCAGCGGTCGAAGCTCGTGACCCGGTCGGCCATGCCGGCGCGCGTCGCCCGCTCGACGGCGGCGGGCAGCGCCTCGAGGAACGCGTCGACGTCGGCGTCCGTCGTCGTCGCGCCGAGCGTGATGCGCAGCGCGCCGCGCGCCTCGGCTTCCGTACGGCCCATCGCGAGCAGCACGTGCGAGGGCTCGGGCACGCCGGCCTGGCACGCCGACCCGGTCGAGACCGCGACGCCCGCGGCATCCAGCAGGAACAGCAGCGAGTCGCCCTCGCAGCCGGGGAACGAGAAGTGCGCATTGCCGGGCAGCCGCCCCGCCGGGTCGGGATCGCCCGAGAGTCTGGCGTCGGGCACGGATGCCGCGACCCCCGCCACCAGCCGGTCGCGCAGGCGCGACATCCGCTCGTCCTCGGCCGCCGCGTGCGAGGCCGCCGCCTGCGCCGCCGCCGCGAACCCGGCCGCCGCCGCGACGTCCTGCGTGCCCGAGCGGATGCGCCGCTGCTGCCCGCCGCCGTGCAGGAGCGGCTCGATGCGCGTCGAGCGGTCGAGCACGAGCGCGCCGATGCCGACCGGCCCGCCGATCTTGTGCGCCGACACGCTGATCGCGACGAGCCCCGCACCCGCGGGCGCTGCGGTCTCCCGGCGGATCGCGTGCAGGTCGATCGGCGCGTGGCCGTACGCGGCGATCGCGTCGACGTGCAGCGGAACGCCGGCCCGCGCGCAGAGTTCCGCGACCTCGAGGACCGGCTCGATGGTGCCGACCTCGTTGTTCGCCCAGAGCATCGTGACGAGGGCGACGGATGCCGCGTCCCGCGCGAACGCCGCGGCGAGCGCGTCGACCCGCAGCCGTCCGAGCGCGTCGAGGGGCAGTTCGACGACCTCGGCGCCCTCCATGCCCGCCAGCCACTCGACCGTGTCGATCGTGGCGTGGTGCTCGCCCCCCGGCATGAGGATGCGACGAGCGGACGCCTCCGCCCGTCGCCGCCAGAAGAGGCCCTTGACCGCGAGGTTCACGGCCTCGGTGCCGCTGCCGGTGAAGACCACCTCGATCGGGTCGGCGCCCAGCGTCGCGGCGACGTGCTCGCGGGACTCTTCGAGGAGCCGCTTCGCGTGCTGGCCTGCGCTGTGGATCGAGGCGGGGTTGCCGACGAGCCGAAGCGCGTGCGTGATTGCGTCGATCGCCTCGGCCCGGAGCGGCGTCGTGGCGGCGTGATCGAGGTAGACGGGGTCGGGTCGGGGCATCGAGCACCTCCTGACCGGGAACCGATTCCCCACGAACTACTGTAGTTCGCATGTCTCCGTCCGATCCGCTCCGCGACCTGGGCGTGCGCACCGGACCGGGCGGCGGCACCATCCGCGTCTGGTCCGAGCACGCGACCTCGGTGGACGTCGAGGTCTTCGCACCCGAGGACCTGGACTGGGCCGTCGAACGACTGCCGCTCATGCGCGGCGCGGACGGCGTGTGGGAGGGGACCTCCACCGCCCTCGCGCCGGGAGCCCGGTACGGCCTGCGCGTCGACGGCCCCGCGGGCCTGGAGCACGCCTTCAACCCCGCGCACACGCTGCTCGACCCGTGGGCGCGGGGCCTGCACGCCGCGGCGGACGGGTCGTGGCGCGGGGTGGTGATGGACTCGCTCGAGTCGGAGGGCTTCGACTGGGGCGGGGTCGGCAAGCCCCGCGTGCCCCTCGACCACACCGTCGTCTACGAGGCGCACCCGAAGGGGTTCAGCCGACTCAACGAGCGCATCCCGCGGCCGCTCCGCGGAACGTACGCGGGCCTGGCGCACGACGCGTCGCTCGAGTACCTCACCGGCCTCGGGGTCACGACCGTCGAGCTGCTGCCGGTTCAGGCGTTCGTCGCCGAGGAACGCCTGGTCCGCCAGGGACAGGTCAACTACTGGGGCTACAACACGCTCGGCTTCTTCGCACCGCACGCGCCGTACGCGAGCGCCGAGGCGCAGGCCGCGGGGCCCGCCGCCGTGCGACGCGAGTTCGCGGGCATGGTCAAGCGACTGCACGAGGCGGGCCTCGAGGTCGTGCTCGACGTCGTCTACAACCACACCGCGGAGGAGGGCCGGCAGGGGCCGACCTACAGCTTCCGCGGCATCGACAACGCCGCCTACTACCGCCACGACGCGCACGGACGCTACGTCGACACGACGGGGTGCGGCAACACCCTCGACTTCGGACACGACGCCCCCATGCGGCTCGTGCTCGACTCGCTGCGGTACTGGGCCGACGAACTGCAGGTGGACGGCTTCCGCCTCGATCTCGCTGCGACGCTCGGTCGCGACGCGCTCGGCGCCTACTCCCCCCACCATCCGCTCCTCGCGGCGATGCTCGCCGATCCCGTGATCGGGGCGGGCAAGCTCATCGCCGAGCCGTGGGACGTCGGGCCGTTCGGCTGGCAGACCGGCAACTTCGCACCCGGCTTCAGCGAGTGGAACGACCGCTACCGCGACCGCATGCGCGACTTCTGGCTCGGCGACCTGCGCCGCGAACGCCAGGGCCAGCAGGGCAGCGGCATCGGCCGGTTCGCGACCCGGCTCGCGGGCTCGTCGAACACCTTCGCCGCGGAGCGCGGTCCGCTCGCGAGCCTGAACTTCATCACCGCGCATGACGGCTTCACGCTCGCCGACCTCACCGCCTACGACGTCAAGCACAACCTCGGCAACGGCGAGCACAACCGCGACGGCGCCGATCACAACAACTCGTACAACCACGGCGTGGAGGGGCCGACGGACGACCCGGACGTCGCCGCAGCGCGACGCCGGAGCATCCGCAACCTGCTCGGGACCCTGCTGCTCTCGGCCGGCGTGCCGATGCTCACGGCCGGCGACGAGTACGGCCGGAGCCAGCGCGGCAACAACAACGCGTACTGCCACGACTCCGAACTGACCTGGCTCGCCTGGTCGGCCGGAGACCGCGACGCCGCGATCGAGGCGACGACCCGGCACCTGCTGCGCCTGCGCCGCGAGCACCCCGCACTGCGGCCCGTGCGCTACGGCCGGTTCGGCGAGCGCGTGCCGAGCGCCTCGCAGATGGACTGGTACAACGCCGACGGCGAGACCATGACGATCGAGCACTGGCACGATCCGTCGCAGCGGACCCTGCAGTTCCTCGCGGCCTCCACTCCCGAGTTCGAGGGCTTCAACCGCATCCTGCTCGTCGTGCACGCGTCGGAGCGCGAGGTCGACGTGCTGCTGCCCGAGCACCCCGGCGTCGACGACTACGAACTGCTGTGGGACTCGGCGGTCGACGAGCCCGGTGACGAGCTCGGATCCAGGCACCTGCCCGGCGCCCGCCTGGCGATGACGCCGCAGTCGATGCGCCTCTACCGCGCGTCGGGCGATCCGGCACCGGTGCTGGTCGACGCCGCGGCGGGCTCGCTCGGCGCGGGCGCCGACGAGGCCGACGTCGCGGGCGACGGTCGACAGGCCGATGCCGACCCGGCCGGGCCGCCCAGCTGATGGCGAGGCGAGCGGATGCCGGGGCCGGCACGCCCGCGACGGTCGCGCTGACGCGTGCCGGCATCCGCTTCACGCCCCACCCGTACGAGCACGACCCCCGCGCGGCCGCCTACGGACTCGAGGCCGCCGAGAAGCTCGGCATCGAGCCCGGACGGGTGTTCAAGACGCTGCTCGCGACCGTCGACGGGGCGCTCGCCGTGGGCATCGTCCCGGTCGCCGACCAGCTCGACCTCAAGGCGCTCGCCGCGGCGCTCGGCGGCAAGCGGGCCGAGATGGCCGATCCCTCGCTCGCCGAGCGGAAGACCGGCTACGTGGTCGGCGGCATCAGCCCGATCGGCCAGAAGGTCGCGCTGCCGACCGTGCTCGACGAGACCGCGATCCTGTTCGAGACGATCCTCGTCTCGGGCGGGCGCCGCGGCCTCGACCTCGAGCTCGCCCCCGACGACCTCCTCGCGGTCACCTCCGGCCGCTACGCCCCGATCGCCCGCGCGCGCTGAACCGGCGAGTCCGACGAGCCCGTCGGCGACGACCGCTCAGTCGGCGGCGGCGACGAGCCCCAGCTCCGCCGGGGAGACGAGCAGCGGATGCCGCGGCACGACCCGCACGGCGTAGCCGAACGCGCCGGCCCGGTCGAGCGTGACCGCGCCGACGTAGACGCGGGTCGCGGCATCCGTCGTCGATGCGCCGTCGGGCAGCAGCGCGGCGACGCGCGCGTCGTCGATGCGGTCGTCGCCGTGGGAGTGACCGTAGACGACCTCGACCGACACATCGGACTCGGACAGGTCGCCGAGCGCCACATGCGCACGGAGGTGGAGCTCGTCGCCCACGTGCGGCGTCGACTCGACGCCGCCCGACTCGACGTGGACCACCTCGACGCCCGGCCAGGCCGCACGCACGCGCGCACCCCACGCGGCGAGCTCGCGCGCCGGCTTCGCGCCGTCGGCGCCGACCCGGGCGGCGTGCTCGGCCGCCGGGCGGTAGAGCCGCTCGACGTATTCGCGCACCATGCGGTCCGCTCCGAGCTCGGGCGAGAGCTGTGCGAGCGTGCGGCGCACGCGCGCCATCCACTCGGTCGGCACGCCGTCGCGATCGCGGTCGTAGAAGAGCCGGGTGATCCGGTGCTCGAGGAGGTCGTAGAGCGCGGACGCCTCGAGGCGGTCGCGCTCGGCCTGATCGCCCGCAGCATCCGCCGTCGGGATCACCCAGCCGTGGTCGTCGGCCGCGTACTCGGCCCACCAGCCGTCGAGGATCGACAGGTTGAGGGCCCCGTTCATCGCCGCCTTCATGCCCGACGTGCCGCACGCCTCGAGCGGGCGGAGCGGGTTGTTCATCCACACGTCGCACCCCGGGTAGAGCCGCTCGGCCATGCCCATGTCGTAGTCGGGCAGGAAGACGATGCGCTCGCGCAGCTCGGGGCGCTGCGCGAACTGCACGAGACGCTGGATGAGCCGCTTGCCCTCGTCGTCGGCCGGGTGCGCCTTGCCCGCGATGACGAATTGCACGGGGCGGTCGGGGTTCGTGAGGATCGCCGCGAATCGCTCCGGGTCCTGCAGCATGAGCGTCAGGCGCTTGTAGGTCGGCACGCGTCGCGCGAACCCGATCGTGAGCACGTCCGGGTCGAGCACGCGGCGCACCCAGTCGGGCGCGACGGCGCCGCCGTGCTGGTCCGACCACGCGCTCGAGAGGCGGCGGCGGGCGTCCTCGACGAGCTGCAGCCGCATGCCGCGCTTCACGCCCCAGAGTTCGGCGTCGCTCACCGCGGCGCTCAGCCAGTCGGCGTGCTCGGTGTCGGCGGTGCCGAGCCGCTCCTCGGCGAGCGCGAGCAGCGCCGGATCGGTCCACGTCGGCGCGTGCACGCCGTTCGTGACGGACGTGATGGGCACCTCGTCGGCGTCGAACCCGGGCCACAGCTCGCCGAACATGCGTCGGCTGACCTCGCCGTGCAGCTTCGACACGCCGTTCGCGCGCTGCGCGAGCCGCAGCCCCATCATCGCCATGTTGAACGCGCTGTCCTCCGCGGGCACACCCGGCTCGAGCCCGAGCGGGAGCGCGTCGGCGGGGTCGATGCCCGGGAGCAGCCCCGACTCCAGGTAGCTCGCGACGAGCGCGCGGTCGAACCGGTCGATGCCCGCGGGCACGGGCGTGTGGGTCGTGAAGACGGTGCCGGCGCGCACCAGCTGCAGGGCCTCGGCGAAGGAGAGCCCGTCGCCGATGCACGCCGAGATGCGCTCGAGGCCGAGGAAGCCGGCGTGCCCCTCGTTCATGTGGAACACGTCGGGGAAGTGCCGACCGGTGAGCCCGCTCCAGGCGCGGAGCGCCCGGACCCCTCCGATGCCGAGCAGGAGCTCCTGCTGCAGGCGGTGCTCGCCCCCGCCGCCGTAGAGGCGATCGGTCACCTGGCGGAGGTCGTCGTCATTGGCGGGGATGTCGGTGTCGAGGAGCAGCAGCGGCACGCGGCCGACCGCGGCCTGCCAGACGCGGGCGTGCAGGCTGCGCCCCCCGGGCACGGCCAGCGTGACCTGCACCGGCGTCCCGTCGGCGCGGCGCAGGACCGACAGCGGGAGCCCATCCGGGTCGAGCGCCGGGTAGCGCTCCTGCTGCCAGCCGTCGGGGGCGATCGCCTGCGAGAAGTACCCCGCCTTGTAGAACAGGCCGACCGCCACGAGCGGCACGCCGAGGTCGGACGCGGCCTTGAGGTGGTCGCCCGCGAGGATGCCGAGGCCGCCCGAGTACTGCGGCAACGCCTCGGTGATGCCGAACTCGGGCGAGAAGTAGGCGACGGTCCTCGGCGTCTCGGCGCCGAGCGACTGGTACCAGCGCGACTCGGACACGTACGCGCGGAGCTCGTCGCGCTCGCGCTCCGCCCAGCCGATGAAGCCCTCGTCGGCGGCCAGCTCGTCGAGGCGGCGCGCGTCGACGTCGCCGAGGAACGCGATCGGGTCGCGCCCCGAACGTCGCCAGCCGATCGGGTCGATGTGCTCGAACAGGCGTCGCGTCGGCTCGTGCCACGACCATCGCAGGTTCGCGGCGAGCTCCTCGAGCGCGGCCAGCTGCGGCGGGACGACGGCGCGGACGGTGAACTTGCGGATCGGCTTCACGGAGTCAACCCTACGCAGCACCGTGTGTCCGGAAGATGAACGGATGCCCCGGCACCGTCCGAGGCGCGCAGCGCCGTGCAACCCTGTGTCGGTCCAACGGCATCCGCGCTACGGTCGGAACGTGACGAGCCGCCCAGTCCGAGCCGGCCGGATCCCCGTGACCCGGCTCACACCCGCCCTGCCCGATCCGCGATGGAACCCGAAGGCGTTCTCCGGGGAGGTGGTCCCGTTCCGCGCCACGGTGTTCCGCGAGGGCCACGACCTGGTCGGCGCGATGCTGGTGCTGACGAGCCCGTCCGGCGTGCGGCAGCGGCATCGCATGACCGCCCTCGCCGCGGGCACCGACCGGTGGGAGGCGAAGGTCCGGCTCGACGAGCTCGGCACCTGGCGCTGGCACGTGACGGGGTTCGGCGACGAGATCGGCACCTGGGTGCACGATGCCGAGGTGAAGATCGACGCCGGTGTCGACATCGACCTCATGTACGAGATCGGCGCGCGCCTCGCCGAGCGCGCCGGCCGGGAGACCGACCGGCCCGCCGCGGTGCGCAAGCGCCTGAAGGCGTACGCCGCGGCGCTGCGCGACGCGGAGGCCGACGCATCCGCCCGACGCGCCCTGCTGGAGGACCCGCTGCTCGAGGAGTTCCGCGCGCGGCCGCTCGCCCGGCTGACGACCGACTCCGAGGAGCACGAGATCCTCGTCGAGCGGCGGCGCGCCGGAGTCGGCTCCTGGTACGAGTTCTTCCCGCGCTCGGAGGGCGCGAAGCGCTACAAGAACGGCACGTGGAAGTCCGGCAACTTCCGCACCGCGCAGAAGCGGCTCGACGGCGTCGCAGCGATGGGCTTCGACGTGGTGTACCTGCCGCCGATCCACCCGATCGGCGTGGCGTTCCGCAAGGGGCCGAACAACACGCTGAACCCGGGCCCGCAGGACCCGGGGTCGCCGTGGGCGATCGGCGGGGCGGCCGGAGGCCACGACACCGTGCACCCCGACCTCGGCAGCCTCGCCGACTTCCGCGCGTTCGTGCGCCGCGCCGCCGCCCTCGGCATCGAGATCGCGCTCGACCTCGCGCTGCAGGCCTCGCCCGACCACCCGTGGGTGAGCGAGCACCCCGAGTGGTTCACGACCCTCCCCGACGGCACGATCGCGTACGCCGAGAACCCGCCCAAGAAGTACCAGGACATCTACCCGATCAACTTCGACGACGACTTCGAGGGACTCGTCGGCGAGACCACCCGCATCGTCCGCCACTGGATGAAGCAGGGCGTCCGCATCTTCCGCGTCGACAACCCGCACACCAAGCCCCTGGCCTTCTGGGAGCGGCTCATCGGCGACATCAACGCGACCGATCCCGACGTCGTGTTCCTCGCCGAGGCGTTCACCCGCCCGGCGATGATGCAGGCCCTCGCCATGGTCGGCTTCCAGCAGTCGTACTCGTACTTCACGTGGCGCAACACCAAGGCCGAGCTCGAGGAGTTCCTGACGAGCGTGTCGCAGGAGACGGCCGACTTCATGCGGCCGAACCTGTTCGTGAACACGCCCGACATCCTCACCGAGTACCTCCAGTTCGGCGGGCCCGCGGCCTTCACCGTGCGCGCGACGATCGCAGCGACCGCGGGCGCGACGTGGGGCGTGTACTCGGGCTTCGAACTGTTCGAGTCCGTCGCACGTCCGGGCGCCGAAGAGGCGATCGACAACGAGAAGTACGAGTACAAGCCGCGCGACTTCGCCAAGGCCGAGGCCGACGGCACGTCGCTCGCCCTGTACCTCGGGATCCTGAACCGCATCCGCGCAGACCACCCCGCGCTCGGACAGCTCCGCAACATCCGCTTCCACTACAGCGACGACGACTCGGTGCTGGTGTACTCGAAGCACCTCGAGGCCCGCTTCATCGAAGGCCACGGCCCCGACGAGCACGACACGATCCTGGTCGTCGCGAACGTCGACCCGCACTCGGTGCGAGAGACGACCGTCCACCTCGACCTGCCGGCGATCGACCTGCCCGAGGGTGGCGTCTTCGAGGTCGAGGACCTCGTGACCGGCGAGCGGTGGGAGTGGGGCGAGCACAACTACGTGCGCCTGGATGCGTTCACGCAGCCGGTGCACATCCTGCGAGTGATTCGAGGTACGGCATGACCGGCACGACCCCCGTCCAGGCGCCGTCGATTCCCGACGACCTCCTCCTCGCCGTCGCGGAGGGCCGCCACCACGACCCGCACCAGGTGCTCGGGCAGCACGGCTTCGAGGCGCCGGGCGAGGGCGGCGCGCACACGGTCATCCGCGTCCGACGGCCGCTCGCGGCATCCGTCACCGCGGTGCTCGACGACGGCACGGACCTGCCGCTCGCGCACGTCGGCCACGGCGTGTGGGCGGGCGCCGGCGAATTCGGGCCGACGGGCTACCGCGTGCGCGCGCGCTACGACGACGGCACCGAATGGAGCGCCGACGACCCCTACCGGTACGCGCCGACCATCGGCGAACTCGACCTGCACCTCATCGAGGAGGGACGGCACGAGGAGCTCTGGACGGTTCTCGGCGCCCACCATCGCGAGTTCCCGTCGATCACCGGGCCGCTCCGAGGCGTCTCGTTCACCGTCTGGGCGCCGCGCGCCCGCGCGGTGCGCGTCGTCGGCGACTTCAACCGCTGGGACGGCCTCGGCCACGCCATGCGGAACATGGGCTCGAGCGGCGTCTGGGAGCTCTTCGTCCCCGACGTCGAGCCGGGCGCGGCGTACAAGTTCGAGATCCTCGCCCAGTCGGGCGAGTGGCTGATGAAGGCCGACCCGATGGCCCGCCGCGCGGAGGTCGCGCCCGCGACCGCGTCGGTCGTGGCGACGAGCGGGCACGACTGGGCCGACGGCGAGTGGATGTCGCAGCGCCCGCACCGCAACCCGCACGAGCTGCCCATGAGCATCTACGAACTCCACCTCGGGTCGTGGCGGCCCGGCAAGGGGTACCGCGACATCGCGGACGAGCTCATCGAGTACGTCCAGTGGCTCGGCTACACGCACGTCGAGTTCCTGCCCCTGGCGGAGCATCCGTTCGGCGGGTCGTGGGGGTACCAGGTCACCGGGTACTACGCGATCACGAGCCGGTTCGGCTCCCCCGACGACCTGAAGTACCTCATCGACCGCCTCCACCAGGCGGGCATCGGCGTGATCATGGACTGGGTGCCCGGCCACTTCCCCAAGGACGAATGGGCGCTCGCGCGCTTCGACGGCGAGCCGCTGTACGAGCACCCCGACCCGCGCCGCGGCGAGCAGAAGGACTGGGGCACGCTCGTCTTCGACTACGGCAACCCGCGCGTGCGGAACTTCCTCGTCGCGAACGCGCTCTTCTGGCTGGAGGAGATGCACATCGACGGCCTGCGGGTCGACGCCGTGGCCTCGATGCTCTACCTCGACTACTCGCGCGAGGACGGCGAGTGGCTGCCGAACTGGTACGGCGGCCGCGAGCACCTCGAGGCGATCGGCTTCCTGCAGGAGGCCACCGCGACGGCGTACAAGCGCAACCCCGGCATCGTGATGATCGCCGAGGAGTCGACGAGTTGGCCCGGCGTGACCGCGCCGACGAGCTCCGGCGGACTCGGCTTCGGCTACAAGTGGAACATGGGGTGGATGCACGACACCCTGCAGTACATCCAGCGCGACCCCATGTACCGCTCGCACCACCACGGCGAGCTCACGTTCTCGTTCCTGTACACGTTCAGCGAGCACTTCATCCTGCCGATCAGCCACGACGAGGTCGTGCACGGCAAGGGCTCGCTCGTGCGCAAGATGCCCGGCGACCACTGGCAGCAGCTCGCGAACACGCGCGCCTACCTCGCGTACATGTGGGCGCACCCCGGCAAGCAGCTGCTCTTCATGGGGCAGGAGTTCGGGCAGCTCTCCGAGTGGAGCGAGGAGCGCGGCCTCGACTGGTGGATCCTCGACCAGCCGAGCCACCGCCAGCTGGCGGAGCTCGTCGGCCGGCTGAACCGGACCTACGCCGAGACGCCCGCGCTCTGGCAGCTCGACGACGACTCGGCCGGCTTCGACTGGGTCGAGGGCGGCGCGGCGGACATCAACGTGATCGCGTTCCTCCGCTACGACCGCGACCGTCGGCCGTTGCTGTGCGTCGTCAACTTCGCCGGGAACCCCCATGACGGCGTGCGCCTCGGCCTGCCGTTCGCGGGTCGCTGGCGCGAGGTGCTGAACACGGATGCCGCGGAGTTCGGCGGTTCGGGCGTCGGGAACCTCGGCGGCGTCGACGCGACCGAGGAGCCCTGGGGCGGCAAGCCGGCCTCGGCGGTGTTCACGTTGCCGCCGCTCGGCGCGCTCTGGTTCACGCCGGCCTGACGCCGCACGAGCCCGCCGGTGCTCGCGCAGCGCCGGCGGGCGGCTGCGCGTCGCGACCGCGCCGATCGCGACCAGCCGATCGCGCCTAGTAGAGCAGCATCGCCAGCCGACGCCGCGCCGCTGCGACCCGCGGGTCCTCGACGCCGACGACCTGGAAGAGCTCCAACAGGCGCTCGCGCACGCGGTTCCGACCGCCGGGGTCGAGCGTCGGGAACAGGTCGAGCAGCCTCGCGAACGCGTCGTCGACGTGGCCCCCGGAGAGGTCGAGATCGGCGACGTCGAGCTGCGCGTCCAGGTCGGCCGGCGCGGTCGCCGCGCGATTGCGGATCTCGTCGAGGGTCTTGCCCTGCAGCCGCGCGAGCAGGTTCGCCTGCGCCAGGCCGGCGACCGCCAGGTCGTCGCGCGGGTCCTGCGCGATCGCGGTGCGGTAGGCGGATGCCGCGGCGGCGTAGTCGCCGCGGCTGATCGCGTCGAACGCCTCCTGGTGCAGCGGCGGCAGCGGCTCCTCCACGGCGGACTCGGCGGCGTCGTCACCCGCGTCATCGGCGTCGGCGGCGGGCACGCGCCCGGTCACGCCGTTGCGCTCGGCGACCTCGAGCAGCTGGTCGAACACCTGGTCGATGACGTCGTCGGGCTGCACGCCCTGGAAGAGCGGCACCGGCTGACCCGCGACGAGCGCCACGATGGTGGGGATCGCCTGCGCCTGCAGCGCCTGCACGAGCTGCGGGCTGCGGTCCGCGTCGGCAGGTGCGAGCACGAGGCGACCCTCCCGGGCGTTCACGAGTCGCTCGAGGGCCGCGACCAGCTGGGTGGACTGCTCGCTCCACGACGCCCACAGCGCGAGCACCACCGGCACCGTCCGGGAGAGTTCGAGGACCTGGCCGAAGCTCTGGTCGTCGACGGCCGCGACGTAGCCGCCGCGGCCTTCGGCGCCGGGCGCTCCGCCGGGAGCATCCGTCGATCGTCGCTCGTCGCGGTGGACGAGCGAGGACAGGTCGACCGCCCCGCGCAGGCTGGCGGGCTCGTGTGGTGGGAACGCGTTCGTCACTTGACCTCCGATGCGCCGATCAGGGATTCGGACCAGCCCAGCAGCCGGATCTGCTCGTCGGATCCGACGGCGGGCACGTAGAACATGAGTTGGATGCCGATCTCGCGCTGCACGCCCTTGGCGCTCTTCTCGTCGAAGCCGGAGAGGGCCGCACCGGGCTGCCCCTCCTTGAAGCCGATGGTGCCGCCGTCGTTCGGCGTCACCTTCTCGGTCTGCGTGATCGAGACGGTCACGAGGGCGCCCGAGTCGTTCGTCGCGAGGGCGACCGTCGGGCTGTCTCCCGGTGCGTTCGAGAACGCCACGTCGGCGGTGTCCGGAAGGTCGTCGGCGATCGCCTTCTGCCCCTCGACGCCGAGCTGCTGCCGGATGACGTCGCCCTCCGGGTCGAAGAACTGCGCGTACTCCGACTCGTCGCCCTTCAACAGCACGTCGGCGTAGGCCGGGGCCACCTGACCCGTCGGCATGACGAGGCCCTTGAACTCCGGGTTGATCGGGGGTGCGCCGATGGACGCCGGCGCGACCTCGGGCACGTCGGCGTCCGGGACGAGCGCCGTCGCGTACAGCACCTTGTAGTTCTCGCGCGGCGAATCCTGGCGGAGCACGAGGGCCGTCGGCGCGATCGTCTCGTCGTCGTTGTTCTTCGCGATGGTGAGCACGGTCCTCGGCCAGCCCGTGGCCTGCTGCGGGAGGGTGAGCGTCAGCGGCGACGCGGGGATCGCCGGAAGCGCCGCGTGATCGGGCAGCGACTTGCGGATCGCGTAGTTCGCCTTCCGCGCCTCGAGCGCGGGACCGGTGAAGCGCTCGCCGAGCCGCTGCGAGTCGGCGTCGGCGTCGACCTCGGTCGTGAAGACCGCGATGCGGCGCATGATCCGCTCCATCTGGGGCACCGTCACGGCCGGAACGACCTCGGGGGTCGCGGGCTCGGTCGGCTCGACGTCCTCGGCCTCCGCGTCGGTCTCGACGGGGGTCGCCGGAGCCGTCGTCTCGGGTGCCGCGGACAGGTCGGGCCAGTAGTCCGACGAGCACGCGGACAGCGCGATGGCCGGGACGAGGAGCACCGGCAGCAGGGCGACGCGCCGCGCGCGGCCTGCGGATCGGCTGGAGCCCGAACCGAGCGCTGCGCGCTGCGAGCGCGGCGCACGCGGCGCTCGGGTCAGCTTGCCCTTCGGGCCCTTCGGGAGGTTGCGGCGCGGCCCACGGGAGCGGCGGTGCGCGAGCACGCCGGAGATCACGAGGACGATGCCGATCACGAAGAGGAGGGCGCCGGCGGCGATGAGCGGCCCGGCCCACGGCGTGGCGTTGTCGAGCGGCCAGGCGACGACGATGCGCCCCGGCGCCGGCTCGGTGCCGTCGGATGCGACGAGGACCGTGATGCCCTCGGGCACGTCGACCGTGGTCGTGAGCGTGCGGTCGCCGGTGAACTCATCGAGCCACAGGTCGCTGCCGGCCGGCGATGCGGCCGGGTCGGGCTCCGCCTCCTCGCCCTCGGGGTCCTCGGCGGCCTCCGGCTCGTCGGTCGACGGCGTCGTCGGGGTCGAGTCGTCGACGGGCTGCGCCACGACGACCTCGCTCGTGAGTTCGCCGGCCTCGCCGTCGTAGCCGACCGAGACGTAGGGGTCGTCGCCGATCCAGCTGAGCACGTCGTCGGTGCGTCCGTAGGAGAGGTACACCGGCCCGCCGCCGGAGACCGTGATGGTCTGCTTCCCGGGGTTGGCGGCGAGCGCCTCCGGGGTCAGGACCGTGTAGCTGGCCTGGTTCTCGACCACCGTTCCGAGCGAGACCCTGTCCGGCTCGAGGAAGACGGTCCGTTGGGCGATGCCGAAGCCGACCAGAACGGCGGCAGCAGCGAACGCCAGAATGGCGAGGACGAAGCGCACTCGGGTTACCTCCAGGGCCGCGGGGGCGGCATCCGACAAAGACACCCCAGACTAGCGACGGTGTCTGGGAGTCTCCTAACCGATGTCTGGATGACATGGACCGACTGTCGACGGCCTCCGGGCCGTATGATCGGAGGCGACCCGCGCGCCCCCCACAACCCCCCACAACGCGGGACACGGACCCCGGAGGAAGAATTGGCCGTCGAAGAGACCGAGTTCACGCAGGTGTTCCGCGGATACGACAAGGACGAGGTCGACCGCAGCATCAACCAGCTGCGCCGCGAGATCATCGCGGCGAACAACGCGTCGGGTGACGTGCAGAAGGAGAACAAGCGCCTCCTCGCACGCATCGAGGAACTGACCGCCGAGCTCGAGGAGGTCGGCAGCCCGACCTTCTCCGGCCTGGGCACCAAGCTCGAGAACACCCTGCGCGTGGCCGAGGAGCAGTCGACCCGCCTCATCGCCCAGGCCGACATCGACGCCGAGAAGCTGCGCCGCGCCGCGGAGGACGAGGCGCACCTCATGCGCTCCGACGCGCACGAACTCGCGGAGCGCACCCTGAGCGAGGCGCGCGCGCAGGCCAACCGCCTGCTCGAGAACGCCCGCGCCGAGGCCGACGACATGGTCGCCCGCGCGCATGAGTCGAGCGAGCAGGTCCGCGACGACGCCAACCGCGACGCCGCATCCATCCGGGGCACCGCGTCGACCGAGGCCGCCGAGGTCCGAGCCACCGCGAAGCGCGAGTCGGCGGCCGTCGTCGCCGAGGCCGAGCGCAAGGCCGCCGAGATGCTCGTCGCTGCCAACACCGAGGCGAACGAGGCGCGAGCGGCCGCCGCCGGGCTCCAGGAGGAGACGGAGCAGACCCGCGCCGAGGTCGCCGTCGAGCTCGACCAGAAGCGTGCGGAGCTCGCCAAGGAGACCGAGCAGGCCCGCATCGACCTCGCCAAGGAGACCGAGCAGGCGCGTCTCGACCTCGAGCGGGAGACGACCGAGGCGCGAGCCGCGCTGGAGGCCGAGATCGAGGAGCGTCGTGCCGTGCTCGAGCATGAGCTGGAGCAGGCGCGCACCGACCTCGCCAGGGAGCTCGAGGCCGAGCGGGTGAAGCTCACGCAGGAGCGCGAGCAGGTGGCCGTCGACCTCGAGCGCGAGACCGAGACCGCGCGACTGAAGCTGCAGCACGAGCTCGACCGCATCCGCGCCAAGCACGCCGCCGAGCTCGACCAGATGCGCGCCGACCTCGCCCTCGAGCAGGAGCAGGCTCGCGCCGACTTCGAGGCCGAAGCGGAACAGGCCCGCATCGACCTCGACAACCAGCTGACGTCGATGAAGAAGAAGACCACCCACGAGGTCGACCGGATGCGTCGCGAGATCGAGCGCGCCCGCATGGACCTCGAGGCCGAGCTCGCCACCAAGCGCGACGAGGCCGAGCAGGAGCTGCTGGCGGCGCAGCAGGAGGCCGCGGAGCAGACGAAGAAGTTCCTCGAGGACTCCAACGCCGAGCTCGCCGAGGCGGTCGCCCGCACCGCGGAGGCGCGCGCCGAGGCCGAGCGCCTCGAGACCGAGGCGCGGACCGAGATCGCGGACGCCCGCGACAAGGCCGACGAGGAGGCGCGCGAGCGCGTCGCGGCGGCGCACTCGCAGGCCCGCAAGCTCATCGCCGACGCGGAGGAGCGTACGCGCGCCCTCGTGGCGGACGCCGAGGACCGGCTCGCCCAGATTAGGATCGAGCGAGACGCGGTCGCCGGCTACTTCGAGAGCCTTCGCGGCGTGCTGACCCAGGCGGAGCAGGTGGCCAACAAGTAACGCGAGACGAGGGAGCGCGAGGATTGAAGATCCAGAACGCGTTCCGAATCGCGCTCGTCGGCACGCTCGGCGTCGGCACGGGACTCGTCATCCTGTCCGCGGTGGCGAGCCTGTCGACGATCCTCACCTACATCGGAGCAGCACTGTTCCTGGCCCTCGGCCTCGAGCCCGCCGTGAGCGGGCTCGAGCGCCGGGGGCTTCCGCGTTGGGCGGCCATCCTGCTGGTCATCGCCGGCGTCGCCGCGGTCGTCGCGGCGCTGCTCATCGCGGTGATCCCGATCATCGTCGACCAGGTGGCCGAACTGATCGCGCAGATCCCGCGCATCATCGAGCAGGTCAACCGCGTCGACTGGATCGCCTGGCTGCAGGAGCAGTTCCCGCTGCTGCTGATCGACGAGATCAGCGAGCAGGCCGGCGCGGCGCTCACCGACTTCTTCACCAACCCGAACCGGCTGAGCGAGCTGCTCGGCGGCGTGTGGGCCGTCGCGCTCGCGATCGGCGGCGGCGTCTTCGGCGTCATCGTCGTCGCCGTCCTCACGATCTACTTCACGGCCTCGCTCGACGCGATGAAGCGGGCGACCTACCAGCTCATCCCCGCATCGCGTCGGGCGCGGTTCGCCGACCTGACCGAGCAGATCACGCAGTCCGTCGGTCGCTACGTGATCGGTCAGGTCTCCCTCGCGGCCGTCAACGGCTTCCTCAGCTTCACGTTCCTCTCGATCATCCAGGCCCCGTTCCCGGCAGTGCTCGCGTTCATCGCGTTCCTGTTCTCGCTGGTCCCGCTCGTCGGAACGCTCACGGGATCCGTGATCATCGTGCTCCTCTGCCTGATCCCGGGGCTCGGCTCTCCGCTCACGGCGCTCGTCGCGGCGATCTACTACCTCATCTACATGCAGGTCGAGGCCTACGTGCTCGCGCCGCGCATCATGAGCCGAGCGGTCAAGGTGCCCGGGGCCCTCGTGGTCGTGGCCGCCCTCGCGGGTGGTGCGCTGCTCGGCATCCTCGGGGCGCTCGTGGCGATCCCGATCGCTGCGGCGATCCTGCTCATCATCAAGCAGGTCGTCATCCCGCGCCAGAACGAGCGCTGACCCGCCCGAACCGCCGCACGTCCGGCGTCAGGCCTCCGGCGTGGTGACGGATGCCGCGGGCCACTCGGTCGCCAGCGGCAGCGCTCCGGGATTCACCGCGCGCACGATCTCGTCGAGCACGCGGCGCGTCTGCGACTCGCCGACCCAGAGGTGCTTGCCGCCCTCGACGTCGATGCGCGTCACGTTCGGCAGGCCCGCGAACCGCTCGGCGGCCTCGGCCGGCTTCAGGTAGTCGTCATGCTCGGGGATCAGCGCCACGACGGGAACGGGCGCCGAGCGCCAGCGCGCGAGCTCCTCCTCGGTCGTGCGGTGAAGCGGCGGGGAGAGGAGGATCGCGCCGGTGATGCCGTGCTCGAGGCCGTACTTCAGCGCGAGCTCGGTACCGAACGACCAGCCGACGAGCCAGGGGTTCGGCAGGCCGCGTTCGGCGACGAAGCGCATCGCGGCCGCGACATCCGCTCGCTCGCTCACGCCGTGGCCGAACTCGCCCTCGCTCGTGCCCCGGACCGAACTCGTGCCGCGCGTGTTGAATCGCAGCACGGCGAGGTCGGCCAGGGCGGGCAGCCGGGCCGCCGCCTTCCGGAGGATGTGCGAGTCCATGAACCCGCCCGCGGTGGGCAGCGGATGCAGCGTGACGAGCGTCGCCACGGACGGGCGGTCGAGCGGCGTGGCGAGCTCGCCGACGAGGCGGAGCCCGTCGTCGGTGCGCAGCTCGATCTCCTCGCGGTGCGCGGGGAGCATCGCCCCGGCACGGATCTCGGTCATGGTGTCGTCGGTCACGTGGGTCCGATCCTCCAGCAGTGGGTGTGCCAGTGCCGCCGCGAGGCCAGGTCGGCCGCGTCGCCCAGGACGCCGTCGGCACGCCAGGCCACCAGGTGCGCGACACCGGGGTCGATCTCGAGGCCGCAGCCCGGGCAGAGGTAGGCCTTCACGGCCTGCGCCTCGGACACGGGCTGCACGTTCCATTCGCGCCCGGCACGCACCTCGGTGCGGCGCCAGCCCGCCGTCATCCGTGCGACGTCGAGCTCCGGGTGGGGCTCACGCGCCTTCGCGGCGCGACCACGGGAGCGGTGCGAGCGGGCCATCGGTCCAGTCTACGGTCGGGGTTGACGCGCGCGTGACGGAACGGGTCGGGCCGTCAGTACCAGCCGACGCTCTGCGAGTGCGCCCACGCGCCGCAGGGCGTGCCGTATCGGGCCTGGATGTACCCGAGGCCCCATTCGATCTGGGTGGCCGCGTTCGTCGCCCAGTCGGCTCCCGCGGTCGCCATCTTCGACCCGGGAAGCGCCTGCGGAATGCCGTACGCCCCGCTCGAGGCGTTGTACGCGTTCACGCGCCATCCGGACTCCTTGTTCCAGAGGGCGACGAGGCAGTCGAACTCGGTCGTCGCCCAGCCGCGCGCGGCGACCGCCTGCGCGCCGTACGCCTGTGCGCTGCCCGGGTCGGGGACCACGGCCGGCGGCGCCCATCCTGCAGCGGACGCCGCCTCGGGCTCGGGCTCCTCGGGCTTCGCCTCGACGACGTACCCCTCGGAGGCGACCGCGAGCGAGGAGTACCCGTCGGCGAGCTCGACCTGCTGCGTCGACTCGCCGCCGAAGCGGTCGACCGGGACGTAGGTCGAGGTGGCCGTCGCACCCGAGTACGGGTCGACGACGTTGACGAGGAGGAAGCTGACGGAGGCCGCGAAGGCGAATGCCACGGTCGCGGCCTGCTTGAACGGTCCGGTCACGCTCCCGCGCTGCGTCGACCGCCTCGGCGGGGCATCGACCGTCGGCGACGGCCGGGACGGAGCAACCGCGACCTGCGGCCGGACCGAGCGCGTCGCGGCGGCGGCGTCATCCCGCGCCCAGCGCTCGCGGACGGCATCCATCGGCATCTCGTCGTCCTGATCCGAATGCCTGCCCACGATTGGATGAGTGTAGCGGAGGGAGTCCCTCCGCTCGAACCCCGAGCCGTTCACCGGACGGCGAGCATGACGTCGACGACGGCGTCGAGGACGAGATCGACCTGCGCCTCCCGGTATCCGCCCCGCTGGGCCGAGAACACGACGGCACGCACGTCGTCGATGGCGATCGGCCATCCGTCGCGGAAGTACCGCGTCAGCCGATCGGCGAACGCGTCGACCTCGCGCACGTCGTAGCCGACGGCGAGCCAGCTCACGCGGTCGAAGCGGGCGCCCTCGGGGCGCGCGAGCCGGTTGGCGACCACCTGGGCGGTGGTGCGCGCCTCGGCGAGCCACGCCTCGTCACCGTGCAGCCGCGACGCGATCTGCCGCTCGCGGAACGCGAAGGCATCCTCCAGTCGCTCCATGGCGGCGTCGACGTGGGAGGTCGAGTACCCGCCCTTCTGCATCGAGAACGCGGTCAGGCGGATGCGCTCGGCATCGAGCCCCATGTCGTCTGGCTCGGGCCGCCCGTCGTAGGCGCGACGCGCGCGCTGGAGGAAGTCCTCGACCTCGGTGGTCTTGTAGCCCAGCTGATTCCTGCGGGCCCGGGGGAACGTGGCATCCACCGCACCAGTATCGCGCACGCGCACCGGTTCCTCTCGCACGCGCACCGGTTCCTCTCGCATGCTCAGGCGAAGATCTGGAACGCGGCGAACGCGACCGCAGCCGACGGGAGGATCGAGTCGAGCCGATCGAGGAAGCCGCCGTGGCCGGGCAGCCACGAGCTCATGTCCTTGATGCCGAGGTCGCGCTTGATGAGGGACTCGGCGAGGTCGCCGAGGGTCGCCGAGAGGAAGATCGCCGCGCCGAAGATCAGGCCGAACCACCACGGCTGCCCGAGCATGAACAGGGCGAGCAGGACGCCCGCGACGAGGCTCGCGAGCGCGCCGCCCGCGAAGCCCTCCCAGGTCTTCTTCGGGCTGATGACCGGTGCCATCGGGTGCCGGCCGAACGCGAGCCCGGAGGCGTACGCGCCGGTGTCTGCCGCGACGGCGGTGATGATGAACGCCAGCGTCCACCACTGGCCTCCATCGGCCGCGGTGAGCACGACTGCGAACGTCGCGAGGAAGGTCACGTACCCCTGCACGAAGATCCCCGCGCCGAGGTCGCGCGCAAGTCCCCCCGACTCGACGCGGACGCTCGCCGAACCCTGCTGGGCGAGCCGCCAGGCCACGACGAGCGCCATTCCGACGAGGACCGCCGCGAGTTGGCCGGCCGAGCCGCCGTAGTACGCAACGGGCACGGCGACGACCGCCGCCGCCACCGTCGGGATGCGCGGCACCCGGTACCCGCCGTGCTTCAACGCGGCCGCGAGTTCGGAGCTGGAGAACCCGGCCAGGACGACGGCGAACACCATGAACAGCTCCTTGAACACCAGGATGCTGAGCAGGAGGGTGCCGCCGAAGGCGAGGCCGATCAGGATGGCGAGCAGGAGGTTGCGGCCGGTCCGCGCGTTGATGCGCTCCTGGGCTTCGTCGAACTGCGCGCGCGACGCCTCGAATTGGCGCTCGAGATCCACCCGTCGCGCATGCATCTGCGCGCGGATGTCGTCGCGCGTCGAATGCCGCTGGTCGTCGGCGTCCGACCGCTCCCCATCAGGGACGCCTGTCATGGTGTGCCCCTCAGACCTCGAGGAGTTCGGCTTCCTTGCGCTTCAGTGCCTCGTCGATCTGGTCGACGTGCGACTTGGTCACGTGCTCGAGCTCCTTCTCGCCGCGCGCCACCTCGTCGTCGCCGACCTCGCCCTTCAGGGCCTCGAGGTCGTCCTTCGCCTTGCGGCGGATGTTGCGGACGGAGACCCGGGCATCCTCGGCCTTCGAACGGACGATCTTGACGAACTCCTTGCGGCGCTCCTCCGTCAGCTCGGGGAGGGTGACCCGGATGATGTTGCCGTCGTTCGTGGGGTTCGCGCCGAGGTTCGGCGTGTCGCGGATGGCCTGCTCGATGTCCTTCATCGCGGCCTTGTCGTACGGTGTCACGACGAGCGTGCGCGCCTCGGGGTTGTTGAGCGAGGCGAGCTGGGCGAGCGGCGTGGGAGTGCCGTAGTAGCTCACCATGATCTTCTGGAAGAGCTGCGGGTTGGCGCGGCCGGTGCGCACGGAGGCGAAGTCGTCCTTGGCGACCTCCACGGCCTTCTGCATGCGTGCACTTGCTTCGGACAGTACATCCGCGATCACGGGGACTCCTTCTCTCGGGCTCGGGACAGTCTATCGATCGGTGGTCGGCTCGCCGTTGCTGACGACGGTGCCGAGCTCGGCGCCGAGGATCGCCTTCGTCACGTTGCCCGCGGGCTCCATGCCGAACACCTGCATCGGCATGCCGTTGTCCATGCAGAGGCTGAACGCGGTCGAGTCGACCACCTTGAGGCCTCGCTGCAGCGCCTCCTGGTAGCTGATGCGATCGATCTTGTGGGCGTCGGGGTTCGTGCGCGGGTCGTCGGAGTACACCCCGTCGACGCCGTTCTTGGCGACCAGGACGACGTCGGCACCGATCTCGAGCGCGCGCTGCGCGGCGACGGTGTCGGTGGAGAAGTACGGCAGCCCGGCGCCGGCACCGAAGATGACCACGCGGCCCTTCTCGAGGTGCCGTTCGGCGCGGCGCGGGATGTAGGGCTCGGCGACCTGCGTCATCGAGATCGCGGACTGGACGCGGGTCTCGGCCCCCGCCTGCTCGAGGAAGTCCTGCAGGGCGAGCGAGTTCATCACCGTGCCGAGCATGCCCATGTAGTCGGCGCGCCCCCGGTCCATGCCTCGCTGGCTGAGCTCGGCGCCACGGAAGAAGTTGCCGCCGCCGACGACGATCGCGACCTCGACGGTGCGTGCGGCATCGGCGATCTCGCGCGCCAGCGAGCTGACGACATCGGGGTTGACTCCGAGTGCGCCGCCGCCGAACGCCTCGCCCGACAGCTTGAGCAGCACCCTGCGCGTGTGTTCCGTCATCCCCGACCGATCCTTCCCCTCTGGGAGTCAAAACTAGTGGTTCCGGGGCCCCGCTGCAGTGCAGGCGGGACCGCGCCGTGCCCGATGCGCGTCGCCGCGGCATCCGGACACAGCAAAGGAGCCCGGACCGCGCGATGCGGTCCGGACTCCCCTGGCACGTGTTACGCGCCGACTTTGAAGCGAGCGAAGTCGGTCACGGTGAGACCGGCGTCCTGCACGACCTTGCCGACGGACAGCTTGTTGTCCTTGGCGTAGTCCTGCTCGAGCAGCGCGACCTGCTTGAAGAACGCGCCGAGGCGGCCCTCGACGATCTTCGGGAGGGCGGCCTCGGGCTTGCCCTCCTCACGGGTGATCTGCTCGACGAGCGCACGCTCCTTCTCGACGGCCTCGGCCGGCACGTCCTCGCGGGTGAGGTACTCCGGCGCGGCGAACGAGATGTGCTGCGCGATCGAGCGAGCGGTCTCCGCGTCGTCGCCGGCGTAGCCGAGGACCACGCCGACCTGCGGGGGCAGGTCCTTCGAGGTCTTGTGGAGGTAGATCGAGAAGTGCTCGCCCTTCACGAGGCGGACGCGACGCAGCTCGACCTTCTCGCCGAGGATCGCGGCCTCGCCGTCGATGAGCTCGGCGACGGTCCCGGCCTCGGCCGGCGCGGCCAGGGCGGCCTCGACGGTCTCGGCGCGGGATGCGGCGACGGCCGCGAGCACGCGGTCGGCGAGGCCGACGAACTTCTCGCCCTTTGCGACGAAGTCGGTCTCGCACGCGAGCTCGATGAGGGTCGCGGTGCCGTCGCCGTTCTCGACGGCGGCGACGAGGCCCTCCGAGGTCGAACGGTCGGCGCGCTTGGCGTTGCCCTTGGCACCCTTCAGGCGGAGGATCTCGGTCGCCTTCTCGATGTCGCCGTCGGCCTCGACGAGCGCGTTCTTCGTGTCGGTCATGCCGGTTCCGAGCTGCTCGCGGAGCGCCTTGATGTCGGCGATGCTGACGTTGGCCATGTGGAATGGACTCCCTGTCGTTTCGGAGTGTGGTTGGGGGTGCCGATTACTCGGCGGCAGCGGCGGCCGCGGCGTCGGCCTCGGACTCCGTCGCGGCGACCTCGGTGGCCGCCTCGTCGACGACCTCGGCGGCCTCCGCCTCGGCCTCGGCCTTCGACTCCGCGACCTTCTCGGTCTCGGCCGAGGACTGCTCCGGCGTCGTCTCCGAGCCGGCCTTGAGGAGCTCCTGCTCCCACTCGGCGAGCGGCTCGGCCTCTTCGCCCTCTTCGGGCTTCTGGTGGCGCTGGATGAGACCCTCGGCAGCCGCGTCGGCGACGATGCGGGTGAGCAGGCTCACCGAGCGGATGGCGTCGTCGTTGCCCGGGATCGGGTACTGGACCTCGTCGGGGTCGCAGTTGGTGTCGAGGATGCCGATGACGGGGATGCCGAGCTTCTTGGCCTCGTCGATCGCGAGGTGCTCCTTCTTGGTGTCCACGACCCACAGCGCCGACGGCGTCTTCGAGAGGTTGCGGATGCCGCCGAGCGACTTGTGCAGCTTGTCGAGCTCGCGCTTCTTGAGGAGGAGCTCCTTCTTGGTGAAGCCGGAGGTGGTGCCCTCGTAGTCCAGCTCCTCGAGCTCCTTCATGCGCGCGAGGCGCTTGGAGACCGTCGCGAAGTTGGTGAGGAGGCCGCCGAGCCAACGCTGGTTGACATAGGGCTGGCCGACGCGCGTGGCCTGCTCGGCGATCGACTCCTGCGCCTGCTTCTTGGTGCCGACGAAGAGGATGGTGCCGCCGTGGGCGACCGTCTCCTTGACGAAGTCGTAGGCCTTGTCGATGTAGGCGAGCGACTGCTGGAGGTCGATGATGTAGATGCCGGAACGCTCGGTGAAGATGAAGCGCTTCATCTTCGGGTTCCAACGGCGGGTCTGGTGCCCGAAGTGCACGCCGCTGTCGAGCAGCTGGCGGATGGTGACGACGGCCATGGCCGTTCTCCTTCTGTTCTCAGTTGATGCCCCGACCGGCGGTCGGAAGCCCTGGTGCCCGGCACGGCTCCGCCGGCTCGCGCTGCGATGGGCACGAGCGGGACTGAGTGGAGTCGGTGGCCGAATGGGCACGCGTAGTCGCCCCGACAGGCGGGGCGCTCCGGTCATGCTATCACGGCGCGGCTCGGCGACCCCTCCTCACCATCGACGTCGGACGGGCTCGCGCCCACCCGCTGCGAGGCCCGAACGGCGAGCGGATGACGCGAGCGACAGGCTCGATGCATGCGACTCTCACCCGTTCCCGACCGGGCCGTCGCGGCGAGCGTCGCCGGCGTGCTCGTCGTCCTCGCCCTGGTGCTGTCCGCGCCGGGCTCTGCTTCCGCGTCGACGGCCGGCCGGCCGAGCGCGACCCTACACGCCGACGCGTCCGTCGGGGGAACCGACGATCGGTGGCTGTGGCCCGTCGGCCCGCCGGTGCTCGTCGTCGCGCCGTTCCGCGCCCCGCCGACGCCGTACGCGGCCGGTCACCGCGGGATCGACCTGGCCGCCGCACCGGGGGCGTCGGTCGTGGCGCCGGCATCCGGCGTCGTCTCGTTCGCCGGCCCGGTCGCCGGCCGCGAGGTGCTCTCGATCGATCACGGCGACGGCGTCGTGAGCTCCATGGAACCGGTCGAGGCCGGCGTGGTCGCGGGCGATGCGGTGCGGGCGGGCGAACCCGTCGCGATCGTGTCGACGGGGGGTCATTGCGACGACGGATGCGTCCACCTCGGCGTGCGGGTGCACGGCGCGTACGTGTCGCCGTTGCTGTGGTTCGGCGGTGTGCCGCGCGCGGTGCTGCTCCCGATGTCGCGATGACCCGGGCTCGGTCGCTCAGGCGCGCGGGTGCGCCGTCCGATAGGTCTGCTTGAGGCGCTCGGCCGAGACGTGGGTGTAGATCTGCGTCGTCCCGAGATTCGCGTGCCCGAGGAACTCCTGGACGGCGCGGAGGTCGGCACCGCCGTCGAGCAGGTGCGTGGCGGCGCTGTGCCGGAAGGCGTGGGGGCCGGACGGACCCGAGCCCGGCAGTTCGGCGAGGAGGCCGGCCACGAGACGGTGCACGCTCCTGACGCCGAGCCGCCCGCCGCGGACTCCGACGAACACGGCGCGACCGGCGTCGGCGGCCGGTCCACCGGAGGTCGCTGCGGCACGGCCGGCGGCAGCGCTGAGCAGCGCCGGGCGCGCCGAGGCGAGGTAGCGGTCGATCGCCGCTGCAGCGGGGGCGCCGTAGGGCACGACCCGTTCCTTCGCCCCCTTGCCGGTGACGCGGACCGTACGATTCCCTCGGTCGATGTCGTCGACGTCGAGCCCGACGAGTTCGGAGACGCGGAGCCCGCAGGCGTAGAGCAGCTCGATCACGGCGAGGTCCCTGACGGCGATCGGCTCGCCCTCGGCGGCTCTCGCCTGCATGCCGTCGAGCAGCACTTCGACCGACGGCGCCGCGACGACGCGGGGCAGGGTGCGCTTCGCGCGCGGTGCGCGGAGTCGGGCCGCCGGGTCGGCCGGGAGCGCTCCGGTGCGTTCGAGCCAGGCGCAGAACCCTCGAGCGGATGCCGCGCGGCGCGCCACGGTGGCACGAGCCAGACCGCCCTCGGTCGCCTCCCACAGCCAGTCGCGCAGCAGGTCGAGGTCGACGGCGTCGACGTCGGTCGCCCCGCGCTGGTCCGCGAACCGCGCGAGGTCGGCGAGGTCGGAGGCGTACGCTGCCACCGTGTGCTCCGAGTACCCGCGCTCGAGGCGCACGTGGTCGAGGTACGCGTCGACAGCGGTGTCGATGCTCCCGCGCCGCGCCACCGTGCGCGATCGGGCCCGTGCGGTTCCGACCCCAGCAGGATCAGCCATCCGTCACCCATTCCCGCTTGCGCGAGAAGCGGTCGAGGCGGCCCTCCTCGTCGAGAGCCTCGACCTCGGCGAGGAACTGCTCGCCGAAGCTCGTGATCTCACCGAACCGTCCGACCGGGACCACCGAGGTGACGACGGCGTCGTCGAAGCAGTGCACGAGCGAGAACGACCGCCCGCCGTCGATGCCGACGAGGTGCCGTGCGGGTGCGGAGAGGTCCATCGTGTAGGCGAGCGATCCCGCCACGGAGACCGGGATCCCGGCGAAGGTGCCCTGGGTCGGGTAGTGCAGGTGCCCGCCGAGGATGGCTCGCACGTCGCGGTCCTGGAGGACCTCGGCGAACTCGTCCTGCCGGCGGAGCTCGAGCACGTCCATCAGTGCGAGGGGTGTTGCGATGGGGGCATGGTGCAGTGCGACGATCGTTCCGTTGGGAGCGGGCTTCGCGAGCACGGCGTCCAGCCAGTCCAGCGTCTCGGGCTCGAGGATGCCGTGGTGGTAGCCGGGCACGCTCGAGTCGACGGCGACGATTCGGAGGCCGTCGAGGTCGATGACCTGGTTGACCGGGTCGTCGCTCCCGCTCTCGTCGCCGAGCAGCACGCGCCGGAAGGGCTCGCGCTCGTCGTGGTTGCCCATGACCCAGATGAGGCGGGCGCCAGTGGCCTCGGCGACGGGATCGAGTGCCGAGCGGACGCGATGGTACGCGTCGTCCTCGCCGAGGTCGGCGACATCGCCCGAGACGAGGATGGCGTCGAGCCCGCCCACCATCCGCGAGAGCTGCTCCGATGCGCGCTCGAGGTTGGCGACGGTGTCGGCACGCCCGCCGAGCGGCGCTCCGCCGGCGAGGAGGTGCGTATCACTGAGGTGCGCGATGATGTGACGTGCCGCGGGGTACCTGCCGAGCCGAGGGTGATCCATGTCTACCTCCGCGGCCAGCCTAGGACCACCGTCCACGCGACGCCGAGCCTCAATCGGGGGGTCGCCGAACCCAGCCCTCACCGGACCGGGCCGCGAGGCCGGTCGCGTCCAGCGCTCCGAGCGCCCCCATGACGGCTCCGGACGACGCGCCGGTCGACCGCACCAGTTCGCCGATGGTGCGCGCACGACGCACTCCGAGCGCATCGAGCACGCGTCGTTCGGCCGAGGTCAGCCCATCGAGCAGGTGGTTCGGTGTCGGGGCGGCGCCGGCCGCAGCGGCGTCGTCGGCGTCGGCTCCGATCCCGCCGATCCGGACGAGCTCGGCCATCTGCGCGGCATCCGTCACGCAGACCGCGTCGAACTCTCGGAGCAGCCGGTGGCAGCCGGCCGACGCGGGGCTCGTGACCGGCCCGGGCACGGCGCCGAGCGGCCGACCGAGGGCCGCCGCGTGGCCCGCCGTGTTGAGCGACCCGGATCGCATGCCGGCCTCGAGCACGACCGTGGCTCCCGTCGCGGCAGCGATCAACCTGTTGCGCTGCAGGAAGCGCCAGCGCGTCGGCGCCGCACCGCACGCGAGTTCGGAGACCACCGCGCCGGTCTCGGCGATGCGACCGAGGAGCGTCTCGTGACCGGCCGGGTAGAAGCGGTCGACCCCACCGGCGAGGAACGCCACCGTCGTACCGCCGCCGGCGAGCGCCGCCCGGTGCGCCGTTCCGTCGATGCCGTACGCCCCGCCCGAGACGACGGCGAACCCCCGGTCGACGAGCCCGGCGGAGGCCTCGATCGCGATGTGCTCGCCGTACCCGGTGGCGGCTCGTGCACCGACGAGCGCGATGGAGGGGGTCTCCGTGAGCGCTTCCGGTCGGCCGCGGATCCAGAGGGCCAGCGGCGCGTGCGCCCCGAGCTCGTCGACCGCGTCGGGCCACGCGTCGTCGCCGGGGAGCACCAGGCGCGCTCGCACCCGGGCCGCCTGGGCGATCGATCGCGCGAAGGCGGCCCGGTCGAGGTGCGGACGCCATCGCGCGAGTCCGGCGGCGAGCTCGCGTGCGCTGGGCCCGTCGGCCTCGACGGGAGCCCGAGCGGCCACGTGCTCGGCGAACTCGGCACCGGATCGACCGGCGAGCAGGCCCACCGCGACCGATCGGGCGCCGAGCGCGGCGACGAGGCGGCCGAGCACGCCGTCGCCCGGCTCGGCGAGATAGCCGAGCAGCGCCGCGGCGACCGCCTCCTCGGGATCGCTCGTGGCCGAGGCGGGCGCAGGCGCCCTCGAGTCCGCGACGATCCGCACCGCACCCAGCGCGTCGGAGACGTCGCGCGCGAGCGCGCTCAGGGCATCTGCGCTCATGCCGCCGTCCCCAGCCGCATCGCGAGGGCCCGCCCGACGTGCTCGGCATTCGGGCGGTCCGCGCCGTCGAGATCCGCGATCGTCCACGCGACCTTCAGCACTCGGTCGTAGCCGCGCATCGTGACACCGCCGCGCTCCAGCGATCGGTCGAGCGCCCGGGTCGCGATCGATCCGGGGTGGAGCCCGCCCTCGCCCCTGAGCCACGGCCCGGGCATCTCGGCGTTGGTGCGCCACGGCGTGCCGGCGAGGCGGCGCGCCGCGGCCGCTCTCGCCCGCACGACGCGCATGCGCGCCTCCTCGGAGGTCATCGTCTGCGCGGCTCCGCCCTCGCGGGCACGATCGCGCTCTACCTTGAGACGCGACGGGGTGACGCGGTGCACGATCAGCCGAAGGTCGACGCGGTCGAGCAGAGGTCCGGAGATCCGGGCGAAGTACCGTCGCTTCACGGCCGGCGGGCAGGCGCAGCCGTCATCAGCCGAGTCGCCGCCGCCGCACGGGCACGGGTTCGCCGCGAGCACGAGCTGGAACCGAGCCGGGAAGGTGGCGACCGAGTTCGCACGGTGGATGGTGATCAGCCCGGATTCGAGCGGCTGACGCAGCGCGTCGAGGACGCTGGAGGGGAACTCGGGCGCCTCGTCGAGGAAGAGCACGCCGTGCGAAGCGCGCGCTGCCGCGCCGGGCCGGATGCCGCGGCTCCCGCCACCCACCATGGCCGCCGCGCTCGCGGTGTGGTGCGGCGCTTCGAACGGCGGTCGCATCGAGAGGGTCTCGCCGATCGGCTGACCGGCGAGGGAGCGGAGCGAGGCGACCTCGAGTGCCGCCTCGGGCGAGAGGTCGGGCAGGATGCCGGGCAGCCGCGAGGCGAGCATGGTCTTTCCCGCCCCGGGTGGTCCGGCGAGCAGGAGATGATGACCGCCCGCCGCCGCGATGAGGAGCGCCTCGCGAGGTTCGTCGCCGCCGACGACGTCGGCGAGATCGCCGTCCGGTGCGGCAGCGGGCGACGGCGGCGCGGCATCGTCCGGCCGAGCGAGGGGTTCGCCGACGCGCACGGCCTCCGCCCCGGGCTCGCCACCGTGCCGCTCGACCGCCTCGCGGAGGGTCGCGACGGCGACCACCTCGATGCCGGGCACGAGCCGCGCCTCCGCGGCGTTCGCGGCAGGCACCATGACGCGAACGCATCCCGCGCGAGCGGCAGCGAGCACGGCGGGGAGGATCCCGTGCGTCGGTCGGAGCCGCCCGTCGAGTCCGAGCTCGCCGAGGTGCACGAATCGGGCCACGGATTCCGCGTCGACGGCGCCGGCCGCGGCCAGGCAGCTCAGCGCGATCGCGAGGTCGAAGGCGGAGCCGTGCTTGGGCAGCGCGGCCGGCGAGAGGTTGACGGTCAGCCGGCGCGCCGGAAGCGGGCAGCCCGCGTTGCCTGCGGCCGAACGCACCCGTTCGCGGGCCTCGCCGAGCGCGGTGTCGGGCAGCCCGATGATGACGAACGCCGGGAGTTGGCTGGACAGGTCGGCCTCGACCTCGACGACCGAACCGGAGAGGCCGACGAGCGCGATCGCGCGGGTCCGCGCGACGACCATCAGGCGATCCCCTCGAGGTGCTCGACCACGGCCGGCCCGTTCGACGGCGCATGCACTGCGACGGCGTCGATGCGGATGCGCGCCGTCGGCTGCTCGTGCGCCTCGCACCAGGCGAGCGCGAGACGGCGCAACCGGGCGAGCTTCTGGGCGGTGATCGCCTCGAACGGGTGGCCGAATCCGGGCCCGGTGCGAGTCTTCACCTCGGCGAAGACGGTGCAGTCGCCGTCACGCAGCACGAGGTCGAGTTCGCCGTGCGGACAGCGCCAGTTGCGGTCGACGACGCGCATGCCGCGCGCCTCGAGATGGTCGGCCGCGACCTGTTCGCCGCGCCGGCCGAGTTCGATGTTGTGGGCCATGCGCCCAGCGTCGCGATCACGCGACGATGAGGATCCCCGCGGGCGCCGGCTCGTGGTCGGATCCGGGGATCAGCCGTCCGTGGAGGACGGCTCGCGACCGCGGCTACTCCTCGAGCGCGAGGTCCTTCGGAAGCTCGAACTCGCGCGTCGCGAGCTCTTCCACGTTGACGTCCTTGAAGGTCAGCACGCGCACCGACTTCACGAACCGGTCGGCGCGGTAGACGTCCCAGACCCAGACGTCCTTCATCGAGAGCTCGAAGTAGAAATCGTGCTCGGTGTCGCGGCGCACCAGTTCGACCTCGTTCGCGAGGTAGAACCGGCGCTCGGTCTCGACCACGTACTTGAACTGGGAGACGATGTCGCGGTACTCGCGGTACAGCGCGAGCTCCACTTCACGGTCGTAGTCGTCGAACTCGTCCTCATCCATCGTGGATCATCCTACTTCGAGGTCGAACAGCGACGGCGCCGGTTCGGGCGACCGGTCGTGCAGCCAGGTGTGCCGGTGCAGCGCGCTCGGCCCGTGCTCGGCGATCGCGGCGAAGTGCGCGGCGCTCGAGTACCCCTTGTTCTCGTGCCAGTGGTAGAGCGGCGTCTCGTCGTGCGCCCGCCGCATGCCCCGGTCGCGGTGCACCTTGGCGATGACGGATGCCGCGGACACCGAAGCGCAGTCGCGGTCGGCCTTGATGCGCGTGATGACCTGCGCCCGGTGCTCGATGGACTGGCTGAGCCAGTCGTAGTTGCCGTCGAGGAGCAGCGGCGCGCCGGCCACGAGGCCGCGATCGACGTCGAGCGCCGCGAACGCGCGGGCGCCCGCGAGGCCGAGGCACGCCATGATGCCCAACCGGTCGATCTCGTCGGCGCTCGCCTCACCCACGGCCGAGCCGAGCACCCACGACGAGGCCCGCGGGGCGAGCATCTCGCGCTTCGGCTCGGGCAGGAGCTTCGAGTCGCGCAGGCCCGCCGGCATCCGCTTCACGGTCGCATCGATGACGACGATGCCGACCGTCACCGGCCCCGCCAGCGCACCGCGACCGACTTCGTCGCACGCGAGCACGACGGGTGCTCCTCCGGCCAGCAGGTCGCGCTCCAACCGCAGCGTCGGCACACCGGCGGGAGGCACGTCAGCCGTCCCCTTCGTCGACGCCGACGAACACCTCGGGGTAGTTGTCGAGCCACGCCCAGTTCGAGATCGGCCAGCTCACGACCACGGCGCGTCCGACGACGTTCTCGATCGGCACGAATCCCTCGAGCGGCGTCCCGGTGTTGTAGCGGGAGTCCTTCGAGTTGTAGCGGTTGTCGCCCATGACCCAGAGCGAGTCGTCAGGCACGGTCACGTCGAAGTCGTCGCGCGAGACCTTCGTCTCGCCGGGCGGCAGCGCGACGTACGGCTCGTCGAGCGGCACGCCGTTCACCGTCATCTGGCCGAGCGCGTTGCAGCAGGCGACCTGGTCGCCCGGCAGTCCGACGACGCGCTTGACGAGGTGGTCGTTGGAGTCGGGCGCGGACAGGCCGACGAACGCGAGGAAGCCGTCGACGACGGCCACGAGCGGCGGGCGCTCCTCCTCGGCGCGGGCAGGCAGCCATCCGCCCGGGTCCTTGAACACGACGACGTCGCCGTGCTCGATCGGGGTGACCTCCGGCACGAGTTGGTTGACGATGATCCGGTCGTCCTGCATCAGCGTCTCCTCCATCGACTGCGACGGGATGAAGAACGACCGGATCAGGAACGTCTTGATGAGGAACGAGACGAGCACGGCGACCAGGAAGATCACCACCAGGTCGCGGAGGAACAGCAGTGTGCTCCGGCGGCGGGACGACGCCCCGGAAGTGGCGCGTTCATCGCGCTGCGTGCGTGTGTCTTCAGTCATGAAACGGCTCGAGCTCCCCGCCCCAGTCTAGGGGTGGGGAGCTCGAGCGGATGACGCGTTCGGGATCGGCGCGCGGGGCCGATCAGCTCTCGCGCTTCTCCTTGATCTTCGCCTTCTTGCCGCGCAGCTCGCGCAGGTAGTACAGCTTGGCGCGACGGACGTCACCGCGGGTGACGACCTCGATGTGGTCGATCACCGGCGAGTGGACCGGGAACTTGCGCTCCACGCCCACCTGGAAGCTGATCTTGCGGACGGTGAAGGTCTCGCGCACGCCCTCGCCCGAGCGGCCGATGACGACGCCCTGGAAGACCTGGATGCGCGAGCGGGTGCCTTCGACGATGTTGACGTGCACCTTGACGGTGTCGCCGGGCCGGAAGTCCGGGATGTCCGAGCGGAGGCTCGCGGCGTCGACCTGGTCGAGGATGTGCATGATGGTTCGCTCTCTGCGCCCGCCACCGGTCGAACGCGGATCTGAATGGAAGAAGAGTTCGGTGCCGTTCGCGCGATCACTCGCGACGTGCGGGCTCCCCGGAGGCAGAGCCATGCGACGGCACAAACAGCCATTCTGCCAGATCCGGCCGCTCCGAACCAAAAGCGATGAGCGGATGCCCCGGCGGAAGGTCGCGGTGGCGGGACCGGGTCAGCTCCGCGGCTCCTCCCAGCGCCGCTCCTCGCGGATCACGATGACCTCGCCGGCGTCGTCGGACGGAGCGCGTCGCGCCTCGCCGCCGACACCCTGGGCGGGCGAGCCCTCGGCGACGAGCCGTTCGTACTCGTCCATCGTCGCGCGCACACGGCGTGCGCCGTCGCGGAGCAGCCGCCAGATCGCGTACCAGAACGCGGCGATGGCGCCGACCATGGCGAGCACCGCGAAGGTGATCCCCGTCGGACCGTAGAACCCCGCGGCCACGATGAGGAGGTGCCAGGCACCGAGCACCGCGACATCCGACCAGGCGACCGCCGTGTCGCGCCGCACGTCGGGCCGGGCCGCGACCAGGAGGGCGACGACGCCGAGCGTGACGAAGGCGATCGGCGTCACGAACATGAGGCCGACGACGCCCCACCCGCTCGAGCCGAAGATCGCGTAGCCGATGAGCAGCCACACCGGGAGCACGATCGCGGCGGCGAACTGCCATCGGTAGAACCCGCGTCGGATGAGCATGCGCCCAGCGTACTTCGGGCGACTGTGGGCCGGCCGGGTGTTCACTCAGGGCGGAGCCGACAGAATGGGGTGCGGAGAGGATGAGCGTGATCGAACTGAGGACCCCGGCCGAGATCGAGGAGATGCGTCCCGCGGGCCGCTTCGTGGCCAGCGTGCTGGAGGCGACGTCGAAGGCCGCGGCGGTCGGCGTGAACCTGCTGGAGCTCGACGCACTCGCGCACGAGATGATCCGGAAGGCCGGCGCCGAGAGCTGCTACATCGACTACCACCCGTCGTTCGGCGCCAGCCCGTTCGGCAAGGTCATCTGCACGTCGGTCAACGACGCCGTGCTGCACGGCCTCCCCCACGACTACCGCCTGCAGGACGGCGACCTGCTGAGCCTCGACTTCGCGGCCTCGGTCGACGGCTGGGTCGCGGACTCCGCCGTCTCGATCGTCGTCGGCACCCCGCGCGACGAGGACCTCCGCCTCATCGAGACGACGCGGCGCGCCCTCGACGCGGGCATCGCCGCAGCCCGGCCGGGCAATCGCATCGGCGACATCTCGCGGGCCATCGCCGACGTGGCCAAGGCCGAGGGCCTCGCGATCAACACCGACTTCGGCGGTCACGGCGTCGGCCGCACCATGCACGGCGACCCGCACATCCCGAACAACGGGCGACCCGGCCGCGGGCTGCCGCTGAAGCCCGGCCTCGTCGTGGCGATCGAGCCGTGGTTCCTCCACCGGACGGACCGCATCTTCACGGATCCCGACGGCTGGACGCTGCGGAGCGTCGACGGCTCGCGCGGAGCCCATTCCGAGCACACGGTCGCGATCACCGAGGGCGACCCGATCGTGCTCACGCAGCGCAGCTGATCGTGCCCGCCGTCGCGTGAGACGTCGAGGCCACCCGCGATCAGGCGTCCAACTCGACCTGGATCATGCCGCCGACGATGCGCGTGCGATAGGTGCGGAGCCCGAGCGCCGGATCGGTGAAGCACTCCCCCGTGCCGAGGTCGTAGACCTCCTTGTGCAGCGGTGACGCGATGGTCGGGCGTTCGCCGCGCGACCCCACGATGCCCCGAGCCATGACGGGTGCGCCCGTGTGCGGGTCGTGGTGGTCGACCGCGTACACCTCCTCGCGTTCGACCCGGACGAGCGCGACCATGCGGTCGCCCATGAGCGCCACCTCGCCCCAACCGGGTTCGAGGTCGGCGACCGCGCACGCGGGCAGCCAGGTGGTCGTGCGTTCGATGGTCGACGTCATCGCCGGCTTCCTCTCCTCGGTTGCGACGACGTTACGGGCCCGATGTTTCGCCGACCGCTCCGGTGGTGTTTCGCCCGGGTGAAAGCCCCCTCACACGTCGCACGACGTCATGCGAGGTCTCCGAGCGCTTGTGTTACGGCTCCGAAACAGGAGCGAAACCGCGCCGCCGTACGCTCCCGGTCAACCGAGCACCGGAGGAGCCATGAACGACACCGAGATCGACGCCGTCGCCGTCCGCGACGTCCTCGTCGTCGGCGGCGGGCCCGCCGCGCACCGACTCGCCGACAGCCTGCACGCCCGCGACGGCGGCCGCACGCTCCGCGTCACCGTCGTCGCCGACGAGGTGCACGCGCCGTACGACCGGGTCGCCCTGAGCACCCGGCTCGCCGACGCCACCGCCGACCTCGCCCTGCCCGCGACGCCGTGGGCCGACGGCTCCGTGCGGCTCGTCACCGGCGAACGCGTCACCGAGGTGGATGCCGCGACCGGCGTCGCGACGACGGCGAACGGGCTGCGGTTCCGATTCGACGAACTCGTGCTCGCCACGGGCTCGAGCGCCCCGGTGCCGCCGATTCCGGGCAGCGAGCACATCCGCGTGTACCGCACGATCGACGACGTCGACGCCCTCGTCGCGGAGACGCGCGACCTCGCCGAGCGGCTCGGGCGTGCGCCCCGCGTGGTCGTCGCCGGCGGCGGGCTCCTCGGCCTCGAGGCCGCGGGCGGCCTCGCGAAGCTCGGCGCGCACGCGGCGATCGTGCACTCCGGTTCCTGGCTGATGTCGGCGCAGCTCGACGAGGGCGCGGGGCGCGCGCTCGGCCGCATCATCGCCGGCCAGGGCATCGACCTGCACCTCGGGGTCCGCCCCGCGAGGGTGCTCACCGGCAGCGGCGGCGTCGTGGGGGTGGAGCTCACCGACGACCGCCGCGTCGACGCCGATCTCGTCGTGTTCGCCATCGGGATCACGCCGCGCGACGAGCTGGCTCGGGCGATGGGGCTCGAGCTCGGCCCGCGCGGCGGCGTGGCGATCGACACGAGGTGCGCGGCATCCGCCCCGCGCGTCTGGGCGATCGGCGAGGTCGCGAGCTTCGAGGGCCGGTGCACCGGCCTCGTAGCCCCGGCGAACGCGATGGCCGAGGTCGTCGCCGACCGCCTGCTCGGCGGCGCGGCCGAGTTCACGACGGTCGACGACGCGACGAAGCTGAAGCTCGCGGGCGTCGACGTCGCGAGCTTCGGCGACGCGCTCGCGCGGACCGAGCACGCGCTCGAGATCGTCTACGCCGACCCGGCGCGCGGCCTGTACCAGAAGCTCGTGACCACCGACGACGCGAAGACGCTCCTCGGCGGCATCTTCGTGGGCGACGCCACACCGTACGCCTCGCTCAGGCCGCTGCTCGGGACCGAGCTGTCGGGCGAGCCGGCGGCGTACCTGTCTGCGTCGGGCATGGAGGCGCCCGCGGGCGACGAGCTCCCGGCATCCGCCCTCGTCTGCGCCTGCAACAACGTCGCAGTCGGGACGATCCGCGACGCGGTGAACGGGCCGCACGGCGAGCACGACGCGGGCTGCGCGGAACTCGCACCGCTGAAGGCCTGCACGCGCGCGGGCACCCAGTGCGGGTCGTGCGTGCCGCTCGTGAAGAAGCTGCTCGAGGCCGAGCTGACGAAATCGGGCCGCACGGTCTCGCGCGCACTCTGCGAGCACTTCCCGATCTCGCGGCAGGAGATCTTCGAGTCCGTCAGGGTGCTCGAGCTGACCTCGTTCGAGGAGATCATCGGCCGGCTCGGCACCGGACGCGGCTGCGACGTCTGCAAGCCCGTCATCGCGTCCGTGCTCGCGGCGCAGCACGGTTCCTACATCCTCGACGGCGGTCGCGGCGGCCTGCAGGACACCAACGACCGCGCCATGGCCAACATGCAGAAGGACGGCACGTACTCGGTCGTGCCGCGCATCCCGGCCGGCGAGATCACGCCGCAGAAGCTCGCCGTGATCGCGCAGGTCGCGACCGACTTCGGGCTGTACACGAAGATCACGGGCGGCCAGCGCATCGACCTGTTCGGGGCCCGGCTCGACCAGCTCCCCGACATCTGGAAGCGGCTCGTCGACGCCGGCTTCGAGTCGGGGCAGGCGTACGGGAAGGCGCTGCGGAACGTGAAGAGCTGCGTCGGCTCGACCTGGTGCCGCTACGGCGTGCAGGACTCGGTCGCGATGGCGATCCGCCTCGAGCTCCGCTACCGCGGGCTGCGGTCGCCGCACAAGCTGAAGTTCGGCGTCTCGGGCTGCGCGCGCGAATGCGCCGAGGCACGCGGCAAGGATGTCGGCGTGATCGCCACCGACCAAGGGTGGAACCTCTACGTCGGCGGCAACGGCGGGTTCCAGCCGGCGCACGCGCAGCTGCTCGCGAGCGACCTCGACGACGAGACCCTCCTCCGCTACATCGACCGCTACATGATGTACTACATCCGCACCGCCGACCGGCTGCAGCGCACGGCCCGGTGGATCGAGGACCTCGACGGCGGACTGGACCACGTGCGCGACGTCGTGGTGCACGACTCGCTCGGGCTCGCCGACGAGCTCGAGGCGGCGATGGCCCGGCACGTCGACACCTACGAGGACGAATGGACGGCGACGCTCGCCGACCCCGAGCGACTCCGCAGGTTCCGTCCGTTCGTGAACGCCCCGGACCCCGACGACCCCCGCGGCGCGGCCGTCGCCGGCCTCGCGCGCGTCGAGGAACGCGGCCAGCTGCGGCCCGCACGGCCCGACGAGATCGCGCGCGGCGAGGCGGTACTCGTCGCCGGCCCGACGATCCCGGTCCGAGGGGTCGACGCATGACCGGCCGGGTGACGCTCGTCGGCGGCGGCCCCGGGCGGGAGGACCTCCTCACCGCCGGGGCGCTCCGCGCGCTCGGCACCGCGGACGTCGTGCTCTACGACCGGCTCGCTCCGCACGCGCGCCTGGCCGAGCTCGCACCCGACGCCGACCTGGTCGACGTCGGCAAGCAGCCGGGCCACCACGCGATGCCCCAGGAGGAGATCGAGGCGCTCCTCGTCGCCCACGCCATCGCGGGGCGGCACGTCGTCCGGCTGAAGGGCGGCGACCCGTACGTGTTCGGACGGGGCGGCGAGGAGGTGCTCGCGTGCCATCGGGCGGGCGTCCCGGTCGAGGTGCTGCCGGGAGTCACGAGCGCCGTCGCGGTGCCGGGCGCCGCCGGCATCCCCCTCACGCATCGCGGGATCAGCCGACTGTTCACCGTCGTCTCCGGCCATGCGCCGCTCAGCGACGACGAGCTCCGCCACCTCGCCGGCCTCGGCGGCACGATCGTCGTGCTCATGGGCGTGAACACGCTGCCGCAGCTGGTCGCGGGACTCGCCCGCCACGGCATGCGCGGCTCGATGCCGGTCGCCATCGTGGAGCGCGGGTTCCGATGCGACCAGCGCACGACCATCGCCGACCTCACGGGCATCGTCTCGGCCGCCGGGCTCGCGGGTGTCGCCTCGCCCGCGGTGGTCGTCGTCGGCGAGGTCGTCCGCCTCGCCCACGACGGCGACCGCACCGCGGCCGAGCTCATGGAGCGCGCGGCCGGATTCGTGGCGGTGGCGACGTGACGGACCAGGTCGAGGCGGCGATCGGGTTCCGGGCCGACCAGCTCGAGGGCTTCCGGATCGGCGTGACGAGCGACCGCCGCTCCGCGGACCTCATCGACGCGTTCATGCGCCGCGGCGCGCAGGTGGTGCACGCGCCCACGATCCGCATGGCGAACGCGAGCTCGGACGAGCCCGTCATCGCCGACACGCGCGCGATCATCGACGCGCGACCCGATGTGCTCCTGGCCACGACCGCGTACGGCGTCCGGCGCTGGTTCGAGGTGGCGGATGCCGCGGGCCTCGGCGACGACCTCCTGTGCGCGCTCGGGCGCACCGCCATCCTCGTCCGCGGTCCGAAGGCGCGCGGAGGCATCCGCGCCGCCGGCCTCGACGACGTCGGCATGAGCGCCGAGGAGACCACGGAGTCGCTGATCGACGAGGTGCTGGCGACGCATCCGCCCGGCCTCACCGTCGCGGTGCAGCTGCACGGCTACCTGCCGCCCGAGGCGCTCGACCGTCTGCGCGAGGCGCACGACCGCGTGCTCACCGTCGAGCCGTACCGCTGGATCGACCCCGATCTCACGGACGAGCGCGTCGACCGGCTGATCGAGGCCGCCTGCACGGGCGGCCTCGACTGCATCACCTTCACGAGTGCGCCCGCCGTGCACGCGCTGCTCATGGCCGCCGAGGCCCGCGGCCGCTACGACGACCTCGTCGACGCCATGCGCGGACCGGTGGTCGCGGCGACCGTCGGGCCGGTGACGTCGGCCCCGCTCGTCGCCGCCGGCATCCGGCCGCTCCAGCCCGAGCGGTTCCGCATGGGAGCGATGATCCGGCAGGTGTGCGAGCACCTCGAGGAGGAGCGGGTGCTCCGCCTCGAGACGCAGCACGGCCCGCTCGCGTTGCGCGGGTCGGTCGCCGAGGTCCGCGGACGCCGCGTGACGCTGCCCCCGGTCGCGCTCTCGATCCTCACCTCGCTGGTCCGCGCCCGGGGATCCGTCGTCGCTCGCGAGCGCCTCGCCGCGGGCATGCCGGGCGGCGCCGACGAGCGGGCGCTCGAGGTCGCGCTCAGCCGCCTGCGGCAGACCCTCGGCGTGCCGGGACTCATCTCGACCGTGGTCAAGCGCGGCTACCGGATCGACGTCTGACCATGACCTCACATCGGCCTCGGAGCGGGGTGAGGAGGTGGGAACACGAAGTTCACCACCCGCGCCGGTCGGGGAAACACGGCGTGGATAGCGTCGCCTCACCAGCTCGACGAGAGCCCGACTTCCACCGGAGGCGACGATGACCGAGACCCTGTCCGCACCGACGGCCGCGGCCCCCGCGGCCCCTGCCACGCACGCGCCGCCCACCGGCGCGATCACCCGCCGCCCGGGCCGGTGGATCGACGGCTGGGACCCCGAGAACCACGTCCAGTGGGAGGGCGAGGGGCGACGCATCGCCTCGCGGAACCTCCGCTGGTCGATCTTCGCCGAGTTCCTCGGCTTCGTCGTCTGGCAGCTGTGGTCGATCGTGGTCGTCGCGCTGCCGGCGGCCGGCTTCGCCTTCGACACCGGCCAGGTGTTCTGGCTCATCTCGATCCCCGCGCTCGTCGGCGCGACGCTCCGCATCCCGTACACGTTCATGGTGCCCCGCTTCGGCGGCCGCAACTGGACGATCGTCTCGGCGGCCCTGCTGCTCATCCCGGCGATCGGGCTCGCGGTCGCGGTGTCGAACCCCGAGACCCCGTTCGGCGTCATGCTCGCGATCGCGGCCCTCGCCGGGTTCGGTGGTGGCAACTTCGCGAGCTCCATGGCGAACATCACGTACTTCTTCCCGCAGCGCGAGAAGGGCTGGGCGCTCGGCCTGAACGCCGCGGGCGGCAACCTCGGCGCGTCGGTCGCGCAGTTCGTGGTGCCGATCGCGATCACGATCGGCGCGGCGGTCACGCTGAACCTCCCGCTCGCGGGGTGGATCTGGGTGCCGTTCATCCTCATCGCGATGGTCGGGGCGGCCCTCCGCATGGACAACCTCTCGAACGCGAAGGCGGATGTCGCGGCATCCCTTGCGGCGCTGAAGGAGCCGCACCTCTGGATCCTCGCCGTGCTCTACATCGGCACGTTCGGCTCGTTCATCGGGTTCGCCGGCGTCTTCCCGAAGCTCATCGCCGACCAGTTCCCCGACTTCTCCGCGTTCCACGTCGGCTCGGCGACCCTCTCGCTGGCGTTCATGGGTGCGCTCGTCGGCTCGCTCGCCCGACCCTACGGCGGTCGACTCGCCGACCGCTTCGGCGGCACGCAGATCACGATCGCGGCGTTCGCCGTGATGGCGCTCGGCGCGCTCGCGGTGGTCTGGACGCTCCCGCTCGGGAACTTCTGGCTCTTCCTCGGCCTGTTCCTGGTGCTGTTCACGGCGTCGGGCGTCGGCAACGGGTCGACCTACCGGATGATCCCGACCGTGTTCGCCCTCCGCTCCGGCGCGCACAACGCGCACGAGTCGGCCGGCGACGTGAGCTCGCAGCGGAAGGCCGCCGCGGCGCTCGGCATCATCTCCGCGGTCGGCGCCTACGGCGGGTTCGTGATCCCGCAGCTGCTCGGCTACTCCAAGACCACGTTCGGCGACTACACGACGGGCCTCAGCTGGTTCGTGTGGGCGTACGCGGTGATGCTCCTCATCACCGCAGGCGTCTACCTGACCCTCGCCAAGCGCTCCGGACACCGGATCTGACCGGGGCGGGTCGGGCGACCTCACCGCCCGACCCGCTCCCACCCCCATCGACGAGACCAGGAGGACGACATGGCAGCCGACACCCACTGCCCGTACTGCGCCCTCCAGTGCGCGATGACGCTGACGCCGACGGATGCCGCGACCGCGCCGGTCGCGACGGACGCGGCCCCCGCAGCGCCCGTGACGGTCGCGGGTCGGGACTTCCCCACCAATCGCGGCGGTCTCTGCAAGAAGGGCTGGACCTCCGCGGAACTGCTGGCCGCACCATCGCGGCTGAGGGCACCCCTCGTGCGCGCCGCCGACGGGTCGCTGCGGGAGACCACGTGGGATGCGGCCCTCGACCTCGTGGCCGGTCGGCTCAGCGGCATCCGCTCGGAGCACGGCGCCGACGCCGTGGGCGTCTTCGGCGGCGGGGGGCTGACCAACGAGAAGGCCTACCTCCTTGGCAAGTTCGCGCGCCTCGCGCTCGGCACGAGCCGCATCGACTACAACGGGCGATACTGCATGTCGTCGGCCGCCGCGGCCGGGAACCGCGCCTTCGGCATCGACCGAGGACTGCCGTTCCCGCTGACGGACCTCGACGACGCCGACACGATCCTCCTGCTCGGCACCAATGTCGCCGAGACCATGCCACCGTTCATCGGCCACCTCGCAGGGGCGCAGGCCGCGGGCGGGCTCGTCGTCGTCGACCCGCGCCGCACGGCGACCGCGCGGCTCACCGACGACGGGCGGGGGCTGCACGTGCAGCCCGCGCCGGGCACCGACCTGGTGCTGCTCCTCGGCCTCGCGCACGTCGTGATCGCCGAGCGACTCGTCGTCGACGACTACGTCGTCGCCCGCACGACCGGGTTCGCCGCGGTCCGACGAAGCGTCGCCCAGTGGTGGCCCGAGCGCGTGCAGTCGGTCACGGGCGTGCCCGCCGCGACGATCCGAGCGATCGCCCGACGGCTCGCGGCAGGCGGACGAACCTACATCCTCACCGGCCGCGGCGTCGAGCAGCACGTCGACGGCACCGACACCGCGACCGCTGCGATCAACCTCGCGCTGCTGCTCGGCCTCCCCGGCCGGCCCGGCAGCGGATACGGCACGCTCACCGGCCAGGGCAACGGCCAGGGCGGCCGCGAGCACGGCCAGAAGTGCGACCAGCTGCCCGGCTACCGCAAGATCACCGACCCGGCCGCCCGCAGCCACGTCGCGCGGGTCTGGGGCGTGGATCCGTCCGAGATCCCCGGGCCCGGGCTTCCGGCGATCGAGCTGCTCGGCTCGCTCGGCCGGCCGGGAGGCATCCGAGCGCTCCTCGTGCACGGCTCGAACCTCGTCGTGTCCTCCCCGAACGTCGCCGACGTGCGCCGGGGCATCGAGCGCCTCGACCTGCTCGTCGTGTGCGACTTCGTGCTCTCCGAGACCGCCGCGCTCGCCGACGTCGTGCTCCCGGTGCTCCAGTGGGCCGAGGAGGAGGGGACGATGACGAACCTCGAGGGCCGCGTCATCCGTCGTCGCCCGGCGCTCGCACCGCCGTCCGGCGCGCGCGACGAGCTCTGGATCCTGCACGAGCTCGCGAGGCGGCTCGGGTCGACCGCGCGGTTCGACACCGACCCCGAGGCGGTCTTCGAGGAGCTCCGCCTCGCCTCCGAGGGCGGCATCGCGGACTACTCCGGCATCGATTACGCGACGCTCGACTCGGGCGCCGAGGCGTACTGGCCGTTCCCGCGCGGCGGCGCGGGCACCCCGCGGCTCTTCGCGGAGCGGTTCCACCACGAGGACGGCCTCGCCCGCCTGGTGCCGGTGACGCCGCGCACCGGCGTGCGCCCCGCGCCATCCGCCGACGAACTCACCCTGGTCACCGGCCGACTGCTCGAGCACTACCAGAGCGGCGCGCAGACCCGACGGGTGCCCGAACTGCTCGAGGCGCAGCCGGACGCGCGCGCGGCCATCCACCCGGCCACCGCGGCCAGGCTCGGGATCGCCGACGACGAGGCCGTCGAGGTCGCGAACGAGCGCGGCACCGTGCGATGCCGGGCTCGGCTCACCACCGACATCCGCCCCGACGCGGTGTTCCTGCCCTTCCACTACGGCGACGAGCAGGCCGCGAACCTGCTCACCTCCGACGCCGTCGACCCGATCTCGGCGATGCCCGAGTTCAAGGCCAACCTCGTGCGCGTGACGCGCCTCGTCGAAGCGGGAGCCGAATCATGAGCCCACTCCGGATCGTCCTCGTCGGCTACGGTCCGGTGGGCGCTCGCTTCGTCGAGGAGCTGCTGCCCGCCGTGCGCGGCGGCGCGATCGCGCTCACGGTCGTCGCGGGCGAACCGGTCGAGGCGTACAATCGCGTGCTCGTCGCCGAATACGCCGTCGGCAACGCCGACCTCGACGCGATGCTCGTCGGCGACCGCGAGGCGGCCGAGGCGGCCGGCGCCGCGATCCTCCTCGGCGTGCGGGCGACGCGGATCGACCGCACTGCACACCTGGTCCACCTCTCGACGGGCGAGGCGCTCCCCTACGACCGGCTCGTGCTCGCCACCGGCTCCCGCGCGAACGTGCCGACGCTCGACGGCGTCGAGCGCCTGCGGCGCGACCTCGCCGACCTCGAGCGCCACCCGGCCCGGCTCGTCGCACGCGACGACGACCTGCCCGCGGGCGTCACCGCACTCCGCGACCTCGACGACGCCGAACGCGTGCTCGCCGCCGTCCGCGGCCGCCGCCGCATCGTCGTGCTCGGTGCCGGCGTGCTCGGCCTCGAACTCGCCCTCGCCGCCGCCCACGCCGGCGCCCAGGTGTGCGTCGTGCACCACGGGCCCCATCCCATGCCGCGCAACCTCGACCGCGGCGCCGGGCACGTGCTGCGCTCGGCGCTGCGGCGCACGGGCATCACCGTCATCGCCCACAGCCGCGCGGAGGCGATCGGGTACCGCACCGACGCGGGCGGCACCCGGCGCTTCGACATGCTCGTCACCGCCGACGGCAAGCAGGTGCGCGGCGACCTCCTCGTGCTCTCGTGCGGGGTGAGCCCCCGCAACGAACTCGCCACGCTCGCCGGGCTCCGCACCGCCGTCGGCATCGTCGTCGGGCCGGACCTGCGCAGCTGGACCGATCCGCACGTCTCCGCGATCGGCGACTGCGCACAGGTCGTCGAGCGCACCGACGACACCGCCGGCCGGCGCGTCCTGCCGGGCGTCCCGTCCGGGCTCATCGGACCGGGATGGCGGCAGGCCGAGCACCTCGCCGCCGCGCTCGCGGCCGAGGCCGGAGAACGGGACGCCGGAGCGCCGCTCCCGCCCGAACGCGATGCGATCGTCATGCTCAAGGCCGAGCACGTCGACGTGGTCGCCGTCGGCGACGTCTCAGCCGACCCCTGGGACGACGACGCACTCGCGCCGCGCCGACGCGTGGCGCAGTGGGCCGACCCCGAGCACCTGCGCTACGTGAAGATGGTGACGGAGGACGGCATCCTCACGGGCTTCGCGAGTGTCGGGATGCCCCGGACGGCGGCCGAGCTCACGCTGCTGTTCGAGCGGCGCGCCGAGCTCCCCGCCGATCGGTCGCTGCTGCTGCGATTCGACGGCCCAGACGACGACCCGTCGGCGAACGCCGACGCGTTCGCGCCCGAGACCACCGTGTGCTGGTGCAACGGCGTCACGGTCGGGCGCATCGAGGAGTCGGCGGCCTGCGGGAACACGAGCGTCGAGTGCGTCGGCCGCGACACACGGGCCGGCACAGGGTGCGGCGGATGCCGCGGACGCATCGCCGAGGTCCTGGCGCGCGCCGCCGAGGCCGACGGGACGCCGAGCCTCACGGCCTGACGTCGCGGGGGACCAGGGATCCGTCGCACGGCGGAGGGCACGCGGCATCCGTCGACATCGCACGGCACGCGCGATCCGCCGCCGTCGCGCGGCACGGCTCAGGCGTGCTCCCGCTGCTCCTGCTCGATCGCGGTGTAGCGGTCGAGCACGAGGTCCACGAGCGCGGGCGGCGGCGGCGCGCCGGGCACGAGCAGCGGATCGGCGATCGCGTCGGCACCCGCGGCGACGGCCTGGTCGTAGAAGGTGCCGGGAGCGAGCACGTACGGGCCGATGAGGATCCGGGTCCCCGGATGCACCTCGCGGATCATCTCGATCGCGTCGGGCAGGCGCGGGATGGCGGCGGCGATGAACCCCACCGTGACCGATCGGCCCAGGCGCTGCCCGAGCCGTCGCGCGGTCTCGAAGCACTCGCGGACGGCACGTGGGTCGTTCGAGCCCGCCGCGGCGAGCAGGACGGTGTCGCCGTCGGCCAGGCCCGCGTCGAGCAGCCGCTCGGCGAGCACGTCGACGAGTCGCTCGTCCGGGCCGAGCTCGGCGGCGAGGCGCGCCGACCCGCCGATGCGGTCGAGGCCGAGCGAGAGCCCGGTCCGCACGTGGAAGCCCGCGGACAGCACGAGCGGCACGATGACCGCATCGGGCTCCGCCGCGGCCTCGAGGGCCGCGCCGATGTCGGCGTTGCTCGCATCGACGAAGGTGATCGAGACGTCGAGGTCGGGACGGGCCGACGCGACGCCGTCGATCAGCCGGATGACCGCCTCGCGGTTGGCCGTGGAGGGAGTGCCGTGGGTGACGGCGACGAGGCGGAGCGGCGGGCGACGGACCGGCGGTGACACGTCTCCGGCATCGCTCGTCCGACCCATCTCACGCCCGCACCTTCCGGCGGAATCCGGTCTCACCCGCCGATCCGACGGTATTCAGGGCGTGTTTCGCCGAGCACACCCACGTGTTTCCGGCGCGTGAAGAGTCCCTCACGCCACCTCGGCGGGATCGCGGCTCAGCGGGGGTCGGCCTCGTCGGGCGCGACGTCGCCGAGCAGCTCGGGCCGCACGCGGCGCGTGCGCTCCACCTGCTGCGCGTGCCGCCACTCGGCGACCTTGCCGTGGTGGCCGGAGAGCAGCACCGGTGGCACCTCGAGCCCGCGCCAGACAGCGGGCTTGGTGTAGCTCGGGTACTCGAGCAGGCCGTCCTCGTGCGACTCCTCGACGAGGCTCTCGGGGTTGCCGACGACGCCGGGCACGAGACGGCCGGCGGCCTCGATCATGGCCATCACGGCGACCTCGCCGCCGTTCAGGACGTAGTCGCCGAGACTGATCAGGCGGACCCGCATGCGGGTCGCGTAGTGGTCGACGACACGCTGGTCGATCCCCTCGTACCGTCCGCACGCGAAGACGACGTGCGATTCGGCCGCGAGCTCGCGTGCGGTCTCCTGCGTGAAGGGCTCGCCGGCGGGCGAGGGCACGACGAGGAGGGCCGCCGAGTCGCCGTCGCCGACGATCGAGTCGAGCGCCTCGCCCCAGGGTTCGGGCTTCATCACCATGCCCGCGCCGCCGCCGTAGGGCGTGTCGTCGACCGTGCGGTGACGGTCGTGCGTGAAGTCGCGCAGGTCGTGCGTGACGACGTCGATGAGGCCCGTCTGCCGGGCCTTGCCGAGCAGCGACAGGTCGAGCACGTCGAAGAACGACGGGAAGATCGTGACGATGTCGATGCGCATCGTCACCGCCTACGCGGAGGGGGTCTCGTCGGACGCGTCGACGTCTGCGTCGGACGGTTCGGTGTCGGATGCGTCGGCGTCGGGCGCCTCCTCCTCGGGCAGTTCCTCGAACAGCCCGGGCGGAGGGGTGACCGTCAGCGTGCCGCCCTCGACGTCGACCTCGGGCACGAACGCCGAGACGAACGGCACCATCACGTCGCCGTGCGTCGTCTTGACGATCAGCAGGTCCTGGGCCGGCAGGTGGTCGACGTGGGAGACCCGCCCGATGCGCTCGCCGTCGCGCACGACGGCGAGGCCGATCAGCTGGTGGTCGTACCAGGCGTCGGGCTCGGGCTCCTCGTCGACGGGCTGGTCGACCCAGAGGATCGCCTTCACGAGCCCCTCGGCCGCAGTGCGATCGTCGACGCCCTCGAAGAACCCGACCGGCTGGCCGTTATACCAGCGCAGCTCGCGGAACGCGAGCGTGCGACCGTGCCACGGCGACTCCTCGGGCACCTGCAGCGAGAACACCGCGCCGGGTACGAAGCGCCGCTCCGGGTCGTCGGTGTACAGCTCGAGCTTGAGGGCGCCCTTCAGGCCGTGCGCCTTCGTCAGCCGACCGACGCGGAGCTGCTGGGGGCGGGTTGCCGCGGCCACGTCAGTCGTCGGTGTCGACGACGTCGACCCGGACGCGGCGGCCATCGGCGAGGGCGGCGACGATCGTGCGCATCGCCTTCGCGGTGCGACCGGACCGCCCGATGACGCGGCCGAGGTCCTCGGGGTGCACGTGCACCTCGAGGACCTCGCCGCGTGCGCTCGACGCGGAGACGACCTTCACCTCGTCGGGGTGATCGACGATCCCCTTGACGAGGTGCTCGAGCGCGGAGGTGAGCAAGGCCTACGCCTCGTCCGACGCGGTCTCGTCGGCGGCCTCGGGAGCCTCGGCGGGCTCCTCGGCCTTGGCCGGCTTCTCGGCCTTCGGCTTGACGACCGACTTCTTGGCCGTGTCGACCTCGTACTCGGCCTTGGGGGCGGCGGTCTGGACGGTGCTCTTGGCGTTCTTGTCGCCCTTGAACTGGCCCCAGTCGCCGGTCAGCTTGAGGATGGCGAGCACCTGCTCGGTCGGCTGGGCGCCGACGCCGAGCCAGTACTGCGCGCGCTCCGAGTCTACCTCGATGAACGAGGGGTTCTCGGTGGGGTGGTACTTTCCGATCTCCTCGATCACGCGACCGTCGCGCTTGGTGCGCGAGTCGGCGACGACGATGCGGTAGTACGGGGCACGGATCTTGCCGAGCCGCTTGAGGCGGATCTTGACAGCCACGATTCTCCTGGATGTGTTGTGAGGTAGGCGAACTGACAGCCGTGAGCGTGGGGTGCACACTCGGCGGAAGCTCAAAGGGTGCTCTGCGCGCCGGATAGAGGGTCGGGCGGTACAGAACTCGACTGACCATTCTTGCAGATTCCGCGCCGAATCGAGAATCCTCCCCGCGGCACCCGCGCCTACGATGGGCGCATGGGCGGCACCCTCGACACCCTCGACCTCATCGACGGGCCTGCGATCGCCGAGCGCGTCACGATGCGCGATGCCGTCGACGCGATCCGAGACGCGCTGCGCGGCGGCCTCGAGCCCGAGGCCGATCCGCCGCGGAGCACCGTCGACGTCCGCAGCGGGCAGCTCCTGCTCATGCCGTCCGAACTCGGCGGCTGGGTCGGCCAGAAGCTCGCGACCGTCGCGCCCGGCAATCCCGCACGCGGGCTCGACCGGATCCAGGCCGTCTACGTCCTGCTCGACGCCGCCACGCTCGCGCCGGTCGCGCTGCTCGACGGCACGGAGCTCACGAGCCTGCGCACGCCTGCCGTCTCGGCGGCCGCGCTCGACGTCGTCGCGGCCCCCGACGCCGCCTCGCTCGTCGTGTTCGGCACCGGGCCCCAGGGGGTGCGCCACGTCGCGGCGATGCGCGCCATCCGCCCGGTCGACAGGGTCCGGTTCGTCGGCCGCGATCCCGGCAGGGCGCAGCGTGCGGTCGCGAGGGTCGCCGGCCCGGGGCTCGATGTCGCGGTCGGCACCGCGGCGGATGTCGCGGACGCCGATCTCGTCGTCTGCGCGACGACCGCGCGCGAGCCCCTGTTCGACGGCGCCCTCGTGTCCGATCGCGCGGCCGTGGTCGCCGTCGGCTCGCACGAGCCTCAGGCCCGCGAGCTGCCGGGCGACCTCCTCGCTCGCTCCCACGTGATCGTCGAGTCCGAGCGCGTGGCACTGGCCGAAGCGGGCGACGTGATCCTCGCGATCGCCGAGGGTCGGCTCTCGCGCGAGGCGCTGATCCCGTTCTCGCGACTGTTCGGCGGCCCGCCGGTGCCATCCGATCGCCCCCGGGTCGTGAAGACCTGCGGGATGGGATGGCAGGACCTCGCCGTGGCACCCCTGGCACTCGCGGACGGACGGCGCGGATGACGCGGTGGCGCACGGAGGACTGGCACACGGCGGGCGAGCCGTTCCGGATCGTGCTCGACGCCGAGACGCACGGCACGACCGTCGCCGAACGTCGCGTCGAGGCGATGGGCGGCGACCTCGACGCGCTGCGCCGGTTCCTCTGCCTCGAGCCGCGCGGCCATGACGACATGTACGGCGGCTTCATCACCCCGCCCGACGACGACGGGGCGGACTTCGGGGTGCTCTTCTGGCACAAGGACGGGTTCTCGACCGCGTGCGGTCACGGCACCATGGCGCTCGGCGCGTGGGCGGTGCGGGCCGGGCGCGTCGGCGCACCCGAGGAGGGCGAGGCGGTCGTCACGATCGACGTGCCGAGCGGGCGCGTCCAGGCGCGGGTGCGACGCCACGGCGGGCGCACGACCGGTGTCGTGTTCCGCAACGTGCCCTCGCGCGTGCTCGCGACCGGGATCCGCGTCTCGACGACCCGGGGCGAGGTCGACGTCGACCTCGTGTTCGGCGGCGCGGTGTACGCGACCCTCCCGGCCGCCGCGCTCGGCCTCGAGGTGACGCCCGCGCACACGTCCGAACTCATCCGCCTCGGCCGCGAGATCAAGTGGGCGCTGAACGACCACCCCGATGCGCGGCTCGCCGACGACCGGCTGTCCGGGGTCTACGGCACCATCCTCGTCGACGACCTCGGCCGCACCGCCGACGGCCGGTGGCAGCGCAACGTCACGGTCTTCGCCGACGGCGAGGTCGATCGGAGCCCGTGCGGCTCGGGCACCGCGGCGCGCCTTGCGCTGCTCGACCACACGGGCGGGCTCGCCGACGGCGAGGTGCTCACGCACGACTCGATCATCGGCACGCGATTCCGCGGCCGCGTGGTCGAGCGCACCGCAGACGGCGTCGTCCCGGAGATCACCGGGCAGGCGTTCCGGGTCGGCGCCTGCGAGTTCGAGCTCGACCCGGACGACCCGCTGGCCGCGGGGTTCAGCCTGCGCTGACCGCCGCTGCGCGTCGTCGGCGCCGCACCCGGCTCAGAACACGAAGCCCTCGGGGAACGGATCGTCGTCGTCGAGGACGTACTGGCCGAACCCGGTCACCCACGCGCGGCCGCTGATGGTCGGCACGACGGCGGGCACCCCGCCGACGTCGGTCGTGCGCAGCAGGCGGCCCGTGAACTCGCTTCCGATGAACGACTCGTTGACGAAGTCGGTGTCGAGCCCGAGTTCGCCGCGGGCGTGGAGCTCCGCCATCCTGGCGCACGTGCCGGTGCCGCACGGCGACCGGTCGAACCAGCCCGGATGGATCGCCATCGCGTGTCGCGAGCGGACCGCGTCGGAACCGGGCGCGATGAACTCGACGTGGTGCACGTGATCTGCACCGGCGAGGTCGGGATGACGGGGCGGCGCCTCGGCGTTGATCGCGTCCATGATGGCGAGCCCCGCCGCCAGGATGTCATCCTTGCGCGATCGGTCGAACGGCAGCCCGAGCGCGTCGAGGTCGACGAGCGCGTAGAAGTTGCCGCCGAACGCGATGGAGTAGGGCACGGTCCCGTAGCCGGGCACCTCGATCGCGGCATCCAGCCGCTCGACGAAGCTCGGCACGTTCTCGATCGTGACGCGCGTCGCGCGGCCCTCCTCGACGTCGACCCGCGCGACGACGAGGCCGGCCGGCACGTCGAGGCGGATCTCGGTCTCGGGCTCGACGACCTCGACCATGCCCGTCTCGACGAGGACGGTCGCGACGCCGATCGTGCCGTGCCCGCACATGGGCAGGAACCCGCTCGCCTCGATGAACACCACGCCCCAGTCGGCATCCTCCCGTGCCGGCGGCTGCAGCAGGGCGCCCGACATCGAGGCGTGTCCGCGCGGCTCGTTCATCAGCATGCCCCGGAGCCCGTCGAGGTGCGCCATGGCGTAGAGGCGGCGATCGTTCATCGTGGCGCCGGGGATCCGGCCGACTCCGCCCGTGACGACGCGCGTCGGCATGCCCTCCGTGTGGGAGTCGACGGCCGAGATCATCCGACGTGCGCGCATCAGCGTGCCGCCAGGGCGGCGAGCGCCCGCTCGGTGTCGGCGGTGACCTGCGCGCGATGCTCCGCCGACAGCGGGCCGCGCGGCGGACGCGTGGGCCCGCCGTAGGAGTTCCCGCAGAGGTCCATCGAGAGCTTGATGGCCTGCACGAACTCGGTGCGCGAGTCCCAGCGGAACACGGCGACGAGCTGCTCGTAGAGCGCCTTCGCCTCATGCCAGTCGCCGCGGGCGCACAGGTCGTAGAGCTCGACGGCCTCCTTCGGGAAGGCGTTCGGGTAGCCGGCGAACCAGCCGACCGCGCCGTTCACCATGAGCTCGAACAGCACGTCGTCGGCACCCGCGATGACGTCGATGTCGCAGAGCTCGCGGATCTCGTAGACGCGCCGGACGTCGCCGGAGAACTCCTTGATGGCGACGACCTCCGGGATCTCCGCGAGCTTCGCGACGAGCGAGGGGACGAGGTCGACCTTGGTGTCGAAGGGGTTGTTGTAGGCCATGATCGGCAGTCCGGCCTTCGCGACCTCCTCGTAGTGCGCGATGACCTCGGAGTCGTTGGCGCGGTAGAGCGTCGGCGGGAGGAGCAGCACGCCGTCGGCGCCGTCCTCGCGAGCCCACTCGGCCCACTGGCGCGCCTGGTGGCTGCCGACCCCGTGCGCGCCCGCGACCACGATGCCCCGCCCGTCGACCGCGTCGACGGCGACCTGGATCACGCGACGGCGCTCCTCGTCGGTGAGGGACGAGTACTCGCCGAGCGAGCCGTTCGGCCCGACCCCGCGGCATCCGTTGCGCATCAGGAAGTCGACGTGCTCGGCGAACCGGTCGTAGTCGACCGCGAGGCCCGCCGGCGCCGAGTCGTCCTCGCGGAAGGCGAGGGTGGTCGCGACGACCACGCCGCCGAGGTCCATGGTGCTGGTCATGCGCTTCGATCCTCCGGGTGGGACACGAGTAATATGTCACATGCTACTTTTCGGGATCGGTCACGGCAAGCGCCGCGACCTCGCCGATCCGGACCGGCGCGAGCACCGGCCGGCGGTCGAAGCCGACGGATGCCGGAGCCCCACCCGCGTCGGCCACGAGTGCCTCGATCGCCCGACCGCACGTGCGGCCCTGACAGGCACCGAGCCCCGCGCGCGTCGCGAGCTTCATCGCGCGGAGCGGGACATCCGCCCGCTCGACGATCGCGCGCCGCGTCACCCCCTCGCAGCGGCACACGATCGTGGCGTCGTCGAGCCACGCCGTCCATCCGGGCCGAATGCCGTGCGCCCGATCGAGACGCGTCGCGAAGGCGCGCGCCCGCCGCTGCGCGGCCACGGGGCCGCGCAGGCGGGGATCGTCGAGCGTGCCGCCGGCCGCGAGGAACCCGGCCACGGCGCCCTCGGCGAGCGCCGCGTCCGCACCGGCGATTCCGGTGACCTCCCCCGCCGCGTACACCCGGGCGACGCTGGTGCGCTGCGCGTCGTCCACCGCGACGAACCGTCGGCGATGATCGCCGCGGACGGCGCACCCGAGCTCGAGCGCGGCCTCGAGTCGTGGGGTGAAGCCGTGCCCGAGCGCCACGGCGTCGCAGGCGATCTCGCGCTCGGTGCCCGGGATCGGTCGCCAGTCGGCGTCGAGCGCCGCCACGATGACGCCCTCGACCCGCTCCTCCCCCAGCACGCGCACGACCGCGCTTCCGATCCGATAGGGAATCCGATGACGCGCGAGGCCGCCGACGTACGCCAGGAACTCCCCCGCCTTGCCGGCGAGCTCCCACGGCCGCGGCAGCCACCCGGTCGCGAGCGCGCTGACGCGGGACGCCTCGTGCACCCCGAGAACCCGGGACCCGACGAGCGCGAGCGACTGCGCCACGGGAAGCAGGAAGGGGCCCGCACCGCTCACGACCGTGCGGCGCCCGACGGCGACCCCGTCGCGCTTCGCGAGTGCCTGCGCCGCGCCGGCCGTGGTGACGCCCGGAAGGGTCCAGCCGGGCACGGGCAGTGCGAGGTCGTGCGCTCCGGTGGCGACGACGACCGCGTCCGCCCGGATCACCAGTGCGGTTCGCGCTTCGCCGTCGGCGGGGCCGACCACCGCGTGAAGCCGCACATCGTCGGCGGACGCCGCCGCGGACCACACGCTCGCGCCGGCGTGCACCGTCGCATCGCCGTCGGCGAGCGCAGCGCGCAACCGCTCGAACCGAGGCCACCCGTGCTGGAGGCGAGGATCGGTGAGCTGTTCGTGGTGGCGCCAGAACTGGCCGCCGAGGCGGTCGCCCTCCTCGAGCACGCTCACCTGCGCGCCTGCGGCGAGCGCACCCTGCGCGGCCGCGAGCCCCGCCGGGCCTCCGCCGAGGATCGCGACGTGCGTCACCGCCGCACCTCGCGTTCGACGCGGTCGCCGTCCACCGCCTCGCGCCGGCAGGCGCGGACCCCGTCGACGCCGTTGACCGTCACGAGGCAGTCGTGGCAGACGCCGATGCCGCAGAAGACGCCGCGTTCCCCCGTCTGCGAGGTGCGCCACGCGGGCCGGCCGGAGCCGATCAGCACGCCGGCGATGGTCTGGCCGTCCCGGCCTCGGACGGGCTCGCCGTCGACGGTGATGCGGATCATGCGGTCTCCAGAAGGCTGCCCCTGCTCGGCAGGAACGGCGTCGGATCGAGGTCGGTCGGGGCGCCGAGCACGGCGTGCGCGACGAGCTCGGCGGTGGCCGGCGCGAGCCCGATTCCGGCGCCTTCGTGGCCCGTCGCGTGCACGAGCCCCGCGACATCCGGATCTGGCCCGATCACGGGGAGGTGGTCGGGCGCGTACGGGCGGAACCCGACGTAGCTCCGCAGCAGGAGCGTGTGCTCGAGGAACGGGAACAGGCGGACGGCCTTGGCCGCGATCGCCGCGGCCGGCGCGACGCCCGGCCGGTCGTCGAACCCGACGCGCTCGCGGCTCGACCCGATGAGCACGGTTCCGCCCGGCGTGGACTCGACAACGGTCGAGGTCTGGAGGGCCGCGTCGCCCGAGCCGACCGCACCCACGTAGTCGCTGTCGTAGACCTTGTGGAAGACCCGCTGCGGCATCGGGGTCGTCACGAGGATCATGCCGCGCCGGGGGCGGATATCGAGGCGCGCGCCGAGGCGCGCTGCGACCTCCGCGGCCCACGGCCCGGCGCAGTTCACGACGGCGTCGGCCGGGATCGCGCCCGCGGTCGTCCGCACGCCGGCGAGACCGCCCGGGCCGCCGATCGCGCCGGTGACCTCGGCGTGGACGAGCCGGGCGCCGCTCCGCATCGCCACCGCGAGCATCGCCTGCGTCGCATTCGAGGGCTGCACCTGTGCGTCGTCCGGATAGCGGACGGCGTGCGCGACCGCCGGCGACAGGTGCGGCTCGGCCGCCCCGAGCGCGGCGGCATCGAGCGTCTCGGCGCGGATGCCGATGGCCCGCTGCGCCCCGGCGAATGCGGCGAGCGCCGTCTCTCCGCCCTGGAAGGCGACGACGATGCCGCCCTTCGCCTCGAACTCGGTGGCAGGCTGCCCGTCGCGCCGATCGGCGTCGAGCCGCCCGGCGAGCGCGCGCCACATCCGGTTGGAGGCGATCGCCAGATCGGCTTCGGGGCCGGGCGCCTTGTCGCTGACCAGCAGGTTGCCCTCGCACCGACTCGAGGTCTCGCCGGCGACGCCGACCCGATCGACGACCACGACGTCGGCGCCTCGGTCGACGAGGCCGAGGGCGCACGCGGCGCCGATGATGCCCGCTCCGACCACGACGACCCGCACGCTGCGCCTCAGTCCTCGTGCTCGCCGCTCCAGATGCCGCCGACGTGACCGATGTGGCGTGACATCAGGTCGGCGGCGGCATCGCCTCGGCCGGCGACGAGGAGGCGCACGAGTTCGGCGTGCTCGAGCGCCGACTCGGTGAGCGCGCCCGACTCGGCCAGCTCGGCGAGGCCGGTGAGCCGCGTCTGCTGGCGCAGCTCCCGGACGACGTCGACGAGGTACCGGTTGCCGGTGAGCCCCAGCAGCGTGAGGTGGAAGGCGGTGTCGGCCTGGAGGTAGTCCTGGAAGCGTCCCTCGTCGCCCGCGCGGACGATCTCGGCGGCGAGGTCCGCCAGCTGGGCGGCCGTCGCCTCGGGAACACGACCGGCGAGTTCGCGCATCGGCGGCACCTCGAGCAGCCGGCGCACCTCACGCAGCTGGCGCACCTCGTCGAGCGAGACCTCCGTCACCCGGAAGCCCCGATTGCGCATCGGTGCGAGGAACCCGCGCCGCGCCAGGTCGAGCATCGCCTCCCGGACGGGGGTCGCGCTGACCCCGAACTCGGCGGCCATCGTGGGCACCGTGAGGACCGCGCCCGGTGCGACCTCCCCGGCCACGATCCGGGAGGCGAGCGCGCGCTCGACCTGCTCGCGGAGGCTCGCGACCTCGAGCAGCCGCGTCGGGTCACCCATCGGATGGCCGGTGATGTGTCATGCATTACATGCTAGCCGCAGCTCCCCCCTCGACGGGAGCCTCGATCCGCCGGCACCGACTTCCGTCCCGTGCCGACCCGCCGTGTCATGATGGCCGTGCGCCCTCGGGCGCACGACGGGGGGTGTCGCATGGCGATCGAGTTCGCACGATCCGAGCGCTCGACGGTCGGCATCGAGTGGGAACTCGCCATCGTCGACCGGTCGACCGGCGAGCTCGCCTCGGTGGGCGACCGCGTGCTCGCCGACCTCGGCAGTGCCGACGGGACGCCGCACCCGTTCATCACCACGGAGCTGCTGACCAACACCGTGGAACTCGTGAGCGGAGTCCACACCGATGTCGCGGGTGCAGTCGACGACCTCACCGGGCAGGTGGGCGAGGTGCGCGCCGTGCTCGACCGGATCGGCGAGTACGAGCTGATCTGCAGCGGGTCGCACCCGTTCAGCCGCTGGTACGACCAGCGCCTCACCGACAAGCCCCGCTATCGCAAGCTCATCGAGCGCACGCGCTGGTGGGGACGGAACATGATGATCTGGGGCATCCACGTGCACGTCGGCATCGAGGAGCGCGACAAGGCGCTGCCGATCCTCGACGGGCTGCTCGCCTACGTGCCCCACCTGCAGGCGCTGTCGGCCTCGAGCCCGTTCTGGGCGGGCGTCGAGACGGGCTACGCGTCGAACCGGGCGCTGATGTTCCAGCAGCTGCCGACCGCCGGCCTGCCCTACCAGCTGCCCGACTGGGGCGCCTACGAACGCTACGTCGACGACCTCGTCCGCACGGGCGTCATCGAGGACCACACCGAGGTGCGCTGGGACATCCGCCCGTCGCCCCGGTGGGGCACGGTCGAGGTGCGCGTCTGCGACGGCGTGTCGTCGGCCGACGAGATCGGCGCGATCGCGGCACTCATCCAGTGCCTCGTCGAGTGGATGTCGACGCGGCTCGACGACGGCGAGACACTGCCGGTCATGCAGCCCTGGTACGTGCGTGAGAACAAATGGCGCGCGGCCCGGTACGGCATGCACGCCGAGATCATCACGGATGCGGCGGGCGCCGAGCGCCCCGTCGCGGACGCGCTCCGAGACCTCCTCGTCACGCTCGCCCCCGTCGCGGAGCGCCTCGGCTGCGCGGTCGAGCTGCAGCGCATCCGGCGCACGATCGACGAGGGCGCCGGTTACCAGCGCCAGCTGAAGGTGGCGGAACAGCACGGCGGCGACCTCACCGCCGTCGTCGCGCACCTCGCCAAGGAACTCCGCGAGGGAACGCACCCGCGAACGGGCTCGGGCTCGGCCGGGTAACCGCAGCCCGCTCCGGGACTACTCCGGGATGCGCCGCGTCCGGATGAGCTCGGCGAACCACCGCGCGCTCGCCTTCGGCAGGCGCTCGAGCGTGTCGTAGTCGACGCGGACGATGCCGAACCGCTTCGAGTAGCCGTAGCCCCACTCGAAGTTGTCCATGAGCGACCAGACCTGGTAGCCCCGCAGGTCGACCCCGCGGGCCATCGCGCGGTGCGCGGCCGTGAAGTGCCGTCGCAGGTAGTCGATGCGGTCGAGGTCGCGCACCTCGGGACCATCGGGTCCGTCGCTGACGACGTCGTCGAACGCCGCCCCGTTCTCGGTGATCATGAGCGGCACCTCGGGGTACGCGCCCTGCAGTGCGATGAGGAGGTCCTCAAGCCCCGACGGGTCGATGTTCCAGCCCATCGCCGTGTAGGGCCCCGGCTGCTCGAGGAACTCGACGTGCTGGGAGCCCGGCCACGGCGTGCCGCCCATGTCCTTGTGGCCGTCGGCGTTCACGCGCGGCGAGACGCCGTCCCACATCCGGACGGTCACGGTCGAGTAGTAGTTCACGCCGAGCAGGTCGATCGGCTGGGCGATCAGCTCGGTGTCGCCCGGCTTCACGAACGACCAGTCCGTGACCTCGGCGGTGTCCTCGATGACGTCGGACGGGTAGCCGTCGCCGAAGAGCGGTCCGAGGAAGACCCGGTTCGCGAGGCCGTCGATGCGGCGGGCGGCCTCGTGCCCCGTCTCGCCGGACGGTCGGATGACGTGCAGGTTGAGCGTGATCGAGAAACCGGGGTCGTTCGTCACGACCTCGCGGAGCGCCGCGACGGCGAGACCATGCGCCAGGTTCAGGTGGTGCACCGCGGCGAGCGCCATGGCACCGTCCATGAGCCCGGGCGCGTGCGCGCCCGAACCGTAGCCGAGGTAGGCCGAGCACCACGGCTCGTTGAGCGTCGTCCACACCGAGATGCGGTCGCCGAGCCGCTCCCCCATGATCCGCGCGTAGTCGGCGAACGCCTCGGCCGTCGCGCGGTTCGTCCAGCCCCCCTCTTCCTCGAGCGCCTGCGGCAGGTCCCAGTGGTAGAGCGTCGCGATGGGGCGGATGCCGCGGGCGATGAGCCCGTCGACGAGGCGCTCGTAGAACGCCAGCCCCTCCTCGTTCGCGGGACCGCGTCCCGTCGGCTGGATGCGCGGCCACGCGATCGAGAAACGGTACGCCTCGAGCCCGAGCTCGGCCATGAGGTCGAGGTCGGACTCCCACCGGTGGTAATGGTCGCACGCGACATCGCCGGTGTCGCCGTTCCAGACCTTGCCGGGCGTGTGGCTGAACGTGTCCCAGATCGACGGCCCGCGGCCGCCCTCGGTCGCTGCACCCTCGATCTGGTACGACGCGGTCGCCGATCCGAGCAGGAAGTCGGGTGCGAACTCGAGACCAGAGTCGCGGTAGTCGGAAGTGCCTTGAGACACGAAGTCGCTCCCCTCGGACGGCGACCACCGGCGGTGCCCGGTGCGCCGCCTCCAAGCGTAGTCGCCGTCTCGATCTCGTTCGCATCTCGATCCGGTCGAAGCGGATACCGCTGTCCGCGCGCGTCCCTTAGAGTTCGCTGTGACCGTGCATACCCGACACGGCCAGACCCGATCAAGGAGCTCCCTGCATGAAGCACCGTCGCATCGTTGCGATGCTCGCAGCGGTGGGCGCAGTCGCCGCTGCCCTCACCGTGGGCGCGACGCCCGCCGTCGCCGCCACCGCCCCCGGTAGCTGGTACTACCTGACCAACGGCACCACCGGCGGCGAGGCCGATATCACCTTCGCCTACGGCAAGCCCGACGACGTCGTCCTCGTGGGCGACTGGAACGGCGACGCCACCGACACGCTCGGCGTCCGCCGCGGCGCCACGTACTACCTGACCAACGGCACCACCGGCGGCCAGGCGGATGTCACCTTCACCTACGGCTGGCCCGAGGACACGGTCCTCGTCGGCGACTGGGACGGCGACGGCGTCGACACGCTCGGCGTGCGCCGCGGGCAGTGGTACTACCTCACCAACGGCACCACGGGCGGCAAGGCCGACATCAGCTTCGCGTACGGCAAGAACGACGACGTCGTCCTCGTCGGCGACTGGGACGGCGACGGTAAGGACACGCTCGGCGTGCGCCGCGGCAGCAGCTACTACCTCACCAACGGCACCACCGGCGGCCAGGCCGACATCACCTTCGCCTACGGCAAGGCGGCCGACGTCGTCCTCGTCGGCGACTGGAACGGCGACGGCACCGACACCCTCGGCGTCCGCCGCGGCAGCAGCTACTACCTCACCAACGGAACCACGGGTGGCGCCGCCGACATCACCTTCGCGTACGGCAAGGCCGACGACGTCGTCCTGATCGGCGACTGGAACGGCGACGGCACCAGCACCCTCGGCGTGCGCCGCGCGACGAGCCCGACGCTGAAGATCCCGGCCCTCCCGGCCGGGGAGCCCGGTTGGGCCTTCGCCGTCCCCGGCGAAGTCCAGCCCGCCCTCTACAAGTCGACGAACGCGACCAAGGATTGCGTCTGGTGGACCGAGGACGCCGCCGAGAACGAGATCGGCTACGGCTTCGGCTACGGGTCGGGTCACCCGGCCTACGCCCAGGTCGGCTCCGACGCCGCGTGGTTCCTCGAGAAGGCCGAGTGCGGCACGTGGACCGAGGCGCGTTCGAGCGACCCCAAGAAGCTCGCGACGACGATCACCGACGGCCAGCACCGGGTCGGCATCGACATCCGCTCGGGCATCTACGGGACGACCGTGCCCGCGAACGCCGAGTACTGCTACATCGCCTCGGTCAAGGACTTCCGCGGCGTCGACGCGACGAGCATCCTCGGGAACTACTGGGGCACCCCGGGCGAGACCATCTACTGGGACGTGTACTCGACCGACAAGGGCTTCGAGACCGACGGCTGCGGAACGTGGACCAAGGTCGCCGAGTCCGGCGCCTGGGGTTCCGACGGCGCCTTCGCCCCGTCCGCTGACGGCTCGTTCGCTCCGTCCTCGGATGAGGTCGGCGCGTTCGACCTCCGCGGCTCGACCCCGCTGCAGCCGCGGCCGACGGCGGAGCTGCCCGCGATCGACTGATCGCTGACGCTCCTCGGGGTCCCGGCGCGGTCACGCGCCGGGGCCCCTTCCGTCACCGCACGCCTCGTTCGCGATCCGCGAACCCAGACCCTCGAAAAGAGCCCTGCATGACGCCCCGTCGCATCGTCGCGATGATCGCCGCCGTGGGCGCGGTCGCCGCCGCACTGACCGTGGGCACGACGCCGGCCGTCGCCGCCGACGCGCCCGGCAACTGGTACCACCTGACGAACGGCACCACCGGCGGCACGGCCGACGTGAGCTTCGCGTACGGCCGGGCCGACGACGAGGTGCACGTCGGCGACTGGAACGGCGACGCCACCGACACGCTCGGCGTCCGCCGCGGCGCCACGTATTACCTGACCAACGGCACCACCGGCGGCAACGCCGACGTCACGTTCACCTACGGCTGGCCGGAGGACACCGTCCTCGTCGGCGACTGGGACGGCGACGGCGTCGACACCCTCGGCGTCCGCCGCGGCCAGTGGTACCACCTCACCAACGGCACCACCGGCGGCAAGGCCGACATCAGCTTCGCCTACGGCAAGAACGACGACGTCGTCCTCGTCGGCGACTGGGACGGCGACGGCAAGGACACCCTCGGCGTCCGCCGCGGCAGCAGCTACTACCTCACCAACGGCACCACCGGCGGCCAGGCCGACATCACCTTCGCCTACGGCAAGGCGGCCGACGTCGTCCTCGTCGGCGACTGGAACGGCGACGCGACCGACACCCTCGGCGTCCGCCGCGGCAGCAGCTACTACCTCACCAGCGGAACCACGGGTGGCGCCGCCGACATCACCTTCGCCTATGGCCGCTCCACTGACGTCGTCCTCGTCGGCGACTGGGACGGCGACGGCACCAGCACCCTCGGCGTCCGACGACCCGCCGTCGTTCGCGCCACCATCCCCGCCATACCCTGGAACGTCGATCAGGTGAGCTACGCGGTCCCGTCGCAGGTCGCACCGGGCCTGTACCGCAGCACGTCGTTCGACTACGTGAACTGCTCCGCCGAGACGAGGGTCCCCATGGGCTCGTGGGACTACCTGTACTCGATCCAGGGGAGCGACCCGGGTCAGCCCACCTACGTGCGCATCCCCGCGACGGCCATCAGGTTCAGCGAGGGCCGAAACCCGAACGACGGCACCTCGCTCGGCGCGTGCGAAGCGTGGACAGAGGTTCTGCCGACCGACAGGTTCGAACCACGCGAGTCCGGGAGCCGCGGCATCTATCGAACGGGCCACGACATCGTCCCGGGCACGTACCGCTTCGACGGATGGCGCAACTGCACGATCACGGCGGTGCGGGACTTCGACGGCTCGCCGACCAGCACCCTGGCCTCGATCGTCGTCGGCAGCACCACGAGTGCCGTCGAGCTGCTGCCGTCCTACAAGGGCGTGACCGCAGCCGGCTTCGTCTTCGACGGAACCGCCTGCGATTGGACGAAGGGCACCGCCGGGTAGGCGCCCCCGCGACGCTCGGGGCCCGTGGACCGAGCCGCCGCACTACTGTGGCGGCCGCGCGCGGCTGAGACGGCGTCGCCCGGCGTTCAACGGGGAGGTGACGACCGAACGCCCCGGCTCATGTCGAGCCAGGGCGTTCCGTCGTGATCCGCGGGTCAGGAGCGGCTATCGGCCGAGCAGCTTCTGCAGGGCGGCCATCTCCTCCTCGGAGGGGGCGCCCTTGGCACCAGCGCCGCCGCCGAGGCCGAAGCCCGAGCCGGCCGGCGCGTTCGAGGCCGCACCTGGCACCTGGCCCGAGGCGATCGCCGCGTTCTCGGCAGCGCGCTTCGCCGGGTTGCCCGAGCGCGAGCCGCCGCCCGACTTCTTCTTGTTCTTCGCGGCCTGGCGCTTGCCGCCGCCGTGCCCGCCGCCGCCCGGGATCGGGCCCATGCCGGGGATCTGCGGCACGCCGCCGCGCGCGACGGTCTTCATCATCTTCGCGGCCTGCTCGAAGCGCTGCACGAGCTGGTTGACGTCGGTGACCGTCATCCCGGAGCCCTTCGCGATGCGGAGGCGGCGCGAGCCGTTGAGCAGCTTGGTGTTCTTGCGCTCCGCCGGCGTCATCGACTGGATGATCGCCTCGGTGCGCACGATCTCGCGCTCGTCGAAGTTCTCGAGCTGCTGCTTCATGCCGCCCGCGCCGGGGAGCATGCCGAGCATCTTCTTGATCGAGCCCGCGCCGCGGAGCTGCTGCATCTGGGCGAGGAAGTCCTCGAGCGTGAACTGCTCCGACGCGATCTTCTCGGCGACCTTCAGCGCCTCCTCCTCGTCGAAGGCCTGCTGGGCCTGCTCGATGAGGGTGAGGATGTCGCCGAGGTCGAGGATGCGGCTCGCCATGCGGTCGGGGTGGAACGGCTCGAAGTCGTCGAGCGTCTCACCGGTCGAGGCGAAGATGATCGGGCGCCCGGTGACGGATGCCACGGACAGCGCGGCGCCGCCGCGGGCGTCGCCGTCGAGCTTGGAGAGCACGACGCCGGTGAAGTCGACGCCCTCCTGGAAGGCCTTGGCGGTCGCGACCGCGTCCTGGCCGATCATCGCGTCGATGACGAAGAGGACCTCGTCGGGGTTCGTCGCCTTCCGGATGTTCGAGGCCTGCTTCATGAGCTCCGCGTCGACGCCGAGGCGGCCCGCGGTGTCGATGATGACGACGTCGTGCTGGGCACGCTGGGCCTGCGCGACGGCGTCCTTCGCGACGCGGACCGGGTCGCCGACGCCGTTGCCGGGCTCGGGTGCGAAGACGGTGACGCCGGCCTGCTGGCCGACGACCTGGAGCTGGTTCACGGCGTTCGGGCGCTGGAGGTCGGCGGCCACGAGCATGGGCGTGTGGCCGTCCTTCTTGAGCCACTTCGCGAGCTTGCCGGCGAGCGTCGTCTTGCCGGCGCCCTGGAGGCCGGCGAGCATGATGACGGTCGGCGGGGTCTTCGCGAACTGCAGGCGGCGCTGCTGGCCGCCGAGGATGCCGACGAGCTCCTCGTTGACGATCTGCACGACCTGCTGGGCGGGGTTCAGCGCGCGGTTGACCTCGTCGCCGAGCGCGCGCTCCCGCACCGTCGCGGTGAACGACTTGACGACGTCGAGCGAGACGTCGGCGTCGAGGAGCGCACGCCGGATCTCGCGGACGGTGCCGTCGACGTCGGAGGCGGTGAGCTTGCCCTTGGTGCGGAGGTTCTTGAACGTCTCGGTGAGACGGTCGGAGAGGGTGCCGAACGTAGCCATGATGCCCTCAAGTGTAGAGGGCGGCGCCGTGGCATCCGCTCAGCACCGGCTGGTGCTGGAACCGGCTCAACCCTCGAAGCGGACGTCGACGATCTCGCGCTCGAGGTCGATCGACGCGACGAGCCGCCCGTCGGTGTCCTCCGGCGCCAGGCCGTACTCGAACTCCGCGAAGGCGTCGCCGGGCTCGTCGGCATCGGGGCGGAGGTCGACCCGGATGAGCGACATCGAGCGCAGCGCGTCGATCTGGCGGTCGCCCGAGTCGCGGCCGATGGCGGCCTCGACCTCCTCGGCCTGCTGGAGATCGGGGTCGAGCACGGCGGTCAGGAAGCGCATCACGGGCGACGAACCCGAGTCGAGCTGCGTGACGAACGCCGACCGGAGCTCGTCGTCGACGAGCTCGAGCTCCCCGACGAGGGTGGCCGCGACATCCAGCGCCGCGAGCGCCACGGTGTCGGCGTCGGCGTCGAGGACGACCTCGACGCGCTGGTCGCCGTACTCGACGTCCTCCGACCAGTAGTCGCCGACGAGTCCGAAGTAGTCGTGCTCCATGGACATGCGCGCCCTCCCCCTGCTCAGCCGACGAGCTGCTGCGCGAACACGTGCGGCGTGAAGCCCGTCAGGTCGCCGATGCCCTCGCCCTGCCCGATGAGCTTGATCGGCAGGCCCGTCTTCTCCTGTACCGCGATGACGAAGCCGCCCTTGGCGGACCCGTCGAGCTTGGTGAGCACGAGGCCCGTCACGCCGCCGTGCTGGATGAACGCGTCGGCCTGCGCGAGGCCGTTCTGCCCCGTGGTCGCATCGAGCACGAGCAGGACCTCGCTGATCGGCGCCTGCTTCTCGACGACGCGGCGGATCTTGCCGAGCTCGTCCATCAGCCCGCCCTTGGTGTGCAGGCGGCCGGCCGTGTCGATGATGACCATCTCGGTGCCCGTGCGCTTGGCGTAGTCGACGGTCTGGAATGCGACGGACGCCGGGTCCTGGCCCTCGCGCTCGGGGCGCACGACCTGCGCGCCCGCACGCTCGGCCCAGGTCGCGAGCTGGTCGACCGCGGCGGCGCGGAAGGTGTCGGCCGCGCCGACCACGACGCTCCGGCCGTAGTTGCCGAGGAACTTGGCGAACTTGCCGATCGTGGTCGTCTTGCCGACGCCGTTGACCCCGACGACGAGTACGACCGCCGGGCGTTCCGTGAGCTTGAGCGTGGGGTCGTACTTCGCGAGCCGCTCCTCGACGAGCTCGCGGAGCATCCGCTGCACGTCGCGCGGGTCGGTGGTCTTGTACCGCTCGACCTGCGCCCTGATCGAGTCGACGATCTCCTCGGTCACCGCGGGGCCGAAGTCGGCACGGATCAGGGCCGACTCGAGGTCGTCCCAGGTGTCCTCGTCGATCGTCCTCGCGCCGAACACGTTGCGGAGGGCCGACCCGAGCGACCACGATGCGCGTTCCACCATGGAGTCCAGCCTACGGGTGACGGATGCCGCGGGCTCACGTCGTGGCACGCGAGATAGCGGGCGACCGCGCGGGTCGCAAGGCCTTGTCGCCCGATGGTTCGCAGGGGAAGCATCGGGCTCGGCGAAAGGAGACCACCCATGCCCCTCGTCGGATTCCATGCGTCGCACGAACAGCTCCCGCCGAGCGCGCTCCTCGGGGCCGTCGTCCAGGCCGAGCAGGCCGGCTTCGGCGCCGCCATGTGCAGCGACCACCTCGCACCGTGGAGCCTGAGGCAGGGCCACTCGGGCTACGCGTGGTCGTGGCTCGGAGCGGCGCTCCAGGCGACCTCGTTCACGCTCGGCGTCGTCACCGCGCCCGGCCAGCGCTACCACCCGGCGGTCGCCGCGCAGAAGATCGCGACGCTCGGCGAGATGTTCCCGGGCCGGTTCTGGGCGGCCATCGGCAGCGGCGAGCGCATGAACGAGCACGTCACGGGCGAGGGCTGGCCCGAGAAGGAGGTGCGCGACGCGAAGCTCGCCGAGACGATCGACGTCATGCGGCGCCTCCTCGACGGGGAGCGGGTCGACCACGACGGCCTCGTGACGGTGCACGAGGCACGGCTCTGGAGCCTGCCCGAGACGCGACCGGCGCTCCTCGCCGCCGCGGTGAGCACCGAGACCGCCGCCGAGACCGCCGAGTGGGCCGACGGTGTCATCACCGTCGACCAGGACCGCTCGGCGCTGCGCGACGTCATGCAGGCCTATCGCGACGCCGGCGGCCGCGGGCCGATCTGCGTGCAGGTGCACCTCAGCTGGGCGCCCACCGACGACGAGGCGCGACGCATCGCACACGACCAGTGGCGGCAGTCGCTCGTGCCCGCGCACCTCGCCTGGGAGCTCGAGCAGCCCGAGGACTTCGACGAGCGAACCGACGACGCGACGGTCGAGGACGTCGCGGGGACGCTGCTCGCCTCGTCCGACACCGCCCGGCACCTCGACGCGCTGCTCGAGCTCGCCGACCTCGGCGTCGACCGGATCTACCTGCACCACGTCGGGCAGGAGCAGCGCGGCTTCATCGACGCGTTCGGCGAGCACGTGCTGCCCGAGCTGTCGAGGGCCGGCGTCGCGGCGAGCGGAGGAGGCTGAGGCGATGCGCGCGACCGAACGCGGCGACCTGTGGTGGAAGACCGCGGTCGTCTACTGCCTCGACGTCGAGACGTTCATGGACTGGAACGACGACGGCTCCGGCGACTTCGAGGGCCTCGCCAACCGGCTGGACCACCTCGCCGAGCTCGGCGTCACCTGCATCTGGCTCATGCCGTTCCAGCCCTCGCCCGACCAGGACGACGGGTACGACATCGTCGACTTCTTCGGCGTCGACCCCCGGCTGGGCTCCCTCGGCGACGTGGTCGCCTTCACCCGCGCAGCGCGCGACCGCGGCATGCGCGTGATCATGGACCTCGTCATGAACCACACGTCGGATCGGCATCCGTGGTTCACGTCCGCCAAGCGGGGGCGCAACGCGCCCTACCGCGACTTCTACGTCTGGCGAGACGAGATCCCGCCGAATCCGCCCGAGAGCGTGTTTCCCGGCGAGGAGGACGGCGTCTGGGAGTGGCACGAGGCAACGGAGCAGTACTACCTGCACTCGTTCTACCGGCACCAGCCCGACCTGAACATCGCCAACCCCGAGGTCCGCGACGAGATCGCGAAGACGGTCGGGTTCTGGCTGCAGCTCGGGTTCTCGGGATTCCGCGTCGACGCCGTGCCGTTCCTCATCGAGCCCCCGGCGGGCGAGGACATCGGCGATCCGCACGAGCTCATGCGGGACCTCCGCCGGTACCTGCAGCGACGGGCGAGCGAGGCCATCCTGCTCGGCGAGGTCAACCTGCCGTACGACCAGCAGCTCGAGTACTTCGGCGCCGAGGGCGACCCTGAGGAACTGACGCTGCAGTTCGACTTCGAGGCGATGCAACGGCTGTACCTCTCGCTCGCGCGGCACGATGCGACGGCCCTGCGCGAGACGCTGGCACGTCGACCGCAACTGCAACCCGAGAAGCAGTGGGCGAACTTCGTGCGCAACCACGACGAGCTCACGCTCGACAAGCTCTCCGATGCCGAGCGCGAGGAGGTGTTCGACGCCTTCGCTCCCGAGGACTGGATGCGGGTGTACGGTCGCGGGATCGTGCGACGGCTGCCGCCGATGCTCGAGGGCGATCCGCGCCGCATCCGCATGGTCTACAGCCTGCTCTTCTCGCTGCCCGGCACGCCCGTGCTGTTCTACGGCGAGGAGATCGGCATGGGCGAGAACCGCGAGCAGGAGAAGCGGCAGGCGGTGCGGACGCCCATGCAGTGGACGGGCGGCCGCCACGGCGGCTTCTCGCGGGCCGCGCCGAGCCGGTTGGCCGCCTCGCCGCCGGCCGACGGGTACGCTCCCGAGCACGTCAGCGTCGAGGCGCAGATGCACGACCCCGACTCGCTGCTCGCCGCCATGCGCGGGTTCATCACGCGGTACCGGAGCTCGCCCGAGATCGGGTGGGGTCGGTTCGAGCTGCTCGATGTCGGCGAGCCCGCCGTGCTGGCCCACCGCATCACGGAGGACCAGCTGCGGTTCGTCGCCCTGCACAACTTCGCGCCGCGCCCGGTGCGGGTGACGCTCGAGCTCGACGACCTGCCCGAGGAGGCGGTGCTCTCAGACCTGTTCGCGGTCGATGCCGACCGGATCGACGATCGGGGCCGCATCGACGTGGAGCTGGAGGCGTACGGCTATCGCTGGTTCCGGGTGCTCGCGCCGGGCGATCGCCGGCTCACCTGAGCCGATGTCGTGGCTGAGCGACTCGCTCGGCCGCGGCATCCGTCGCCTCAGCTCGCCTTCGCGTCGAACTCCTCGCGCACGCGCTGGCCGACGACCGCCGAGACGCCGTCCTGGCGCATCGAGACCCCGTAGAGCGCGTCGGCGATCTCCATCGTGCGCTTCTGGTGGGTGATGACGATGAGCTGGCTCTCCTCGCGCAGGGCCTCGAACGTCGTCAGCAGGCGCCCGAGGTTCGCGTCGTCGAGCGCCGCCTCGACCTCGTCCATGATGTAGAACGGGCTCGGGCGCGCCTTGAAGATCGCCATGAGCAACGCGACCGCCGCGAGCGAGCGCTCGCCGCCCGAGAGCAGCGAGAGCCGCTCGATCTTCTTGCCCGCGGGCTTCACGCTCACCTCGATCCCGGTCGTGAGCAGGTCGTCGGGATTCGTGAGCGCGATACGCCCCTCGCCGCCCGGGAACAGGATGGGGAAGACCTCGGCGAACGCCTCGCGGGTGTCCTCGAACGCCGAGCGGAAGATCGACTCCATGCGGCCGTCGATCTCCTCGATGATCGTGAGGAGGTCCTTCCGGGTGTCGGCGAGGTCGGTCAGCTGCTCGGTGAGGAACTGGTGCCGCTGCTCGAGCGCCGCGAACTCCTCGAGTGCGAGCGGGTTCACCCGGCCCAGCTGGGCGAGCTTGCGCTCGGCCGCCTGCAGCCGCTTCTGCTGCTCGACGCGCACGAACGGTCGCGGCTCGGCCTCCGGGTCGGACTCGTCCGGGATCGCCTGGTCGGGTCCGTACTCCGCCACGAGCACGTCCTCCCCGAGCCCGAGCTCGCTGCCGGCGCGCTCGACGAGGGAGCCGACGTGGAGCTTCTTCTCGTAGATGCGGAGTTCGAGGCCGTGCACGTCCTCGGTCACGGCCTGCAGGCGCTCGCGAGCGGATGCCTCGGCCCGACGGGCGACCTGGACCTCCTCGTTGCGGCTCGCCCGCTCGGCCTCGGCGGCGGCGAGCGCGACGCGGGCCTCGGCGACGGATCGGCCGACGGCGGCGAGGACCGGCGGAAGCGCGTCCGCGACGCGCGATGCGGCCTCGAGCTGGGCGCGACGGATGACGGCGCGGCGCGCGGCCTCTTCGGCGGCGCGGCGTTCGGCCTCGTGCTGGCGCTCCATCGCCGCGATGCGCGCCTCCTCGGCACGGACCCGCTCGCGCGCGGTCTCGAGCCGCAGTCGCGCCTCGACCTCTCCTTCGCGGGCTCGTTCGAGCGCGGCGAGCGCACCGTCGCGGCGGTCGGCCTCGAGCACCGGGCGCGGCTCGGCGCGCGCGGCCTCGAGCTCGTCCTTCGCCGTTGTCGCGGCCTGCTCGGCCTCGTCGATGGCAGCCTCCGCCGTCCGGAGCGCCTCTGCGAGGCGCTCGGTCTCCGCCGCAGCGGCCTCGGCCTGCACCCGGGCCCGGTTCAGTGCCTCCGTGCGCTGGGCGAGCTGCGCGTCGAATTCGCGCAGCGCCGCGAGCGCGAGCTTCGACTGCTCCTTGGCGTGCGCGGCGTTGCCTCGCTGCTCGTCGAGGTCGAAGCGGGCGCGCTCGATGGCGGATCGGACCTCCTCGAGCCGGGCCTCGGCCCGGTCGCGTTCGGCGATCAGCTCGATGCGGCTCTGCGTGCGTCCGGACCCGCCGTGCACGACGTAGCGGCCGACGACGGTGCCGTCGCGCGTGATCACGGTCGCGGGCCGGTCGAGCGCGGCGAGCGCGGGCTCGGCTGCCCGGACGGCGCCGAGGTCGTCGGCGACGAGCACCTCGCCGAGGAGCGCGAGGATGCCGGCGGGCGCGGTCACCACGTCGGCCGCGGCGGTGAGTCCGTCGACCGCGGGCGCCGCGTCGGCGCCGACGCGGGCGCCCGGTTCGGCGATCGCGAGGGCGACGCGGCCGAGGTCGCCGTCGGTCGCGACCTCGACGGCCCTGAGCGCCGCGTCGCGGTCGTCCACGAGCACCGATTCGGCGAGCGGCCCGAGCGCCGCGGCGATCGCGGCCTCGTAGCCCGGCTGGACGCGGAGGTGCTCGGCGAGCAGGCCCCGCACGCCCGCGGTGCCGGAACCGGCGAGCGCGGCGGAACCGTCCTTCTGGTCGAGCGCCAGCGAGAGCGCGCCGACGCGAGCACCGAGCGCATCGCGTTCGCGCTCGCGATCGTGCAGCGCCTCGCGCAGCCGCTCGATCTCGGCCTCGGCCTCGAACACCGCGGCCTGCGCGAGTTCGTAGGCCTCGTCGAGGTCGGTCGCCGAGGCGGGGTCGGCGTCGGACTCGGCCTCGACGCGCGCGAGGTCGGCCGCGGCGGTCTCGCGCCGGGTCCGTGCCGCGTCGAGCGCGGTGCGGTGCCGGAGCACCTCGCCGCGGACCGCAGCGAGCTTCGAGGCCGCAGTATCGGCCCGGCCGGAGAGCTGGGACGCGCGCAGGTCGTACTCGCTGACGCGCGCCGCCTGCGCCGCGATCTCCTCGTCGACGGCATCGAGCGCGGTCCGGGCGTCGCGCGTGGCCACGGCCGCCTGCTCGAGGGCGGATGCCGCTTCGCCGACGCCCCCGCGGATGCCGTCGAGCTCGCCTCGCGCCGCCTCGATGTCGGCGTGCGTGACGGTGGGCGCGGCATCCGTGCCCTCGTCGGCGGCGGAGAGGAGCGCGATGCGCTGGCGTGCCAGCGAGTCGAGCGAGCGCAGCCGGGCCTCGGACTGCTCGAGCGCGAAGCTCACCGCGCGGGCGGTGTCGACATCGTCGCCGCCCTGCGCGAGCTCGAGACGTTCGATGTGCGCCTGGTGCCGTTCGAGCTCCTGCTGGAGCACGAGGCGCTCGGCGTGCCGTTCGTGCTCGGTGCGACCCGCGGCCTCGAGCGACCGACGCAGTTCGACGACCTCGTCGGCCACGAGCCTGGCCTTGGCGTCGCGGACGACGGCTGCGATGCCCGCGGCCTCGCGTGCGACCTCGGCCTGGCGTCCGAGCGGTTTCAGCTGCCGGCGCAGTTCGGCGGCGAGGTCGGTCAGGCGCGTGAGGTTGGCCTGCATCGCGTCGAGCTTGCGGAGCGTCTTCTCCTTGCGCCGACGGTGCTTCAGGATGCCGGCCGCCTCCTCGATGAACCCGCGGCGATCCTCCGGGCTCGCGTGGAGCACCTGGTCGAGCTGGCCCTGCCCGACGATGACGTGCATCTCGCGGCCGAGCCCTGAGTCGCTGAGCAGCTCCTGCACGTCGAGCAGGCGGCACTGCTCGCCGTTGATCGCGTACTCGCTGCCGCCGTTGCGGAAGAGCGTGCGCGAGATCGTGACCTCGGTGTACTCGATCGGCAGCGCGCCATCCGAGTTGTCGATGGTCAGGCTCACCTCGGCGCGCCCGAGCGGCCCGCGCGTGGAGGTGCCGGCGAAGATGACGTCCTCCATCTTCCCGCCGCGAAGCGTCTTGGCGCCCTGCTCCCCCATGACCCAGGCCAGCGCATCGACGACGTTCGACTTGCCGGAGCCGTTCGGGCCGACGATGCACGTCACCCCGGGCTCGAAGGCGAAGGTGGTCGGCTGCGCGAAGGACTTGAAGCCCTTCAGGGTGAGGCTCTTGAGGTACATGTCCCCCCGTGTCGCGGCGTGGTGATGGTGCGGATGCCTCGGATGAGCGTACCCGAGCCGATCGCGGGCGCCCGGCCCGCTCGCCGCGTTCGCCCGGATCCGCTCCGGGTGCCGAAGCCCGGGTGCCGGGTGCCGGGCGCCGGGTGCCGGGTGCCGGGGCCATCCGTTCCAGTTCCGGCGCGACGGTCGGGCGGCTAGGCTGGCAGGCTGCTCGGAATCGAGGGGGGAACATGGGTACGGAGGTCCGGCCGATCCGGGTGACGGACGGGGCGGATGGCGCGGCCTCGGCAGAACTCGCCGCATACGCGGCCCTGATCCGGCGCATCGACCTCGAGCGGCTCGGCACCGACGAGCTGGCACGTCCGCTCGGCGAGCTCCTCCAGGCGTTCTCCGACGACCCGTACCGCGTCCGCGTGCCGCTCGGCGCCTTCGAGGGCGGTTCGCTGGTCGGGTTCGCGGAACTCGAGTGGGAGCGCGACGACGAGGCGCGTACGGCGTACGTCGCGATGCTCGGCGTCGCACCCGAGCGCCGGCGCGACGGGATCGGCTCGGCGCTCCTCGCCGAGGCCGAGCGCATCACCGCGCTGGCGGGCCGCCCGACCCTCGTGCTGTCGGCCGATCACCCCGCGGGGCCGGTCTCGGGCTCCGAGCCCGCAGGCTCCGACCGCGCCGATCGCGACGGCGACGTGCTGCGTGCCCCGCAGGGCGACGCGACGATCCCCGCCGGCGATGCGGCCGCGAGGTTCGCGGTGGCGCACGGGTACGCGCTCGGCCAACTCGACCGGGTGAGCGTGCTCGACGTCGTCGGCCGCACCGACGAGTTCCGGTCGAGGCTCGCGGCGCTGCCGCCATCCGCCGGCCATCGGGTGCGGACCTGGGTCGATCGGGCACCCGACGACCTGCTCGACTCCCTCGCGGCGGCCCACGAGCGGATGTCGGTCGACGCGCCGTCCGGCGCGATCGACTACGAGCTCGAACGCTGGGACGCCGACCGCGTGCGCGACGACGAGCGCCGGGCCGCTGCCACGGGCCGGACGAACCTCACGGCTGCGGCCGTCGCATCCGACGGCAGCGTGGCGGGCTTCACGGTCCTCTCGCTGCTCGCCGACTCCGCGGCGGTCGAGCAGTGGGACACGATCGTGCTGGCCGCCCACCGGGGCCACCGGCTCGGCATGCGCCTGAAGCTGGAGAACCTCCTCCTGCTCCAGGAGACCGATGCGGCACGCGAGCGCATCTACACCTGGAACGCCGACGAGAATGAGCACATGCTCGCCATCAATCTCGATCTCGGCTTCCGGCCGTTCGCCCTCGAGTCGGTCTGGCAGCGGCCGTGACGGGCGACCTTCGCCCCATCCACGCCCCCGATCGCATCGGGATCCCGGAGTCGGCCGACCTGGAGGCGTACGCCGACTTCGCCCGGCGAATCCAGCTCGAGACGATCGGCACCGACGAGTTCAGCTACTCGGCCGCCGAGCTGGGCGTGCTCTCCGGCAACACCTACCTCGAGCGACGCCGGTTCGGGATCTTCGACGACGGCCGCCTCGTCGCCGCGACCGCCGCGTGGTGGGAGCGCGACGACGCCGGCGGCGGCGCACCCATGATCACGATGGTCGGCGTCGACCCAGCGCATCGCCGACGCGGGCTCGGCAGCCGCGTGCTCGACGCCGTCGAGGCATCCGCTCGCGACGCCGGACGCGACACGACGATCATGATCTCGGAGCACCGGACGGACGACGGCACGGGCGAACGCGTGCACCCGCCGCAGGGCGGGGCGTCCCTGCCCGCCGACGCGCCGGCCGTCCGGTTCGCGAGCTCGCGCGGCTACGAGCTGGGTCAGCTGCTGGTGGCGAGCGCCCTGCCCGTCGGCGGCCTCGGCCCGCGGTTCCGCGGACTCGCCGAGCGCGCCGCGCGAGCCGACGGCTACCGTCTCGAGCACTGGCGCGACCACACGCCCGCTCAGCACCTCGACGCGTTCGCCGCCGCCCGCTCGCAGATGGTCGCGGAGGCGCCGAGCGGCGCCGTCGACTTCCCCGACGAGCACTGGGACGCCGCGCGGATCCTCGACGAGGAGGCGCGCGCCGTCGCGGCCGGCCGCACGCACCTCACGGTCGCCGCGATCACCGCCGACGACGAGATCGCCGGATTCACGATCCTCACGCTCGCGCCCGGCAAGCGCGGCGCCTACCAGGACGACACGCTGGTGCTCGCTGCGCACCGCGGCCACGGGCTCGGCATGCGGATGAAGCTCGCGAACCTCGTCGCGTTGGCCGATGCCGCGCCGGAACGCACCGAGGTGTACACCTGGAACGCCGACGAGAACGGGCCCATGCTCGCGATCAACCGCGAGCTCGGGTTCCGCCCGCACTCGATCCAGGCGACGTGGCAGCGGGGCTGACCCGGACGACGCGCGCCGGCGCGACCGCCGCCTCGGCACCGCGCGAGCCCGCGCGCAGACGCTGGCACCGCGGGCAGCGGTGCGACGAGCGGTTCATGAAGGCCTCGCGCACGATGGGCGTCCCGCACCGCGGGCACGGACGGCCGGTACGTCCGTAGGCGTTCAGCGAGTGGGCGAAGTAGCCGGATGCCCCGTTCACGTTGACGTACTGCGCGTCGAAGCTCGTGCCGCCCTCGGCGAGCGCCTTCTGCAGCACTTCGCGCACGGCCGTGAGCAGTTCGCGGACGCGACGTCGGCTGAGGCTCGCGGCGGGCTGCTCACCGTGCATGCGGACGGCCCAGAGCGCCTCGTCGGCGTAGATGTTGCCGACGCCCGAGACCACGCCCTGGTCGAGCAGCACGCGCTTGATCCCGGGGGCGCGGCGGGCGAGCGCGGCGACGAACACGGCGTCGTCGAACGCGGGGTCGAGCGGGTCGCGCGCGATGTGCGCCACCTGGGACGGGATCGATCGCGCCCACGGGCCGGTCACGTCGGCCGAGAAGCCGGCGACCCGGCCGTCAGCGGTCGGCAGCATGCGATCGATCGCCATCGAGCCGAAGATCCGCTGGTCGACGAAGTCGACGCGCAGCTCGCCGTGCACCGGGTGCTCGAGATGCACCCTGATCCGGGCGTGGCGGTCGTCGCCCGGATGATCGGGCGTGCGCAGCAGCAGCTGGCCGCTCATCCCGAGATGCCCGACGAGTGCGTCGCCCCCGGCGAGGGGCATCCAGAGGAACTTGCCGCGTCTGACGGCGGCCTCGATGCGCTCGCCGGTGAGGAGCGCCTCGAAGTCTCCGGATGCCGCTTCGTGGCGCTTCAGCGAGCGGGCGTCGAGCACCTCGACGCCGGCGACGCGGGCACCGGTGACCGCGGGCGCGAGTCCGGCCCGGACGACCTCGACCTCGGGCAGCTCGGGCACGTCAGCGGTCGTTCAGCGTGGTCCAGGCCTCGAGCGCGGCCGCCATCTCCGCCTGCTTCTTGCTCGAGCCCTCGCCCGACGCCGACACGAGTCCGGCGACGGTGACCGTCGCGACGAAGTGCTTGCTGTGGTCGGGACCGCTCTCGGTCACCGAGTAGGACGGCGCTGTCGCACCGCGGCGCGCGGCGATCTCCTGCAGGCTCGTCTTCGGGTCCATCGCGGCACCGAACCGGTCCGGATCGCGCAGGAGCGGGGTGATGAGGCGGAGCACCAGGTCGGTCGCGACCTCGCCGCCGCGCGAGAGGTAGACCGCGCCGATGATCGCCTCGACGGTGTCGGCCAGGATCGACGGCTTGTCGGCGCCGCCCGTCATGGTCTCACCGCGGCCCAGGCGGATGTACGGGCCGAGCCCGATCGTCCGCGCGACCTCCGCGAGCGCGACACTCGAGACGAGGCTCGCCCGGCGCTTGGCCAGTTCGCCCTCGTCGAGTTCGGGGTGGTCGGTGAACAGCTTGACGGTCACCGCCTGCCCGAGGATCGAATCGCCGAGGAACTCCAGGCGCTCGTTCGTCGGGATGCCGCCGTTCTCGTACGCGAACGACCGGTGCGTGAGGGCGAGGAGCAGGAGATCGGGGTCGAGCTCGACACGCAGCATCCGCTGCAGTTCGGCGAGCTCGTCGGCCCCGGTGTCCGTGCGCTCGACGCGCCTCACGACCGGTCGTTCGTCGTTCACTGGCCGACTAGACGTCGGCGACCTTGCGGCCCTTGTACTCGAGGAAGAGCGGGGTGCCCGCCGAGTCCTCGACCACGCGCGCGCGGTGCGGGAGGCTGTAGGTGACCTTGCCGTTCTCGACGGTCTTGACGAGCGTGGGGGCCTCGGCCTTCCACTGCGAACGGCGCGCGTGGGTGTTGGCGCGTGACTTCTTCCGCTTGGGAACAGCCATGACTCTCTCTCAATCTCTCTGCTGGTCGGCGTCGGATGCAGCATCCGCGCCCTCGTCTTCGGAAGCCGTGAACCCTGCGAGCGCAGCCCAACGCGGATCGCGCTCGACAGGGGTGACGAGTTCCGGATGATCGGCCAGTCGCTGTCCGGTCTCGGGGTCGAGACCCGGGCAGTCAGGCCGGCACACCGGCTGGAAGGGCAGTGCCAGCACTACCGCATCTCGGATGAGCGGTTCAAGATCCACGTGGTCGTCTTGAACCTCATACTCGAAAGCTTCCCCAGAATGATACGCGAAAAGCTCCTGGAACTCGACTCGGAGGGGCAGCGCGATGTCGATGAGGCACCGACCGCACTCGCCTTCGGCGGTCGCGTCGACCTCCGCGGTCGCGAGGATCCCCTCGTGGACGGACTCCAGGCGGACGTCGATCGCGAGCTCTGAGCCCTGCCGGATCGACACCAGGCCCTCGCCGAGCTGCTCGGGGACCGGCACGTCGAACTGCTGCTCGCGCATCTCGCCGGGTCGGTTGACGAGGTCGCGCACGTTGATGCTGAAGGGGGAATGCTGTACGGCCACGAACGACGATCCTACTCGCCGGGCGGCGCCGGCCGTCCGAACGCGACGCGGACCGACGGCCGGAGCGAGCCCGGGAGCAGCACGGCCGCGACCCGGCGGACGGCGGGCGCGTCGACACGGAGCGCGTCGGACGCCGCCCGGAGATCCGCCGCGAGGGCTGCACGGCGCTCGTGCTCCTGGGCCCCGGCACCGTCGGACCCGATGCGGAGGGCGCTCGGCGCCCCACCTGCGGCCGCGCCGGCTCCCGCCCCGCGCACCCGCCCGTAGCGCTCCCGCTCGACCGCATCGCGCACGCGCTCCAGTGCGGCGCGGGCCTCCGCCGGCGCGCCGGGCGGAGATTCCGCGTCGCCGCGGAACGCCGGCCGCTCGGCGAGCTCCGTGGCGAGTCCGCGCACGGTCCGCCGCGGATCGACGGGCAGATCGAGGTCGACGGCGGTCGCGAGCAGCTCCCGCCACGCGGCATCCGCCGGCCGATCACCGGAGCGGATGCTCGCCCGGCGCGCGGTGCGGACCGCGGCGCGGATCATCGCCGGCAGCAGGAGGACGAACGCCACCGCGAGCCCGATGAGCCCGAGCTGCGCGACCTGCGCCCCGGCGGACACGGTGCCGCCGGGACCGCCGAGCGCCCGGTCGGGATCCCCCTCCGGTCGTCCGGTCGCCCCCGGCGTCGCGGCCGGTCCGGTCGGGACCACTCCGGGGAGCGACTGCCCGGCGTTCGGCCGGGAGTAGTCGGGCACGCTCCCCCGACCGGGCGTCGGCTCGAACGGAACCCAGCCGACGCCCTCGAAGTACAGCTCGGGCCACGCGTGCAGGTCGTGCGAGTCGACCTCGATGACCACCTCGCCGTCGACCCGCCCGTCGCCGGGGGTGCCCGCGGTGTAGCCGACCGAGATGCGGGACGGGATGCCGACCTCGCGGGCGAGCACCGCCATGGTCGACGCGAAGTGCACGCAGTACCCCGCACGCTGGTCGAGGAAGGCGGCGACGGCGTCGAACCCGGCCCCGTCGTAGCCGTCCGCGACCGGGGCGCTTTCGGAGTACTCGAATTCCGAGCCCCGCAGGAACGCCTGGATCGCCACGGCCGCGTCGTAGCGCGTCGCCGCCGATGCCGTGACCGACGCCGCCGTCTCGCCGATGATCGGCGGAAGCTCGTCGGGCAGCCGCCGCGTCGCGTCGGCGACCGCACCGGGGGACGGCACGGGCGCCGAGCGCAGCTGCGTGACGTCGGGCTGGACGTCGAGGTGGGTGAGCCGGTACTGCTGCCCGAGCGTCGTGGAGTCGACGCTCCGGACGTTGAGCGTGCCCTGATCCCAGAACCACGACCCGCTGACCCCGCTGACCTCGGTGGTCGGATAGGGCACGGGCAGCCACGCCGTGCGGACCTGGTCGACCTGCACGGAGATCGGGCGGGGCTCGACGAGGACGTCGTCGTCGAGGCCGTCGGGGCCGGGCAGGGTGCCGAGCGTGTTCTCGCCGTCGACCGCGCGGTCGGTCGCGGACCACACCTGCCCCTCGAGCCGCTCGACCGTGAGCAGGGTGAAGTACGGCCGCTCCCCTTCGGGCGACACGTACGAGAAGGCGGGCACCGGCTCGGGCCTCCGGAGGTCTCGGCCGAGGTCGACGTACGGACTGACGCCGCGGGCGAAGAGCGTCGCCGGACCACCCGAGCCGACGAGGAAGCTGGTGCTCACGCTCGGCGTGGCGGCGGCGATGACGGATGCCGCGACGAGGCCGATCGCGGCGAGGCCGAGCGAGGCGCCCATGGTCGACACGATCGGCGCACGCTTCGGCGCGCTGACGACCGGCGCGTCGTCGCGATCGTCCTCCTGGACGAGTTCCGCGGCGCGACGGACGCGGACGTCGACCCGGAGGAGCAGCAGGTAGGCCGCCGCGGTGAGCACCAGCGCCGGCGCCTCGGCGCCGTCCGCGACGAAGAGACCCGGCACGAGCACGGGCACCAGCATCGGGATCGCGGCGAGCGCGGGCACGCGCACGGTCTGGACGAGCAGGTCGAGGAGGACGGCGATGAGGCCGACGCCGACGGCGATCGCGAAGACGAGCGCCGGCACGGGGATCGCAGGCACCGACTGCTGCTCGATCGTGCGCCGTGCGCCCTCGGTCAGTTCGCCGAACACCGCGAACGTGTCGGGCGTGGGGATCACCAGGGCGAGGCTCGTCGCGCCGCCGAAGAGCAGCGTGAGTGCGAGCAGCATCGCCACGAGCTCGAGCGGCGGGACCAGCGAGGGCGGCGTGCGGAGGGCGCGGAGTCCCGCCCCTCCGCCGATCACGGCGAGCGCGACGACGGCGCCCGCCCACCACCATCCGCTGCCCGCGATGAGCGGCCCGAGCGCGGTCGTCGCCACGAGGAGCAGCAGCAGGCTCGCCCCCGACAGCGCGAGCGATTGCGCACGGGTCAGCGGGTAGCGATCAGGCCCCACGGCGTCCTCCGGATCGCACGGACTCGCGGGCCGACCGCCACGCCGTCTGCCACGCGGCGGGCAGGTCGGCCGCACGGTGCACCCGGATGACCCGCCAGTCGGCCTCCTCGAGCCGATCGACGATGCGGGACGAGACCCCGTCCGCGGCGAACGCGATCGCCGGCTCGACCGAGCTGCGGAGCGCGACGAGCGTCTCCGCGGCATCGCCCGACGGATCGACGAGCACGGCGATCGCGGGCATGCGCATGTCCCGCCGCACCGTCGTCGAGGGCGCGATCGGATGCCGCCGCAGCTCGCGCGGTTCGCTCCGCGAGGCGTCGCGGCGCGGCGGGTCCAGCCGGGCGAGGTCCTCGAGCAGGGCGACGTCGCCGCCCGGGGCGCGGTACCCGCCGGCCTCCGGCGCGATCGCGCCGACGTGGGCCGCCGGGTCCTCCACGGGATCGAGGCGCACCCGGAAGCCGCGGGCGAGCAGGTGCACGCCGAGCGATGCGGCGAGCTCCACGCCGAGTTCGAATGCGGGGTCGAGCGTGTCGGCACCGTCGCGCGCCCCGGACGCCGGATGCGACACGCGTCCGCCGAGCGCCGTGTCGAGGAGGATGCGGAGCTCGGGGTCGCCGCGTTGCTCCTCGTCGCGGACCATGAGCTCTCCGCGGCGGGCCGTCGCGGCCCAGTGGACCCGCCGAAGGGGGTCGCCGTACCGGTACTCGCGCGCGATGAGCTCGTCGCTGTTCGGCCTCGTCCGGCGCTGCAGGGCGTGGACGGTCCCGTCGACGCTCGCGAGCAGGCCGACCGCCGGCTCGAGCGGCGTGACCCGCGGCGTCACCACCAGGTCGCGGGCGCCGCCCGCCACGCGGTCGATGCGCGCGAGGCCGAACGGGTCGGTCACGGAGATCCGGAGCGGTCCCACGTCGAACACGCCGCGGCGCGGCGTGCGCAACCGGTACTCGAGCCCGACGGTGTCGTCGCCCGAGGCGAGCACGCCCTCGGTCCGCCCGAGGGCGGGCAGGATCGCCTCGGGCGGCGGCCGGAGCGCGGACGAGGAGAGGTCGCGCCAGTGCGCACCGTCGAACGCGCGCCGGCTCCGATTGTGCACCCGCAACCGGACGGCGGTCGAGTGCCCCGCGGCGACGACGGGAGGATCGAAGGTCCGGTGCACCGAGAGACGCGGTGGGCGCGCGGCGAGGAACCCGAGCGCGGCGAGCGGCATGGCGATGCCGACCGCGGCGAGGAGGAGGATGTCGCGCAGGTCGAACCAGAGCGAGACGCCGAAGAGGATGCCGCCCACGGCCAGCAGTGCGATCCCACGCGGGGTCAGACGCGGTCGCGCCTGGTGACGCACCCGACCGGCCCGCGACATCCCGATCACTCCCTCCGCGCGCTGCCGACGGGGACGGGCGTCTCGCCGACGATCCGGCGGACGATCTGGTCGATGAGCGGGCCGCCGTCGTGGTCGTGCCCGCCGACGGCCCGGCTGGTCGGCACGAGCCGGTGCGCGAGCACGGGCACCGTGAGCGCGTCGACGTCGTCGGGCAGCACGAAGTCCCGACCGTGCATGGCCGCGTGCGCCTTCGCCGCGCGGATCAGCTGGAGCGTCGCGCGCGGGCTCGCGCCGAGCCGGAGCTGGCGGTCCTCGCGCGTGGCGCGCGCGAGCTCGACGGCGTACTCCTTCACGGGCTCGGAGGTGAAGACGCGTTGCACCGCCTCGATCATCGCGCGGAGCTCGGCGAGCGAGACGACGGGCACGAGGCTGTCGAGGGGACTCGCGGTCTCGCGCTGGGCGAGCATCGCGAGTTCGTCGGCGGTCGCCGGGTAGCCCATCGAGATCCGGGCCATGAACCGGTCGCGCTGCGCCTCGGGCAGCGGGTACGTGCCCTCCATCTCGACGGGATTCTGCGTGGCGACCACGGTGAACGGCTGCTCGAGGTGGTAGGTCGTGCCGTCGGCCGTGACCTGGCGCTCCTCCATGCACTCCAGGAGCGCCGACTGCGTCTTCGGGCTCGCTCGGTTGATCTCGTCGCCGATGACGATGTTCGCGAACACGGGACCGGGCTTGAACTCGAACCGCCGCGACACCTGGTCGAAGACCGAGACGCCCGTGACGTCGCTGGGCAGCAGGTCGGGCGTGAACTGGATGCGGCTGACGGTGCAGTCGACCGATCGGGCGAGCGCCTTGGCGAGCATCGTCTTGCCGACGCCCGGGACATCCTCGATCAGCAGGTGCCCCTCGGCGAGGAGCACGGTGAGGGCCGCCGTCACGGCCTCGCGCTTGCCGCTGATCACCGTCTCGACGTTGCGGACGATGGCCGCGGCCCGGTCGCCGACCTCGTCGATCCCCATCGCGGCCGCGACGCCGACGGCGCCCTCCGAATCGCTCACGGCCGCATCGCCCCCTGCAGGTACTCGGCCACGGATCGAGGCACGTACGGGGCGACGTCGCCGCCGAGCGCGGAGACCTGTCGCACGAGCGAGCTCGACACGTGCGCGTTGGCCGGGTCGGGCAGCAGGAAGACGGTCTCGACGCCCGCGAGGTGCCGGTTCACGATCGCCATGGGCGTCTCGTAGCCGACGTCGACCTGCGAGCGGATGCCCTTGACCAGCACCGATGCGCCGACATCGGTGCAGTAGTCGACGAGCAGGCCCATGCTCCACGATGCGACCACGATGTCGCCGGGGATGCGGGCGTCGGAGATGGACTGCTCGATGAGCGCGACGCGCTGCGCGATCGGCAGCAGCGCCGACTTGTCGGGGTTGTGCACGACGACGACGTGCAGCTGGTCGTACAGGCCGGCGGCCCGCTCGATGACATCGAGGTGCCCGCGCGTGACAGGGTCGAACGATCCGGGGACGACGGCGATCCGCTGCATATGTGCCAGCGTAGTGCGCGATCGACCCGGAGGAGGCGGTGCGGGAGAGTCTCAGCCCCTGCTCAGGTACTCGCTCGCCTCGTCGTCGAGTCGGCGCCGCACGGCGGCCGCGAGGGCCGGGTGCCCGGCGAGTCGCGGGTCGTCGGCGAGGAGGTCGGCTGCGGCGTCGCGGGCGTCGGCGATGAGCTCGCCGTCGCGTGCGACGCGCAGCAGCTTCAGCGACGACCGGCCGCCGGACTGCATCGCGCCGAGCACGTCGCCCTCCTGGCGGAGCTCGAGGTCGACGCGCGCGAGCTCGAACCCGTCGAGCGTGGCGGCGACGGCCTCCAGCCGCTCCCGTGCGACGCTGCCGGCTTCGGCGTGCGAGACGAGCAGGCACAGCCCCGGCACGCTCCCGCGGCCGACCCGGCCGCGCAGCTGGTGCAGCTGCGAGACGCCGAACCGGTCGGCGTCGACGACGACCATGGTGCTCGCGTTGGGCACGTCGACGCCGACCTCGATGACGGTCGTCGCGACGAGCACGTCGAGCTCCTTCGCGGCGAAGGCGCGCATCGTGTCGTCCTTGTCGTCGGCCGACATCCGTCCGTGCAGCGGCGCGATGCGCGCGCCGGCGAGCGACGGCACTGCGCGCAGTTCCGCGAGCACCGAGGCGACGGATGCCGCGGGGCCGGCGCCCGGCGCGGGCTCGCCCTCCGCGGGCTCGCCGTCCTCCTCGGCCACCTTCGGCTCGATCGCCGGGCAGACGACGAAGCCCTGCCGCCCCTCGGCGAGCTCCTCGGCGAGGCGCTCCCACACCCTCGCCCGCCACGTGGGGCGCTCGGCGAGCGGGACCAGGTGCGTCTCGATCCCGGCTCGGCCGGCGGGCAGCTGCCGGATCGTGCTCACGTCCAGGTCGCCGAACACGGTCATCGCGACGGTCCGCGGGATGGGGGTCGCGGTGAGCACCAGGACGTGCGGGTGGCGCCCCTTCAACCGAAGCGCCTCGCGCTGCTCGACGCCGAATCGGTGCTGCTCGTCGACCACGACCAGGCCGAGGTCGGCGAAGGTCGTGGTGTCGCCGAGGAGCGCGTGCGTGCCGACGACGATGCGCGACTGCCCGGCGGCGACGCGCAGCGCGGCCTTGCGCCGCTCCGCGGCCGGCAGCTGCCCGGTGACGAGGGTGGGCATGAGCTCGGCGGAGAGCTCGGGGCCGAGCATGCGCGCGATCGAGCGCAGGTGCTGGGCGGCGAGCACCTCGGTCGGGGCGAGGAGGGCCGACTGCCCGCCGGACTCGGCGACCGCGAGCATGGCGCGGAGCGCGACGACCGTCTTGCCCGACCCCACCTCGCCCTGCACGAGCCGGTTCATCGGCACCGCCGCCCCGAGGTCGGCGAGGATCTCGCCGCCCACCTCGAGCTGGTCGTCGGTGAGGGAGAACGGCAGCGTCGCCTCGAACCGCTCGAGCAGCCCGCCCGGGCGCGGCTCCCGCCGGACGGCCTCGTGCGCCCGCGCCGCGGCGCGGCGCTCGAGGAGCGCGGTCTGCAGCACGAACGCCTCGGTGAAGCGGAGCGTGCGGCGTGCGGCCTTCCAGTCCTCGTCGCGCTCTGGCCGGTGCACGCCCTCGAGCGCGTCGCGGTGCGACCGGATGCCGCGGCCCCGCCGGACCGGCTCGGGGATCGGGTCGTCGACGGGACCGAGCCCGTCGAGGAGGACCCCGATCGCCGTCTGCAGCTGCCAGCTCGAGAGCGTGCCCGTGGCCGGGTAGATCGGGATCGGCGCGGTCGCCCAGCGCACCGCCGCGGCATCCGCCCCGCTCGTCGGCACCGCCTCGTCGAACAGCTGGTAGTCGGGGTGCGCGAGCTGCCGGGCGCCCCGGTAGTCGGAGACCTTGCCCGCGAACATGCCCCGCGCACCGGGTTTCAGCTCGCGCGAGCGCCACGCCTGGTTGAAGAAGGTCAGGGTGAGGATGCCGGTGCCATCGGAGATCTTCGCCTCGAGGATCGAGCCGCGGCGCGAGCGCATCGTGCGCTCGCGCACCTCGAGCACCTCGGCGACGATCGTCACGTTCTCGTCGAGCGGGAGTTCGGCGAGCGCCGTCAGCTCGCCGCGCGCGGCGTAGCGCCGAGGGTAGTGCGCGAGCAGGTCGCCCACCGTGGCGTAGCCGAACGCCCGCTGCAGCGCCTGCGCCGTACGCCCGCCGAGTGCGCCCGTGAGCCGGCTGTCGAGGGTCAGCGCCCCCTCCGCCACGCGATCGGCCGTCATGGCTCGATCGTAGGCTCCGCCTCCGTCGGTGCGGGCGCGAGGGCCTCGATCTCGGCGCGGACGTAGGGGTCGTCGGGCCGGGCGAGCGCGAGTTCGCGCTGGATCTCGAGCGCCTCGTCGGTGCGGCCGAGCGTGCGCAGGGCGCGCCCGACCGACCAGCGCGCGACGTGCTGCTGGCCCGCCGTGCCGTACCGGTCGGCGGCATCGACGGCCTTCTGGAAGTGGTACAGCGCCGCCTGTGCGTCGCCGCCGTCGTGCTTGGTCCACCCGAGGTTGTTGTGCAGGGCGACGCCCCAGCGCTTGAGGCGCGGGTCGCGGACGCCCTCGAGGATGTCGAAGCCCTCGGCGGCCCACTCCTCTTCATGCCCGGCGTCGTTCAGCGCGAGCATATGCAGCGCGTCGAGCACGAGGAACGTCGAGCCGCCGAGCGCCGCCTCGCGGACCGCCCGCGTGAACTCGGGGACCGCCTCGTCGAGGCGTTCGGCGGCCGCGGCCATCCGGCCCCGCTCGAGCGCGATGCGCGCCCGCAGTTCGGCCGCCTCCTCCTCGGCGTCGCCCGGATCGGCCGACTCCAGCTCGTCGAGCACCGCGAGCGCCTCGTCATCGCGGTGCTGGATGCCCATCGCCCGGGCCAGCTGGGTGGCCATCACGGCGCGGCCGTGCGCGCTCAGCGTCTCGTCCGCGGCGGCGGCGCGGAAGCGCTCCTCGCTCGCCGCGGGGTCGGCGAAGTCCCACATCCGGTCGATGGCCTGCTGCTCGTGCCCCCGATGGTGGGACGGATCGGCGTGCAGGGCGTCGGTCGAATCATCCACCAGACCATCATGGCAGCGCCGACGGAGGGGCCGTTATGCTCCCGAGACATGACGCGCATCATCGCCGGCTTCGCCGGCTCGCTCACCCTCGCCGTGCCCCGTTCGGGCACGCGACCGACGAGCGACCGGGTGCGCGAGGCGATCTTCTCCGCGCTCGAGGCGCGCGATGCCGTGGCGGATGCCTCGGTGCTCGACCTGTACGCCGGGTCCGGGGCGCTCGGCCTCGAGGCCGCGAGCCGCGGCGCGGCCGAGGTCGTGCTCGTCGAGAAGGCGCGACCCGCCGCGGAGGTCTGCCGCCGGAACGCCGCGGCCCTCGCCAGGGCGGCACGCGGGGTCCGCGCGCCCCGCGTGCGCGTCGAGGCGCGGAGCGTCGCGTCGTACCTCGAATCGGCGCCGGGCGGCGTCGACCTCGCGTTCGTCGACCCGCCCTACGACCTCGGCGAGTCGGAGCTCGCGAAGGACCTGGCGCTCCTCGCCCCGCTCCTCGCCGACGGCGCGACGGTCGTCGTCGAGCGCAGCAGCCGCTCCCCCGAGCCCGACTGGCCGGAGGGCATCGAGCGCGAGCGGCGACGCGACTACGGCGAGACGACGCTCTGGTGGGCCGCCGCGGCCGGCGCGGATCAGCCGGTGCCGCCGTCCCAGCCTGAGTAGGGGTCCCATCCGCTCGTGTCGACGGGCTCGCCGTCGAGCGTGAGCCGGCCGGCATCGGCATTCACGATGCCCACGACGTCGAACGGCTCGGGAATCACCGCGCCCGCCGGGAAGGTCGCGAGGAGTCCGTGGTCCTCCGCGCCCGCGAGCGCCGTCAGCGGGTCCGGGCCGAGCGCGTCGGCATGGAACTCGAGCCCGACCCCGCTCGCCTCGGCGATGCGTCGCGCATCCCGCGCGAGTCCGTCGCTCACGTCGAGCATCGCCGTCGCGCCGGCCGTCGCCGCGGTCACGCCCGCCGAGACCGGCGGCGAGGGTGCGAGCTGCGCGCCCACGAGGTGCGGGTGCCGCGCCCGCGCCGCGTCGGCGAGGGCGGCGTCGGGCTCGCCGTCGGCGTCGCGCGCCTCGGCGAAGAGCAGCTTGAGCCCGAGCGCCGCGTCGCCGCGGGACCCGGCGTGGGCGAGCACGTCGCCGGGCCGCGCCCCGGACCGGAGGATCGGCGCGCGCCCGGCCAGGTCGCCGAACGCGGTCACCGCGATCGTGAGCACCGACGACGCGGACAGGTCGCCGCCGACCACCCCGGCGCCCGGCGCGAGCGCGGCGAGCGCATCGCGGAGCCCGTCGGCGATGCCCTCGAGCAGCGAGACGGGGGTCGTCGGCGGCGCGGCGATCGAGACGACGAGCGCGGTGGGCCTCGCGCCCATCGCGGCGACGTCGGTGAGGTTGGTGGCCGCCGCCTTCCAGCCGAGGTCGTGCGGGCGCGACCACGCGAGCCGGAAGTCCGGTCCGTGCACCATGAGGTCGGTCGTGACGACGAACCGGCCGTCGGCGGCCGCGACGACCGCCGCGTCGTCGCCCGCGCCGAGGATCGCGGCGTCGCCGGGTTCGAGCCGTGGCAGGATGCGCGCAAGCACCGCGGTCTCGCCGAGTTCCTCGATCGTGGGCGAGGGCTCGGATGCAGGCTGCTCCATGGCTCCCACGGTAGCCTGATCGACGATGTCGACTCCCCCGTCAGCGCGCCGCCGGCGCCGCCGCACGCGCCTCGCCGCGGTCTCGCTCGTCGCCGCGTCCGCTGTGCCCCTCCTCGCCGCCTGCAGCCAGCCCGTTCCGTTCGATCCGGCACCGGATGCCGCCGACGCCGACTGCGCTTCGGTCGTCGTGCGCCTGCCCGACCAGGTCGCCGGCCTCGACGCCCGCGAGACGAGCGCGCAGGGCACCGGCGCATGGGGCTCCCCGGCGGCGGTGCTCCTCCGCTGCGGTGTCGAGCCGCCGGGGCCGACGACGCTGCGGTGCGTCAGCGTCGACGACGTCGACTGGATCATCGACGAGTCCGACGCGCCGACCTACCGCTTCGTGACCTACGGCCGCACGCCCGCGGTCGAGGTCGTCGTCGACAACGACACCGTCGCCGGGTCGACGGCGATCGCCGACCTCTCTGGCGCGGTCGCGGCGATCCCGGCCGAGGGCGGATGCACCGACCTCGAGGATCTCGCGCCCGCCACCGACGAGGCGCCCCACGCCGGCTGACCCCGCGGCGGACCCCGTCGGATCCGCCGCGGCGTCGGGCTTCAGCCGACGCGCACGCCGCGGGCCAGTCCGACGCGGATGAGCTCGTCGATCAGCTCGGCGTAGCTCACTCCCGATTCCTGCCAGCAGCGCGGGAACATCGAGATGGGCGTGAAGCCCGGCATCGTGTTGAGCTCGTTCACCACGAAACCCTCGTCGGTGAGGAAGAAGTCCACGCGCGCGAGCCCCTCGGCGCCGATCGCCTCGAACGCCCGGATCGCGAGGTCTCGCATCTCGTCGAGCCGCCCCTCTCCGAGGTCGGCCGGGCAGACGAGGTCGACGCCCGGCGCGTCGAGGTACTTCGCCGCGAAGTCGTAGAACCCGTCGCCCGTGAGCACGATCTCGCCCGCGACCGACGCGCGCGGCCGCTCGCCCGGCGCGCCGCCGAGCACGCCGATCTCGACCTCGCGGCCGATCACCGCGGACTCGATGAGCACGGTGTCGTCCTCTGCGAACGCGATCTCGAGCGCCTCGTCGAGCTGCGCCGCCTCCGACACCTTGCTGACCCCCACGCTCGAGCCGGCGCGCGCGGGCTTCACGAACTGCGGGAGGCCGAGGGACGCCGCGTCGGCGCGCACGGCGGCCGGGTCGTCCGCCCACTCGCGCGACGTCACGGTCCGCCACGGCGCCACCGGGATCCCCGCCGATGCGAGCGCGGTCTTCGTGAAGTGCTTGTGCATGCCGAGCGCGCTCGCGAGCACGCCCGACCCCACGTACGGCAGGCCGAGCAGCTCGAACAGGCCCTGGATGGTGCCGTCCTCGCCGAATGGGCCGTGCAGGATCGGGAAGAGCAGGTCGACCTCGCCGAGCGAGGCCGCCTCGCCGCTCGCGGTCACGACGTGCAGTTCCCGCGAGGCCGCGGACTCGGGCCAGCGCACGCGCGTGCCGTTGTCGTGGACCTCGGGCAGGTGCGCCGGGTCGAGCGCGAACCGGTCGGGGTCGTCGGCCTCCAGCACGAACGCGCCGTCGCGCGTGATCCCCACGGGGATCAGCTCGTAGCGGTCACGGTCGATCGCCCGGAGCACCCCCGCCGCCGTGGCGCAGCTGATCGAATGCTCGCTGGAGCGCCCGCCGAAGAGCAGAACCACCCTGAGCTTGTCCATCCATCGTCCTTTCGCCCTGCGGCTCGTCGTCGGTCGTGAGGTGCGGCGCGATGTCCTTCGGCTCGAGCGTTCCGGCGAGCACCTGCCGGACCTGCTCGACGATGGGCATCTCGACGCCCTTGGCTCGCGCCAGTTCCAGGATCGGGCCGACGGACGCGAGCCCCTCGGTGGTCTGCTGCATCTGGTTGACGACCTCGGGCAGCTTGTAGCCCTGTCCGAGCAGGCGGCCCGCGGTGTTGTTGCGCGAGAGCGGCGACTGGCAGGTCGCGATGAGGTCGCCGAGGCCGGCGAGGCCGGACAGCGTGTCGGGGTGCGCACCGTACGCGACCGCGAAGTCGGTCATCTCGACGAGGCCGCGCGTGATGATCGAGGCCTTCGTGTTCTCGCCGTAGCCGGCGCCGTCGACGATGCCGATCGCGACGGCGATGAGGTTCTTCAGGACTCCGCCGAACTCGGTGCCGATGACGTCGGTGTTCACGAACGAGTGGAAGTAGCGGTTGCGCGAGACGGATGCCACGGCCTGCGCGGTCTCGAGGCTCGACGACGAGACGACGGCCGCCGTCGGCTGCTCCCTCGCGATCTCGAGTGCGAGGTTCGGACCCGAGATCACGGCGATCTTCGATTCGGCGATCGGCAGCACCTCGGCGATGACCTCGCTCATGCGGTGGCCCGTGGACTTCTCCACGCCCTTCATGAGCGACACGATCGTGGCCTCGGCGTGCAGGTGGGGCTCGGCGGCGATCAGGTTCTGGCGGAGCGTCTGGCTCGGCACGCTGATGTAGACCTGCTCGGCGCCGGCGAGGGCGAGGTCGAGCCGACTCGTCGAGCGGAGCCCGATCGGCAGGTTGATGCCCGGGAGGTAGTCGCTGTTGCGCTTGGCCTCCTGGATCTCGCGCGCGAGCTCGGGACGCCGGGCCCACAGCACGACATCGGCGCCGCCGTCGGCGAGGATCTTCGCGAACGTCGTGCCCCAGCTGCCCGCGCCGAGCACGGCCACGCGCTTCCCGGGCGCGCGGCGGCCCGCCCCCCTAGCCATCGAGGCGCCCCGTCTCCTTCTGCCCGTGCTTGGCCGGGTCCCAACGCTCGGCCGGCGGAGTCTCGCCGCGCAGTTCGCCGACGAGTGCGGCGATGGCGTTCATGAGGTCGTTGGTCGCGGCGAGCAGGGTCGCCTGGTCGAGCGGCTTGCCCTCGTACGCCGACAGGTCGAGGGGCTCGCCGACGATGACGTCGACGGTCTTGCGCGGGAAGAAGCTGACCTTCTTCGCGTAGCGCGGCATGATCTGCTGCGTTCCCCAGTGGGCCGCGGGGATCACCGGGATGCCGCGCTCGAGCGCGATGCGGACCGCCCCCGTCTTGCCGCGCATCGGCCACATCTCCGGGTCGCGCGTGAGCGAGCCCTCGGGGTAGACGATGACCATCCGGCCCTTCTCGACGAGCTCCTCGGCGGCGCGGATCGCGGCGTGACTGCTGCTTCCCGCGCGCTCGACGGGGATCTGGCCCGACGTGCGGAGGAACCATCCGAGCACCGGGTTCCGGAAGAGCGACGCCTTCGCCATGAACCGTGGGAGCCGCCCCAGGTGCCAGGAGGCGACGCCCATGACGAGCGGGTCGATCTCGCTGTAGTGGTTGGGCGAGAGCACGAAGGCGCCGGCCTGCGGCATCCGCTCCGGGTGGTGGAAGCGGTACTTCACGCCGAGGCTCCACAGCGGGAGGATCAGGACGGCGAGCAGCCAGAAGAACGAAGGGCGGCGCTTCTCGGCGCCGGGCTTCACTGCGGGCACGACGGAGGGGTCACGGTGGGGCACTGACCCATTATCCTTCGAGCGCGAAGTCCGCTCCGAGCAGCTCCAGCTTCGTGATGAAGTTCTCGTAGCCGCGCGCGATGATCCCGACGTTCGACACGGTCGAGCGCCCCTCGGCTGTGAGCGCCGCGATGAGGTGGCTGAACCCGCCGCGCAGGTCGGGCACCTCGATGTCCGCGCCGCGCAGCTGCGAGGGACCGGAGATCACCGCGGAGTGCTTGAAGTTGCGCTGGCCGAACCGGCACGGCCGTCCGCCGAGGCACTCCTTGTGCACGTCGATCGACGCCCCCATCTCGACGAGCGCGTCGACGAAGCCGAAGCGCTGCTCGTACACGGTCTCGTGCACGATCGAGACGCCCTTGGCCTTCGTGAGCGCCACGACGAGCGGCTGTTGCCAGTCGGTCATGAAGCCCGGGTGCACGTCGGTCTCGATGATGACGTGCTTCAGCTCGCCGCCGGGGTGGTAGAAGCGGATGCCGTCGTCCTCGATCTCGAACGCACCGCCGACCTTGCGGAAGATGTTGAGGAAGGTGAGCATCTCGGGCTGCCGGGCGCCGCCGACGAAGATGTCGCCCTCGGTCGCGAGCGCGGCCGCGGCCCAGCTCGCCGCTTCGTTGCGGTCGAACAGCGCGCGGTGCGAGTAGCCCTGGAGCCGGTCGACGCCCTCGATGCGGATGACGCGGTCGGTGTCGACCGTGATGATGGCGCCCATCTTCTGCAGGATGTTGATGAGGTCCATGATCTCGGGCTCGATGGCGGCGCCCGACAGCTCGGTGATGCCGTCGGCGAGCACCGCGGTGAGCAGGACCTGCTCGGTCGCTCCCACGCTCGGGTAGGGCAGCGAGACCTTCGCGCCCTTCAGGCCGGTCGGTGCCGACATGCGGATGCCGCTCGGGAGCTTCTCGACGATGGCGCCGAAGTTGCGCAGCACCTCGAGGTGGTAGTCGATCGGGCGGTCGCCGATGCGGCAGCCGCCGAGGTCGGGGATGAACGCCTCGCCGAGGCGGTGCAGGAGCGGCCCGCAGAAGAGGATCGGGATGCGGCTCGACCCCGCGTGCGCGTCGATGTCGGCCATGTGCGCCGACTCGACCGCGGACGGGTCGAGCACGAGCTCGTCGGGAGCGGCGCCCTCGGTGACGGTCACGCCGTGCACCTCGAGCAGGCCGCGGACGATCCGCACGTCGCTGATGTTGGGGACGTCCTTCAGGACGCTCGGCGTGTCGCCGAGGATCGCCGCGACCATCGCCTTGGTGACGAGGTTCTTGGCCCCCTTCAGCTCGATCCGACCGCGGAGGGGCTTGCCCCCGTTGATCGTGATGCGGTCGACCTGGAGGCCGACCGCCGTCGCGTGCTGCTTCGCGTCATCCACGAGTGTGTTCACTCAGTTCCCTGTCTCTGCCGGCTCCCTGATGGGGAGCGTCGTCGGCCGCCATCCCGCCCGAGTCGCCTCGAAGTCGGAGATGGCCTGCTCGTCCCGGAGGGTGAGCCCGATGTCGTCGAGCCCCTCGAGCAGCCTCCACCGAGTGTAGTCATCGATATCGAAGGCGACTGTGAGGCTCCCGATGCTCACCGTACGCTCAACCAGATCGACGGTCGCGGCTATTCCCGGCTCCGCCTCCATGGCCTCCCAGAGCCGCTCGACGTCCTCGTAGGCGACCTGGGCCGCGAGCAGCCCCTGCTTGCCCGCGTTGCCGCGGAAGATATCGCCGAACCGGCTCGAGACGACGACCTTGAATCCGTAGTCGCGAAGCGCCCAGACCGCGTGCTCGCGGCTCGAACCCGTGCCGAAGTCGGGGCCCGCGATGAGGATCGAGGCGCCCTCGTGCGCCGGGTGGTTGAGCACGAACTCGGGGTCCTGGCGCCAGGCGTGGAACAGCGCATCGTCGAACCCCGTCTTGGTGACGCGCTTCAGGAACACCGCGGGGATGATCTGGTCGGTGTCGACGTTCGACCGGCGCAGCGGGACCGCCACGCCCTCGTGCGTGCTGAACTTCTCCATGTCAGTTGCCGCCCTTCGCGCCCGCGCCGACCGGTTCCGACGGCGCATCCTGTTCGAGGTCCCACGGGCTCGAGAGCGTGCCGCGCACGGCGGTCGCGGCCGCGACGAGCGGCGAGACCAGGTGCGTTCGGCCGCCCTTGCCCTGGCGGCCCTCGAAGTTGCGGTTCGACGTGGAGGCGCAGCGCTCCCCCGGCGCCAACTGGTCGGGGTTCATGCCGAGGCACATGGAGCACCCGGCGAAGCGCCACTCGGCGCCGAACTCCTCGAACACCTTGTCGAGCCCCTCGGCCTCGGCCTCGAGCCGGACCCGGGCGGAACCCGGCACGACCATGACGCGCACGCCATCGGCCTTGGTGCGGCCCTTGATGATCGACGCGAACGCGCGGAGGTCCTCGATGCGGCTGTTCGTGCAGGAGCCCATGAAGACGGCGTCGACCGGGATCTCCTTCAGGGGGGTGCCCGGCTCGAGGTCCATGTACTCGAGCGCTCGCTCGGCGGCGGCCCGCTCGTGCTGGTCCTCGATCGCGGCCGGGTCGGGTACGGTCTCGCTGAGCGAGACGCCCTGGCCGGGATTGGTGCCCCACGTCACGAAGGGCTCGAGCTCGTCGGCGTCGATGAACACCTCGGCGTCGAAGGCCGCGCCCTCGTCGGTCGGCAGGGTCTTCCAGTACTCGACCGCCGCGTCCCAGTCCTCGCCCTGCGGCGCGTGCGCGCGGCCCTTCAGGTAGGCGAACGTGGTCTCATCGGGCGCGACCATGCCGGCTCGGGCGCCGGCCTCGATCGACATGTTGCAGATCGTCATGCGGCCGTCCATCGACAGCGAGCGGATGGCGCTGCCGCGGTACTCGAGCACGTAGCCCTGACCGCCGCCCGTGCCGATCTTCGCGATCACCGCGAGGATGATGTCCTTCGCCGTCACGCCGGGGCGGAGCGCCCCCTCGACCGTGATCGCCATGGTCTTGAAGGGCTTCAGCGGGAGGGTCTGGGTGGCGAGCACGTGCTCGACCTCGCTGGTGCCGATGCCGAACGCCATCGCGCCGAAGGCGCCGTGCGTCGAGGTGTGGCTGTCGCCGCAGACGACCGTGATGCCGGGCTGCGTCAGGCCGAGCTGCGGCCCGACGACGTGGACGATGCCCTGCTCCTTGTCGCCCAGCGAGTGGATGCGGATGCCGAACTCCGCGGCATTGCGGCGCAGCGTCTCGATCTGCGTGCGACTCGTGGGGTCGGCGATGGGCTTGTCGATGTCGAGGGTGGGCGTGTTGTGGTCCTCGGTCGCGATCGTGAGGTCGGGGCGCCGGACGGGGCGCCCGGCCATGCGGAGCCCGTCGAAGGCCTGCGGGCTCGTGACCTCGTGCACGAGGTGCAGGTCGATGTAGACGAGGTCGGGCGTTCCGCCCTCGCCCTTCTTCACCAGGTGCGCGTCCCAGACCTTCTCGGCCAGGGTGCGCGGACGCGACGGGTTCGGGGTGGTCTCGTTCATGCGGTACGTCTTCCTTCGGGAGGGTGGTCGGCCGTCGACGGACTCCGCGGCGGGGAAGGCCTCAGGACTGGGCCCCGCCGCGGCAGCGAAGGAGAAGTCGCCGAGCACGCATGCCGACAGGTTACACCGAGTCCGCGGGTGCCCGTTCCACGAGGAAGGCGACGTCGCCGAGCAGGATCACCGCGTCGAGCGGGACCTCGGCGGGCACGCCCGACTCCAGGTCGGCGGGGTCCGACCCCTCGGGCCAGACGCGCACGCCGTTCGTGGAGTCGAGGTCGGTCACGACGAGCCGGTCGTCCCGCACCTCGAGGAGCGCGTGCGTCTTCGACATCGACCGGGAGCGGTCGGGGATCGCGACGATGCTCGCGTCCTGCAGCCACGGCGGGGGCTTCGGGTCGCGGCCTGCGACCACGCGATCGGGGACCGCGAACTCGATCCCGTCCGCGCTCCGGAGGCGCCAGGGACCGGTGGCGGCCTCGGCAGGCGGGGCGGTCGCGTCCGCCGATGCGGCCGCCCCGGCCGGAGTGCCCTGCCCCCCGGCGACGCCCGCCGCGGGCGGCGCGGCCGATGCCGTGCGCGGGCTCACCGTCGCGGGCGGCGCGATCGGCAGGGCCGACGGCGGGCGGATGCCGGGTGGCGGGCGGAACCCGGGGAGCGCGCGGCCCGCGCGGACCGTGCCCTCCGGCTGCTCGGGTCGGTCCGGTTCGGGCGCGTCCGGCACGAGCCCCGGCGGGGGCACGATGAAGTCCGGCTCGCTCACGCCCCCACCTTAACCCGCGTCGTCGTCGCGACCCGGCGTCATCGGCGCCGACGGAGGCGGTAGCGGGCAACGAAGCGCCGCATCCGGCCGGCCGCCGCCGCGACCGCCGCGGCCGCGGCCTCCGCTTCGGTCCAACGGCGTTCGACGGAGGCCGACGCGACCTCCTCGCCGCCGAACACGTCGCGGTCCACCGTGGCGGCGATGGCGGAGAGCGGCGCGCGACCCGCGAGGCGGACCTCGGCGAGGCCCTGTTCGTCGAGCTGGCGTTCGAGCGCGCGGGCGGTCTGCAGCCGCGACGAACGCTCGGGCGGCTCGAAGCCGAGTTCGGCGTACCGGTCCACGAGCTCCTCCCACGCGCCGGCGACCCGGCGGTCCGCGGTGCCGCGGAGCCGGATGGCCCGCCGCCTGCGCTTGGCGATCGCCACGACGAGCATGGGCAGGAGCAGCAGTGCCGCCGGGATGCCGATCGAGGCGATCGCGACCCACGCCCACGCGGGAAGCCGGAACGGCCGGTCGCGGTCCTCGTCGTCGGTGTCGTCGATCTCGGTCGCCGTGAGGAGCTCGTCCGGCGCCTGCTCCGCTCGCGGGGGCTGGCGCACCTGCGGCTGGGGCTCGGACTTCGGCTTCGGCGTCTGCTCCTGCGGCACGTCGACGTTGTCGGGGGTGGGGTGGAACGCGATCCAGCCGACGCCCTCGAACGGCACCTCGACCCACGCCGTGACGTCGCCGCCGAGCACCTCGACCGCGCCGTCGTCTTCGGCGACGTCGGGCGCGTACCCCATGACGACGCGCGACGGATAGCCCAGCTGGCGGGCCATGAGCGCCATCGCGGCGGCGTACTGCTCCTCGTCGCCGACCATCCGGCTCCGGGTGAAGAGCTCGATGAGCCGGTCGGCGCCGTGTCCGGCGCGCGACGCGACGGCGTCGCTGGCGAGACCGTGGCTGAGGAAGCCGGTGGTCTTGAGCGCCCGCTCGACGTTGCGCAGCTGCTCGATCGGGCTCGAGGCCTCGCCCGCGTACTCCTCGGCCTTCGCGGCGACCACGTCGGGCAGGTTCTCGACGGGGGGCAGGGCGAGTCGGGCGACCGGGACGTCGACGAGGTCGGCATCCTCGGGCTGGACCTGCACGCGCGACTCGAGGCGGTACCGGGTGCCCTCGCCCGCGCCGCTCGTCAGCACCGCAGTGCCGGCCGCCGGGTTGTACCGCACGTCTCCTGCGCGCTCGACCGACCCGCGATCGAGCAGCTCGAGCCGGGAGCCGTACCCGACCGTGGGCAGCCACACGTCGGAGTAGGCCACGACCTCGACCTCGATCGACCGGGCGCCGCCGAGGTCGGCGAGCTCGGGTACGGGCAGCGTCGATCCCACGATCGCGTAGCCGCCGTCCGCGGCGCCGCCGACCGCCGCGCCACCGTCCGGCCGCGCGACGTTCCAGAGGCGGCCCGTGTAGGAATCCATCGCCGCGAGCCGCAGGGTGTCGCCGGGCTCCAGGCCGTCGACGACGAACACGGGCTCCTCGGCGAGCTCCTTCGTGTACTCGCGGAATCCCGCGAGCGGGCTGGGGAACCGCAGCGGGTCGAAGGGCGGGACGACCTGCTCGCGCAGCACGAAGCGCTCGGGCGCGACGGGGGCGACGGCGATACCCGCGACGGCGCCGACGATCACGGCTCCGGCGACGACGACGGCCGAGCCCGTGAGCCTGCGGCGCCGCAGGCGCGCCGCGCCCTCGCCGCCCGACTCGACGCTCGCGCCGCGTCGCCTGGCGATCCACGCGAGCGCGATCGCCGCGAAGGCGACGCCGCGCGCCGCGGCGAGGAACGCCTGGTCGGTGCCGAGCAGGATGCCGGAGAGGAACAGCAGCACGGGCCCGATGAGCACGACCGACGCACGGAGCGGCGTGCGACGCCCGGGCAGCCAGCGCAGCACGAGCATGCCGCCGACGAGGGAGACGAGCGCGGCCGCCGCGTAGGGCACCGCGGCGACGTAGGCGGGCGCCTCGACGGGCGCGGCGATCGTGACGATGTCGGCCCAACCGTGCACCGCGCCGACGGCGAGCCCGGCGAGCGAGGCGAGCGTCGGCAGCACGACGAGGAGCGCCTCGCCCGGCATGGCGAACGGCGTGCCGACGAGGAAGTACAACACGATGCCGAGCAGCACCGTGACGAGGACGTTCAGGCGCAGCACGGTGCCGAGCACCGCGGCGAGCGTGCCCACCGCGATGCCGGCGAGCGCGGCCGCCAGGAAATCGAGGCCGCCGAAGCTGGTCTCGTACCCGGCGATCGCGATGAGCGACAGCACCGACAGGACGCCGAGGTCGGCGACGGCGGCGCGCGGGATCCGGGTCACGGTCGGACCCTCCGCACGAGCCGGGCCAGCTCGTCGAGCGAGCCGACCGTGACGATCGTGGACTCCCCCACACGTGCGATGCGCGATGCGGCGCCCACGTCGGCGCGGAACACGATGACCTGCGTGTCGGAGCCGAACACGGTCTCGGCGGCACGGAACTCGGCGAGCGGCGCACGAGATCCGCCGACGACGATGAGCACGCTCGGGGCGGGGATGCGGCGCCCGGCCTCGCGGACCACGTCGCGGACGGGCGCCGCGCCGTCCTCGACCGGTGCGATCCGGCAGGTGTCGTCGAGCAGGGCCGTAGGTGTGGCCGTGCCGAGCCGCAGTCGATCCGATGCGACGGCGAGCCGGGTGGCGTCGCGGATGACCTGGACGCCGAGCGAGGCGAGCACGGACACCGCGAGCTCGAACTCGTCATCGGAGGCGTAGTGCCCGGCGGCCGTCGACTGCACGAGCAGCAGCTGGGAGCGCCGGGTCTCCTCGTACTGCCGCACCATGAGCCGGCCCGTGCGGGCGGACGTGCGCCAGTGCACGTTCCGGAGCGCGTCGCCGGGCTCGTACGCACGCAGGGCGTGGAAGGAGATGTCGTTGTCGGTGATGGTCTTCGTGGCCTCGCCCTCGAGGTCGCGCACGAGGCCCGCCGCCGAGGGCTTCAGGCGTGCGGTGCGCGGGTGGACGAACAGCTCGACGGGATCGGTCCAGCGCACCTCGCGTCGCAGCAGGCCGAGCTGGTCGCCCCGGACGGAGGCAGCGGGTCCGGCGACGATCACGGCGCGCCGCTGCGTCGGCACGGCGAACAGCTCCTCGTGCTCGGCGCCCGCGGGGATCGACGGGATCACGAACTCGGCGAGGCCGGCGCCGACCGGCAGCTCGAGCTGCGTGGGCACGGATGGCGCATCGCCGGTGTTGCGCACCACGAGCCGGCCGAGCGCGCGCTCGCCGGCCACCACTCGGCGGGGCTGCAGTTCGATCTCGACCGCGTACGCCATCCGGCCGAACACGAACGGGACGGCGACGACGAGAGCGGCCAGCAGGGTCGCGCCGACGAACGCGAGCTCGATCCAGCCGAACGGCCACGCGAGCGCGAGCGCGACGATCCCGGCGGCGAGCACGAGCCATCCGACCGGGGAGACGACGTGCGTGACCGGGGCGACGAGCGCGGCGACCGCGGCGCCCGCCCGGTGCAGGCCGGTCGCGAGCGAGCGAGCGGATGCCGCGAGCGAGCGCCGCGCGGACCGGAGCGCGATGCGCGACTGCGAGGGGGCGTTCGCGTCCGCCGTCCGGGACGGCGGAGCCGGTGCCGGCGCCGCCGGCTCCGGCGGCGTCGACGCGGGCGCGTCGATGCCGGTGGTCATGCCGCGCGGTACGCCGGCGGCGCGATCTCGACGAGCACCGTGCGGACGATCTCCTCGGCCGTGGTCCCGGCGAACTCGGCCTCGGCGTCGACGATGATGCGGTGCGCGAGCACCGGCACCGCGAGCTCGCGGACGTCGTCGGGCGTGACGTAGGTGCGGCCCCGCGAGATCGCCCACGTCTTCGCGGTGCGGGCGAGCGCGAGCGCGCCGCGCATGCTGACGCCGAGCGCGGAGTCGCGGTGGTCGCGCGTGGCCGACACGATCTGGTTGAGGTACGACAGGACCGCGGCGTCGACGTGCACCTCGGACGCGAGGTGCGCCATCGTCGTCACCGAGCTCGACGCGATGATGGGCGACACCTTCGACGCCCGAGCGCGGTTCGCCGAGTCGAGCAGCAGGGTCACGGCGGTGTCGTGGTCGGGGTAGCCGAGCGAGGTCTTGATGAGGAACCGGTCGAGCTGCGCCTCGGGCAGCGAGTACGTGCCGGCCTGCTCGACCGGGTTCTGCGTCGCGATGACCATGAACGGCGCGCCGACCTCATAGCTCACGCCGTCGACCGTGACCCGGCCCTCCTCCATGACCTCGAGCAGGGCGGACTGGGTCTTCGGGCTCGCGCGGTTGATCTCGTCGGCGAGCACGATCGAGGCGAAGATCGGGCCGCGGTGAAACTCGAACTGCCCCTTGCCCTGGTCGAAGATCGTGACGCCCGTGACATCCGACGGGAGCAGGTCGGGCGTGAACTGGATGCGCGAGTGGGTCCCGTCGAGCGTGTTCGCGAGCGCCTTCGCGAGCACCGTCTTACCTGTGCCCGGGTAGTCCTCCAGCAGCACGTGCCCCTCGGAGAGCATCGCGGTCACGACGAGCTCGATGATGTCGCGCTTGCCGAGGATCGCCCGGTCGACGTTGTCGACGAGCTTCGAGAAGGCGTCCTGGAACCAGCTGGCCTGGTCTTGGGTCACGGTCATGTTCGTTCCTTCGGGTCGTCGGTTCCGGTCGGGGCTCGCGCCCGTCACCACGTGTTGAAGCCGAGGCTGTTCCATTGGCTGCCGCTGATCGCGCCGAGCGTGCGCGTCGTGCCGCCGCTGACGTTCTCGAAGCGCACCGCGATCGTCTCGCCCGCGGGCCGCACGCCGAGGTGGTTCTGAAGCTGCAGCTGCCCGTTCGCGCCGATGTCGGCGGTCTGCTGGTAGCCGCAGCAGGGGGAGCCGTTGGTCGTCGCGTAGACGCGGTACCGACCCGGGTCCATGTCGCTCCAGGTGATGCGGACCTCGGCGCAGCCGCCGCCGCCGCTGTCGCAGGCACGGCTCGGGCCCTTTCCGATCCGCCCGGAGGGCTGCGGGGGCGGCGGGTTCTGGACCGAGAAGCTGTCGGACGACGCGGTACCTGCGTTGCCGCTGCCGAGGTTCACGGCGCGCACCGCCACGGTGTGCGAGCCGGCACCGACGCCCGTGAAGCGGTGGCTCGTGTTCTGTCCCGAGTCCACCCACGACCCGCCGTCGATCCGGACGTCGTAGCGGATGGTGCCGCCGCCGGTGTTCGACGGCGCGTTCCAGCTCACGTCGACGCTCGTGGGAGCGTAGCCGTTGACCTGCGCGTTCACGCCGGTCGGCGCGCCCGGGGTGCCGTAGGGCGTCTCCGACGCAGACTGCGGCGACCACTGGCTCCACCCGATGGCGTTCTTCGCTCGCACTCGGAAGGTGTAGGCCGTTCCGTTCGTGAGCCCCGTGAACTCCTGGTTCACGCCGGCGGCGCCGGCGCCGAAGTCCCGCGTCTGCCCGTTGTACTCCACCTGGTAGTCCGTGATCGCCGAGTTGTTGTTCGCCGGCGCGGCCCACCGGATCGTCACCGAGCGGTTGCCGGAGTTCCGGATCTCGGGCGCGGCCGGCCGGTCCGGCGCGTCGCGCACGACGACGGTCACGCGACCCTGCACCTCGCGTGCCGGGTCCCTCGTGCCGTCCTGGATGCGATAGACGACGCTCAGCGTGCCCGTGAACGCCGCACCGGCGTTCACGGTCACGTCGGAGGCCGTGTGCGACACGGACGCGTTCGCGCCGACATCCGCCTGGTCGACCTGCGCCGCGACGACGGTCAGGGGCGGGTCGGGCGCGAACGGGTTGAAGTCGTTCGCGAGCACGTCGACCGTCGCGGTGCCGCCGCGGACCATCTCGACGGGTCCGTCGTCGCTCGCCTTCGGCATCGCCCGCGTGGACGAGACCACGGTCACGTCGACGTAGCCGGGCACGGTGAACCCGTTGAAGCCCACGTCGAACGAGATCCGCGCCTCGGTGCCCGGTTGCACGCCGAGCGGAGAGGAGAGCCGCAGGATCGAGCCCTCGACGATCGTGGCCGCGATGTCGGCGTTCGCACCCCGCAGGTTGCGGTACTCGACCCGCTCGATGTTGTCGGGGTTCGGATGGTCCGTCGACGAACGCAGGTCGACATCGAGCGGCACCTCCCCGGCCTCGATGGTCTCGCTGCGCGGGGTGAACGTCGGCGGAGTGTCGTTGAAGTCGGGGTCGCCGACCGTGATCGGGATGGTGAGGATGGCGGTGCGCCCGACGGGATCGTCGGCGCCCTCGCCGTCGGTCACCTCGAACGTGAGCGACGCCGCGCCGCGATAGTCGGCCGCCGGCACGTACTGCACGGCCGTGCCGCTGACGAACGCCGATTCGCCGGCGTTGGTCGAGGACGCCGACAGGATGAGCGCCGGGTTCCCCGAGGGGACGATGACGAGGTCGTCGACGTTCCAGCTGATGCGGCCGTTCATCGGCACGACGATCTCGCCGAGCTCCTTCAGGTAGGGCGCGGGGAACTTCGCCTTCTCCTCGGCGAGCAGTTCCTCGGGCGTCTTCGGGCGCTGCGTCTCCTCGACGGTGTCCTCGCCCGACGGCACGGGCGGCACGATCACGAACGCCATCGCCGAGAGGTCGTCGAGTTCGTTCGCGACGCGGTACGCGACGGCGTAGCGCTCGCGACCGGGCGTCACGTCGATCGTGCCGTCGGCGGCGACCTCGGCACGGCCGGCGTTCGGGCCCTCGAGGGTGACGACCAGGTCCTCGACGAGGCCGCCCGGGTTCGTGGCATCCGCCAGCGGGTCGACCGTGACCACCTCGCCGTCGATCAGCTGCTCCGGCTCGATGACCTGGTCCTCGGCCGTGGGCGGGTCGATCACGGCGTCCTCGGTCACCGCGACCTGCAGGAAGGCGGTGTCGGCGCCGCCGTGCCCGTTCGAGATCTCGTAGCGGATCGTGTACGCGGCCTCCTGCTGCGGCGCGGTCACGACGATCCGGCGGCGGTCGCGGACCTCGGCCTCGATGCCGTCGTCGACCTCGGGCAGGTCCGCGACGTGCAGCCGGTAGCCGCTCGGGTCGGAGTCGTTGAGGAGCACCTCGACCGACGCGGTCCGGCCGGGCTTCATCTCGATGGCGTCGTCGACCGCCTTCGGCGGCAGCTGCACCTCGGGCCGCGGGATGACGCCGATGCGGATGGTCCCCTCGGCGGTGGCGCCGAACGTGTCGCGCACCTCGTAGCCGAACTCGTCGGTGCCCGCCGATCCGGCGAACGCCTCGTAGGTGAACGACGTGCTCGTGCGCTCGACCACACGACCGAACTCGGGCGCGACCGTGATGCCCGTGAGCGTGACCGAGTCGCCGTCGGGGTCGAGCTGGTCGAGCGGCACGTCGACCGTGACCGCCGATCCGGCGAAGGTGCGCGAGGTGAGCGGCGTCGGAAGGGGCGCACGGTTCTCGCCGGCGTCGCGTCCGACGACCGTGAAGCGGACGGTGGCGCGCGCGGTCTGCTCGTGGTCGTCGGTCACCGTGTAGACCGCGCTGTACACGCCGGGCGCCTCGGGCGCCTGGAACCGCACGGTGTCGCCGTCGGTGAAGGCGAGCCCGTCGGGCGCGTCGACCTCGACGAGCTCCGGGAGCAGGCGGAGGGTCGCGGCATCCGGATGCGTGTCGTTCTCGAGCACGTCGACCGTGACGATGTCGCCGGAGCGCACGATCGCGCCGTCGTCGACCGCCACGGGTGGTTGATGCTTCACGAGCGGCGGCACGGGCACGACCGTCACGCTCGCGGTCGAGGTGTTCACGCCGTCGGACACGGTGTACGCCACCTGCAGCTGCTCGTCGAGCGCCTGCGAGGCGGTGATGCGGAGCACGGTGTTCGTGATGATCTCGACCGACACGAGTCCGTCGGCGGCCGAGTCGTCGATCGACTGCACGGCCAGGACGCGGCCGGAGGGCGAGACGTCGTTCGCGAGCACCGGCACGGTGAGCGGCTCGGCAGCCCGGAGGTAGGCCGTGTCCTTCACCGCGATCGGCGGCTGCGCCTCGGCCGGGGCCTCGACGACCTGCACCCGCACGAGCCCCTTGCTCGTCGCCGCGCCCGCGCCGAGGGAGTACAGGAAGACGTACTCCCCCGCCTCGGTGCTCGAGAAGGCGATGGTGCCGCGCTCGACGTTGGGCGTGATCGCGGCGAGCTCGGGCGCCTCCTCGATGCCGAGGAGTTCGAGTCCGGCGCCGGACGGCGACAGGTCGTTGGCGAGCGGCTCGATGAGCGTCGTCTCCCCGGCGAAGACCCGCGCGAAGTCGGGGGTGCCGACCGGGTTCAGCGTTCCGGTCGGCTGCACCTCGACGGTCAGCGTGCCGGCGGCCGTCGTCCGCCCGTCGGAGACCGTGTACTGCACCTCCTTCGTGCCGAGTTCGGCGGAGCGGTGCTCGAACGTGATCGTCCCGTCGGGGCTCGATCGCACCGCGTCGCCGCCGGTCGGCGACGCGTTCACGAGGTAGAGGTCGTCGCCGTCCGGGTCGTTCCAGTCGGCGAGCAGGTTGTAGGCCAGGTGCTGGCCCTGCTCGACGCTGATCGCGGCCTGCCTCAGCGAGGCCGGCGCGGCGTTCTCGCTCTGCGGCACGATGCGCACGTCGACGGATGCCTCGGCGACGCCGCCGCGACCGTCGTCGACGCCGTAGCGGAACGATACGCTGCCCGCGGCGCCGGCCGCCGGCGTGAACTGGAGGGCTCGGCCCCCGTCGATGAGCTCGAGGCGTCCGGCCGCCTCCGAGACCTCCGACGTGCTCGCGATCGTGAGCACGTCGCCGTCGGGGTCGGTGTCGTTCTCCAGCACCTCGAGGACCGTGGTGCGTTCGGGACGCACCCCGTAGTCGTCGTCGCGCGCGACCGGTGGACGGTTCACCTCGGTCCGCTCGGCGAGCGTGTCCTCGAAGGTCTGCTGTGCCGACTTCTCGTCGCCCTCGAGCTCGTCGCTCTCCTCGGGCGGCGTGACCTCCTCCCAGTTGTCGACGAGGCGGAGGTCGGAGTCGACGAGCCACGCGTTGCCGTTCGCGAGGTCGTTCAGCACGATCACGTCGCGGTTGACGCGGAACTCCAGGCGGGATCCGGCGGTGGGCTGGTCGATCGCGGCCTGCTGCGGGTCGGCGTCGTCGCACGCGAGCAGGTAGCGCCCCTCGGCGCCGCCCCAGGCGCCGTGCGCGCAGGTGCCGAGCCGCACGGGCGCGGCGACGTCGCCGGCGTCGGCGGCCGCCACGCTCGCGCCGTTCGGGATCGCCCGCACGGCACCGCCGCCGAGCGGAACCTCGAGCAGCCCGGTCGCGGTCGCGAGCACGACCCGGTCGCTCTCGGGCCCCGACTGCTGGATGCGGAGTGCCGCCTCGGACAGCTCGATGCTCCGTCCGTCGACGAGCACGCGCCCGGCGTCCTCGTCGAAGACCACGGCGCGCTCGCCGACGGCCGCGACCTGGTGCTCGCCGACCGTCGGGAGTTCCGCCGTCGTCGGCTCCGTGGCGCCTCGTGCCAGCGACAGGAGCTCGCCGTCGGTCGGCGCGGTGGCGAGGATCGTGCCCTCGCCGGTCACGGCGACCCGCGCGGCGTCGCCCAGCGCCGCCACGGGGTCGGTGCCCCGGTAGTCGAACGCCAGGTCGCCGTCGGCATCGACGCGCCAGAGCTCGCCCTCCGGCGAGAGGATGGCGAGGACGTCACCGCCGTACGCGACCTCCGACGACGGCGGCACGTCGATGCGCTGCACGAGCGTCGTGAAGGAGGGGTCGATGCGTTCGATCGAGCCGACGCCCGGGTCGTAGAGGAAGGCGTCCTCGCCCTCCTGGAAGACGTCGATCGCATCGGTCGCCGTCGCCACTGCCGCGTCGAGCTCCTCGATCTGCCGGTTCAACCGACCGGCGAGCAGTTCCTCGGCGTTCGTCACCCACACCTCGCGCGCCCGCAGGTCGGGGTCGGTGACCGGGAAGCCCTGATGCGCGACCGCGAGGCCGACGGGCACTCCGGCGAGGACGGCGAGCGCGGCGGCGGAGGCGACGTTCCGGCGCGACCGCGCCCAGGACCTCAACGTGACCACGAATACGTCTCCCCCGGTGCGTTCCGTCGGTAGGGCGTCGGATGTCGCCGCCGGAGGGACCGGCGGGTCGCGCATACGCTAACACGCCGATTCAGGGCCACCGAAATGGGGAGCGGTCCCCACCCGCGCGCGATCCGGAGAGGATCCCCCGCCGGCCGCGGATCCGAATCGGAGGTGGGTCTCCGGCGCCGGAGGCCTCGTCAGGCGCCGCCCGCGGCAGCGGGCGGATCGTCCGCGACGAGAAGCTCCAGGTCCTCCACGCTCACGAGCCGCGTCGCCACGGCGTACTCCACGAGACGGGCGCGACGATTCACGGCGAGCCGGCCGCGACCGCCCCGCAGCCCGTCGACGCCGATCTTGTCGAGCTTCTCGCACACGTTGTCGAGCTTCCGGTTGAACGTCGTCATGCTCCAGCCGAGCCTCGCCGCGGCCTCGGCCGACGTGGGCACGGTCGCGCGACCCGCGGTCGGCTGCGAGAGCACGTGCTCCGCGAGCGCGACGATCAGCAGCCGCTGGCTCGTCGTGAGCGTCACCGGCAGGATGGTGGTGCCGCCGTCGGCCGGTGCCGCGGTGAGCGAGGTGTTGTAGAAGTCCTCCTCCGCGTGCACGGTGAAGTCGTACGTCGTGGCGCCGGCGCTGAAGAGCACGTGCACGGTCTTGAACACGAGCGGCAGCTTGGCTCCCGGCGCCACCCACGACTGCACGCTGCCCGTCGCATCCGACACCGTCGCCGAGAGCAGCTGGCCGACGTTCGAGAGCCACCACAGGCCGAACTCGCTCGAGAGCGTCAGGAACGTGCGGTGCAGGTACGGGTTGTCGTCGATCGTGAGGTCGGATTCGCGGCCGATGGTGAACGTGCTCCCGGCCTCGACCGTGTACCACTCGCCGCAGTACTCCACGCGCAGGGGCCTCACGACGTGCACCCCGTCACCGGCTCCGAGGTCTTGCTGCCGCGCTGCACCTGCACCTCGATGCAGACCGTCTGCCCGGCCGCCACGTCGTCCACGACGATCACGGGCCCGTCGGCGACGGCGGTGGATCCCGAGCCGTCTGCGCGTTGCCAGCGGTACCGGTCGCCGTCCTGGGCGCCGTCGTGGCTGACGGAGAAGACGGCCCTGCCCTCGGAGACGGTTCCCGGCTCCACCTCGGGTGCCGGGACGCTCGCGGCGACGACCGCATCCTCGGCGATGACCCCGGGTTCCTCGGAGTCGGTTCCCGGTCCGCCGAGCGTGCCGCCGAGCAGCACCGCCGCGCTCACGGCGACGATGACGACGATCCCCGCGACGGCGGTGACGATCCCGGCCGTCGCCCGTCGCCCCGCAGACGGCGCCGACGCCTGCGGTACCGTCCCGGCGAGGCCTTCGGCATCGTGCAACCGGCGAATGGGCGCGCCGAGCGTCGTGCCCTCGGCGGCGGAGCCCCCGGTCGCGGCGGCTCGCGGCCGGATCACGGTCCCGTCCTCCACCGGCGACGCGTCGAGGGCGGGATCGGCCTGCACCCCGACGTCGCGCACGCCGCGCACGAGCGTCGCGTCGGCATCGGCCGCGCGTGCCCGCACGTCGTCGGGCGCCGCGCCGCCTGCCGCCCGCGTCGCCGGAGCCGGCACGGCCCACGGATCGGGCGTCACGACGCCGGCCTCGACGACGCGAACCGACCGCGCGCGCGTCGCGGGCTCGTCGTCGGCCTCGGCGCCCGGCGGCGTCGCGTCGCCCTCGCCGGCGCCGGGGAGGTTCGGCACCTCGATCCCCGTCACGGCGTAGCCGAGCTCGAGCTCGATGCGCTGCAGCGCCCGACCGAACTCCACCGCGCTCTGGAACCGGCCGTCGCGCTGCACGGCCATGCCGGTCGCGAGCACCGCCTCGAGGCTCGCCGGCACGTCCTCGCGGCCGATCGGCGTGATGCGCCCGCGCTTGATGCGCCCGATGAGGTCGAGCGGGCCGTTCGATCGTCCCGGGACCTCGAACGGCGTGCGGCCGGCGAGCAGCGTGTGCACGGTCGCGGCGAGCGCGAACACGTCGCTGCGGGTGTCCGGGCGCGGATCGTCCTCGAACATCTCGGGCGGCGACCAGGGCACGCTCATGCCCACCGCGGCCCGGTCGGAACCGGTCCCCGAGCCGGTCGCCGCGGCATCCCCCGTGAACGACATCGTGTGGACCGGAAGATCGCCCTCGAGGTCGGAGGAGATGCCGAAGTCGCTGAGCGCGGGCCATCCGTAGTCGTTGGTCAGCACGTTCGCCGGCTTGATGTCCCGGTGCAGGATCCCGGCGGCGTGCGCGGTCGCGACGGCACCGGAGAGACGGATGCCGGTGCGCAGCGCGTCCTCCACCGACAGCGGCTGGCGCTTGTACCGCTCGGAGAGGCTCGGACCGGAGCAGTACTCCATGACGAAGTACGGGCGTCCGTCGGCCGACACGTCGGCGTGGAAGATCGTGACGATGAAGGGATGCGCCGACAGGCGCGCCATGAGGTTCGCCTCGGCGACGAACTGGGCGCGCGTCGAGGCGTCGATGTCGTCGGCGAGGAGGACCTTCACGGCCACCTTGCGGCGGGGCAGGCGCTGCTCGTACAGGTAGACGTCGGCGAAGCCGCCGGATCCGAGCAGCCCGAGGTGCGTGAAGCCGGGAAGCTCCGGCGGCGCGGCGGGCGGGCGTCGCATCAGCGCACCACCACCTGGATGCTCCATCCGCCGCCGAGGTCGATGACGGTGTCGGGCAGCACCGGCGTCGCCTCCGACGGGCGCAGCCGCAGCGGCGGATGGCCCGGTGCGACGACCTGCGTGCCGTTGCGCGACTCGAGGTCGGTGACGACGACCGTGCCGCCCTCGACCGCGACCCGGAGGTGGGTCCGCGAGATGTCGGGGTCGCCGGCGCCGATGACGACGGGCCTCGGGATCCGGGTCCCGGTGACGCGCCCGATCGCGGGGGCCCGCCCGAGGACGAGTTCGCCGACGATCGGCTCGATCGATCCGTCGGGCATGCGCAGGGCGGGCGGCGGCGAAGCGGGGGCGGATGCCTCGGCGTCGCGCGCTCCGACGTCGCCGTCCTGCCCGTCACCGCCTTCCGCGGCGTTCCCGGCTCCGTCGCGCTGCCCGCGGAGGCGGCGGATCTCGGTCGCGGCCACCGTCAGCCCGTCGTGGTCGCCGAGGGTCGTCGGCGCGCGGTGGTCGCCGGGCGTCGCCGGCGCCTGCCGCTCGGGCGGGGTGGACCCGAAGTCGGGCGGCACGATCACCGGCACCGCGGGCGACTCGCCGGCGGCCGTCGACGTCGCGACCAGGGCGGCGACCGGGGATGCCTCCGGTGATGCGGCGGTCGGTGGCTCGAACGTGGGTCGCTCGAACGTCGGTCGCTCCGTCCGCGAGAGGCCGACGACCGTGTCCTCCGGCACCATCGTCCGCTCGTCGGGCACGACGACCTCGGCTGCGGTCCCGACGACGGACTCGGCCGCGACCTCGGAGCCTGCCTCGCCGGGCGTGGCGGGCTGCGAGGGTCGCGCGCTCGAGCGTCCCGGCCAGTCGACGACGGATGCTGCGACGACGCCCTCGACGACGGGCAGCCGCGATCCCTGCCCGGCGTCGCCGACGACGACGCGCACGTCGGGGCGCCCGTCGACGGCGCGCTCCTGCCAGGTCGACACGCCGGATCCGGAGACCTCGACCTCGCCGAGCGTGACGCGGAGATCGCCCCGGACGAGCGCTCGCGCCGTCCCCGTCGCACGCTCGCGCACCACGAGCGCGAAGCTCGGCGCGGCGATGATGCCCGACCCGGCCAGGCGGTCGATCACGTGCGCAGCGGCGTCGCCGTCCAGTCGCGGCCAGAGCGCGATCAGGTCGTCGGCGCGCTCCGCCGGGAGCATCAGCAGCGCCTCGTCACGCACCCCGGCCAGCCAGCGACCGCCGCGGTCGGGCAGGTACTCCCCCACGTCATCCCCCGTTTCCACGCGGCGTGGTCTGCTCGACCGTCGCCGCGAGTCCGTCTTCCCGATCCCGCGTCGTGCCGTCGTCGTCGGCGGTGCCGCCGCCGAGGTCGGACTCCACCACGATCGCGCTGACGTTGTCGCGTGCCCCCGCCGCGAGTGCGGCATCCACCAGTTCGCCGGCGAGGCCGGCCGCGTGCATCGAGTGGCCGGCGAGGATCCGGCCGATCTCGGCGTCGCCGACCTCCTTGGACAACCCGTCTGAGCACACGAGGAAGACCTGGCGGCCGGATGCCGGGATCAGCCACACGTCGGGCTCGACGTGCGCGTCGGCACCCACCGCTCGGGTGATGACGTTGCGGTCGGGGTGCCGCTCCGCGTCCTCCGCACGGATGAAGCCGGCGTCGACCATCTCCTGCACCGCGGAGTGGTCGACCGTGACCTGCTCCAGGCGTCGGCCGTCCCAGGCGTAGACCCGCGAGTCGCCGACGTTGAACACCATCCAGTGCGCGCCGCGGCCGTCGCCGGCGTCGACCAGCGCGATCCCCGAGACCGTCGTCCCGGCCACGGCGGTGCCCTCGTCGCCCTCGTCGGAGAGCGTGCGGACGACGTCGTTCGAGCTGTGGATCGCGTCGAGCACGCGTTCCGGAGTCGACGGTGCACCGCCGTCGAGGTGCCGGCGGAACGTGTCGACCACGGAGCGGCTCGCGGCATCGCCGCGGGCGTGCCCGCCCATGCCGTCCGCGACGAGGTAGACGGGCGGCCGGGCCAGCAGCGAGTCCTCGTTCACCTCGCGGACGTTGCCGACGTGGGTGCGGGCGCTGTGCGCGATCCGCGCCGTTCCGGTGGGAATGGGCACGACACCGCTGCCGTCAGACGTCACGTGTTCGGGTCCTCTCTGGGCAGGGCAGAGTTCACGCCGGTGGGGCGCAGTCGCTCCACGCTAGCAAGCGCTCGCCGCGCTCGCGTCGCATCGGACCGACCGCGACTCCTCAGCGCTCGACGGACGTGGTGTCGGTGTCGCGATCCCGCTCGCTCTCGCCCTCCTCGGTGAAGTGCGGGATCTCCTCGCCGAGCGTGTGGCCGCGGCGGCGCGCATCGAGGTTGGCCTTGACGACGCTCGCCACCGTCGCCACCGCCATCGCGCCGATGATCACGGCGAGCGAAGTCCAGGTCGAGATGTCCGGAGCCCACTCGATGTGCTCGCCGCCGTTGATGAACGGCAGTTCGTTCTCGTGCATCGCGTGCAGCACCAGCTTCACGCCGATGAACGCGAGGATGAAGGCGATGCCGTACTTGAGGTACTCCAGGCGCTCGAGCAGACCGCCGAGCAGGAAGTACAGCTGACGCAGGCCCATGAGCGCGAACACATTGGCGGTGAACACGATGAACGGACTCTGCGTGATGCCGAAGATCGCCGGGATCGAGTCCAGCGCGAAGATCAGGTCGGTGGTGCCGATCGCGACGAACACGATCAGCATCGGCGTGAAGAATCGGCGGCCGTCGATCATCGTCCGCAGCTTGATGCCGTCGTAGTCGTTCGTGATCGGCAGCCGACGCCGCAGCAGCCGGATGAGCGCCGAGTCGCCGCCCTCGTCCTCGTGATCGCCGAACGCCTGCTGGACCGCGGTGTAGAGCAGGAACGCGCCGAAGATGTAGAAGATCCAGCTGAAGTTCTCGATCAGCTGCGCGCCGAGCAGGATGAAGATGCCGCGCAGGATCAACGCGAGGATGATCCCCACCATGAGCACCTCCTGCTGGTACTTCCTGGGCACCGCGAACCTCGCCATGATGATGACGAAGACGAAGAGGTTGTCGATCGACAGGCTGTACTCCGTGAGCCAACCCGCGAGGAACTGGGCGCCGTGCTCGGCGTCTCCGATGACGAACATCAGGCCCGCGAACACCAGGGCGAGCGCGATGTAGAACACGACCCACAGGGTCGACTCGCGGAACGACGGCACGTGCGGACGCTTGATCACCATCAGCAGGTCGGCGACGAGGATCAGCGTCAGGACGACGAGCGATCCGACTTCGAACCAGAGGGGCAACGCGGTCACGGAGAACCTTTCGAGGGTGCGGCAAGGACCGAAAGTCTCTCCCGGCGCATGCGTGCGCCGCCACGCCCGGAGCGGCGTCGACGGCGCTCGTACTGACGATCGTGGCCCGGGACCGGACGGCCCGGCGGGATACTCCCCTTCGCTCGGACGAGTCTAGGCGACCGCGGCCGCAAACGACGAACGCCCCCGCATGGAGATGCGGGGGCGTTCGCCTGTCATTGGTGACCCCAGCGGGATTTGAACCCGCGCTACCGCCGTGAGAGGGCGGCGTCCTAGGCCGCTAAACGATGGGGCCTCGCTGCGACGTGTTCGAGTATGGCATACGTCTCCGGCGCATTCCAAATCGAGGACCGCTCGGCCGTGACGACTCCGGATCAGGCGAACATCCGGAGCGCTCCGGGGACGACCTCGACCTCCACCGGCAGCGGACCGACGCGCTCGCCGTCGGCGTACGCGATGATGTCGTCCGCCTCGACTCGGACCCGTCGCGCCCGGACGAACTCGACGGCCGGATGGTCGACATGCTCCCCCGCGAATACACGCGGGAACACCCCGAGCAGTCCCATGCGCGAGAGCGGATGCACGATGAACACGTCGAGCACGCCGTCGGCGAGGTCGGCGTGCGGGACGATCCGCATTCCGCCGCCGAGCGACGGGGTGTTGGCGACCGACACGAGCATCGCCGCCTGGTCGCGCCGCGCGCCGTCGATCGTGATCGCGTACCGACGCGGCCGGAACGTCGCGAGTTCGCGCAGGAGCGCGATCGTGTACCGGCTCGGGCCGCGCGGCCGCGCCATCCGGTTCGCCCGCTCGTTGACGACGGCGTCGAAGCCCGCCGAGAGCACGCAGGCGAACCACGTGCGGAGATCGCCGTGCTGCATCAGCCCGAGGTCGATCGTCTGGGGAGGACGCCCGAGCGCCTCGACCAGCGCGTCGATGCCCGCCTCCGGGTCGTCGTGTGGCAGGCCGAGCGCGCGGGCGAGGTCGTTGCCCGTTCCGGCGGCGACGAGCCCCATGGGCACCTGGGACCGCGCGAGCACGTTGACCCCCAGCGAGACCATGCCGTCGCCGCCGACCACGACGAGCCCGTCGGTGCCCGCGTCGAACGCCGCCTGGACCTCGCGCCGGAGGAGCTCGAAGTTGTCGGCGCGCAGCAGCGTCACCTCGTAGCCCTCGGCCTCCAGGCGGCGCGCGGTGGCGGGCCCGATCGCCCGGTTGCGACCGAACGAGGCGCTCGGGTTCACCGCGAGCAGCAGGCGACGGGGGCGACGCGACATGCAGCGATCATGGCAGCACCACCCGGTTGCGCGCACGACACGCACGGTGTTGGCTCGGAACATGCGCGTCACCAAGCTCGAACACGCCGCCCTCGTCGTCGAGCACTCCGGGGATCGGCTCTTCGTCGACCCGGGGAAGTTCACGACCCCGATCACCGAGGCGACGGGCGCGCTCGCCGTGGTGATCACGCATCTGCACGACGATCACTGGACGCCCGAGCAGATCGGCCGCATCCGCGATCGCAGCCCCGACGTCCGGGTCTTCGGACCGGACGGGGTGGTGGCGGCGGCCGCCGACGCCGGCATCGAGGTCGAGCGCGTCGCAGCGGGCGACGAGGTCGAGGTCGGTCCGTTCCGACTGCGGTTCTTCGGCGGTCGCCACGCCGTGATCCATCCGTCCATCCCGGTGATCGACAACGTCGGCGTGCTCGTCAACGACGCGCTCTACTACGCCGGCGACTCGTTCGCCGTGCCCGAGGGCGTCGAGGTCGACGCGCTCGCGGCGCCCGCGGGGGCACCGTGGATGAAGATCTCGGAGGCGATGGACTACGTCATGGCGGTCCGTCCGAAGCGCGCGTTCCCGACGCACGAGATGGTGCTCTCGCGAGCCGGCAAGGACCTGTCGAACGCCCGCCTCGGGTGGGCGACGGACCAGGGCGGCGGCGAGTACCTGCCCCTCGAGCCGGGCGACTCGTTCGACCTGTGAGGCGACGGATGCCGCGGCATCCGCTGTCGGACTGAGACAACGCGGCACCCCGCCGCTGCGCGTCGATTGGCGGGTTCCGCCGAAGTTCCTCAGCGTTCATTGACGAACTCACGGGATCTCTGCCAGATTCGTGCCACTTTCGGCCGCGACGGAGCGACCGTCGGCCGGATGTCCCGGCCGAGGGGCCCTCGCGCGGACACGAGTGGCGGCGCCTCGGCACCCCGGCGCCGTCGGTCCTGCACCCCACGCACACGGGCGCCTTCGGCGCGCCGGAAACCCAGGAGACTCGATGACGAGAACCGACCCCGCCGTGCACCGCCACGGCCTCGGCGTGCGGATCGCCGCCGCCGCGACGACCATCGCCCTGATCGCCCTCGCGGCGTTCTTCCTGCTCACGACGAACACGATCTCGGCGGGCGCGACCCGGCTCTCCGACGGCGCCGGACAGGCCGACGCCGGCGCGGCAGAACTCGCCGACGGCGCGCAGACGCTCGCGACCGGTGCGGGCGACGTCCGCGACGGCGCGGCCGCGGCGGCCGATGGCGCGGCCGCGGCCGGCGCCGGCGCCGAGTCGGCGGCGGCAGGCGCCGCGAAGCTCGAGGCCGGCGCCGCATCGGCGCAGGCCGGGGCCGTCGAACTCGCCGACGGTGCGGCGCGCAGCGCCGCCGGGGCCGGCGACGCCGCATCGGGCGCGGCGCGCGCCGCGAACGGCTCGAGCGCCCTCGCCGACGGCATCAGCCGCGCCGACGCCGGCGCGGCCGACCTCGCCGACGGGGCGGGCGATGCCGCCGACGGCGCCGCCCGCCTCGCCGACGGCGCCTCGCAACTCGCGGGCGGCATCGCCGCGCTCGCGGGCGGCGGCGACCTCGTGGAAGCCGGCGCCGCAGCCCTCGCCGCTGGCCTCGGCGACGCCGTCGGCGCCCAGGGGGCTCCGCTCCTCGCCGCGGGTTCCGGGGAGGTGGCGGCCGGCGCACAGGGCGTCGCCGACGGCACCGCGGCGGTCGCGGCGGGAAGCACCTCCCTCGCCGAGCAGCTCGCCGCCTGGCACCAGGCCCTCGTCGACGGCGGCGCCGATGCGCCCACCGTGGCGAATGCCCTCGCGCTGACGCAGGCGGCCCAGCAGCTCGCCGGCTCCGCCGGAGCGGTGTCGACCGGTGCCGCGAAGGTGTCGGCCGGGGCGGCGGCCACCGCGGCCGGCACGCAGGCCCTCGCGGCGAAGCTCGACGTCGCGGCCGCGAAGTCGGGCGAGCTCGCCGCGGGCGCGGCCACGCTCGACGCGAAGCTCGACCTCGCCGCGTCGAGCGCGGGCACGCTCAGCTCGAAGTCGGCCGAACTCGCCGACGGCGCCGCTCGGCTGAGCCAGGGCGCGGCGACCCTTCGCGGCGGCACCTCGACGCTCGACCTCAAGGTCGACGAACTCGTCGCCGGCACCGGACGGCTCGCGGCCGGCACCGCCGAGCTCGCGGCGGGTGCGCAGCGACTCTCGACCGGGGCGAGCGGACTCGCCGTCGGCAACGGCTCGCTCGCGCAGGGGGCGACCGACCTCTCGACCGGCCTCGACGAGCTCGAGGCCGGATCCGCCGAGCTCGCGGCCGGCACGCGAACGCTCGCCGACGGCTCGGCCGACCTGGCGACGGGGGCCGACGCACTCGCCTCCGGGGCCGCCGAACTGCGCGACGGCAACGGCGAGCTCGCGGCGGGCTCCGCGGAGCTCGCGGCCGGGACGCAGGGCGTCTCCCCCGGCGCGCTGGTGCCGTGGATGCTCGTCTTCGGCGCGCTGATCCTGATCGTGCTCGCCGCCTGGTTCATCCACCGCGTGCGGCACGCGCGGACGGCGCCGGCGACCGCCTGACGCTCCGAGGGGCACGGCGCGTCGCGCGCCGTGCCCCTCGGAGCGCCCTCCGCGAGCCCAGCGAACCAGCCGCGCGCGGCCGAGCCGGCTCCGCTCGCAGACCGGATCAGCCGCCGGGGCCGCCGTTGCCGCCGCCGCCGCCGTTGCCGTTGCCGTTGCCCGGGCCGTCGTTGCCGCCGTCGCCGTCGCCGCCCCCACCACCGGACGGAGGCTCGCTCGGAGCATCCGGACCGGTCGTCGGCCCGTTCGACGGGGGCGGATCGGGCTCGACGACGCGGCCGTCGGGGAAGGATCCGGGTCCCGCGACGGGACCGAGTCCCGCCTCGGTGAACGGATCGCCGCCGTACTTCGCGGCCGCGGCCGACATCACCTCGGGCCACATCCGGTGACGCGCCGTCGCGGCCTGGCCGGTGGCGAACCAGATGCCGCGCTGGTTCGCGTCGCCGTTGACGCTCACCACCGCGGCCGCCGTCGCGACCTTGCTGCTCGCGCCGACCATCCAGGTGTCCTTCGCGCCATCCGTCGTACCGGTCTTGCCGATGAGCGGCACGGGCGGAACGGTCGCGGCGCGCGAGGCGACCGCGGTGCCCTGGGTCATCACCATGCCCATCGCGGTGTGCATCGCGGCCGCGACGGGTTCGGGCACGGACTGGCGGCACTCCGACTTCGGCGGCGGGATCTCCTCGCCGTCGCGCCCGGTGATCCGGTCGATGGCGATCGGCGTGCACGTCCTGCCGTTGTTCGCGATGCCGGCGAAGGCGACTGCCATCGACAGCGGCGCGACCTCGTTCGTGCCGATCACCGACGACGGACCCTGCACGAGCACGTTGCCGTCGGCGCGGTGCACGCCGAACGCCTCTGCGGTCTGACGGATGCCGCAGAGGTCGAGGCCCTTCGCCATGCCGATGAAGCCCGTGTTGATCGATCCGATGGTCGACTCGAGCGCGCTGTAATTCGCGCCGGACTCGTTCGCGTCGTTGCGCGGGTTCCAGTCGCCGGCGAAGTGCGGTCCGAGGCAGCTGTCCTGGAAGACGCCCCAGTTGCTCTTCGGTCGCGAATCCACGCGCTCCGCGAGCCCGTGGCCCTCCTTCAGCCACTCCGCGAGGGTGAAGACCTTGTACGAGGATCCCGGCTGGAAGCCGCGGGAGCCGCCGTAGTCGAAGTCGGTGTTGTAGTTGATGCTCGTGTACTGCGGACCCTTCTCGAGCACCTTCGGGTCCTGGCTGTAGGTCCGGTTCTGGGCCATCGCGAGCACGCGGCCCGTCCCGACCTCGACCGTCGAGATGACGCCGCCGACATCCCACCCGGGGTACGTCGCGGGCACGTGCGCCGCGATCGCGCGCTCGGCCGCCCCCTGCAGGTCGAGGTCGAGCGTCGTGTAGACGTTGTACCCGCCGCGACGGAAGTTCAGGAGACGCGACGCCTCATCCTCGCCGAACACGGGGTCGTTCTGCAGGATGTGCTTGACGTAGTCGCAGAAGTAGGCGCTGCCGCCTGCGGTCTGGCAGCCCGTGCTCGGTTCGGTGATCTTCGGCTCGACGGGGGTCGCGATCGCCTCGTCGAACTCGGCCTGGGTGATCTTCGACTCCGCGAGCATGCTCTGCAGGATGTAGTCGCGCCGACCGTGGTTCGCCGCATACCCGTCGGCCGCGCCGTTGACCTCGTTGTCGGGCTGGTCGAGCCGGAACTTCGAGGGGTTGTTGACGATGGCGACGAGCGACGCCGCCTGCGCGAGCGTCACCTTCGAGGCGCTCGTGCCGTAGTAGTAGTTCGCCGCCGCCTCGATGCCGTAGACGGTTCCGCCGAAGCCCGCGATGTTCAGGTAGCCGAGCAGGATCTGCGGCTTGGTGTACCGCTTCTCGACGCCGATGGCGAGGCGCATCTCCTTGAGCTTGCGGTCGATCGAGGTCTCGGTGACGGCGTCGTAGCATCCGTCGCGCTCCTCCTCGTCGGCCGCCTCGCGCTCGCATTCCTGCACGCGCACGTTCTTCACGTACTGCTGGGCGATCGAGGAGCCGCCCTGCGTCTCGCGCCCGGTCGCCGTGGTCACGGCCGCGCGCATCGTGCCCTGCAGGTCGACGCCGTTGTGGTCGTAGAACCGGGGGTCCTCGCCCGCGATGGCCGCGTCCTTGACGTACTGGCTCACCTCGTCCCACTCGACCTCGACCCGGTTCTGGTCGTAGAACGAGGCCAGCAGCCGCTGCTTCCCGTCGGGCTGCTTGGCGTAGATGTTGCTCTTCACCGAGAGCTCGCCGATCTTCAGGTAGCTCGGCAGGTTCTCGAAGAGCGAGATGGTGCCGGATGCCGCGACGCCCGCGGTGGCGATCGCCGGCGTCACGGCGGCGGCGACGAGCAGTGCCGCGGCCGCGCTCACCGCCACCAGGCCGAGCAGCCCGCCGAGGACACCCCCGAACGTGCGCGGTCGGGTCACCGCGCGATCGTGCGTGTCGCCGTACATCATCGAACCAACCCCGACCTTCCACGCCGTCCCCTCTGAGACCGGACGTAGGGTTCCGGTCTCCGCGGCGCCGCTTCCATCGAACCTCAGCGTCGGGCGGTTGTAAAGCTGGTCGGCGCGCGCCGCCCGGTCTGCTCGCCGGAGATCACGCCGAAGACCCGGGGTCCGACGGGGATCGTCTCGCCCGTGGAGGTCAGCGAGCCCCGGCCGCGTGGGCGCGGACGGCATCCTCCAGCGACCGCCGGTGCGGATCGGGCTGGAACGGGGGTAGCTCGTCGTGAGGAAGTGCTGTGCACAAGGGAAGCAGGCGACGGAGAACGGGTCGTCGGCCAGGAGGTCAGCGCCGAAGGTGTTTCATTCCACCGTGACCGCCTCGATCGGGACCTCCAGCGCCCGGGTCATCTCCCCCGGGTCGAAGACGAGTCCGAACGCATCGGAGCCGTCTGCTCGAGCCGGCCGCCGCAGTCGACGGACAGGTTGCCGTCCACCCAGAGTCGTCGGTCGAGCGGCCGCATCGCGCCCGCTTCGAGCCGCGCCGTCAGGCGCAGCGTGTTCGCGCGCACGCGGCTTCGCACGTCGACGATCACCTCGCCGGTATGCGAGGTCGTGACCACGGCCCGGTCGGTGGTCGTGGCCGAGAATCCCTGGCCGGGTTCATTGTTGACGTGCCGACTCGTAGTCGCAGATGACCCAGGCGAGCGTTCCCGTCCACAGGTCCTCCGCGATCAGGTAGAGCTCGACCTGAGCCCCCCAGAAGACCGACGCGTGGACCTTGAAGGCGCCGAGGATCGCGCACCTGCGCGGCTCGTCATCGGCGAACATGGCGCTCGGGACGAGGCGATAGCCCGGCGGCAGCAGCCGACTCGCGACGAGCTCGTCACGGATCTCGTGGGCCAGGAACATGCAGTACGGTTCCACGACGACGCCCAGGTACTCGTCGCCGCGGCGCGGGACACGATCCGGCGCTGCAGGCCGAGCGGCAGCTTCGCGAGCATCTCGGCCCGCCCGTACAGGGCGACGACATCGTACGGACGATTGACTCGGCCTGCAGTCGGAGTATCGGTTCGAGTCCGTCGTGCGGTCAGGTCACGGTGACGGTCAGCAGTCCGGAACACCGGCGGGCCGGATCGTGCTCGCCGAACGCGATCAGCCGATGCGTCCCCGGACGTGCCGCTGCCGCGAGGGTGTAGGTCTGCTGAACCTGCGTCGCGCCGGGGGGAACCGTCACTTGGGGGAACAGGAACAGGGACGAGGGCCCCGGCCCGAGCGGATCGATCGCGGCGACCCAGATGCGGCGGGTCTGTGCATCGGCATCGACCGTCAGTGCCACGGTCAGCGGACCTCCGGCGGGCACGTGATCGTTCGGTGCCGTCAGCGATCCGAGCCCGGCGCCGCTCACGAGTTCGACGTCGACGTAGCCGCTGCTGCCGGCCACCCGGGCCCGCACGGCGAGCGTCCCCGGCGCACGGCCGCCCAACGGGAACACGACCAGACCCTGCGTCAGCCCCGCGGGCAGGCGCAGGTTCATCGTCTGCTCACGCTCACCATCGAGCCAAACGTCGATCGGAGACGCGGCCGCCGTCGGGGTGTCGAGCGAGAAGGCCAGCACACCGTAGGGCGACCCGAGCGTGAGCTGACCGACATCTATGAATCGGAGGGTGGAGTCCGATGGCGTGATCTCCACGGGGGCCTCCCACGTGTCGCCGACTGCACCGTGATCGCCCCGCAGCTTCGTGAACCCGCCGAACAGGACGACTCTCGACCGCGTGACGTCGACCGCTGCAGCACTGCCCCACCGTGCGTTCGGCCCGATGTCCTGCACCTGACTCCACGTTCGCCCCTTCCATCGCCAGGTGTCTGCGGAGAGGGCGGCGGCCTCGGTGAAGAGCGCATCGGATCCCCCGAAGAGAACGACTCCGCCGTCGGCTCCCGCGAATGCTCCGTGTGCGGTTCCGCCGGGCCCGATGTCCTGCAGCTGCGTCCAGCGATCGCCGTCCCATCCCCAGGTATCGGAGAACGTGGTCCCGAAGGCCGCCCCGCCGAAGAGCACGGCCGACCCCACCTCCGCGTCGAAGGCGAGTGCATGCGCCGCCCGCGCATCGGGCCCGGTGTCGTCCACCTGGGTCCAGCCGTCCCTCGAGAGTACCCAGGTGTCGCGAAGCATGGCCGTCCCGGTGGTGCCGCCGAACATGAGCACGTCGTCCGTGCCGGGGAGGAACGCGAGCGGTGCGTATCCCCGCGCCTGCGGACCGGAGTCGTCGATCTGGGTCCATCCCGACCCGTCCCAACGCCACGTGTCACCGGCAACGGAGGGAACGCCGCCGACCGCAGCCAGCTCGCCACCGAACAGGATGATGTCGGTACCGTCGAACGTCATGCCGCCAGACGTGCGCGCGGGCGGTCCCGAGTCGTCCACCTGGGTCCAGAGGTCTCCGTCCCACTCCCACGTGTCACCGAGTACGCCATCGCGACCGGCGCCCCCGAACAGGATCACCCGACCACGCCCCGGGTGGAACGCGAGCGCATGGCCACCGCGCGCCGACGGTCCGATGTCCTGACGCTGCGTCCACAGGAACTTCGCCATCACACTGCCCTCCAGCGGGTGGATGGTCGAAATCTACTCTCGTGCGACGGCCGGCGATACGCCCTTCTCGACGACCCGACGTCATGGCTGACGCGCCGATCCCGCGTCGGGTCGCGCTGCAGCCCTACAACACGAAAACCCCCGGACGACCGGGGGTTCTTCACTGCTGGGGTACCTGGACTCGAACCAAGAACAACTGAACCAGAATCAGCCGTGTTGCCAATTACACCATACCCCAATGGCCCTGAACCGGGGTTCCGGGCCGACATGTAACTGTAGCCGATCGCCGGGTGCCGACCAAATCGAGCGGGCCTCGTGAGCGGATGCCGCGGCAGCGACGAAAGCGGCGCGGCCGCGGCATCCGTCGGGGTCAGCCGACGAGCGCGGCGAGGCGGTCCAGGCGCTCGAGCGAGTCGACGCGACCGAGGATCTGCATGGACTCGAAGAGCGGCGGCGAGACGCGGCGGCCGGAGATCGCGACGCGGATCGGGCCGAACGCGACGCGGGGCTTGAGGCCGAGGCCGTCAATGATCGCGGAGCGGAGGGCCTCCTCGATCTCGGTGTGCGTCCATGCCTCGCCGGGGATGCGCTCGAGGGCCTCGCGGGCGGCGGCGAGCACGGCGGGCGCGTCGGCGGGCAGCGACCCGACGGCGGCCTCGTCGAACTCGAGGGAGGCGGCATCCGTGAAGAGGAAGCCGAGCAGGCCGGGCACCTCGCCGAGCACGGTGATGCGCTCCTGTACGAGCGGGGCGGCCTCGACGAGGAGGGCCTCCTCGCCGGGCGTGATCGGCGTCGAGACGACGCCGGCGGCCTGCAGGTACGGCACGGTGCGCGAGGTGAAGTCGGCGAGCTCGAGCAGGCGGATGTGGTCGCCGTTGATCGCGTCGGCCTTCTTCTGGTCGAAGCGCGCCGGGTTCGGGTTGACGTTCTCGACGTCGAACGCCTCGATGAGCTCGTCGCGGCCGAACACGTCGCGGTCGGCCGAGAAGCCCCAGCCGAGGAGCGCCAGGTAGTTGACGAGGCCCTCGGGGATGAAGCCGCGGTCGCGATGGTGGAACAGGTTCGACTCGGGGTCGCGCTTGGAGAGCTTCTTGTTGCCCTCGCCCATGACGTACGGCAGGTGGCCGAAGCGGGGCACGAAGCTCGTCACGCCGATCTCGATGAGCGCGTGGTACAGCGCGATCTGGCGCGGCGTCGAGCTCAGCAGGTCCTCCCCGCGCAGCACGTGCGTGATGCCCATGAGTGCGTCGTCGACCGGGTTCACGAGCGTGTAGAGCGGGGCACCGTTCGGGCGAACGACGACGAAGTCGGTCGTCGATCCCGCAGCGAAGTCGATGCGGCCGCGCACGAGGTCGTCGAACCCGAGGTCGACGTCGGGCACGCGCAGGCGCAGCGCGGGCTGGCGCCCCTCGGCGCGGAACGCGGCGCGCTGCTCGTCCGTGAGGTCGCGGTCGAAGTTGTCGTAGCCGAACTGCTTCGGCCGGCCCGCGGCCTCGTTGCGCGCGTCGATCTCGTCGGCCGTCGAGTAGCTCTCGTAGACGTGCCCGGCGGCCTTCAGCCGCTCGATGACGTCGGTGTAGATCTCGCCGCGCTGCGACTGCCGGTACGGGCCGTGCGGCCCGCCGACGTCGATGCCCTCGTCCCACTGCAGACCGAGCCACGCGAGCGCGTCGATGATCATCGCATAGCTCTCCTCGCTGTCGCGAGCGGCGTCGGTGTCCTCGATGCGGAAGACGAAGGTGCCGCCGGTGTGGCGCGCGTACGCCCAGTTGAAGAGGGCCGTGCGCACGAGGCCGACGTGCGGGGTACCGGTGGGCGAGGGGCAGAACCGCACGCGGATGTCGGATCCGGTGGCGGTCGTCGTGGGGTGGGTCGTGTCAGACATCGCCCTCAATGGTACGGCCCGGGCGCGGATCGGCGGGGGTGCCGCCGCGGCCGGCGACGAGGCGCGCGAGCGCCTCGGCGGCCACCGCGACGGCCGGGACCCCGCGGCCGCCCCGCGCGGTCACCAGGTGCAGCGTCCGCCGGTCGCCGTTCGTCGTGCCGCGCACCGCGACGCCGGCGCGCTTGCCCGCCGACTCGATCGCGAGCGCGGGCAGCACGGCGACGCCGAGTCCGCTCGCGACGAGCTCCTCGACGGCGACGAAGTTGTCTGTCTCGACGGCGATGCGCGGCGCGAAGCCCGCGGTGTCGCACAGCTCGAGCAGGTGGCCGCGGCAGCGCGGGCATCCGGCGATCCACGGCTCGCCGGCGAGGCCCGCGAGGTCGACGGTGTCGCCGCCCGCGAGCGGGTGCGTGTCGGGCAGCACGACGTGCATCGGGTCGCTCCCGATGGTCGTGACCTCGAGCCCGCGCGCGCTCTCGCGGTGCGGATCGGTGTGGTCGCCCGGATAGCTGAACGTGAGCGCCAGGTCGGCGCGGTCCTCGCGCACGGCGGCGACGGCCTCGGGCGGCTCGGCTTCGACGAAGCTGACCCGCACACCGGGGTGCCGGCGGGCCATCTCGGCCATGAACTCGGGCACGATGCTGGGCGACGCCGACGGGAACGCCATGAGCCGCACCCGTCCGGAGCGGAGACCGCGCAGGTCGGCGAGTTCCCCGCGAGCCGCTTCGAGGGCGGTCGCGACCGCGCCGCCGTGGCGTGCGAGCACGCGGCCGGCTGGGGTGAGGCGGATGCCGCGGCCGGTCCGCTCCACGAGTGCGACGCCTGCGCGCGCCTCGGCCCGGCGCACCTGCTGGCTGAGCGCCGGCTGGCTGTAGCCCAGGGCGCTCGCGGCCGCGGTGATCGACCCGCGCTCGGCGATCTCGCGGAGCACGAGGAGGCTGGTGGCGTCGAGGTCGGCGAGGCCCGAGGACTCGGCTGGCGATGCATCCATGCCTCGATCATAAGCCTGCCTTATGTGAAGGATCGCAGACCTGCTCTCGACGGATCGAAACGGACCGAGCACGCTGGAGACATGACCGCGACCACCTTCGCCTCGACCGGCGCCAGCGCCGACGCCTCGTCCGGCGAGTCCGCCGCGACCGCCGCCGCCGCCGCGACGCCCCTCCCCGACCCGCGATTCACCGCGGGGCGCGGCTACCTCGCCGCCTGCACGCTCGGCATCCCCGCTGCGCCCACCGTCGCCGCCGTCGCCCGCGACCTCGAGCGCTGGCGCGACGGCCGCGCCTCAGCGGCCGAGTACACGGGCGTCGTCGAACGCGCCCGCGGCCGCGCCGCGACGCTCCTCGGCACCACTGCCGACCGCGTCGCCGTCGGCTCGCAGGTCTCGGTGTTCACGGGCCTCGTCGCCGCGTCGGCCCCGGCGGGCGCCGAGGTGCTCTGCGTCGACGGCGACTTCAGCTCGGTCGTGGCACCGTTCCTCGCCCGCGGCGACCTGCGCGTGCGCCACGTGCCGCTCGCCCACCTCGCCGACGAGGTACGCCCGAGCACCTGGCTCGTCGCGTTCTCGCTCGTGCAGTCCGCGACGGGCGAGGTCGCCGACGCGGCATCCGTCATCGCGGCGGCCCGCTCGGCGGGTGCGCTCACGCTGGTCGACACGACGCAGGCGACCGGATGGCTCCCCACCACCGACCTCGGTGCCGACCTCGTCGTCTGCCACGCGTACAAGTGGCTCTCGGCGCCGCGCGGCGCGGCCTTCATGTCGACGAGCGACCGTGCGCTCGACGAGATCACGCCCCTCACCGCGGGGTGGTACTCGGGCGAGGATCCCTGGGCCTCCTGCTATGGGCCCGAGCTGTACCTGGCCGCCGGCGCGCGGCGCTTCGACGTCTCCCCCGCGTGGCACGCCTGGGTCGGCGCCGAGGCGGCGCTCGAGCTCGCGGCCGGACTCGACCCCTCCGCCGTGCTCGCACACGACCTCGGGCTCGCGAACGGATTCCGGGCGCGGCTCGGGCTCGAGGCATCCGCCAGCGCGATCGTCACGTGGCCCGACTGCGACGGCGACGACCTCGCCGCACTCACCGCGGCCGGGCTCATCGCGTCGGGGCGCGCCGGGCGCGCCCGCGTCGCGTTCCACGTGTGGAACGACGAGGAGGACGTGGAGCGCGCGGCGACCGCCGTGCGGACCGGACGGCACGGACCTGGGTGGCGCTGACCTCGGGCTGACCGATTCGTCCGACGGCGACGGCACACCGCGCGCTACCGTGGGGCATCTCGACGCAGAGGAGCACCTCATGGGCAAGGTGGTCATGTACGCCACGGTGTCGGTCGACGGCTTCATCGCCGACGAGAACGACCAGCCCGGACCCCTCTTCGACTGGTTGACGAGCGGTGACGTGCCGCTCGACGAGAGCGGCGTGCTGAAGGTGTCCCAGGCGTCCCACGAGTACGTCAGCGCGTACTGGAGCGAGATCGGGGTGACGATCTGCGGCCGCCGCGTCTTCGACCTGACCGACGGCTGGGACGGGACGCCACCGAGCGGGATCGACCATGTGGTCGTCGTCACGCACCGGCCGCCGCCCGACGGGTGGGACCCGGCCGCGCCGTTCCACTTCGTCGACGGGATCGAGGCCGCGGTCGCCACGGCGCAGGAGCTCGCGGGCGACCGCACCGTCGAGGTCGCCGCGGGCGACGTCGGCGGCCAGGCGCTCGCAGCCGGCCTGGTCGACGAGGTGCGCATGGATGTCGCACCCGTCGTGCTCGGGTCGGGCCGGCGCTTCTTCGGGTCGGTCGACGCGCCGCACCTCCTGGAGGATCCGGACGTGGTGATCCGGGGCGAGCGGGTGGTGCACCTGCGCCATCCCGTGCGCCGCTGACCGAACCGCCGCGGTCAGCGCGCCGGCGCCTCGCGCACCGGGTTCACGAGCGACCCGAGCCCCGACACCGACACCTCGACCGAGTCGCCGTCGACGATCGGCCCGACGCCGGCGGGCGTGCCCGTGAGGATCACGTCGCCGGGCAGCAGCGTGAACACGTCGGACGCGTACGAGACGATCTTCGCGACCGAGTGCACCATGTCGGCGAAACGCCCGTGCTGGTGCCGCGTGCCGTTGACGCTCGTCGTGAGCTCGCCGTGCGCGAGGTCGACGTCGGTCTCGATCACTGGGCCGAGCGGGCAGAACGTGTCGAAGCCCTTCGCACGCGTCCACTGCCCGTCGCGGCGCTGCAGGTCGCGTGCCGTCACGTCATTCGCGATCGTGTAGCCGAAGACGACGGATGCCGCGTCCGCCTCGCTCACGCGACGTGCGACGCGCCCGATGACCACCGCAAGCTCGCCCTCGAACTCGACCTGCGCGCTCTCGGGCGGCAGCACGATCGGGTCGCCCGGGCCGATCACCGACGTGTTCGGCTTGAGGAAGAGCAGCGGCTCGGGCGGCGCCTCGCCGCCCATCTCCTCCGCGTGGTCGTGGTAGTTCTTGCCGACGGCGACGACCTTCGACCGCGGGATCACGGGCGCGAGCAGCTTCGCGTCGGCGAGCGCGACGCGCTCCCCCGTCGGCTCGTAGCCCGCGAACATCGGGTCGGCCTTCAGCACGACGAGCTCGTGCTCCTCCTCGTCGACGATGCCGAACGAGATGGTCTCACCGTGGGAGAAGCGCGCGATCTTCATGCGCCCAGCCTATTCCGCGGCATCCGCCCTGCCGCGGCATCCGACCGGCCGCGGCATCCGAGTCGGCAGGCGCGGCGCCCGCCGACTCGGCCGCCTCACGCGTCGAGTCGCACCATCCAGCCGTGGCGGTCCTCGATGCGCCCGTACTGGATGCCCGTGAGCTCCTCGCGGAGCGAGAGCGCGAGCTCCTCCGACTGCGCACCCGAGTGCACGATCTCGAAGTCCTCGCCGAGCAGGCGGCCGATGGGCACCACGACGGCCGCCGTGCCGCACGCGAACGCGCCGACGATGTCACCGGATGCCGCGCCCTCGCGCCACTCGTCGAGCGTGATCGGGCGCTGCTCGACCTGGTGGCCGCGGTCGGCCGCGAGCCGCAGGATCGAGTCGCGCGTGATGCCCTCGAGGATCGACTCGGACTCCGGGGTGAGGAGCGTCCCGTCCTTCTTCACGAGCACGACGTTCATGCCGCCGAGCTCTTCCAGGTACTTGCCCTCGTCGAGGAACAGCACCTGCTGGCAGCCCTTCTCATGCGCCTCGGCCTGGGGCAGCAGGCTCGAGGCGTAGTTGCCGCCGGTCTTCGCCGCGCCGGTGCCGCCCTTGCCGGCGCGCGCGTAGTGCGTGGAGAGCCAGATGTTCACGGGCTGCACGCCGCCGGGGAAGTACGCCGCCGCCGGGCTCGCGATGAGGTAGTAGTTGACCTTCTTCGCCGGCCGCACGCCGAGGAAGGCCTCCTTGGCGAACATGAAGGGCCGCAGGTAGAGGCTCGTCTCGGGCGCGCTCGGCACCCAGTCGGCGTCGACCGCGATGAGCTGCTTCAGCGAGTCGATGAAGACCTCGACGGGCAGCTCCGGCAGCGCCATCCGTCGTGCCGAACGCTGCATGCGCGCCGCGTTCTCGTACGGGCGGAAGGTGCGGATCGAGCCGTCGGCGTGGCGGTAGGCCTTGAGTCCCTCGAAGATCTCCTGCGCGTAGTGCAGCACCGCGGCCGCCGGGTCGAGCTGGATCGGGCCGTACGGGGAGACGCGCGGACGGTGCCATCCGCCCTTCTCCGACCAGCAGATGTCGGCCATGTGGTCGGTGAAGTGGTTGCCGAAGCCGGGGTCGGCGAGGATCGCCTCGCGCTCCTCGACCGACTTGGCGCTCTCGTTGTTCGTGACCTGCCAGACGAGCCCGGCGGGCGACGGGGTCTTCAGGGTGAGGTTCGACGTGGTCAAGGGATCCTCCTTCGAAGTGGTGCGAGTCAGTGGGCGCCGACGGTGGCGCCGATGCGTGCGGCGATGGCGTCGCCGATCTCGGACGTCGACCGCCGCGCGTCGCCGCGCTCGGCGATGTCGGCGGCGACCGCCTCGCGCACCCGGTCGGCGGCGGCTCCGTGCCCGAGGTGGTCGAGCAGGAGGGCCACCGAGAGGATGGCGGCGGTCGGGTCGGCGATGCCCTTCCCGGCGATGTCCGGAGCCGAACCGTGCACGGGCTCGAACATGCTCGGGAACCGGCCGTCGGGGTTGATGTTGCCCGAGGCCGCGAGTCCGATGCCGCCGCTGATCGCGCCGGCCAGATCGGTGAGGATGTCGCCGAAGAGGTTGTCCGTGACGATGACGTCGAATCTAGCAGGATCCGTGACGAGGAAGATCGTGGCCGCGTCGACGTGGAGGTAGTCGACCGCGACCTCCGGGTACTCGGCCGAGACCGCATCGACCGTGCGCTTCCAGAGCGAGCCGGCGAAGACGAGCACGTTCGTCTTGTGCACGAGCGTCAGCTTCTTGCGAGGGCGAGCGGATGCCGCGGCGAACGCGTAGCGCACGACGCGCTCGACGCCGTAGGCGGTGTTCACCGAGACCTCGTTGGCGACCTCCGCCGGAGTGTCGACGCGGATCGCACCGCCGTTGCCGACGTAGGGCCCCTCGGTGCCCTCGCGGACGACGACGAAGTCGACGTCGCCGGGCTCGGCGAGCGGGCTCGCGACGCCCGGGTGGAGCACGCTCGGGCGGAGGTTGACGTAGTGGTCGAGCTCGAACCGGAGCTTCAGCAGCAGCCCGCGCTCGATGTTGGCGCCCGCGAGCCTGGGGTCGCCGGGCACCCCGCCGACGGCGCCGAGGAGGATGGCGTCGTGCCCCTTGATGGCCTCGAGGTCGTCGTCGGTCAGCGTGTCGCCGGTCTCCAGGTAGCGAGCGGCGCCGAGCGAGAACTCCGTCCGCTCGAACGTCAGGTCGGTTCCGGCGGTCGCCGCGTCGAGGGCCTTCAGCGCCTCGCCGACCACCTCGGGACCGATGCCGTCGCCCGGGATGACCGCGAGCCTGACCGTCGTTACCATGAACACTCCTTCGTACGCCAGCCCTCCCAGCGTACTGTCCGCGGCGTGCGGCGATCACTACACTCGGCGGCATCGGGGCGGCAGCCCGCCCTCCCCCGCGGCCCCGCGCCGCCCGAGTGAAAGCAGGCACCACACAATGAGTCTCGGCCTCGGAATCGTCCTCTTCGCCATCGGCGCCGTGCTGGCGTTCGCGTTGAACCTGACGGTGGACTGGATCAACCTGCAGATGGTCGGCTACATCCTCATGGCGGCCGGCGCCGTCGTGATCATCCTCGGCATCGTCCTGCTGGCCCGCCGTCGGAGCTCGGTCTCCACGTCGCGCACGACGGTCGACCCGGCGACGGGCGACCGCGTCACGCGCAACGAGACGTCGCGCCCCGACGACACCACGGCGGTCTGACCCGCACCGCCTCGAACGCCCGCGAGGGGCGCCGCCTCACTTCGAGGCGGCGCCCCTCGTCTCGTCGACGGCGCCCCTCGTGTCGTCGAGGGTGAGTGCCGCGACGATGCCCGCACCGACCATGAGCAGCACGCCGATGACCGAGGTGACGACCACGCCGCCGTCGAACGCGTGCGCCGCCGAGGCGAGCAGGTCGGCGGAGGCCGCGGCCGGCAGCGAGTCCGCGACCGTGACGGCGCCCGCGAGCGTCTCGCGCGCGGCATCCGCCTGCGACGCCGTGAGCACGGCCGGCAGTTCGAGTGACGCGCGGTACCAGGCCGCGAGGATGCTGCCGAGGAGGGCCGTGCCGAGCACCGCGCCGAGCTCGTACGCCGTCTCGGAGACCGCCGACGCCGCGCCGGCCTTCGCCGGCGGGGCCGCCGACAGGATGAGCTCGTTCGACACGGTCTCGGCCATGCCGATCCCGAGGCCGAGCAGCATGAACGCGACGACGACGCCGGCGATGCCCTGCTCCCCCGCGGTGAACGCGACCGTGAGGTAGCCGGCGGCCGAGACCGCGAGCGCCGACGGCACGAGCACGCGCGGGCGGATGCGCCGGGCGAGCGGCACCACGGACAGGCCCGCCGCGATCATCGTGACGAGACCCGGTGCGAGCGCGAGCCCGGCCTGGACCGGCGAGAGCCCGGCGACGAGCTGCAGGTGCTGGGAGACGAAGAAGAGGAACCCGACGAGCGCGATGACGCTGAGCAGGTTCACCACGACGCCACCGCCGAACGCGCCGACGCGGAACAGCCGCATGTCGAGCATCGGCGTTCGGGCACGCAGCTGCCGCCGCACGAACCACGCGCCGAGCGCGAGCCCGCCGAGGATCGCGACGACCGCGATCGCGTCGACGCCCTCGGTCGCGAGGTGCTTGATGCCGTAGACGGCGGCGCCCATCGCGCCGAACGAGAGCAGCACGCTGAGCACGTCGATGGGGCCGGGCGCGGGATCGCGGCTCTCGGGGATGAGGATCGGCAGCAGCACGACGAGCGGCACGAGCACCGGCACCGCGAGCAGGAACACCGAGCCCCACGCGAAGTGCTCGAGCAGCACGCCGCCGACGATCGGGCCGAGCGCGGCGCCCGCGGCGAAGCCGGACGCCCAGATCGCGATCGCAAGGCGCCGCTCCTCGCGCTCGGTGAAGACGGAGCGAAGCAGCGAGAGCGTCGACGGCATGAGCATCGCCCCGAAGAACCCGAGCGCGGCGCGGGCCGCGATGAGCGCCTCGGACGTCGGCGCGAAGGCCGCCGCGATGGAGACGATCGCGAAGCCGATCGAGCCGATGAGGAGCATCCGGCGACGGCCGAACCGGTCGCCGGCGCTGCCCATCGCGACGAGGAGTGCCGCGAGGACGAGCGGGTAGGCGTCGATGATCCAGAGCTGCTGCGCAGCGGTCGGGCCGAGGTCGCGTGCGATCGCGGGGAGCGCGAAGCTCAGCACGGTGTTGTCGACGGCGACGAGCAGCACGGGCAGCATGAGCACCGCGAGCGCGACCCAGCGACGCGTGGCCGCCCGACGACCGCCCCGCGGCGCGCGGCCGGGGTCGGGGCGAACTGCGGATGCCGCGGCGTCCGTCGTCGCGCCTCGGCGGGTCGCATCGGGTGCGGTCGTGTCGATGGTGGTCGTGCGGGGTTCGTTCGTCATGTCGGGGTCCTATTACTGTACCGGCTGGACGGTAGAGTATCAGATGCCGCCGACCGTTCCCCTCGCTACCATCGGAGCCATGAGCCGACCCCCCGCCGCCCGCGACGCCGTCCTCGACGCCTTCGAGCGACTGCTCATCGACGGCGGCGTTCGCGCGGCGACGCTCGACGCGACCGCGCGCGCCGCCGGCGTCTCCAAGGGCGGGCTGCTCTACCACTTCGCCAGCCGCGACGCGCTCATCGAGGGCGTGCTCGAACGCTTCTCGCGCCTCGTCGACGACGACATCGACGTGCTCGAGCGGGCGCCCGAGGGTGCGATCGCGTACTACGTGCGCAGCTCGGTCTCCCAGGACTCACCGCTCGAGCGCGCGGGCGTCGCCGCCGCGCGGCTCGCACAGGCCGGCAGCGCGCCCGCGGTGCGGACGATCCGCGACGTCCGCGACCGATGGCTGCGCGCCATCCGCCGCCGCGTGCCCGACCCGACGATCGCCCTCGCAGTGACGCTCATCGGGGACGGGCTCTACTACGACTCGGCACTGCACGGCGTCGACCCCGAGATCGGCGTCGACGCACCGCACGGCGCCGACATGGACGCGCTCGTGGCGCTCCTCGAGCGGCTCGCGCACGGCGCGCCGAGCGAGTGAGCGCCGCCCCGCGGCATCCGCCTCGGACTAGGACTCGGTGATGTCGACCTCGACGAGGATGTCGGCCGCGATCGCGTCGCGCACCCGGTCGAGCACCTCGGTCGGCACCGGCGAGTCGACCGTGAGCACCGACAGCGCCTGGCCGCCCGCCTCGCGACGCGCGATCTGCATGCCGGCGATGTTGATGCCCGCCTCGCCGAACTCGCTGCCGTAGACGGCGACGATGCCCGGGCGGTCGGTGTAGAGCATGACGATGTGGTGGTCGGCGATCGGCACCTCGACGTCGTAGCCGTTGATGCCGACGAGCTTCTCGATCTGCTTCGTGCCGGTGAGCGTGCCCGAGACCGACACCTGCGTGCCGTCGGCGAGCGCGCCGCGGAGCGTGATGACGTTGCGGTACTCGGGGCTCTCGGCATCCGCGATGAGGCGCACGGCGACGCCGCGCTGCTCAGCCAGGAGCGGCGCGTTGACGTACGAGACCGACTCGCTGACGACGTTGGTGAACACGCCCTTCAGCGCGGCGAGCTTCAGCACGCTCACGTCGTAGTCGACGAGTTCGCCGTGCACCTCGACGTCGAGGCTCTCGAGCGGCCCCTGCGCGAGGCCCGCGAAGAGCTGGCCGAGCTTCTCGACGAGCGGGATGCCGGGGCGCACGTAGGGGTCGATGACGCCGCCGGCGACGTTCACGGCGTCGGGCACCAGCTCGCCCGCGAGCGCGAGGCGCACGGACTTCGCGACCGAGATGCCGGCCTTCTCCTGCGCCTCGTCGGTCGAGGCGCCGAGGTGCGGCGTGACGACGACGTTCGAGAGCGCGAGGAGCGGCGACTCCTTCGGCGGCTCCTGCACGAAGACGTCGAGGCCGGCGCCCGCGATCGTCTTCGCGACGAGGGCGTCGTGCAGCGCGTCCTCGTCGATGAGGCCGCCGCGCGCGACGTTCACGACGTAGGCCGTGGGCTTCATCTTCGCGAGCTGCTCGGCGCCGATCATGCCGGTCGTCTCCGGCGTCTTCGGCATGTGGATCGTGATGAAGTCGCTCTGCTCGAGGAGCTCGTCGAGCGTCACCGTCTGCACGCCGAGCTGCTGGGCACGCGCGGCCGTGATGTACGGGTCGTATGCGATGACCTCGACGCCGAACGCCTGCAGGCGCGCGGCGATGAGGGCGCCGATGCGGCCCAGGCCGATGATGCCGACCGTCTTCTCGTAGAGCTCGGTGCCGGTGTAGGCCGAGCGCTTCCACTCCCCCTGCGCGAGCGCCGAGTGCGCGGCCGGGATGTGACGCGCGAGGCTCAGGATGTGGCCGACCGTGAGCTCGGCGGCCGAGATGATGTTCGAGGTCGGGGCGTTCACGACCATGACGCCGGCCGTCGTGGCCGACTTGATGTCGACGTTGTCGAGGCCCACGCCCGCGCGGGCGATGACCTGCAGCTTCGGCGCCGCGGCGATGGCCTCGGCGTCGACCTTCGTGGCCGAGCGGACGAGGATGGCGTTGGCGTCGGCGAGCGCGGCGAGCAGCGCCGGACGGTCGGTGCCGTCGACGTTGCGGACCTCGAAGTCGGGCCCGAGGGCGTCGACGGTGGCGGGCGAGAGTTCTTCGGCGATCAGCACGACCGGCTTCGACACGGACGGGTCCTCACTGCGATTGGGGATGCGGTGCGCGCACCGCGGGACGTCGCGCCGGCGTCGTCGGGGCGCGGATGACGCGGCCAGCCTACTTCAGGGGCATCACGCCGCCCGAATCGTGTGACGCGCGCAGACGAGCAGGCCGGTCGGGCGAGGCTGCTCAGGCGAGCAGCGCGCCCGGCCCGAACATGACCAGGATGTCGAGGTACAGCGCGGCGGAGACCGCGAGCCCCGCCAGGTACAGCGCCGCCTGGACGACCGCGCTGCGCCGCCGCCCGATGAGGAACGCGATCGCGAAGAGCGCCACCGGCAGGAGGATCGCGAGGATGAGCACGATCCACCCCGTCGCACTGAGCGTCGTGCCGAGCGTCGACGCGACGCCCGCCATGCCGACGAGGTTGCCCACGGCCTCCCACGCGTCGTACGCGAAGAACAGCCCGAACACGATCGCGAGTGTGAGCTCGAGCCAGAACGGGGTCCGGCGTGTCGGCGGGCTCTCCACACTGGGCTCGGTCGTGTCGTCTGCGGGGCCGGTGCGGGCGCGCCGGGTGTTCGGTTCGGTGGAGTCGGGCTCGGTGCTCATGCGGTCACCCCCGCAACGAACGGCACGGGCAGGAGGACGACGGCGCCGACCGCGAGCCACGTGAATCGCAGCGGGACGCGTCCGCGCGTGAGCGCGAACGTCGCCCCGAACCAGAGCGCCGGCGCGAGCACCGCGAGCCACAGCCCCAGTGCGAACATGAACTGCCCGACCGGGTCGGTCGCGGGGTTCGTGACGCGCAGCGCCGTGAGGATCCAGCCCAGCGTGTACAGCAGGAACGCGCCGCCGAAGACGCCGAGCAGCACGAGCTCGGCCGACCCGATCTGCGAGATCCGGTCGTCGTGGGCGGGCCCGTCCTCCGCGGTCGCCACGTCGCCGTCCGAACGAGCGGATGCCGCGGCATCCGTCGTCTCGTCGTCGCCATCGACGATCGCGTCGCCGGCCGCCGTCGGCTCGCCGACCCGCTTCCACCCCGGCGCGAGCGTCGCGTCGTCGTCGCCCTCCCAACGGAGGGCCTCGTCATCGTCGCCGTTGCGGCTCATTCCATCACCCTACCGACGGCGGGGCCGGCCGGAGCCGACCCCGCCGTGGGGGTGCGACGAAGGACGCGCGAGGAGCGCCGCGTCAGCGAGCGACCTCGCCGTCGACGTAGTCGTCCTCGTCGACCTGGGTCCACGCGAAGAGCTTGCGCAGCTCGCGACCCGTGGTCTCGATGGGGTGGCCCTCGCCCTTGGCGCGGAGCTCGAGGAACTCCTTGGCGCCGTTGTCCTGGTCGTCGATGAAGCGCTTCGCGAACGCGCCCGACTGGATGTCGGCGAGCACGGCCTGCATGTTCTCCTTGACGTGGGGGTCGATGACGCGGGGGCCGGAGACGTAGTCGCCGTACTCCGCCGTGTCGGAGACCGACCAGCGCTGCTTCGAGATGCCGCCCTCCCACATGAGGTCGACGATGAGCTTCAGCTCGTGGAGCACCTCGAAGTAGGCGATCTCGGGCTGGTAGCCGGCCTCGGTGAGGGTCTCGAAGCCGTACTGCACGAGCTGCGAGACGCCGCCGCAGAGCACGGCCTGCTCGCCGAACAGGTCGGTCTCGGTCTCTTCGGTGAAGGTCGTCTTGATGACGCCGGCGCGGGTGCCGCCGATGGCCTTGGCGTACGACTTCGCGAGGTCCCAGGCGGTGCCCGAGGCGTCCTGCTCGACGGCGATGATGTCGGGGATGCCGCGGCCCGCGACGAACTCGCGACGCACGGTGTGGCCGGGCGCCTTCGGCGCGACGAGGATCACGTCGACGCCCTCGGGGGCCTCGATGTAGCCGAAGCGCACGTTGAAGCCGTGGCCGAAGACGAGCGTGTCGCCCTGCTTCAGGTTGTCCTTGACCGACTCGGCGTAGATGTGGCGCTGGAACTGGTCGGGCGCGAGGATGACGACGACGTCGGCCCAGGCGGCGGCGTCCGCGACGCTCTTGACCTCGAAGCCGGCCTCCTCGGCCTTCTGGGTCGACTTCGACCCCTCCTTGAGCCCGATGACGACCTCGACGCCCGAGTCGCGGAGGTTCTGCGCGTGCGCGTGGCCCTGCGAGCCGTAGCCGATGACGGCGACCTTCTTGCCCTGGATGAGCGAGAGGTCGGCGTCCTTGTCGTAGTAGATCTCAGCCATTGCGGTTCTTTCTCCTTGGGTGGGGTTCAGGTGACGGATGCCCCGGCGCGGCGCCGCGGCATCCGCTGGTCAGTTCTTGAAGACGCGTTCGGTGATGGACTTGCCGCCGCGCCCGATGGCGAGGAGGCCCGACTGGGCGATCTCCTTGATGCCGTAGGGCTCGAGGACCTTCAGGAGCGCGTTGGTCTTGCCGGAGTCGCCGGTGACCTCGATCACGAGCGCGTCGGTCGAGACGTCGACGACGCGGGCGCGGAAGAGGTTCACCGCCTCGAGGACGGCCGAGCGGGTCGTGTTGTCGACGCGGACCTTGATCAGCAGGTGCTCGCGCTGCACCGACTGCGTCGGGTCGAGCTCGACGATCTTGATCACGTTGACGAGCTTGTTCAGCTGCTTCGTGACCTGCTCGAGGGGCAGGTCTTCCACGTCGACGACGACCGTGATGCGGCTGAGGCCGTCGATCTCGGAGTGGCCGACCGCGAGCGACTCGATGTTGAAGCCGCGCCGCGCGAAGAGCCCCGCGACGCGGGTCAGCAGGCCGGGCTTGTCCTCGACGAGGAGGGAGAGCACGTGGGTCGACATGTTCAGTCCTCCTGGCTGAAGGCCGGCGAGTGGTCGCGGGCGTACTGGATGTAGGAGTTGGAGACGCCCTGCGGGACCATCGGCCACACCATGGCGTCGGCGGAGACGACGAAGTCGATCACGACCGGGCGGTCGTTGGTCGCCAGTGCGAGCTTGATCGCGTCGTCGACCTCCTCCTCCTTCGTGACCCGGATGCCGAGTGCGCCGTAGGCCTCGGCCAGCTTCACGAAGTCGGGCACACGCGCGGTGTCGTGCCCGGTGTTCAGGTCGGTGTTGGAGTACCGGCCGTCGTAGAACAGGGTCTGCCACTGGCGGACCATGCCGAGCGAGGAGTTGTTGATGACCGCGACCTTGATCGGGATGTCGTTCAGGGTGCAGGTCGCGAGTTCCTGGTTCGTCATCTGGAAGCAGCCGTCGCCGTCGATCGCCCACACGGTGCGGTTCGGCTCGGCCACCTTCGCGCCCATCGCCGCGGGGACCGCGTAGCCCATGGTGCCGGCGCCGCCGGAGTTCAGCCACGAGTTCGGGCGCTCGTACTTGATGAACTGCGCCGCCCACATCTGGTGCTGGCCGACGCCCGCGGCGTAGACGCCCTCGGGGCCGGTCAGCTCGCCGATCCGCTGGATCACGTACTGCGGTGCGAGCAGGCCGTCGGAGGTCGGCGCGAAGCCGAGCGGGTACTCGGTGCGGAGGCCGTCGAGCGTGGCCCACCACTCCTCGAGGTCGGGCGCGCCGGCCTTCGTGACCTCGCGGTACGCCGCGGTGAGGTCGACGAGCACCTCCTTCGCGTCGCCCACGATGGGCACGTCGGCGGCGCGGATCTTGCCGATCTCGGCCGGGTCGATGTCGACGTGGACGACCTTCGCGTCGGGTGCGAAGAGCGCGGCCTTGCCGGTCACGCGGTCGTCGAAGCGCGCCCCGAGCACGATGAGCAGGTCGGACTCCTGCAGGGCGAGCACGGCCGGGACCGTGCCGTGCATGCCCGGCATGCCGAGGTGCTGCCGGTGCGAGTCGGGGAACGCGCCGCGCGCCATGAGCGTCGTGACGACGGGCGCGTTCGTCGCCTCGGCGAGGGCGGCGAGCTCGTCGGAGGCGCCGGCGCGGATGATGCCGCCGCCGACGTAGAGCACGGGGCGCTTGGCCTCGGCGATGAGCTGCGCGGCGGCGAGCACCTGCTTGCCGTGGGCCTTCGTGATCGGGCGGTAGCCGGGCAGGTCCATCTTCGGCGGCCACGAGAACGCGAACGTCGCCTGCTGCGCGTCCTTCGTGATGTCGACGAGCACGGGGCCGGGGCGACCGGTCGAGGCGATGTGCGCCGCCGCGGCGATCGTCGCCGGGATCTCCTCGGCGTTCTTGACGAGGAACGAGTGCTTGGTAATCGGCATCGTGATGCCGACGATGTCGGCCTCCTGGAACGCGTCGGTGCCCATCAGGTTCGAGAACACCTGGCCGGTGATCGCGAGCAGCGGCACCGAGTCCATGTGCGCGTCGGCGATCGCGGTCACGAGGTTCGTCGCGCCGGGGCCCGAGGTCGCGATCGCGACGCCGAGCTTGCCGGTCGAGGAGGCGTAGCCCTCGGCGGCGTGGCCGGCGCCCTGCTCGTGGCGGACCAGGATGTGCCGCAGCCGGCGGCTGTCGAGGAGCGGGTCGTAGACGGGCAGGATCGCACCGCCGGGCAGTCCGAACACGTCGGTGATGCCGATGAGCTCGAGCGATCGCACGACCGCCTCGGCTCCGGTGAGCATCTCGGGCCCGTTCTGGGACTGCGACAGGGTGGCGGGCGATGGCACGGGGTTGGCTTCCGTGGTCATTCGATTCCTGTTCATGGTGATGGTGTGTTCGGGACAGGCGAGTGCCTCAGCCCGTGGTCGCGCCTTCGGCTGCGGAGCGCACGAGCTTGGAGTACTTCGCGAGGACGCCTCGGGTGTAGCGCGGGGGAAGCGGAGCCCAGCCGTCGCGGCGGGCTGCCAGCTCGGACTCGTCGACCAGTAGGTCGATGGAACGAGCCGCGATATCGACCCGAATCAGATCACCATCGCGCACGAAGGCGATCGGACCTGCGTCCACCGCCTCGGGTGCCAGATGGCCGATGCACAGGCCGGTTGTGCCGCCTGAGAATCGACCGTCCGTCAAGAGTAGTACATCTTTTCCGAGCCCAGCGCCCTTGATGGCGGCGGTGATGGCGAGCATCTCGCGCATGCCGGGGCCGCCCTTCGGGCCCTCGTAGCGGATGACGACGACGTCGCCGTGCCTGATCTCGCCCGCGGTGAGCGCGTCCATCGCGGCGCGCTCGCGCTCGAACACGCGAGCGGGGCCCTCGAAGGTCGCCGCGTCGAAGCCTGCGGTCTTGACGACGGCGCCCTCGGGCGCGAGCGAGCCGTGCAGGATCGTGAGGCCGCCGGTCTCGTGGATCGGGTTGTCGAGCGTGCGGAGCACCTCGCCGTCGAGCGGCGCGATGTCCATCTCGGCGAGGTTCTCGGCGAGGGTCTTGCCGGTGACGGTGAGGGCGTCGCCGTGCATGAGTCCGGCGTCGAGGAGGGCCTTCATGAGCACGGGGAGGCCGCCTCGGCGGTCGACGTCGTTCATCACGTACTTGCCGAACGGCTTCAGGTCGCCGATGTGCGGCACCTTCGAGCCGATGCGGTTGAAGTCGTCGAGCGTGAGCTCGACCTCGGCCTCGCGGGCGATCGCGAGCAGGTGCAGCACGATGTTCGTCGAACCGCCGAGGGCCATGCCGACCGCGATGGCGTTCTCGAACGCCTTCTTGGTGAGGATCTGCCGCGCGGTGATGCCCTGCTTCAGCAGTTGGACCACGGCTTCGCCCGAGCGGTGCGCGTAGTAGTCGCGACGGCGGTCGGCCGACGCCGGCGACGCCGAACCCGGCAGCGAGAGGCCGAGCGCCTCGGCGACCGAGGCCATGGTGTTCGCCGTGTACATGCCGCCGCACGCGCCCTCGCCGGGCGCGAACGCGCACTCGATGCGCTTGGCGTCCTCCTCGCTCATCTTGCCCGCCTTCACGGCGCCGACGGCCTCGAACGAGTCGATGATCGTGATGTCCTTCTCGGTGCCGTCGGACAGGCGCACCCAGCCGGGGGCGATGGAGCCCGCGTAGAGGAAGACCGAGGCGAGGTCGAGCCGCGCCGCCGCCATCAGCATGCCGGGGATCGACTTGTCGCAGCCGGCGAGGAGCACCGAGCCGTCGAGGCGCTCGGCCTGCATGACGACCTCGACCGAGTCGGCGATGACCTCGCGCGACACGAGCGAGAAGTGCATGCCCTCGTGGCCCATCGAGATGCCGTCGGAGACCGAGACGGTGCCGAACTGCAGCGGGTAGCCGCCGCCGCCGTGCACGCCCTCCTTCGCAGCCTGCGCGAGGCGGCCGAGCGAGAGGTTGCACGGCGTGATCTCGTTCCACGACGACGCGATGCCGACCTGGGGCTTGTCCCAGTCGGCGTCGCCCATGCCGACCGCGCGGAGCATCCCGCGACTGGTGGTGGCCTCGATGCCATCCGTGACGACGCGACTGCGGGGCTTGGGATCGATCTCCGACATGCGTCGAGTCTACGGGCCGGGCGCGACCCGTTTCGCCGCGTGCCCGGCGCCCGGGACGGCACCCGTTCGCCACGGTGTCGAGCGCGGGGCGGATGCCGCGCCGCGACGTTTCAGCGAGCGGCGTCGCGTGCGTCGGCGATCAGCTCGAGGAGTTCCGCGACGTCGTCGGGCCCCTTCAGCCGGTAGGCGGCGAGGGACTTGCCCTGACCGACCTTCACGCCGACGTCCTCGCCCCCGAGCACGGCGAACGCGTCTTCATCGGTGACGTCGTCGCCGACGTAGATCACCGCGTCGGCGCCGGCGTGCTGGCGCAGCCGCATGAGCGCCTCGCCCTTGTCGCTCGCCCGGACCGCGAACTCGAGCACGTTCTTGCCGGTGCGCGTCGCGAGTCCCGGCAGTGCGCCCTCGACCTGCTCGCGGGCGCTCCGCTGGAGGGCCGCGCCCGCGCTCGCGCCGAGCTTGCGGGTGTGCAGCGCGATGCCCGCGGGCTTGCGCTCGACCCAGGCGCCGTCGGCGGCGGACGCCGCCTCCTCGACGATCTCGATGAGCTGTTCGAGCCTCGTCAGCTCGCCCTCGCGGAGGTCGATGGTCACTCCCCCGCCGTCGAGCTGCAGCTCGACGCCGTGCGACCCGCTGAGGAGCGCGGCCACGGGCGGCTCGGCGACCTCCTTGAGGCTGTCGAGGGCGCGCCCGGAGACGAGCGCCACGCGCGTGTCCTCGTGCTCGGCCATGCGCTCGACGGCCGCCCGAGCGCGCTCGGTGGAACGCGCGTCCTCCGGTCGGTCGACGAGCGGGGCGAGGGTGCCGTCGAAGTCGAGGGCGACGAGCAGCCGCGGCGCCTCGACGAGCCGCCGGACGGCGCCGCGGAGGCCGTCGGGCACGCCCGGCGCGATCTTGCCGACGCCGGTGAGCGTCTCGAGGAAGGTGGCCGACCAGTTCGCGACGTCGTTCTCGATGACGCGCTTGCGGAGCGCGCGCATGCGACGGGCCCGCTCGCGCTTCGGCATCCTCGTCGCCTCCACCATGGCGTCCTTCAGGCCCTCGATGTCGTGCGGGTTCACGAGGATCGCCTGACGGAGCTCGTCGGACGCGCCCGTGAACTCGCTGAGCAGCAGCACTCCGTCGTCGTCGTAGCGGCTCGCCACGTACTCCTTCGCGACGAGGTTCATGCCGTCGCGGAGCGCGGTGACGAGCATGACGTCGGCGGCGAGGTAGAGGGCGGCCATCTCCTTGCGGGGATACCCGTGGTGGAGGTAGGTGATCGCCTGGTGCCCGAGCGTCGAGTAGTCGCCGTTCAGCCGGCCGACCGTGAGCTCGATCTCGTCGCGCAGCTGCCGGTAGGTCTCGACGCGCTCGCGCGACGGGCTCGCGACCTGCACGAGCGTGGCGTGCTCGACCTCGAGCCGCCCGTCGCGCAGCAGCTCGCCGAACGCCTTCATGCGGTGGCGGATGCCCTTGGTGTAGTCGAGGCGGTCGACGCCGAGCATGACGACATCGGGGTCGCCGAGGCTGCGACGGATGGCGCGGGCGCGCTCCTGCACCTCGGGCGTGCGGGCGAGCTCCTCGAAGGCCGCCGCGTCGATCGAGATCGGGAAGTGGCGGGCGACCACGTGCCGCACCGTGCCGTCCTCCTCCGGGACGTCGACCACGGTGCCGCGCGTCTTGTAGCCGAACAGGCGCCGGACCGCGCGGGTGAAGTTCCCGGCATCCGCCGCGCGCTGGAAGCCGATCACGTCGGCGCCCAGCAGGCCCTCGACGACCTGCCGCCGCCACGGCAGCTGCGAGTAGATGCCGTACGCGGGGAACGGGATGTGGTTGAAGAAGCCGATGACGAGGTCCGGCCGGGCCTCGCGCAGCATGCGCGGCACGAGCTGCAGCTGGTAGTCCTGCACCCAGACGACGGCGCCCTCGGCGGCGGCCGCGGCCGCGGCGTCGGCGAAGCGGCGGTTCACGGCGACGTACGCCTCCCACCACTCGCGGTGGAAGCTGGGCGGCGCGATGACGTCGTGGTAGAGCGGCCAGAGGGTGTCGTTCGAGAAGCCCTCGTAGTACTCCTCGATCTCGTCGGCCGAGAGCGGGACGGGCACGATCGAGATGCCGTCGTGCTCGAAGGGCGCGAACTCGCGGTCGGCGACGCCGGCCCAGCCGACCCACGCGCCGTCGTTGGCGCGCATCACGGGTTCGAGGGCGGTGACGAGCCCGCCGGGCGACGCCTTCCACTGCGTGTCGGGCCCCTCGCCGCCGACGTAGTCGACGGGCAGGCGGTTGCTGACCACGACCATGTCGTAGATCGGATCGATGCCGGGCTGGGGCTCGGTCTCGGAGTCGGTCGCGGGCTTCACGTCGTCGGATCCTCCTGGCGGCTCGCGAATCAGGCTAACAGTCGAAGGTCCCCACCCGATCCCCAGCCGTCGGGGCTAGACTTCGAGCCTCATGATCCGTATCGGTATGAGCACCACCTGCGTGTACCCACTCGAACCCGAGCACGCCTTCCGCATCGCGAAGGATGCCGGGTTCGACGGCGTGGAGATCATGGTCTCGCAGGAGGCGACGACACAGGATCCCGTGGCGCTGAACGAGATGTCCGAGCGCTACGGCCTCCCGATCCTCTCGATCCACGCCCCGGTGCTGCTGCTCACGCACTTCGTGTGGGGCCGCGACCCGCGCGTCAAGCTCGCCCGCACGGCCGAACTCGCGAAGGCCGTGGGCGCCGACAGCGTCGTCGTCCACCCGCCGTTCCGCTGGCAGGCGAGCTACGCGCTCGAGTTCCTCTCGATCGTGCGCACCCTCTCCGAGGAGCACGGCGTCGAGATCGCGGTGGAGAACATGTTCCCGTGGCGCGCCGCCGGCCGGAACATGAAGGCGTACGCGCCCGGCTGGGACCCGCGTCAGATGGACTGCGACGCGGTGACGCTCGACTTCTCGCACGCCGCGCTGTCGGGCACCGACAGTCTGCAGCTCGCCACCGACCTCGGCGAGCGCCTGCGTCACGTGCACCTCTGCGACGGGTCGGGGGCGATCGGCGAGGGCCAGATCTTCGACGAGCACCTGCTGCCCGGTCGTGGCAGGGAGCCCGTCGCGGAGGTGCTCCGCATGCTCGCCGACCAGGGCTGGAACGGCTCGATCGTCGCCGAGGTCAACACGCGCAAGGCGAAGACCGAGTCCGAGCGGCTGGAGATGCTGCGCGAGACCGTCGCGTTCGCGCGCGAGCACACGGCGGTCGATGCGGCCGAGCCGGCGGCCGAGCCCGCGAGCGCCTCGCCGCTGCGCCGCGTCATCGACGCGATCATCCCCGGACGCCACGCGTAGGGGCTGCTGACGCCACGAGGCCGCGCCTCGGCATCCGCCCCGTCGCTCGGGCGATCACCGATGTCGCGCCGCGGCGTCCGCCCCATCGCGCGATCCACTGAAGCGCGGCGACGCCGGGCGTGAACCTCGACGCCGCCGCGCCGACGGTCAGGCGGTGACCGTCGCGAGCCGCGGTGCCGAGCGGATGCTCCGGCGTCGGGCGACCACGATCGCAGTGCCCACCGTCCCGACCACGCCGAAGAGCACGAGCGCGCCCGTCGCGGCCCAGACCCCGGATCCACCGGCACCCGACACGATGAGCTGCATGCCCTGCACCGCCCAGGTCAGGGGCAGGAACGGGCTGATCGCCTGGTACGGGCCGCTCACGATCTCGAGCGGGTAGACGCCGCCGGATGCCGCGAGCTGGAGCACCACGAGCACCAGCGAGACGACCGTGCCGATCCGGCCGAGCCACGCGCTGAGGAACGCGTGGATGGCCGTGAACACGACCGCGAGCAGGGCCGAGAAGGCGAGCGTCTGCGGCAGCAGCGACCAGTCCACGCCGAGCACGGTGTGCATGAGCAGCACCACGGCGGCCGCCTGCGCGAGTCCGACGAGCGAGCCGCGGAACAGCGTGCGGGCGACGAGCCGGCCGGTCGGCGCGGTCGACTCGAGCGCCTCGCGTCGGAACGGCCGGAAGACGAGGAACAGCGTCATCGCGCCGAGCCACAGCCCGATCGGGCCGATGAGCATGGCGACCACCTCGCCGAACGTGGAGATCTCGTTCGCCCGCGTCGCCTCGGTGACGACGGGCTCGGCGACGACGCCGGCGGTCTCCTCGGGGTCGAGCCCCTCGAGCGCCGACGTGCCCTCCGCCCCCTGCGCGAGGCCGTCGGCGAGCTCGCCCGTGCCGTCGGCGAGGTCGGCCGCACCGTCGGCGGATGCCGCGGCGCCGTCGCTCAGCTGGGTGAGGCCGCTCGCGATGCCGCTGACGCCCGACGCGAGGCCGTCGGCGCCGTCGCGCAGCGCGGGCGAGCCGGCCGCGGCCTGGGCCGCGCCGCCGGAGAGCTGCGAGATGCCGGACTGCAGTCCGTCGATGCCCGATCCGGTGCCGGAGACGAGCGCCGCGCCGCCCGCGGCGAGCTCGTCGAACCCGGTCGCGGTGCCCGCTCGAAGCTGATCGCCTCCGGCGCCGAGCTTCGCGAAACCGTCGGCCGTTCCGGCCTGGAGCTGGTCGCCGCCGGCGACGAGCTGGTCGAAGGTCGTGTCGGTGCCGGCGATGAGGTCGGCGCCGCCGTCGGCCGCGGCGTGGACACCCGCCACGTACTTCGCGATCGCCGCCTGGAGCGCGGCGCCGCTGGGGTCGGCCGCGAGCAGCGCAGGAACGGATGCCGCGAGCTGGTCGCCGCCGGTCGCGAGCTGGTCGATGCCGTCGACGTAGTCCGACGTGCCCTGCGACAGGCCATCACCCGCGAGGCCGATGCCGTCGACGTACGACGCGATGCCCGCATCGATACCCGTTCCCGCGGAACGCACGCCCGCGACGTACTGCGCGATGCCGTCGTCGATCCCCGCGCCGGCCTGCGCGACGCCGCCGACGTACTGCGAGACGCCCGAGGTGATGCCGTCGAGTCCGCCGGCCTCGGCGTCGAGCGTGCCGAGCCCGCCCGCGAGCTGCTCGACGCCCGACGTGTACTGCCCGACGCCCGACGCGTACGCGGCGGCACCGTCGGCGGCCTCCGCGCTGCCGTCGGCCGCCGAGCCGATGCCCCCGGCGAGCTGGTCGAGCCCGCCGGCGAGCGAGTCCGCGCCGTCGGCGAGCCGCCCCGCGCCATCCGCCGCATCGCCGAGCGAGCCGCCGACCTGCACGAGGTTGCCGTAGAGCCCCTCGAGGTACTGCGTCGTGAGCTCGTGCCCGAACGTCGTCGCGATCGCGTCGCCCACGGTCGAGCCGATCGCGCCCGCCAGGTAGCTGTGCGAGTCGTCGGTGCGGATGTCGAGCGCCGCGGTCGTCGGCGCGTCGCCGGCCAGCGAGGTGACCGACGCCGAGAAGTCCGCCGGGATGGTGAGCACCGCGTATGCCTCGCCGTCGGCGAGCTTGGCGGCGGCCTCCTCGTCGTTCGAGATCGTCCAGTCGAAGCCGGTGTCGCCGTCGCCGGTGAGCTCGGTCACGAGCAGGCGTCCGGCGAGCACGGGCTGCTCCTCGCCGTCGGGCGTGGTCGTGGTGACCATCTCGTCGTTGTTGACGACGATCGCGGGAATCGTGTCGAGGCGTTCGTCGGCGCCGCCGACCGCGCCGGCGACGAGGCCGGCGACGGCGAGCGGAACGGCGATCACGGCCGCGAGCAGCGCGGCGCGGCGTCCTCGGCGGCGGGCCGCGGGCGCGGCCTGGGCGGGGGCGTCGGTGCGGGTCATCGGAGTGCCTCCATCGGGCGGGTGGCGAGGTCGATCGAGCGGATGCCGCGGGGCTCGAGCGCCGCGGTGGCGGCGTCGAGGTCGGCATCGGGGTCGGCGGTCGCGATGAGCACGACGCCGGGCGGGACGATGCGGTCGAGGGCCGTCCAGGCGGCCGCCGATCCGGAGAGTCCGTCGAAGTCGACGACGACGGCACGGGGGTGCTCGGCGAGCGCCGCCGACACCGTCACGAGCAGGCGGTCGAGCGCGTCGAGCGCCGCGATCGGCGTGTCGGGATCGATGGCGCGCGAACGACGCGAGACGTCGTCGAGGCGTGCGACGCGCGCGTCCGCGACGCGCCGCAGCGCGGCGTCGACGGCCGATCGGGTCGAGTCGAGGCGGTACCACGCGCGGGTCGCGTCGGCACGCGCGGCGATGAGTTCGCCCGCGCTGCCCGCGGCGGCGGCATCCGCTGCCCCATCGGCGATCGCGACGCGACGCATGACCGTGCCGGCGTCGATCGGGAGCGGGGCGTCGAGCACCGCGAGTCGCCCGCCCGCCGGGAGGACGCGCCCGGCGAGGGTCGCCGCGACGAGACGGCGCTCGGCCGGGTCGCCGAGCACGACGAGGGCGCCGCCCCGGGGAACGCTCACCGAGATCGGGCCGATCGGCGCCTTCGGGTCGCCGACGAGCAGGCCGTCGGCGAGCACGTCCGCGTTCCGGGCGGCCGCCCACTCCGACTCGGCGAGGTGGGCGCGCAGGCCCTCGCCCTCGATGTCGACGTCGGGGAGGATGCGACCGAGCCACTTCGGCAGCCACCAGGCGCCTCGGCCGGCGAGCGCCATCGCGGCGGGGACCAGGGTCATCCGCACCAGGAACGCGTCGAACGCGACGCCCACGGCGAGTGCGAACGCGATGCCCTTGATCACTCCCGTGCCCTCGGGCACGAACGCGAAGAAGACGAAGAACATGATGAGCGCCGCCGCCGTCACCACGCGCGCAGCGTGCTGGAAGCCGTGCACGATCGACGTGCGCGGATCGCGGGTCTTCACGAACTCCTCGCGCATGCCGGAGACCAGGAACACCTCGTAGTCCATGGCGAGGCCGAAGAGCACCGCCATGAGCAGGATCGGCAGGAAGCTGAGGATGGGCCCCGGCTCGACGTGCATCAGGTCGGCGAGCCATCCCCACTGGAAGACCGCGACCGTGAGGCCGATCGCGCCGAACGCCGAGAGCAGGAAGCCGAGCGCGGCCTTCACCGGCACGAACAGCGAGCGGAACACCACGAGCAGCAGGATCACCGAGAGGCCGACGACGATGAGCGCGAACGGCACGAGCGCGTCGTTCAGCCGTTGCGAGATGTCGATCGAGACGGCGGTGTAGCCGGTCACGGCGATCGGCGTGCCGAACTCGTCGACGATGTCGTCCTCGAGGGCGCGGATGTCCTGGACCACCTGCTTGGTCTCGGGATCGGTCGGCGCCGACTCGGGGATCACCTGGATGATCGCCGTGTCGACCGTCTCGTTCGGCAGGCCCTGCCCGACGTACGCCACGCCGTCGACGTCGGCGAGCCGGTCGCCGATCGCGTCGAGGTCGCCGAAGATGTCGGTGGTCTGCGTGATGTCGACCGTGACGATGAGGGGGCCGTTGTAGCCGGGGCCGAAGCCCGCCGCGATCATGTCGTACGCTTCGCGCTGGCTCGTGCCCTCCTCGCCCTGCCCGCCGGACAGGTTGAGGTCGAGGCTCGCAGCGGGAACCGCGGCCGCTCCGAGGAGGCCGACGACGAGCAGCACGAAGACGACGGGCGCCTTCAGCACCGTGTCGACCCAGCGGCGACCCATGGTCCGCTTGCCGGAGTCGTCCGAGGCGACCGCGCGACGCTGGGCGCGGCTGCCGGGCTTCGGGGCGAGTCGGCCCTTCGCGAGGCCGAGGAGGGCGGGCAGCAGTGTGGTCGCGCCGAAGACCGCGATCAGCACGGCGAAGGCGGCGCCGACGCCCATCACGCTGAGGAACGGGATGCCGACGACGAGGAGGCCGAGGAGCGCGATGATGACGGTGAGCCCCGCGAACACGACCGCACCGCCCGCGGTCGCGACGGCCTCCGCCGCGCTCTCCTCTGGATCCATCCCGCGTGCGAGCTGGGTCCGGTGGCGGGACAGGATGAACAGCGCGTAGTCGATGCCGACCGCGAGGCCGATCATGACCGCGAGCATGGGTGCGGTGCTCGACACGGTCGCGAACGCCGCGACCAGCGAGATGCCGCCGAAGGCGGTGCCGACGCCGACGAGCGCGGTGAGCAGCGGCATCCCCGCAGAGAGCAGCGAGCCGAACGTGATGAGCAGCACGACGCCCGCGAAGATCACGCCGAACGCCTCGGTGATGGTCAGGCCGAACGTGGTCTCCTGGAACACCTCGCCGCCGAAGGCGACCTCGAGGCCGGCATCGCGGCCCACGTCTCCGGTGGCGAGCACGGCGTCGATCTGGTCCTGCGTGACATCCGTCACCTGACCGTCGAACTGCACCTGGATGTACGCCGTGCGGGCGTCGTCGGAGACCTGGTCGCCGGCGAACTCGTCGAACGGGCCGAGCACGCTCGCGACGCCGTCGACGTCTTCGAGCTCGGCCTCCATGTCCTCGATCGCGCCGCGGTACGGCTCGTTCTCGACGGAGTCGCCGTCGGGCGCCTCGACGACGGCCTTCGCCGATGCGCCGGCGGTCTGCGGGAAGACGGCGGCGAGCTGGTCGATCGCGTCCTGGGACTCGGTGCCCGGGATCGCGTACGACTCCTGGAGCTGGCCGCCGAGGCCGATGCCGGCGCCGACGAGGCCGCCGAGGGCGATCACCCAGGCGACGATGACGACCCAGGCGCGGCGGTAGGCGAAGCGTCCGATGCGGTGCAGGAGGAGGGCCACGGTTCTCTCTCAGTTGCTGGGGGTCTGGGCGGGGGTTCGTGCGGGCGTGAGGATGTCGGCGATGATCCGGCGCAGGGCGTCGCGGAGTTCCTCGTCGGTGGGCAGCGTCGACTCGTCGGCGTAGGTGCGACCCGCGGTGAGCAGGAAGGCGGCGCCGCCGATCGCGATGCCGAAGCGGACCTGGTCGTCGACGCTCTCGCGCTCCTCGCAGACGGCGGCGGCGAGGCGGCGGACCGCCACGTTCGCGCGGTCGATGACGGGCAGTCCCGAGAGGCTCGGGCCCTGCGCGAGGAAGACGTGCACGGCCTCGCGGTGCTCGAGGAGCAGGTCGACGACGCGGTCGACGAGCGCGCGCCGGCGGGCCTCGCTGCGACCGCCGCGGCCGGCGAGGAAGAGCTCGAGCACGTCCTCGAACCCCGCCACGGCCGGCTCGATCGCGGCCTCGAGCAGGGCCTCCTTCGACGCGAAGTGGTAGAGCACGCTCGACTTGGAGTACCCGGCCTCGTCGGCGATGTGCTGAAGCGACGTGCCGGCGAAGCCGACCGTCGCGAACTGCTCGAGGGCGGCGTGCATCAACTCGTCGGCGGCGCGCACGCGCGACGTCGTTCTCGCATCGGTGGGCATGACGTCGACGCTAGTTGACCGATCGGTCAGAGTCTGCACGATCGGTCAGACTCGAGGTGTTCTCCCAGTCTCAGCGGCCCGCGTCAACCGGTCGCGCGACCCGATCCCGACGCGATAGCGTTGCGGGATGCGCAAGTACCTCTTCAGTGGAGCGGTCCTGAGTTCGCTGTTCGGCGCGGTCGGGGTCATCCGCGCGACGCAGGCCGGGCCACGCGACTGGAGGCTCGTGCTCATGTGGGTCTCGTGGGCCGCAACCCTCGCCATCGCGATCGGAACGGTCGCCGACGAGCAGAAGCGCCGCGAGCTGGCCGAGTAGCCTCGGCCGCCCGAACCGTCCGCGTCCGACGGCTCCACGCCCCTGCGGCGTGTCCGAGCCCGGGGGGTCGCCGCGTGACGGACACTGGACGAGACGCCGTCCGACGTAGTCCGCCACCCGTTCCGACCGAGAGGACACCGATGTTCCGCCGCTGGCGCCGCGCACGGCTCGCCGCACAGGCCGCAGCCCACACCGCACCCGCGCCCTCGCCCCGCGCAACCGCCGCAGACCTCCGCGGCGAGCACATCTTCGAGCTCGTGAACGCTCGACTCTCGCGGTTCATCGGCCCGGACGGCCAGTGGTCGCTCGTCCGCCGCTCGGCGGACGACTCCGACCGCATCTTCCAGGCGATGCTCACCCACCAGATCGCCGCCGAGGTCACGCGCGCGATCCTCGAGGAGCGCGAGCAGGTCGCCGTCGTCGTCCCGGCCGACGAGACGTCGCACGCCCTCAGCTGGACCCCGGCCCCGCTCGTGATGTGGGCCGACCCGGTCGAGGTCGACGAGACGGATGCCGCGGAGTCGGCGGTCGACGCCGACAACGTCGCCGAACTGGCCGTCGAGGAGCCCGCACGCGCCGCGTGACCCGCGTGATCGGCGTCGTGCGATGAGGTTCGTGGATTCCTTCGTGGACCGCTCCGAGCGCTACTCGCTCGGCGTCGAGCAGGATTCCGACACCGCCTACCTCTCGATCCCGTGTCGAGCAGCCTCACCGACTACGAGGAGTACTACGCGCTGAGCGCCGAGGAGTACTCGGCCTTCGGCGCCGACCCGAACGCGGCGCGCGCCTTCGCGGAGGAGTGCCGACGCCGCGCGCACGACGACCGCCTGATGCTGAAGCCGGGTTGGAATCGCGGCACCCCGAGGTAGCGCAGAAGGCGACGACGGAGCCGGAGACCCGGGCGGCGGCGGCTCCTCCGCTCCAAATTCGGCCGGGGATTCTTGTACGGCCACCTCGCGCGGGGCCTCCCTCGCCGTTCGTAGCGTGAACGACACGGGCATCCCCGCCCCTCACGCCGACCGATGGGAACCGCATGACCGCCGCCCCCAGCCCCGTCGCCGCGCCGGAACGGCGCCGCGTCCGCACCTCCGCCCGCGACCTCGCGCAGATCGCCGTGTTCACGGCGCTCATCGCCGCGCTCGGCCTGCCCGGCGCCCTGTACCTCGGCGGCACCGCGGTCCCGATCACGTTCCAGACGCTCGGCGTCATGCTCGCGGGCGCGATCCTCGGAGCGCGCAAGGGTGCGCTGAGCGTCCTCCTGCTGCTCGTGCTCGTCGCGGCGGGCCTGCCGCTGCTCTCGGGTGGACGAGGCGGCCTCGGCGTCTTCGTCGGCCCGTCGGTCGGCTACCTGGTCGGCTGGATCTTCGGCGCCCTCGTGATCGGCTGGTTCACCGCGCGCCTCCTGCCCCGCTACCGCATCCTGCCCGCGCTCGGCACGACCGCGCTCGGCGGCATCCTCGTCATCTACCTCGTCGGCGTCCCGGTGTTCGCCGCGATCACGGGCACCCCGCTCGGCGTCGCGATCGTCGGATCCGCGGTCTTCCTCCCCGGCGACATCCTCAAGGTCGTCGTGACCGTGCTCGTCGCGAAGGGCGTACACCGCTCGTGGCCGGGGCTCATCGAGCCGCGGCCCTGGCCGTGGAAGCGAGTCGCGGAGGTCCCCTCGACGTGATCGACCGGCTCGGCGCTCACGGCGACCGCATCGCGCTCTCGTTCGGCGGACGGACCGTCCGCTCCGACGAGCTCGCGCGTGCGGTCGCCGCCGTCGAGCTGCCCACGGGTGAGGGGCCGATCGGATGCCGCGCCGACGCCGACCCCGTCGCCGCCATCACCACCGTGCTCGCCGGTCTCGACCGTGGCCGGCCGGTGCTCGTCGGCGGAACGCAGCGCGATGCCGATGGCGTCGCCGAGGACCTGCCGTCGGGCACCGAGCTCGCCCTGACGACCTCGGGTTCGACGTCCCCCGACGGGTCGCCGCGGATCATCGCGCGCACCGCCCGATCGTGGCTCGCGTCCGCCGGCCCCTTGGCCGAACTCGCCGGGCTCGGGCCCGACGACCGCGTCGCGGTGACGGGCCCGCTCATCGCGTCGATGCACCTCTACGCGGCGCTGCATGCGCTCTGGATCGGCGCGTCGGTGACCGACGACGTCGGCGCCGCGACGGCGGTGCACGCCACGCCGACGCGCCTCGCGCGGCTCCTCTCCGCCGAGACGGCACTGCCGCGAACGGCGATCGTCGCGGGCGCGTCCCTCCCGGCCCGCCTCCGCGAGCAGGCGACGGCGCGCGGCATCCGTCTCGTCGAGTACTACGGCGCCGCCGAGCTGTCGTTCGTGCTCGCCGCCCGCCACGAACCGGGCGCCGACGCCGACGCCGGGCTCGCGCCGTTCCCCGGCGTCGAGGTCGACCTGCGACCGGCCGATGCGGGGATCGAGCTGTGGGCGCGATCGCAATACCTCGCCCTCGACGTCGTGGGCGGGCGGATGCGTCGCGACGCCGACGGATTCGCGACGGTCGGCGACCTCGTCGAGCGGACCGCCGACGGCATCCGCGTGCTCGGGCGCGGCGACTCGGCGATCATCACGGCAGGGGCGACGGTGCTCGCGGAGGATGTCGAGGCGCACCTGACGGCACTCCCCGGCGTCCGCGACGCGGCCGTCGTGGGCGAACCGCACGACCTCCTCGGCGAGCGAGTCGTCGCGGTCGTCGAACTCGAGCCCGGCGCCCGGCTCGAGACCGTGGCGGATGCCGCGCGCGCCGCGCTCTCCCCGGTCGAGCTGCCGCGCCGCTGGTTCGCCGCCGCGCTCCCGCGCACCGCGTCGGGCAAGCCCGCGCGCGGACGCCTGCGCGACGCGATCGTCCACGGCCGGCTCGGCACGGGGCATCCGGCGCCTTTCGCTGACGGGAGGCGCGCATGACGCCGGACGACTCGCCGGTGATCGTCGCCGCGCGACGCACCGCCATCGGCACCGCCGGGCGCGGGTTCGCGTCGCACACCGTCGACGCGCTCGCGGCGCCCGTGCTCGCGGCGATCGCCGCCGAGGTCGCGCCCGCGGGCATCGCGATCGACGACGTCGTGCTGGGCAACTGCATGGGCCCGGGCGGCGACCTGACGCGCGTGGCCGCGCTTCGCGCGGGGCTCGGCACCGACGTGCCGGGCGTCACCGTCGACCGGCAGTGCGGGTCCGGGCTCGACGCGGTGATCCAGGCGGCGTCGCGCGTTCGCGCAGGCGATGCCGGGCTCGTGCTCGCGGGCGGCGCCGAGTCGGCCTCGACCGCGCCGCACCGGGCCTGGCCGGACTCCGGCGCACGCTACACGCGCGCACCGTTCGCACCGGGCGGCCTGCCCGATCCCGACATGGGTCCGGCGGCCGAGCATCTCGCCAGGGTGCGCGGCGTCACGCGCGAGCGGCAGGATGCCTGGGCCGCGCGTTCGCACGCGCGCGCCGCCGCCGCACGCGACGCCGGACGGTTCGACGCCGAGGTGGTACCCGTCGACGGCGTCGCCCGCGACGACCGGCCGCGGGCTGCGATGGACGCCGCGATGCTCGCCCGGTTCGCGCCCGCGTTCGGCCTCGCGCCCGGGTCAACCGCTGCGAGCGACGTCGGCGGGGCGAGCGCCCGCGCCGGCACCGTCACCGCCGGCAACTCGTGCGGGTTCTCCGACGGTGCGGCCGCGATGGCCGTGACCACGTCGGAGCTCGCACGCGAGCTCGGCCTGCCCGCGCTCCGCGTCCGCGCGACGGCCGTCGCGGCAGGCGACCCGGCGCTGCCCGGCCTCGGCGCGGCCTGGGCCGGCCACCGCGTGCTCCAGCGCGCGGGATTGACCTCCGCCGACCTCGGGTTCGTCGAGATCACGGAGGCGTTCGCCGCGCAGGTGCTCGCCGTGAGCGACGAGCTCGGACTCGACGAGGAGACGATCTCGGGCGACGGCGGCGCGATCGCGCTCGGCCATCCGTGGGGCGCGTCGGGCGCGGTGCTGCTCGTGCGGCTCGCCGCCCGGATGGCGGCGGCCGACGACGCACGCGCGGGCCTCGCCGCGTGCTCGATCGGCGGCGGGCAGGGCGTCGCGATGATCGTGGAGCGCGTCGCATGAGCGCCATCCGCTTCGACGGCGTCAGCCACCGCTTCGACGACGAGCGCGTCGTCGACGACGTCACCCTCGAGCTCACCGAACGGCGCATCGGCATCGTCGGCGCGAACGGGTCGGGCAAGTCCACGCTCGCGCGCATGGTCAACGGACTGGTCACGCCGACGGCCGGCACCGTGACGGTCGACGGGCTCGACGTCGCACGTCACGGGCGCGAGGTGCGCCGCCGCGTCGGCTTCGTGTTCACGAACGCCGACACGCAGATCGTGATGCCCACGGTCCGCGAGGACGTCGCGTTCACCCTCCGTCGGCACCGGTTGGATGCGCCGACCGCCGCCGCCCGGGTCGACGCGGTGCTCGATCGCTTCGGGCTGGCCGAGCTCGCCGACCGGCCGGCGCATCGCCTGTCGGGCGGGCAGAAGCAGCTGCTCGCCCTGGCCGCCGTGCTCGTCGGCGAACCCGCGATCGTCGTGGCCGACGAGCCGACCACGCTCCTCGATGCGCGCAACGCGCGCCGCATCGCCGAGCACTTCGCGACGCTCGACGAGCAGCTCATCGTCGTCAGCCACCACCTCGAGCTGCTCGAGTCGTTCGACCGGGTCATCGTCATGGAAGCCGGCCGGATCGTCGCCGACGGCGCCCCCGATGACGCGCTCGACGCCTACCGGGCCCTGATCGGGTGATCCGGCCATGATCGGCGTCTTCCATCCCGGCTCCTCGGTGGTGCACCGGATGCCGGCGCTCGCGAAGCTCGGACTGCTGGCGGTCGCGGTGACCGCGACCGCGCTCGTCGGCTCCCTGCCCGGGCTCGGCGTGGTCGCGGCGCTCACGGTCGTGCTCTTCGCGGTCGCCCGGATCCCGCTCCGGGTCGCCTGGCGCCAGGTCTCGCCGATCCTCTGGATCCTCGCCTTCGCCGTGCCCGTGCAGTGGATCTTCGCGGGGTGGGAGGCCGCCGCCACGATGGGCGTGCGGCTCGTGCTCGCCGTCGCCCTCGCCGCCGTCTACACGCTCACGACGCCCGTGTCGTCGACGCTCGACGCGATGCAGGTGCTCCTGCGCCCGTTCGCGAGGTGGATCGACCCGGACCGCGTCGGGCTCGCGCTCGCCCTCGCCATCCGCTGCGTGCCGCTGCTCGCCGACCTCGTGCGCGAGGTGCTCGAGGCGCGCAAGGCGCGCGGCGCGGAGGGGTCGCCCACGGCGCTCGCGGTCCCGGTCATCGTGCGGACGCTCCGCACCGCCGACCACCTGGGCGAGGCGCTCATGGCGCGCGGCGTCGACGACTAGGTGTCGGCCGACTCGTTGCCCGTCTCGAGCACATCGCCGGCGGGGAGCTCCCGGTGGCCCCCGAACTGCAGCCGCATCGCGGAGAGCAGCTGGTTGGCGTAGCGGTCGTCCTCCCGCGAGGCGAAGCGCTCGAACAGCGCGGCCGCGAGCACCGGCGCGGGCACGCCCGTGTCGACCGCCGCCTTGACCGTCCACCGACCCTCCCCGGAGTCGGACACCCGGCCGGCGAGTCCGTCGAGCGTCGGGTTCTCGGCGAGGGCGGCGGCGGTGAGGTCGAGCAGCCACGACGAGATCACGGATCCCCGGCGCCAGAGCTCGGCGACGGCCGGCGTGTCGATCGTGAACTGGAAGAACTCGGGCTCCTCGAGCGGCGCGATCTCGGCCGAGTGCTCCTCGGGGCGGAGCCCCGCATCCGCGTTCTTCAGGATGTTCAGTCCTTCGGCGAGCGCGGCCATGATGCCGTACTCGATGCCGTTGTGGACCATCTTCACGAAGTGCCCGGCTCCCGACGGTCCGCAGTGCAGGTACCCGCGCTCCTCCGGCGCGAGCTCGCCGGTGCGGCCGGGCGTGCGCTCGATGTCGCCCGGCCCGGGCGCGATCGACCGCAGGATCGGCTCGATCCGGGCCACCGTCTCGTCGGGACCGCCGACCATCAGGCAGTAGCCGCGTTCGAGGCCGAACACGCCGCCGCTCGTGCCGGCGTCGACGTAGTGGATGCCGGAGGGCATCAGCGCCCGGGCGCGGCGCACGTCGTCGCGGTAGTTCGAGTTGCCGCCGTCGATGATGACGTCGCCGGCGTCGAGCACCGCGGCGACCTCGTCCACGAGCTTCCCGGTGATCCCCGCGGGGACCATCAGCCACACCGTCCGCGGCGCATCGAGCTTCGTCGCGAGGTCCGCGATGCTCTCGGCACCGGTCGCCCCCTCGGCCACGAGCGCCGCCACGGCGCTCGGATCGACGTCGTACACGACGCAGTCGTGCCCGTCCCGCATGAGTCGGCGCACGATGTTCGCGCCCATCCGCCCCAGTCCCACCATCGCGATCTGCATCAGCCATCCCCCGTCGCTCTGCCGACGCGGATCGCTCGGTCCGGCCGGCGCGGTCACGCGGCAGTCTAGGGCCGCTCACCGGAGCGCCGCACGCGCTGCGCGATCGATCCCCGGCAACGCCGACGCGCGCCGGGGCGATGTCCGCGGCCCCCGGCAGACTGGTCCGCGGCGGCCCCTTCCCCGCCGTCCCCACGCCGACCCGACGGCCGACCCCCTGGAGCACCACCCCCGATGATGGGCATCACCCATGCCACGAGCGGCGCGGCCGCCTGGCTCGCGATCACCGGAACCATGCCGATCGTCACCGCCGGCGCCTACCCGCTCGATCCGGTCGGCGTGCTCGCCGGCACCGCGGTCTGCGCGGGCGCCACGCTGCTGCCCGACGCCGACCACCACAGCGCCACGATCGCGCACTCGGTGCCCGTGCTCGGCCGGCTGGCGACGGGTGTGGTGGGCGCGGCGTCCGGCGGCCACCGGCAGGGCGCCCACTCGCCCGTCGGAGTGCTCGTGACCTTCGCCGCGGCGTGGGCGCTGACCCTCGTGGCGTTCCCGATCGACCCGCTCGGCACGCTCGCGATCGGCGCGGGCGCCGGCACCGCCGCGCTCACCGCGTTCGGGTTGAAGGCGCGTGCGCTCGTCCGGTCGTGGCCCGCCGCGTGGGCGATCGGCGCCCTGCTCGGCGCGTTCATCGTCGTGTTCGCCCCCGAGCAGGTCGCGTGGTTCCCCCTGGCGGTGCTCGTCGGGTTCGTCGCGCACCTGCTCGGCGACCTGCTCACGACCGGAGGCCTGCCCGGGCTGATCTGGCCGTGGCGCATCCGCCCGCCTCGGGCGCTGCGTCCGGTGCCCGTGCTCAACCGCGTCTGGCTGCCGAACGGCTACGTCTCGCTGCCCGTCCTCGGCGACACCGGGTCGCTGCGCGAGACCATGCTCGGCGCCCTGCTCGGCACCTACTGCTTCGTCGGGTCGACGTACGAGGTGCTCCGCCTGATCGGCGTCGACCCGTTCGCATTCTGGTGAGGGCTGCGAGCGCGCCGAGCGACGCTCACTCGTGAGCCGGCTCGCTCGCGGCCTGCTCATCTGTTGCCCGACCTGCTCACACGCGTGACGTTCGCGGCATCGCGGCCTATCGTGAGGGCATCCCGACCTCGACGAGGAGATCAGCATGACGTGGGACACCGGCGCATTCGACCGAGAGCGACTCGCCTCCGCGGCGCGCGCCTTCACCGCCCAGCAGATCGCGAGATGCGCCGCGATCGGCATCGACGCCGACGGCTACCAGCTCAGCCACCTCGCCGTCCGCACCCCGACCTGGCGCGACTACCTCGCGGCGCGCGACGCGATCGAGTCCTACTCGACGTCGAACCTCGAGAACGTCTGGAACGGCCGGCCCATCTCCAAGCTCATGCTCGCCGAGCCGATCGAGATCGCCGACGGCATCGGCATCCCGCTCATCGAGCTCATCCCGCCGTTCCACCAGCGCGTGTACCGCATGGGCCTCGAGCACGTCGGGTTCGTCGTCGGTGCGGAGCATCCGGACTTCATCGAACGCCACCGGGAGGTGCTCACCGGCCAGCAGTTCCAGAGCCGGTTCTGCGCGCCCGTCTACCGCCTCTTCGACGACTACACCCACGTGAAGTTCTACGAGACCTCGCTGGGCGACGTCTGCCGACTCGAGGGGGCGACGTTCGCGGGGATCGTGCACGCCGACTGGGAGCCCGCCGATCCCGACGCCGGACCATACGAGATCGGCTGCGACTAGGGGGCCGGCGATGGATCGCGACTTCGAGGGCACGACGGTCCTCGTCACGGGAGCGACGGGCGGACTCGGCGCGGAGATCGCCGAAGGATTCGCGCGCCGCGGCGCCGATGTCGTGCTGCACCACCGGTCGCGCGAGCGCGACGCGGAACGCCTCGCCGAGGCGCTCTCCACGGCGCACGGCATCGTCGCCGACACGGTTCGGTGCGACCTGTCCGACGAGCACGACATCGAGCGGATGTTCCGTGCCGGGGCGCCTGCCGCGCGCGCGACGGTGCTCGTCAACAACGCCGGCGCCTACCCGGTCGCCGGGTTCCTCGAGCTCTCGGCGGACGACTGGGTCGAGAGCTTCCGGCTGAACGTGATCGCGGCCTACCTGTGCACCAGGCACGCCGCGCGCGCGATGACCGCCGCCGGCGGCGGTGCGATCGTCAACATCACGTCGATCTCCGCCGACCGGGCGACGCCCGACCAGGCCCCGTACGGGAGCAGCAAGGCCGCGCTGCGCTCGCTCACGCGAACCTCCGCGGTCGCGCTCGCGGCGCACGGCATCCGCGTCAACTCGGTCTCGCCCGGGCTCGCCTGGCGCGACGGGCTCGACACCGCCTGGCCCGAGGGGCTCGCCCGCTGGTCGGATCGCGCGCCCGTCGGACGTGCCGTCAGCCCGCGCGAGATCGCGAACGCGTGCGTCTTCCTCTCCTCATCGGCCGCGTCGGCGATCACCGGCCACGACCTCGTTGTCGACGGCGGCATCACGGCGGTCTCCGACTACTGAGGTCGAGATCAGCCGGCGAGTCGATCGCAGGACACCTCGACCAGCCATCCCTCGGGCGCGATCGCGATCGCCGTCCGGGCCGGCGCCTCGTCGACGTCGCAGGCGACCCGGGCCGGCGGCACCTCGGAGCCCCAGTCGGGACCCTCGGCGCGTGCCGACGGCTGCGGGACCAGCGCGCTGGCGACGAGCACGACGAGGACGCCGACGAGCACGGCGACCGCCGTCCGCCGGAGCGCCCCGGCACGCCAGGACACCGAGGTCGCCAGGACCACGATCGCGAGCAGGTAGAGCGACGGCACCACGCCGTATCGCGTGAGGTGGAGATGGACCGCGAGCTCCACGGGGATCTCGGAGGTGAAGAAGTCGGGGTTCGAGTTCAGCACGTACGCCGCCGACCAGGCGACGACCGATCCGGCCGCGAGCGCCGACGCCGCGATGCGCTCGACCGCGATGCCCCGCCACAGGACCCACACCAGGGCCACCAGGAACGGCAGCAGCACGAGCGCCGCTCCCCACCAGCCGAAGTTCAGCACCCACGCCGCCTTCCACTGCCGGGAGGGGAAGACCGCCCCCATCGGGACGTGGTACAGGTACCCCTGGACCGTCGAGAGCAGCGGTGGCGTCGTCTCGGCGCCGGCATCTCGGGGCGAGAGCAGTACGGCGGCGACCTGCAGGGCGGATCCCAGGAGGACTCCCCCGCCGACGATCCAGCGGTTTGGGTCGCGGAAGCGCCAGGCGAGCAGGGGCAGGAACAGCAGCATCTGGATCTCGGTGAGGGCCGCGGCGAGGCCGATGACCCCGAGCACGATCGCGCTCGACCTCCGACGGGGAGCGGCGAGCAGCAGCCACGGCGCGAGCCAGAGCAGGTACCAGTGCAGGTTCGCGGCGTTGCCGAGCACCTCCCATCCGGCCGCCGGGGCGAGGAAGGTGAGCGCGCCGAGCGCGATGCGCGCCGGGAGCCACACCACCACGCTCCGAGCGCAGACGAACACGAGCGCCGAGACGACGCCGACGACGAGGCACGACCCGATCGTCATCGCGATCGCGTACCCCTCGACGGGCACCACGGCGACGGTCACCCCCGCGATCATCCTGGGCACGAGGTGCAGGTAGCCCTGGTAGGGCTGCAGGAGCACGCTCACCGGATCCGCGTCGAGGGCGTCGCCAAGGAAGAACGTCCCGTCCTCGGCCCAGAGCGCCGCCCGCGCCGCGGGCTCGATGCGCAACCACGACACGACCGAGCCGAGCACCGCGAGGGCCGTCGCCCACACCCAGTCGGGCACTCGCGCTGCGCGCATGCGCTCCGACGGCGCGACGCGACGGATCGCGTCGGTGGCCGAGGGCGCGTCCATCGTCCTCCCGTCGTCGGATCCGTTCCGCTCCACGATACGACCGGAGACCTCGTCGGCCCGGGAACGACGAAGGCCCCGGCGATCACTCGCCGGGGCCTGCTGGTGCACCCCCAGGGACTTGAACCCTGAACCCACTGATTAAGAGTCAGTTGCTCTGCCGATTGAGCTAGAGGTGCGTTTCGGCCGGTTTCTCTCGAACCCCGAACCGAGGAACAACGCTAGCAGGTGACCGACCTGAACGCGAAATCGAGGCCGATCCGGGCGCGCCGCGCCCGCGGCCCGTCGTGCGGACGGTCGATAGGCTGAACCGGTGACGGATGCCTCGTACGCCGACGACCTCGCCCTCGCCCTCGAACTGGCCGACCTCGCCGACGCCGCCGCGATGGCACGCTTCCGCGCCGTCGACCTCCGGATCGACACCAAGCCCGACCGCACGTTCGTGACCGAGGCCGACCTCGCGGTCGAACGCGCGGTGCGCGAGCTGCTCGCCGAGCGCCGACCGGACGACGGCATCCTCGGCGAGGAGTACGGCACGGAGGGCACCGGCGCGCGCCGCTGGATCATCGACCCGATCGACGGCACGTCCAACTTCCTCCGCGGGGTACCGGTCTGGGGTGCGCTCATCGCGCTCACGGTCGACGGTGCACCGGTCGTCGGCGTCGCGTCGATGCCCGCGCTCGGGCGACGCTGGTGGGGCGCGCCGGGCGTGGGCGCGCAGACGACGGATGCCGCGGGCGCGGCGCCCCGCGACATCCGCGTGTCGAACGTGGCCGACCTGGGCGACGCGTCGCTCAGCTTCCAGAGCATCGCGCAGTGGCGCGACGCCGGGTACCTCGATCGCCTGCTCGCGCTCGGCGAGCGCGTGTGGCGCGACCGCGCGTACGGCGACCTCTGGTCGTACTGCCTGCTCGCAGAGGGCCTCGTCGACGTCGTCGGCGAGTTCGACGTGAAGCAGTGGGACCTCGCGGCGCTCATCCCGATCGTCGAAGGCGCCGGCGGACGGTTCACCTCGGTCACGGGCGAGGCCGGCGCCGGGAACGGCAGCGCGCTCGCCACGAACGGCCTGCTGCACGACGCCGTGCTGGAGGCGCTGAAGTGAGCCACCGACTCGAGGTCTGCATCTTCACCGAGCCGCAGCAGGGCGCCGGCTACGACGAGCTGCTCGCCCAGGCGCAGGAGACCGAGCGCCTCGGCTTCGACGGCTGGTTCCGGAGCGACCACATCCTGCATATGGGCCCCGGCGACCCGATGCCCGGACCCACCGACGCCTGGACCACGCTCGCGGGCATCGCCCGCGAGACCGACCGCATCCGGCTCGGCACCCTCGTCTCCCCGGTGACGTTCCGCCACCCCGGGCTCCTCGCGATCCAGGTCGCCCAGGTCGACGACATGTCGGGCGGCCGCGTCGAGCTCGGCATCGGCGCAGGCTGGTTCGGCGCCGAGCATGCCGCGTACGGCATCCCCTTCCCCGGGCGGCGCTTCGACCTCCTCGAGGAGCAGCTGGAGGTGGTGACCGGCCTCTGGCGGACGCCGGTCGGCGAGCGCTTCTCGTTCGCGGGCGAACACTACGAGCTGATGGACGCACCCGCGCTGCCGAAGCCGGTGCAGTCGCCCGTGCCGCTCATCATGGGCGGCGGCGGGCCGACGCGCCTGCCCGCGCTCGCCGCGCGGTTCGCGACGGAGTTCAACCGCGGCTTCTCCGACGAGGACGAGATCGCCGCGTCGTTCGCGCGCGTGCGCGCGGCGTGCGAGGCGATCGACCGCGACCCCGACACGATGCGCCTCAGCGTGGCGTTGCCCACGGTGGTGGCGACGGATGACGCGTCCTACCTCGACCGCCTCGCCGCGATCCACGCCGACCCCGACACGTTCGGCGAGGTCAACGTCGCGGGCACACCGGAGGTCGCGGTGGAGAAGATCCGTCGGCTCGCCGACCTCGGCGCCGATCGCGTCTACCTCCAGCTCGTCGACCAGCGCGATCTCGATCACGTCGAGCTCATCGCCGCGGAAGTGCTCCCGCACCTGCGCTAGCGAGGCATCCTCGTCATCGTGCGCTGAACGTCTGCGGAGTCGCGTACCCTTGTCGTGAGGGCCGGGGGGCCTCGATGGGGGAAGACATGCGGGCGATCGCACGCCGACGACACGGGGTCGTCGACCAGCAGCCGCTGGATCCTGAGAACGATCCGTATGCGGCGTACCTGATCTGGAAGGCCGAGCGGGAGGCGGAGGCCGCCGCGCTCACGGCCGACGACACGCCCGACGGAGTCGCCGACCCGACCGACGAGGCGGAGCCGGCCCGTGGTTCGTGGCTGCGGCGGCTCGCCGCGCGAGCCCACGTCAACGCGTCACGGAGCTGACCCCGCGCCGAACCGACCGAGAGAACGCCGATCGCCGCGACCCGGCGATCGGAGGGCGGCGCAGCGTGCGATGACGACCGGTGGTGGAGATGGGGGGAATTGAACCCCCGTCCATCGCTGGGATTCCACGGTTTCTCCGGGCGCATCCTGTGAGGCGTTCTGCTCGGCCCCGACCCTTGCCACAGGCAGCCAGGTCGACGGGCCCAGCCTGAAAGAGTCCCGTACGACGCTCAGGCGACGTCGCACAGCGAGTTCCCTAAATGACGCCAGCGACCGGGGCGGGAACGAACCCGGGCTGACGGACTATCGGACTCGCTTAGGCAGCGAGCGCGTAGTCGTTCTGCGACTTATTGGCAGTTATTGGTTCGCAGGGGGCGTTTACGAGTTAACCCTGCATCCTCGGCCCGCTTCACGCGGTCTCGCAGGCGATGTCGAAACCGATCATCCCCGTGAGACGCGCTCCGACCGTCGGTCGGAATGCGGGTCGTCATCGCACGCTGTGGAGTTGCCAACCGCGCTCGACCCCGAGGGGTGCGCGGCCCTACAGGATACAACAGGACCACCCCCGGTGGCATTCCGCATGCCGCGCCCGGAATCGTTCATGTGGTTGTAACCCGCCGCGCCCCGCCAGCACGTAGCGTCCCCGCATGGGACGTTCCGAGACCGGCGCTGGAGTCGCATGATCGCGCGGGTCGATCCGTTCATCGGCACCGAGGCCGTCGACCTGCCCCCGCAGACCGGGCTGGCCGCGACCTGGTGGTGGCCGAAGCCGCAGGTCGGGAACACGCACCCCGGCGCGACGTATCCGCTCGGGATGGTGTCCGCGTGCGCGTACTCGGGCGCGTATCCGACCGGATACGGCCGGTACGACCTGGCGACCGAGGGCGTGCCGCCGATGATCCACGAGGCTGGAGTGGCATCCGGCTTCGCGCACTTCCAGCAGTCCGGCACCGGCGCGATCCGCAAGTACTACAACTACTTCCGCGTCACGCCGATGCTCGAGCCGCTCGACGTGCTCGGGCGCACGTGGGAGCTCCTCGAGGAGGCGGCCGAGCCCGGGTACTACGCCACGACGCTCGACTCCGGCATCCGCGCGGAACTCACCGTCGGGCCGAAGTCGGCGGTGCACCGGTACACCTTCCCGCGGAACCCGAACGCTCGCATCGTGATCGACTTCTCACTCGGCGGACTCTCGATCCCCCACGGCGAGACGATCCCGCTCCGGGCGAAGCTCGAACAGGTCGCGCCGGGCATCGCGCAGGGCGAGATCGTCGTCGAGGGCGCACCCCTGTCGGTGTACATCGAGTGCGACGCGCACACCTGGCGGCAGATGCTCTGGTACGACCGCCGCCTGATGCCGGGCGGCACGAGACTGGCGTTCGACCACATCCGTCCCACGACGCTGCGGCCGTTCGGGCTCATGTGGGCCGGCCCGAGCGAGCCCGGGCAGAGCATCGAGGTGCGCATCGGGTTCTCGCTCCGCGGCGTCGACCAGGCGCGCGCGAACCTCCGAGCCGACGAGGGCACCGGTCCGGCGCGGTTCCCGCACCGACGCGACCGGACGAAGAAGGCGTGGCGCAGGCACCTGAAGGCGGTCACGGTCGACACCCCGTCGACCGAGCGCCAGACGATCTTCTCCACGGCGCTGTATCACTCGCTCATCAAGCCATGTCTCGCACCCGAGGAGAGCCCGTTCTGGCCGACGGAGGGCCCGTTCGTGTTCGACCTCTGCACGATGTGGGACATCTACCGCACCCAACTGCCACTCATCACGACGCTGTTCCCCGAACGCGCGGTCGAACTCGCCAACGCCCTGCTCACGATCTGCGAGGAGGAGGGCAACTTCCCGATCGGGTACCGGATGGCGCGCGGCAGCGACCGGTTCTCCCGCCAGGGCAGCGCGCTCGCCCAGACCTTCCTCGCCGACCTCTGCCAGCTCGGACTGCCGGGCATCGACTGGGAGTGGGCGCTCGTGCACATGCACGCCGACCTCCGCCGGACCTACGGCGAGGACTTCCTGCTGCGGGGCGTCGCGCATCCGATCAGCCACACGCTCGACCTCGCCTACGGCTACTGGTGCACCGCGAAGGTGGCCTCGCGCGTCGGCGACCGGGCGCTCGTCGAGGAGTTCACGGCGCTCGCGACCCGTTGGATCAACGCGTTCGACGAGCAGACCGGGCTGCTCCACGACTCGACCTTCTACGAGGGCAGCCGCGTCAACTACTCGTTCCGGCTGCTGCACGACATGCAGCGCCGCATCGAGCTCTCGGGCGGCGACGAGGGCTTCGTCGCCGCGCTCGACGCGTTCTTCGGGTTCGGCGCCGAGCCGGTCCGGCAACCCGGCGTCGCCCCCGGGCTCGAGGAGCTCGCGACCGGCTACGCGCTCGGCCGCTTCGAGGGCCTGAACAACGAGCCCGACATGGAGGCGCCCTGGGCGTACCACTACGCCGGCCGTCCCGACCGGACCGCCGAGGTCGTCCACGCCGCGGTGCACCAGCAGTTCGGCACGGGACGCGGGGGCCTGCCCGGCAACGACGACTCGGGCGGGATCAGCTCCTGGTACGTGTGGGCGAGCCTCGGCCTGTTCCCCGTCGCGGGGCAGAACCTCTTCCTCGTGAACGCGCCCGCGTTCGCCGAGTCCGAGCTCCGCGTGGGCAGCGACGCGTTCCGCGTCGAGACCACCGGGTTCGTCGAGCCGCACCGCGACGGCCCCGTGCAGTACGTCCAGTCCGCCGAGCTCAACGGCGACGCCCTCGAACGCACCTGGCTCCGCGGCGACGAACTGCATCGCGGCGGCAGCCTGCTGCTGCGACTCGGTCCCGAGCCGAGCGAGTGGGGGCGGATGTCGCGCCCGCCCTCGGCCTCGGAACGCTGACCACGCGGCATCCAGCCGCCAGACCTGCCCGATCAGGACGCGCACCTCGCGCCCCACAGGAAAGGAGGAGCCATGAACGCTCCGCCTCGCAACCGCCTCGTCATCGTCAACCGCGCCGATCCGGTGATCTGCGGCCACTCGGTCGAGGGCCGCAACCTCGCCGAGGCCGCGCTGCAACGCGGGTTCGACGAGGTGAGGATCGTGACCTGGCCGATCGATCGGCTCGAGGCGGCGGGGCTGCCGCTGAAACCGCTCGATCGGATGCTGCCCTACAGCCCGGGCATCATCGTCGAACGTCCCAAGCCCGTCGGCGACTACAAGGTGCCCGACGGCCGCCACCTCGCGGGCATCACCGGCCGGCTCGTCGAGCTGTTCACCGACGGCGTGCCGACGGTGTGCCTCTCGCTCTACCTCAGCCCGCACACGGTGGCCGTGACCGACGCGGTGCGCGCGGCGTGGAGCACGGGCCTGCCGGTGAACGTGACGACCATCGCCGAGGCGGTCGGGTCGGACGTGACGAACGTGGTGCGCTCGTGCGTCGAGGAGGGCCGCTTCGGCGCGGCCGCGCACATCCTCTCGAGCTACCTCGCGCAGGACCACTGCGTCGCGGTCTCCGAGTACACCCGGGAGCTCATCGTGGCCGCGGCCTCCGAGATCGACGCGTTCCACGGCACCCGCTTCGCCGAGCAGTGCCGGGACCGCATCCGCATCTCCTACCCCGCGATCGACACGTCGCAGTACCTCGACCTCGACCCGGCGATCGTGCGCGGCGTGCTCGCCGCGCGCGGGCTCGAGCCGGACGGCTACGTGCTGTTCCTGTCGCGCCTCACGGAGGCCAAGGGCGTCGACGACCTCATCGGGGGCTTCGAGCGCACCCCGGCCAACGCCCACCTGAAGCTCGTCATCGTCGGCCGGGGGCCCGCCGCGGAGAAGTTCCGCGCCCGCGCGGCCGCGTCGCCGGTGGCCGACCGCATCGTGTTCCTCGACGACGTCGACGACGCGGAGAAGCCCTACCTGATGGCCGGGTGCGCCACCTACGTACTGCCCAGCAAGCCGCGACCCGAGTTCGTCGAGACGTTCGGCATCGCGCTCGCCGAGCAGTTGCTCGCGGGCGGCGGCACGGTGATCACGACCGACACGGGCGGCATCGGCGAGGCCGTCGGCGAGCACGCCCTCATCGTGCCGGTCGACGATCCCGACGCCATCGCGCGGGCGATCGACCGCGCGCTCGCGTTCTCGCCGGAGGAGCGCGCGCTGCGCGCCGATCGGGCGAGGGCGCACGCCCTCCAGTTCGACCGCGGTGCGGTGTTCGAGCGCCTGTTCGACGGGGCGGGAGTGCTCCCGCAGCGCGCGATCGCCTGACGCGCCGGGTGCCCGTCGGCGGCGTCCGCCGCGGGCACCCCGACGACGTCGGCGGGGCCGACGTATGCTGAGGTCGGCCGCGCCCGAGCGGCCGACCGACGCCCGCGTTCCGCGCGGCCGCACCTGCCGGGAGGTCCCGCATGCCGACCACGATCGCCGTCACCGGGCGCGCCGAGGAGCGCGTCGAACCCGAGCTCGGCGCGGTCTCGCTCGCCGTCGCGTCCAGCGGGCCCGTCCGCGAGCGCGTGCTCGCCGCCGTCGGCGAGACGCACGAGCGACTGGTCGCGGCGATCCGCGAACTCGATGAGGCGCGGGCGCTCGAGTCGTGGTCGGCCGGCCAGCTGCGCGTGTGGTCGCATCGCCCGTGGAACGACCAGGGCCGGCAGCTCCCGCTCGTGCACCAGGCGTCCGCCGAGCTCGAGGTCGTCTTCCGCGACCTCGAGGCGCTCGGCGCCTGGGTCGGACCGACGTCCGCGACGCCCGACGTGACCGTGCAGGGGGTCGACTGGCGGTTGACGGATGCGTCGCGCGCGCGTGTGCAGGAGGCGGCCCAGCGCGCGGCGGTCGCGGACGCGGTCCGCAAGGCGGCGGTCTACGCCGAGGCGCTCGGTCTCGGCGCCCCGACGCCGGTGGAACTCGCCGACCATGGGCTGCTCCGAGCCGAGCCGATCCCCCGCGCCCACAAGGCGGTCGCGATGCGCGCGATGGCGATGGACGTCTCGGACGCCGGCCCCGCGCCGGAGTTCGCTCCTGCGAAGCTCGTGGTCGAGGCATCCGTCGACGCGCGGTTCACCGCCGGCTGACACGCCGACGGCGCCACGGCCGGCACCTCGGTCGCCGAAGCCTCAGTCGCGGTCGATCAGCCACGCCTCGAGCGCGGCCAGCTCGTCGTGGTCGAGGCCGGACGCGATCAGGTACTCGCGGACCGTGCCGTGGCTGCGTTCCACCTCGTCGAGGGCGGACTCGAGCGCCTCGCGCGGGCTCCCGCCCATCAGCACGCGGAGTTCCGGGGTGTCCGGCACGCCGTAGTCGCCGATGAGCGCGACCATCTCCTCGAGCCACTCGCCCGCGAGGTGCCCCTCGGTCAGGGCGTAGTCGACGATCACGGCCTCCCGGTCGACGCCGGCGGCGAGCAGGGCGAGCGCGACCACGATGCCGGTGCGGTCCTTGCCCGCGGTGCAGTGCACCACGACGGCGCGTTCGCCGGCGGTCGAGATCTCTCGCAGCGCCTCGACCACGACGGCCGAGTGCTTGGTCACGATGCGCTGGTAGAGCGCCTCGAGCGAGATCCCCCGTCCGCCCTGCGATGCGCCGGATCCCTCGAACACCGGAAGCCGAAGCACCTCGACGTCGAGTCCGTCGAGGTCGTCGGGCATCGCCCGCGCCTCGTTGTCGTCGCGCAGGTCGACGATGACCCCCACCTCGAGTCGGCGCAGGGCCGCGCGACCGTCGTCGCCGAGACGGTGCAGCCCGTCGGAGCGGAAGAGTCGACCTGAGCGAACCGTCCCTCCGCGCGCGGGCAGTCCGCCGACGTCTCGGAAGTTGTACGTACCCGGCACCGGGATGCGCGTCGAGATCTCCACGCGGCGGAGTCTAGCCCGCCGCGCCGTCAGGTCGCTCGGAACGGCCTACTCCCCCAGGTGGCGACGGCTCGCCATGGCGCGCTCGGCCTCGCGCTTGTCCTGTCGTTCGCGGAGCGCCTGCCGCTTGTCGTACTCGCGCTTGCCCTTCGCGACCGCGAGTTCGACCTTCGCGCGTCCGTCCTTGAAGTACAGCGACAGCGGGATGAGCGTGTAGCCGCCCTCCTTCGTCTTGTGGCTGATCTTCACGATCTCCTGCTTGTGCATGAGCAGCTTGCGCTTGCGCCGAGGAGCGTGGTTGTTCCAGGTGCCCTCGGTGTACTCCGGGATGTGCACCGCGTCGAGCCAGATCTCGCCGCCGTCGATGAAGGCGTACCCGTCGACGAGGGACGCCCGGCCCTGCCGGAGCGACTTCACCTCGGTTCCCGAGAGCACGATGCCGGCCTCGTAGGTGTCCTCGATCAGGTAGTCGTGGCGCGCCTTGCGGTTGGTCGCCACGACCTTCTCACCGCGTTCCCTGGGCACGGTCCACTCCTCGCTTCGATGACGGATGCCGCCGGCGATCGCCGGCAAGCCCCTCAGTCTAGCGGCGGTCGCGGCATCCGTCGCCCGCGGTCGGCTCGGGCCACGACGCGCATGGCGCGACCGGGGCTCAGACGCGGAGGTAGCGCCGGATCGCGATCGCGGCCGAGACCGCAGCGAGGAGCACCCCGACGGCGACGAGCAACGGCACGACGAGCAGCGCGTCGTCGAGCCCGACGAACGTGAACGAGAGCGATTCGGCCAGGTAGCCCTGCACGAAGAAGTTCACGATCGCGACGACCGCCCCGCCCGCGAGGAGCGAGCCGAGCAACCCCGCGAAGATGCCCTCGAGCACGAACGGCGTCTGGATGAAGCGGTTCGAGGCGCCCACGAGCCGCATGATGCCGAGCTCCTTGCGGCGCGAGAACGCCGAGAGCCGGATGGTCGTGGCGATCAGCAGCGCGGCCGCCACGAGCATCACCGCCGCGACGGCGATCGCCGTGTAGCTCGCGGCGTTCAGCACGTCGAAGATCTGGTCGAGGTAGCGGCGTTGGTCGACGACCTGCTCGACGCCGGAGAGGCCGGCGAGGCTCTCGACGAGCACCGCGGACTGCGACGGGTCGGTGAGGTTCACCCAGAACGTCTCGTTGAGCACGTCGGGCGTGACGTAGTCGGCCGCGGGCGTGCCGGCGAACTGCTCCTGGAAGTTGGCGTAGGCCTGGTCGCGGTCCTCGAAGTAGTACTCGTCGATGAAGGGCGCGAGCGTGTCGCCGCGCAGCTGCGCCTCGACCGCCTCCTTCTGCTCCGGCGTCGCCTCGCCGTCGATGCAGCCCTCGGTGGTCGAGACCGCGGTGCAGAGGTAGACGGCGACCTGCGCGCGGTCGTACCAGTACCCGCGCATCTGCGCGATCTGCAGCTGCAGCAGGGCCGCGGTGCCGACGAACGTGAGCGAGACGAACGTGACGAGCACGACCGAGATGACCATGGTGGCGTTGCGGCGCAGGCCGTTCGCCGCCTCTGCGAGCACGAGCCCGACCCTCACTTGACCGGCCCCACTTCCTGGTCGTCGTCGCCGGCGCGCGGACCGGCCGGGCTGCGGAGGCCGAGTCGCTCGGCCAGCGTGAGGTGGGCGGACTTCGCGCTCGCGGGAGCGGCCGGCCTGCCGGGCGGACCGGACCTGCCGTCGTCGTCCTCATCGGCCGAGCCAGCCTCGGCCGAGGGCTTCTCCGTCAACGGCTCGATCGGCATCGTCGCGGCGGCGGTGATCTCGGCGGCCTCGTCGGTGACCGCGTCGCGCTCCTCCGGCTCGACGTACAGCGGCGGGGCGTCCTGCATGACCTTGCGGGTCACCTTCGGGGCGGCGATGCCGACGGTGCCGGTCTCCATGGAGGTGTCGACGGATGCCTCGCCCGCTGCCGCCTCGGCCGGCTCGGCGGCCGCGGCGGGGCGCTTGGGCGCGCGCTTCTTCCTCGTCGCGGGCCGCTTGGTCGCAGTCGGCGGCTCGTCGGCAGCGGATGCCGCGGCAGCCGTCGCCGCGGCGGGCTCCGGGTGCACGGCGTCGGCCGGCTCGGCGGCCGCGCCGGGCTCGGCTGCCGCCGCCGGCACGACCGGCTCGGCCGAGTGGAGCGCCTCCTCGGCGCGGATCGACGCGACGAGCGCGTCGGCCGTGGCGGCGTCCGTCGCCGCGGCGCCGGCCGGCACCACCGGCTTCGCCTCGGCGGGCTCTGGCTCGCCGGCCTCGCCGGACTCGACCGCCTCGGCGTCGTGGGCGAGGGCCGCTTCGGCATCGACCGCCGCGAGCGCCGCCGCCGCACGATCCGACGGCACCGCGTTCCCGGCCGGGATCGCGCCGACGACCGACGTGGTGGGCGTGAGGTCACCGGCGACCGCGTACCCGGCGCTGCGCTCGTCGCGCACGACCTCGCCGGAGCTCAGTTCGATCACGCGTCGCTGCATCTGGTCGACGATGCCCGCCTCGTGCGTGGCCATGACGACGGTCGTGCCCGAGGCGTTGATCCGCTCGAGGAGCGTCATGATCCCCGCGCTCGTGACCGGGTCGAGGTTGCCGGTCGGCTCGTCAGCGAGCAGGATCTGCGGCCGGTTCACGATCGCTCGCGCGATGGCGACGCGCTGCTGCTCGCCGCCGGAGAGCTCGTGCGGCATCCGCTTGCCCTTGCCGTCGAGGCCCACCAGCTTCAGCGTCTCGGGCACCGCGGACTGCACGAAACCGCGCGACTTCCCGATGACGCGCAGGGCGAAGGCCACGTTCTCGAAGACGTTCTTGTTCGACAGCAGCCGGAAGTCCTGGAACACGACGCCGAGGTTGCGTCGGAAGTACGGGACCTTGCGCGTCGAGATGGACCGCAGGTCCTGGCCCAGCACGTGGATCCGCCCCGCGGTCGGGCGATCCTCCTTGAGGATCAGGCGAAGGAAGCTGGACTTGCCCGACCCCGAGGCGCCGACGAGGAACACGAACTCGCCGCGCAGGATCTCGACCGTGATCCCATCGAGGGCGGGTCGGGTCTGCCCGGGGTAGGACTTGGTGACGGAGTCGAAACGGATCATCGGATTCGAGCGTAGGCGGCGTTCGGTCGAAACGGGCGAACGACACCGGAAAACGTCGGGCCGTGGCCCGCCGAGGCTCCGCCCTAGTCGTCGTCCTTCTGCTTGCGCCAGCGGATGCCGGCTGCGATGAGGCCGTCGAGGTCGCCGTCGAACACCGTCGCCGGGTTGCCGACCTCGTACCCCGTGCGGAGGTCCTTCACGAGCTGCTGGCCGTAGAGGAAGTAGGAGCGCATCTGGTCGCCCCAGCTCGCGGTGATCGTGCCCGCGAGCTCCTTCTTCTTGGCGGCCTCCTCCTCGCGCTTCAGCAGGAGCAGGCGCGTCTGGAGGACGCGCATGGCCGCGGCGCGGTTCTGGATCTGCGACTTCTCGTTCTGCATCGAGACGACGATGCCGGTCGGGATGTGCGTGAGGCGCACGGCCGAATCGGTCGTGTTGACGGACTGACCGCCGGGACCGGACGACCGGAAGACGTCGACTCGGATGTCGCTCTCGGGGATGTCGACCTCCTGGGCCTCCTCCATCACCGGGATGACCTCGACCGCGGCGAAGCTCGTCTGCCGCTTGTCGGCGGACCCGAACGGGCTGATCCGCGCGAGACGGTGCGTGCCGGCCTCGACGGAGAGGGTGCCGTAGGCGTACGGCACGTCGATCTCGAACGTCGCCGACTTGATGCCGGCGCCCTCCGCGTACGACGTGTCCATGACCTTGACGGGGTACTTGTGCCGCTCGGCCCAGCGCAGGTACATGCGCATGAGCATCTCGGCGAAGTCGGTGGCGTCATCGCCGCCCGCACCGGAGCGGATGGTGACGACCGCTCCGCGCGCGTCGTACTCGCCGTCGAGCAGCGTCTGCACCTCGAGCTGGCTGACGGTCTCCTCGAGGGCGGCGAGCTCCTTGCGGGCCTCGACGGCGGAGTCCTCGTCCTCCATCTCGTTCGCGAGCTCGACGAGCACCTCGAGGTCGTCGATGCGGCGCCCGACGTCGGTGACGCGCTTGAGCTCGGACTGGCGGTGGCTGAGCGCGCTCGTGACCCGCTGCGCGTTGGCCGGGTCGTCCCAGAGGGACGGCTCGCCGGCCTCCTCGGAGAGCCGGGCGATGTCGGCCTTGAGGGCGTCGACGTCGACGACGGCGCGGATGTCGCTGAAGGTGGTGCGCAGGGAGGCGATCTCCTGCGTGAGGTCAAGATCCAACATGGCCCGTCCAGCCTAGTGGCCCGGGCCGCGAGCGGCCTGCGCGCCAGCCGCTGGAACACCCTCCGGGCGATCCCGGTGCTCGCCCGCTACGACGGCGACCGGGCATAGCATCGAGTGGATGACCGACACCTCCCACCCGTTCTCGTGGCGGTCGATGGTCCTCCCGGCGTACCTGCCGACCCTGCTCTTCTCGCTCGGCGAGGGCGCGCTCATCCCGGTCATCCCGGTCGTCGCGGTCGACCGCGGCGCCTCGCTCGCGCTCGCCGGGCTCATCGCGGCCATGCTCATGGTCGGCGGGCTCGTCGGCGACCTGCCGGCCGGTTGGCTCGTGGCCCGCATCGGCGAACGCGCCGCCATGATCGGCGCCTCGGCGCTCGCGGCGGCCGGCGCCCTCCTGGCGCTGCTCGTGCCGACGACGTGGGCGCTCGCCGTCGGCATGTTCCTCCTCGGGCTCGCGGCGGCGGTGTTCGGGCTCGCCCGGCACGCGTTCCTCACCAGCTACGTGCCGGCTCGCGTGCGCGCCCGCGCCCTGTCGACGCTCGCGGGCGTGTTCCGCGGCGGCTGGGCCATCGGCCCGTTCACCGCGGCCGCGATCATCGCCTGGACGGGGTCGGCGACCGCCGTGTTCTGGGTCCTCGTCGCGGCGTGTGCGGCCGTCGTCGCCGTCCTCCTCGTCCTCCCCGACCCGGAGGACGTGTTCGGCGCCGCCGTCCGCGTCCGCGCGGCATCGGTCGCGGGCGCAGACGACGCCGCGACCCTCGAGCGGGGCCGAGCGGATGCCGCGGGCGGCATCCGTCATGCCGTCGTCGCGTATCGCGGGGTGCTGGCGCGGATCGGCACGGGCGTCGGGCTGCTCGCCGCGCTCCGCGCCAGCCGCACCGTGATCGTGCCGCTCTGGGCGGTGTCGCTCGGCATGCGGCCGGACGCCGCGGCGCTCGTCATCGGCATCGCGGCGACGGTCGACTTCGCCCTCTTCTACGTGAGCGGCCACGTCATGGATCGGCACGGACGGCTCTGGAGCGCGATCCCGGGGCTCGTCGGGCTCGCGGCCGGACACCTCGTGCTCTCGGTCACGCACGACCTCCCCGGCGCGGTCGCCTGGTTCACGGGCGCCACGATGCTGCTCGGGGTCGCGAACGGGCTCTCGTCCGGCGTGATCCTGACCCTCGGGGCCGACCTCGCGCCGGCGGTGCATCCGGCTCCGTTCCTCGGTGCGTTCCGCACGATCGCCGACGCCGGCGGGGCCGCCGCACCGCTCGCGATCTCGGCGATCACCTCGGCGCTCTCGCTCATGGCGGCGGCCGCCGCGATGGGCGTCCTCGGGATCGTGGGCGCGGGCATGCTGTGGCGGTGGATCCCGCGGTACGTGCCGCCCGCGCCGCGGCATCCGTCGCCCGAACCGCCCGAACCCGACGAGGCCTGGACGCCCACCGGCGACACCTGACCCCGCCCGGGAGGCACCGCCGGCCGCACCGTGCCGGTCGCACCGCGCGGGCCGGATGACCCGGGGTCGCTCGCGCGTCCGGAGTAGCGTCGGCACCGGGCGGTGGAGTCGCCACCGCCGGATCGGAGGCGGCGTGCGGGCTGCGGTCATCGGGGCCGGGATGGCGGGGCTCGCGAGCGCGCGGCAACTGGCGCTCGCGGGGTGGGAGGTCGACGTGCTCGAGCGGGCCGACGGCCCGCGAGCGGACGGCTACATGATGGACTTCTTCGGCCTCGGGTTCGACGCGGCCGAGCGGATGGGCGTCCTGCCACGGCTGCGCGAGGCCGCGTACCGGATCGGAGCGGTCGAGTACGTCGACGCGCGGTCCGGGAGGCGGACCGCGAGCATCGACTACGACCGATTCGCCGAGGCCCTCGACGGGCGGCTGCTCAGTCTCATGCGTCCCGACCTCGAGCTCGTGCTGCTCGATGCGCTCGCCGACGCGCCGGACGGCTCGGTGCGCGTGCACTACGGCATTCCGTACGGCCCGGCCGCGGACCGGGCCGGGACGGCCGGCGGTACCGGCGACCTCGGCGGCGCGCTCGCGGGCGCCGACCTCGTCATCGGCGCCGACGGCATCCACTCGAGCGTCCGCGAGGGACTGTTCGGCGGCGAGCAGCGGTTCGTGCGCCCGCTCGGACTGCGGGCCGCCGCGTACGTGATCGACGGCGCACCCGGCCTGCATGCCGAGTTCGACGGGCGCTTCGTGCTCACCGACACCGTCGACCGCCAGGCCGGCATCTACGGGCTGCGCGACGGGCGGGTCGCGGCGTTCCTCGCGTACCGCGAGGATGCGCAGGACGGCGTCGACGCCGACGAGGATGCCCCGTCGCGGCTGCGCCGGGTGTTCGGCGGGCTGTGGCGTCCGATCGACCGGCTGCTCGAGCGCTGTCCGCCGCACCCGTACGACGACGTGGTGGCGCAGGTCGTCCTGCCGCAGTGGCATCGGGGCACGACCGTGCTCGCGGGCGACGGATGCCAGGCCGTCTCGCTCCTCGCGGGGCAGGGGGCCTCGATGGCGATCGCGGGCGCCGAACTGCTCGCCGGCCTCGTCGGGCCGTGCCGCGACCGGGCGTCGATCGAGCGGGCGCTCGACGAGTACGAGCGCCGGTGGCGTCCGGTCGTCGAGGAGAAGCAGGCCGCCGGGCGGCGCGCGGCGAACACCTTCCTGCCGCCGGACCGGTTCCGGCTGCTGCTCCGACGGTGGACGCTGCGGGCCTCGGCACTGCCGGTGATCGACTCGCTGGTCATGCGCTCGATCGCCGGCGGCACCGGTCTGAAGGGCAGGACCGGGGCATGAGCACCCACGGCGTGCTGCTCGATCTCGACGGCGTGTTCTACGTCGGCGACGAGCCGGTGCCGGGCGGCGCGGAGACGGTCGCCTGGCTCGTCGAGCGCGGCATCCCGCATCGCTTCGTGACGAACACGACCTCGCGACCCCGGCGCGACATCGTCGCCAAGCTGCAGCGCATGGGAATCGAGGTCGACGCCGCCGAGGTCCTCACGCCGGTCGTCGCGGCTGCGGCCTGGCTCGAGGCGGAGGGATGCCGCCGTCCGGCGCTCTTCGTTCCCGAGGCGACCGCGGCGGAGTTCGACGAGCTCGGCGTGACGGGCGCCGACCCATCCGACGCCGCTGACGCCGTCGTGATCGGCGACCTCGGCAGCGGCTGGGACTTCGCCACGATGAACCGTGCGTTCCGGCTACTCGCGGCGGATCCCGGCATCCCCCTGGTCGCCCTCGGCCTCACGCGCTACTGGCGGGCGGAGGACGGGCTGCGGCTCGACGTCGGCGCGTTCGTGCGCGGGCTCGAGTACGCGGCGGGGCGTGAGGCCGTCGTACTCGGCAAGCCCGCCGCCGCCTTCTATCGCGCCGCGGTCGATTCGCTCGCCGAGGCGCCGGATGAAGCGGCGATGGTCGGCGACGACATCCGGTCCGATGTCGAGGGGGCGCAGCGTGCGGGATTGACGGGTGTGCTCGTGCGGACGGGGAAGTTCGATCCGACCGATCTCGATGGCGCGATCGCGCCCGACGCGGTGCTCGATTCCATCGCCGACCTGCCCGGATGGTGGCGGAATCGATCGTCGGACGGCGGAATCGACGAATCCTCGATCTGAGTCTTGACAGCGCGAGAGGCGCGCGGCCAAGGTGGCCCGTAGGGTCCGCACAACGCCAGAAGCGTGGCGAGCTTGGTAGGCACAACGACGTCGTCACCAATCCCCTCTGGCCGGATGCGGACCGGAGGGGTCGTCATGACTGGAAACCGTTCCACCCGAACTCGGATCGCCCTCGGAACCGCCGCTGCGGCACTCGCCGCCGCGATGCTGAGTCCCCTCGGCGCGAGCGCCGCAGAGGACGACGTGGGTGAGCTCGACATGTACACGGCGGAGGTCAGCGCGGAGCAGGCGGCCGACATGGCGGCCTCCGGGCTCGACATCGCCGCCAGCAAGACGTCACCGCGCGGCGTCGAACTGCAGCTCATCCTCTCCGAGGGCGAGGCCAAGGGGCTCTCCGAGCGCGGCATCGAGGTGAAGCTGACGAAGGGCAAGAACGGCAAGTCCGCGAAGCAGACGGCCCAGGAGCAGGCCGCCTCCGGGTACGACGTCTGGCGCTCGTACGACGAGCCCGGCGGCATCCGCGACGAGCTGTACCGGCTCGCGAAGGACAACCCGCAGCTCGTCAAGCTCGTCGTGCTCGGACACACGTACGAGGGCCGCGAGATCATCGCGCTGAAGCTCACGCAGGGTGCGAAGGGCCAGAAGGACGGCTCGCGCCCCGCGGTGCTCTACAGCTCGACGCAGCACGCGCGAGAGTGGATCTCGACGGAGACGAACCGACGGCTGCTCAACTGGTACATCGACGAATGGCGGTCGAACGACAAGGAGGTCAAGGACCTCCTGAAGTCGACCGAACTGTGGTTCCTCGTCGTGGCCAACCCCGACGGGTACCAGTACACGTTCGACGCCGAGCGCCTGTGGAGGAAGAACCTCCGCGACAACGACGGGAACGGCGAGGTCAACAGGGGCGACGGCGTCGACCCGAATCGCAACTACCCGGAGCACTTCGGGTACGACGAGGAGGGCTCGTCGTCGCAGCCCGCGAGCGAGACGTACCGCGGCCCGTCGCCGGCTTCGGAGCCGGAGACCCAGGCCATGATGGCGCTCTTCGAGCGCGCGAACCCGGAGTTCCAGGTGAACTGGCACTCCTTCGGCGAGTGGCTGCTGTATCCGGAGGGGTGGCAGATCGCCACGCCGAGCGCCGACGACCCGATCTACTACGCGCTGTCGGGCAACCTCGACAACCCGTCGATCGACGGCTACGAGCCGGGCCTGTCCTCCGATGTGCTCTACGTGACGAACGGCGAGACCACCGACTTCGCGCACGCCTCGCACGGCACGCTCGCGTGGACGCCCGAACTGAGCGACGGCGGCAGCGGCGGCGGCTTCGTCTTCCCCGATGACGAGGCGCTGGTCCAGGCGGAGTTCGAGCGGGTCCTGCCGTTCTCGACGGATGTCGCGAAGTCGGCGGCCGACCCGGCGAACCCGGTGTCGCACCTCGGCATCGAGACCGAGCCGTTCTACCTGCAGAGCGACGACGACTACAAGGTCGGGCTCCCGCAGTCGAACTTCACGTTCGAGTACTCCTACGGCGACCCGCAGGAGGTGCGCGTGCTCGCCAAGCGCAGCCTCGGCGACGTCACGGCGAAGTACTCGATCAACGGCGGCGCCGCGCAGAGCGCACCCACCACCGAGTGGGACGGAGGCGACCGGTACGGCGGCGGCACCGATGTCCACTACCGCGTGATGACCGGCATGGTGACGGGCACCGAACCGGGTGACTCCGTCGAGGTCTGGTTCGAGGGCGGCGGCGAGACGAGCGACTCGTTCACGTACGAGGCCGTCTCGGAGTCGGGCGCCGAGGTGCTGGTGCTCGCGGCCGAGGACTACACCGGCGCCTCGCCGGGGCAGGCCGGTGGTCCGAACTACCTCTCGTACTACACCGACGCGCTGGCCGCGAACGGCGCGAGCTACGACGTCTACGACGTCGACGCCCAGGGCCGCATCGCAGCGGACGCGCTCGGCGTGCTCTCGCACTACGACGCCGTCGTCTGGTACACGGGCGACGACATCGTGACCCGTGAGCTCGGCTGGGCAGGCGGCAACGCCTCGCGCCTGGCGATGGACGAGCTGCTGAACGTCCGCGACTTCATGAACGAGGGCGGTCAGGTGCTCTACACGGGCGACTGGGCGGGCAGCCAGTACACGCCGAACGTGGGCACGCAGTTCTTCGATCCGACGTCGGCGAACGCCGAGTGCCGCGCCGATCCGGCCGTGCTGGTTCGATGCAAGCCGCTCGGTGGTTCGGGTGACCTCACCAACGACGTGCTGCAGTACTGGCTCGGCGCCTACGTGGCCGTCGACTCGGCCGGCCTGGACGACCAGGGCGACGTGCTCGACGCGGTCGGCGTCGACGTGCCGCTCGAGGGTCTCAGCTGGGGCTTCAACGGGGCGGACAGCGCGGAGAACCAGTTCCACACGAACTCGTTCATCACGACGAGCGGTGTCCTGCCGCCGGCGGACTACCCGCAGTTCGAGAGCTGGGTCTCGGGTCGCTGGGATCGCGCGGGCGGACCGTTCGAGCCGCACACGGGTGACTACTACGTGTACTCGCAGCTCGGCGACGTCGCGTACAAGCAGCTCATGCGCACGATTGACGTTCCGGCCGGCGGCGCCACGCTGACGTTCTGGACGTCGTACGACACGGAAGCCCACTGGGACTTCACGTTCGTCGAGGCGCACACGCCGGGTCAGGACGACTGGACGACGCTGCCCGACGCCAACGGGCACACGTCGCAGGACACCGGCGACAGCTGCACCTCCGGCTGGAACGAGCTGCACCCGCAGGTCGACTACTACCAGACGTTGAACGAGGACGGCACGTGCAGCCCGACGGGCGACGGCGGCGAGTGGAACGCCGCATCCGGCAACTCCGGCGGGTGGCAGCAGTGGTCGATCGACCTCGGCGCCTACGCCGGCGGCCAGGTCGAGGTCGCGCTGTCGTACGCCAGCGACTGGGCGACGCAGGGCCTCGGGGTGTTCTTCGACGACATCGAGGTCTCGACCGGCGAGGGCACGACCTCGTTCGAGGCCGACCTCGGCGGCTGGGAGATCACGGGTCCGCCTCCGGGCAGCTCGCCGAACCCGAACAACTTCATCCGCACCACGGCAGGCGGGTTCCCGGAGGCCGCGGTCGTGGCCACGCCGGGCTCGCTCTTCGCGGGCTTCGGGTTCGAGGGCATCACGGATGCCGCGACCCGGGCCGAGTGGATGGGACGCGCGCTGGACCACCTGCTGGACTGACGCGCACGCCCGTTCGGGGTACCGACACGGAGCGGCCGGCGACCTTCGGGTCGCCGGCCGTTCCGGCCTATCCACAGGTCGCGAATGCACGCCCCATCGCACCCGACCGGCCTCTATCGTGGCGCGCATGCCGACCGACGATGCTCCGCAGCCCACGAGTCCGCACCGATGCCCGCTGCCCGCGGCGACCGCCCACGCCGCAGGAACGATCTGGGAATGCGCCCACTGCGGGTCCCGGTACCGCCGCGTCATCCGCACGGGCATGCAGCCGAACGCGATGTGGGACCACGACCCGATGTACCGGTTGCGCCGGGCCCTCCTCCTGGGCGTGATCGGCGTTCCGATCCTGCTCGTCATCGTCTTCCTGCTGGTGACGATGATGCGCAGCTGACCGCACCGCACCCCACGATCCGGTGGCGATGACCACGGCACCACGATCCGGGCCCGCGACGACCCCGGATCCGCCCTGCTAGTGGAACACCGACCGTGCGTCGGCCGTCACCTCGATGGGCACGGTGACCGGCACGAGGTCGGTCGAGATCGGCGCGTGCCAGACCGCCCGGACCGTCACGCTCGCGCTGCGCCCGTCGTCCGAGCCGGCGCGCACCAACTCGAGCCCGCGCAGGGAGTGCGCTGCGTCGCCGAGGTAGGCGGCCGCAGCCTCGGTGACGGATGCCTCGTCCAGGCCGAACTCGAGCGTGTCTCCCTCGAGCCGGACCTCCTCGAGCCGCCACGACTCGGCCGCCGCGAGGGCGGCACCATCGGCGAGCGTGAAGAGCCGCTTGCGTTCGACGTAGAGCGAGGTCGCCGAGGTCATGACGAGCACCAGGGCGAGCGCCAGGACGCCGAAGAAGATCGTGAGCAGCAGCGTCGAGCCGGTCTCGTCATCGACCGGCGTTCGCAACACCCGTCCGGTCACGACGCACCCACCGCGAACCTCGAGACCGTCTGCGTGGCCCGTGACTCGAGCCGCACCGTCCCGATGCCGCTCGATGCGAGCACCTGCGGCACGAGCGGGAGGGCGACCGCGGCCCGGACCGCGACGGTGACCCGCACTCCCGGTCTCGTGCACGGCCCGCTGCAGTCGACGTCGACGGATGCCGCTCCCGCATCCACCCCGTAGTCGGCGAGGACCACGCGCACGGTGCGCTCGACGGATGCCGGTGTTCCACCGTCAGCCACTCCCACCACGGCGACCCGGGCGGCCTGCCGCGCCGCACCCTCCACGCCGAGTGCAGCCGACTGGATGGCGGACATCGCGAGTACGAGATAGACGAGGGGGACGAGGAGGATCATGCCGACGGTGAGGAACTCGAGGGAAGCGGATCCCGTCTCATCGGCGACGCGGCACCGGTCTGCCTCAATCGACGGTCTCGATCGCCGCATGCCCCGTCACCTCCATGGCACGTTCGGGTCCGAGCAGGCCGATGACGGGCAGCGAGGTCCGTACGGTGACCGCGATCGCCGGCGCCCCGCCGACGTGGGCCGTGGTGGCCGAGACATCCGCGGCGTACTCGGCGGCGATCGCCGCGTCGATGAGCCGGCGCGTCCGCTCGACACCCGCGGCGGGCGACGATCCGGCGAGTGCCGCGTACCGGGCGCCCTCGGCGGCCGCGTCGAGCACCGTGTTGCGCACGTGGAGCGCGAGCGCGAGCTGCACGACGGCCAGCAGCAGGACCATGAGGAGCACGCCCACGAGCGAGAACTCCGCGACCGCGGACCCCCGCTCGTCGGCCAGCCGGGTCAGAACCCGACGACGCGGTCGATGGCCTGGTCGAAGACCCCCGAGAGTGCCGGGCCCGCGAGCCCCCAGATCACGATGACGAGCCCAGCGGTCATCAGCGTGATGAGCACCCACCCGGGTACGTCGCCCCGTTCGTCGGCGAGGCGTCGGGCGATCCAGCGGGTCATGCGAGGTCCTTTCGTCGGGTGGCGGGGTGCGACGGCGCATCAGAAGCCCGCCTGCAGCACGAGGTAACCGGGGAACAGCGCGAACGCGATGGTGACCGGCAGGATGAGGAAGATGAGGGGCACGAGCATGGCGATCTCCTTGCGCCCGGCGAGCTCGATGATGGTGCGCTTCGCCTCCGCACGGGCATCCCCCGCCTGAGCCCGCAGGACGTCGGCGAGCGGCGTGCCGCGATCGAGGGCCCCGAGCACCTGGTCGATCGCCCGTGAGAGCGCCGGGTGCTCGAGCCCGTCACGGACGTCGGCGAGCGCGACGCCGAGCGGTACGCCGGTGCCGACGGCGGCGACCACACCCGCGAACTCTCGCGCGAGTTCGCCGGAGCCCGTGCGTGCCACGCGTCGAAGCGCGTCGAGCATGCCCTCGCCCGCGGTGAGGCTCAGGGTGAGGAACTCGAGCACGGTGGGCAGTTCGCTCGTGATCCGTGCGAGTCGGCGTCGCGCCGCGCGCTGCAGCACCCAGTCGGCCGCGACCGCACCGGCGACCGCACCGACCAAGGGGACGGCCCAGCGCACCACCGCGGGGGCCGCCTCTATCGTGGGGGCGAACAGGGCGAGCAGGGTGCCCATGACGAAGCCTGCCGCCGCCCACACGAGTTGGCGCCCGCGGAACCGCTCGACCGTGGCATCCGTGCCGGCCTGACGGAGCCGCCGTGCGACCGTGTCGTTGCCGCCGAGGATGGACGAGAGGATGCCGCGTGCGCGTCGAGCCGCGGGCAGGACCAGCATGCCGATGACCGACCCCGGGTCCGATGCGGGCCTGCTGCGCATCGCCCGGGCCTCGGCGGAGATGTCGGTGATGTACGGCGCCACTCGATCGACGAGTCGTGCACGGCCGATGCGGGGAACGGATGCCGCGACGAGCCAGAGTCCGACCCCGAGGATCGCGCCAAGCGCGACCGCGACGAGCGGCGTCGCGCTCAGCTGAACCATCGACGCTCCTCGGGCAGGCGACCGAGGCCCAGCATGAGCCGGTATGCGACCAAGGTGACCGCGACACCGCACAGGATGAGCGCCGTGCCGGCCGGGGAGTCGTAGGAGGCGAGGGTCTCCTGCCTCGTCGCGAGCACGCAGAGCAGGAGCCACGGGGCGGCGACGCCGAGTCGTGCGGCGTTGCGGATCCACCCCTGGCGGGCGACGACCTCGGCACGTAGCGCGGCATCCTCGCGCAGGTAGCTCGCGAGACCGCGGAGGACCGCGGTCAGGTCGGTGCCGCCGACCTCGCGCGCCATCCGCAGCGTCTCGAGGATGCGATCGGCAACGGGATCGGCGAGTCGGGCCTTCAGCGCGTCGACCGCCGAGCCGAAATCGCCGGTCCGCCGGAACTCGTCGTCGAAACCGGCGAACGCGGTACGGGTCGCCGCCGGGCCGAGGTCGGCGAGCGCGGCGATCGAGTCGGGAAGGTTCATTCCGGCTCGAACGCTCGACACGAGATGGTCGACGACGTCGGGCCAGATCGCGCGGTTCGCAGCGCGACGGCGGTTCGCGCGCGACCTGACGACGATCGGAACGATCCCGGCACCGAGCAGTGCGGCGATGAGTGCGAGCATCGGCACGCCGAACAGCGCCTGTGCCACCGCCGCGCCGAGTGCCGCCATTGCGAGGCACACGATCGCCACCACCGTGACCGGCACCCCGGGGATGCCGGCGAGTGCGAACTCGTCGCGGATGGCCGCCAGTGATCCCCGCTGCGCCGTGCCATCCGTGGGCGCTCCGGCCGTCGACGGTCGCGCCGGCCAGAGCCAGGGCGACAGGACCAGGACGAGGCCGGCGCCGAGCGTCGCGCCGAGGATGAGGCTCACGCCGCCGCGCCCAGCACGATCGCCGGGTCGAGCCCCGCCGCCTCGAACTTCTCGAGTCGGACCGGGTGTGCTCCGGTGAGCACGAGTTCGCCGGCCGACCGATCGAACCGGAAGATCGCCTCGGCCTCGACGCGCGCGCCGACCGTCGCTCCGCTGGTCGCGGCGATCTCGGCGACGCGTCGCCGTCCGTCACGATCGATGGCGAGGTGGACGACGAGGTCGATGCAGGACGCAACGGTCGGCACGACGAAGCCCGAGTCGATGTTCCGCCCGGCGAGGAGCGGCAGGGTGCAGAGCTTCGCGAGCGCATCCTGCGCGGAGTTCGCGTGGATCGTGCACATGCCGGGCAGCCCGGAGTTCAGTGCGATCAGCAGGTCGAGGCTCTCCGCCTCGCGCACCTCGCCCACGACCAGCCGATCGGGTCGCATGCGCAGCGCCTCCTTCACGAGCCGGCGCAGGGTGATCTCACCGCTCCCCTCGAGATTCGGTTGGCGGCACTGCATGGCGACGAGGTCGCGCACGTCGAGGTCGAGTTCGAAGGTCTCCTCGACGGTGACGACTCGCTCGCCGGTGCGCGTCGCCGCGAGGAGCGCGTTCAGCATCGTGGTCTTGCCCGTGTGGGTCGCGCCGGAGACGAGGACGTTCGCCCCGGCGAGCACGCCCATCCGGAGGAACTCGGCCGCGGGCCGGGTGAGCGAACCGAGCTCCACGAGGCGCTGCAACGAGCGGATGCGCTGCTGGAACTTCCGGATGTTGACGGCCCAGTGCGCGCGTGTGACATCGGGGATCGCCACGTGCAGCCGCGAGCCGTCGGGCAACGACGCGTCGACGAAGGGCGAGCTCAGGTCGACGCGTCGGCCCGAGTGCTGCAGCATCCGCTCGACCAGGTCGCGCACCTCGCGATCGGAGAGCACCACGGTGGTGAGTTCGGCCACGCCCCCGCGCGCGACGAACACGCGCGTCGGCGAGTTCAGCCAGATCTCCTCCACCGTCGGGTCGTCGAAGAACGGCTGCAGCGGCCCGTACCCCGTGATGGATGCCACGACCTCGCGCGCCGCGACCTGCTCGTCGCCGAGCGGCGCGTGCGCGCCCGCGAGCGCCCGCTCGGAGTACCGCCGCACCTCCTCGGCGGCGAACCGGGCTGCGACCGTGTCGTCCCGCGCGAGGTCGACGCCCTCGCGGAGCACCCGCCCGCGCACCCGCTCGGCGATGGTGCGCACGGGGTCCGACATGGCTCCCATCTTGGAGAAGCGGCGCGGATCGCCCGCTCAGTTATCCACACCGGCTCATCCGGGAAGGACGCGCGTCAGCCGTCGAACCGCTCGAGCGCGGCCTCCGCCTGCTCGCGGGCGCGGGCCGACCGCTCCGCCTCGGCGACCGCCGCCTCGCGCGCTCGTGTCGCGATGCGTACCTCGCGTTCGGCGGGGCGGAGTTCGTCCCGGATCTCCGAGAGGCGCCGCTCGAGCTCGTCGCGTTCGGTCTCGAGTTCGTCGAACCGACGCACGGCGGCCTCCATGCGGGCGGATGCCTCGGCGAGCGCGTGCGCGTCGTCGTCGGCGCGCTCGCGCGCCTGCTGCAGGGCCTCGTCGAGCCGTTCGCGTTCCCGCCGCGCGGCCTCGTCGGCCCGGTCGGCGTCGGACGCGCGCGGGGCGCCGCGGGAGGCGGCATCCGCTCGCCCCTCGCGCCGCTCCGCGCGAGTGCCGGCCCGCTCGGCCGGACGCTTCCCGAGGCGGCGAGGCGGGCCGGGCTCGCCGCCCCCGACCGCACCCGCGAGGTCGACCTCGACGCCGACGGCGCGGAGCGCGCGGACGAGACGCCCGCTCGCGACGGCGGCGCCGGCCTCGGCGGAGACGCTCGCGGCGACCAGGGTCTGCTCCACCTCGTCGAGCACGGCCCGTGACGGCGAGCGGTCGGCGGCCTCCGCGAGCGAGGCCGCGAGCCGCACGAGGTCGCCGATGAGCTCGCGCCGCTCCGCCACCAATGCGCCGAGCGCGCGCCCGTCGCCGGCCGCCTGCGCGTCGGCGAGCTCGCCGCCGAGGCCGACGAGGTCGCCCACGCGATCGGGCTCGTCGCGCGCCAACCGGTTCACGATCCACGCCGATGGCGACGGGCGGCGGAACGCGCCGATCGCCTTGACGGCGGCCCGGTCGCCCGCGCTTCGCAAATCCGCCGCGCGGGCGTTGCGCGCTGCGGTGAACTCCTCCGGCACGAGCGCATAGAGCGCGTCGGCCGCCTCCGCCACCGGGTCGGTCGCCATGCCTCCATCATGGCGCGCCGAGCGGCAGGCGGCCCACGGATGGCGGCAGGCATGGCCGAATTCGCAGGACCAGACGCCGCATGCCACCGCGCACGCGCACCTGCCGCCGCTCATCCTGCGTATCCGGTCACCGAGAACGGATGGCTCGCACGATCCACCCTGCGCACGGCCGAATTCGCAGGACCAGACGCCGCATCCCACCGCACACGCGCACACGAACGCGCTCATCCTGCACACTCGCGCCGCGCACGAGGCAGAGGACCACGGGAGCGCTCAGCGCGCCGCTGCGCGCCCGCCGCGCGCCCGCCGCCCCGGCTCAGACCGTCTCGAGGTACTTGTGCACCAGGCTCACCGCGACCGAGCCCTGCCCCACCGCCGATGCGACGCGGCGCATCACGTCGTGTCGCACGTCGCCCGCGGCGAAGATGCCGGGCACGCTCGCCTCCTGCGGGAACGGATCGCGCTTCGGCGCCCATCCCCGCGGGCGCCTGCCGTCGCGCACGAGGTCCTGCCCCGTGAGCACGAACCCGTGGTCGTCGAGCTCGACGAGGTCGCGCACGAGCCGCGTCCCGGGCACGGCGCCGATGAAGACGAACATCGCGTCGGCGGGAAGCTCCTCCTCGCCGCCGCTGGCCATGTCGCTGACCGTGATCGACTCGAGGTGGTCGTCGCCGGCCAGCGCGACCACGCGCGAGTGCGGGCGGACCGTGATGTTCGGCGTCGCCTCGATCTGGTCGATGAGGTAGCGCGACATCGACGACTCGAGCCCCTCGCCGCGCACGAGGATCGTGACCTCGGCCGCGTACCGCGACAGGAACATCGCGCCCTGCCCGGCCGAGTTCGCGCCGCCGACGACGGCCACGCGGCATCCGCTGTACGCCACCGCCTCCGATGCGGCTGCGCCGTAGTAGACGGATGCTCCGAGGAGCCGCTCCTCGCCGGGCACGCCGAGCGTGCGCGCCGACACGCCCGTCGCGAGCACGAGCGCGCGGCAGCGCAGCTCGCTGCCGTCGTCGAGCGCGACGATCTTGTACGAGTCCTCGAGGCGGATGTCGGTCACCGCCTGGGGGCTCAGGATCTCGGCGCCGAGCCGCTTCGCCTGCGTCACCGCCCGTCGCGCGAGGTCGGCGCCGCTGATGCCGTTCGGGAAGCCGAGGTAGTTCTCGATGCGCGAGCTCGTGCCCGCCTGCCCGCCGGGCACCTCGCGTTCGACGACCGCGGTGCGCAGGCCCTCGGACGCGCCGTACACGGCGGCCGCGAGGCCGGCCGGGCCGGCCCCGACGACGACGAGGTCGTAGAACGGCTGCTGCGCGGGTGCCCGCAGGCCGATGCGCTCGGCGAGCTCGTGCAGGTCGGGGCAGAACAGCGTCGTGCCGTCGGGCAGGAAGACGACCGGCAGCCGACGCGCGCCGGTCGTGGCAGCCTCCACGAGTTCGCGCGCGCCCTCGTTCTTCTCGATGTCGAGCCACTGGTACGGGATCTGGCTGCGCGCGAGGAAGTCCTTCACGGCGTGCGTCGTCGGCGACCACAGCGTGCCCGCGACGCGGATGCCGTCGTACACCGGCGGCGCCGAGGCGCGCCAGTCGTCGAGGAGGTCGTCGATCACCGGGTACAGGCGCTCCTCCGGCGGGTCCCACGGCTTCAGCAGGTAGTAGTCGAGCTCGAGCGCGTTGATCGAGGTGATCGCCGCGTTCGTATCGGCGTAGGCGGTCAGCAGCACGCGCTTGGCGTCGGGCACGAGCTTCAGCGCCTGCTCGAGGAACTCGGTGCCGGTCATGGTCGGCATCCGCTGGTCGACGATGAAGAGCGCCACGGGCGTGCCGCGCTTCAGCAGCTCCCCCACCGCGTCGAGGCCCTCCCGGCCCGACGCCGCCTTCACGATCCGGTAGTCGTCGCGGTAGCGCGCCTGCAGGTCTCGGGCGATCGCATTGAGCACCTGCGGCTCGTCGTCGACCGTCATGATCACGGGCTTGGCCACGGGTCAGACCTCCCCACCGCCGGGCGTGGCGTCGCCCCGAACGGCGTCGTCGGGCGCGGTGCCGATCGGCAGGCGGACCGTGAAGCAGGTCCGCCCTGGGGCCGACTCGACCGTCATCTCGCCGTGGTGCTTCTTCACCACGATGTTCCGCGAGATCGGCAGGCCGAGCCCCGTGCCCTCGCCGACCGGCTTCGTCGTGAAGAAGGGGTCGAAGAGCACCACCATGTGCTCGGGCGGGATGCCCGGGCCGTCGTCCTCGATCTGCACCTCGACCACGTCGCCGTCGCGTCGCGCGCGGACGGTGAGGTTCCCCGTCCCGCCCATCGCGTCGATCGCGTTGTCGATGAGGTTCGTCCACACCTGGTTCAGCTCGCTCGCGTAGGCCTGGATGGCGGGGAGGTCGGCGTCGTACTCGCGCACGACGTGCACGCCGCCCTTGAGCTTGTTGTGCAGGATGATCAGCGTGTTGTCGAGCCCGCGACGCAGGTCGACATCCTGCACCGGCGTCTGGTCCATGTAGGTGTACGTCTTCAGCGCCTTCACGAGGTCGACGATCCGCGTGGTGCCGACCGCGACCTCCGAGAGCAGCGTGTAGATCAGGAACTTCAGGCCCAGCCATTCGACGACGACCGAGACCTCCTCGCCCACGAAGGTGGCGGCGAGGTCGTCGAGGTCGTCGATCGAGAGCCCGAGGCTGACGACCGAGGGCGCGAGCTCGCCGGCGTCGTCGACGTCGTACCCGTCGAGCCAGTCTTCGACCTCGGCCTCACGATCGCTGCGTTCGAGCGCCCCGAGCTCGATCGGCTCGTCGGCGCGCTCGACGGCCAGTCGGTCGAGCGCGCGCAGGTGCTCCAGCTTCGACCCGTACAGCCCGAGGCGCCCGAGCTGGAGCTGCGCCTCCTGGAGCCTGGCGAACACGGCCATCGCCTGCGACGCACCGCGCTGCGCGGCGGATGCCGGATTGTTCAGCTCGTGCGCCATGCCGGCGCTGAGCTTGCCGAGCGAGGCCATCTTCTCCTGCAGGATCAGCTGGTCCTGCATCTGCCCGATCTGCGCGAGCGTCTGCTCGAGCGCCGCGTTCTTGCCCCTGAGCTCGTCGGTGCGTTCGCGCAGCTGCTGCTCGCTCTGCAGGAGCGCCTCCTCGGCGGCCTTCCGCTCCCCGATGTCGCGGATGATGCCCGTGTAGTAGCGGTCCTCGTGCACCGTCCACGTCGACAGCGACAGCTCGATCGGGATCTGCTCGCCCGCCTTCGTGATCGCGGAGAGCTCGACGGTCGTGCCGATGACGTGCGCCTCGCCGGTCTCCGTGTAGCGCTTGATGCCGGCGCGGTGCAGCTCGTGGAACTCGGGCGGGATGACGAGCTCGAGCTGCTGCCCGACGGCCTCCTCCTCGGTGTAGCCGAGGATCCGCGTGGCCGCCGAGTTCCACGACATGATCTTGCCCGTGTGGTCGGCGGAGATGATCGCGTCGATCGCCGACTCGGTGACGGAGCGGAACTTCTGCTCGGCCTGCTTGCGTTCGCTGATGTCGCGGATGATGCCGGTGTAGTAGCGGTCCTCGTCGAGGAACCACGTCGCGAGCGACAGTTCGATCGGGAACTCCGAGCCGTCCGAGCGGATGGCGGCGAGCTCGACGGTGGAGCCGATGACGTGCGTCTCGCCGCCCGTGCTGACGCGATGGATGCCGGTGCGGTGCAGGTCGCGGAACCGCTCGGGGATCACGAGCTCGAGCCGCTGCCCGATCGCCTCGGCCTCGGTGTGGCCGAACAGCGCCGTGGCCGCGCTGTTCCAGCTGCGGATGATCCCCTCGGCGTCCGCGGAGATGATCGCGTCGATCGCCGACTCCATGACGGAGCGGAACTTGGCCTCGGACTCGCGCAGCGCCATCCGCACCTTCGAGACCGTGACCTGGCGCTCGATGCGCGCGAGCACCTCGCGCGCGTCGAACGGGATGCCGATCAGGTCGTCGCCGGCCTCCAGCCCGCGCACGCGGGTCTCGACGTCGGCGTCGGCGGCCATGAAGATGACGGGCAGGTCGTGCGACTCGAGCGCACCGTGCAGCTCGGCGGCGAGGGCGAACGCGTCGGTGCGCCGCAGGCCGGCATCGAGCACGATCAGGTCGGGCTCGTCGGCGAGCGCGGCGTGCGCGTGGGTCGGGTCGCCGCGCGCGGTGAGGACCGTGTAGCGGTCCTCCTCGAGGATGCCGCTGAGGTCGGCGATCGCACGCGCATCGTCCGAGATCACGAGGATCGAGCCGAGCTGGGCCACGGAGTCCTCCTCCCCGTCGTCCGCGTCGCCGTCGATGGTCGCTCTCCGGCCACCCTATCGACGTGGACGGCCACCGGCCTGTCCCCCGTCCGGGGCGTTCGAACCTCAGACCGGCGTCGAGACCAGCGCCGTGGCCAGGATCGCGATCTGGCCGACGAGCACGACCGCGCCGAGGATGATCGCGGTGAGCGACAGCCATCCGGGCCCGGTGGATGGGTCGGCGCGGAACTGCCGGCGTCCGACGAATCCGAGCACGATCGCGATGGCCGCGACGGGCAGCGCCCACCACGAGGGCAGCAGGAACGCGAACACGCCCAGCGCGATGCCGATGATGGCGGCGAGCGAGGGCCGCCGTGTCGGCTCGCCATCGCCCGGGATTCCGCGGCCGGACCCGAGTCCGCCGCCCGCTCCCCCGCTCATGCCGAGTCCGCCCGTCGTCCACGCTGCCCGTGCGCCATGGCCCCAGTCAACCGCACTCCCGCGGCGAAGCGTGCGGATGCCCCGGCCCGGCGGGCCCGCGGCGGACCCCCGCGTTCGGGTGCCACCGGTCCGACACGCCAGCGCGCCGCCGCCCGCCCGGGCCGGATCCCTCACTACATTCGGGCACGAGACACGGCCGCGGGGGGCGACGAGAACGGAGCGAACGCGAATGACCGGACCCGATCCTGCACGCACCCCGGAGATCGACGCCGCCCGCACCGGCGACGCCTCCCCCGCCGGCGACGACTCGACGTGCCGCAGCGAGGCCGTCGACGACCTGGTCGCGCGGATCGTCGCCGAGGAGGTCGCCGAGTTGCGCCGCGGCTTCGCCGCGGGCGCCGAGTATGCCGTGACGCGCAGCAGCTCCGCGGGCGAGCAGATGCTGCACCGCCTCGAGTGCGCCTCGATCGAGTCGCACCTCGACCGCCCCGCGAAGTGGACCGAGCCGCACCGGCGGCGGCTCTCGTCGAATCCGGCCTACCGGATCCCGTTGCCGGCGCTGATCACGCGTCAGGCGGCACGCGACCTCTCCGGGGTGCGCTCGTGCAAGGTGTGCTGGCCCAACCCGACGGGCGGCGAACCCCGACCGCTCCGCCGGTTGTCGGCGAGGAGCCTCGGACCGCAGCACGTCGGCCACGTGCTCGCCAGGCCCGACGGGGAGTCGATCGGGACGATCGTGCGCTGGTCGGCCCGCACCGGTGCCGACCTGTTCGGCGTCGAGCACGACGAGATCGAGATCGTGACCTCGACCGGCGTCGAGACGGTCGGGCCCGACGATCACGTCACGATCTGGGACCTGCCCACCGACGAGCAGGCGATCCGCCGCAAGGCGCAGCTCGTCCAACGGCTCGCCGGCGACGGGTCCGCAGGCTGAGCTCCGCGGCGCGCCGAGGTCGGCGGCCGACGGGCGTCATGCGTCGAGCCAGGGCTCCGGCCATCCGCCCCGGCGCTCGACCAGCGCGTCGGCGGCCGCCGGCCCCCACGTGCCCGGCTCGTACGGATGCACCTCGGGCGGCGCGTCGAGCAGCGGCTGGATGACCGCCCACTCGGCGTCGATCGTGTCCTGGCTCGCGAACCGCATCCCGCCGCCGGCGAGGGCCGCTTCGAAGAGCACCTCGTACGGCGTCGGCGACTCCCCCGGTGTCGCCGCGAAGCCGACGTCGAGTTCCGCGAGCTGGGGCGTCGCGGCATCCACGCGTTGCGCCGCGAGCGCCACGCGGACACCGAAGGTCGGACCGAGCCGCACGACCAGTTCGTTCGTCGGCGGGGCCTCGCCGCGCAGGCCGAACCCGAGCGACGGCGCCTCGCGGAACACGACGCGCACCTCCGTCTCGGTCGCCCGGAGCTTCTTCCCGGTGCGGATGAAGAACGGCACGCCCTCCCACCGCGGGTTGTCGATGCGCAGCTCGAGCGCCGCGAACGTCTCGGTCGTCGAGTCGGACGCCACGCCGTCGACGTCGCGGTAGCCCCGGTACTGCCCCCGCACGTACCGGGCGGGATCGGCCGGGACGATCTGGCGCAGCAGCTCGGTCCGCCTCCGACCGAGCGACGAACGGTCCCCGTGGTCCGGCGCCTCCATCGCGACCGCGACGACGACCTGCATCAGGTGGTTCACGACGACGTCGCGGAGCGCCCCGACCGGGTCGTAGAAGTGCCCGCGATCGTCGACGCCGAACGCCTCCGTCATCGAGATCTCCACGTGGTCGATGCAGTCGCGGTTCCAGACCGGCGCGAGGAGCGTGTTCGCGAAGCGCAGGAACGGGATCTCCTCGAGCCCGACCTTGCCGAGGTAGTGGTCGACCCGCAGCAACTGGGACTCGTCGACGACCGAGTGCAGCTCGACGGCGAGCGCCTTCGCCGAGGCGAGGTCGTGTCCGAACGGCTTCTCGATCACGAACCGCGCGTTCGTCGCGAGCCCCGCGCCCGCGACGCCCTTCACGACCGTCGCGAAGAGGTTCGGCGGCACCTCGAGGTAGAAGAGCGGATGCTCCGCCCCGCCCATCGCCTGCTTCACGCCGTCGTACGTCTCGGGCTTGCCGAAGTCGCCGTGCGCGTACGACATGCGGTCCATGAGGCGCGTGAAGACGGCCTCGTCGAGGTCGCCCTCCTGCGCGGAGATGCTCTCACGGGCGCGCTGCGCCAGCTGGTCCTTCGTCCAGTCCTCGAACGCGACGCCGACGATCGGGCAGTCGAGCAGCCCCCGCCCCTCGAGTCGGTACAGCGAGTGGAAGGTCTTGACGCGTGCGAGGTCGCCGGTGATGCCGAAGATCACCATGACGTCGCGGCGCGCGGTCGTGTCATCCGTTGCCCCCATGGGCGGCAGTCTGGCCGAGGGCGCGCGCGACGACAAGAGGCGGATGCCTCTGGCGTCCGCGCCGCCGTGCCGGGTCGGCGCCCCACCGCCGCCTAGACTGAACGGGCACTCGCGGGAGTGGTGAAATCGGCAGACACGCAGGATTTAGGTTCCTGTGCCTTCGGGCGTGTGGGTTCAAGTCCCACCTTCCGCACTCGACTCGGCTCGACGCAGGACGCCGACCTGCCGGGGTTCGACTCTGCTGCGCCGCGGCGCCTCACACCAGCGACAGCACGAACGAGAGCACGAACCCGGCGGCCGTGCCGAGTGCCACCGCCGGGCCGCCGTGCTCGTACGCCTCGGGCATGATCGTGTCGGCGAGCGAGGCGATCACCGCGCCGGCGGCGAACGCGAGCGGCAACGAGATCGTCTCGGGGTCGGTGTTCGCGAGCGGGCCCGCTCCGAGGACGACCGCGAGCACCAGCAGCGCGGCGCACGCGCCCCACAGGAGCACGATGCTCCGGGTCGATCGTCCCTGGCTCCGCATCGACGACGCACCCACGAGCGACTCGGGCAGGTTCGAGACGAAGATCGCCGCGAGCAGGGCCAGCCCGCCGGTCCCGGCCTCGCCGAGTGAGACGCCGAGTGCGAGGTTCTCGGGCACGCCGTCGAGGGTCACCGCGGCGAGCAGCGCGAGTCCGGCCGCGCCGCGGGTCGTCGCGGTGGATGCCGGCCGATCGGAGGCCGCGGCATCCGTATCGAGCTTGACGCTGCCCTCGACCTCGGCCGCGGGCCGCGCCTGCCGCCCCGGCTGCGCCCAGCGGTCGAGGAGGGCGCTCAGGACCGCGAAGACGATCGCGCCGACGAGCAGGCCGAGCGCCGCGCGGACGATCCCGCCACGCTCGTACGCATCCTCGAACAGCTCGAACGCGAGCGCGGTGATGAGCGCACCGGCGGCGAACGAGAGCAGGATCGCGAGCACGCGCTTCGGCAGGCGTACCCGTGCGCCCACGACCGCCCCGATCACGAGCGCGCTCGAGGCCACGATCCCGAACCAGAGTGCCGTCACCACGCGCCAAGTCTCGGCGGGAGGTCGCGACCGGTGAAGGGGATTGACGAGCGACCACTCAGGCGTAGTCCGACCGCCGCCGACCCGCAGCGCCAGCGTCGAGGCCGAAGACCTCGGCCGCACCGAGCAGCGCCTCCGCCCGCGCGATGCGCGGCAGGTCGCTGCCGCAGTCGCGCAGCAGCGCGACATCCGCGTCCCAGTGGTCGCTGGCGACATCGGCGATGCGCACCCACGGCCGCAGCCCGAGGCCGTCGGCCGATCCCGGCACGAGCAGCCACGACCGCGCGACCGACGGATCGACGGGCGCGACGGCGGGCGCCGCCGACACGGCGCGACCCGCCTCGACGACGCCCGACGTCTCAGGGCCGACCGGCATCACCGGCGCGCCCCGGTCTTCTCGGCCTCGATCTCGCCCACGATCGCGGCGATCGCCTCGGTCGACGGGCGCTGCTCGCGGTCGACCTCCGCCTGCTCGTCGGGCGAGAGGTGGTCGTCGACGCTCATCGTGGTCTCGTCGAAGGGCCGCTCCCCCGAGAGCACACCGGACAGCTGCTCGCGATCGAGCTCCCTGGTCCAGGTGCCGACGAGGAGCGTGGCGACGGCGTTGCCGGTGAAGTTCGTCAGCGCACGGGCCTCCGACATGAACCGGTCGATGCCGACGATGACGCCCACGCCGTCGACGAGGTCGGGTCGGTGCGCCTGAAGGCCGCCGGCGAGCGTCGCGAGACCCGCGCCGGTGACGCCCGCGGCGCCCTTCGAGGCGACCATCATGAACAGCAGCAGCCCGACCTGCTCGCCGATCGAGAGCGGCGTGCCCATCGCGCTCGCGATGAACAGCGAGGCCATCGTCAGGTAGATCGCGGTGCCGTCGAGGTTGAACGAGTAGCCGGTGGGGATCGTGATGCCCGCGACCGGCTTCGAGACGCCCGCGTGCTCCATCTTCGCGATCAGGCGGGGCAGCACGACCTCGCTCGACGACGTCGAGACGATGAGCAGGTACTCGCGGCCGAGGTACTTCATCATGCGGAAGATGTTGACGCGCGCCACCGCCCAGAGCAGCGATCCCAGCACGACCACGATGAACAGCGCGCACGTGAGGTAGAAGGCGACCATGAGGGTGCCGAGCGCGAAGATCGCGGCGACGCCGGTGTTGCCGACGACCGCGGCGATCGCGCCGAACGCGCCGATCGGGGCGACCCACATGATCATCGCCAGGATGCGGAAGACGAGCGCCTGGATCTGGCGGATCGCGCCGAGGATCGGCGTGCCCTTCGGCCCCATCTTCTGCAGCGCGAAGCCGACGAGCAGCGCCACGAAGAGCACCTGCAGGATGTTGCCGTCGACGAGCGACGACAGCAACGAGGTCGGGATGATGCCGAGGATGAACTCCTGCGTCGTCTTCGCCTCGGTCGTGCCGGCGTCGTATGAAGCACCGGCGATGTTCAGGCCCTCGCCCGGGTGGATGAGGTTGCCGACGACGAGGCCGATGCCCAGCGCGAACGTCGACATGACGATGAAGTAGAGCAGCGCGAGCCCGCCGACCTTGCCGACCGTCGCGGCCTTCGCGATCGATCCGACGCCGAGGACGATGGTGCAGAAGATGATCGGGGCGATCATCATCTTGATGAGCAGCACGAACGCGTCGCCGATGGGCTTGAGGCCGACCGCGAACGCCGGGGCGGCGAGACCCACGACGATGCCGGCGAGCACCGCGACGATCACCGCGATGTAGAGGTAGTGCGAGGGGTCGATCCGCTTCCGAGGCCTGGTGCCGTCGATGCGAGACTGGAGCGCCATTGCCGTCCCTGCCTTCCATGGTCGGTCGTCGCCGGGTGCGACGAGTCGGGATGTCGGGCCAGCATGTTCGAGCGGATGGCGCGGCGTCCGCTTGTGTTCATACTGTTCGCACCACGACCGGGGCGGGGCCGCTGCGCCCGCCGTATGGTGTGACGTGACGACGACGCCTGCGAGGTGGACATGGTGCGATGGGTGCGCGGATGGAGCATCGCCGCGAAGCTCTTCGCCCTGCAGCTGGCGGTGATCGTCGCGCTCGCCGTCATCGCCGTCGTGCTGATCTGGGCCGACGCGCGCGCCGACGTCGAGCGTGACGCGGCGGTGAAGTCCATGGCGATCGCGCAGACCATCGCGAACGACCCGTTCGTGGCCGAGGGCGTGCGGGCCGACGATCCGTCCGCCGCGCTGCAGCCGTTCGCGCTCGACGTCATGCGCGAGGCCGGGGTCGACTTCATCACGATCATGGCGCCCGACCGCACCCGCTACACGCACCCCGATCCGTCTCAGATCGGGCAGGAGTTCCTCGGCAGCATCGACCGGGCGCTCGACGGCGAGCCGTTCAGCGAGACCTACACGGGCACGCTCGGGCCGTCCGTTCGCTCGGTCGTCCCGATCGACGATGCCTCCGGCGACATCGTCGCCCTCGTGTCGGCGGGCATCACGGTGTCGAACACGCAGGTCGCGCTCGGCGCGCGGATCGCGACCGTGGTCCTCGCCGCCGCGCTCATGATCGCGCTCGGCGCGCTCGGCGCGTGGCTGCTCAGCCGCTACCTGCGGCGCGTCACCTGGGGTCGCGGCGCCGAGGAGATGAGCCGCATCTTCGCCTACTACGAGGGCGTGCTCCACTCGCTCGGCGAGGGCCTGGTGCTGCAGGACGACCGCAACCGGGTGGTGCTCGCGAACGATCGGGCCCAGGAATTGCTCGGGCTGCCCCGCGGGATTCTCGGGGGCACGACGCCCGTCTCGCTCGATGGGCTCGGCCTCCCGCCGTCGGTGGCGGAGGTGCTGGCACGACCCGACGCCGTCGTGGACGAGATCGTGATCACGCCGACGCACGTGCTCGTCGTCGATCGTGACGTCGTCGTCTCCCGCGCGCGCCCCGGCGACCCGCACGCGCGGCGCGTCGGCACGGTGACGACCTTGCGCGACCACACGCGGCTCCAGGAACTGACGGGCGAGCTCGCGACCATGACCACGCTCTCCGACGCGCTGCGTTCGCAGGCGCACGAGTTCGCCAACCGGCTCCACACGATCGTCGCGCTCATCGAACTGGGCAGGCCCGAGGACGCCGTGGAGCTCGCATCCAACGAACTCGCGCTCAGCCAGGCGCTCGCGGACCGCCTGCTCTCGGCGGTCGAGGAACCGGTGCTGCTCGCCCTCCTGCTCGGCAAGGCGGCGCAGGCCGGCGAGCGCGGCATCCGCTTCGAGGTCGACCTCCCCGAGCGCCTCGCGGCGACGGGGATCGACCCGCGCGAGACCATCACGATCGTCGGGAACCTCATCGACAACGCGCTCGACGCCGCGAGCTCGACGTCCGCGCCCGAGGTCGACGTCGCGATCGCGACGCGCGAGGGACGGCTCGTGATCGCGGTCGCCGACAGCGGCGAGGGTCCGGCCGCCGGTGCGCGGGTGTTCGACCTCGGCGTGACGGTGAAGGCGGGTGCCGCATCCGACCCGAATCGCGGACAGGGCATCGGCCTCGCGCTCGTGCGCCAGTCCGTCGACCGTCTCGGCGGGCGCATCCGCGTCGACGGCTCCCGGTTCGAGGTGACTCTCCCGCTTCCGGACGACCTCGTCGCCGCAGCCGGGCCCGGCGCACCGGGAGCCGCGGATGCCTGAGCCCGACCCGCCCATCCGGGTCCTCGTCGTCGAGGACGACCCGGTCACCGCCGAGGCGCACGCCGCCTATACGGCCCGCGTCGCCGGGTTCGAGGTCGCCGGCACCGTCGGCACCGGTGCTCAGGCGCTGCGACTGCTCCGCGACGCCCGTCGTCCCGACGGGTCGATCTCCGGCGTCGACCTGATCCTGCTCGACGTGAACCTGCCGGACACGACCGGTATCGAGCTCTGCCGGGCCCTCCGCGCCGCGGGCATCGAGATCGACGTGATCGCCGTGACCGCGGTGCGCGAGGCCGCCGTCGTCCGGTCGGCCGTTTCGCTCGGCATCGTCCAGTACCTCATCAAGCCCTTCGCGTTCGCGGCGTTCGCCGAGAAGCTCGGAGCGTACCGCGACTACCGGGCACGGGTCGGTTCGGCGGTCGTCACCGACCAACAGGAGGTCGACGCGTCGTTCGCGGCGCTGCGCGTCTCATCGGGGTCGGACCTGCCGAAGGGGCTCACGCGCGAGACGCTCGACCGGATCCGCGCCGCCGTGCGCGCGGCACCGGCCGGGACGGGCGTCTCGGCGGCGGAGCTCGCCGGACGTCTCGAGCTCTCGCGGGTCACGGCGCGGCGCTACCTCGAGCACCTCGCCGACACGGGCGCGGTCGAGCGGGCGAACCGCTACGGCACGCCGGGCCGCCCCGAGGTCGAGTACCGGCCGCGATGAGCGCGGTGCGAGGCCCCCATGCCTCCTGCACCCGGCGCTCCGTACGATGAGCCCGTGACCTCTCCGAACGAGCCGCCCGCCATCTCCCCCGGCACCTACGAGCACGTCAAGGGCGCACGCTACGAGGTCCTGACGCTCGCCCGCCACAGCGAGACCGAGGAGTGGGTCGTCGTCTACCGCCAGCTGTACGGCGACGGAGGCGTCTGGGTGCGGCCCGCTGCGATGTTCACCGAGCAGGTCGAGGTGGGCGGCGGGCTCGTCCCCCGCTTCCGGCGCGTCGACTGACGGCGAGCGGATGCCGCGGCACGGCTGCCGAGGGCAACCTCATCCTCACGGCGGATTCGGGGGCTGCCCCGATCGCCCCGAGGCATCCGCTCGCTAGACTGCTCGGACACCCAGCAGACCGGGACCGGCCACCACCAGGTCCGACGACAGGAGCACCACGCCGTGATCCACACCGCGCTCATCCCGTGGCTCGACCCGGAGACGATCATCCAGGGCGCAGGCCCGTGGGCGCTGCTCGTGGTCTGCTTCATCGTCTTCGCCGAGACCGGCCTGCTCGTCGGGTTCCTCCTGCCGGGCGACACGCTCCTCGTCATCTCGGGCCTGCTGTCGAACCCCGAACTGGTACCGCCGAACGGCGTGTTCGGCGTCTCGGTGTGGATCGTGGCGCTGCTCATCGGCCTGTCCGCGTTCGTCGGCGGCGAGGTCGGCTACGAGATCGGGCATCGCGGCGGCCCGAAGGTGTTCGAACGCAAGGAGAGCGGACTCTTCAGCGTCAAGAACGTCGAACGCACGAACGCGTTCTTCGAACGGTTCGGCGGGCTCACGATCATCCTCGCCCGCTTCGTGCCGATCGTGCGCACGTTCGCCCCCGTCGCCGCCGGCGTCGGTCACATGAATCGCGGGAAGTACACCCTCTACAACTTCATCGGCGCCGTCATCTGGGGCTTCGGGCTGACGATGTTCGGGTACGCGGTGAGCTTCATCCCGCCGGTCGCGTTCCTCGTGCGCGAGTACATCGACCTGATCCTGCTGGTGGCGGTCGGCGGCACCGCGCTCGTCACCGCGTGGCACTACTTCAGCGAGCGCCGCAAGGCGAAGAAGGCCGAGGCTGCGGGCGAAGACGTCGTGACCGACGAGGAGGAGGCCGAGGAGCTCGTGCTCGACCCCGACGTGTTCGAGCGGCCGCCGCACCTCGACGGCGACCACCCGCACCACGGCGACGGCCACGGCGACGACCGGCCGCCGCGCGACGGTCGCTGAGGCCGGTCAGCCCGCGAACCACCCCGTGGCGCCGACGGTCTCGCCCATGCGCGGCACGTACTGGTCGAAGTAGACCCGCGAGATGAGCTCGCGGCGGCTGCGCACGCCGGCCTTGTCGAACACCGACTTGAGGTGGTCCTGCACGGTGTAGGCCGAGACGTGCAGGGTCGACGCGATCTCCTTCGTCTCCACGCCCTGCAGCACGAGCCGCGTGACGTCGCGTTCGCGCGGGGTCAGTCCGAACGCGGCGACCACGAGTGAGACGATCTCGGGCGGCCTGGCCTCCTCGATGGTGACGACCACGTCGCCGGTCGCGCCGGCGGCACCCCGCAGCGGCGAGGCGTGCAGCAGCAGCCACACGCCGGAGCCGGTCCGGACCCGAGCGCGGGCCGGCGGGGCCTCCGGGGAGACGAGCGTGCGCCGGGCGGCGCCCACGAGCGAGGTGACGAGGCTCAGCGGGTCGCCGCCGTGCGCGCTGCCGCGCAGCTGCTCCAGCCGCTCCTCCGCGCCGACGCTGATCTGCGCGACCTCGTCGTCCGCATCGATGATGACGACGGCCGGCCCGCCGGTCTCGCCGAGCGGCATCGCATCGTGGGCGAGTCGGGTGAGGATGCCCGAACGCACGCCCCGCGCGAACGACTCCGACAGCGAACCGAGGAACTCGACCTCGTCGACCGTGAACGCCGAGTCGTCGCTCCCCCGGAAGATCGCGAGGCACCCCCAGACGGCGGCTCCGTCGCGGAACAGCAGCCGGGCCTCGTCGGCGAATCCATAGTGGGGGCGCATGAGGCGGGTCATCCGCTCGGACCGGTCGATCTCGGCGGCCTCGGTCGCGCGCATGCCGATGGCCCGCTGCTCGCCGACGGCGAGCGACCGGAACGACGTCGGTTCCTGCGAACCGTACTCGATGATGCCGAAGAGCCGGTCGTGCTCGTTGTGCGCCTTCAGGGCACCGTACTTCCGGGCACTCGTGAGCATCATGGTCGCGGGGTCGTGGGTGCCGACGCACGCGCCCACCCACGGCACGGCGCGGCGCACGGACTCCGTCGCCTCGCCGATGAAGTCGTCGAGATCCAGCCCGGCGCGCGCGAGCACGTCGAGGTCGCCCCGCACGCGGGCCCCGGTCAGCTGGGGAATCACGCGTTCAGTATGCGCCTCGACCGGCCGGACCGGTATCCCAGATCGCTGGGAGTCGCACCCGGTCGCCCCGGTGGGGGCTCGAATTCCCCGGTCGCGCGGGATACCCACCGGCGTCGCCGGCCGCGCACGATGTCCGTCGTGACCACCACGACCATCGAGACCCGGTCCGTCGACGACCGCGGCGAGCTGCTGCACGCCGACGACGCGACCGCGCAGCTCTGCCTCTCCCTCGTCCGACTCGAGGCGGCGCTCGCCGAGCGCGGCCTGGGACTCGAGGCGGTGACGCAGGTCCGCATCCACTCGGTCGGGCCGGGATCGGCGTCGGAACTCGTCGAGCTCGTGCTCGAGCGGTTCGGCGCGGGCCCGGCCGCGCCGGTCGTCGCCTGGGTCTCCGCCGAACGCCACGACCCGCCAGGACTGCTGGTGCGACTCGCCGCCGATGTCGCGGTCACCACGCCGACCCGAGAACCGACCATCACCCGCCCCATGAACCGGAGGACCGACATGAACCCCTCACTCACCGACACCTCGACGCTCCGCGACGCCGGAACCGTGCACCTGCCCGGCGACCCCGGCTACGACGAGGCGACCGTCCCCTGGAACCTCGCCGTCGTCCAGCGCCCGGCGGCTGTCGCCGTGCCGCGCACGGTCGACGAGGTCGCCCGCGTCGTCGCCTCGGCGACGGCGCTCGGACTCCGCGTCGCACCGCAGAGCACCGGCCACGGCGCGGCGGCGCTCGCCGCAGGCTCGCTCGACGACGTCGTCCTCGTCCGCCTGCACGAGCTGACCGGCGTGAGCATCGACCCGGCCGCCCGGACCGCCCGGTTGCTCGGCGGCACGCTGTGGCGCGACGTCGTCGAGGCAGCGGCCCCGCACGGTTTCGCCGCGCTGCACGGCAGCGCCGGCGACGTCGCCGTGGCCGGTTACGCACTCGGCGGCGGCCTGTCGTTCTACGGTCGCGCGCACGGCCTCGCGTCGTCGCACGTGCGCGCCGTCGAGCTCGTGACGGCCGACGGCTCGATCGTCCGAGCGAGCGAGCACGAGCTTCCCGACCTGTTCTGGGCGCTCCGCGGCGGAGGCGGCGGGAACTTCGGCGTCGTCGTCGCAGTCGAGATCGACCTCATCCCGGTCGCCGACGTCGTCGCGGGCATGCTGCTCTGGGACCTCTCGAAGGGGTCCGAGGTGACCCGGGCCTGGGCGCGCTGGACGGCCGACCTGCCGGAGTCCGCGACCACGTCGCTGCGCTTCCTGCGCTTCCCGCCCGACCCGGCGATGCCCCCGTTCCTGAGCGGTCGCAGCCTCGTCGTGATCGACGGCGCGATCCTCGAGGACGACGAACGGGCGGCGGAGCTGCTCGCTCCGCTCCGCGCCCTCGAACCCGAGATCGACACCTTCGGGCGCATGCCCGCCGCGGGCCTCGTCGACGTGCACATGGACCCGCCGGGACCGGTCCCCTCCGTGAGCGACCACGCGATGCTGGTCGACCTGCCCGACGCCGCGATCGACGCGCTCGTCGCGGTCGCCGGCGACGGCGTCGAGATCCCGCTCATCTGCGCCGAGCTGCGTCACCTGGGCGGTGCGCTGGCGCGACCCGGCGATGGCGCACTCGGATGCCTCGACGGCGCGTACGCGCTGTTCGCCCTCTCGCCCGCCCCGACGCCCGAGATGGCGGCGATCGGAGAATCGGTCACGAGTGCCGTCACGGCGGCCCTCGCTCCCTGGGCGAACGGCAGCCTGTTCCTCAACTTCGCCGACCGCGGGATCGACGTCGCGACCGGGTTCGACGCCGATGCCTGGGCACGACTCGTCGAAGTGCATCGCACGGTCGACCCCGACGGCGTCTTCGCCGCCGCCCACCCGATCGGCGACCGCCGATGACCACCACCACTGCCACCGCAACCGCACCGAAGGAGATCACCACCATGTCCATCCGTCGCCTCACGGCCGCCGGCGCGCTCGTCGCGCTCGCGCTCGCCGTCCCGACCCTGCCCGCGCAGGCCGCACCCGCCGGCGAACTCCCCCGGCCCGACCACGCGAGCCAGGCCGCACTCGTCGCGCAGGTCCGCGCCGCCACGGCGCGCTTCCACGACGTCGACGTCGCCCTCGCCGAGGGCTACGTCGACACCCACGAGTGCTCGAGCAGCCCCGACGGCGCCATGGGCATCCACTTCGTGAACCCCGCGCTCATGGCGCCGGGTGCGCCGGTCGACCCGACGCGGCCGCCGGTGCTGATGTACGGCCCCTCGGCCTCGGGCGAGCTCGAGCTCTGGGGCGTCGAGTTCTTCGAGCCGGACGTCGGCCAGCCGACGCCCGTGTTCGGAACCGTCTCATTCGACGGCCCGATGCCCGGCCACGACCCGGAGATGCCGGTGCACTACGACCTCCACGTCTGGACGGGCAAGCACAACCCGAGCGGCCTGTACGCACCGTTCAACCCGTCGCTGTCCTGCTGAGCAGGCGGATGCCGCGCGCCGGTCGACCTCGTTCGGGGTCGACCGGTCCGCGGCATCCGAATCTATATCGCATTGCGATATACCGCTGAGCGACATACACTCCGAGCAGACCCGAGACGCGGCATCCGCCGCAGTGGAGGTGGTCGAGATGAACGAGCGCAACGGACGCGCGTGGTGGATCGCGGGCGCGATCGCGGCGTTCGCGGTCGGCGCCCTGTCGTGGGTGCAGTCGATCGCCTACTGGGTGCAGCGGGGGGCCGGCGCCGACGAGCCGGCGTTCCTGTTCGTCGACCACGACGGGCCGAGCGTGACCGGGGCGCTGCTCGGCACCGTGTTCCTGGCGATCGGCGCCGTCTGCGCGGCAATGGCGGCCCGCCGTTCGCGGCGCCGCGCCTGACCCGGCGACCGGATCACGCGGGGCGGGGTTCGCGCCGCCGGGACCGCGCTCCGGACGCGGCGGGCGTGAGCGCGAGGCCCGCGCCGAGCAGCACCGACGTGACGGGCACGAGCCACACGGCGATCACCATCGCCGGTCCGCGGAGGAACACCTCCATCGACACCCCGCTCGCGAAGCCGAGGAGTGCGACGCCCAGGAGCAGCGCGAGGCTGCCCACGACCGCGAGGGGCGTGAAGCTGAGCGCGCCGAGGGCACGGGTGCGGACGGCGATGACGCCGGCGGCGATGAGGACGCCGAGGATCGAGAGGAATCCGGCACCGAGCAGGATGCTGCCGACGAGGTCGGACGCACCCCGCCACGGCGAGACGGTCGGCAGGGCGTACGCGAACATGGCGGCGCCCCCGAGGCCGACCATCACGCAGCCGACCACAGCCGCGATGCGCAGCGTCGACACGGTCGTGGCTGCGGCGGCGGAGAGCCGATGCACGAGCGCGAGCAGCCCGATCGCGGTGAGCAGGGCGCCGACGAGCACGATCGTCGGGTGCACGGCGACGTCGCTCGAGTCGAACCCGACCACGGCGCCGGTCTCGCGGACCAGGCCCCAGAATCCGTAGCTCGAGTAGCTCGCCACCATCATGGGCAGGCCGATCGCCATCGCGATGCCGGCTCCGAGGCCGGCGAGGTTGACGTGCATGACGGACTCCTTCCGTGCGTGTTCGCGCATCGCCGCCAGCAGCAGGTCGACGACGATCCGCGTGCGCGCCGACCGCGCCGACGCGGTTCCGCGCGATTGCGCCTCGCGAACGGTGTCGCGGGCGAGCACCCGGATCTCCTCCCCATACTGGGAGCGGAACTCCGCGGGCAGCAGCAGCATCGCGGCGCCGAAGAGGCGCCCTTCGATGCCGGTCGTGGACATCAGGCCTCGCCCCACCCCGTGAGCAGTCGCTTCAGTGCCGCCTGGCGGGCGAGCGACGCGACGCGCGCGGCCTCGGCCGACGCGACGCGCTCGCCGAGCCCGGTGATGCGGTAGTACCTGCGCCGCTCGTCGTCGAGTTCGGGATCGACCCGCGTGGCCGCCTCCTCGATGAGCCCGAGCGTGCGAAGTCGCTTGATCGCGCCGTAGAGCGTGCCGGGCGCGAGCACGATCGACCCCTCGGTGCGCTCGCGCACCTCGCGCATGATGCCGTACCCGTGTCGTTCGTCGTCGGCGAGCGACAACAGGATGTGGAAGACCGGCTCGCTGAGCGGGAGCAGGTCCTTCGGCTGGGTCTCGGCGGTCATGCGCTCCTCGATCGTCCGATGTATCGAACTGCGGTATATCGCGTCACGATACATCTGGAGGCGACGAGCGTCAAGCGTCTCGCCCTGCGAGGCTCAGGCGTGGGGCGCCGACTCGCGGCGCCCGCGACCCGATGGCTCCAACTGGAAGGTCGAGTGCTCGACGTCGAAGTGCTCGTCGAGGCATCCGCCCAGCTCGTCGAGCAGTGCACCCACCCGCCCCTCCGCGAAGACCGCGGGCTCCACCTCGACGTGCGCACTGAAGACGTGCGCTCCGGTCGTGATCGCCCAGACGTGCACGTCGTGCACGGCGACCACGCCGTCGGCGCCGAGGATGTGATCGCGGATCTCCGCGACATCCGTCTCGGCGGGCACCGACTGGCTGAGCACGCGCATCACGTCGCGCAACAGCATGAGCGCGCGGGGCACGATGAGCCCCGCGATGAGCAGCGACGCGATCGGGTCGGCGGCGTCCCAGCCCGTCGTGACGATCACGATCGCGGCGGCGATGACGAGCACCGAGCCGATCGTGTCGCCGAGCACCTCGAGGTAGGCGCCGCGCAGGTTGATCGACTGCGACGCGCCGCCGCGCAGCACCAGGAGCGCCGCGATGTTCGCGAGAAGCCCGACGATCGCGATGACGAGCATCGGACCGCCCGCGACCTCGTGCGCCTCTCCCGATGCCCCCGACGCGAGCCGCCCGATCGCACTCGCCGTGACCGCGACGGCGACGACGACGAGCAGCACGCCGTTGAACAGCGCCCCGAACACCTCGAATCGCCGGAACCCGTACGTCTGGCGGTCGTTCGCCGGTCGCGCGGCGACGAGGGCCGCGCCGAGCGCCACGATCAGGCCCAGCAGGTCGCTCGTCATGTGGCCGGCGTCGGCGAGCAGCGCGAGCGAGCCGGTCAGCAGGCCGCCGACGACCTGCACGACGACGAACGCCGCGATGATCGCGATCGCGATCCCGAGGCGGCGTCGGCCGGCGGCGTGCGCGTCGGCGGCGTGGTCGTGCGAGTGTCCCATCCCCTCCAGCGTAGGCACGGATGGCGCTCCTCGTCGGTGATGGGAATGAGTCCCGTTCTCGCGGCCCGCCCGTCCGGTCGTCGGGGCCGCTCAGCCGAATCGAGCCACGCGCTCCAACTCGGGCAGCAGTGCGCGGAACGCGCGCGCCCGATGGCTGTGCGCGTTCTTCACCTCTGGCGCGAGCTCCGCGGCCGACACGTCGAAGCCGTCCGGCAGGAAGATCGGGTCGTACCCGAACCCGTTCACGCCCGCGCGCCCGGTCGCGATGCGCCCCGGCCACGTGCCGACGGCGGCGAACTCGTGCGGCTCGCCGCCCGCGGCATCCGGCACCACCAGGGCGATCGTGCAGTGGAAGTGCGCGGTGCGGTGCGGGTGGCGGATGTCGCCGAGCTGCGCGAGCAGCAGCTCGAGGTTCGCCTCGGCGCCGCGCCCGGGACCGGCCCACCGCGCCGAGAAGATGCCGGGCGAGCCGCCCATGACGTCGACCGAGATGCCGGAGTCGTCGGCGAGCGCGATGCGACCCGTGCTGGATGCCGCGGCGCGCGCCTTGATGAAGGCGTTCTCGTCGAACGACGTGCCGTCCTCGACGGGCTCGGGCCCGTCGTACGGCAGCACGGTCAGGCCCGGCAGGGCGTCGCCGAGGATCTGCTGGAACTCGGCGACCTTGTGCGCATTGTGCGTGGCGAGCACGACCTCGAGTGGCTGCGGCATCCGTCGGCCCTCGCTCAGCCTGCGGCGCCTGCGGCAGCGGCCGACCCGCCGAGCGGTGCGTCGAGCGCGGCCCGCTGGATCGCGGCGAGCTCGGTCGTGCCGGCGAGCGCGAGGTCGAGCAGCTGGTCGAGCTCGCGGCGGTCGAACGGGGCTCCCTCTGCGGTGCCCTGCACCTCGACGAAGAGGCCGCGGCCGGTCGCGACGACGTTCATGTCGGTCTCTGCACGTACGTCCTCGACGTAGGCGAGGTCGAGCATGGGAGTACCGTCGATGATGCCGACCGAGACGGCCGAGACGGTGTCGATGAGCGGCGTGGCCTTCTGCGCGATGAACTTCTTGCCGCGTGCCCACTCGATCGCGTCGGCGAGCGCGACGTAGGCCCCGGTGATGGCCGCGGTGCGCGTGCCGCCGTCGGCCTGCAGCACGTCGCAGTCGATCTGGATGGTGTTCTCGCCGAGCGACTTCATGTCGACCACGGCGCGCAGGCTCCGGCCGATGAGGCGGCTGATCTCGTGGGTGCGCCCGCCGATGCGCCCCTTGACCGACTCGCGGTCGTTGCGCGTGTTCGTCGAGCGGGGCAGCATCGCGTACTCGGCCGTGACCCAGCCCTTGCCCTTGCCGGTCATCCAGCGCGGAACGCCGTTGGTGAAGCTCGCGGTGCAGAGCACCTTGGTGTTCCCGAACGAGATGAGCGCACTGCCCTCGGCGTGGGCGCTCCAGCCGCGCTCGATGACGATGTCGCGCAGCGCGTCGGGGGTGCGGCCGTCGGCGCGCACGAGGTCGGGGGTCTCGGTCACTTCGGTCTCCTGTCGGTGGCGGATGCCGCGGCGGCGGCGGGCAGCGTGAGCGCACCGGTCTGCACGAGCTCGACCTGCGAGATCTCGGGGCCGATGAGGCGGTGCGCGAGGTCGAGGAACGCCGCGCTCGAGTCGCCGGTCGCCTCGAAGCGGTGCGCGGGCGGTTCGGGCGAGCGCCGTTCGAGGCCCTGGGAGACGAGCACGCGGTAGACGTCGTTCGCGGTCTCGACGTCGCTCGAGACGAGGCTGACGCCCTCCCCCATGACGTACGAGATCGCGCCCTTCAGGAACGGGTAGTGCGTGCAGCCGAGCACGAGCGTGTCGACGCCGGCCGAGCGCAGCGGCGCCAGGTACTCGGCCGCGACCGCGAGCACCTCGGGGCCCGTCGTGACGCCCGCCTCGACGAACTCGACGAAGCGCGGGCATGCCGCCGAGACGAGCTCGAGGTGCGGCGCGGCCGCGAAGGCGTCGTCGTAGGCGCGCGACTGGACGGTCCCGGCGGTGCCGATCACGCCGACGCGGCCGGAGCGCGTGGTCGCGACGGCGCGTCGCACCGCGGGCTGGATGACCTCGACGACCGGCACGTCGTAGCGCTCGCGCGCGTCGCGGAGCATGGCCGACGACGCGGTGTTGCAGGCGATCACGAGCATCTTCACGCCCTGCGCGACGAGGTCGTCGAGCACGGCGAGCGCGTAGCGGCGCACGTCGGCGATCGGCTTCGGCCCGTAGGGCGAGTGCTCGAGGTCGCCGACGTAGAGGATCGACTCGTTGGGGAGCTGGTCGCGCACCGCGCGGGCGACGGTGAGGCCGCCGACCCCCGAGTCGAAGATCCCGATCGGTGCATCACTCACGAGCCACCAGCCTAGATCAGCCGGGCGAGGCGGCGGCCTCGCCCGGGCCGGCGGCGGCCCCGCCGGGACCGCCCGCATACGCCGCGCGCACCGCTCGGGCGATCCTGCCGGACGCCGGATGCCGGTGGTTCCGGTGCCACGCGAGTCGCACTTCCATCGGCGGCGCGTCCTCGATCGGCACGAACACCACGCCGGGCCGCGGCAGGTGGTGGGCGGTCGCCTCGGAGGTGACGCCGATCGCGTCGCCCGCGGCGATGAGGTCGAGCCACTCCTCGACGTCGCCGCTCCACGTGAGGGGCGGCGCCGCCACCCCTCTGGCCTCCCAGAGCTCGCGCGTCGTGGTGCCCGAGCGGCGGTCGACCGCGACCTCCCACGGGGTGAGGTCGGCGAGCGAGACGGCCTCGCGGTCGGCGAGCGGGTGATCGACCGGCAGAGCGGCCACCCGCTGCTCGCGGCCGACGACCTCGGCGTCGAGCTCGGGCGGGAGCACGGGGTGCCGCACGACGGCGAGGTCGACATGCCCGTCGAGGAGCCCGGCGTCGCGCGAGTTGATGCGCACCAGGCGGATCGGGTTCGCGGTGTGGCCGCGGTTCCAGGCACGGAGCACCGCCGTGGTGTGCCCGCCGAGCGCCGCCCACGCGTACCCCACCCGGATCACGTCGCGCTCGCCGCGGAGGGAGCCGACGGCGCGGTCGAGCTCGGCAGTGACCCGTCGTGCCGTGCCGGCGAGCAAGGCGCCGGCCTCCGTCGGCTCCACGCGCCGGGTGGTCCGGTGCATGAGCGTCGCGCCGACCTCGCGTTCGAGGGCCGCGAGCGACCGGGAGACGGCCGCCTGCGACATCCCGAGCCGGTCCGCCGCGGCCGTGAACGATCGCTCGTCGTCGACGGCGACGAGGACGCGAAGGTGCCGCAACTCGAGTTCCATGCGCGAAGCGTATCAATCGACGCCCATTGCATTTCTCTCCGCGTCAATATCCGCGTAGCGTCACCGGCATGGCACGGATGGACGGAGACGGGATCGGCGGCGCGACCGCGGTCCTCGGCGGCGCGGCATCCGTACAGGTCGGCGCGGCGATCGGCGCCACCATCTTCCCGCTCGTCGGCCCGGCCGGCGTCGTCGCGCTCCGGCAGCTGGTCGCGGCCCTGGCCCTGCTCGCGGTCGCGCGTCCGCACCGCCGCGACCTCACCTGGGCGACCGTGCGGCCCGCCGTGCTCCTCGGCGGCGTGCTCGTCGTGATGAACGTCGCGCTCTACGCCGCGGTCGAACGCATCGGCCTCGGCCCGGCGGTCACCATCGAGTTCCTCGGACCGCTCGCGCTCGCACTCCTCGGCTCGCGCCGCCGCATCGACCTCGTGGCCGCGCTCCTCGCTGCCGCCGGCGTCGTGCTGCTCACGGGCACCGTACCCGGCATCGACCCGCTCGGCATCGCGTTCGCCCTCACCGCGGGGGCCGCATGGGCCGCCTACATCCTGCTCAGCCAGCGCGCCGGCCGCTCGCTGCCCGGCGTGCAGGGCACCGCGATCGCGAGCACGGTGGCCGCGATCCTCACCGCGCCGCTCCTCGTCATCGCCCTCCTCGGCCTCGAACCCGGCGCGATCGCACTGGTCCTCGGCGTCGGCGCGATCGCGGGGCTGCTGTCCTCCGCACTCCCCTACTCGATCGACCTCCTCGTGCTGCGACGGATGCCCCGCCAGCGGTTCGCCGTGCTGCAGAGCGTGCATCCCGCCGCCGCCGCGCTCGCCGGCCTCGTCATCCTCGGCCAGGCGCTCGCGCCGTGGCAGGTCGTGGGCCTCGCGCTCGTGACGGTCGCGAACGTGCTCGCCGTCGGATTCGGCGCACGCACCGCGACCCGCGCCACCGCGCGCGCCGTGGCCGCGGCATCCTGACCCCCGCGCACTAGGCTGGCCGGGTGACCGGGTCTGCAGCGCTGTTCACCGACCGCTACGAGCTCACCATGGTGGATGCCGCCCTGCTCGACGGAACCGCCCACCGCGAGAGCCTCTTCGAGGCGTTCGCCCGGCGCCTGCCCGACGGGCGCCGATACGGCATCGTCGCGGGAACCGGGCGCCTGCTCGAGCTCATCGAGCGCTTCCGCTTCGAGGAGGCCGAGCTGGAGTTCCTCCGCGAGCAGCGGGTCGTGCGCGACGAGACGCTCGACTGGCTCGCCGACTACCGCTTCCACGGCGACGTGTGGGGCTACCGCGAGGGCGAGGCCTACTTCCCGGGCTCGCCGCTCGTGACCATCCAGGCGCCCTTCGCCGAGGCGGTCATGCTCGAGACCCTCGTGCTCTCGGTGCTGAACTACGACTCCTCGGTCGCGAGCGCCGCCGCCCGGATGGTGTCGGTCGCACTCGGCCGGCCGATCGCCGAGATGGGCTCGCGCCGCACCAACGAGGCATCCGCCGTGGCCGCCGCACGCGCCGCCTACATCGCCGGGTTCGACGCGACGAGCAACCTCGAGGCCGGGCGCACGTGGGGCATCCCGACCATGGGCACCGCGGCGCACGCGTTCACCCTGCTGCACGACAGCGAGGAGGACGCCTTCCGCGCGCAGGTCGAGGCGATGGGACCGGGCACCACGCTCCTCATCGACACGTACGACATCCCCACCGGCGTCGAGACCGCGGTCCGCGTCGCCGGCACCGGCCTGGGCGCGGTCCGCATCGACTCGGGCGACCTGCCGACCGTCGTCGCCGCAGTGCGCGCGCAGCTCGACGAGCTCGGCGCCGTGAACACCCGCATCACCGTGACGAGCGACCTCGACGAGTTCACGCTCGCGGCGCTCTCCGGCGCGCCGGTCGATGCCTACGGCGTGGGCACGTCGGTCGTGACCGGCTCGGGCTTCCCCGCGGCGGGCATGGTCTACAAGCTCGTGGCGCGTCGCGGCGACGACGACGAGTGGGTGAGCGTCGCGAAGGCCTCCACGAAGAAGACGAGCATCGGCGGGCGGAAGAACGCGGCCCGCCGGATCGACTCCACGCGCACCGCGCGCGAGGAGCTGGTGTTCGTCGGCGACGGGCCCGACGGCGAAGCCGAGTTCGCGGCCGACGACGGGCTTCGGCCCCTGATGGTGCGACTCATGCACGAGGGGCGGGCGGATGCCGCGTTCACGGGTCGCGCGGGCGTCGAGGCCGCCCGTGCGCACCGCGCGGACGTCATGCAGGAACTGCCGATCGAGGCGTTCCGATTGGGCCGCGGCGAGCCGGTGATCCCCACGACGTACCGCTGAACGGCGCGTCGCGGCGAGGGCGTCAGCCCTTCTTCATCCGCTCGTAGATCTGCTTGCACGCGGGGCAGACCGGGAACTTCTCCGGGTCGCGGCCCGGGGTCCACTTCTTGCCGCAGAGCGCGCGGACCGGCTTGCCGGTCATCGCGGACTCGAGGATCTGCTCCTTCTTGACGTAGTGCGAGAACCGCTCGTGGTCGCCGGGCTCGATGTGCTCCTCTTCGAGCAGCTTCTCGAGCTCGCGGTCGAGGACCGAGGTGCCGCCACCGGGCGCGTCGGGGTCGGCGATGCTCGCCTGCGCGGGTCGGATCATGCCGAGAAGTCTACGCCGGGATCAGGCCCGGACGGCCGCCGCGACGATCTCCGGGGCGCGGCGCTCGAAGACGCGTCCGCCGGCGAACACGCCGATCACGAGCACGAGCAGGCCCAGGCCGGCGCCCGCGGCGAGGGATGCCGCGTGCCACGACGGGTCGTCGAACATCCCGAGCGCGGCGAACCCGATCGCGGGCGCGGCGACGATCAACGCGGTGAACATCGCGAGCGACTGCACGAGCGCCGTGATCCCTCCCGTCGACTGCGGCTGCTGGAAGGGGCTGTCCCCGGGCTTCACGACCGGGTACGGCATCGCCGCCGAGGTGATCGAGCCGATGCCGAGCCCACCCAGCAGGAGCGCCGTGCTCACGCCGAGCAGCGAGGGCAGGAGGCGCCAGTCGTCGAGCACGAAGACCGTCACGGCGCTGCCGAGTCCGATCACGAGGATCCCGGCGACGAGGACGGGCACGAGCCGGCCGAAGCGGTCGGCCGCGCCGCGCACCCCCGAGGCGACGTGCAGCCAGATCGCGGTGTTGTCGTAGGCGGTGTCGTTGTGGAGGCTCCAGCCGAGCAGGAGGCACACGAGCGGCACGGGGATCAGCCCGAGGTACATCGACGGCACCCCCGCGATGCCGAGCGGCAGCATGACGAGGATCGGCGCGATCGGCACCATCACGAGCGACACCCAGTAGCGCGAGTCGCGGAACCAGTAGGTGGTGCTGCGCGCCGCGATGGCCCCCGTCGGCCCGCCGGTCGTGCGGCCGAACCAGCCGAGGCCGTGGTAGCTGCGCACGCTCGCCTGCCGACCGGGCGTCACGAGCATCTTCGCGACGAGCGCCTTCCACGCGAGCCAGCCGACCCAGACGGTCGCACCCGCGATGAGCAGCTTCAGGATCGCGATCCCCCAGGCGCCGGATGCGGCCTCGGCGGGCACGGCGAACGCCGCGCCCAGCGGCGTCCACGACAGCGCGCCGGCGATCGTACCGATCGCGCGCCGGCCGGAGGCCGCCCAGTCGACGGTCGTCAGCGCCACGGCGAGCGGCGCGATCATCACGACGAACAGCACCCCGAGCACCGTGCCGACGTCGCGCGCCCTCCGCGTCTCGAGCAGCAACCCGGCGATGCCGGCCGTCAGCCGGGCCGCCAGGAGGCAGGTCGCGAAGGCCAGCAGCGCGCCGAGGACGGCGAACACGGTCGTGCCGAATCCGCGCGACCAGGTCACGACGGTCCCGGTGAGGACGATCGCGAGCGCGACGGCGGGGACGCCGATCATCGCGGCGAGCGCGAGCCCCAGCGCGATCGTGCGATCGGGGATTCCGAACAGCGCGAACCGCCGCGGATCCATCGTGTCGTCGACGCCGAAGACGAGCGGCACCACGAGGAAGCCGACCACGGTCGCCGCGCCGGCGACCACGAGCACGTCTCCGACGAGTGCGACGTCCTCGACCGTGCGGAGGCCGACGAGGATGAGGAAGAGCAGTACCGAGATGCCGAGCCCGTAGACGATCGCGATCGCGAGCCCGACGACCTGCCAGGCGCTCCGCTTGAAGATGTTCCCGAGCAGCCGCAGCTTCAGTCGGAGAAGCTGTGCAACCATTCCATGCCCTCCGCTGCCTTGCGTCCGCCCGCGAGCTCGACGAACCGGTCCTCGAGGGTGTCGCCGCGGCGCACCTCGTCGAGCGTGCCGGATGCCAGGACCCGCCCGCCCACGATGATCGCCGCCGAGTCGCAGACGCGCTCGATGAGGTCCATGCTGTGACTCGAGAGCAGCACCGTCCCGCCCCCGGCGACGTAGCGCTCGAGGATGTCGGTGAGGTTCGCCGCCGACACCGGATCGACCGACTCGAACGGCTCGTCGAGCACGAGCATGCGCGGCGAGTGGATCATCGCGCAGGCGAGCGCGATCTTCTTCGTCATGCCGGCCGAGTAGTCGGCGACGAGCCGGTCGAGGGCGTCGTCGAGGCCGAACGCGTCGGCGAGGTCGGCGCTGCGGTCGAGCACGGTGCGGTGGTCGAGGCCGCGCAGCGAGCCGGCGTAGTACAGCATCTCGGCGCCGGTGAGCCGGTCGAAGAGTCGCAGCCGGTCGGGCAGGACCCCGGTGATGCGCTTGGCGGCGCGCGGCTCCTTCCACACGTCGATGCCGTTGACGTGCACCGACCCGCCGTCCGGCCGCAGGAGGCCGGTGATCATCGAGAGCGTCGTGGTCTTGCCCGCGCCGTTGGGGCCGACGATGCCGTAGAACGAGCCGGCGCGGATGCCGAGGCTGATCGCATCCACGGCCGTCGTGTCGCCGAACCGCTTGACGAGCCCGTCGATCGAGAGCACGATCGGCGCCTCGGGCGCGGGTGCCTCCCGAGCCACGCGAATCGTCCGCTTCTTCCGCGGTGACGGCGTCGCGGTCACGACGCCCAGCGGGATCACGGCGACGCCGCGCTCACCCTCGTGGTCGTCGGTGTCGGCGGCCGGGCCGACCTCGGGAGCGGCAGCCTCGAGCGCGTCGGCGTCCTCGGCCACGACATCGTCGCCCGTCGCCGCGGCGTCGGGGTCGGCGCCGACGAGCAGGATGGCCTCGCCCGTCAGGACGGTTCCGACGGGAGTGTCCGCGCTGGGCTCGGCGGCGACGCCGGTCGTGGCGTCGTCACGGTCGTCGGCCTCGGGCTCCGGGCCGCGCTCGGCCGCGACGGCGGAGTCGTCGTCCGCGGCGTCGTCGTCCGCAACGACGTCGGCTTCGGCAGGATCGGCGCTCGTCGCGGGGGTCTCATCGGGTCCGCCCGGATGCCAGGTCCGGGTCACCTCGGCCGCGCGCACGACGTCGGCGGCCTCGTCGTCTCCGGTCGTGCCGGCGACGTCGTGTACCGCCGGCGCCGCGTCGGGCGTCGGCTCCGCGAGCACGTCGGCGGCGTTCTCCGGCGCGGTCGGCTCCGCAGGCTCAGGCGCCGCGATCACCGCGTCGACCGGGCCCGTGGCCCGCCGCGACCGGGGCTCGGCCTCGGTGGTGTCGGTGGTCACCGACGCGGCGACCCGCTCGCGGGCGGATGCCGCGGCCTTGCGCGCCTCGGCGGCGCGCGCACGGGCGGCCGCCGTCGATGCGGCACGCGCGCTCTTCGCCGTCTTGCCCTTGGCCGCGGACGCGCTCGCCGATTCGTTCCGAGCGACGGCGGCGCGCTTCTGCGCGGACTCGCCCGTCTCGGCCGGTGCATCCGTGCGGTCGGCGGGCGTCGAACCCTCCGTCGGCGGGCCGGCCGCCTCGGCCGAACGGCTCGTGGACGCGGACGTGGCCGGTCCGGACTTCGCCGATCCCGACTTCGCGGAGGCTCGCTTGGCGGCGGCGTCGGAAGCCGAGCGCTTGGCGGCGCCGGACGAGGCGGCGGGCTTGCGCGCGCTCGTGGTGCGCTTCGCGGCGGGCTTGGCCGGTTCGGCCGCCGTCGTCTCGGCGACCTCGTCGGCGACCGTCGACGCGCGGGCTGCGGACGCGCGCTTCGCGGCGGTCGATCGGGTCGCGGTGGACTTCGCCGTCGTGCTTCGCGTCGACGACTTCGTCGCCGCGGTCTTGGCGGCGGAGGTCTTCGCGGCGCTCGAACGTGCCGACGCCGAGTTCGCGGAGGCGGCACGCCCGGCCGGCTTCGCGCCGGCGCGACGCGACGCGCCTCGCCCCTGTTCGGACGCGACGGATTCCCCCCGACCAGCAGACACCCCCGTGTCCGTGCCTTCGGGAGTCTCGTCCTCAGGACCTGATCGCGAAACTGAAGTCACCACGACAACCTACCAACCCCCGCGCCCGCAGCCCCGGACCTCTCACAGCGAATTCACGTCGTGGCGTGCGGAACCTCGGAGTTGGGCGAAACCCGTGCGTCGCATCACGATCGCGCTACGGCTTGCGCGCAACCCCGGGCACTGGCTCCGACTGTCCGGTATCCTGTGAGTCGGCATAACGGCGTGTCCAGAAGTGAACTTGCGGATGAACCCCCGGTGAACTCGAACCGAATCGAGGCTCCGGCATCCGATCGACGAAGGAGATGCAGTGACCACGCAGATCGTGATCCTCGCAGCCGGCATGGGGAGCCGGCTCGGGCGTTCCCTCCCCAAACCGCTCACCGAACTGAGCGACGGCCGCACGATCATGCGCCAGCAGTTCGACAACATCGAGCACTCCTTCGGCCGCAACGCCGCAGTGACGATCGTCGTCGGCTACAAGCTCGAGCACATCATCGAGGCCTTCCCGCAGGCGTCCTTCGTCTACAACGAGGAGTACGACCAGACGAACACGTCGAAGTCGCTCATGCGCGCCCTGCAGGCATCCCAGCCCGGCGGCGTCCTCTGGATGAACGGCGACGTGGTCTTCGACCCGGCGATCCTCGACCGTGCACTCCCGTTCATCGCCCGCGACCAGTCCTTCGTCACCGTCAACACCGCCAAGGTGTCCGACGAAGAGGTGAAGTACACGACGACCGCCGAGGGCTATATCAAGGAGCTCTCGAAGACCGTCAAGGGCGGCCTCGGCGAGGCGGTCGGCATCAACTACATCGCCGCCCGCGACAAGGCCACCTTCCTCGCGCACCTGCAGCGCGTCGGCGACCAGGACTACTTCGAGCGCGGCCTCGAGCTCGCCATCGAGAAGAACGGCCTGCTGGTCGAGCCGATGGACGTCTCCGACCTCTACGCGGTCGAGATCGACTTCGCCGAAGACCTGGAGCGCGCGAACCACTTCGTGTGACCTGCGAAGCGCACACAGCATGAGGAGCGGATGCCGGTACCGGCATCCGCTCCTCGCATGTTGGGGCGAGCACGGCGCCAGCACGCCGATCCGGGCGGTGCGGCGGGCGACCTCCGGCCATCTACGATGAGAGCGTGATGAGCTACGCCGACTCGCATCCGTTCACGCGGACGCCATGGGACGGCTACCGGCATTCTCTGTGGCTCCTCACGACGCGCGACCTCAAGGTCCGGTACTCGACGTCCGCGCTCGGCTACCTCTGGTCGGTGCTCGACCCGCTCGTGATGGCGGGCATCTACTGGTTCGTGTTCACCCAGGTCTTCCAGCGCCCGGTCGGCACCGAGCCGTACATCGTCTTCCTGCTGGCCGCGCTGCTGCCGTGGATGTGGTTCAACGGCGCGGTCGGCGACTCGACGCGTGCCTTCCTGAAGGACGCGAAGCTCGTCCGTTCGACGAAACTGCCCCGCACCATCTGGGTCAACCGGATCGTGCTCTCGAAGGGCATCGAGTTCCTGCTGTCCCTTCCCGTGCTCGTGCTGTTCGTGGTGCTCGCGGTCGCCTTCGGCGCGGACATCCGCGTCGGCTGGGAGATCGTGCTGTTCCCGCTCGCCATCCTGCTCCAGGCGGTCCTGACCGCAGGGCTCGGACTCATCGTCGCGCCCCTCGTGGTGTTCTTCCGCGATCTCGAACGCGCCACGAAGCTCGTGCTGCGCTTCCTCTTCTACGCGTCGCCGATCGTCTACGGCACGACCAACCTGCCCGAGTCGCTGCAGTTCTGGGCCGCGTTCAACCCGCTCACGGGGATCTTCGGCCTGTACCGCTCCGCGATCTTCCCGGACGAGCTCGACTGGTTCGCCGTCGGCGTCGCCGCCGCCATGTCGCTCGCCTTCCTCGGACTCGGGCTCTGGGTGTTCCGCAGCGCCGAGCGACAGGTGCTGAAGGAGATCTGATGCCAGAGGCTGCCATCCGCGCGGACGACCTCGGTGTCCGGTTCCGGCGGAATCGTCGAGGAAGGAAGTCGTTCAAGGACCTCCTCTCGCGCCGGCGGCGCCGGATCCGGCCCGACGAGTTCTGGGCCCTGCGCAACGTGTCCATCGACGTGCGCCCGGGCGAGGCGATCGGGGTGGTCGGGCGAAACGGGCAGGGCAAGTCGACGCTGCTCAAGCTCGTCGCAGGGGTCATGCTGCCCGACGAGGGATCGGTCGTGGTCGAGGGCGGCGTCGCACCGCTCATCGAGATCACCGGCGGGTTCGTCGACGACCTCACGGTCCGCGACAACGTGTACCTCACGGCCGGCCTGCACGGCATGAGCCGCGCGCAGATCGACGCCAGGTTCGATGAGATCATCGAGTTCGCCGAGATCGGCGACTTCCTCGACACGCCGTACAAGCACCTCTCGAGCGGCATGAAGGTGCGCATCGCCTTCGCGGTGATCTCGCAGCTGGAGGAGCCGATCCTCCTCGTCGACGAGGTCCTGGCGGTCGGCGACAAGGCGTTCCGCGAGAAGTGCTACCGCCGCATCGAGGAACTCCTCGAGGGCGGGCGCACGCTGTTCTTCGTGTCCCACAACGAACGCGACCTGCGCCGGTTCTGCACCAGGGGCCTCTACCTCGACAAGGGCGCGCTCGTGCTCGACGCCGGGATCGACGAGGTCCTCGACCGCTACAACGCCGACTACGGCACCCGCTGACGCATCGTCAAGCCCCCGCCCCGCAGCGCGGGTCCCGGCGACGTTCACATCCTCGCCGCCTAGGATCGTCGCCATGTCCGAACGCGTGCACCGGATCACGACCATGGGCCGTGGTGCGCCCGAGGAGGCGCCGCCGGGGGCCCACGACGCCTCAGCCGGCCCCGACGGCTCGGCCGGTTCCGACCCCTGGACCGACGACCGGTCGACGGGCGCGCCCGGAGGCACCCCACCGACGGACCCGGCGGATCGCGCCGTGGGACTCGAGCGCGGATTCGACCGGCTGCTGTCGATCCAGCGGCCGATCGTGCTCGCGCACCTCCGCGCCATCCGTCGCAACCACCCCACGGCGAGTCCCGAGGAGCTCGTGCGGGTGCTCGAGCGGCGCTACCTCACAGCCGTCACGACGGGCGGTGCCGCCGTGGGCGCGACCGCGGTGGTGCCCGGCATCTCGACCGGCATCACGCTCGCGCTCTCGGGCGTCGAGACGGCGGGCTTCCTCGAGGCGACCGCGCTCTTCGCGCAGTCGGTCGCCGAGGTCCACGGCCTGCACGTCGAGAACCCCGATCGCGCGCGCGCCCTCGTGATGACGCTCATGATGGGGCGCGAGGGCGTCGACCTCGTGCGGCAGTTCGCCGCCCAGGCGACCGGGACGGGCGTGCCGCGGAACGCGTACTTCGGCGAGATCATCACCAGCACGCTGCCGCGCGCCGTCATGGGCACGGTCGTCGACCGGTTGCGGCACGTCTTCGTCAAGCAGTTCGCCGTCCGCAGCGGCGCGGGCATCATCGGCCGCGCCATCCCGTTCGGGATCGGCGCCGCGATCGGCGGCATCGGCAATCACGTGCTGGGGCGCCGGGTGCTGCAGCAGTCCCGCCTGGCCTTCGGCCCCGCACCGTACGCCCTCCCCGCAGAACTCGAGCCGCGCGGCGACGAGACGATGATCACGTCCGCCGGCCGGCGCCTCGCGCGCGCCGCCTCGGCAGCGGGCCGCGTCGCGAGCCGACCGTTCGGACGGCTGGCCGCCGGGGCGTCGAAGGGCGGCCGAACGGATGTCCCCGACGACCCGGATGGCGTCACACCCACGGACGGCAGCGGCAGCGACGGTCCGGGCGAGCGCACGGGTCGCGACGAGCCGGGCGACGCAGCGGCGGATCGCCCGATCGATCCGACCGCGACGGACTGAGCGGCCCCGCCCTACGCGATCGGCTCGTAGCCGAGCAGTTCGCGAAGCTGGCTGGTCTCGGCATCGAGCACGTCCTCGGGCTTGCCCGCGTCGCGTCGAACCCGGAACCGGCCGCTCAGCGCGATCAGCCGGTCGGCGACGTCGTGCTCGGGGTCGCGCTCGACGATGCGCAGGGTGATCACGAACCAGCGTTCGGCGAGCTCGAGCTCGTCGGCGAACTCGAAGGCCTCGGCGACGTGGAGGTGCCGCCACCAGGCCTCGCTCCCGGAGCCTCGCAGCTCGTCGGCCATCCCCAGCGCCGCGTCGCGGTCGCCCAGCGCGAGCAGGATCGAGACGAGCCGACCGGTCGCCTCATGCGGCTCGGCGTCGGATGCCTCGGCCGCGCGCCGTGCGACTGCCAGCGCCCGGTCGAGCTCGCCCGCCATCTCGAGGTGCTCGGCGGCGACGAGCAGGAGGTGGGCGCGCCGGATCCCGTCGTCGAGCTCGTAGGCCGTGGCATCCGTCGCCCACTGCTCGAGGAGCTCGGCACGCGCCACGTGCCCCCGCCCGTCGGCGACCCGGAGTTCGAGGACGTCGAGGTCGTCCTCCCTGATGAGCTGCGCCATGGCCCGAGCATACGACCGGGTCGGCCGATCGCACCGGTCGATCGCCGGGTCAGTCGACTTCGATCTCGTCGGACTGCTCGGCCGCCTCGCCCTCCGCGTCGTGGTCGTCGACCTCGGGATCGGTGGCGTGCAGGGCCGCGAAGCGCTCCCACTCCGCCATGAGGTGGTCGACCGCGTCGTGGAACCGGCGCGTCGTGACGCCCGGAGTCGTGTCGCCGAAGTAGCGCTCGACCCAGTAGCCGAGGCGCTCGAGCGCCTGCGCGTCGTGGGCGACCTCGTCGACCCGGGCGAGCATGGTCCCGCCGTCGGCCCGGTCCAGCCACTCGCACGCGGAGAGGTAGCCGCCCGTGTCGATCTGCGCATCCGGGTTCACCGGGCGGGTGACGAGCAGTGGCTTGCCCGCCGCGAGTCGGTCGTAGACCATCGCCGAGATGTCGACGATCGCGACGTCGGCCGCAGCGAGCTGCCAGCCGAGGTCGTTCCCCTCGTCGACGATGTGCTGCGCCGACTGGTCCGCCGCGTTCGCCTGCTCGAGCCGGCGCTTGATCTCGTCGTTCGCGGCGCCGTACTCGTGGTCGACGACGCCCGAGCGCGGGTGCGGACGGTAGATCACGCGGTGCCGGCCGCTCGCGATGAGCGCGCGGACGAGGTCGACGCCGTGCGAGGCGATCGAGCCGTACGCTGCGGCGCCGCGGTCGCCCTCCCACGTGGGCGCGTAGAGCACGACCTCGCGGTCGTCGTCGGGGTAGGGCAACGGAGTGCCGTCGAGGTAGTGGTCGGCCTGGGGGCGGCCGATCGGGATGGCGCGCTTGTCGAAGTCGTAGTCCCAGAGCACCTTCTCGAGGCGCGCCCGCGCGGCATCGCCGGCGATCAGGGCGTAGTCGTACGCCTTGAACTGGTTCGTGGTCATGTACATCTTGTCGGACTCGCCGTGATTGATGAACACGTGCCAGCGGCGCCCGTAGCGCATCATCTGGAAGTTCTTGGCGTTCTGGTTGACGTAGAAGACGACGTGCAGGTCCTGCTCGTGGATGACGCGTTCCAGGTCGGCCACCCGGCGGACGTACGCGACCGGGAGGGGCGACTCGTCGAGCAGCGCGAGCGCCGCGCCCGACGCCCGGCTGAGCACCAGCACCGGGTGCCGCTCGGCGAGTCGCGCGAGCGGCTTGTACCACTGCCGCAGCTGGTAGAGGTTGACCTTGCCGTCCGCGAAGTAGACGCCGACGCGGAACCGGTGCGGCTCGAGCGGGCCCTGCTCCGCGAGCTTCTCGACGATCTCTCGCTGCGCACGTCGCGATCGAAGGACGTTCTGCACGAGCTTCACGGCGCGGCGCGCGTCTCTCCTCAGTTCCACCGTCCAAGGGTAGCCGCAGCGGGCGACCCCGTGACGCAGGTCAGACCACCGGCGGTCGCCCGGCGAGCGTCATCCGCCAGGCGGTGCGCCACCGCATCGGGCGCCGCTCCCCCGGATCCTCGCGCCAGCCGGCCCGCCATCCCGCGAACCACGCGCGGAGCGCCGCGGGCCGGCGCGCCCAGCGCAGCACCTGGATCGCGGTCCACGAGCCGACGTAGCACGGCACGAGGACGGCAGGCAGGTTCCGGCGCGCGAGCCAGACGCGGTTCCGGGCGTTCAGACGGTAGTAGTACGCGTGGCGCGCCGGGTCGATCACGGGGTGCGCCGCCTCGAGGTCTCCGGCGTACCAGGCGCGGTACCCGGCATCCCACACGCGCCAGGCCAGCTCGATGCCCTCGTGCGCGTAGAAGAACGGGTCGGCCCACCCGCCCGAGGCCTCGAACGCGCGCCGCGGCATGAGCACGGCGCCCTCCCAGCAGGAGAACACCGGACTCGAATGCGTCGGGTCGCCCTTCCGGATGCGCGGGATCCAGCGCCGCGGGGAGGCGAGCCCGGTCGGATCGACCACGCGCGGCTGGATGAGCCCGAGGTCGGGCCGGGCGGCGAGCAGGCGGCATCCGTCGGCCAGGAAGGACGCACTCGGCAGGTAGGCGTCGTCGTCGAGGAAGAACAGCACCTCGCCGGCGACCTCGGGGACGCCCCGGTTGCGCCCGGCGGGGATGCCGAGGTTCTCGGGCAGGTGCAGCGTGCGCACCGGCGTCGGCAGCGGAGGTTCGGCGGTCGCCGGGTCCCAGCCGTTGCCGACGCAGACGACGTCGACGTCGACGTCCTCCTGCTCGAGGATGCTCCGGATGCCGCGCGCGAGCTCGACCGGACGCCGGCCCATCGTCAGCACCACGACGCCGACGCGGGGCCGCTCCGGCGCCGACGTCGACGACGGCCGCGTGGGCTCAGGCGCGGACACGGCGGGAGGCCATGATCGCGATGAAGTGCCCGAAGAGCGCCAGGACCGCGAGCGGGAGCAGCGCGGCCACCACGACGCGGTCCACCAGCGGCTGGCCGACGAACAGTCCCACGACGGCCGCCGCCAAGGCGATGAGGGTCAGTTCGACCGAGTGGTAGAGGCGGTGGAACGGGACGAACCGCGCGGCCTTGCGCAGCGTCGCGATGAGGCCGCCGCGGGGGGCGGTCTCGCCGTGGGTGTCGGCCAGCTTCGGCAGGCCCGCGTTCGCACGGGCCACGTGCACCATGTCGTTGAGCGCCTTGTTCAGCACGATCACGAGCGCGAGCAGCGCGGCGATCGTCGTCCACAGGAAGTCGGCGGGGAACTCGAGCGGGTACGCGGCGGCACGGATGCCGAGTGCGAGCGGGATCAGCGCCTCGGTCGAGTAGTGGCCGACCTTGTCGAGGAACACGCCGGCCGGGCTCGACGTGCGACGCCAGCGTGCGACCTCGCCGTCGCAGCAGTCGACGAGCATCTGCAGCTGACCGAGCACGACCGCGAGCAGGGCGCCCCAGATGCCCGGGATCAGCAGCGCCGCCGCGGTCGACCAGCCGACGAGGATCATGAGCCCCGTGACGCCGTTCGCCGAGATGCGCGTGTGCAGGAACAGCCACGTGAGGTACGGGGAGAGGTCGCGCAGGTACAGCGACGCCGTCCAGTGCTCGGCGTTGCGGCGCTGGCGCACCTCGGGCGGCTGCGTCACCTCGCGCTGCTCGGCGAGGCTCGACGGGATCCCCCGCTCCGGCATGGGCTCCGACATGCTCACCTTCCCGTGTGCTCGGCGATGTTGCTCGTGAGCGAGAGGTAGCCGAGCACGAACCCCGTCCCCCACGCGACGTGGATGCACGGCAGCACGAGCACGAACCATCCGGCCGTCGCGGCCCCGCGGCCTCGTGCGTACGCGATCGTCGCCGCCAGCACGAACAGCAGGTAGACGAGCGGCACCGCGAAGCCGATGAGCAGCCACGGTACCTGGCCCGACGCGGCCTGCACGACGCCGACGACCCCGAGGACGAGGCCGAGCACGACGCCGACCACCATCGCCGGCGGCACGAAGTAGCGGAGCCCGTTCGCCGCGGGGAATCGACGCGCGAGCTCGCCGCGCCAGAGGCCGGTGGAGAACATCTGCCGCGCCAGTCGCTCCAGGCTCGACCGCGGGCGGTACGTGACCGCGAGCTCGGGGGTGAACCAGACGGTCCCGCCGGTCTGGCGCAGGCGCCGGTTCAGCTCCCAGTCCTGGCCGCGCTTGATCGTCTCGTCGAAGAGGCCGACCCGCTCGAGGGCGCTCTTCCGGAACACCCCGAGGTAGACCGTCTCGACCGCACCCTCGCGGCCGCCGACGTGGAACGCCGACCCGCCGAGGCCGGCCGGGGTCGTGTAGGCCAGCGCCACGGCGCGCTCGAACGCCGTCTCGCCCCGAGCATCCATGATGCCGCCGACGTTGTCGGCGCCCGTGCGCACGAGCGTCTCGACCGCGATGCGCGTGTAGTCGACCGGCAGCATCGAGTGGGAGTCGACCCGGACGACGACCGGGTGCACGGCCGCGCGGATGCCGATGTTGAGCCCGGCGGGCGTCGACCCCACCTCGTTCTCGAGCACGTGGACGCGCGCATCGCGGGCCGCCAGGTCTCCGACGAGCTCGGTCGTGCCGTCGATCGAGGGCCCGAGCGCGATCAGCACCTCGACGGGGCCGTCGTACTCCTGCGCGAGGATCGACTCGACCGCCGCTCGCACGTGCGACGCGTCGTTCAACACGGGCATGACATACGAGACGCCGATCGGCGGCGACGGTTCCGCCGGATGGGGCTGGTCGGGCATGGTCCTCACTCGTGCACTGGGTCGATCGAGCCTAGCAGCCGGGGCCCCCGCGGACGCGGTGACGGCGCGGGGTTCCGGACGTACGACGACGGGGGCCGGACCAGTGGTCCGGCCCCCGTCGGAACGATGGCCCGGGAAGGCGGGCGCGGGCTCAGCCCTCGAACGTGCCGAGGGTCACGGTCACCGTGTCGGACTCGCCGTCGCGGGTGTAGGTGAGCTCGGCCTCGGCGCCGCCGGCCAGCGCGCGCACCTGCGCGGTCAGGTCGGTCTGGTCGGTGATCGGGATGCCGTTCAGCGCCGTCACCACGTCGCCGGACTGCAGGCCCGCCGCCTCCGCGGCGCCGCCCGGGCTCACCTCGGAGATGAGCGCGCCGACCGTCGAGCTCTCGCCGCTCGCCTGCGCCGAGGTCACCGTGGCGCCGAGCAGCCCGTGCGTCGCGGAGCCGCTCTCGATGATCTCGTTCGCGATCCGCTCGGCGAGGTTCGAGGGCACCGCGAAGCCGACGCCGATGTTGCCGGCCTCGGCCGAGCTGCCGCCGGCGGAGAGGATCGCGACGTTCACGCCGATGAGCTTGCCCTCGCCGTCGAGCAGCGCACCGCCCGAGTTGCCGGGGTTGATCGCGGCATCCGTCTGGATCACCGGGATCGAGATGAGGCCGCCGCCGCTCGAGCTCGAGCCGCCGCCCTCCTCACCGTCGAAGTTCCAGAAGTCGAACGGGCTCTCGCCCGAGCCGCCCTGGTCGCCCTCGCCGCTGTCGGGCGTGGCCTCGGGCGCGGCCGAGGACTCCACGTCGATGCTGCGGTTCAGGGCGCTGACGATGCCGTTCGTGACGGTGCCGGAGAGGCCGAGCGGCGCGCCGATCGCGATCGCCGTGTCGCCGACGTTGAGCTCGCTCGAGTCGGCGAACTCGATCGGCGTGAGGCCGGAGGCATCCGTCAGCTTGATCACGGCGAGGTCGCTCAGCGGGTCGGTGCCGATGAGCTCGGCCGAGTAGAGCATGCCGTCGTCGGTCTTGACCTGGATCGCCGGGTCGCCCGTCGCGCCGTCGAGCGTGACGACGTGCGTGTTCGTGATCACGTACCCGTCCTCGGACAGGATGATGCCGGAGCCCGTGCCGCCCGACTGGCCGCCGCTCACCTCGATGGTGACGACGCTCGGGCTGGCGGCCGCGGCGACGGCCGCGACCTGGTTCACGGAGCCGTCGTCGTTCACGACGATGCGCTGCGTGCCCGACGAGGTCTGCTCGACGGCGCTGTCGCCGTCGTTCGTGATGAGCGCGGTGATGCCGGCGCCCGACGCGCCGCCGATGAGGGCGGCGGCCACGATCGCGGCCGCGACGCCGAAGCCGACGCGGCGCTGCTTGGGCGCCGGAGCCGGCTCCTGGGCCGGGGCGCCGCCGAAGGCCGGCGGGACCGTTCCGGATCCGTCGACCCGAGGCGTGCCGGGTGCCGCGGATGCCGCGGGCGCACCGGGGGCGCCGGGTGCGCCGGGTGCGCCGACGAGCGGCGTGGTCGGCTGGGTCTGGCCGGGGGCCGGCGCGCCGGCGGGCTCGTGCCGGTACTGGCCTGCGATGTAGGGCTGCGGGGCCTGGCCGGGGGTGTAGACCGTGCCCGTGGGGCGCGGCGCGGGCTCGGCAGGCGCCTCGGCGCGGGGGGTCTCGACCGGGGCGGCGGCCTCCGGGGCATCCGCACCCTGGGCCGTCGGCGCGGGGCGGTGCTCCGGGTCCTGCTCGATCCCGCCGGTGTTGGTCTCGGTCATGTTCGCTCCTTCCAGCGGATGCCAGCATCCCGCTCCAAGCTGTGCGGCGGATCGGCGGTGCCTATGTCGAAGCTATGTCGCCACCGTGAACCGTCCGGGCGCCGCAGTCAGCGTAGCCGCCGCACCGTGGCATACGGTGTGAGCGTGGATGCCATGCCCTCACGACCGCTCGCACCGTGGCAGCGGACCGCAGCCGGAGCAGGCCTGCTCGCCCCCGACGGCGCCGTCGCACCGACCGTGTTCGCCGAGATGAGCGCGCTCGCCGTCGCGACCGGCGCGATCAACCTGGGGCAGGGCTTCCCCGACGAGGACGGCCCGCGCGAGGTCCTCGACGCCGCGCGCGATGCGATCTCGACCGGTCTCAACCAGTACCCGCCCGGCGCGGGGATGCCGGTGCTCAGGGAGGCGATCGCGCGTCACCAGCACCGCTGGTACGGGCTCGCCGTCGATCCCGCACGCGAGGTGCTCGTCACCGCGGGGGCGACCGAGGCGCTCGCCGCCACGCTGCTGGCCTTCGTGGACGACGGCGACGAGGTCGTCACGTTCGAGCCGTCGTACGACGCCTACGGGGCGGTGATCGCCCGTGCGGGGGGCATCCATCGCACCGTGCCCCTGCGCTTCCCCGACTGGCGGCCCGACCACGACGATCTGCGCGCCGCCGTGACCGACCGCACCCGCGTCATCCTGGTCAATTCCCCGCACAACCCGACCGGCATGCTCCTCGACGAGGCCGCGCTCGACCTCGTCGTCGAACTCGCGCACCGCCACGACGCGCTCATCGTCACCGACGAGGTCTACGAGCACCTCGTCTTCGACGGCCAGCACGTGCCGATCGCGACCCGCCCCGGCGCCTGGGACCGCACGATCTCGATCTCGTCGGGCGGCAAGACCTTCAACACGACCGGGTGGAAGATCGGGTGGGTCACCGGCCCGGCGCACCTCGTGACCGCGGTGCTCGCCGTCAAGCAGTACCTGACGTTCGTGAACGGCGCGCCGTTCCAGCCCGCGATCGCCGCCGGGCTCGACCTGCCCGACCGGTTCTTCGCGGATGCCGCGGCCGAGCTCGCCGCCCGCCGCGACCTGCTCGTCGCGGGCCTGACGAGCGCCGGGTTCACGCCGTCGGTCCCGGCGTCGGGGTACTTCGTCGTGGCGGATGCCGCCCCGCTCGGCGCACGCGACGGCGACGCGTTCTGCCGCGACCTCCCCCATCGCGCCGGGGTCGTGGGCGTGCCCGTCACGGCGTTCGTGCACCCGGAGCGCCGCGCCGAGGTGCGCAGCCTCGTGCGGTTCGCGTTCTGCAAGCGCCGCGAGGTGCTCGAGACCGCGGCCGAACGGCTCGCGGCGATGCGCTGAGGCCGACGGCCGCCGCGGGTCAGGACTCGTCGCGCACCACGACGGCGAACCGTCGCAGCGCGAGCGCGGGGTTGCGCTTGCGCACCCTGGCGATGCGGTCGGTCGAGAGCCAGGAGAGCGCGACATCCGTCTGCTCGCCGATGGTGGCGACCTCGACGCCCATCGGGTCGACGATCATGCTGTTGCCGGCGCCGACGGGCGGGGCGTGGTCGGCGGCGAGCACGTACGCGGTGTTCTCGATGGCGCGCGCCGTCGTGAGCGTGCGCCAGTGCGCCTCCTTGAGCGGCCCGCGCACCCACTCGGCGGGCATGCAGATCGCGTCGGCCCCGGCATCGACGATGCGGCGCGAGACCTCGGGGAAGCGCGCGTCGTAGCAGGTCTGCAGGCCGAAGCGGATGCCGCCGACCGCGAACGTCTCCGGATCGGCGATCTCGCCCGGGGCCACCCACTCGCTCTCGCGCTGGCCGAACGCGTCGTACAGGTGCAGCTTGCGGTACGCGGCGACGACTCCCTCGCCCGGCGCGATCGCGACCACGGTGTTCCCGACGCGGCGCCGCTCGCCCGCGGGGCGCTCGATCATGCCGACGACGAGGTGCACGTCGAGCCGATCGGCGAGCGCACCCAGTGCCGCCGTGAACGGGCCGTCGAGCGGTTGCGCCGCCGCGGCCCAGTCGGGGCCCGGCTCGGGCGTGAAGTAGCTCGAGTACTCGGGGAACACCACCAACCGTGCGCCACGGCCCGCGGCGAGGCTCGCGAGCCGGTCGATCTCGGCGAGGTTGGCGTCGGTGTCGTCGCCGGGCGCGAACTGCGCGACCGCGACGGCGAGGGGCGCGGCATCCGTCTGCATGACGCCAGCCTAGGCTGGGGCGGCCGAGCTCACACGCGGAGCTCCCGGCCGACGATGACCGTCCGACGGGCCGGGAGTTGCGCGAGGTCGAGCGGCGAACCCTCGGCGCGTTCGAGCGCGATGAAGAGTCGTTGCTGCCACCTCGGAAGGGTCGAGTCCGCGTCGGCCACCGGAGAATCGGACGAGACGACGTAGGTGGCGTCCTCGAGTTGCTCCGCAGCGAACCCGGAGCCCGGACGGGAGGCCGCGATCGTCAGCGCGTCCACGACCAGCACCCGCTGGCGGTACCCGAAGCCGGCGTCGACGACCGTCACGCCCGGGGCGAGTGGCCGGCTCTCGACCTCGATCCCGAACGGCGAGGTCGTCGTGTGCATCGCCAGCACGATGACGTGCTCGGAGAGCACCCGGTAGCGCTCCAGGATCGTCGAGAGCGCGACCGGGGCGGTGTCGCTGCTGCGAGCCAGGTAGACCGTGGTCCCCGGCACGCGCGGCGCGGCGGCGAGGCGATCGACCATGCTGGCGAGCAGCGGCTCGTCCGCACGTCGGGCGATCACCATGCGGTGCGAGCCGCGCCACCACGTCCACATGGCCACGACGAGCAACGCGCCCACCCCGAGCGGCACCCAGCCGCCCGTCACGACCTTCGTCAGGTTCGCGGCGAGGAACGCGAGCAGCACGCCCAGGATCGCCAGGATCCCGAGGGCGCGGAGCGGCGACAGGCGGCCCAGGGCACGCAGCAGCAGGAGCAGCAGGGTCGTCGTCGAACTCAGGGTCACGGTGACCGCGATGCCGTAGGCCGACGCGAGCGCCGACGAGCTCTGGAAGCCGACGACCAGTCCGATGACGGCGACGGCGAGCAGCAGGTTCACCGCTGGGAGGTAGACCTGCCCTCGCGCCGACGTCGAGGTGTGGATGGCGCGGACGCCCGGGATGAGCTCCAGCCGCCCCGCCTGGTGGACCGCGCTGAACGCGCCCGAGATGACGGCCTGCGAGGCGATGACCGTCGCCACGGTCGCGAGGATCACGACCGGGACGGTCGCCCACCCCGGCACGAGCAGGAAGAACGAGTTCGGCCCGGCATCGCCCGCGGCGAGGACGGCCGCCGCCTGGCCGAGGTAGGCCACCAGCAGGCACGGGAAGACGATCGCGAGCCAGGCGATCGTGACCGGGCGACGTCCGAAGTGCCCCATGTCGGCGAACAGCGCCTCCGCTCCCGTGATCGCGAGCACGACGCCGCCGAGGGCGAGGAAGGCCGTCCACGGGTGCTCGGCGACGAGCAGAACGATCCAGTGCGGGGACAGCGCCACGAGCACCTCCGGCCGGCCCACGATCGCGACGAGGCCGAGCACTGCCAGCAGCCCGAACCACGCGAGCATGATCGGGCCGAACACCCGGCCGATGCGCGCCGTGCCGAACCGCTGCACGAGGAAGAGGCCGACGAGGATCGCGACCGTGATCGGAACGACGACCGAGGCGAGGTCCGCGTCGAACGTCGTGAGCCCCTCGACGGCGGACAGCACCGAGATCGCGGGTGTGATCATGCTGTCGCCGAGGAACATCGCGGCGCCGAGGATCGCGACGACCGTGGCCAGGGTTCGCACCGTCGCGGTCGGGTGCGCACGCCGGAGTTGGGCGAGGAGGGCCAGCAGGCCGCCCTCGCCGTCGTTGTCGAACCGCATCAGGACGCCGACGTAGAGCACCGTCACCACGAGGGTGATCGACCAGACGACCATCGAGGTCACGCCGTACACCGTCGTGGAATCGATCGACCCGGCCGGCGCGAGCGCCGCGCTCAGCGCGTAGAGCGGGCTGGTCCCGATGTCGCCGAACACGACGCCGAGCGCGCCGACCGCCGCAAGGCCGGTGGGCGTCGCAGGCGTCGCCCGGCCGGCACGTCGTGTCGCGGTCACATCCGCTCCTTGACTCCGCCCCGGATGAGCAGCCAGTTCACCGGGTAGCTCGTGCAGAAGCCCACGATCATCGCGAGCTGCATGACGAACCAGAACTCCGGAGTGAGCACCGGGATCATCCCGCCGAACCAGAGCGGGACCAGCAGGAACTGGGCGATCGCCATCGTCCCGTACATGCCGACCTGCCAGGCCGAGATGGATGCCGCGTCGGCCGCGACCGCGGCCTTCAGGCCGTCGCGGAGGTTCAGCCCGCGCATCGGCGCGATGGCGAAGAACTGGAAGGCGATCCCGATCGCGAAGGCGAACACGAAGTCCCACACCCACACCGCGAAGATGCGCTCCTGGAAGAGCCATCCGTAGCCCGTGACCACGGCGAGCACCGGAACGAGCACCAGCAGGAACTCCCCCACGATGTCGCCGAGCGTGCACCCGGCGCCGCAGTGGTTCGTGCTCACCGCGACGGCCTCCGGCATGCTGCGCCTGCGCGGCGGGCGGTCGTCGCCGCGGCGGGCGGCCCGTCCGGTCCGCAGGTAGACGAGCAGCCAGAGGATGCCGCCGAAGAGCATGTTCACCGGCCAGACGACGTTCATCACCGACATCCGCTGCGGTCGACGTCGCACGTCGAGCCAGACCCACCCGGCGCACGCGAACCCGATGACGAGCGACGTCCAGGCGATCGCCGTCACCCAGGCGGGGAACGTGGCCGCGTCGGCGGGCATGCCCGTACTCTACGGGCGCGGCATGGCCACCGCGGCAGCCGCGCCGACGCCGGACCGTTCGACCTGCGGCGGACGAGCCGGCTGCTCTGGGAAGCTGAGCCATGGACAACATCGAAGTCACGGGCACCAACGGTGAGCGTCTCCTGTTCGACGGCGCCACGGTCGCGAAGTTCCGGCACAACGGGCTGCAGGAGGCGGCCCGCAACCCGGTTTCGACCTACCGGGAGCTCCGAGTCACCCACCGGCCCGGCAAGCGCGGGAAGCCGGACACCTACGAGGTGCTGCTCGCGATGTCCTCGTTCATGTCGCTCACGATCGATGCGTCGCAGAAGCCGCAGCTCGACGCACTCGCGGAAGCGCTCGAACGCTCGAAGGCGTGAGGGGACCGGGCGCGCCGGGGTCCCGGCTCGTCGGCGCCTCATGCCGATGCGCCGACGCCCGCCGCTGACGCTGGGGGGATCGCTTCAGCGTGGGGCCCGGGAGCCTGCGGTCCCGCCTGCACGAGTGACCGACTCGGGCGGTACGAGGGTGTGAGACAGCGACGACGCCGCCGCGGCGGCTTCGAAGCTCCGCGGGCCGCGAGTCACTCCCCGAGCGACGAGCAGGGCGAGCGCGATGCCGAGCGCGCACCAGATGCCCATCGAGATCGACGACCACGAGAACGCGTCCGCCAGCGCCGCACCATCGGTCTCGCCGGCGTCCATGCGGCGGGCGCCGACCCCGCCGTAGACGGACGCGACGATCGCCGTCATCACCGCGGCACCGACGTACCGCGCCATGTTCGAGATCCCGGAAGCCGCCCCGACCTCCGAGGGATCGACGGCCGCGGTCGACAGCGAGGAGCACGGACCGTTCTGCAGGCTCATTCCTGCGGCGACACCGATCAGCGGCAGCACGAAGAGCGCGTACGTCCAGGACTCCTGGACGAACGCGAGCGCCGCGAACGAGCCGGTCATGATCATGAACCCGACGGCGATGGTGGTCCGTGCGCCGATCTTTCCGACGATGGGCGTGATCAGCGGCGACAGCACGACGGCGGCGGCAGCGACGGGCAGCGTCGCGAGTCCCGCTTGGAACGCATCCATGCCCAACGTCGCCGGGTCCTGGAAGTACAGGCTGACGACGTACATGATCGCGTTCACTGTGCCCGAGCCGAGCAGGATCGAGAGTGTCGCGCCCACGAGGATCGTGTTGCGGAGCAGGTTGAGGTCGAGCAAGGGCGCGCGGACGCGACGCTCGACCATGACGAACCCGACGGCGGCGGCGATCGTGATGCCGAAGCATCCGATCGTCTGCCAGGACAGCCACCCCCACGCGCTCCCGTTGGTGAGCGCGAAGATGAGCGGTGCGAGCACGGCGGCGATCAGCACGGTGCCCGCGAAGTCGATCGATCGGGATCGCGTGGGATCGCGCGATTCCTGCACGGCGAGCAGGGTGACCGGGATGCAAGCGGCGGCGATGGCGGCATCGATCCAGAACAGGCCCTGCCATCCGAGCGTGGAGGCGAGGAGGCCGCCGACCAGCGGACCCGCAGCGGCGCCGACGGCCGATGCCGCACCCCACAGCGTGACCGCGCGCAGCTGCTCCTTCCCGGTGTTGGCCGCCGACAGCAGGCTCATCCCGCAGGCGAGGATCGTCGCGCCGGCGGCCCCCTGGATGCATCGGCCGGCGATGACGCCGAGGCCGTCCTGCGAGAGCGCGATGAGCACGCAGGAAGCGATGAAGAGGACGAGACCCCAGAAGAAGATGCGTCGGCGCCCGAAGACGTCGCCCAGCGATCCGGAGGTCACGATCACGGCGGCCCCGACAAGCGAGTATCCCGTCACCGCCCACTGCAGCGTGTCGGTCGACGTGCCGGTGTCCGCGGAGATGGCCGGGATGAGGATCGAGACCGCCGAGGTGTTCGCGTTCACCACCAACGCCGAGACGCAGGTCGCGATCAGCGCGCCGAGCGCCTGACGTCGGGCGGTCGCCGTGCTCGGGTCGCTCATGGCTCCGTTCTTAGCATCGGTTCGGACGTCTCGGCCAGAGTCGCGCGGCCGTCCGATGTCGCATGGAGGACTTTGGTCCCGCGGCCGAGCGGTGCCGCGTCAATAGGTTGGCCGCGACGATGAGGATCGACTGAGGGGGCACCTGAATTGCTGTCGAAGTGGGCATCCGTCCGGGCCGCCGCGCGGGCCGGCAAGCGAACCGGTGGAGCACGATGAGCGCCGCAGACGCTTCGGCCGGCGGCCGGCGCGGAGCCGCCATGGCACGCGCGAAGGCCGTGCCCGGGACAGTCTGGATCTCGTGGATCGCTCTGGCGCTGATGACGACGAGTTCCGTCGCGAGCCTGCGACCCGCACCGACCATGGCCGTGTACGGGCTGGCCGCGATCTTCCTCTACATCGTGCCGGCGATCGTGTTCCTGCTACCGACGTCGCTGGTCGCCGCCGAACTCGCGTCCGGATGGGAGGGCGGGGTCTACAAGTGGGTGTCGACGGGAATCTCGAAGCCCATGGGCTTCCTGGCGATCTGGTGTCAGTTCGCGATGACGATCTTCTACTATCCGAGCCTGCTCGGATTCGTCGCTTCGACGCTCGCGTACGTCATCAATCCGAACCTCGCCTCCAGCGGAGTCTGGACGGCGCTCGTGATCATGGTGTGCTATTGGTCCGGCGTCTTCATCTCCTCCCGCGGCACGAAGGGCGTCGCAGGCCTGGCGAGCGGCGGTCTCATCATCGGCACCCTGATTCCCGGCGCCATCCTGGTGCTCCTCGGCGCGGTCTTCCTCGGGCAGGGCAATGAGTCCGCGGCACCCATGACGGCCGCCAACCTGCTGCCCCAGTGGGCGGGACTCGCCAGCCTCGTGCTCATCGTGAACAACTTCCTGTCGTACAGCGGCATGGAGATGAACGCGGTGCACGTGTCGTCGCTGAAGAACCCCGCCCGCGACTACCCGAAGGCGATGTTCCTCGCCATGGGCCTGGTGCTGCTGATCTTCATCCTCCCGGCCCTCGCGATCAGCTGGATCGTCCCGGCGGAGGAACTGTCGCTCACCGCGGGCGTCATGCAGGCCTTCGACGCCATCTTCGCCGCGTTCTCGATCTCGTGGCTCACTCCACTCGTCGGCATCATGCTCGTCGCGGCATCCCTCGGCGGTATGCTCACCTGGCTCGCCGGACCCTCGAAGGGCCTCCTGCTGATCTCACGCGAGGAGGGCTACCTCCCCCCGTTCCTGCAGAAGCTCAACAAGCACGGCATCCAGCAGAACCTGCTCGTGACCCAGGGCGTCGTCACCACCATCATCGCCCTCGGATACGCATTCATCCCGAACGTCTCCAGCGCGTATTGGATCTTCTCCGTGATCACGACGCAGGTCTACCTGATCATGTACCTGCTCATGTTCGTGGCTGCGATACGTCTACGGAGGACGCAGCCGGACCACCCACGCGGGTACCGCGCTCCGATGCTCATCGGTCTTGCGGGAATGGGCTTCGCCGCGTCGCTGGCCGCTCTGCTCGTCGGGTTCATCCCGCCGTCGCAGTTCGGCGGCGAGAGCCCCTGGCTCTACCTGGTCATCGTCGGTGGCGGCGCCCTCGGTCTCGGCCTGCTCGTGCCGTACCTGTTCTACCGGTTCCGGAAGCCGTCATGGAAGATCGCCTCGGAGGCGAGCCCGGAAGCCGACACGACCGGCGCCGAGGGGAGCGAGTCATGAGCACCGGATCCGAGACGCAGCCGACCCGCGAGCGATCGGTCATCTACATCGTCACCGTCGCCGTGCTCGTCGTCGTCGCCGCGATCGCACTGTTCTCGTTCCTCGCAGCGCGGCAGGACGTGAGGGCGGAGGATCAGGCCGAGGAACTGATCCAGGCGCTCGAAGCGGAGGGCGTCGACGTGCGACTGACGCCCGAGCAGGTCGCGAGCGTGCTCGGAGACGACGGTGGCGCCGTGTGCGCGAATCCCAACGGAGCACTCTCACGTGCCGTCCTCCTCGACCGCCTCACGAACGGCGCCGGCGGCCCCGGTCTGCGTGCCACCATCGTCGAGCAACGCCTGCTTACCGGTCAACTCCTCATCATCGAGACGTACTGCCCGGACGAGCTGGGCGAGTTCCAGGAATTCGTAGACGGGCTGTACACGGTCGACGGGAACGACGCGTGAGCGGCGCCATCGGCGAGCGCATCCGTGCGATGATGCCGGCCGCGAAGGACGAACTCGCAGAGCTCGTCTCGATCCGTTCGGTGGCCGACCCGCGCCAGTACCCCCCGGAGGAGTGCGCCCGGGCGGCCGAGTGGGTGCGCGAACGCTTCGCACGCCTGGGCTTCGACGACGCGAGGCTGGAGGAGACGCCCGACGGCAGCCGGGCGGTGATCGGGATGAGGGCGTCCGCCGACCCGAACGCCCGCACGGTCCTGCTGTACGCCCACTACGACGTGCAGCCCCCGCTCGACGAGTCGGCGTGGCGCACTCCGCCCTTCGAGCTGACCGAGGTCGACGGACGGTGGCATGGCCGCGGCGCCGCCGACTGCAAGGGCAACATCCTGATGCACCTGCTGGCCATCAGGGCGCTCGGCGACGACCTCCCCGTCAACCTGAAGCTGGTTGTCGAAGGCTCCGAAGAGCAGGGGACAGGTGGGCTTGAGCGATACGTCGCGGCGAACCCGGACCTGCTCCGGGCCGACGCCATCCTCGTCTGCGACACCGGGAACGCCGCGGTCGGTGCACCCGCCCTCACCGTCACGCTCCGAGGCATGGCCAACGTCGTCGTCCGGGTCGAGACGCTCGCCTCCGAGATCCACTCCGGGATGTTCGGCGGGCCCGCCCCGGATGCGCTCAGCGCGCTCATCGCGATCCTCGCATCACTGCACGACGCATCCGGGAACACCACCGTCGACGGCCTGGACCACACCCAGACGTGGGACGGCGCCCCCTACGACGCCGTCCAGTTCCGCGCGGACGCGGGCGTCCTCGACGGCGTCGACCTCGCCGGCGACGGGACCGTCGCGGACGGACTCTGGGCGCGTCCGGCGTTGACGGTGCTCGGGATCGACGCGCCTCCGGTCGTCGGCTCTGCCGCCGCGATCGTCCCGCGTGCCGCCGCCCGCCTGAACCTGCGCGTGCCCCCGAAGACGGATCCGCAGGCCGCGCACGATGCGCTCGTCGCCCATCTCAGGTCGAACGCGCCCTGGAACGTCCGAACGACCATCGAGACGGAGGCCATCGGCGCACCCTTCAGTGCGACGACGCACGGGCCGGCGTATCGCACGATGGCCGCAGCGATGGAGCAGGCCTACGGCGTCGAGATGACCACACTCGGCCAGGGCGGCTCCATCCCGCTGTGCAACGTGTTCGCGGACACGTATCCCGATGCCGAGATCATCCTGATGGGCGTCGAAGAGCCGCTCGCGCTGATCCACGCCCCGAATGAGAGCGTCGACCCGAGCGAGATCGAACGCCTCGCGGTCGCCGAGGCGCTCTTCCTCCAGTCGTACGGGCGAGACGCCTGAGTGGTGAGGTCGCGCCCCTCCGCGCCCCGACGCCGCCACGGCTCGAGAATCGCGACCGCGTATTGAAGCGGATCCGCGCCGCCATGACAAGAGTCTCCCCACGATGCGAGCCGCGTGCTGGACTGGATGCGGTACAGGCGCGCGACCGGACCTGGTTCGCGCGCACGATCGGTCCCTACGCCGACGGACGATCCATCTCGCTGGCACCGGGGCCATGACAGATGGGAAACCCTGTGCGCAGAGCACCACGACGCTCCCTCGGCGCCCTCGCCGTCGGAGCCCTCGCCGCGAGCGCCCTCGCGGCGACCGCCGCGCCGGCATCCGCCGACGACCACGAGAACCTCCCGGGCGAACCGACCATCACGCTGCCGATCAACGACAGCGCCGCCGGCGGCACCTACGACCAGGACTTCACGCGCGTGTACGCCGGCGTGACGCCGGACGGCACGCCCGTGTACATCTACGTGCCGGAGGGCACGCCCCTCGACGGCAGCGCGCCCGTCGGCGTCGACAGCCTCGATCCGGCGTTCGACCACACCGCACCCGACGACGAGTTCGTGCCGTGCGCCGACGCCGACGTCGCCGACTACACGATCACGCAGGCGCAGATCGACTACATGGGCGACCAGCTCGCCAACCAGATCGTCGCCGTCGACGAGGAGCACTTCGGCCCGATGGACGCGGCCGACCCGGACGAGCCGGCGAGCGACTCGCTCGTCATGGTCGTCTACAACGTGCAGGACGAGCAGTACTACGACTGCGACGTCACGAGCTACACGGCGGGCTACTTCGCGCCCGACTTCATCGAGTCGGCCGGCATGAACACGATCGTGATCGACGCCTACGACTGGGCGAACCGCGTGGGCCCGGATGACGCCGAGTGGCGCGACGACGACCCGGACAACGACCAGGCGACGCTCTACGAGGGCGTGATCGCGCACGAGCTCGAGCACCTGCTGCACAACTACAGCGACCCGGGCGAGCTCAGCTGGGTCGACGAGGGCCTCGCCGACTTCGCCGTGTTCCTCAACGGCTACGACGTCGGCGGCTCGCACCTGACCTACCACCAGGTGTTCTACGCCGAGACCTCGCTGACGCGCTGGGCGGGCGGGCTGGAGAACTACGGCGCCGCGTACACGTACATGCAGTACCTGTGGGAGCAGGCCGGCGGCAACGGCGACGGCACCTACGAGCCCGACCTCGAGTACGACGCGGCGGGCGGCGACCTGCTCATCAAGCTCATCTTCGAGAACCAGGCCGACGGCATGGCCGGCGTCCAGGCCGCCATCGACGAGTTCAACGCCGCGACCGGCGCGTCGCTGCGGACCGCCGAGGAGTTGTACGAGGACTGGGCGGTCGCCGTCTACCTCGACGACGAGGACTCGGAGCGCTTCGACATCACGGCCGTCGACTTCGGCGACCCGGCCTCGACGAGCTGGACGATCGACATCGCCGACGACCAGTTCTGGGACGGCCGCGGTTCGAACCGGGACGCCCAGCCCGAGGCGAAGTGGGACCGGCGGAAGAACGGCCAGGCCGACACGGCACTGCCGTTCGGCATCCAGATCGAGCGGTTCCGCAATCCGGGCCCGACGGTCGACGTCTCGCTCGACGGCGACGACACCACGCAGGTCGCTCCGCACACGGGCGACACGCACTGGTACGGCGGCTACGAGAGCCAGGCCGACAACGTCCTCGACGTCGACGTGACGGATGGCGCGGCCTCGACGCTCGACTTCTGGTCGTGGGCCTTCATCGAGGAGGGCTGGGACTACGGCTTCGTCGAGGCGCTCGTCGGCGGCGAGTGGGTCACCGTGCCGCTGACGGATGACTCGGGCGCGGTCGTGACGACCGACGACGACCCGCACGGCAACAACGAGGAGGGCAACGGCCTCACCGGCACCTCGGGCGGCGAGTACTTCGTCGACGAGCCCGAGTACGTGCACCTCTCGGCCGAGCTGCCCGCCGGCACGACCGACGTGCGCTTCCGGTACTCGACGGATGCCGCGTACCTCGACACCGGATGGTTCGTGGACGACGTGATGGTCGATGGCGAGGCCGTGTCGCTCTCGTCGGCCGAGGGCGAGTGGATCGAGACGACCGGCCTCCAGGACAACAACTGGACGCTCCAGGTCATCGCGAGCTGCGACCTCACCCCCGGTGAGGAGTCGGACTTCGAGATCGTCGATGAGGCCGGCAACTTCGTGTACCGCCTCGAGGGCGACGACGTCACGATGTCGGGCCTCGACACCTCGTGCGCGAAGGGCCAGAACCGCGACTTCGCGACCCTGGTGTCGAACCTGCCGACCGGCGACCTCGACACGCTCGACGCGGGCTACGAGCTCACGGTGACGAACACCGGCAACGGCAAGAAGGGCTGAGCCGGGAAACGCGGAAGGCCCCGGTCCGAGTGGACCGGGGCCTTCCGGCGTTCTGATGAACGCAGCGTTGCGGGGGCAGGATTTGAACCTACGACCTCTGGGAGCTTTCCGAGGGCTTCTCGGGGGCTCCGAATCTTGGCGGGAATCCTCGGAATCGCTTGGAAAATCAAGGGAACCGGGGTGGTTTCCGGTCCTCAGCGTATCGGAACGGATGGGGAAGCTTCGCGATCGTTTCCGATGAGTAAGTGATGGCCGATCGAGAGATGCGTGGTCACTAGAAGTGCCGCTCCCCCACGGGTTTCGGGGGCCATGGCTCGCCGACTCGTCTGTCGGAGCGACGCCCCCAGAGCAGCGCCGGGATGAGCAGCAACGCCAGCGCACCTCCGGCGACCGAGAGGGCGCTGAAGCTACTGGCCGCCACGACCGCGCCCGACGCAGCGCCGCCGCCCGCACCGGCCAAAGCGATGAGCACGTCGATCCTGCCTTGGGTGCGTGCGCGGATCGCCGGCGCGGTCCCGTCGACGACGAGCGCCGTGCCGGCGATGAGGCCGAAGTTCCAGCCGAGCCCGAGGAGCGTGAGGGCGAGGATGAGGACGCCGAGGGAGTCGCCCGGCGCGAGCGCTGCGGTGAGCCCCGCCGCGAGGAGCGTGACCCCCGAGGCGACCGCGACCGGCGTGCGACCGATGCGATCCACGAGCATGCCGGTGACCGGCGACGGGAGGTACATCGCGGCGATATGCACGCCGATGACCAGCCCGACCTCGCCGAGCCCATGGTGGTGGGCGCGCATGTGCACGGGCGTCATGGTCATGATCGCGATCATGGCGATCTGGGTGAGCACCATCACCACGGCGCCGACGAAGGCCGCGCGCCCAGGCCGTGATGGTGCCGCCGTCCGGTCGTGGCCCATCGCCGGGCGGTCGGCACCGGCGTCGATCCTCCTGGCCAGCAGCAACGGGTCGGGCCGGAGCAGCGCCAGGAGGACCGCACCCGCGGCGAGGTACGCGACCCCGGCGAGGAGGAACGGCCCCGTGAGCGCTGGGAGCCCGACGCTGACGGCGAGCCCCCCCAGCGGCTCGACGAGATTGGGGCCGGCCACCGCTCCGGCCGTGGTCGAAACCATGGCCAGGCTGATCGCCGCTCCCCGGCGATCCGGTCCAGCGAGGTCGGTCCCGGCGTAGCGCGCCTGGAGGTTGGTGGCGGTGCCCGAGCCGTACACGAACAGCGCGACCATCAGCAGCGGCACCGAGTCGATAGATGCCGCGATGACGACACCGATGGCGCCGATACCGCCGGCGGCGAAGCCGAGACCCAATCCGACGCGGCGGCCGGCGCGCTGCGTGACCCGCCCGACGAGCAAAGCAGCGAGAGCGGAACCGAGCGTGAACAGCGCGGTCGGCAAGCCCGCCAAGGCGTCACCGCCGAGCATCTGATGCGCGAGCAGTGCGCCGACGGTGACCCCCGCGGCCAGGCCCGCACCGCCGAGCACCTGGCTCGCCATGACCACGCCGAGGGTTCGGCGCTGGATACGAGCCCGCTCGGCCACGTCGAGACCATCCCCGTCGATCATCGTCATCTTCTCGCGTCTCCATCCGTGTCGTGCAGCCGTCCCGGCGCGATCAGGCTAGGATACATCTTGTATCCAAGGAGGCGAAATGAGCTCGGCCGCCGAACAGGCCTACGCTGCGATCCGAGCGTGCATCGTGGACGGACGCCACGCGCCAGGAACGATGCTGAGCGAGAACGACCTCGCTGCGTCGCTCCACATGTCGCGCACTCCGATCCGAAGCGCCATCACTCGGCTGAGCGACGAGGGGTGGCTCCGCGTCTATCCGAAGCGCGGGGTGCTCGTGCTCGGCATCGACGCGTCCGAAGCCCGCGACCTGACCCGGGCACTCCAGGCTTTCGAAGTGACCGGCCTGCGCGACGCGTCACCTGAGGCGCTGGCCACGACGGTCGCCTGCCTCCGTGACGAACTGGTGCGGCAGTCCCAGGCGGTGCGCCGCGGCGACGTGGAGTCGCTCCTCGCGTCGTCCGCGCGCTTCCATCGCGCAATGGCGAGCGCCGCCGGCAACACCGTGCTCCAGAGCCTCTACGATCGACTGGACGACCGCCGGGCGCTGCTCAGCAGGGCCTCCGCCACCACCATGCTGGAGCGCGGCGACGTGCTCATCGCCGAGCACGAACAGCTCATCGACCTCGCCGAGTCGGGTGAATGGGAAGCCTTCATCGGCGTGTTGCGCTCCCACGTGAATGAGACGCACGCTGAGGCGCTGGCCTGATCAAACGGTTGAGACGCCTTCGACCGATTCCGGGGCGCCCGTCAGCTGGCAGTCCTCTCCTCTGCACCGTCCCCGTCGCCCCTCGTCAGTTCGCTCTGCTGGTTGGGCCCGCCGATGCCGTCGGCGCCGGGGTCGACGAACTGCCCGAGCCAATCGTCGATGGGCTCGAGGGCGGCTCGGTCGAGTGCGTGAAAAGTGGATGGCTCGGAGCGCTGCGCGATGACGACGCCCGTGGCTCGGAGGATGTCGAGATGCCGGGATGCGGTCGACCGTGAGACGTCGCAGAGTTCGCCGAGCTCGGTGATCGACAGCGGGCCGGGAGCCCGGCGCAGGGCGTCGAGCAGATCGCGGCGCACAGGATGCGCGATGGCCTCGAAGACGGTTCGCGCAGATCTCAGCATGCTGATCACGCCCCCACGTAGAGCTCCCATGGCGTGCCGACGACGAGCCGATCGGGGCACGGGTCGCTCGGCTCGAGCACGAGCTGGTCGAACGAGGTGATCCATGCGTGGCCGGCGGCGCTCGGCACGACGGCGTCGGTAGTCTCCGACCCGTGCTCGACCTTCCCGCCGAACCCCGCCGCCTCGCCCCGCGCGATGAACGGACGCGACGGTTCAGCGGACATAGTCCGCGCCCGTGATGTCGATCGTCGCCCCCGTCGTGTGGCGCGACCGCCCGGAGGCGAGGAACACGATCATCTCGGCGACATCCGACGCAGGGGTGATCTCGCCGAGCGGCAGGCCCGCCGCCAGCCCGGCGTTCGCGGGATCGGATGCGGCGATGTCGGTGGCGACCCAGCCGGGCGCGACCGCGTAGGCGAGGATGCCGTCCTTCGCGTAGCCGCGGGCGATGCCCTTGGTGAGCGCGAGGAGTCCGCCCTTCGCGGCGCCGTAGGCGAGGTGTTCGGCGTCGTCGCCGCGGTGCGAGGAGCGGCTCGCGACGTTGACGATGATGCCGCCGTCGCGTTCCTGGAAGTGGCGGATGGCGCTGCGGCACAGGTCGGCGGGCGCTTGGAGGTTGAGCTGCAGGTTCTGCTCCCAGCCATCCTGCCAGCCCGGCTCGTCGAGCGGCGACGCGATCCACGCGCCCGCGTTGTTCACGACGACGTCGACGCGCCCCGCCGCCTCGAGCGCCCGGTCCCACACGCGGGCGGCCTCCCCCGGCTTGAGCAGGTCGCCGGCGACGAGGTGCACGCGCGAGCCGAGCCCGTCGGCGAGGGCGCGCGCCGCGGTCTCGTTGCGGCCGTAGTGCACGACGACCTCGGCGCCGTCGCGGTGCGCAGCCTCGACCACCGCTCTTCCGATCCCGCGCGAGCCGCCCGTCACGAGGACGACCCTGCCGTCGAGCGCGCTCATGCGACGGCCTGCGCGCCGGTGGCCTCGACGATGGCGCCCGTCATGTACGGCGCGTCGTCGGAGGCGAGGAATGCGATGATCGCAGCGATCTCCTCGGGCTTGCCGATGCGACCGAAGGGCACGAGGGCGTCGAGGTCCGCGACCGTCCGGCCGCTGCGCGCGAGGCCCGCCTCGAGCATCGGGGTGTGGACTTCGCCGGGCGCGACCGCGTTCACGCGAACACCCTGCGGCGCGTAGTCGCGGGCCAGGTTCTGCGTGAACGCGACGACGGCCGCCTTGGTGACGTTGTAGGCGATGTGTCCTGGCGCGGGGTGCAGTCCCCACTGCGACGCGGTGTTCACGATCGCGCCGCCGCCGGCCTCGATCATGTGCGGCAGCACGGCGCGGCACAGGTGGAAGAGCGAGTCGACATTGACGGCGAAGCTGACCCGCCAGTCGTCCTCCGCGAGGTCGAGCAGGGCGCCGCGTCGGTTGATGCCGGCGTTGTTGGCCAGCACGTCGATCCGGCCGTGTGCGGCGATGATGCGGTCGACGGCGGATGCCACGTCGCCGCCGTCGGCGACATCGAACGCCTCGACGCTCGCCGACCAGCCGAGCTCCTCGATCCGTTCACGCGTCGCGCCCGCGGCATCCGCATCTCGATCGCACAGCACCACGTGCGCGCCCTCCCGTGCGAACCGCTCGCCGATCGCGCCGCCTATGCCACCCCCGGCGCCGGTGACGACGACCACCTTCCCGGTGAACCTGTCGGTCATCTCCGTCTCCTTCCGTTGTCTCGACTGAGCGCAGTCGTATGGGTCAGTCGCGCTCGGCGAAGATCGTGCGGTGCCATTCGCGCTTCGCGTCGCCGGTGCGGTCGAACATGACGTGCTTGACGACGGTGTACTCGTCGAACGAGTAGGTCGACATGTCCTTGCCGAACCCGGACTGCTTCACACCGCCGTGCGGCATCTCGCTGATGATCGAGATGTGGTCGTTGATCCACACACAGCCGGAACGGATCTGCTCGGACGCGCGCATCGCGCGGTAGACGTCACGCGTCCAGGCCGAGGCGGCGAGACCGTACGGGGTGTCGTTGGCGAGGCGGATGGCCTCGTCGTCGCTGTCGAAGGGCATGGCCGCGAGCACGGGGCCGAAGACCTCGTCGCGCACGATCTCGCTGGCCGGGTCGGCGTCGGCCACGAGGGTCGGCTGGAAGTAGGAGCCGCGGGAGAGCTCGCCGACCGGGCAGCGGCCGCCCGTGACGACGCGGGCGTAGTCGCGTGCTCGGTCGACCATGCCGGCGACCTTCGCCCGGTGGTCGAACGAGATGAGCGGTCCGAGGTCGGTGTCGGGGTCGGCCGTCGGCCCGAGCTTGACCTTGGCGTACAGGTCGGCGACGCCGTCGACGAAGTCGGCGTACAGCGAGCGGTGCACGATGGCGCGCGTCGCAGCGGTGCAGTCCTGCCCGCTGTTGATGAGGCTGCCGGCCACGGCGCCGTGGATGGCGGCCTCGAGGTCGGCGTCGTCGAAGACGACGAACGGCGCCTTGCCGCCGAGCTCGAGGTGCACGCGCTTGGCCGTGGTCGCGGCGGCCTCGAGCACGGTGCGGCCGACGCCGGTCGATCCGGTGAACGAGAGCATGTCGACATCCGGATGCCGCAGCAGCGCGGCGCCGACGGTGCGACCGGTGCCCACGATGACGTTCACGACGCCCTCGGGCACGCCCGCCTCGGCGGCGAGCTCGGCGAAGCGGACCGAGGTCAACGGGGTGAGCTCGGCGGGCTTGAGGACGATGGTGTTACCGGCGGCGATGGCGGGGAGGATCTTCCACGCGGCCATCTGCAGCGGGTAGTTCCACGGCGAGATCGAGCCGACGACGCCGATCGCCTCCCGGCGGATCGCCGAGGTGTGCGAGCCGGAGTACTCCCCCATCGCCTTGCCCTCGAGGTTGCGCGCGGCGCCGGAGAAGAACGCGATGTTGTCGACCGTGCCCGGCACGTCGAACTCGCGCGTGAGCCGGATCGGCTTGCCCGCCTGGCGGCTCTCGAGCTGGGCGAACTCCTCGGCGCGCTCGTCGAGCAGCGCGGCGAAGCGCGAGAGCACCGCCGACCGTTCGGCCGGGGTCGCGCCGGACCACTCGGGGAAGGCGGCCCGCGCGGCGGCGACCGCGGTGTCGACGTCCTCCGGTCCGGCGAGCGCGACGGTCTCGACGACCTCGCCGTTGGACGGGTCGATGACGTCGGTGGTCGTGCGCGTCGATGAGGCGACGGTCGGGTTCTCGATGAGCTGGGACACGGTTGGATCGCTTTCGTGTGGCGTGCACGCACGCAGAGGAGGTGAGGAGGAGAAGGTGCCGGGATGTCGCGGGCTCAGCCCTGCGGCCCCCAGATGTCGCCGACGGTGTAGCCCTCGGGGAACGGGTCGGTGGGGTCGAGCGTCCACTGCGCCCGACCGGTGCGCCAGGCACGGCCGGTGACGGTCGGGAGCACGGCGGACTGCCCTGCGACATCCGTCTCGCCCACGAGTCGACCCGTGAACTCGCTGCCGATGATGCTGCGGTGGATGAAGTCCTCGTCGAGCGCGAGCTGGCCGCGGGCGTGCAGCGCCGCCATCCGGGCGCTCGTGCCGGTGCCGCACGGGGAACGATCCAGCGCACCGGTCCACGTCGAGGGGTCGTCGCGGTCGAGGAGCCCATTGGTGAGCACCACCGTGTTGCGTGACGGCCGGCCGGGCGTCCGGTCGCCGTCGTGCAGCATGACGAGGTTCACGTGGTCGATCGCCGGGTTCAGCGGATGCCGCACCTCGACCTGCTCGGTGGCCGCGAGCTTCAGCAGCGCGCCGGCCCGCGCGAGCGCCTTGCCGTTCTCGGGGTCGAGGTCGAGTCCGAGGTCGGCGACGCGCGCCTGGGCGAAGAACTGCCCGCCGAAGACGATGTCGACCGGCACCTCGCCGAAGCCCTCGACCTGCAGCGGCACGTCGAGGCCGACGACGAACGACGGCACGTTCGCGACGGTCACCGAGGTGACCTTCGCGCCGTCGACGTGCGCGATCGCGCGGATGGTGCCGACGGCGGTGTCGATGGTGACGGGCGTCTCGGGGCCGGTGATCGGCACGATGCCGGTCTCGACCGCGGCGGTCACCGCGCACATCGTGTTGCTGCCGGACATCGGCGTGAACCCGCCCTGCTCGAGCACGACGATGCCGAAGTCCGACCCGGCGTTCACCGGCGGGAGCAGGAAGACGGCGCAGAGGCCCGGGTAGCCGCGCGGTTCCCGCAGGATCGCGCGACGGAGCCCGTCGAGCTCGGTCCGGCAGTAGTCCAGGCGCTCGGCCATCGTGTCGCCTCGGACGAGCCCCGCCGCATTCGTGATGATGCGGCCGGGCTCGCCCTCGGCGTGCACCTCGATCGCGTCGAGGGTGAACCGCGGCTCGCTCATGCGGCCACGGTAGCCCCGAGCACCCCCGTGCGCTCGAGGATTCCGGCGAGCCGTTCCCGCTCGGCCGGAGCCAGGGGCTGGATCGGCAGTCGCGCCGGGCCGACCGGGTTGCCGGTGAGCTCGAGCGCCGCCTTGATGCCGGCCACGTAGTTGACGGATTCGAGGAAGTCGCTGAGCTCCCACAGCCGCGGCCAGAGCAGGCGCGCCCGCTCGAGGTCACGCTCGACGGCGAGCGTGTTCCAGAGCTCGACCGCGAGCTCCGGCACGATGCCCGCGACGCCCCACACCGAGGCCTCGGCACCGCTGGCGATGCCGAAGAACGTGAGGGTGTCCCATCCGTTGAACGCCTTGATGCGGTCGCCGCGCGCGGCCAGCAGCTCGGCGAGCGCGACCGCGTCACCCGAGGTGTCCTTCAGGTAGTCCACGCCGGGGATGTCGCCGAGCTCGGCGATCTCGGCGGCGGAGAGCTTCAGGCCGGTGGCCCCCGGCACGTTGTAGTAGACGATCGGGATGGTGATCGAGGACGCGACATCCGAGAGGAAGGCCTTCAGCGCGTCGAACGAGAGCGGGTCGTAGAACGGCGGCACGAGCATGATCGCGTCGGCGCCCACGCGCTCGGCGTGCTGGGCGAGGTCGATCGCGCCCGCCGTCGAGAGGCTGCCGACGCCGGCGACGACGGGCACCCGGCCCGCGGCGGCCTCAACGTAGGCCTCGATGACCCGGCGGTACTCGGCCGGCGCGAGCGTCGTGAACTCGCCGGTGGTGCCGGTCGGCACGAGGCCGTGGATGCCCGCGTCGACCAGTCGGTCGACCTGGCGCTGCAGCGCCGGCTCGTCGACCTGGGCGGCATCCGGGGTGAAGGGGGTGGTGACCGCGGCGAGGATGCCGCGGAGCTGGACGTTCTTCCTGGTGGTCATGGTGGGTCCTTTCAAGCGTGGTTCAGGGCGCGTCGGTCGTTGCGCGCGGTCGATCGCCCACCCGAGAATCGGGCGGGGGTGAAGGGTTCGAGGAGCGGCGAGGGCCGGTCGTTCAGGATGAGGTCGGTCATCACGGCGGCCGAGCCGGGCGCGAGCGTGACGCCGAGCATGCCGTGCCCGGTGGAGACGAAGGCGTTCGAGAGCCCCCCGAGCCGGCCCATGATCGGCAGGCCGTCGGGGGTCATCGGCCGCATGCCGGCCTGCGGCGTGACGGCGGCCGTCGGCGGCTCCCAACCGCGGAAGTACGCGGTCGGGACCCGGAGGATGGCGTCGACGCGGACCTGGTTGATGTCCTCGTCGAGGCCGCCGAACTCCATGGTTCCGGCGAGCCGCAGGTTGCGGCTGAGCGGGGTGACGGCGACCTTCGCGTCGGAGAGGTTCGTCGCGCTGCGGAGGCCGAAGGGTTCGACGTCGATGCTGTAGCCCTTGCCTGGTCGGACCGGGAGCGGGGTGCCGAAGAGCCTGGAGAGCGGCCCGGTCCAGGCGCCGGCGGCGAGGAGGAACCGGTCGCCGATGAAGGTGCGCGAGCCCGAGCGGATGGCGCGGACGCGATCGTTCCGGATCTCGACCGAGTCGACCGGGGCGTTCTCCACGATGTCGACGCCCATCGCGACGAGGCGGGCGTGCAGCGCACGGGCCAGCGCGCCCGGGTCGACGTGGCGTTCCTTCGGGAAGTACAGCCCGCCCTCGACGGCGTCGGAGAGCAGCGGCTCGTGGGCGCGCACGTCGTCGCCGATCAGCACGGTCGGCTCGAGGCCGTAGCGCTTGACGAGGTCGAGGTGGGTGAGGTGGTGGTCGAGGTTCTCCTTGCGGGTGAAGGCCATGAGCAGGCCTTCGCTGTGCATCTCGAAGTCCATGCCGTCGGCGCGGTAGTCGTCGAAGACCTCGACGGTGTGCTCGGCGAGGGCTAGGTGCCCGGCGAAGCCGGCGCGCTGCGCCTTCGCGTTCGAGGCCCGCCACATGCCGAACATGAACGACAGGAACGCCGGTTCGAGCGAGGGGCGGATGTAGAGCGGGCTGTCGGGCCGGAGCATCCACTTCAGGGAGGTGAGCACCACGCCGGGACCCGGCACGGGTGCGGCCTCGGCCGGCACGATCCATCCGGCGTTGACGTCGCTGGCGCCGAGCCCGGTGGGCCGGGCGTCGACGAGCGTCACCGTCTCGCCGTCGCGGGCGAGGTGGTATGCGGTCGTCAGTCCGATGACGCCGCCGCCGATGACCACGGTGTGCACGTCGGTGGTCCTTTCTCTTTCGTGTGGTGCGGGCGGGGGCGCGGTGCCTGAGGCGCTGCACCCCCACCCGGGTGGATCAGAAGCGGACCGCGTCCACGAACTTCTTCAGGTCGGGGTTCGTCGAGCGGTTGAAGGCCTCGTCTGGGGTCCCGTTGACCGCGATCTCGCCCTCGTGGAAGAAGACGACGCGGTCTGCGGCCTTGGAGGCGAACGCCATGTCGTGCGTGACGAGCGCGACCGCGATGCCCTCCTCCTGCTTGAGGCGACGGAGCACCTCGAGCACCTCGGCGGCCACGGGCGGGTCGAGTGCACTGGTGATCTCGTCGCAGAGCAGGAGCTTCGGACGCATCATGAGCGCGCGGGCGATCGCGACGCGCTGCCGCTCGCCGCCCGAGAGCTGCGACGGACGGCTGCGCAGGTGCTGCGACATCCCCACCTCGGCCAGTGCTGCCTCGGCCCGTTCCTTCGCCTCGGCGGCGCTCAGCCCGAGCTTCTTGCGAGGCGCGAGGGTGAGGTTCGCGAGGACGTCCATGTGCGGCCAGAGCGTGTAGGTCTGGAAGACCATGCCGACGTGCGATTCGACGTCGCCCCAGTCCTCCGTGCGCTCCTCGTCCTCGAAGACGACCTTGCCGTCGAACACGATGCGTCCGGCGTCGGGGTCGGTGAGGCCGGCGAGTGCGCGGAGCAGCGTGCTCTTGCCGGAGCCCGACTTGCCGATGATGACGGTGATGTCGCCGGCGAGCATGTCGAAGTCGACGTTCTTCAGGATCTGCCGTTCGCCGAAGCTCTTCTGCAGTCCACCTGCCGAGACGAGGACCTCCCCATGGCTCGCCGTGATGGTCGACTCGGGCTCGACGCGGCGACGCGAACCCGTGCTGGTCGTGACGTTGCTCATGCTGGGGCCTTCACCTTCAGTCCGGGCATCATCCGCGAGAAGACGTTGGGTCCTGGTGCGGACGGCCCCTGATTCATCATGTTGCGCTCGATCCGGGACAGGATCAACGACACCGGGAAGGCGATGACGAAGTACATCAGCGCCGCGGTGGTCAGGATCTCCAGTGCCCGGTACGACTCGGAGGCGATCTTGTTGGCGGTGAACATCAGGTCGGCGACGGCGATCGTGGAGACGAGGGCCGTGTCCTTGAAGAGCGAGATGTTCAGCGACAGGATCACCGGGAGCTGCTGGCGAACGGCCTGCGGGATGATGATGTACCGCACCCGCTGCCATGACGTGAGCCGCAGCATCTTGCCGGCCTCGATCTGCTCGACCGGCACCGCCTGGAAGCCGGAGCGGAGCGCCTCGGCCATGAAGGCGGTGAGGTTCGCCGTGAGCGCGATCACCGCCGACACGAACCCGGGGATCGTGATCCCCGTGAGGGTCGGCAGCGCGTAGTACACCCAGAACAGCTGGACCAGCAGCGGCGTGCAGCGGAACAGTTCGATGTAGCCCTGCGCGACCCAGCGGATCACGTCGATGTTCGACATCCGCGCCAGCGCCACCGGGACCGCGAGGACCATGGACAGGACGATCACGATCAGCGTGATCTGGATCGTCACGCCCAGGCCCTCGAGGAGCCGCGGGAAGTTGCTGGCGACGACGTTCCAGTCGAAGTCGTAGCTCTTGACCATCATGAGATGTCTCGATTCGGTGGATTACTGCATCCGCAGGTCGCCGAGCGTGTCGACCTCGACGATGCCCGCTTCTTCGAAGGCGCGGGCGAGCGAGCCGTCGTTCTTTGCGCTCTGGATGGCGATGTTGAGGATCTGCAGCGAGCGGGCGTCGATGTCGGCGTTCACGCCGTAGTTGGAGTCCTGCACGAAGATGGCGGGGTCGGGCACGACGATCTTCAGCGCCGGGTCCTTCTGGGCCGCGTCGGCGAGGGTCGGGAGGTCGGCGAAGGCGGCGACGGCGCGGCCGGCGCCCATCGCGGTGACCGCGTTCGGGATCGACTCGGTCGCCATGATCTCGCTGCCGAGGGCCTCGATGGCCGGCTCGTACGAGGTGCCGCTGGCGAGTGCGATCGGCTGGCCGCTGGCGACGATGTCGTCGACGCTCGTGAGACCGGAGTCGGCCCGGACGAGGAACGCGCCCTCGTAGGTGTATACCGGGTCGGTGAACTGGATCGCGAGCGACCGCTCAGAGGTGGAGTCGAGGTAGGCGGCGACGTCGAAGCGGTCGGCCTGCAGGCCGGAGACCATCTTGCTCCACTCCGCGGCGACCGGCGTGAACTTCACGCCGAGCTGCTCGGCGAGCTTCTGCAGGGGCAGCACGTTCGGTCCGCCCATCGTGCCGTCGGGCTGCTCGGCGGTCATCGGCGGCGCCGAGGCGATGCCGACGCGGAGCTCGCCCTGCGCCTGGATCTTCTCGATCCACGCGCCGTTGGCGCTGGTCTCGCTCGCAGTGGCGCTGCTGGTGCCGCCACGGAGGGTCGCGCCGAGGAATCCGGCGGCGAGGGCGAGCACGATCACGCCGATCACGGCGAGGATCGTCCGGTTGGTCTTCTTGCTCTTCTTCGAGGTGCTGGTGGACATTGCGTGCCCTTCTTGGGACGAGTGACGGGTGGGGAATGGATCCGTGCGGATGCCTCGGTCGGGGCCGCGACTCCGGCGGACCTTCAGCGACTTCTGGTCGCGGGACCGGAGCCGGCGGGGACGCCGGCGCGGGAGGGGCGGTCGCCGTCTGTACCGACGCGCCGCGGGTGGCGGCCTGCTCGGTGCGAGGTTGGTGTCATCTCACTGACCCTTTCGACTGCGTTGTCTTAGTGTCTTACAATCTGGCGATTAGGCAAACGGTACGACGCGGATGGCGCGAGCGCAAGGGTTCGTGTGAAATCGGCACGAAACGCGGACGTCTCGCCCGCGACATCCGGATGCCTCGGAGCGCGCGGATTCGCACGCTCCCGGGGTTGTCCGGAGCATGTCGAACCGCTCGGCCGGGAAATGTAACGATCGGATGAACGTCGTCGCGACGACCACGCGAGTCCCGGATCCACGATGAGGAGCACCACGATGACCGACACCACCGGGACCGTCCTGACGGATGCCGACGATCTCCAGCGCTTCACCGAGCAGGTGCTGCAACGGCTCGGCACGAGCGCGGACGACGCGCGGGACATGGCCGCTCAGATCGTCGACTCCGAGCTCGCGGGGCACGAGTCGCACGGCCTGCGTCGCCTGCCCGAGTACGTCGAGCGCGCCACCTCCGGCCACGCCGACCCGCGCGCCGAGATCACCGTCGAGGCCGACGCCGGTGCGCTCGTGCGCATCGACGGCAACCGGGGCTTCGGTCATCTCGTGCTCCGCGACGCCACCCGGATCGCGGTCGAGCGGGCGAAGCGGTACGGCATCGCCGGCGTCGGGGTCCGGCGCGCCGAGTGGGCGGGCCGATTCGTCGAGTTCGCCCGCATGGCCGCCGAGGAGGGCGTCGCCACGCTGCTGTTCGCGAACACGAGCGGCGCCGCCCAGGTGGCCGCGCCGCCCGGGGGCCTCGAGGCGCGGCTGTCGACCAACCCGATCGCGTTCGGGATTCCGCGGGCGAGCGGCCCGCACCTCGTCCTCGACATGGCCACGACCGCCGTCGCCATGGGCCGCGTCTCGGAGTGGCGGGACCGTGGCGAGGAGATCCCCGACGAGTGGACGAACGGCGACGTCCTGCAATTCCTCGGCGGCGCGAAGGGATTCGGGCTCGCACTGGTGGCGGAGGCACTGGCCGGTGCGCTGAGCGGTGCAGGCACCGTGTCGGCCGACCCCGCGGAGGACCGTCAAGGCGTGTTCCTCATCGCGATCGACATCGCGCACCTGCGGGACCTCGACGAGTTCACCGCCGAGGTGGATCGCTTCGCCGACTACGTGAAGGACGCCCCGCTCGAGCCGGGCGCGCGACCGGTGCGCCTCCCGGGCGAGGGCTCTGCGGCGACCGCGTCACGCCGACGCGCCGAGGGCGTGCCGATGCAGCGGTTCACTTGGGAGCAGATGGCGGCGCTCGCGGATCGGTTGGAGGTTCGTCCCATCGCGGAGGCCGGGGCGCGCTGAGCCGGTGCGACCGGCGACGCGGAGCCGTCCGCGTCGCCGGCTCGCGTCATGCCGAGCGGTCGTCGGCGAGGATCGCGCCGAGGCGCTCGAGCCCCTCGACGAGCTGCGGCGTCGGCGTGGTGATCGGCGGCATCAGCTTGACGACCTCACCCGCCCGCCCGCACCGCTCGACGATCACGCCTGCCTGCAGCGCCGCCCGCTGGAACGCACGGGCACGCTCGGCATCGTCCGGTCCGAAGTCGATGCCGCCGATGAGCCCGACCCCGCGCGTGGCCCGCACAGCGGGTGCGGCGGCGTAGTCCTCGAGCGCCGTTGCGAACGCCGTCACGTTCGCGTCGACGAGTGCCAGGAACGCCGGATCCCGCCAGCGTCGGAGCCCGACCGCAGCGCTGACGAACGCGAGCTGGTTGCCGCGGAAGGTGCCCGTGTGGTCCCCGCCCTTCCAGACGTCGATCTCGCGCGAGAGCAGCACCAGCGCGAGCGGAAGGCCCAGGCCGCCGATCGACTTGGCGGTCGTGACGATGTCGGGCACGATGCCGGACGACTGGAACGAGAAGAACGGACCGGTGCGGCCGACCCCCGTTTGCACCTCGTCGAGGATGAGCAGGACCCCGTTCGCCCGAGTCCACCCCCGCAGGTCGCGCAGCCACTGGTCGCTGGCCGCGTAGACGCCCGCCTGGATCTGGACGCCCTCGACGATGACGGCCGCCGGCAACTCGTTCCCGCCGCTGGTGTCCCCGAAGTGACGGCGCAGGTAGTCGATCGTGTCGAACGGACCGTCGGGGCCGTCCTCGTAGGGGACGAACGTCACGTCGGCGAGCAGGGGGCCGCCCGCGGCGCGCAGGCGCCTGCTCCCGCTCACCGAGAGCGACCCGGCCGACATACCGTGGTACGAGCCGCGGAAGGCCACGACGCCCCGTCGACCCGTGGCGAGCCGGGCGAGCTTGAGCGCCGCCTCGTTCGCGTCGGTTCCGGTCGGGCCGGTGCACTGCACCTTGTAGTCCCAAACGTTCGGCATCAGCAGCGTCTCGTCGATCGCGGCCAACAGCTCCCGCTTGGCGGGCGTGAACATGTCGAGCGCGTGCAGGATGCCGCCGGAGGCGAGGTATCGCGACACCTCGCCGACCATCTCGGGATCGTTGTGGCCGTAGTTCAGCGCGCCGGCACCCGAGAAGAAGTCCAGGTACTCCCTGCCGTCCTCGGCGGTCACGGTCGTCCCGGAGGCCGTGGTGAACACGACCGGGATGTCCCGGCTGTAGGACCGGCACTCGGTCTCGAGGCGTTCGAAGATCTCGGTCCCGGTCGTGCCGGGCTCGAAGGTGATGGTCATGGGTGCTCCTTCGCGGTGTCCGACCTTGCGGTGCGAACGGAGTCCCCTTGTCGACCTCGGCCGACGAGTGCGGTCCGCCCGTCACTTCTGGTGCGCCTACGACGCTTCGCCGAAGTGCGGGGCGGATGCCTCGCGGCTCTGTCAGTCGATCTGTTTGTCAGACACTACCCCGAATCGAAGCGCCGCGGCGGAACGGTGAGCATCCGCACAGGTTCGCCCGCGGCATCCGCTCACTCGACCGCGAACACGCGGCCGGTCTGCACGCCCTCGACCGACTTGCGGTAGGCCTGCCCGACGACGCTCGCCGGCACCGGCAGGAACCCCGGGAACGCATCGTGGTACCCCTCGGCCTCCTCGAGCACGGTCGGGCTGACGGCGTTGATCCGGATGCCGCGGGGAAGTTCGGCCGCAGCCGCCATCACGTACGACTCGATGGCTCCGTTCGCCATCGCGGCCGCCGCGCCCGTCGCGATCGGCTCGCGCGCCAGGATGCCGGTCGTCAGCGTGAAGACGCCGCCGTCCCGCACGTACGGCGTGCCGATCCGCACGACGTCGAGCTGGCTCAGCACCTTGCCCGTGAAGCCGGCGGCGTAGTCCTCGCGCGAGAGCTCGGCGAGCGGTCGGAACGGCACCGACCCGAGGGCCGTGACCACCGCGTCGACCTCGCCCACCTCAGCGAAGAGACGCTCGATCGATGCCGGATCCGTGGCGTCCACCGCCGGGTCGCTGTTCCTGCCGACGCCGATGACCTCGTGGCGTGGCCGCAGGGCCTCGGCCGCAGCCGATCCGACGTGCCCGTTCGCTCCGATGAGGAGGATCTTCATTCAGCTTCCTTCCGTGCTCTCCTCGAGCAGTTCGACGAGTTCGTCGGCGCTCTGGATGGTGTGCGCGACGAACGCCGCGTGAATGGTGTCGCGATCGCGCGTGCGGATCGCCTTCATGAGCTGCTCGTGCACCCGGTGCGCGCGTTCCGGGTCGTCGCGAGCGGTCTGGTCCTCGGCGATCGCGAGGGTGATGTGCGATTCGGTGACCGGCCAGAGCTTCAGCAGCAGGTAGTTCTCGGATGCCGCCCAGACCTGCCGGTGGAAGGCGAGGTGCGCCTCGTGCTGCACGACCGGGTCGGGATGGAAGGCGAAGCGCTCGAACCGCTCCCATCCCTCCTCGACGATCTGCAGCCGGCGGCCGGTCTCGTCGGCCAGGATCGCGTCGATCGCGAGCATGTCGAGGCCGACCCGGGCGACGGCGATGTCGCGGATCTGGTCCTTCGTGACCTCCGCCACCCGCAGGCCGCGGTACGGCTCCTGGACGATGAGCCCTTCCCTGGCCAGCTGATTCAGGGCCTCGCGGATGGTGGGGCGGCTCACGCCGAGCGAGGTCGCCAACTGGGTCTCGGTGAGCTTGTCGCCGGGCTTCAACCTGCCGAGGATGATGGCGCGTCGGATCTCGATCCCGACCGCGTCCTTGCGCGACACGGTCGCGACCGGCGACGGACCCCACGGATCCGTCGCACCGGGTCCTGCTGTCTCGATGCTCATGCGACACCGCCTCTCGTGGCGTCAAGCATACGACGTTTGTCAGACAATCTGCATCCGTGCAGTGGCGAGTCGCACGTCGGCGTGGGCTGGTGCGCGGCCTCGTCACCTCCGCCGGCACTGCATGAGGATGGCACGCCGCACGCCGCACGCCGCACGCCGCACGCCGCACGCCGCACGGTGCCACGACCGGGCTCGCGCGGCGTTTTGCGAGAGCCCGGCCGATCGTGAGCCACGAGGGCCCCGTCTCATCCGTGCTCGCCCTGAACCGACCTACCAGGCAGGTTACGCGAGCTGCAGCCGACCGGAATCCGGGGCGGAAGGCGCGGAGTGGGGCGCAACCTGCGTCGTGCGACCCGTCGACGCCGACTCCAGCACCGCCGCCGTCAACCGAGCCGCACGCAGCCCGTCGGCGAAGGTCGGCAGCGCGTCGGACGGCGTGCCCCGGAGCGCCCCGTACGCGTCGGCGACGAAGTCGTTGAAGCACTGCTGGTACCCCTGCGGGTGACCCGCCGGGACTGGTTCGGCACCGACCTGCGCAGCCCATGCCTTCGCAGGATTCCGGGTGATCAGTCGGCTCTCGTCGCGGCGGCCGACCCAGGCGCGCTCGGGAAGCTGCTGGTCGAACTCGTAGCTCTCCTCGGGACCGTCGAAGGAGAAGTACAGGCGGTTGTCTCGCCCGGCGCTCGCCTGGCTGACGACGAGGGAGCCGATCGCGCCATGATCCGTGGTGAACGTGAGCACCGCGCCGTCCTCGGTGCGGTTCTGGGCCGCCCCACCGTCGCGCTCGAACGCGTTGCCGATCGTCGCCGAAACGGTCGTGATCCGGTGCCCCGTGACGAACTCCATGAGGTCGCACCAGTGGACGCCGATGTCGCCGAAGGCACGGCTCGCGCCGCCCGCGGCGGGGTCGACGCGCCAGTTCGTCTGGTCGACGCCCGCGAGCCAGTCCTGGAGGTAGCTGCCGTGCAGCATCCAGAGACGGTTGTCCGGAGTGCGACGGATCCGCTCGCGGATCTCGCGCACGAGCCCGTAGTACCGGTAGATGAACGGGACCGCGGCGACGGGCACGTCCGCCTGGCGGCGCGCGAGGGCTTCTGCGTCCTGGACGCTCGTGGCGAGCGGCTTCTCGACGATGACGCCGATGCCGACATCCATGATGGCCTCGGCCTGGGCCCGGTGCAGCGCGTTCGGGGTGGTGACGTGGACGACCTCGGGGCGAAGCCCGATGAGTTCGTCGACGCTTCCGACCGGGACCGTCGCGGGTCGGGACGCGGTGAAGGTCTCGGCCTTCTCGCGCGTCGAGCCGGCGACGCCGACGAGCCGGTGGCCGCCCGATGCGATGGCCTGCGCGTGCACGCGCGCCATGAATCCGGTGCCGATGATCCCTGCGCGGACCGACATGGGCTGCTCCTCTGCTCGTGATGAACCCGTCACCACCAGTGTGCGCCAGTTACGCCGCATTTGCACATAAGTAGTTACGATTGTGCACATAAGGGGAAGCGCAGTCCGCGCACGCAAACGGCGAGCGGACCGTCGTGCCGCTGGCATGGAGGTCGCCGCGCAGCGCGGCCTGGGGTCAGTCCTCCCGGTTGTAGTACGGCCACGGGAGGAATCGACGTTCGCCCCGGCGATCCGGCCCCTGCAGGCTGATCTCCCCCGTCGCGGCCCACTCGACGCCGCGCGGGAACATCCGGATGAACTCGATCCGACGGAACGTGTCGATGTCGTGACCGATGGTGATCGTGAAGCTGCGGCCGTCGCCGTACTGGTTGATCCAGGCGATGGGCTGATCGGTGTTCATGCCGGGCAGGCCGGCGAGGCCCTCGGGCGGGATCTCCACCGGGTAGTGCGACATCGGCCAGACCGGCGCCTTCTCGTACGATTCGAGGTCGTCGAAGACCGTGAGGAGCACCTGTGCGCCCTCGTAAAGTTGCACCCCGGTCAGGATGTCGTCACCCGTCACCGTCCAGGTCTCGCTGATGCCCTCGGTGATGCCGTGACGCGGTTCGGCGGTTCGGAGCAGCGCCTCGCCCCACGGTCGGGGTCGCAGTCCGGTCGGCACGCTGAGCTTGGCGCCGCGCATGGCGTTGTACTCCTCGGGATACCCCCAGTCGTCCTCCTGCGCGGCCGAGCCGTGGAACCACACGATGCCCTTGCCGTCGTCGTGGACGAACTTCAGGAGGGCGGCGTCGGTCACAGCCCCGAATCCCACCGCCTTCTCGTGGTAGCCGTCACGACCCTCGAACACGACGATGACGACGTCGTACCTGTCGATCACCTCCGATCCGAGTCCGCGAGGGTCCTCGATCACACGCACGCGGAAGCGTCCGGTGTCTTCCAGCAGCGTCGTGAGCCAGTGGTTGTGCGCGCGGAAGCTGCGGAACTCGTTGTCGTGTTCCCGCGTCATGTGCCCGGAGAGGATGAGCACGTTCAGGGTTTCAGGCATGTGGGCGGTTCAACTTCCTTCGTCGGTGGGACTGCGCCCGCGGGAGCGCTCAGGACTTCGTCGAGAACGCCGCGTCGAACGCCGCCGCCGACGGCTCGTACGACGAGAGCCTGCGCACGAACTCCAGCGCTTCGGGCGCGCCCACGAGCCGGTCCATCCCCGCGTCCTCCCACTCGACCGAGAGCGGGCCGTCGTACCCGATGGCGTTGAGCATGCGGAACGCGTTCTCCCACGGCACGTCGCCGTGCCCGGTCGAGATGAAGTCCCAGCCACGGCGCGGGTCCGCCCACGCGAGGTGCGACGACAGGCGGCCGTTGCGCCCGTTGTCGAGGCGCTTCTTCGTGTCCTTGCAGTGCACGTGGTAGATCCGGTCCTGGAAGTCCCAGAGGAAGCCCACGGGATCGAGGTCCTGCCACACCATGTGCGACGGGTCCCAGTTCAGGCCGAACGACTCGCGATGCCCGATCGCCTCGAGCGTGCGCTTCGTCGTCCAGTAGTCGTACGCGATCTCGGACGGGTGCACCTCGTGCGCGAAGCGCACGCCGACCTCCTCGAACACGTCGAGGATCGGGTGGAACCGCTCGGCGAAGTCGCGGTACCCGGCCTCGATGAACTCGTCGGAGGCCGGCGGGAACATCGCGACGGCCTTCCAGATCGACGACCCCGTGAAGCCGGTGACGGTCGTGACACCGAGGGCCGCCGCCATCCGCGCCGTCATCTTCAGCTCCTCGGCTGCACGCTGCCGCACGCCCTCGGGGTCGCCGTCACCCCACACCCGGTCGTTCAGGATGTCGCGGTGCCGCTGGTCGATCGGGTCGTCACAGACCGCCTGACCGGCGAGGTGGTTCGAGATCGTCCAGACCTGCAGTCCGTTCTTCTCCAGGATGTCTCGTCGGCTCTGCACGTATTCCTCGTCGTCCCAGCGGGAGACGTCGAGATGGTCGCCCCAGCAGGCGATCTCGAGGCCGTCGTAGCCCCACTCCCCCGCGAGCCGGGCCACTTCATCGAAAGGCAGGTCGGCCCACTGGCCGGTGAACAGCGTGATCGGTCGGGGCATGGGATCCTCCTCTAGCCGGCGGCGGGCGAGCCGACGCCCACCCACCTGGAATCGTGTGCGGAACTCTCCTCGACCGCGGCGAGCACGCGCTGCACGCGCAGTCCCTCGGCGAAGGTCGGATGCGGGTCGGCGCCGTGGACGATCGCGTCGACGAGGTCCTTCACCTGGTGGCTGAAGCCGTGCTCGTAGCCGAGCATGTGACCGGCCGGCCACCAGGCGGCGACATACGGATGCTCGGGCTCGGTGACCACGATGCGCGTGAAGCCCTGCACCTCGTTCGGTGCCGTGCGGTCGTACCACTGGAGGACGTTGAGGTCCTCGAAGTCGAATGCGAGCGCGCCCCGGTCGCCCGAGACCTCGATCGCGAGCGCGTTCTTGCGCCCCGTCGCGAATCGCGTCGCCTCGAACGAGGCGAGCGCACCAGACGAGAGTCGCCCCGTGAAGATCGCGAGGTCGTCGACGGTGACCGGGCCGCGGCCCTCGCCCGCCGTTCCCGACAGCCCCGAGCCGGAGCCCTGCACGGGGCGCTCGGACACGATCGTCTCGAGCACGCCCGACACCGAGGTGACCTCCTGCCCGGTGACGAACTGCGCCAGGTCGATCGCGTGGGCGCCGATGTCGCCGAGCGCGCCCGAACCGGCGTGCTCCTTCTGCAGGCGCCATCCGAGCGGCATCTCGGGGTCGACGAGCCAGTCCTGCCGGTAGCTCGCCCGCACCTGCTGCACGCGGCCGATCCGGCCCTGTGCGATCAGGTCGCGCATGAGGGTGACGGCCGGCACGCGGCGGTAGGTGAAGCCGACCATCGATCGGATGCCGCGTGCGGCCGCCTGCTCCGCGGCATCCGTCATCGCCTCGGCCTCGGCGACCGCGTTCGCGAGCGGCTTCTCGCACAGCACGTGCTTGCCTGCCTGGAGCGCGGCGATCGCGATCTCGGCGTGCGAGCCGCCTGGCGTGACGATGTCGACGACCTCGATGTCGTCGCGCGCGATGACCTCCCGCCAGTCGGTCGCCGACTCGGCCCAGCCCCACTTGGCCGCGGCATCCGCCACCGCAACTGCGTGGCGACCCACCACGACCGTCATCTCGACGTCGGCGGGCAGGTCGAAGACCCGCGGTGCGGTGCGCCATGCCTGCGAGTGCGCCGCGCCCATGAAGCCGTAGCCGATCATCGCGACACGCAGAACCGGGCGGGTGCTCATGCCAGCACGACCTCGCGCTCGACGGGAACGCGGTTGGTGACGTACCGACCGGGGCCGCCGTCGGAGCCCGGCATGATCTGCATGTAGAGCAGGCGCATGGTCAGCACCACCTCGACGGTGAGCTGCTCGCCCTCGTCCGGGGTGCGGCCGAGGTCGATGAGCACGTCGGGGCGGTCGGCGACGAACCAGAGGGTGTCCCACTGCTCGGGGAGTTCCTCGATGCGGTAGCTGCGACCCTGCAGCTCGAAGCGCAGGCGCTCGCTCGGGATCGCCTCGCCGTTCACGGTGACGGCGACACCGTCGACGGCCGAAAGCCAGAGGCTGCGATACCAGGGCAGCTGCACCGAGACGGCGATGCCGTTCTCCGTGCGTCGGACGTCCTTCTCGGAGAACAGCGAGTCATGAGTGGCCATGTGTCGGTGCCTGCCTTACTTGAAGGTGTCGGTGAACGTCTCGTGCGGCACGGGCGGCGCCGGCTCGAGCGTCTGACGGGTCGACGGGTGATAGGGGTGGTACTCGGTCGGCACCGGCTCGTCGGCCGGCGGCATGAAGACGGGCTTGCCGTCGTCGCCGAAGTACATGAGGTCGAGGTCGAATGCGGCCTGGTTCTTCTCGCCGAAGCTGATCCAGTCCTCGTGGAACGGCGCGCGGGCGAGCTCGTAGCAGCGGAACTTCCAGATCTTCCACTCGCCGTCCTGGCGGAGGAAGTCGATCGCGTACTTGCACCACACCCAGTGCGCCCAGACCTTCTTGCCCTGCACCTCGCCGGGCGAGTACATGTCGGGGAACGCCGTCGCGATCTCGGGGTCGGTGAGGCCCGACTCGGTGCCGGCCATGATCCACACGCCCTTGGCGGTCTCGCCGTCGGCGGCCACCTCGATGACCGGCGTGGTCGTGGCGTGCAGGATCAGCTTGCCGGTCGGCGTCGGTCGCCCCTGGTGGTAGCGGATGACGCTGTCGTAGTCGGTGTACTGCCCGGCATTGGTGTACCGGGCCCGGATGCCGGACGTGCCGCGCTTCACCCAGAGCGGGATGATCTGCTCGTCCTGGAACGCGTTGTGCAGGTACATGTACCGGTTGAAGAGGTTCTCGACGGCGCCGCGGTCGTGGGCGCTGCGCGCAAGCCTGGTGGCGTCCGCCACTTCGGCGCGGAGGCGCTCGATCTCGGTCTGAAGGTCGGCGACGGATGCCTCGGTGATCTGCTCAGACACGGGCGGCGGCCTCCTGCTCGATCGCACGGCGCATGAGCGTGTGCTGCTTCTTGACCAGGTCGATCGGGTCGGCCTCGCCGAGGTCGGCGAACGCGTGGCCCTCCCACTCGCTCGAGAGGTAGCCGGTGTAGCCGCCGTCGACGAACTGCTTCACGATGCGAGGGATGTCCATCGCCGGCTCGTCGCCGTTCGCGTCGATGTCGTAGAACTTCGCGTGCACGTGGAAGATCTGCGGCATGATGTCCAGCCACTCCTCCGGCGCCACGAGGCCGTGCATGTTGAATGCGAGGCGCGTGAACGGTCCGAACGTGAGCGGGTCGACGCCCTCGCCGGTGAGGTAGTCCTCGAACTTCTGGTTGCGCACGTGCATGGGCGTCGGCTCGTGCCAGATCTCGTCCATGACGGAGAAGTGCTTCTCGTCCATGCCCATGCGGTTCAGGGTGCGCAGGAGCATGGGCGAGAGGCTGTGCATGGTCGAGCTGAAGTCGGCGGTGAAGCCGAGGCGGTCGCTGCCGAGTTCCTCGTACATCTCGCGGATGGCGACGACCTTCGGGTCGTTCGGCCCGGATGGCGCGTGGATCTCGTAGCCGAGCTTCTGGTCGTACTGCTCGGCGAGCGGGAGGAGACGCCGCAGGAGCTCCTTTCCGGCCGAGCGGATGACGACCTTCTTGAAGCCGAGGGTGTGCGCGGTCTTCAGCTGGCGCGCGAGGAAGTCGTGCTCCTCGTCGGGCGTCATGTCGCGGTCCTTGCGGCGGCCCATGTCGAGGTTCGTGCCGACGGCGCTCGCCTCGAGGCCGTACTTCTCCAGGGAGTCGAACCAGAGCCTGACGAAGTCGGCGTCCACGTCGGGGTACGTGCGTAGGAGCTGGGCGATGTTGAACTCGACGCCCGGGCCGATGCCCTCGTCGTGGACCGCCTTGATCAGCGTCTCGGGCGTGTAGAGGCCCGCCGCGAACTCGCTGGTCATCGAGTAGAGCGTCGTTCCCAGCTTGATGCCGGTGCCGGCGATGCCGGTGGTGGTGTCGGTCATACCTGGACCGCCTTTCCGAGATGGGTGTCGAGGATGCGGCGGGCCTCCGCGGCATCCGTGATCATTCGCGAGCCCGTCGCCTCGGCGGCGGAGCGCTGGACGGCCTGCTCTCCGGCGATGATCTCGAAGGGGCTCTGCCAGTTGTTCCAGTGCCAGCCCTCGTACTCGCTCGAGATCGCGCCGGAGTAGCCCTGCTCGACGAGCAGGCGGATGAGGTCGCGCACGGGGACCGAGGGCTCCTCGCCGTGCTCGTCGATGCCGAAGAACTTGCCGTGCACGTGGCGGATCCACGGCATGATCTCGAGCCAGTCGTCGACGCGAGCCGGGCCGAACAGGCCAGTTCCGTTGATCGCGAAGTCGATGCCGAGATCGGGACGGCCGTTCTGCGCGGCGAGGCCGATGAACGCGCCGAACCGCTGGCCATGCTCGGCCTGGTCGGCGGGCGGACCCTGCTCGTAGAACGTGTCCCACAGGTCGACGACCTTCGCCAGCAGCTCGTCGGAGGCGCCGCGTCGGCGGTACGCCTCGAGGAGCGACGGCGCGAACCCGGTCACGGTCGCGCCCCAGTCGGCGGTGAAGCCGAGGTAGGGCGAGCCGACCTGCTCGTAGCGGTCGCGGAGCGCGAGGATGCGCGGGTGCGACGCGTACTGGTCGGCGTGCACCTCGAGCGCGAGCGTGACGCCGTACTGCTCGGCGATGGGGGCGAGCTGTTCCATCGAGTCGGGCGTGAGCGAGATCTGCACGCGTGCGATCGGGAAGCCGAGCTTGGCTGCCGCCTCGATCTGGCGACGCATGTACTCGATGAGCTCGTCCTGCGTGAGGAGCCGGTCGCGGTGGATGCCGATGTCGGCGTTGACCGCGAGGGAGGTCGTGACCAGGCCGACCTCGTCGACCAGGTCGCGGAACTCCCCCGCGAACCGGTCGTCGACCTCCGGGAAACCGCGGAAGCTCGAGAAGCCGATGATCTCGAGGCCGGGACCGTACCCTTCGGCAGCGACCTTGCGGATCAGCCCCTCGAGGTCGTACTCCCGCCCGTGGAACGCGCGGGTGAAGCTGTAGAGCGTGACGCCCTGGATGGGCGTGCCGAGGGCGGTCATGCTGTCACCGCCTTCCGTGCCGGCATCGTTTTGGTGTCGCGCTCCTCGATGTGGAGCGTCTCGCCGTCGCCGATGATGATGTAGGGGATGTACAGCGTGAGCTGGACGCTCACCTCGTGCTCCGCGGCATCCGCCGCCACCTGCAGCTCGCCCGAGAGCACGGCGGAGTCGGTGGGGAACCACCACTCGTCGGTGCGCTGGACCAACTCGTCGAAGGTGAAGCTGCGGCCGTTCATGCTCCAGCGGAGCGAATCGGCGGGTGCCTCGACGCCGTCGACGGTGAATGTCGCGCCGGCGATGCACGAACCCGGCAGTGCGCGGTACCACGGCATGCGGACCTCGATCGACACGCGCGTGCCGTCGACGGTGAGCGTGCCCTGCTCGATGATGCGGTCGGCGATCATGCGGACCTCCTCGACTTCTTCGTCATGATTCCTACACTCTATTGTCTGTTTTCGACGGAAGCAACCGCCGCCGCAAGTTGCCGAGCGACGGCGCGGGCGCCGCGGACGGCGAGTGCGACGCTGGTGAGCGTCGGGTTGCAGGCCGTCGCGGTGGGGATGACGTTGTTGCCCGCCACGAAGACCCCGGGCGCCTCCCACAGCTCGCTGTCGGTGCTGCAGACGCTCTCGCCGTCGTTCCGCTCGCCCATCCGGGTCGTGCCCTGGTAGTGCAGCGACGCGCCGAGCGGCATGGTGAACGGACGCGGGTCGAGCGGATCGCCGACCGCCGCGCCCAGCCGGACGATCTCCTCGCGGGCCAGCTCGAGCACCTCGTGATCGCGCTCAGTGAGCCGGTAGTGGATGCGCATCGCTGGCATGCCGTACGCGTCGACCTCGCCGTCGCCGAACTCCACGCGGTCGTCGCGCTGCAGGTCCTTCGCGCAGAACAGCCCGAGCCCGACGATCGAACCCGGCACGACGGGGTCGTCCTCGGCGAGCGGGATCGGCGACGCGTCGAGCTGCATGATCTGGCCGTGGAAGGGCTGCTCGTCGGTGTACGGCACCCAGCTCACGCCGCTCTGCTCGCTGAGGCCGCCCTCGGCGGGCGCGGATTCCTCGGCGCCCTCGTCGGGCTCGACGTCGCGGATGCGCGAGGCGAAGACCACCTGCGTCTGGTCGTTGAGATAGCGACCGAGCGCCTCGGGGCGGATGCCGCTGGCCCAGAGCAGCTGCGGCGTCCGCAGCGCGTCGGCGGCGACGACGACCGCACGGGCGCGCACCTCGTGCTCCTCCCCCGTGCGCAGGTCGCGCACGCGGACGCCCGACGCGCGACCGCCATCGACGAGCACGCGCGTGACGAGCGACTCGTCGTGGAGCCGGAAGTCCGGGTTCGCACGCGTCACGTCGCCGAACACCACGTCGGAGCCGGACCATACGAGGCGGCCGTCCGGGCGGCGGTGCACGGCGAGCGGCATCCGCTGCACGCGCGCCGCCGGATCGCGGCCGTGGTCGACGGCCGCGGCCAGCCGGTCGCGGACCAGGCCTGTGAAGGGGGCGCCGTCGAACGCATCCGTCGTGACGCCGAGCAGGCGATCGGCATCGTCGAGCAGGTCGTCGAGGTCGGGCAGGAACCCGATGCGCTCGCCGCCCCCGGGCCGCGGGCACGCGCCGGTCCAGTGCGCGGACATGCCGCCGACGTTGCTCGACATGGCGGCCACGGGCAGGCCGTCCTCGCCGGGGAAGGCGTACCCCTCCTCGAGCAGGAACGTTCCGGGACGCGCCCGTCGCTCGCCGCTCTTGACCGCACCGGGCGAGTTCACGGTGTCGGCGCCGGCACCCGGCCCCTCGGATGCGCGCTGCGCGGCGGCGCGCGCGGCCGCATCCTCGATGTTCTTCACGTGCGCCCCGGGCGGGTCGGAGACCGTGGGGCCGACCTCGAACATCGCAATGGTGACGCCCGGCGCCTCCTCGCTCAGGATGCGCGCGTACGCCGCGCCGGTCGGACCGCTGCCGACGATCGCGACGTCGACGGCATCGGGATAGCGACTCATGCCGTCACCGCCAGTTCGCGGATGAGGGCGACGGACGCCTCCGACTCCTGCGTCGGGTAGTACTCGAGCCCGATCGGGCCGTCGTACCCCGACGCACGCAGGATGCCGAGGCGATCGGCCCAGTCGAGCGAGCCGGCGCCCGGCTCGCCGCGGCCGGGGGCATCGGCGAGCTGGACGTACTTCACCAGCGCGCCCGCGTTGGCGAGCTCGGCCGCCATGTCCTCGCCCTCGACGGCCGAGTGGTAGATGTCGTACAGCACGCCGAAGAACGGCGAGTCGACGCCGCGCGCCACGTACACCGCCTCGCTCGTGCGGTCGAGCAGCGAGCCGGGGTGGTCGACGCGCACGTTGACCGGTTCGAGCACGAGCGTGACGCCCGACCCGTCGATCTGGGCGATCGCCTTCTGGTAGATCTCGACGAGCTTGTCCAGCTGGACCTGCCGCTTCCACCCACCGAAGCCGGTACCGCTGCCGACCACCATGCGGGGGCAGCCGAGGTCCTGCGCGATCTCGACACCCTCGTCGAGCTTGCGGAAGAACTCCGAGTGATCCCACGGCGGGATCATGAACTGCGTGCGCGGCTCCGAGAGCTGCGCGGTGAGCTGCGTGCCGGTCTCCTCGAGCGCGGCCTTGAGCGCCGGGAGGTCCTTCGGCTTCGACGGAGCGTCCGCTCCGGTGGGACCCCACATCTCGACGGCGCTGAAACCCGCCGCCGCGGCGGCCCGCACGCGGTCGTGGTAGTCGCCGGCTTCGGTGAAGAGGAGTTCGATGTTGGGTGCGAGCTGGTACACGTGCTTCTCCTGTGGTGTCAGAACATCGGGTGGTCGTGGACGGCATGCGCCGGGACCTGCTGCAGCACGTCCCAGTGCTCGACGATCCGGCCGTCCTCGAATCGGTAGATGTCCGCGACCGCGGCGTCGGGCGCGCCCGGTCGGGAGGCCTTGACGTGGACCATGGCGAGGTCGCCGTCCACGAGGATCCGCTGGACCTCGAACCGAGCGTCGGGGGAACCGTCGAACTTCGGCGAGAGCGACTCCACCGCCGCGGCCGGGCCGTCGGAGATGTTCGGATTGTGCTGCCGGTAGTCGTCCGAGACGAGGAGGGCGAAGGCGTCCGCCACGCGCTTCTCGGTGTAGAACAGCTCCACGAACTGCTCGAACACGGCGCGGTTCCCCGACATCGGATCAGCCCTTCAGCCCGCCGGCGAAGCCCTGGATGAAGCGCTTCTGGGCGAACAGGTAGAACGCCAGGATCGGGATCATCGAGATGATCACGATCGCGAAGATCTGGTTCCACTGCGATACCAGCGAGCCGATGTAGTAGTACATCGTCACCGGGAGCGTCTGGTTGTCCGAGCCGCCGAGGAAGATCAGTGAGGTGAAGAAGTCGTTCCAGACGATGAGTCCAGCGAGGATCGCGACGGTACCGGTCGCCGGCGACATCAGCGGGAGCACGATCCGGAAGAAGATCTGCGTCCTGCTGGCGCCGTCGATGGTCGCCGCTTCCTCGAAGTCGGTGCCGAGCCCCCGGAAGAAGCCGGCGTAGAGGAAGATCGAGAGCGGGAGCAGCATCCCGGCGTAGAGGATGATCATCCCCCACAGCGATCCGGTGAGCCCGATGGTCCGCGCCCCGATGTACAGCGGCACCGTGCCGAGCTGCGTCGGCAGCACGATGGCGACGAGGAAGAGGTAGTACATCGTGGAGCTCCAGCGCGAGGTGCTCCGAGCGATCACGTATCCGGTGAGCGCGCCGAGGAGCACGAGGAGCACGATTGCGCCACCCGTGATGATGACGCTGTTCAACAGGCCGAGGATCACGCTCGAGTTGCCCGTGGCGGTCAGGACCTCGACGAAGTTGCTGAAGTCCGGGGCGGCCGGCGGTGCCGCCGCCGAGGTCGTGAACACCTCTTGGTCCGACTTCAGCGAGGTCATGACCAGGAAGTAGAAGGGCAGGAGGAACACCAGCGCGAGGAGCCAGAAGCCCACCTCGCGGAGAGCGCTCAGCTTCGTGTATCGGAACATGGTTCAGGCCTCCTGGCGGCGGGCGCCGGTCAGGCGCTGCTGGATCACGGCGAAGACGAGGATGATGACGGTCAGGAGGAGGGCGAGTGCCGCGCCGTAGCCGAAGTTGCCGAGCGCGAAGGACTGCTTGTAGACCTCGGTTGCGAGGGTCTCCGTGGCACCGGCCGGGCCACCCCCGGTCAGGGCCATGATCTGGTCGAACACCCGGAGGCCGTTGACGATGCCGAGCGTGGTGGCGATCGCCACTGCCGGTCGGATCGACGGGAGCGTGACGTGCCAGAAGCGCTGCCAGAGGCTCGCGCCGTCGATGGCCGCGGCCTCCTCGATCTCCACCGGGACCGCCGCGAGGCCGGCCATGTAGATCACCATGGCGAACCCGGTGTTCTGCCATGAGATGACGACGAGGACGACCCAGATCGCCCAGTTCGGATCGGCCAGCCAGGGCCGCACCCATTCCTCGAGTCCGATGAGGGTGAGGAACCCGTTCAGCGGGCCGTTGAAGTCGAAGATGAACTTCCAGATGTACGAGACGGCGAGCGGGCTGAGCACGACCGGCATGAAGAAGAGGACCCGGAGCACGTAGCGCGACTTGAGCGTGCGATTCAGGCCTACCGCGATGCCCAGGCCCATCACGTTGGTGATGATCACGGAGGCGATCGCCAGGAACAGCGTGTTGAGGACGGCGCCGATCTTCGTCGGATCGTTGAAGATCTGCACGAAGTTGTCGAACCCGACCCACTCGAAGTCGCCGAGACCCGTCCAGTCGGTGAAGGCGAAGAACCCGCCGACGGCCGTGGCCGCGTAGTGGATGGCGAGGACGAGCGCGATTCCCGGCAGAGCCCACCACCAGTGGCCGAACTTCAGCAGCCCAGGTCGTCGTGAGCGCATCCGCCTCGGCCGGTGCCCGTCGGGAGCCAGGTCCGAGATCACCACGCTCTCCGTCTCGGTGTGCAGTGTCGACGTCATGTCGGTCTCTTCCTCGTTCGCGTCATTGCGGAGCGGATGCCCGGGGGCCGGCGCGGCCCCCGGGCATCATCGGGTCACTCGCCCCAGGCGGCGTCCATCTCGGACAGGACCTGGTCGATCGTCTTCTGGCCGGTGAGCAGGCCCTGCACGCCGCCCGCGAGGGCGTCGTACACGGCCGGGTTCGGCCAGATGGTGTTCGGCAGCGGCGCGAAGGCGCCCTCATCGAGGAGCTCGCTGACAGGCGCGTAGATCGTGCCCTCGAGGTCGAGTTCCTCGTACCCCGTCACCGGGAGCGCACCCGAGGCCTCGGAGTAGACCTGCGCGCCCTCTTCGCCCGCGACCCAGTCGAGGAACGCCTGCGCGGCATCCTTGTTCTCGGATGCCTCGGTGATCGACAGCGAGTAGTTCGAGCTGCCGAGGACGTAGGCGTCGCCGCCATCGGTCGGGAAGGGGACGATGCCGAACTCGACGCCCTCCGGCGCGGCGGCAGCGATCTCGACGGCGGCGCCGCCCGGGGCGAAGGCGCCGACCGACGTACCGCCGGACAGGCCGTTCGTGATGGCATCGAAGCCACCGCCCTCGGCGCCAGGCTGGAAGCATCCGCCCTCGTTGAGGTCGATGACGGTCTGCAGGGTGTCCTGCCAGCCCTCGCTCTCGGCGAACGTGGTGTCACCGTCGGCGCGCTGCTGGTTCCAATCGGGCTCCTCCGCGTACACGCGCGTGGCCGAGATGGCCATCGCCATCAGGCCCGTGTTGGGCGGAGCGGAACCGGCGAGCGCGATCATCGACTTGCCCTGGTCGGCCAGGTCGGCGCAGGCGTCGAGGTAGTCGTCGAACTCCTCCGGGATCTCGTCGATCCCCGCTTCGGCGGCCGTCGTGAGGTTCGTGACCACGCCGGTGACGGTGAAGTCGACCGGCTGGCCGTAGGTCTCGCCGTCGACCTGGAACAGCGACTCGTTGCCGGCCGGGATGACTCCGGCGGACGCGTCGCCGAGCGGAGCGAGGAAGCCGGCACCGGCGAGCTCCTGGATCGACCTCGGCTGCCCGGCTCCGGGAACGGTCTGGATGACGTCGGTAGCGTTGCCCGCCTGCAGCTGCGTGCGGACGGTGGTGTCGTAGTTGTCGTTCGGCTGCGGGTTCAGCTCGATGGTGACGTCGGGGTTCTCCTCCATGTACGCGTTGGCGAGGGCCTCGAAGGGGCTTTCCAGGTTGTTGGAGGTCGCGAACGTGAACGAGAAGCTCTGGGACTCCCCGTCGGAGCCGTTCGAGCCGGAGTCGTCTCCGGCGCTGCATCCGGCGAGGACGAGTGCCCCGACGACCGGGATGGCGATGATCGCTCCCCGGCGGAGGACGGAGTTGCGGTGCTGTGTCATGACCAGCCTTTCGGACTTCGTTGTCTGCGGGTCGTCATCGTCGCGACCTGCTGTTCTTCCATGGTGGCAGGCATTAGTCGAAAACACACATTAGTGTTCTCGATGGAGTACATAAGCCGCAGCGAGGTCGTCGCCGCCCAGTACACGACGGCGGCTCGGGGCCTGTGGTCCCGAGCCGCTGCCGAGCCGGCCGCGTCAGGCGGGTTGCACCGCTCGCATGGTCGCGCGGATGAGGTCGTGCTGACGGCGGACCAGCACCATCGGGTCGACCTCGCCGAGCTCGGCGAAGGCGTGACCCTCCCATTCGCTCGACCAGTACCCGCGGTAGCCGCCCTCGACGAACACGCGCACGAGCTCGGGGTAGTCGATGGCGGGTTCCTGCCCCTCGTCGTCGATGTCGTAGAACTTGGCGTGCACGTGGAGGATCTGCGGCATGATGTCGGCCCACTCGCGAGGGTCGACGTGCCCGTGCATGTTGAAGGCGAGGTGCGCGAACGACCCGAGCCGGCCCGGGTCGAAGTCGCGACCGCGCAGGTAGCCGATGAACTCCTCCTGGCGCTCGCGCATGGGCGCGTCCGTCGCCCAGATCGCCTGCAGGCGATCGATCGCCTCGTCGTCGAGGCCGGCTCGCCGTACCGCGCGCAGCAGGGTCGGCGACATCGCGTGCATCGTCGACGAGAAGTCGGCGACGAAACCGAGCAGCGGCGAGTCGAGTTCGGCGAAGGTCTCGCGCACCTTCAGGATCGGTTCGGCGTTCGGCCCGAGCGGTGCGTGGATCTCGTACGCCAGCTTCAGGTCGAGCCGTTCGGCGATCGGCAACAGGCGGCGCAGGAGCTCGGGCTTCGCCGACTGGATGCGCACGAGCGGGAAGCCGAGCCGGCTCGCGCCCTCGAACATGAGCTTGGAGAACTCGAACTCCTCGTCGGGCGTCATGTCGCGGTCCCGACGGCGGCCCATGTCGAGGTTCGCGCCGAACGAGCTCGCGTCGAACCCGTGCCGATCGAACGCGTCTCGCCAGGTGCGCACGAACTCGTCGGAGACCACCGGGTAGGTCGGCAGTACCTGGGACGCCACGATCTCGATCCCGGGACCGATGCCGAGCTCCGCGACCCGGTCGAGCAGCCCGTCGAAGTCGTACCACCCGGCGCGGAACTCGGCGCTCGCGGAGTAGAGCGTGAGTCCGAGCTTGAACGGATCCGCCTCGGTCGCGGGCGAAGGCGGCGCGACATCCGTCACCAGGGCGGGCGCCGGGGCGTCGCGGTCGGTGGTCGTCAGCGTCAGCGACTGGCGCACGAAGTTGGGCACGTACATCCCCGGCCCGCCGTCGGCGCCCGGCGCGATCTGCATGTACGGCAGGCGGAGCTCGCCGACGATCTCGACGTCGTGCGTCTCGCCGAGCGCGACCGGCTGCGGCCGGCGAGCGATGAGGAGCGGGTGCGCCTGCAGGTACCAGAGCACGTCGCTCTGCTCGGGAAGTCGGTCGAGCGCGTACCGCTCGCCGCCCAGCTCGAACACGAGGTCGCCCTGCGGCACCTCCTCGCCGTCGATCGTGAGGCGCAGCGTCGTCACCGACGAGAGCCACAGGCTGCGGTACCACGGGATCGTGAGCGAGAGGGCCAGGCCCTCGGGGTGGGTGCGCAGGCTGTCGGCCTGGATGAGTCCGTTGGGCATGGTCCTGTCCTGTCGTGTCGTGGTGGAGGGAGAGCGGATGCCGCGGCTCAGAGTCCCGCGGCGATACGGCGGATGAGGGAGTGCTGGCGGCGGACCTGCTCGATGGCTCGCCACGGCTCGCGCTCGCCCTCGTACTCGCTCGAGAGGTAGCCGGTGTAGCCGGCATCCTTGAGCGCACGGAGCACGGGCTCCCACGGGATCTGCTGGTCGTCCTGCTGCTCGTCGATGTCGTGGAACTTCGCCTGGATGAAGACGACGTACTTCGCGATGTCGGCGATGTCGGCCGGGTCGACTCCGATGCCGTCGAGGAACGCGGGTCGCTGACCGGGCAGTTCGCCCGGTCGCAGCGGGATCGGACGGTCCTGGAAGATGCCCGTGTCGAGCAGGAGCCCGAAGTGCCGAGTGCCCGTGCGCTCGATGAGCTCGATGTAGTCGTCGACGACCGGGTGCTTGATCGGCGTCGGCGAGTGGATCTCCGGGCAGATCACGACGTCGAGCTCGGCCGCGAGGTCGAGCGAGCGCTCGACCGACTCAGTCCAGATCGGGTCGGGCACCAGGTCGCCGGAGATCACTCCGATCTTCGGCCGTACGAAGCGGAAGCCGAGGCGCTTGGCGAGCCGCAGGTCGCGATGCAGCATGCCCGCGCCCTCGTCGACGGTGAGCCGGCGCGCGTTCGGGCCGCTCGAGTGCAGGCGAGTGTCGATCCACGAGCCGTAGTTCGTCGGCTCGAGCCCGTGGCGGTCGAGCAACGCGAACCAGCGGTCGATCCACTCGGTGGTGGGTTCCGGGTACCCGGCGACGTGCCCCTCACCGAGGATCTCCACGCCCGTCGCGCCGACGTCGGCGACGTGCGCGAGCGCGGTCTCGAGGTCGAGCACGGTGCCGTAGTCGGTCATGTAGCTGTAGAGCGAGACGCCGTACTCGAACGGTCCGCCGTCACCCTCGGGCGACAGGGTGATCTGCCGGCTCACGCGATAGGTGCTCGGCTGGTGCTCCTCGGGGATGTACGACATCCGCAGGCGCAGCTCGATCGCGACCTCGTGCGTGCCCTCCGGCAGCCCGCCCTCGAAGGGCACCGTGACGACCGCGGCCTCCTCGAGCGGCCAGCGCACGCCGTCGGACTCCCACAGCTCGGCGAGCGTGTACGTGCGCCCCCCGAAGGTCCACCGCGGCACGTCGGGCGCGACGTCGACGCGGTCGCCGACGCGCACCGCGATGCCGTCGATGAGCGACGCGGCCATCCCTCGGTACGACGGCATCCGCACGCGCAGCTGGAAGCCGGTGACCCGGTCGCCCTCGCGGACGTTGCGGAAGCCGGTGGACTGGATCAGGTCTCGCTCGAGCAGCATCGTCGCTCTCTTTCGTGGTCGGTTCGGTTCGATCAGGCGGTGACGGATGCCGCGGTGCGGGCCGAGAGCTCCTCGACGGCCTTGCGCGCCCCGCGCACGGCGATCGCGACGCTCATGAGCGTCGGGTTCATGGCCGTCGCGGTCGGGATGAGCGCGTTGCCGCCGACGACGAGCCCGTCGACGCCCCACACGCGCGACCACGGGTCGGCGACCGAGGTGCCGTCGTCGGTCGCACCCATGCGCATCGTGCCCTGGTAGTGCAGGCTCGACCCGTTCGGCATGAGGCGCGGCTCGGCGACGAAGGTGCCCAGCGCCTCGCCGGCACGGCGCAGCCGCTCGGTGGCCGCCTCGATCTCGGCGGTCTCGCGTTCGGTGAGCGCGTACTCGATGGTCATGTTCGGGAACCCGCGGTAGTCGGGCTCGGCGTCGTCGAACGTCACCACATCCTCGTAGCGCGGGAACTTGCGCATGCCGTAGCCCATGTTCACGTACCCCCAGCGGTTCGTCGCGAGCGGGTGCTCGGGGTCCATTGGGAACGGCGTGGTCTCCGAGTACATCACCTGGAGCGAGAACGGGTGGTCGGGCTCCGAGAAGGGGATGCGGTTCACGGCGGCGACGGGGTCGGCGGCGTTCGCCGAGCGGCGGGCGAGCTCTGCGTCGAGCTCCTCCTCGGTCGCGTACCGGCCCATCCGCTCGCCGTCGAGCGCGACGGTCGAGATCACGACCGGGTGCTCGGTCAGGTAGTGGCCGAGCGCGGCCGGGCGGATGCCGGACGCCCAGAGCAGCTGCGGCGAGCGGAAGGCGTCGGCGGCGACCACGACGAGGTCGGCCGCAACGAACGTGGTGCGCTTCGTGCGCAGGTCCTCGACCGTGACGCCGGTGACGCGGTCGCCGTCGCGCTCGATGCGACGCACCAGCGAGAGGTCGCGCAGCTTGAAGCGCTCGGCGAGCGGGTCGCCCGGTTCGATCAGCGGGCCGAGCACGGCGTCGGCGCCGGCCCAGCGCATCGTGCCGTCGGGCTGCGGGTCGCCGGCGACGGGCAGCGTGCCTGGGCCGTAGCCCTCGGGCAGCTCGTCGGCGTACTCCTCGGCGAGGAGCGAGCGGATGGCGCCGCCCACCGCCGAGTCGGCGAAGGCCGCGCTCTGCGCGTGCAGCAGGCCCTCGGCCGTCTCGATCAGGTCTTCCCACTCGTCGTCGGCGATGAAGTCGACCTTCTCGCTGAACGCGGGGCGCGGGATGGCGCAGGTCCAGTGCGCGCCCTGTCCGCCGACGTTCGTCGCGCCGGCTGCGGCCGGGAACGTCGGCGCGTGCGCCGATCCGTCGCCGCCGAAGTCGAAGAGGTGCGTGCCCTGGCGTGCGGTGAACATGCCCTCGACGACGGTCGCGGCGGGGATGCCGAGCGACTCGCGGTGGTCGCCGGCCTGCGGGCCCTGCGACATCTCGCGGGCGCGGGCCTTCTCGTCGGGGTCGGCGATGTTGCGGACGCTCTCGCCGGGGCGCTCGGTCAGCTGGGGACCCGCCTCGAACATGATCACGCGCGCATCGGGGAGTCCCTCGAGCAGCAGGCGGGCGTAGGCGGAGCCGATCGGCCCGCTGCCGACGACGGCGATGGTGGGGTGGTGCGACATGTGCGTCTCCTCTTCGAGTCTCACGCGGTGGCGGGTTCGGTGGCGGGTTCGGTGGTGGATGGCGCGGGCTCGTCGGAGAGCCGGCCGGGCGGGAGCAGGATGGCCGCGACGATCCCGATCGCGTAGGTGATCGCGAGCGCGGCGAAGACGGGGACGAAGACGTCGCCGTAGATCTGGGCGACCTCGGCCTGCACGGGGAGCGCCGAGCCGTGCACGACGTCGGGGGTCAGCGACGACGCCTCGAGTGACGCCGGCAGTTGCGAGGCGACCCCCGCGCCGATGACGCCGCCGATCACCGCGGTGCCCAGCGTCGAGCCCATCTGCCGGACGAGGTTGGTCGTGGCGGTGATCGTGCCGGTCTCGTTGCGGGGCACGGCGCCCTGCACGACGGCGATCACGAGGCTCATGAAGGACCCCGTGCCGATGCCGACGGCGAACATGACGGCCATCGGCACCCACAGGGGCGTGCCGACGGGCAGCAGCGCCATGACGAGCAGGCCGGTCGCGGCCAGGCTCGTGCCGACGATCGTGTACCCGCGGTAGCGGCCCGTGCGGCTGGCGAGCCATCCGGTGCCGAGGTTCGAGATGAGCATGCCGAACACGGTCGCGATCGGGACGAAGCCCGAGACGGTGGCGCTCGTACGGTACGCCATCTGGAAGTAGGTGGGCAGGTAGGCCGTGACCGAGAACAGGCCGATGCCGATGATCGCCGACAGTGCGATGCCGGCGGCGACGGTGCGATCGGCGAAGAAGCCGAGCGGCACGATCGGTTCGGGTGCGCGCGTCTCGATCAGGAAGAACGCGGCGAGCGCGATCCCGCCGAATGCGAAGGCCACGACCGCGGCGAGCGCCGATGCGGGGTCGACCACCCAGGTCACGCCGAGCACGAGGGCGACGAGCGCGATCGTGAACGTGACGGCGCCGGCGACGTCGAACCGGCGCGGTGTCGTTTCGACGTGCGGGATCGCGAACACCGCGAGCGCGAGGGCGACGAGGCCGAACGGCAGGTTGATCCAGAACACCCACGACCAGCCGAGGTAGTCGGTGATGAGACCGCCGAGCACCGGTCCGACGAGGATGGCGATGGGGAACGCCGCGCCGATGATGCTCATGTAGCGCGGCCGCTGTCGCGGGGTCGTGACGTGCGCGACGATCGTCTGCGACATGAGCTGGATGCCGGCGGAGCTCATGCCCTGCGCGATGCGCGCGACGACGAGCTGGGTCATGTCCTGGGCGAATCCGCAGGCGAGGGAGGCTGCGAGGAAGACGACGACCGAGGTGAGGAAGACGAGTCGGGGTCCGACGAGGTCGCCGAGCTTGCCGAGCACGGGCAGCAGCACGGTGCTCGCGAGCGTGTAGCCGACGACGACCCAGCTCATGTGTTCGAGGGCGCCGAGCTCACCGGCCACGGTGGCGAGTGACGTGGCCACGATGGTGTGGTCGAGCGCGCCGAGGAAGGCGACCGTGAGGAGCGAGGCGACGAGGAGGCGGAGCCGGAGTGGGGAGAGCGACATACGTGTGATGCCCGAACGATCGGGCCGTCGACGCGACCGGATGTGCCCTCGCTCGCAACCTCACGGCGAGGATCGGATCCTGGGGGATCCCGACGTCATGTCGATTCTAGGCGATCTTTAGTTCGAAATCAACTAAAGATCGCCTCGGCGCCACTCGACGCGATCGCGTCGGCCGCGCTCGCGTCCCGGCGGAGGTCCTCGAGGTCGGCCAGCGCCGCGAGGCCTGGGCGACCCGCGACCGGTTCGACCGGTTCGACGATTCCGATGGCGCGCCGCAGCGCCGCGCGGGCCCCCGACTCGTGAAGCGCGGGCGATACCGTTCGCCCGCGCGCGGTACTCGTCGAGAGCTCGCATCGTCCGATCTGCGCGTCGATCTCGAGCTCGATCGTCGTCTCGCCCAGTGCCCGGATCCGCAGCACCGAGCCGCCGGCCGTCGCCGCGGTCGCGATCAGCGATCCGACGGGGAGCCGTCCTCCGTCCGCGCGCAGGAGCGCGGCGCCGCCGGTCGCGGCGACCGCCATCGGCGCGCCCGCGAGCGCCCGCATCCAGCCGATCGCGTCGCGGACGAGCGCGGGCAGGTCGGCGGGTTCCGCACGGCACTCGGCGACGAGCACGCGCGGTGCCGCGCCATGCCGCGCCCCGACCGCATGCGCGACGAGGTCGTGACGGAGCCGCGGGCGATGCAACAGCACCGGGATGCCGGCGCGGACCGCGAGCGCGTCGATCGCCTCGACCGGCGCGCCGGCTGGGTCGGCGACGAGCACGGCACGCGCGCCGCCGTCGGCGGCGTCCGCCGCGGCATCCCACCACCGGTCGCTGCCGTCGATGACGACGAGCGCGCCCCGCGGGGTGTCGGACGTCGCCGCGCTGTGCGGCAGGCCGGCGACGGCGGCCTCGAACTCGGGCAGGCCTGCCGCGACGTGGACGCGGGCGGTCATGCGCCGGCTCCGGCCTGCACCGCGTCGGCCGCCGCGTCGGCGAGCTCGATCGCGTAGAGGGCATCGTCCAGGAGCTCGTGGTACTCCGTGGTCGCCGAGCCGTCGAGCAGTTCCGCGAGCGCACGCCACTCGCGGACGTAGCCATCTTCCGGCTCGCGCGGGAACGTCGTGTCACGCAGGTCACCGCCGCGCACGTGCACCTCGGCGCTGCCGGTGTGCACGAAGGCGGGCGGGAACACGACGTCGAGCCGATCGGTCGACGTGTCGATCGTGAGGCGCCAGACGGGGTCGGGGCCATCGGGGACCATGACCGCCACGAGCTGCACCGGCACGCCGCTCGCCCGGAACCCGATCGCATACCCGATCGGAGCGACCGGCACGGCGAAGTCGACGCCGTGGATCTCGGGCGCCAGGTCGCGGACGGCGGGGAGGTCGTGCACCGCGAGCCCGAGCACGAGCTGCCGGACCACGCCCGCCGCGACCTGCGGGTCGGCGAGGTCGGGCGCGCCCCGCCCGGGCGCCGCCGACGGCGCGAGCTCGGTGACGGCGTCGTGGAACCGCCCGTTCGGCGGCAGCGCCACCGTGGCCGACATCGCGCGGACCTCGGCCCTGAGTGCTACCAGGTGACGCTTGGCGCGGTCCCAGGCGGGGTCGTACAGGTGGTTCGTCGCGACGACGAGCGGCACGCCGGCATCGCGGCACGCGTCGATGATCGCGCGCGCGTCATCCGCGTTCGTCGCGAGCGGCTTCTCGCACAGGATGCCGCGGACGCCCGCGGCGATGGCCTCGCGGACGTGCTGCGCGTGCTCGGCGGGCGGGCTGCAGATCGCGACGACCTCGACGGCGGGGTCGGCCAGCAGTGAGGCCGTGCCGCTCGACGCGGCCGCGCCGTTCCGGGCGGCGAGCTCAGTGGCGCGGCCCGAGCCGCCGTCGGCGACGTGCACGACCCGGAACCGGTCGGCGAGCCGGTCGAGGGTGGGCAGGTGGAGCGCCGAGACCCCCGGCCCAGCGCCGATCACACCGACACCCCGTGGCATCCGCTCACCCCACCTTCGTCGCGACTTTGGCCTCGACTATACAAAAGTTCGCCCGACTCCGGTCGATCGTTGCGGGAAATCGGTGTCCGACGGCGATCGTTGTGTCAGAATTCAGTGCATGACACGCGAGTCCACACTCCGGTTCGGGGCCCAGACCGACGAGGTCACGAGTCTCCTGCGCATCGTCAACCTCGTCCGCACCGGCGAGGCGACCACGCGTCCCGAGATCGGTCGGCTCACCGGCCTGGGGCGCGGCGTAGTGACCCAGCGCGTCGATCAGGCGATCGAGATGGGCTTCCTCGCCGATGGCGAGTTCGCACCGTCGTCGGGCGGCCGCGCGCCGCGCACGCTGCGGTTCCGCTCGGAGCAGGGGCGCATCATCGTCTGCGCCTTCGGCGCATTGCACATCCGCGTGGGTATCGCGTCGCTCGACGGCGACATCCTCGACGACCGCCACACCGAGTGGGACATCGCCCGCGGGCCCGCCGAGACCATCGACCGCGCGCTCGCGATGCTCGACGAGATCCTCGCCGCCCACGACGACGTGCCGGTGTGGGGCGTCGCGGTCGGTATCCCCGGGCCCGTCGACTTCGACAGCGGCCGGCCCGTCGCTCCCCCGATCATGCCGGGGTGGAACGGGTTCGACATGCGCCGCCGCTTCGAGGAGCGCTTCGACGCGCCGGTCTGGGTCGACAACGACGTGAACCTGCTCGCCTTCAGCGAGCGCTCGCGGCGCAGCGACGAGCGGCTCGACCTCATCTTCTTCAAGGTCGGCACCGGCATCGGCGCCGGCCTGCTCTCGCAGGGTCGGATCCACCGCGGGGCGAACGGCGCTGCCGGCGACGTCGGCCACGTGCGCGTGCGCGACTCCGAGTCGCTGTGCCGCTGCGGCAAGGTCGGCTGCCTCGAGGCGGAGGCCGGCGGGTGGGCGCTGGTGCGCGACGCCGAGCTGGCGGTCGCGGAGGGCGCGACCGGCGCGTTGGCCGGTCTTGCGGCGGAGGGCACCACGCTCACGCCGCAGCTCATCGCGATGTCGGCGATGAACGGCGACGCGCTTGCGATCTCGCTCATCCAGCGCTCTGCTCGCCTGGTCGGCGAGTCGATCGCGGCCCTCGTCAACATGTTCAATCCGTCGGTCATCGTCGTCGGCGGCGCGGTGTCGTCGGCGGGCGAGGTCTTCCTCGCCGAGGTGCGCCAGCGCGTCTACGAGCTCTCGCTCCCTCTCGCCACGCGCGACCTCAGCGTCGTGCGGTCGCTGGGCGACGAGAAGGAGCCGCTGCGCGGCGGTGCTGAGATTGTGCGCGAACAGCTGTTCGAGGCGACCTTCCCACGATGGTTCGCCGAGGGGCGGCCGCTGATCCGCGACGTCATGCCCATGGCATCCTGATCACTTCTTTCTTTTTCTGACATAAGCGCGTATCTTTCAGTCTCAACGAGACGCGAAGGAGCGCCATGCACGACTCGACCATCCGCATGTTCCCCTCGATGGGCGACCGCGGGCGCCGCACTCATGAGCTTGCCCATCCTGCTCGATGATGCGCTCGCTGCGGCGCCCGACGGGTTCGCGCTTCGCCTCAGCCTGCCGTGGATCCGCTCGCTTCCGGTCGCGAGCCTCTCCGACCTCGAGGTGTCGATCGACGGCGCCGCGGTGACGGATCTCCGCAGCGGGTCCGACGGCGAGTGGTGGTTCCTTCAGGACCGGCTCGTCGTCTCGGGGCCGCATCCCCTCGATGGCGGCCCGCACGAGGTCGCCGTCTCGTTCCGACTCGCAATCCCCTACCTGCAGGCCGGGCCGGATGCGCCGCTGACGCTGCCGTTCCACGCCCAGCGCACGCTGACCGCGGATGCCGCGGGGCCAGCGGCCTCCGCGGGTCGTCGAGCGCGAAGCGCGCCTCGAAAAGCCGAACCTGGTCGAGACCTCCCCTCCGCCTGGGCCCTCGCCGCGAGCGCCTTCAACTGGACCCCCGAGGTAGTGCGGGCCGAACGGTCCGCCGCCGAGATCGCCGTCGACGTCGTGGGCGAGGGCGTGGCCTCCGTCATCGAGATCGAGCCGGGCCAGATGTGGCGCAGCTTTCCCGAGCCCGCCGACGCGGAGGTGGACGTCTTCCGTGCATCGCTCACGGCGGCCGGCGGCACGGTGAGCATCGTCGGGGCGAGCCTCGACGACTGGGCGTCGTCCGGCCGACGCCGCGACGACGACGAGCGGCTCGCCTTCCTGCTGCCGCAGCTGCGCGCCGCGCATCGCGTCGGCGCGATGGGGGTCCGACTCCCGATCGGTCAGGCCGGGCCGACCCTGCTCGCCCGTCTCGTCCCCGTGCTGCGCGAACTCGACCTCGTGCTCTTCGAGGAGGCGCAGGGCCGCCAGGCACCGAGCGACCCGGACACGGCCCGCGCGCTCGACGCGATCGCCGCGCTCGACGATCCGCACGTGCGCGTGCTCGTCGACATCAGCATGCTCATGCCTGCGCTGCCGGTGAGCTACCTGGCGGCGATCGAGGCCGCCGGCCTCGATCGCGCCTTCGTCGATCGGGTGGCCTCGGAGTGGCGCGACCCGGCCACGGTCGGCGTGCTGATGTCGGCGCTCCGCGCCGGCGAGGTCCCGCCGCCCGCGCGCGCCCTGTTCATGGACATGCTCGTGCGCTTCGGCCGCTCCGACGCAGCGGTGCTGCGCGACATCCTGCCGCTCGTCGGCGGGTTCCACCTCAAGTTCTGGGATCTCGACGACGCCGACCGCCGCGTGTCCCAGCCGATCCGGGACCTCGGCGCCGCGCTCGCTGGCACGGACTTCGCCGGCACGCTGTGCAGCGAGTGGGGCGGCCACGAGTGGCTCGAGGCCGATGCCACGGAGATGACGCGACGCCATCTCGCGCTCGCGTCGACCGCGCTTGCCGAGGGCGTTGCGCAGCATCACGATCGCGCATCAGGCACCACGATGCCCTAGCGTGCGGAATAGATCGGATGGATAGACTGGGTCTCCGTCCACAGCCGAAGGAACACACCGACGTGTCCGACTCCCAGCCTCCCCTCTCCCGGCTCGATCTCAACCTGCTCGTCTCCCTCGACGCGCTGCTCACCGAGCGAAGCGTGACCCGTGCGGCGGAGCGGCTGCACCTCAGCCAACCGGCGCTCAGCGCGTCGCTCGCCAGGCTCCGCACCCACTTCAACGACCCGATCCTCGCCCGCTCCGGGAACACCTACGAGCTCACGCCGCTCGCCTCGCGACTGACCGAGCACACGGCCGCCGCACTCGACGCCGCGCGCCGCGTGTTCGAGAGCTCAGCGGAGTGGGACCCGAGCCAGTCGACCCGCGAGTTCGCGATCTACGGGTCGGACTACAGCTTCGCGACCACCGGCCGGCGCGTCGCCCGGCTCGCTGCGGAACGCGCCCCCGGCGTCCGCTTCCGATTCATGATCCACAACCCCCAGATCGTCGAGGACGCCGTCAACCGCCTCCGCGGCGCCGATGCACTGCTCGTCCCGCACGGATTCCTCACCGACCTGCCGTACACCGATCTCTGGAACGACCGCTGGGTCGTCATCGCCGACGAGGCCAACGACGCGATCGGCGACGACGTCACGCTCGAGCACTTCGCCGACCTGCCGTGGGTGTTCACGTATCTCTCGCGTTCGGCGTTCACGTCGGCGACCCGGCAGGTGCAGCAGCTCGGGATCGAACCACGCGTCGAAGCCGTCGTCGAGAGCTTCCTGCTGCTGCCGATGTTCGTCGCCGGGACCGACCGGCTCGCGCTCATCCAGGCGAGCCTCGCCGACTACGCCCGCCGCGTCGAGGGGGTGCGGGTGCTCGAACCGCCGTTCGACGCGACGCCGATCCACAACGCGATGTGGTGGCATCCGGTGCATCGCCGCGACCCGGAGCACGAGTGGCTCCGGGGGCTGTTCGTCGAGGCGTCGGCGGGCTTGGGCGAGCCGGCCGCCTGACGCGGCAGCTCAGGCGCGTTCGCGCGCGCGCGACCGCGTGCGAGCCGGCGGGATCTCAGGCACGGGTCGGGCGCGCCCGACCGTATTGCGGATCTCGCCGACGCCCTCCACGCGCATGACCACCTCGTCACCCTCGGCGAGCGGCGGCGGCGTCAGCTCGCCCGCGCGTCCCCACAGCTCGGCGAGGCATCCGCCGTTGCCGGCCGTGCCCGACCCGAGCACGTCGCCGGGCACGACGCGCGAGTCGCGCGACGCGTAGGCGACGAGGTCGCCGAAGGGCCAGCCCATGTTCGAGAGCAGGTCGTGGCCGATGCGCTCGCGGTTGACGAGCACCTCCATGCGGATCGGCAGGAAGCCCTCGTCGTCGACCAGATCGGCGAACTCGTCGGCGGTCGCGATCCACGGTCCGAGCGTGGTCGCGAAGTCCTTGCCCTTCGCCGGTCCGAGCCGCACCTTCATCTCGCGGCCCTGGATGTCGCGCGCCGACCAGTCGTTGAAGATCGTGTAGCCGAAGATGTGCCCGGCTCCCTCGGCAGGCGAGAGGTCGCGGCCGTCGGAGCCCGCGACGCCACCGATCACGGCGCCGACCTCGAGCTCGAAGTCGAGGCGCCCGGTCACTGGCGGACGCACCTCGTCGCCGGTGGCGACGATCGAGTGCGGGTTGGTGAAGTAGAAGGTCGGGTACGTGTACCACTCGTCGGCGACGTGGCTCGCGCCGTCGACCGACGCCGTGACGCCCTCGACGTGCTCCTCGAAGGCGACGAAGTCGCGCACGCTCGCGGGCACGAGCGGGGCGAGCAGCACCACCTCGCTGAGCGGCCGGGCGGATGCCGCGGCGTCGCCCTCGACCTCGGCGGCGAGCGCGGGCAGCGCCGCGAGTCCGGCCGCGAGCACGTCGGCGACCGTGAGTCCGCGCGGGAACGGCACCACGCCGTCGCCGATCACGAACCCCTCGCCGACCCCGCCGTCGTGCGTCCAGCGTGCGATCCTCATGCGGCTCCCCCGGCGGCGACCGCCCGCGCGCGACCGTTCGGCAGCCGCGCGCCGAGGAGCTCGGCGGCGTTGCCCGACAGGACGGCGCTGGCGTCGGCCTCGGCGAGGCCCGCCTCGCGCACGCGCTCGACCGGGTCATCGACGCCCATGTCGAACGGGTAGTCGGTGCCGACGAGCACGCGGTCGGCGCCTGCGGCATCCACCAGGGCGCGGAGCGCGCCCGGCGTGTGCACGAGCGAGTCGAAGCGCAGGCGTCGCAGGTACGACGACGGGAGGTCGCGACATCCGTGCGCTTCGGGCCGCACCTGCCACGCGTGGTCGGAACGACCGAGGAACGTGGGCAGGTACCCGCCGCCGTGCGCAGCGACGAGCCTCAGCCGGGGGTGCCGGTCGAGTACGCCCGAGAAGATCAGGTGCGAGAGCGCGACCGCGTTCTCGACGGGCTGTCCGACCGTGTTGGAGAGGTAGAAGCGATCGAGCCGCTCGTCGAGGCTGCAACCGAACGGGTGCAGAAACACGATCGCGTCGAGCTCCTCGGCGCGGGTCCAGAACGGCTCGAGCCGGTCGTCGGAGAGCTCGACGTCGCCCGCGAAGGACGACAGCTCGACCCCCGCGAGCCCGTTGGCGACCACGGCGTCCTCGAGCGCCGCCACGATGAGGTGCGGATGCTGCAGCGGCACGAGCCCGAGCCCGACCAGCCGGTCAGGTGCGCCCGCGACGTGCTCGGCGATCGCGCGGTTCGCCTCCCGCGCGGCCCATTCGGCGAGCTCCTCGCCCGCCCAGGGGTAGTAATGCGACGGCGACGGCGAGACCACCTGCACGTCGACGCCCTGCCGGTCCATCTCGGCGAGGCGCGCGTCGAGCGAGGTGAGCAGCGGCATCCGCTCGCCGATCATGCGCCCGGAGGCCGCGAGGCTTTCGGGGCCGTTGCGGCGGGCCTCGAGCGCCTGCGCGGCGCCGAAGCCCTCCGGGTCGCGTGCGCCGACCGCCTGTTGGAGGGCGGGCAGGAGCAGGTGCGCATGCACGTCGACGACCGGCACCGGCCCCGCGGCATCCGTCGACGTCACCTCGCCGCTCATGCGGGCTGGCTCACGAGCATGGCGATGCGCCGCATGAGACCCGGCACGTCGGCGTCCTGCACGTGGTCGATCTGCCACTGGCCGAGCTGCACGGATGCCTCGACGACCTCGGTCGCGCGCGGCAGGCGACGCGCGTGGAACTCGTCCCACAGCGCCTGGTCGACGGCGTCGCGCTCGAGCAGCAGCTCGGAGAGCACCAGCGCATCCTCTCCGGCCTGCGCCGCGCCCTGCGCGATCGTGGGCGGGCAGCTGTGCGCCGCCTCGCCGATGATGACCGCGCGGCCGCGGTTCCAGGCGTCGGGCACCACGTGCTTCGTGAACCACGTGTAGTTCACGCGCGACGCGTCGTCGAGCGACTCGCGGATCTCGTTCCACGGACCGCCGTAGGCCTGCGAGAGGCCCTTCATGACCTCGACGCCCTGCTCGGGCGAGAGCAGGTGGCGGTCCTGCGCGGGCTCGACGAGGTAGGCGTACATCATCTCCTCGCTCGTCGGGCAGTAGCCCGCGATGTAGACGGGGCCGCCGTAGTAGAGGTCGGTCTGCGTGACCTCCTTCGGGCGCGGCACGAACGCGCGCCAGATGCCCATGCCCGTGCGCTCGGGCTCGATCTCGATGCCGAGCTGCCTGCGGATGTCGGAGTTGAGCCCGTCGGCGCCGATCAGGAGGTCGAAGCGGGCCGTCGACCCGTCGGAGAGCGTCACGTCGACGCCGTCGTCGTCCTGCGTGAAGCTCGCGACGGTCGTGCCGTAGTGGATGCGGGCGCCGAGCTCGGTCGCGCGGTCGGCGAGGATGCGCGCGAGGTCGGGGCGGTACATGCCCGCGACCGCCGGGTACTCGGGGCCGCCCGTGCGTGCGTCGGGGATCTGCGCGATGAACGGCGCGTCGGGGCCGGGGGCGCGCAGGCCGGTCTGGTCGAAGGAGTAGCCGGCCTCCCTCACCTGCTCCCAGACTCCCAGGCGGTCGAACACGCGCAGGGCGTTGCCCTGGAGCGTGATCCCGGAGCCGAGTGCCGACAGGTCGGGCTTCTTCTCGAAGACGTCGACGTCGACGCCTCCATCGGCGAGCAGGATGGCAGCGGTGGTGCCGGCGACGCCGGAGCCGACGATCGCGACGCGGGAGACTGCGGACATCAGGATCCCTCCTTTGGGATACGGGGTTCGGGTTCGTTACTTCAGGGCGATGGGATTGACGGGCGAGCCGACGGCGCCGGTGATCGGGAGCGGTGGGGCGACGAGCAGGAACTCGTAGACGCCGTCTTGCGCGCAGTCGACGGCGAGCGCCTCGAGGTCCCACATCTCGCCGATCGTGAGCCCCATGTTCGGGATCACGACCTGGTGCAGCGGCTGGAACGCGTCGTCGAATTCGTTCGGCCGCACCTCGAAGCCCCAGGTGTCGGTCGCGACGGCGGCGATCTCGGTGCGGTGGAGCCATCCGGCCGTCGTGAACGACAGGCCCGCGCTCGGGCCGCCGGCGTAGCCGTTCCAGCCCTCGCGCAGCGCGCGGGCGTACCGGCCCGTGCGCACGAGCACGAGGTCGCCGCGGCCGACGGCGCTCGTCGCGCCCTGGGCGTCGATGCACGCCTCGAGGTCGGCGACGGTGATCGCGTAGCCGTCGGGCAACTCACCCGTCGGGCCGTCCTCGCTCGTGTCGGGTCGCAGGTGCCGGCCGACATCGAGCAGCACGCCGCGGCCGACGATGGCGGATGCCGCGTGCTCGATGCCCGTGACGAGGTCGCCGTCGCTCGTGACCACTTGCCCGGCCGGGCGGCCGTTCCACGCCATGCCGCGGTCGAAGATGTGGCCGAGGCCGTCCCATTGGGTCGAGCACTGCAGGGGCATCGCGATCACGTCGTCCGCGCCGCCGATGCCGTGCGGGAAGCCCTGGGTTCCGGCCGCGGCATCGGTGCCCGTGTCGAGCATGGTGTGCACCGGATTCGTGCGGCGGCGCCAGCCCTGTTGAGGTCCGTTCATGTCGAAGGACTGCGAGAGCGAGAAGCTCGCGCCGCGGCGGACGAGCGACGCCGCGCGGGCGCGCTCGGCATCGCCGATGAAGTTCAGCGTGCCGAGCCGGTCGTCCTCGCCCCAACGGCCCCAGTTGCGGACCGTCTCGGCGGTCTCGGCGATGTGCCGCTCGGGGTCCGTGCGGTCCAGGCCCGCCGGGTCCTCGGTGAGTGAAGTCGTGGTCATCGCGCGGCCACCTCGGCGGAGCGGTCCTCGGCGGCGGCATCCGTCGCCTCGGCGACCGCTCGCACCGTCTGCGCGCCGAGCCCCTCGATCGCGCCGACCATCACGTCGCCGTCGCGCAGCATGCGGCCGTGCACGACGCCGTTGCCGGCCGGGCTGCCCGTGAGGAGCAGGTCGCCGGGCAGCAGCGGCATGTTCTGCGACGCCCCGCTGATGAGCGCCGGGAGGTCGAAGAGCAGGTCGGAGGTCGTGGCATCCTGCATGGTCTCGCCGTTGAGGGTGAGCTGCAGGTGCAGGTCACCGGCATCCGGCACGAACTCCGCCGGCACGAGGTACGGACCGGTCGGCAGGAAGCCCGGCGCGTTCTTGCCGCGGTACCAGTCGGTGCCGATCTCCTTCATGTCCTCGCGGAAGACGAGGTCGCGGGTCGTGATGTCGTTGACGATCGTGTAGCCGGCCACGTGCTCCATCGCATGCTCGCGGTCGACGCGGAACGCCTCGCGGCCGATGACCGCGGCGAGCTCGAGCTCCCAGTCGTGCTGGTCGCTGTAGGAGGGCAGCACGAGGTCGACGTCGTCGCCGACCACCGCGGCGGGGAGGCCGATGAAGAAGTACGGCGTGCCCTCGCGCGCGCGGCGGTCCATCATCTCGGCCGCCCACTCGCGGAGCTCCTCGATGGGGCGCGGATCGTTCTTCGCACGGCCGGCGGCGACGAGGTCGATGACGTGCGTGCGGTAGTTCGCGCCGGTCTGCAGTACCTGGCGCGGCGTGACGGGGGCCGTCATGGTGACATCGGCGAGCGGATGCCACGTGCCATCCGCCTGCTCGGCTACTCGGCGCAGCCGCTCCCACGACGCCGGCGCTTCGGCGAGGAACGCATTGAGGTCGGGTGCGCCGAGCTCGTCGGGGCCGATCTCGCGCACCCGGTCGCCCGCGATGAGGCCCAGCGCCGGTTCGGCGTCGATCGCGGCGTCCACCGGGCGGAACCGCACGATGGCGAAGGGGGCGTCAAGGCCGGCGGACGACGATGTCACGGTCGATCTCCAATCACGCGCGCGGCGGTGGGCGGCGTGACTCCAGTCAACCGCGTGCGCGGGTATCAGTGAAGGGGCGATGCATGATGGACTCCATCAGTCCTGTCGATGCGCGGAACCCATGGCCCGGGCGATCGGCAGGCCACCGCCGTGTCCGGTGAGTCCGCCATCGACGGCGATCTCGCTCCCCGTCACGAACGAGGCCTCCGGCGACAACAGCTGGACGATGACGGCCGCCGCTTCGTCTGGGGCGCCGGCGCGGCCGAGCGGCGTCGCATCGAGGTTCGCGTCGCGGAAGGCCTCCGGCGCGCTCGCCGTCATCGGCGTCTCGATGAAGCCCGGCGCGACGAGGTTCACTCGGATGCCCGGTGGCCCGAGTTCCATCGCCGCTGTCTGCGTGATGCCCCGCAGCGCCCACTTGCTCGCGCCGTACGCGATCCCGTAGTGCGCCATCGCGCCGGCCGCTGATCCGACGTTGACGATGGATCCGCCTTCGCCCATGAGCGGCGCGAGCGCCTGGATGCCGAGCGCCGGTCCGGTCGCATTCACGGCGAACGCCTGCGCGAAGTCGTCGGATGTCGCGTCGTGCAGGCGGGCGCGCCGGGTGACGCCCGCGGCGTTGACGAGGCCATCGAGCTCGGTGCCGGTCCCCGACAGCCGCTCGGCGAGCGCCGTCCACCCGCTCGGGTCCCCGACGTCGAGGAGAACGGGCTCGGTGCCGTCCGATGCCGTGGTGCGGTCCCACGCCAGGTCGGCGGCGATCACGCGCGCGCCGGCGCCGGCGAGCGCTCGGGCGGTCGCGGCGCCGATCCCGGATGCCGCGCCCGTGACGACGTACGTCCGACCCGCCGCCCACGACATTGTCAGGCCCTTGCCCACACCGCGGCGAGCGCCTGCCCGCCGCCGATGCACATGGTCTCGAGCGCGAGTTCGCCGTCGAGCGCCGGCAGCTCGTGCGCGAGTGTCGCGAGCATGCGGATGCCCGTGGCGCCGATCGGATGCCCGATCGAAATGCCGCTCCCCCGCGGGTTGAGCCGAGGATCCTCGGCGTCGACGCCCCAGTCCACCAGGCACGCGAGCACCTGCACCGCGAACGCCTCATTGAGCTCGATGATGTCGAGGTCGTCGAAGCGGACGCCCGCGCGCTGGAGCGCGAGGTTCGCCGCCGGGACGGGTGCCACGCCGAAGCGCAGCGGGTCGTTGCCCGCGACCGCCCACGACACCAGGCGGAGCATCGGGGTGAGCCCGAGTTCGGCGGCACGCTCGGGCGTCGTGACGATGCACGCGGCTGCGGCGTCGTTCTGTCCGCTCGAGTTGCCGGCGGTCACGGTCGCGTCCGGGTCACGGCGGCCCAGGATGGCGCGGAGCGCGCCGAGCGCCTCGAGCGACGTGTCGGCGCGTGGGTGCTCGTCGCGGTCGACCACGACCGTCCCTCGGCGGCCCGGCACCTCGACCGGCACGAGCTCGGCGTCGAACGCGCCGGACTCGTGCGCGGCGACCGCCCGCCGGTGCGATTGCAGCGCGAACGCATCCTGCGCCTCGCGTGAGATGCCGTACTCGGCGCGCAGCAGTTCGGCCGAGCCGACGTTGCCGTCGGGCGTCGGGAAGCGCCGACCGCCGACGGTCTCGCGACCGCGCGCGAGTGCGTCGCGCAGCATCAGCCCGGCACCGGTCACGCCCCGACGACCCTCGACGGTGTACAGCGGCGCGTTCGACATCGACTCGACGCCGAGAGCGACGACCGCGTCGGCGACGCCGGTCTGCACCTCCATCGCGGCGTTGAGCACGGCCTGCAGCCCCGAGCCGCAGCGCCGGTCGAGCTGGTACCCGGTCGTGGTCACGGGGAACCCCGCATCGAGCGCGGCGACCCGGCCGATCGCCGGCGCCTCCATCGTCGGGTAGCCCTGGGCGGCGATGACGCCGTCGATCGCGGCGGGGTCGACGCCCGTGCGCTCGAGCAGGACGCCGAGCACGGTGGTGGCGAGCTCGAGCGCCGGCACGGTCGCGAGCACGCCGCCCATGCGCCCGACCGGGGTGCGCAGCGGGGCGCAGACGACGACGTCGCGGATCGCGGTCACGGCGCCGCCACGCCGAGCTCGGGGACGACGGTGAACGCCGCGCCCGTGGCATCCGTCACCTGCTCGACCGTGACGCCGGGCGCCAGTTCGATGAGTTCGAACCCGTCGTCGGTCACGTCGAACACCGCGAGGTCGGTGATCACGCGGTCGACGCAGGCCCTCCCGGTGAGCGGCAGGGTGCACTGCTCGACGAGCTTGGCCGAGCCATCCTTGGCCACGTGTTCCATGACGACGATCACGCGTTCGGCGCCGTTCACGAGGTCCATCGCGCCGCCCATGCCCTTGACCATCTTGCCGGGCACGGCCCAGTTGGCGATGTCGCCGTGCGCGGAGACCTGCATGGCGCCGAGCACCGCGGTCGTGATGCGCCCTCCGCGGATCATTCCGAAGCTCGCCGCCGAGTCGAAGTACGCCGAGCCGGGAAGCACCGTCACGGTCTCCTTGCCGGCGTTGATGAGCTTCGGGTCCTCCTCGCCCTCCCACGGGTACGGGCCGACGCCGAGGATCCCGTTCTCGGAGTGCAGCACGACCTCGACGCCCTCGGGCAGGTGGTTCGGGATCAGCGTGGGCAGGCCGATGCCGAGGTTCACGTACGAGCCGTCCTCGAGCTCCCTGGCCGCGCGGGCGGCCATCTCGTCGCGGGTGAGCGGCATCAGCGGGTCTCCTCGGTCTCGTCGGCGGCGGGGCGGTCGGCGCCGGATGCCGCGGGCCGCGGCCGTACGGTCACCTTCTCGATCGGCAGGTCGGCGGATTGTTCCGGCGTGAGCACGACCACCCGGTCGACGTAGATGCCGGGCAGGTGGATGTCGTCCGGCCCGAGCACGCCCGGCTCGACGAGCTCGTCGACCTCGGCGATGGTCACCCGGCCGGCCATGCCAGCGAGCGGGTTGAAGTTGCGGGTCGACTTCTCGAAGCGCAGGTTGCCGTGCCGGTCGCCGACCGCGGCGCGCACGAGGCCGTAGTCGGTGCGGATGGCGCGCTCGAGCACGTACTCGCGGGTCTTCCCGAACGAGTCGAACGGGCGCAGCTCCTTGGGTTCGCTGGTCAGCGCGACCGACCCGTCGGGCGCGTAGCGCAGCGGCATCCCGCCGTCGGAGACCGCGGTGCCGGCGCCGGTCGCGGTGTAGAAGGCCGGGATGCCGACACCGCCGGCGCGGAGTCGCTCGGCGAGGGTGCCCTGCGGCGTGAGTTCGACCTCGACCTCGCCCGAGAGGTACTGGCGGGCGAACTCCCTGTTCTCGCCGATGTAGCTCGCGATCACGCGCCGGATGCGGCCGGCTGCGAGCAGCTCGCCGAGACCCCAGCCGTCGACGCCGCAGTTGTTCGAGACGACCTCGAGGTCGTCGACGCCGCGCGCGAGCAGCGCCCGGATGATCGTGATCGGCACACCCGACAGGCCGAAGCCGCCGACCGCGAGCGACGCGCCCGACGGGATGTCGGCGACGGCCTGATCGGCCGACGCGAAGGTCTTGTCCATGGGTTCTCCGATTCAGGGGATCTCGGGGGCGGGTGTCTCGGAAGCGGATGCCGCGGCATCCTGCTCGGCGAACACGTCGCGCATGATCGCGAGGGCCGAGTTCGCGGCGGGCAGCCCCGCGTAGAGCGCGGTGTGCAGCAGGACCTCGGCGATCTCGTCGCGCGAGAGCCCGTTGCGCAGCGCCGCCCGCACGTGCATCCCGATCTCGTTCTCGTGGCCGCCGGTCGTGAGGCTCGCGAGCGTGGCGATCGAGCGCTCGCGACGGGACAGGCCGGCTCTCGCCCAGATCTCGCCCCAGGCGGTCCGCGTGACGAAGTCCTGGAAGGAGGCCGTCTCGGGCGTGGTCGTCGCGATCGCCCGGTCGACGTGTGCGTCGCCGAGCACGTCGCGGCGCACGCGCATGCCGCGGTCGTGGGCGATGGATGCCGCGCCCGCGCGTTCCGCCGCGGCGACGTGCTGCGCGATGAGCTCAGCGGCCGCGGCGGGCTCCTCGAGCACGGCGAGGTGCGATGCCCCGTCCAACGCGACGTGCCGGCCGCCCGGAACGGCGTCAGCGAGGTCCTCCATCGACGAGGGCGTCGTCACGGCGTCGTGCTCGCCGCTGATCGCGAGGGTCGGGACGCGGAGTCCTCCGAGGTCGGCGTTCCGGTCGAACTCGGCCAGCGACTCGGCGCAGCGCGCGTACGACTCGTCATCGACGTCGACGAGCGTCGCGAGCGACGCGGCGCCGGGGCCGCCGCCTTCGCGCTCGAGGAACCCGGGCGCGAACCAGCGCGCCGCGCTGCCGGTGACGAGCGATGCGGTGCCGCTCGCGCGCACCGACGCTGCGCGCTCGTGCCATCCGTCGGGCGTGCCGATGCGCGCACCGCTGCAGCTGGTCACGAGCGAGCGCACGCGGTCGGGGTGCGCGACGGCGAGTTCGAGCGCGATCGCGCCGCCGAGCGAGACGCCCGCGACGTGGAAGACCCCGCCGCCGGCCTCGTCGACGACGGCGACCACGGCGTCGGCCAACTCGCCGATGGTGAACGCGTCGCTCGCGGCGGGCGAGACGCCGTGACCGGGGAGGTCGATCCGCAGGATCCGCAGGCCGGCGGTTCTCGGGTCGGCTCGGAGTCGTGCGACGACGCCGTCCCAGAGGGCGGTCGTGGTGCCGAGCGAGGGCAGCAGCACGAGCAGGGGGTTCGACGCGGCCGGCGCGGCGCCGGGCGCGAACGAACCGAGCAGGCGGGGAACGGTCATCGGGGGCCCTCCGGTTCGGCGAGGCGGGTGAATCGGGCGACGGCGCGGTCGACGATGCGGTCGGATGCCGCAGCGAGCGCCTCCACGTCGGGGCGGGCGCCGGCCGGGCCGGAGCCCTCGAGGATCACGGCGGCGCGGTGCGGGTCGAACTCGAGGCCCGCAAGCAGGCGCACGCCGGCGGCAGACGCGGACCGGGCGAGCCGAGCGATCCGTCGCAGCGCCGACCACTCGGCATGCCACCGTCCGGCGGAACGCTCGTCGCCGGCCACCGCTGCGCTCGCGACGACCTGCAGCAGGCCGGGCGCCTCGACCGCGGCGGCCGTGACCAGCACGGCGTCGACGGGGTTCCGCTTGTGGGGCATGGCCGAGGATCCGCCGCCGCCGGAGAGGCGGACCTCGCCGAGTTCCTCGCGCGAGAGGAACGTCGCGTCGCCCGCGATCCGCCCGAGCACGGCGACGACGGTCGCGGCGGCCGAGGCGATCGCGAGCACGGGCGTGCGCTCGGTGTGCCAGGAGCGCCCGGGGTCGGTCAACCCGAGCCGGGATGCGAGCCCCGCGCGCACGTCGTCCGCGGCGCCGGGGCGTCCGGCCGCGACGTCCGCTGCTACACCGGTGCCGACGGCGCCGCCGAACTGCACGGGGAAGGCGAGCCGGTCGAGGTCCGCGATCGCCGAGCTCACGCCGTCGAGCCAGCCCGCCGCGAGCACCCCGAGCGTCGAGGCCTCGCCGTGCCGTGCGATCGACCGGGCGATCCTCGGGCTCTGCCGGGCCGCGTGCGCGAGTGCGGCCAGGCGGCGGCCCACGTCGACGAGCGAGGCGCGCGCAGCTCCGAGCGCGTCGCGCGCGACGAGCATCAGCGCGGTGTCGACGACGTCCTGGCTCGTCGCGCCGAGGTGGAGCCGCTCGGCGGGAAGCCCCGCCGCCTCGAGCTGCGCACGGAGCAGCGGCACGAGTGCGACGACCGGCACCCCGTCGCGTGCCACGCCGTCGCGCAGGGCGTCACGGTCGAGTGCCGCGGTATCCAGCGCGTCGGCCTGCGGGTCGAGGAACTCGTCGAGCTCCTCCGCCCAGACGCGCAACAGGGCGCGCTCGACCTCGACCATCGCGTCGAGCACCGAGTCGTCGTCGGTGCCGGACGCGTCGCTCGCGCCCGGATCGATGAGTCCCCAGTCGGTCATCGTTCCATCCTGCTCAGACCTCGGTGCCGTAGTCGAGGAACACGGTCTCGCCCTCGCCCTGCAGCCGGATGTCGAAGCGGTACGAGCGCGGCGCGTCGGGCTCGGCGATGAGAGTGCCGCGCCGGCCGGCGTCGACGCGCGAGAGCAGCGGATCGGCGGCGTTGGCGGCGGGCTCGTCTCCGAAGTAGGCGCGGGTGAAGAGGTGCTGGGTCACGCCGCGCGCGAATATCGTCACGAGCAGGTACGGCGCCGAGCCCTCGCGCGCCGCGCCGGGCTTGATCGTCGTGAACGAGTAGTGGCCGGCGCGATCGACGGCCGAGCGGCCGAAGCCGGCGAAGCCGTGCTGGTCGCGGTCGAACGAGCCGCGCTCGGTGGACGGCCGCCCCGCGGCATCCGCCCCCCAGATCTCCACGAACGCGTCGGGGATCGGGTCGCCCGCACCGTCGTACACGACGCCGTGCAGCCGCACCGCGTCGGGCAGCCACGGCGCACGCACGTCGGGGCCGCCGGCGTAGGGCAGCGCGTAGCCGAAGAACGGCCCGACGGTCTGCGACGGTGTCTGCGCGAGCGGGCCGGTGCCGGCGCCGAGGTGGGCGTGCGCGCCGGGCAGGTCGTCGGCGTCGAACGCCTCGTCGGGGTCGGGCGCACCCGCGCCTCTGGTTTCAGGCATGGTCGGCGTCCTCCGGCTCCATCCAGGTCGACTTCGGACCGGTGAGCACGACGTCCCACCGGTAGCCGATCGCCCACTCGGGCTCGCTCACGTCGTGGTCGTATGCAGCGACGAGGCGCTCGCGAGCAGCCGGGTCGACGATCGACTGGTAGATCGGGTCGAGGGCGAACAGCGGGTCGCCCGGGAAGTACATCTGCGTGATCAGCCGTTGCGTGAACGCGCTGCCGAAGAACGAGAAGTGGATGTGCGCCGGGCGCCACGCGTTGCGGTGGTTCTTCCACGGGTACGCGCCGGGCTTGATCGTCGTGATCCGATACGAGCCGTCGTCGCCCGTGATGACCCGGCCCACGCCCGTGAAGTTCGGGTCGAGCGGCGCCGGGTGCTGGTCGCGCTTGTGCACGTACCGTCCGGAGGCGTTCGCCTGCCAGATCTCGACGAGCTGGTTGCGCACCGGGCGGCCGTCGCCGTCGAGGATCCGGCCGGTCACGATGATCCGCTCGCCGAGCGGCTCGCCCGTGTGCTGGATCGTCATGTCGGCCTCCTCGGCCGCGACGTCGGTGTGGCCGAAGGCCGGCGAGACGAGCTCGATCTCCTCCGGGTCGGCGCGCACGAGTTCATGGGTCGGATGGCGCAGCACGGTGGACCGGTACGGCGCGAAGTCGCGGCGGGGGTGCGCCGCGAGCGCCAGGCCGGCGGATGACGCGGCGTCCGTCTCGCGACGGTGCCGCTCGGCGATCTCGTCGCTGATCTGCTGCTGGGTGAGTTCTGGCTGGTTCGCAGGTGGGTGCATGGTCACTCCGTGGCGAAGGGAAGGCCGGCGTATTGCTCGGCGAGGCTCTGGAGGGCGGCGTGGGAGCCGGTGACGTACTCGAGCTGGCCGACCTGGCTGCGGTAGCGGAACGCGCGCGCCGAGGCATCCGGCACCTCGTGGTGGACGTGCAGCATCTCGGTCATCCACTGCGAGAAGTGCTGCACCTTCCACTGGCGGGCGAGGGCCCGCTCGCTGTAGCGCTTCAGGCCGGTGGCGTCGCCCGCGCGGTGGTCTAGGATGGCGCTGGCCAGGAGCGCGACGTCGGCGATCGCGGAGTTCAGGCCCTTCGCACCGGTCGGCGGCACGATGTGGCCGGCGTCGCCGGCGAGGAACATGCGCCCGTGCTGCATCGTCGAGACCACGAAGCTGCGCATGGGCGTGATCGACTTCTCGGTGATCGGACCCTCGGTCAGCTCCCAGCCGTCGACGCCGAGGCGGGTCTGGAGCGCGTCCCAGATGCGGGCGTCGCTCCAGTAGTCGATCGACTCGTCGGGGTCGACCTGCACGTAGAGGCGCGAGACCTCCAGCGAGCGCATCGAGTGCATGCCGAAGCCGTCGCGGTGCAGCGCGTAGATGAGGTCGTCGGTCGAGGGCGGTACGTCGGCGAGGATGCCGAGCCATCCGAACGGGTACGTGCGCTCGAAGACCTCGAGGCCGCCCTCGGGGATGCTGCGGCGGCACACGCCGTGGTAGCCGTCGGCGCCCACGACGAAGTCGCACTCGAGCTCCTCCGTGACGCCGTCCTTCGTGTAGATCACCGTCGGACGCGAACCCGTGACGCCGACCGGCTCGACGTCCTTCGCCTCGAAGACGACCTCCGAGCCGATGCGGTCGTGCTCGGCGAGCAGGTGCCTGACGAGGGCCTGCTGGCCGTAGACCGTCACGGTGCGACCGACCAGGTCGACGAAGTCGACATGGTGGCGCTGGCCTTCGAACTGCAGGTAGATGCCGTGGTGGGTGAGGCCGCGCTCGCGCAGGTCGGCGTCGAGGCCGTGCTCGGCGAGGAGGTCGACGGAACCCTGCTCGAGCACGCCCGCGCGGATGCGCCCGAGGACGTGCTCGCGCGTCTGCGCCTCGAGGATGGTGAACGGAACGCCGGCCTGGGCCAGCAGGTGCCCGAGCATGAGGCCGGCCGGGCCGGCGCCGATGATCGCCACGGAGGTGGACTTTCGCACGGTCTACGCCTCTCACGTCGTCGGGATGTGACGTGACGAGCATCCGCGACAGGGGTGGCCGTGTGGCCGCCGCTTCCATTCAGCGGAAGAAGTCACTCCCCCGGCGCACGGTAGCCGAGCGCCGACGAGATGCCGCGCGCCGCCATCCGCACGCCCAGGGCGAACTGCGGCTCGGCGACGCGTTCGACGTGCGCGATGACCGACACCGCCGCGACCACCTCGCCCGTGGCATCCCGGACGGGCGCCGCCACCGAGAACGCCCCGCGCGTGAGCTCCTCGACCGAGGTCGACAGCCCGAACGAGCGGATCTCGGCGAGGCGCCGGCGGAGGTCGCGCTCCGCCGTCAGCGTGTTCGGCAGGTACTTCCTGGGACCCGACGCGACCACCTCGTCGAACACCTCGGTCGGCGCGTGCGCCAGCAGCACGAGCCCGACGCCGGTCGCGTGCAGCGGCAGTCGCGAGCCGACATCCGAGATCACCGGGACCGCGCCCTCGCCCGACAGCCGCTCGAGGTAGACCGCGCCGAGCCCGTCACGCAGCGCGAGGTGCACGTGCTCGCCCGTCGACTCGAGCAGGTCCTCGAGGTAGGGCATGGCGATCCCTCGCAAGCGCAGCGCGGTGGGCTGCCGGACACCCAGCCGCCAGAGCCGCATGCCCACGCGGTACCGCCCGTCGTCGCCTCGCACGAGCCCGCCCCACTCGACCCACTCGCGCACGAGCCGGTGCGCCGTCGAGAGCGGCAGGTGCGCTCGGGAGGCGATCTCGCTGAGGTTCAGGTCCTCCCTGCCGGCGAACGCGTCGGCGATCGCGAAGAGCTTCTCCGCCACCGATCGCGAGTCCGCGCCGCCTCCCGACATGGGCACATGGTAGCCGTCGCGACATCCGTCGGACCGTCATCGACACGAGCGATGCCCGGCATCAAGAGATTCGGCTTCCCTGATACCGTTCGGCCGCCGAGAGTGGAAACGTGCCTCAGGGCACCCGAACCACGCGGTCGACATCGCCGCACTCCCGACTGAAGGATCGATGATGATCAAACTCCTCTCCCACCTCTCCTACCTCGAGATCGCGGCGCCCGACGTCGAGGCCTCCGTCCGCTTCTACGAGGAGCAGGTCGGGCTTCGGGTCCAGTCGCGCGCGAACGGCAAGGTCTACCTGCGCTCGTGGGGCGACTACTACAACTACTCGCTCGTGATCGCTCAGGGCCCCGAGCCGGCGCTCAACATCATGGCGTGGCGCACCTCGAGCCCCGAGGCGCTCGACGAGGCCGCCAAGCGCGTCGAGGCGGCCGGCGTGACCGGCGAATGGATCGACTCGGGTCACGGCCACGGCCGCTCCTACCGCTTCACCGGCCCCTGGGGCCACACCATGGAGCTCTTCTGGGACGTCGAGAAGTACGTCGCGCCCGAGGAGTTCCGCTCGGTCTTCCCCGACCGCCCCGAGAAGCGCACGCAGCACGCCGTCGGCCCGCGCCAGCTCGACCACGTCACGGTCGCCGCTTCCGACGTGCGCGCCTTCACCGAGTGGTACCGCGACGTGCTCGGCTTCCGCATCATGGCCTACACGACGCTCGACGACCACCCCGTCACCGTCTTCGGCGTGATCACCACGAACGAGAAGTCGCACGACCTCGGCGTCGTGCTCGACAGCTCCGACCGCGGCGGTCGCGTCAACCATTTCGCGTTCTGGGTCGACTCCCGCGAGGAGCTGCTGCAGGCGGCCGACGTGCTCATGGAGCGCGGCACCCACATCGAGTACGGCCCGTCCATCCACGGCGTCGGCGAGCAGAGCTTCCTCTACTTCCGCGACCCGAGCGGGATGCGCATCGAGTGGAACACCGGCGGTTACCGCAACTACGTGCCCGACTGGGAGCCCGGCGAGTGGAAGCCCTCCACCGGGTCGAACAACCTCTACCGCAACGGCGCCATGCCGATGTCGATGACGGAGTCCTTCCCGCCGGACCCGGGCAAGCCCACCGCCACCGAGGAGGGCATCGTTCCCGGAACCGAGGAGGCCATCCTCAATCCGTACGCCGTGCAGGGTCGCGGCTGAGCAGACTCCGGCCCTGCCGGTGCGATCCACCGGTCGGGCCGGGAACAGCGAACGACGGATGCCGCAGGGGTGGAGCCCGCGGCATCCGTCGTCGTGTTCTCGAGGCCGCTGCCCGGCGGCCGGCTCCACGTCGGTCCCGCCCCCGGAAGGGGTGACGGGCGCGGCAACTGGGAGGCCCCGCCCTCCACCGAGCCCAGGACGCTTCAGATGGCTGTCCGGCGCGCTTCCCTCACACCCGCCCGCGAACTGCGGCCACTTGCTCGCGCGTCAGCGGCCGGGTCCGCCGTCCGTGGAGGAGGAGGAACAGGCGCGCCGTCTCCTCGAGCTCCTCCAGCGCATCCGTCGCCGCGCTGAGTGATGCGCCGGCCACGATCGGCCCGTGGTTGCTCAGGAGCAGGGCCCGATTCGCTTCCGCCATCCGCTCGGCGTACGGGCCGAGCGCGTCGTCACCCGGAGCGTGGTACGGCAGCAACGGGAGATCGATGGTGTCGAGCCTGATGGATTCGTCGTCTGCCCTCGCCGGAGTGCTCCTTCGGTGGTGGGGTCGGAGACCGCGCGCGAGCAGATCAGGCGTGCCGAAGTTCCCCGATTCCAACAGAATGGCCCGCGTAGGTTCGTCCGTGGTGTAGACCCACGGCACGCCAGGTGCGAGCTCGAAGCGAGCATCAGCAATGCGCGGGCCGGATGCACCGAGATCGAAACGAACGCGACGTCCTCGCAGGTCCACGGCGCCAGTCGACTGGTCCACCCCTCGGCCAGCTGGATCAGGGCATCGTGCAAGGCCGTGCTGTCCCCCGGGAAGCTGTCGCACGGGGTGAACGAAACGGGGCCGCCGTCGCGTACTCGCCTCAGCTCGAGCCGCGTAACTAGTCGGCCGCCGACCGTCCCGATCGCGCTGCTGGCGAGGCCGCCTTCGAGGTCTGCCGTTTGAAGCGCCGACCGGTCGGCGGCGAGGTCGTGGCGTGCGAGAACATTTCGCCGAACGCGCCGCTCCACGGTATATGTGCTAATGTCCTTACATGGCACCGACGATGAACTTCTACACCCGGAAGTGGGTGCGCCCCGAGGATCTGAACGGGAACGGCACGCTCTTCGGCGGCAGCCTGCTCCGCTGGATCGACGAGGAGGCCGTCGTCTACTCGGTCCTCCAGCTCGGCAACGGTCGCGTCGTGACCAAGTACATGTCGGAGATCAACTTCGTCAGCTCGGCGCGCCAGGGCGACCTCATCGAGCTCGGCCTGCTGGCGACCGAGTTCGGCCGCACCTCCATCACGCTCCGGGCGGAGGCCCGCAACATGATCACGCGGAAGAGCATCCTGACGATCGAGCGCATCGTCTTCGTCAACCTCGGTGAGGACGGGAAGCCCGCACCCCACGGGCATACCGAGATCACCTACGCCCGCGATCGCGTGGCCGCTCCCGACGAGCGCGCCGGCATCGAATGAGCGCGATCAGCATATTGTCATTTTGTTAGGACATAGATACCATGAATGCACCGACCACCGTCAGCGCACGATCGAGAGAGTTCTACACCGGCGTATGAACACCACGACAGAGACCTTCGACGTCATCACCATGGGCCGCGTCGGCGTCGACATCTACCCGCTCCAGGACGGGGTGGGCCTCGAGGATGTCGAGACGTTCGGCAAGTACCTCGGCGGCAGCGCGACGAACGTCGCCATCGCCGCCGCCCGCCACGGCGATCGCAGCGCCGTCATCACCCGCACCGGCGACGACCCGTTCGGGCGGTTCGTCCGTCGCGAGCTCGTCCGCCTCGGGGTGTCCGATCGATTCGTCGGCGTCGAGCAGGACCTGCTCACGCCGGTCACGTTCTGCGAGATCTTCCCGCCCGACGACTTTCCGCTGTACTTCTACCGGAAGCCGAAGGCGCCCGATCTCGCGATCAACGCGAAGTCGCTCGACCTGGACGCGATCCACAACGCCCGGCTGTTCTGGGCGACCGTGACCGGGCTTTCCGAGGAGCCGAGCCGCTCGGCGCATCACATCGCCTGGACTGCCCGTAACCGCCGCAGGCACACGGTGCTCGACCTCGACTACCGCCCGATGTTCTGGCACTCCCCTGCCGACGCGACCCGCGAGGTGCAGCGCGCGCTGCCGCACGTGACCGTCGCGGTCGGCAATCGCGAGGAGTGCGAGATCGCGGTCGGCGAGACCGACCCGCACCGGGCCGCCGACGCGCTGCTCGAGCACGGCGTCGAGCTCGCGATCGTGAAGCAGGGTCCGAAGGGCGTGCTCGCCAAGACCCGCGACGAGACGGTCGAGGTGGCACCCTTCCCCGTCGAGGTCGTCAACGGCCTCGGTGCGGGCGACGGCTTCGGCGGCGCGCTCTGCCACGGACTCCTCGAAGGCTGGGACCTGGAACGCGTCCTGCGCTTCGCGAACGTCGCCGGGGCGATCGTCGCGTCACGGCGCGAGTGCTCCACTGCCATGCCGTCGACCGACGAGGTCGAGGCCGCACTCGAGGGAGCCGCTCATGCCGCGCGCTGACCGCTTCCTGCCCACCGAGCGATTCGACGAGCTCCGCGACATCCGAGCCCATGAGCCGCACCGCGTGGCGGAGGCGCTCGCCGGTCGCGAGAAGCGCCGCCTCCTCTCCGAGGCGGGCCGACTGTTCATCGTGGCCGCCGACCATCCGGCGCGCGGCGCCCTCGCGGTCGGCTCCGAGCCGATGGCGATGGCCGACCGGTACGACCTGCTGGACCGGCTCGCGCTGGCGCTCTCCCGGCCCGGCGTCGACGGCGTGCTCGGCACGCCAGACATCATCGACGACCTGGCCCTGCTCGGCGCCCTCGACGGCAAGGTCGTGGTCGGCTCGATGAACCGCGGCGGCCTCCGCGGCTCCGCGTTCGAGTACGACGACCGGTTCACGGGCTACGACATCCCGTCGATCGTGCGCGACGGCCTCGACTTCGCCAAGACGCTGCTCCGCGTGAACCTCGCCGACCCGGCGACCTCGGACACGCTCGAGGCGAACGCGCGCGCCGTCTCGGCGGCGGCAGCGGCGCGCGTACCGATCATGCTCGAGCCGTTCATGAGCCGGTGGCAGGACGGTTCCGCGGCGAACGTGCTCGATGCCGACTCCGTCATCACGTCGGTCGCCATCGCGTCCGGGCTCGGCGACAGCTCCGCCTACACGTGGATGAAGCTGCCCGTCGTCGAGGACATGGAGCGCGTCATGGCCGCCACGACGCTGCCCACCCTGCTCCTCGGCGGCGACCGGGCGACCGACCCCGATGCGACGTATGCCGCATGGGAGCGATCGCTCGCCCTGCCGGGCGTCCGCGGCCTCGTCGTCGGACGCACCCTCATCTACCCGCCCGACGGGGACGTGACCGCTGCGGTCGACACCGCCGCAGCACTCGTCCACGCCCCCGCCAACGCCTGACCCGGGTCTCGCACCGACGAGACCTCACGGAACCTCACCGACAGAGAAAGTCGAGAACACCATGACGCACACCACCGAGAACCTCCCGGTCGCCGACCCGTTCGTCGAGGAGGGCGCCCTGCCCGTCATCGGCCACTGGATCGACGGCGCGCTGCACGCCTCGCGCAGCGGCCGCACCTCCCCCGTCTACGACCCGGCCCTGGGCCGGCAGACGAAGGAGGTCGCGCTGGCCGACGAGACCGAGATCCAGGCCGCGATCGCCTCGGCCGCCCGCGCGTTCCCCGGCTGGGCGAACACCTCGATGGCCAAGCGCCAGGCGATCGTCTTCCGCTTCCGCGAGCTGCTCAACGAGCGCAAGCACGAACTCGCCGAGATCATCACGAGCGAGCACGGCAAGGTCGTCAGCGACGCGCTCGGCGAGATCCAGCGCGGACTCGAGGTCGTCGAGCTCGCCACCGGGTTCCCGCACCTGCTCAAGGGCGACTACTCCGAGAACGTCTCGACCGGCATCGACGTGTACTCCACGAAGCAGCCCCTCGGCGTCGTCGGCATCATCAGCCCGTTCAACTTCCCCGCGATGGTGCCGATGTGGTTCTTCCCCATCGCGATCGCGGCCGGCAACTCGGTCGTGCTGAAGCCCTCCGAGAAGGACCCGTCGGCCTCGATCTGGATGGCCGAGCTGTGGAAGGAGGCCGGCCTGCCCGACGGCGTCTTCACCGTCCTGCAGGGCGACAAGCTCGCCGTCGACGGGCTGCTCACGAGCCCCGAGGTCCAGTCGATCTCGTTCGTCGGCTCGACGCCGATCGCCCAGTACATCTACGAGACCGCCGCCAGGCACGGCAAGCGCGTCCAGGCCCTCGGCGGCGCGAAGAACCACATGCTCGTGCTCCCCGACGCCGACCTCGACCTCGTCGCCGACCAGGCGATCAACGCCGGCTTCGGTTCGGCGGGCGAGCGCTGCATGGCGATCTCGGTCGTGCTGGCCGTCGAGCCGGTCGCCGACGAGCTCATCGAGAAGATCACCGAGCGCATCGGCAAGCTGCGCATCGGCGACGGCCGCCGCGAGCCCGACATGGGCCCGCTCGTGACCGAGCAGCACCGCGACAAGGTGGCCTCGTACATCGACATCGCCGCCCAGGACGGCGCGACCGTCGTGGTCGACGGCCGCGGCATCGAGCCGGATGGCGCCGCCGACGGCTTCTGGCTCGGGCCGACCCTGCTCGACAACGTGCCCACCACGAGCCGCGCCTACACCGAGGAGATCTTCGGCCCGGTGCTCTCGATCGTCCGCGTCGAGGGCTTCGAGGAGGGCGTGGAGCTCATCAACTCCGGCGCCTTCGGCAACGGCACCGCGATCTTCACCAACGACGGCGGCGCCGCCCGGCGCTTCCAGAACGAGATCCAGGTCGGCATGATCGGCGTCAACGTGCCGATCCCCGTCCCGGTCGCCTACTACTCGTTCGGCGGCTGGAAGGACTCGCTCTTCGGCGACTCGAAGGCGTACGGCGTGCAGGGCTTCGACTTCTTCACCCGGCAGAAGGCGATCACGTCGCGCTGGCTCGACCCGGCCACGCACGGCGGGATCAACCTGGGCTTCCCGAAGAACGACTGACGCGAGACGATCGAGACCGGCGCGCTGCACGCGCGCCTCACGAAGGAGTGACCCCGGCGATGCCCGAGCAGAGCCCCTGGTTCCGCCCCCGAGGCGGCTTCACCCGCGACGGCTGGGAGAGCGTGGTCGACGCCACGCTCCCCGGCTGGGCGCACACCGGCCTCCGCGTGGCCGATTTCGGCGGCGGCGGAGCGCGCGAGCTCTCCGCCGCCGAGCTCGAGCGCATCGTCGTGCCCCTCGCCGGCTCGTGCGAGATCGCATGGACCGACCCGGACGGGACGGAGGGCACCGTCGTGCTCGAAGGCCGAACCTCCGTCTTCGACGGCCCGACGGATGTCGCCTACCTCCCGGTCGGCACCGGCGCTGTGATCTCGGGCCGGGGCCGCATCGCCGTCGCCGAGGCGCCGGCGACCAGGCGGCATCCGCTCCGGGTCGTCGCGAAGGACGACGTCGCGGTCGAGCTCCGCGGCGCCGGTCGGTCGAGCCGCCAGGTCCACAACTTCGGCACCCCCGCCAACCTCGACGCCGAGAAGCTCATCGTGTGCGAGGTGATCACGCCGGCCGAGAACTGGTCCTCGTACCCCGCGCACAAGCACGACGAGCACGTGCCGGGCCACGAGTCGCGGCTCGAGGAGATCTACTACTTCGAGTCCGACGTCGCTCGCGGTCTCGAGGCGCCGGACGGCGCCGACCCCTTCGGCATGTTCGCGACGTACACCTCACCGGCCGGCGACATCGACATCAACGCCATCGTCAAGACCGGCGACATCGCCCTCGTGCCCTTCGGCTACCACGGGCCGGCCGTCGCGGCGCCCGGGTACGACCTCTACTACCTCAACGTGATGGCCGGTCCCGACGCCGAGCGCGAATGGCGCATCAGCGACGACCCCGCCCACGCGTGGGTCCGATCGAGCTGGGACGACCAGCGGATCGACCCGCGCCTGCCCTACACCGCCCACCAGGAGGGACGATGAAGACCGTGGAGACCAAGCGGATGACGGTGGCCCAGGCCCTCGTCGAATTCCTCGCCCGCCAGTGGACGGTGGACGGCGACATCCGGGAGCGCACCATCCCTGGCATGTTCGGCATCTTCGGGCACGGCAACGTCGCCGGCATCGGGCAGGCCCTGCGCCAGGCGAACGAGCTCGAACCCGACCTCATGCCGTATTACCAGGCCCGCAACGAGCAGGCGATGGTCCACCAGTCCGTCGGCTACGCGCGCATGCACCGCCGGCGTGCGACGTACGCCTCGGCGGCCTCCGTCGGCCCGGGCGCTGCGAACATGCTGACGGGCGCCGCACTCGCGACGAGCAACCGGATGCCGGCGCTGCTGCTGCCGAGCGACACCTTCGCGACGCGCGTGGCCGACCCCGTACTGCAGCAGCTCGAGCTGCCCCACGACATCGGCATCCAGGTGACGGACGCCTTCCGGCCGCTGTCGCGCTTCTTCGACCGCGTCCAGCGGCCCGAGCAGCTGTTCTCGATCGCGCTCGCCGCGATGCGCGTGCTGACCGACCCTGCGGAGACCGGTGCCGTCACGATCGCCCTCCCCGAGGACGTGCAGGCCGAGGTCATCGACGTGCCGCTGGAGTTCCTGCAGGACCGCGAATGGCACGTCTCGCGGCCGGTCCCACAGCGCGGGCAGCTCGAGCGCGCGGTCGCCGCCATCCGGTCGGCGAAGCGCCCGGTCATCGTCGCCGGCGGCGGCGTGATCTACTCCGGCGCCGAGGACGCCCTGCGCCGGCTCGTCGAGGCGACCGGTATCCCGGTCGGCACCTCGCAGGCCGGCGGCGGCGCACTGCCGTGGGACCACCCCCAGTACCTCGGCGGCATCGGCGCGACCGGCACGACCGCCGCGAACCGCCTCGCGGCGGAGGCCGATGTCGTGATCGGCATCGGCACCCGCTACAGCGACTTCACGACCGCGAGCCGCACGGTCTTCCAGGACCCCGACGTGCGGTTCGTGAACATCAACGTCGCGAGCTTCGACGCCTACAAGCACGGCTCGCAGCTGCCGGTCGTCGCCGACGCCCGCGAGACGCTCGAGGCCCTCATCGGCGACCTCGACGGCCTTCGCGTCGACGGCGCATACGCCGAGCGCATCGCCCGCGAGAACGACGAGTGGGATGCCGCGGTCGACGCGGCCTTCGCGCCGAGCGGCAGCGACCTGCCCGGCCAGCCCGAGATCATCGGAGCCGTGCAGGCCGCGTCGGCACCCGAGGACGTGGTCGTCCAGGCCGCAGGGTCCCTGCCCGGCGACCTGCACAAGCTCTGGCGCGTGCGCGATCCGCTCGGCTACCACGTCGAGTACGCGTTCTCGTGCATGGGGTACGAGATCGCCGGCGGACTCGGCGCGAAGCGCGGCGCGATCGCCGACGGCTCCGACCGCGACGTCATCGTCATGGTCGGCGACGGCTCTTACCTGATGCTGCACACCGAGCTCGTCACGGCGGTCGCCGAGGGCATCAAGCTCATCGTGGTGCTCATCCAGAACCACGGCTACGCCTCGATCGGCCACCTCTCCGAGACGGTCGGCTCCGAGCGCTTCGGCACCTGGTACCGCTCGTACGACGAGGGCGCCCGCAACTTCCAGGGCGAGGACATCCTGCCCGTCGACCTCGCACTGAACGCCCGCAGCTACGGCATCGACGTCATCGAGATCGAACCGGAGCCCGACGCGATCGACCGGCTCTCCGCGGCGATCGCGACCGCCAAGGCGAGCGACCGCTCCACGCTGATTCACATCAACAGCGACCCGCTGGTCTACGCGCCCGACGGCGAGGGATGGTGGGACGTGCCGGTCGCCGAGGTCTCGGGGATCGAGTCGACGCAGCGCGCGCTCGAGGAGTACCGCGGCCCGAAGTCGACCCAGCGCCCGCTGCTCGGATAAGGAGATCCCCGATGCGACTCGGACTGTACAACGCGATCCTTCACGACCGCAGCCTGCCGGAGGCGATCGAGGTCGTCGCCGGCCTCGGCCTCACGGGCCTGGAGATCAACACCGGCGGATTCCTCCCCGCCGTGCACGTGCCGACCTTCGACGACATCCTCGTCAGCGACGCCGCACGCGACGACTTCCTCGGACTCTTCGAGGGCACCGGCGTCGGCATCGCGGGCCTGAACTGCAACGGCAACCCACTGCACCCCGACCCGGTGATCGGCGCGAAGCACGCCGAGGACGTGCGTCGATCCATCCGCCTCGCCGAACGCCTCGGCCAGCACCGCGTGGTCACCATGTCGGGCCTGCCCGCCGGGGAGCCCGGCGGGATCCGCCCGAACTGGATGGTCAACGCCTGGAACTCCGCCGCGCTCGACGTCCTCGACCACCAGTGGGACATCGCAGTGGACTTCTGGCGCGATACCGACCGGCTCGCCGGCGACCACGACGTCAAGGTCGCGCTCGAACTGCACCCGCAGAACCTCGTGTTCAACTCCGCCGACGTGCACCGGCTCGTCGAGCTCACCGGTGCGACCAACGTCGGCGTCGAGCTCGACGCCTCCCACCTGTTCTGGCAGCAGATGGACCCGGTCGCGGTCGTCCGCCACCTCGGCGGACTCGTCTACCAGGCCGCCGCGAAGGACGTCCGCGTGAACCCCGAGACCGCCGCACTGTACGGCGTGCTCGACAACCGCTTCCGGCGCCTCTCCCCCGACGAGCCGCGCACCAACCTCGGCGGCGACGAGTGGGTGAACGAATGGCCGAGGCCCGCCGCGTGGGACTTCGTCGCACTCGGCAAGGGACACGACGTCGCCTACTGGACGGAGTTCCTCCGCGCCCTTCACGAGGTCGACCCCGACATCTACGTCAACATCGAGCATGAGGACGTCGAGCTCGGCCGGATCGAGGGCATCCGCGTCGCTGCCGACGTCCTCAAGGCCGCAGACGCCGCGCTGACGGCATCGATCGCCTGACTCCCGCGGGTCCGACCAACCAGGGCCGGCGCATTGTTACTTTGTCAGGACATTCTGTGTAAACTGAGCGCGATGTACGGCTCGACGTGGACCCGTCAGGCGTACAGAGGCGTATGACCGCAAGAAGGAGAAACGACGTGGCTGAAGGCATCCGCATCGGCACCGCCCCCGATTCCTGGGGCGTCTGGTTCCCCGACGACCCGAACCAGGTGCCGTGGCAGCGGTTCCTCGACGAGGTCGTCGAGGCCGGCTACACCTGGATCGAGCTCGGGCCCTACGGCTACCTGCCGACCGACCCGAACCAGCTCCAGGACGAACTCGGCTCACGCGGCCTGAAGCTGTCGGCCGGAACCGTCTTCACGGGCTTCCACAAGGGAGACGACCAGTGGCAGCGCGCCTGGGACCAGGCCCTCGCGGTCGCCGGCCTGGCCTCGCAGCTCGGCGCCGAGCACCTCGTCGTCATCCCCGACCTCTGGCGCAGCGACGCGACGAGCCAGGTGCTCGAGTCGCGCACGCTCGACGACGAGCAGTGGAAGCGGCTCGCCGCCGGCCACGACCGGCTCGGGAAGGCCCTGCTCGACGAGTTCGGCGTGAAGCAGCAGTTCCACTCGCACGCCGACAGCCACGTCGGCACCTACCGCGAGGTCGAGCGCTTCCTGCACGAGACGGATTCGGCATACACGAACCTCTGCCTCGACACCGGCCACTTCTCGTACTACGGCGGCGACAACCTCGCCCTCATCAACGCCTACCCCGAGCGCATCGGCTACCTGCACCTCAAGCAGGTCGACACCACGCTGCTCTTCGACGTGCTGAAGAACGACGTGCCGTTCGCCGAGGCCGTCACGCAGGACATCATGGTCGAACCGGGCACCCCGGGCGGCGTGCCCGAGTTCGGCCCGATCATCGAGCGCGTCGCCGAGATCGACCCCGAGATCTTCGCGATCGTCGAGCAGGACATGTACGGCTGCTCCGTCGACCGCCCGTTCCCGATCGCGAAGCGCACGTTCGACCACATCTTCGCCGAGACGGAGGCAGCCCGTGTCGACTGACCTCGCCGCCCCCGTCACCGCACCCCGTCCCTCGAAGGAGCTCCCCACATGACCAGCACCGATCTCCGCATCGGCGTCGTCGGCGCCGGCCTCATGGGCGCCGACCACGTCGCCCGAATCACCCACCGCATCAGCGGCGCGACCGTCTCGGCGATCGTCGAGCCCGACGCCGGTCGAGCGGATGCCGCGGCCGCCGCCGCACCCGGGTCGCGCGCCTTCTCGCGCATCGAGGACGCACTCGACGCCGACGCGCTCGATGCGGTGCTCATCGCGACGCCCGGTCAGTTCCACGAGCCCGTGCTCATGCCCGCCCTCGAGGCCGGTCTGCCGATCCTCTGCGAGAAGCCGCTCACGCCCGACTCGGACTCCTCGTGGCGTGTGCTCGAGGCCGAGCAGAAGCTCGATCGCCCGCACATCCAGGTCGGCTTCATGCGTCGTTTCGACGCCGAGTACCAGCAGCTCAAGCAGCTCATCGACTCGGGCGATGCCGGCCAGCTCGTCATGCTCCGCTGCGTGCACCGCAACGGCCAGGTGCCCGACACCTACACGCAGCCGATGCTCATCAACGACTCGGTCGTGCACGAGTTCGACGTCGTCCCGTGGCTCGCGGGCAGCGACATCCGCTCGGTCGAGGTGAAGTACCCGCGCCGCAACGCGCTCTCGCCCGACCACCTGCGCGAGCCCATCCTCGTGCTCATGGAGCTCGAGAACGGCGTGCTCGTCGACGTCGAGATGAACGTCTCGATCCAGTTCGGCTACCAGGTCGCCACCGAGGCGGTCTTCGAGTCGTCGCTCGCGCGCATCGGCCAGCCGTCGGGCCTGCAGACCTGGCAGGACGGCCGGTTCTCGATCGGCGAGCACCAGAGCTTCAAGACCCGGTTTGCCTCGGCGTACGACGCGCAGATCCAGCGCTGGGTCGATGCGGTCGCGCGCGGCACGATCGACGGCCCCAACACCTGGGACGGATACCGGGTCGCGGTCGCGTGCGAGGCCGGCGTGAAGGCCCTCGACGGTGGCGTCATCCCGGTCGAGCTGCCCGAGCGACCCGCGTTCTACGCCTGACCCGCCCCGAGCCGACAGGAGACGACCACGATGGTGACGATCGCCCTCGATCCCACGCCGTTCCACCACGACCACGCGCTGCTCGACTTCCCCGACGTCGTCGCGCGGCTCGGCTACGACGCGATGCAGCTCACGCCGCACGTCGACTTCGCACCGTTCTTCCGGTACCCGAAGGCGGATGACGCGCTGGTGTCCGCGCTGAAGAAGCGCGCCGCCGACGCGGGCGTGCGAATCCCCGCCATCCTTCCGGTGCACCGCATCTCGTGGCCCGATGAGCCGCAGCGCGAGGCGGCCGTGCGGAACTTCCTGCGGGTCATCGACCTGGCGGTGCAGCTCGAGATCCCGGTGATCAACACCGAGTTCAGCGGCCGCCCCGAGCGCGGTGAGGACTCCGAGGACGCGTTCTACCGGTCGATGGAGGTGCTCCTCCCCCGGATCGAGCAGGAGGGCCTGCGCCTGAACATCGACCCGCACCCCGACGACTTCGTCGAGGACGGGCTCGAGGCCTGGCGCATCCTCCGCGGCCTCAACTCGCCGTCGGTCGGCTTCGTGTACGTCGCATCGCACACCTTCCACTACGGGAACCGCGCGACCTCGCTCATCCCCGAGCTCGGCGAGCGCCTCGGCGCGGTCTACGCCGCGGACACCTTCGACCACACGCGCTCCCACGGCCTGCGCTACATCTCGAACCCGCCCGGCAACGCGGCACGCGTGCACCAGCACCTGCGCATCGGCGACGGCGACGTCGACTGGTCGGAGCTCTTCGGCGCACTGACGTCGAGCGGCTACCTCGGCCGGGACGATGCGCTCATCGTGTCCAACGTGTTCGCCGAAGACGAGGCCTCTGACGAGGTCTCGCGCTTCCAGCTCGAGCGCCTTCGCTCGCTCATCGGGAGCGCCCGCGCATGAGGGTGGGGCTCGTCGGATACGGATTCGGCGGGCGGTACTTCCACGCGCCGCTGATCGCGGCGCTCGATGACGTCGAGTTCGCCGGGGTGGTGTCCCGATCGCCGGATCGCCGGTCCGAGTTGGCCGGCGATCTCGGCGTCTCCGCGCCGCCCGCCTACGACTCCGTCGCCGAGCTCGTCGACGCCGGAGTCGACCTCGTCACCGTCTCGATCCCGCCCGAGTCGCGCGGACCGGTGATCCGGGAGCTGCTCGATGCGGGCGTCGCGGTCGTCGGCGACAAGCCGTTCGCGATGACCCTCGACGAGGGCCGGGCCCTCGCAGATCACTCCGCCAGTCGCGGCGCACCGCTCACCGTCTTCCACAACCGTCGATGGGATTCGGAGACGCTCACCATCGCTCGTGCCGTCGAGGACGGGTTGGTCGGCGACATCCGATCGTGCGAGTCGAACCTCGACCGCTGGGAGCCCTGGGTCGCCGAGACCTCGACGGGCGGCGGATACCTCCTCGACCTCGGCAGCCACCTCGTGGATCAGGTCCGCGAGGTGTTCGGCCCGATCGCCCGCGTCCTCGCGGTGATCGACCGTACGCCCGGATTTCCGCTGGAGACCGGATTCCTGCTCGTCCTCGAGCACGAGTCCGGTGTCCGCTCGCGCGTGACGGCCACCTGCGTGCAGGCGGCCGAGTACCCACGGTTCCGGCTGACCGGCTCCGAGGGTTCGCTGGTCATCGCCGGGCTCGACATCCAGACCGAACAGGTGCTCTCGGGCATGACGCCGGACGACGACGCCTGGGGCGTCGAGCCGGCACATCGCGCCGCGGTCCTCCACCGCCCCGACGGACGCCGCGAGACCGTCGACCGGCAGCGCGGCGACTGGAGCGCGTTCTACCGCGGCACGGTGGATGCCCTCCGCGTCGGCACGCCGCTCCCCGTCTCGATCGACGGCGCGCTCGCGACGCTCGCGATCCTCGAGGCCGCCGTCGAGAGCGACCGCACCGGCGGGTGGGTGACGCCTCGGACGTGAGCGGACATGCGAGAAGGGGGCCGGATGCGACATCCGGCCCCCTTCGCTGTCCCGGGCGGGTCAGTCGGTCGCGTACTTGACCTTGAAGTGCTCCTCGAGGTCCTCGAGGGTGTGGCCCCGGGTCTCGGGCACGCTCGTCACCGTGAACAGCAGCGCGAGGAGGCCGACCGCGGCGAACAGGTAGAACGTCCCGAACCCGAGTGCCTCGACGAGGGACGGGAACACCAGGGAGATGGTCGCGTTGGTGGCCCACAGCACGAGGACCGTGATGCCGATCATGAGTCCGCGCATCTTCAGCGGGAAGATCTCGGCGATCATGAGCCAGGCGAGCGGGCCGATGGTGCCCTGCATGATGGCGATGAACGCGATGATGAAGATCATCAGCAGCCAGGGACGGATCGGGTTGTCGGGCGGCAGCACCGTGCCGATGGTGCCCACGGCGAGGTGCGCGGTCGTCGTGCCGATGAAGCCGACGGTCATGAGCGTGCGCCGGTTGAACCTGTTGATGATCGCGAGCGCGACGATCATCGCGCCGACGGAGGCGAGCCCGTTGAGCACGTTGAAGCTGAGTGCCGCGTTGCGGCTGAACCCGGCCTCCTCGAGCACCTGGGTGCCGTAGTACATCATCGAGTTGATGCCGGTGAGCTGCTGGTACGCGGCGATGCCGATGCCGATGAAGAGCAGGCGGCGGATCCAGCGCTGCGAGCGGATGTCGGCCCACGTGCCCGACTGCTCCTCCTTCTCGACGGCGTAGAGTTCGCGCACCTCGTCCATCTCGGCGACCGCACGCTCCTCGGAGCGAACGGTGCGCAGGACGGCGAGCGCCTCCTCGTCCCGGCCCTTCGCGACGAGCCAGCGGGGGCTCTCCGGCATCCGGAGCATGCCGAAGAACAGCACGAAGGCGGGAAGGACGGCGACGGCGAGCATGTAGCGCCAGACGTTCTCGTTGCCGCCCCAGATGTTGCCGATGATCGCGTTGATGAGGAAGGCGAGGAACTGCCCCGAGACGATCATCAGCTCGTTCCGCGACACGAGCGAACCGCGCTTCTCGAACGGGGCGACCTCGGCGAGGTAGACCGGCACGGTCACGGATGCCCCGCCGACGGCGAGGCCGAGGATGAAGCGGAAGACCAGCAGCACCTCGTAGGTGGGAGCGATCACGCAGCCGCCGGCGCCGATGAAGAACAGCACGGCGAGGATGATGATGTTCGTCCGTCGGCCGATGGCATCGGAGATGCGGCCGCCGAAGAACGCGCCGATGCCCGCTCCGATCAGGAGCGTGAACGTGATCATGCCCTCCTGGATCGGGGTCAGGCCGAAGTAGTCGACCATGAACGACAGGGCGCCGTTGAGCACACCGGTGTCGTACCCGAACAGGAGGCCGCCGAAGGTCGCGATGACCGCGACGAGGCCGATCCGACGGTTGTAGGGTCCGTTGCCGAGCGGCGGCAACGAGACCGCCACGGCGTTCGTGATGAGGGGCGGATGCGACATGGACGCTCCTTCGCGGGTGTCGACCGCCGGGCGTCCCGACGGCATCGTCTCATTTGTCAGGACAATATAGCAAAGATTTCATCCAGCGGCTACCCGCACGACGAAACGGCCGGGGTCCCCACCCCGGCCGTTCGTCGCGACGGACGTCGAGCGCGACTCAGAACGTTCCCGCCCGGAACCGCTCGACGCCGACAGCACCCTCGACGACCGCCGCCGTCAACTCCTCGACGCTGGTGTCTTCACGACGGACGTCGAGGATCTTGCGACCGTGGTTCATCACGATGTGCCGGTCGCACACCTCGTAGGCGTGATGGAGGTTGTGCGTGACGAGCACCGAACTGACGCCCTCGCCCTTCAACTGGCGGAGGTAGGCCAGGAGCGCCTCGGTCGCGCGGACCGCGAGGGCCGAGGTCGGCTCATCGAGGATCAGCAGACTGCGCTTGAAGTGCACCGCACGAGCGATCGCGACCGCCTGCGCCTGGCCGCCCGAGAGCGAGCCCACGAGCTGCTTCGCGCTCTTGATGCCCTCGATGGTGACCACCGTGTCGAGGATCTCGGTCGTGATCCGGTCCATCTCCTTCATCTTCATGAGACCGAGCGGGTTCGTGATCTCGCGACCCATGAAGATGTTGCGCGTGATCGACATCTGCGGCACGAGCGCCGAGTCCTGGAAGATCGTCTCGACACCGAGCTCCTCCGTCTTCTGACGGTCGATTCCGTCGTACTTCGTGCCCTCCCAGAAGTAGGCCCCTGAGGTCATCGGTACGACGCCGCTCATGATCTTCACGAGCGTGGACTTGCCTGCGCCGTTGTCGCCGAGGAGGCCGACGACCTCGCTCTTGCCGATCGTGAACGAGACGTCGTCGAGCACCGTGTTCGCGCCGTAGCGCTTGGTCACGCCCTCGACCCGGAGCAGTTCCTCCGTGATGGCGGTGGTCTCGGTCATGACGCCTTTCCTTCCATGAGCTTGTTGAAGATGGCGGCGACCACGATGATGAGGCCGACGAAGAGCTGGATGTAGAAGCCGGGCGCCTTCGCCAGGATCAGCCCGTTCTCGATGATCCGGATGAGCGCGGCGCCGATGATCATGCCGATGATGGAGCCTCGACCGCCGAGGAGGGAGGTGCCGCCGACGACGGCGGCCGCGATCGCCATGAGCGTGTAGTCGACGGTCGAACCGGGCTGCATCGAGTTGGTCCGCACGGCGATCAGGATGGCGGCGAAGGCGACGAGCGCACCGAAGATGCCGAAGGCGAGGAGCTTGACCCGCCCCGGGTTGATCGAGATCGCCTTGGCGGCCTGGGCGTTGCCGCCGACCGCGAAGATGTGGTTGCCGAGCTTGTGGCGGTGAAGGAACAGCCACCCGACGACGCCCATGATGACGAGCCAGACGAGCTGCATGCGGAAGACGCCGAAGTCGCCGACGAAGAGGGTGGTGAGCACGTCATCCTTCGCGCCGCTGAGTATCGCCGGCGAGGTGCCGTTGACGAAGAAGCTCGCGCCCACCCAGAAGAAGCCCATGCCGAGCGTGGCGATGAACGACGGGATCTTCGTCACGACGACGATGAGGCCGTTGACGAGGGCGATCCCGATGCCGCTGCCGAGTGCTGCGGCGACACCCCAGCCCCATCCGATCTCCTCGGAGACTCGGATGAAGACGATGGCCGAGAAGCCGAGATTCGCGCCGAGGCTCAGGTCGAACTCGCCGGCGATCATGAGGATTCCTGCCGCGATGCCGAGCAGCGCGAGGACGGGGATGCTCTGGGAGATCACGCCCGACAGGTTGCTGGAGGCCAGGAACGGAAAGTCGTTCGGGGCGACGAGCCCCGCGATGATGAAGCCGATCAGGACGGCGAGGAAGATGATGCCGATCTCGAGGGCACCGCGCCCCCGGGTGTAGCGGATCGAATCCCGCACTCGCTCGCCGAAGGTGGTCGGTACGGAGTCGGAAAGGGTTCGCGAGCGGGTGGCGACCGAGGTCGTGCTGACCGGCGCCGTGAGCACGTGCTGATCGCGCTCCGTGGGCGGCGCCTCGTGGATGTCGGGCATGGGTCACGCTTTCTGTGCGTCCGCGTCATCGCGGAAGAGGAGTTGGTGGATGCCGAGGGGGCGGCCGGGCGGCCCGCCCCCTCGGCGGGTGCGTCTAGAAGCGGACGCCCTGGAGGTCGTCCTCCTCGAGGAACGAGACGTTGCTCTCGTCGATGAGACCGGTGCCGCCGGAGTTGATGTTCGCCGGGGCGAAGCCGAAGTCGAGCCAGAGCACGCCCTGCATCACCGACTGGAAGCCCTGGATGAAGCCCTGCTGGTCGGCCGTGGCGATGATGTCGCCGTTCTTGATGCCGTCGATGACCTGCGGGGAGGTGTCGAAGCCGACGACCGGCACGGAGACGCCGGCCGCCTCCATCGCAGCGACGATGTTGCGGTGCGGGGTGCCGCCGAGCGGCGTGATCGCCTTGACGTCGGGGTTCGCAGTCAGCCAGGCGGTCAGCGAGTTCAGCGCTTCCTCGTCGGCGCCGGAGGTGCGGAGGTACTCGCCCTCGGCACCGACCTCGTCGAGCGCTTCCTGGACGCCGCCGCCGCGCTGGATCGCGTAGTTCTGCTCCGGCTCCTCGGCCGGGAAGAGCACCTTGTCGCCAGCCTGGAGGTCGACCTCCTCGAGCAGGCGGGCGCCGACGAGCGTGCCGACCTCGAAGAAGTCCTGCCCCACGAAGGCGGAGACGCAGTCGGCAGCGCTCTCCGGCGCCGGCACGTTGAAGGCGATCACCTCGATACCGGCGTCGGCGGCGTCACATGCAACGCTCACCCACTTCTCGCCCTCGTTGAAGGGCATGAAGATGATCGACGGGCTCGTGGCGATCGCGGTCGAGACGAGGTCGATCATCTTGTCGGGGTCGCCTTCGGCCGTCTGGTGCGTGAGCTCGAGACCACCGAGCTCGGCGGCGTCCTCGGCACCGTTCAGGATCTGCGCCCAGAAGACGTCGCTCGCGGGGTTGTAGTAGGTGAAGAAGTACGCGTCGCGGTTCTCGGAGCGCGAGCCGAAGCCGTCCTCGAGGCCGCCGGACTCCGAGGATGCCGAGTCGGCGCCGGCGGTGCAGCCGGTGAGGGCGAGTGCGCCGGCGCCTGCGAGGGCGACGACGGCCGCGATGGGGCGGAAACGGGTTGCAATCACTTCGTTGTGTCCCTTCATGGGCCGGCCTCTCCGATGAGGACCGGGCTGTGTGATGGCCATCGTAGGGACGACAGTGCAAGCCGTCAATAGAATGTCATGACATGTATACGAAGTAGTGAGCAGCTCTCCGCCTACGTGCTGTGGACAAGGAGCGACTACCGCTCGACGAGCGTCATCTCGAACGAGTAGAGATCGGGCCGGTAGCAGTGCTGGCCCCACTCGACCGCCCGCCCCGAGTTGTCGAACGCGGTCCGCGACATGGTGAGTACGGCGCTGCCCTTCGGGATGTCGAGGAGGCCGGCCTCGTTCGATGACGCCTCACGCGCGCCGATGCGCTGCTTGGCGACGCGCATGGTGACGCCCCGGGCACGCAAGAGCTGGTACAGGCCGTGCTTGGAGAGATCGCCGAGGTCGATGTCGGTGAAGTCGGCCGGCAGCACGTTGTCGAGGATCGCGATGGGCACGCCGCCCGCCGAGCGAAGACGCTTGATGTGCAGCACGGGACTGCCGACCTCCACCCCGAGCTCCTCCGCCACCCGGGCGTCGGCCTCACCGATCTCCGTCGACAGCACCCGCGTGTCGGGCTTCTGCCCGGAGCGCTCGAGGTCTTCGTAGAGGCTCGTGAGTTCGACGCCGCGACTGACCTTCCCATGCACCACCTGGGTGCCGATGCCGCGCCGACGCACGAGCAGGCCCTTGTCGACCAACTCCTGGATGGCCCGTCGGATCGTCGGCCGGGACAGACCGAGCCGATTGCCGAGCGCGACCTCGTTCTCGAGTCGGGAGCCGGGAGGGAGCGTGCCGTCGTGGATGGCCTGCTCGATACGGCTCGAGATCTGGAAGTAGAGCGGCACGGGCCCCGAACGGTCGAGGTCGATGAACATATCGACCGGAAGTGACTGGTTCGCCTCGGCCATGGACACCCTCCTGCCGGCGATCGCGACGCCGCGATGTCGCGTCAAGTTGTCAAGACAATAGCAGCCCTTTCCAGCGACCGGCAATGTCAGGTCCCGTGTCGCCACTTCGCGGAACATCGTGCAGGCCAAGGTTGTATTGTCCTGACATATTGCCTACGCTCGATCCAAGCGCACCGACGCGCACGCGTCGCTCGCTCCGCCAGACCCACGGAGGAACCATGACCGACGCATCCACGATCGACACTGCGACGCTTCCCCTGCGGATCGCCGCGGAGACGACCCCGACCAGCCTCTGGAACGACTCCGCCGATCCGACGGAACTCGCGCAGTCGATCGAGTTCGGCGCGGTCGGTGCGACGTGCAATCCCGTCATCGCGCTCACCGCCATCCGCAGCGACCTTGCGACGTGGGGTCCGCGAGTCGCCCAGCTCGCCGAGGCGAACCCGACCGCGGGTGAATCCGAGATCGGCTGGAAGGTCGTCGAGGAACTCTCGATCGAAGCCGCGCGTCTGCTGGAGCCCGAGTTCCGCCGCAGCGGCGGACGCAACGGCCGGCTCTCGATCCAGACCGATCCGCGCCTCCACCGAGACGCCGACGCACTCGTCGCGCAGGCGGTGCACTTCGCCGGGCTCGCCGAGAACATCATCGTGAAGATCCCGGCGACGGCCGTCGGCATCCGCGCGATCGAGGAGGCCACGTACCGCGGCGTCAGCATCAACGCGACCGTCTCGTTCACCGTGCCCCAGGCGATCGCCGTGGCCGAGGCGATCGAACGCGGCCTCGACCGTCGTAGCGCCGAGGGGCTCCCGGAGCACGAGTTCGGCTCGGTCGTGACGATCATGGGCGGACGCCTCGACGACTGGCTGAAGGCCTGGGTGGAGCGCAACCGCGTGCTCATCGACCCCGGGTACCTCGACTGGGCCGGCGTCGCGGCGCTCAAGCGCGCGTACGAGCTCTTCGTCGAGCGCGGCTACCGCTCCCGCGTTCTCTCGGCCGCGTTCCGCAACCACCTGCAGTGGTCCGAGCTCGTCGGCGGCGACCTCGTCGTCTCCCCGCCCTTCGCCTGGCAGCAACTCATCAACGAGAACGCCATCCCCGTCGAGCACCGCATCGACCGACCGGTCGACCCGCGCATCATCGAGACGCTGCTGGAGAAGGTGCCCGAGTTCCGCCGTGCCTACGAGCCCGATGGGATGACGGTCGACGAGTTCGCGGACTTCGGGGCGACACGACGGACGCTCCGCCAGTTCCTCGAAGCGGATGCGGCGCTCGATGCGCTCGTCCGCGACGTCCTCGTTCCCGCGCCGTAGTCACGCCGCGGACGCGCCGACCGCGCCGCCGAACGAACACTCGAGCGCGAGTTCGGGCAGGATCGGGAACGATGCCGACCTTCACCGGAGCCGAGTGGCTGCTGCTCGCCGCAGCCGCGTTCGCGGTCGGCGCGGCGAAGGGCGGCATGCCCGCTCTCGGCCCGATCCCGGCCGCGATCTTCGCGTCGGTCCTGCCCGCGAAGGCGTCGACGGGCGCGGTCCTCGGTCTCCTGCTCGTCGGCGACCTCATCGCCGTGCGGATGTACCACGCCCACGCCGACTGGGCCATCCTCCGCCGACTCCTCCCCTCGGTGCTCGTCGGAATCCTCGCCGGCGTCGTCGTCCTCTGGGCCGCGAACGACGAAGTCGTTCGCCGGATCATCGGAGCGACGCTCCTCGCGCTCGTCGGACTCAGTGTCGTCCTGATGTTCCGGCGGCGCGCCGCCGCGGCCGCCGGAACCGAGCCCGGCCCGCTGCCCCGCGGCCTCTCGCTCGTCTTCGGCCCGCTCGGTGGATTCACCACGATGATCGCGAACGCCGCCGGGCCGGTGATGTCGCTCTACTTCGTGGCCTCGCGGCTTCCCGTGCCGGCCGTCCTCGGCACGGCCGCGTGGTTCTTCCTCATCGTCAACACGATGAAGCTGCCGTTCTCGATCGGCCTCGGACTCATCACGCCGCAGTCGCTGCTGCTGAACCTGCTGCTCGTCCCCGCGCTCGTGCTCGGTGCCCTCGGCGGTCGGATGGCGGCGAAGCGCGTCTCGCAGGCGTGGTTCGAGCGCGTCGTGCTCGCCCTGACGTTCGCGTCGGGCCTGTACCTCGTCGTCGCCTGACTCGAGTCTGGTCGCATCAGCTGGAGTCTCGCCGTGCTCGTCGTCGGCACCGACGGGTCACGGGGTACGAGTCGGCTCGCGGTCCGGACGGACGACGAGCGCATCGAGCCCGAGTTCCTCGATGGCGACCGCCTGCCCGGTCGCGAGCGAACGGTTGCCTGCAAGACCGACCGAGACGGACCTCGCGCCGTCGATCCAATCGGCGGCGTGTCCGAGCGGGTCGCGCCCGACGCCGACGAAGACGTCGTCGAGCAGCCGCTCGTCGCCTCCGCCGTGGCCTCCCGAACCAGCGAGGATCGGGATCTCGACGGAGCGCTCGAAGTGCTTCTGAAGGATCAGCCGCTCCGACACCGGCCGTGCGTCGTCAGCCGCCACGCCACCGGGCCGCGCACTGGGGTCGATGACCGCGTTGCCGTCCTGGTCGAGGAGGACGGCACCGCGCTCGACCACGGTCAGCTCGGCTCGACCTCTCGTCCCGTTCACCGCGACAGTGTAGCCCTCCCACGGCGCGTGCGCATTGAGCGAATAGGTCATGCTCGCGCCGCGCGCGTAGTCGACGACGAGCGAGAGGTTGTCCTCGATGGTGATGCCCGGGCCGAACACATCGCGATCGCGAACGTACCCGTCGTGATGTTCCTGGTCGAGGTAGAGCTCGCGCAGTGCGGGATCGGCGCGCAGGTCGAGCGCGAACGCATCCCGGCCGGCTCCCGTCCCGCGCCCGGGCCGTTCTCCGAGGCCACGACGTGCGGCATTGTCGGCGCCGTAGAAGCGCAGCCCGCCGCTGGCGAAGACACGGCTGGGCGTGTCGGCCAGCCACCAGTTCACGAGATCGAAATGGTGCGAGGACTTGTGGATCAGCAGGCCGCCCGAGTTCTCCTTCTCACGATGCCAGCGCCGGAAGTAGTCCGCTCCGTGCGCCGTGTCGAGCACCCATTCGAAGTGCACACTGGTGACCTCGCCGAGCGCGCCGGATGCGATGAGGCCTTTCAGGGCGGTGTTCCGGGGCGAGTAGCGGTAGTTGAAGGTCACGGTGACCGTCCGTCCGGTCCGACGCACGGCGTCCGCGATCGCCCTGATACCGTCGGTGGTCGTCGTGAGCGGCTTCTCGACGACGACGTGAGCACCGGCCTCGAGAGCGGCGACGACGTAGTCGGCGTGGGTCGCGTCGGGCGTCGTGACGATGACCCGATCGACCGACAGTCGCTCGATGCGGCGCCCGAGGTCTGCCGGCTCGAACACCTCGGGCTCATGGCCCGTTCGCTCGGTGATGCGAAGCGCGGCGAGCGCTGCACGCCCCGGGTTGGCGTCGGCGATGCCCACGAGCACCGCACGCGACGCCTGCCGGCCCGCGATCTCGTCGAGGTACATCTGCGCGCGCCAACCGACGCCGACGATGGCGTAGCGGGTGCGGCGATCGAGGTCGTCCATGGTTCTCCGATGATCGTGTGGTTGGAGGAGGTGCGCCGGTTCGGCGCGCCTCCGGGTCAGCACCCCTGCGTCGGGTAGGCCGTGTCGGCGACGGACGAGACGCCCTCGCCGTCGATCGTCGACTGGATGGTCGCGACGATGGAACCCGCGGGAAGAATCGCCAGCCCGGTGTGGAAGACGTGGAAGACCGCCTTCCCCGGCTTGACCTTCGTCCGGGCCCATTCCCCGAACTCGGTCGACAGCCGGACGGACGCGGACTCCGCGCCGTTGTTCGTCACGTGCGCGATGAGCGCCACCTCACCGGCGATGCACCTCGTCGAGGTCGACACCTCGACCGGAAGCGACGGCTCGGCTGACGCCCTGACGAGGGCGACCACGTAGATCCCGACGTCGCCCGGGAACGAATCCGTGGTCACCTCCACGACGTTCTCGCCGTCGACGAGCTCGATCGTGGCTTCGGTCGCTCCTGCGGGGAGGACCTCGCCATCGACCTGCACGCGCTGTCCGGCCCAGCCCAGCTCCCACCTGAGCGTCACCGAGGCCGTTCCGGCGTCGAGTTCCTCGACGACCCGGTACGGCTGGTCGACGCCCTTGCGCCCCGGCGAGAATTCCGGAGTCAGCTCGTGGTCCACGATTGCGAGGTCGCGCAGCGACGTGGACTGACTCGGGTTGGGGCGGGAGATGACGACGGGGTACGTCACCTTGGAGCCGTCCTCCGCGACGACCGTCACCGGGATCTCGGTCACGAGGACGGAATCCTCGGCCGGCCCGTCGACGAGCGGCACTTCGACGGCCTGCCCGCCCGGCACGGTCTCCCCCGCCACGGTGACCTTCGCGAACGGGCTCGACGCGATCGCCGAGACGTCGACCGAATCAGCGAAGGAGTCGACGGTGCCCGAGTAGGTCGAGCCGTCGGCGGAGGGCGTGAGCACGATGTCACCGACCGCGGCCGTGGCGCTCACCGACCCGAGGGATGCGTCGCCGTAGTCGTACGGTGACCCGGTGTTGACTCGGAAGTAGTCGACGAGCAGGTCGCCGACATTCGAACCGTTGATGAAGAACTCGAAGAAGTCCAGGTCGTCCACGAGCGTGCGAAGCGGCTGGTCGGCGAGCACCGGCGTGGTCATGTCGTCGATGTAGAGGTCGAACGTTCCCGTGTTGAGGTCGGCGACGTTGCGTACCGTGTACCAGCGGCCGACGGCGTAGTCGGCGACGTTCTTCACGGAACTCGAACCCGTGACGTTGTGCGTCATGATCTTCCCATTCGAGAACCCGAACGTCGCCGAGGGGTTGCTCGATGCCGTCGGGTTGGCGGCGTTCCAGTTCGATTCGGTGAACGAGTACATGGCGAGCTGGTTCGGCGCGCCGTTCGTCGAGGTCCGCGCGAGGCGCGCCTCCAGCGTGACCACGCCGGTCAGGTTCTGCTCGACGACGTTGTGCACGGCGAGGGAACCCGAACTCGCGCTGGTCTTCGCGATACGGAGCACCTTGTTCCCCGCTCGCGAGGCGTCGTCCTCGATCGAGACCGATCCGACAGCGGAGTTCGGCTTGGCGACCAGTGCGCCGTCGATGGTCTCCGAGAAGAGGCCGACGGTCTCGTCGTCGAAGTTCTCGTTGATGGCGTAGACGGCCTCGGTGCGCTCGGCGATCAGGATGAGGTCGAGCACCTGGGTGCGGGCGGCCCGGACGGTCACGTCCTCCACCACGGCGGTGACGTACCCGTCCTTCCCCGCGGAGACCGTGTAGCCCTCCCCTGCCGGGATCGAGGCGATCGCGAACTCCCCGTCGACATCGCTGGTCGTCGTCGTGACCGTTCCGTCGGCGGCGGTCACCGTCACCGTGACGTCGGATACCGGAGTGATCGATGAGCGCACCGTCCCGACCAGGTCACCGCTCGTCGCCGTGGTCGCGCCCAGGGGGACATCCGCGGCGAGCGTCTCGCCCGACGCGATCGAGACCGGAACGGGCTGGCCGTCCGCGTAGCCGGCCGCCGAGGCGATGAGCGTGATGCTGCCGGCAACGGTCTCGAACGAGTAGCGGCCGCTCGCATCCGCCTCCGCCGTGGATGCACCGTACGAGACGCTCGCGCCGGGCACGGGGTCGCCGTACTCGTCGAGTACGCGCCCGGAGACGACGCCCATCCCCGCCGGCGGAATGTACGAAGCCGGCCCGGCGTGCGGAGATGCGCCCACGGGCTGACCGAAGAAGTCGCCGCCGAGCGGCACCTGGGTCATCCCGGTGTCCCCGAAAGTGTCGAAACCCGGGACGATCTGCGCGAGGTCGACTGCCGCGCCCGACGAGATCACCGACGATGCGGCCGAGGCCGGCACGATGTTCGCGATCGCGTCGGCTGGGTTCCCCCCGAGATCGGGGTTACCCGTGATCGCGTTCGCGTCCTCGGCAGGCGCTGCGACCGACGGTCCCCAATAGACGTTGCGGGCGAAGGCGACGCCGGGGAAGTCGGAGCGGAACGCGGATCCGCTCACGCTGGCGAGCGTGTTCACGAACACGTTGTTGAGGACGTGGTGGCGGTTCCTCTCGAGCAGGAAGTCGGCGTTGCTTCCCGATGAGTTGAAGAATCCGATCGTGTTGTTCTTCGCCGGCACCTGCGTGTTGTACATCAGGTTGTTGTAGATGACGTTCGCACCGCTGTCGCCGTGAGGATTGATGTAGTTCTTGTCCACGTCCTGGATGACGTTGTACCGCACGACGGCAGTGCTGAACCCGAAGCCGCAGAGGAGGATCCCCTCGCCCGAGTCGTGCACGTAGTTGCCCTGGATGAGGATGTTGGACGTGCCGCGGTCGGGATCGATGCCGTTCGAGTCCGCAGCGTTCACGCGGGTCTCGATCTCCGCGACCTCGTTGTCCTGCACGAGGATGTCGTCGGAGTAGTACATCTCGATACCCGAGACACCGGCTCCGTCGATGAGGTTGCCCTCGATCGTGGCCCGCTGCACGCTGGTCAGGTAGAGCGAGTTCCAGCCGTACGCGGTGTCACGGTTCGTGAGGTAGTTGCCGGAGACCTCGATCCCCGAGTGGGGGCGCCAATCGGGATCCTCCGTGATGGCCGCGGTGTTCGTGGCCTTCGCGACGGCACGATCACCCCAACCCGGGTCGACGTCCTTGTAGCGGTTCTCGCCCATTCCGGAGAACTGCTTGAACATGACGTTCGCGAAGGCGGTGTTCGCGACGACGCTGTCGCGGATGGAGACGTCCTCGAATTGCGAGACGGTGGAGGCGTCTCCCTTGAGCCCTTCGAACAGGATCCCTCCGGTCCGCTTGGAGCGGTCGAGTCCCGTGTTCCCGATCGACCACGTCACGCCGCTGACGTCGCGGATGAACACGTCGTGGATCTCGTACCCGCGCAGCGTTCCGGCGTTCTCGGCCGCAACGTGCACCCCGCGCAGATCGCCGGTGAGCGGGTTCTCCTCGCCGGGCTTCTGCCCCTGGTTCGCTCCAGGCTCGAATGTCGTCGCGTCGAACCCGTCGGTCACGTTGCTGATCTCGACGTTCGAGATGTCCCAGTGCTCCTGGTTCGTGAACTGGAGCGTATCGTTCACCACCCCGCGACCGTTGAGCTCCGGCGCGGCCCCCGTGCCGTAGCTGGAGAGGACGATGGGGTCGTCTGGAGTGCCGGATCCTCCCGGCGCGAGCAGCGCGGTCGGATCGGCACCGTCGACATCCGTCGGGGCTCCGTTCGTCCACTGGGTGTAGTCGTAGGCCTCCCTGGCCACTGCACCGCCTTCGGCCGACCACGAGCTGCCGGCCTTGAGCAGGATGCGATCACCGGGTGCGAACTGCCTCGCATTCACGTTCGCGAATGTCTGCCAGGCCGTCGTCGTCGACGTGCCGTCGGCGGCGTCGTCACCCCCCACGGAGTCGACGTAGTACGTCGTGCCGCTCCCGGAGGGCGCGGTGCCGTCCACGACCGGCAGCTCTCCGGTCGCCACGATCTCGCGCCCGTCGATGCGCAGCGTGGACTTGTCGCTGTATCCGGTGAACGACGGGGCCGCCGGCTCGGTCACCGCCGACGCCGCCGGCACCATCCCGATCGCGGCGACTGCAGCCATGACCGGCGCGACGAGGCACGCAGTCCATCGCATGGGTCTGTTCATGGTGAGTGATTCCCTTTCGATTCAGGGGGAGGAACGGCGCTGTTCTCCCGGCTCCCCGCGACTTCTGACGGGCCCCTAGCCCTTGAGGCCCTGGGTGGCGACGCCGTCGACGAGGAAACGTTGGAACACGATGAAGAAGATCAGGATCGGCAGCAGCGCGAGGAACGACACCGCGACGGTGGCGCCGTAGTCCGACGTGGACGTCTGGTCGTTGTAGAGCCGCAGCGCGACCGGGAGCGGGTACTGCTCGGGGCTGTTGACGTAGAGCAGCGGGCCGAGGAAGTCGTTCCAGGTCCAGATGAAGGTGAAGATCGCGGACGTGATCAGGGCTGGCTTGATCAGCGGCAGGATGATCGAGAAGAACGTGCGCCAGTGGCCGGCACCGTCGATGCGGGCGGCCTCGTCCATGTCGCGCGGGATGTTGCGGATGAACTGCACGATCAGGAACACGAAGAACGCCTCGGTCGCGAGGAACTTCGGCAGGATCAGCGGCCAGTACGTGTCCACCAGTTCGAGCTTCTGGAACATGATGTACTGCGGGATGATCACGACGTGGAACGGCAGCAGCAGCGTGCCGATCATCGCGGCGAACAGGATGCCGACGCCCTTGAACTGCACCCGGGCGAACGCGTACGCGGCCAGCGCGGACGAGAACAGGGTGCCGATCACGGCCATCACGGCGATGAAGGTCGAGTTCGCGAAGAACCGCCACAGCGGCACGCCGGCGATGCCCTCGAGGACCTTGAAGTAGTTCTCGATCGTGGGGTTGTCGGGGATCAGGCCCGGGTTCTGGCCGAACTCGCTGGACGGCTTGAACGTGGCGATGAAGAGCCACACGAGCGGGTAGAGCACGATCGCGGTGAGGGCGGCGAGCACCACGAACCAGATGATCGTGTTGACCGTTTTGCGCTTGATGCGACGGCGGCCGCCGTCGCCGCGCTCCTGGAGTTCGACCTCGAGGAACTCGGCCCGGGGCTGCTCGATGGTGGAGGTGCTCATCGGTTGTCTCCCGCGTAGTGGACCCACGACTTCTGGGTCTTGAAGAGGATGGCGGCGATGATCGCGACCACGATCACGAGGACCCACGCCATCGCGGCCGCGTAGCCCATCTGCAGGTCGGCGAAGCCGCGCTTGTAGAGGTAGACGGTGTAGAAGTTCGTCATGCCCGCCGGGCCGCCCGAGCCGTTGGAGATGATGTAGGCCGACGCGAACACCTGGAACGCGTTGATCAGCTCGAGCAGCAGGTTGAAGAAGATCACGCTCGAGAGCATCGGGAAGGTCACCGACCGGAACTTCCGGATCGGCCCCGCACCGTCGACCTCGGCCGCCTCGTAGAGTTCGCGGGGCACCTGCTTCAGGCCGGCGAGGAAGATCACCATCGGAGCGCCGAACTGCCACACCGCGAGCAGGATCATCATCGGCAGCACCAGGGCGACATTGCCGACCCAGCCGCCGATCTCGATCCCGAAGAACGAGAGCGTGTTGTCGACCGGCCCGTCGGTGGAGAACATCGCCCGCCACACGATCGCGACCGACACTGACGCGCCGATCAGCGACGGGGCGTAGAACGAGGAACGGAAGAACGTCGAGCCCCGGTCGCGGTAGTTCAGCAGCATCGCGACGCCGAGCGCCGCGGCGAGCTTGATCGGGGTGCCGACGAGCACGTACACCAGCGTGATCTGCACCGACTGGATGTACTGCGGGTCCTCCGTGAACATCCGCACGAAGTTGTCGAAGCCGATCCACTCGGGCTCGGTGAAGAGGTTGTACTTCGTGAACGCCAGGTACAGCGAGTAGATCATCGGCCCGAGGGTCAGGCCGAGGAACCCGATCATCCACGGGAGGAGGAAGGTGTAGCCCGTCGCCGTCTCCCGGCGGTTGTGGACCTTCAGTCCGTGCCGGTTCGGGGTGTCGGGGCCGCGACGGCCGAGGAGGCGCTGACGGCCTTCCTTGTCGGCCGTGACGATCGCTCTCGTCAAGGTGGTGCTCATGTCGGTTCCTCAGATCGGTCGGAGTGGGACCCGCGGGCTCGGGCGGCGCACGGAGTTGATGGCTGCCGAGCCCGCGGATCGGTCGGGCCCAGGCTTCCCACGGCCGGCGCCCTGCAGCGCGAGGGCCGGACGGGAGGTCCCGGCCCTCGCGACGCGGACTCACTGGTTGAGGACGACGTCCATCTCAGTGAAGAACTGGTCCACGGCCTCGTCCACGGTCAGGGTGCCGAAGCCCAGCTCCTGGCCGAGCTGGCGGAACTTCTCCTCGAGGGTGCCGTAGCCGACGATCGGCACGGGCGGGGCGTCGCCGAGGCGGTCCTCGATGGACGCCTCGTACTCCGCGATCTGCTCGCTGACCGGATCGAGTGCGGCGGCCTCGAGGGCGGTCTGCGATGCCGGGATGCCGCGGTTGGTGCCGAAGATCTCACCCGACTGCGGCGAGTTGATGAGGAAGTCGACGAGGGTCGCCGCCGCCTCCGGGTGCTTGGTGGTTGCGGCGATCGAATGGAGCTGCGAGGCCTTCAGGTACAGGTCCTGCGCTCCCTCCTCGGTGATCGGCGGGGCGATCAGGCCGAGCTCGGTGTATTCCTCGCCGAGGTTCGCGAGGTAGCCGGCGCCGAAGTTGTCCCACGTGAGTTCGCTCGCGGCGATCGCCGAGTCGAACCCGGACATGGGATAGGCCTCCTCGAGACGCTGCTGCGGCACGCCGATCCCGTTCCGGACGTCAGCGCCGGACTCCCAGTACGCGGCGAGGTCCTCCTTCGTGAAGTTCGGCTCGCCGTCCTCGGTGAAGAGGTCCTCGCCCTCGGCGCGCTGCTGGATCTCGAAGCTCTGCAGACGCCCCGTGTAGTCGGTGCCGCCCCACAGCTCGACGCCCTTGGCCGACGCCGCATCGGTCACCTCGGCCATCCAGTCGTCGTACTCGTCCCAGCTGCCGCCGGCGAACTCCTCGACGCCGACCTGCTTGAGCAGCTTCGGGTTGGTGTACATGCTCCAGGCGTTCGTCGAGGTCGGGATGCCGGTGGTCTCGCCGTTCACGACGCCGATGCCGAGGATGTTCTCGCTCAGCGGCTCGGTGTCGATGATGTTCCCGAGGTACGGCTCGAGGTCGAGGAGCAGGCCGTTCTCCGAGTACTGCCGCAGGTAGTTCATGTCCATCGCCATGACGTCGGGCAGGCCGCCGCCGGCGGCCTCGGTCTGCCGCTTCTCCCAGTACTCCGGGAAGCCGAGGAAGGAGGAGTTCACCGTGATGTTCGGGTACTCCTCGTTGAACGCCTCGAGGACCTGGTCGTACAGGTCGGCGCGCACGTCGTTGCCCCAGTACGAGAGGTTGAGCGTGACCTTCTCGTCGGGGTCGTACTCAGTCGGCTCGCCTGCGTCGGACGAGCAACTCGTCAGGGCGAGCGCGGCGGCGCCCGCGAGCGCGATGGCGGCGAGGGCGCCGCGTCGGGTGCTGTGGAACATCTTCGTCCTCCTGGTGTCGGTCGCTCAGATAACGGTTACAAGAAAGCGATTTCTCAGAAAGTACGCGAACTGTCCGCGCGCGTCAACACCAACGCCGCACATCACCGCCTGCAGCCCGGCTTGAGCATGGATGGCAGGCCGACAGGCGACCACGCGCCGACGGGCGGATCGACGGCCACCCGAGGGAACGCTTTCAACTGGACGATCGAGATGAGGCCCGGATGACCAGTCGGCCCGGCAAGAGCAGGCGCACGGGCACATGGGACTCCTGGACCGCGAGTCGGACTGCTTCCGCACCGGCCTCCGCGAATGGAAGTGCCGCGGTGGTCAGTGAGGGCGTGACGTCGCGAGACACCGGGATGTCGTCGACACCTGAGACGGAGACATCGTCCGGCACCCCGATCCCGCGCGCCTCGAGCGCCTCCAGCGCGCCCAGCGCCAGCCAGTCGTTCCCACCGAGTACGAGGTCGGGAACGCCGTGCTCGAGCGCCGATACGAGCGCCTCCGACCCGGCTTCCCGTGAGACCGTCGACGGAACGAACCTGATGTCCCGGATTCCGCGATCGCCGAGTCCCTCGACGAAACCGCGAGCGCGGTCGCGGAACGCGTGGTGAGCGGGGTCTCCGGTGAGGATCACCGCCGATTCGGCACCCGCACGCGCACCCATGTGTCTCCCCAAGTCGCGCCCCACGCCGCGGTCGTCGAAGCCGATCGAGCTGTACCCCGGCAGTGGCCGACCGATGATGACGGCACGGCCGCCGTCGTCGCGGAAGTCGTCGAGTTCCTCGGCCAGCGGCGCGGCGATCTCGGGCGCGCTGACCCAGCGCCCGGTGACGATCAGGGCACGGGGTCGCATCGACCGCAGCACCCGTAGGGCCTCGAGTTGGTCGAATGGGTGCCCTCCGGCGGCGGACACCGTCGATACCGCACCGATCTGCAGCGCCGCGAGTTCCATCGCGGTCGCGAACTCGCGCACCGCCTCGGTACTGACGTCGGACGCCAGCAGGGCGATCGAGTCCTGCCGGCCGCGCATCGCGCGCGCGAGGACGTCGGCCGAGTATCCGAGCGCGTCCGCCGCGCGCCGGACCCGCTCGGCCAGGTCGGCGGCGACGTTCGTCGCGCCGTTCAGGACCCGAGAGGCGGTGGAGGTCGAGACGCCGGCGGCCTGTGCGACATCGCGGAGCGTCGGGGCTGATCTCACGGCGACCGACCTCCCTTCCGCTGGATGCCAGACCGCGGAAAGCGGTCCGACACCATGAGTGCGGCGAGCCGCTGTGTCAGGATAACGGGATGGCACGACCCGCCCGGGAGAATCCGAACCGCCCGGGCCCCGCGCGCCGCCCGAGCCTCAACGACGTCGCCTCCGAGGCCGGCGTCTCGATCGCGACCGCATCCCGTGTCCTGAGCGGGCGCGAAGGCGTCCGTGAGGCACCGCGCTCGCGCGTGATCGAGGCGGCGGCGCGGCTGGGATATCGAACGAACCTCGCGGCGCAGGCGGTCGCCCGGGGCTCGACGAACACCATCGCGTTGCTCGTCGACGACGTCCGGAGTCCGGCGTCGTCCCTGATCGCGGCGGGGGTCGTGCGGGCGGCGGCCGAGTCCGGTCTCGTCGCCATCGTCGCGGGAGGGGCGCAGCACCCGGACGGGATGCTCGAGACGCTGCGCCGCCTGCGAGCGCAGCGACCTCGCGCCATGGTGATCGCCGGCCTCACGACCTTCGACGCGGATGTGCGGGACGAGGCGGTGAGCCTCCTCGAAGGCTACGAGGCGACCGGCGGCCGCGTCTGCGTGATCGAACCGATCTCGGAGCTTCCGTTCGCCGCCTGGCACCTGCACGAGAGCGAAGCGGCACGGCGATTGGGTGCGGCACTCGCCACCGCCGGTTACCGGCGGCCGCTGGTGGTCGGTGGTCCGCCCGGCGACCCGGTGGCGGAGCGGCGCGGCCGAGCGCTTCTCGAGGGCTTCGCCTCGCACGGCGTCGACGCCGACCTTCGCCCCTCTCTTGGCGCTCCGCTGACCCGAGACGGCGCATTCGAGCTGGTCAGCTCGCTCCCCGACGAGGACCTCGCGGACAGCGACATCCTCTGCTTCCTCGACGATGTCGCGGCGATCGGCGGAATGGCCGCGCTGCGGGAGCGGGGTATCGCCGTCGGATCCGATCTCGCCGTCAGCGGCTTCGGCGATGTGTCCGGGTCCCGGGACGTGCGGCCGAGGCTGACGACGGTCCGGATCGCGCTCGAGCACGCCGGATGGGGCGCCGTGGAGGTCGCCCTCGACGTCGCGACGCGACGGATGACGGAGGAGCTGCCCGAGGAAGGGGCGGTTCGCCTTCGCGAAAGTACGCCGGGGATCGGACCCTCCGCTGTCCGGCATGAGGAGGATGGCGCCGCTACCGACGACGAGCGCGGGGCCGCCCGATCACCGCTCGGCGGTCCGGAGGTCGTCGGAGCGTCGCGGGACGACCCGCTGTTCAGCTCGTTCGTCAACGCCGTCGCGGCGACGGCAGGACGTCGCAGATTCGAGGTCGGTGCTCCTCCAAGGGATTCCGCAGCGAGTCGGCCCGCCGGGCGTGCGACGTGGATGGACCGACACGTCGAGGTCGTGGGGCCGACGATGTCGTCGCATCCCGCATCGGAGCCTGTGCGCGAGTCGACGATCGCACTCCGCTTCGACGACGGGGATCGTCGACTCGCAGCGCACCTGCACGCACTGGGCCATCGCAACATGCTGGTCCTCGGAGGAGGCGACGCATCGACGCGACCGACGGCGGTCGACGTGCTCCAGTCGCAGCACGAGGATGTCGCGGTGGAATGGCTGGAGGTCGGCCCTCGATTGGAGGACGGCTTCGAAGCGGCGGAGGTGGTACGCGCGTCGGGCGCAACGGCGGTACTGGCACGGAACGATGCGGTGGCAGCCGGCCTGATCGCGCATCTGCGCGAACTCGGAATCCGCGTCCCCGACGACGTCTCGGTCGTCGGATACGGCGACCTGCTCATCTCGCGTGTGTCGAGTCCGGCGATCACCTCGGCGGCGGTGCCCTTCCGCGAACTCGCCGAGCGAGTCTGGGCGGTGTTCGAACACCCGGACGAGCCCGTCGGCACCGGCGACGACACGGCGCAGTTCACTGTCCGACTCGAGATCCGCGAGAGCACCGCCCCTGCGCCGCCGACCGGGACCCGCACGTAGGAGGCCGGACAAGCCGGGAGCGGACGACCGCCGGCGCGCACGGCGACTAGGCTCCGTCCGCGACCCCTGCCCGTCCCTCGTCGATGGCCGCCGAAGCCCATGATGCGACGATGAGCGCCGCACCCGTCGCGAGCAGCACCCCGCCGGCCCCGGCGGACGCGGCGAGGATGCCGACGAGTGCGGGCACGGTCGACTGTCCGAGCCGATTGCCCGCGAGCCGGACGGACATGGTCATGCCGCGCTCACCGGGCGGCGCGACGTCAGTCAGCCACGACATCGTCACGGGCTGGCTGACGCCGATCGCGAATCCGTAGAGTGCGGCGAGCGCGACGAGTGCACCGGACGCGACCGGTACCGCCATCCCCGCAAGGCTGATCGCGGCGATCGCGAGGCTGGCGATCATGAGCCGGCGACGCCCGAGCAGGCGCACCGACACCGGCAACGCCGCGCGCGAGAGCATCGTCGACAGCGAACGCGCGACGAGCATCGCGCTCACCACCCAAGCGGGCAGTGCACGGTCGTGTCCGAGTGCGGGCCAGTAGGCGAGCGTGATGTCGACCGAGGCGAGCGCGAGGCTGCTCGAGAGGAGCGCCCTGAACACGCCCGGCATGCGAACGAGGCGACCGGCGGTGTCCAGCACGCCGTGCTGGGGCGCGAAGCGGTCGCCGCGAGCCGCGGCGAGCAGTGCACCGCTCACCGTAACGCCGACGGCGACGCCGATGCAGATCGCCACGATGACCATGAGTGCAGGCCCGCTGCCGTCGGCCGCGGGGATCGCGATGAGGACGGGGCCGATCGTCTGGCCGATCGACACGACGAACGTGTACATCCCGAACGCGGAGTCCCGCGACCCGGGCTGGGCGCGATTGGCGACGAGCGCCTGCTCGGAGACCACCGAGAGAAGGTGGCCGCAGCCGAGGAGCACGGTCGCAACGGTCAGGGCGACGAGCGATCGGAGCCCGACGAGCGCGACCACGGCGGATGCCAGGAGCATCGTGCCGCCGATGGCCCCGGCGAGGCGTTCGCCGAGCCGGTCCACGAGTCGTCCAGAGGGCAGTGCCAGCAGCAGCGCGGGGAGCGCGAACACGGCGCCGAGCACGCCGAGGAGGACGGTCGATCCGCCCGCCTCGAGGACGGCGTACGAGACGGCCGGGCGGAAGGCGTAGGTGAAGACCTGGACGAGCACCGCGTGCACGACGAGCGCCGCCATCCACCGGCGGTCCCCCGCTCGGCGTGCCCGGTTCATCCGCCCACGAGCCGACGTAGGACGTACGCCATGATGCCGCCGTGGCGGAAGTACTCGCGCTCCCTCGGCGTGTCGAGGCGGACCCGCGCCCGAAACACGCGTTCGTCCGCGCGGACCTCGACCGTCGCGGCATTCGGATCATCGGCCAGGCCGAGGATGTCGAATCGTTCCCGGCCGGTGAGGCCGACACTGGCGGCGCTCTCGCCCGGCAGGTACTCGAGGGGAAGGACGCCCATGCCGATGAGGTTCGACCGGTGGATGCGCTCGAAGCTCTCGGCGAGCACGGCCCGCACGCCGAGCAGCGCTGGCCCCTTCGCCGCCCAGTCCCGCGACGACCCCGCGCCGTACAGCTTCCCGCCGAGGATCACGAGCGGCACGTTCTGCAGCCGTGCGATCGTGGCCGCCTCGAAGATCGTGGTCTCACCCGACCCGCCGACGAGGTCCAGGGTGTACCCGCCCTCCCGTTGCGGCACGAGCGCGTTCCTCAGACGGACGTTCGCGAGCGTGCCGCGCATCATCACCTCATGATTGCCCCGCCGGGACGCGTAGGTGTTGAGCTGGAATCGCGGCACTCCGCGGTCCATGAGGTACTGCCCCGCCGGCGTATGCACCGGGATCGCCCCGGCGGGCGAGAGGTGGTCGGTCGTGATCTGGTCCCCGAGCACCGCCAGCGCGCGCGCTCCGACGATGTCGTCGATGGGCTCCGGCTCGAGCGAGAGACCGTCGAGGTACGGCGGACGCCGGAGATAGGTTGAGTCGTCGTCCCACTCGAAGATCTCGCTCTCGGGCGTCGCGATCGCCGCCCAGCGGTGATCACCCTCGAACACGCGCTCGTACGCCTCCGAGAACATCGACGGTTTCACGGTCGATCGGATGAGCTCTGCGACCTCCGCCGAGTTCGGCCAGATGTCGCGCAGGAAGACCGGGACACCCGCGTCGTCTCGACCGAGCGGCTCCGTCGCGAAGTCGACGTCGACCGTGCCGGCCAGGGCGTAGGCCACGACGAGCGGGGGCGAGGCGAGGTAGTTCAGTCGCACGTCGGGATTGATGCGCCCGTCGAAGTTCCGGTTGCCTGAGAGCACGGCGGCGACGCTCGTGCCTTCGGCCCGAACCGCGTCCTGGACCGCTTCGATCAACGGACCGGATGCCCCGATGCAGGTCATGCAGCCGTATCCGGTCAGGGAGAAGCCGATCTCGTCGAGCACCGGTGTGAGGCCTGCCGCGTCGAAGTAATCGGTGACGACCCGGGATCCGGGCGAGAGGCTCGTCTTGACCCAGGGCTTCGGTCGGAGCCCGCGCGCGACCGCATTCCGCGCAAGCAGTCCGGCGGCGATCATGACCTCGGGGTTGGACGTGTTGGTACAGGAGGTGATGGCGGCGACCGCGACGGCGCCGTTACGCAACGGCACCTCGATATCCGCCAGCTCGATCACCGGCGCATCGTCGTCGGGCGTCTGCCCGGTGAGATCGACGAGGTCGCTGCGGAACCGCGCCTTCGACTCGTCGAGCGCGACCCTGTCCTGCGGACGGCGCGGGCCGGCGATCGACGGCTGCACCGACGCGAGGTCGAGCTCGATGACCTCGGCATAGTCGACATCGGCGGATGGCTCGTACCAGAGGCCCTGCTCCTTGGCATACGCCTCGACGAGCCCGACGTGCCCTTCCGGGCGCCCGGTGAAGCGCAGGTAGTCGATGGTCGCCTGGTCGATCGGGAAGTACGCGCAGGTCGCACCGAACTCCGGGCACATGTTGGCGATCGTGGCGCGGTCCGCGACCGACATCGTGGCCAGTGCCGGCCCGAAGAACTCGACGAATGTCCCGACCACGCCGTGATGCCGCAGCTGCTGGGTGATCGTGAGCACCAGGTCGGTCGTCGTCGCGCCGTCGGGCAGCCGCCCGGTCAAGCGGTAGCCGATGACCGGCGGCACGAGCATCGTGAACGGCTCGCCGAGCATCACGGCCTCGGCCTCGATGCCCCCGATCCCCCAGCCGAGGACGCCGAGCGCGTCGACCATCGTCGTATGCGAGTCCGTGCCGAGGCAGACGTCGGGATAGGCGACGGTCCCGTGATCCTCGATCACCCGGGCGAGGTACTCGATGTTGACCTGGTGCATGATGCCCGTCCCGGGAGGGACGACCTTGAAGCGGTCGAACGATCGCTGGCCCCACTTCAGGAACCGGTAGCGTTCCGCGTTCCGCTCGTACTCGATGTCCACGTTGCGCCGAAAGGCATCGGCGGTGCCGAAGACGTCGACGATGACCGAGTGGTCGATCACGAGCTCGGCGGGGATCTGGGGATTCACCTTCGCCGGGTCGCGCTCGAGTTCGCGGGCCGCGTGTCGCATCGCGGCGAGGTCCACGAGCGTGGGCACGCCGTTCGTGTCGTGCAGGAACACCCTCGTCGCGTAGAGGTCGACCGCCGGACGATCCGGAGCCGCGCGATTCCAGCCGAGCAGGGCGGCGACCTGTTCGTGCTCCCGCCCGTGATGACGGACCACGGATTCGAGGATGGGTCGGAGGCTGTACGGCATCCGCCGGTACGGGAGGCCGGTGAGGTCGGTGATCGCGATGGTCCGATCACCGACACGGATGTCGCGCGTCGCTGCGTCCGGCATGGTCACTGATCCTTCGTGCGGTCCGGCGCCCCGCCGAGAAGCACCGGTTCGGCGTACTCGTTGACGTGCGATCCCGGGATCACGCACGACTCGACGATCCCGCGCCACGCGGCGTAGTGCGGCGCGGAACGGTGCTCGACCTCGAAGGCCTCCCGATCCCGGTAGAGCTCGTAGAAGTGGAACCGGTTCGACCGGGTGGCGGAGCGATGGACGTCGAAGGCCAGGCATCCCGGCTCGTCGGCGAGTGAGGCCGTGGCGTTGGCCGTGATGCCCTCGCGGAACTGCTCGATGCGGTCCTCGCGCACATCCAGAGTGACGAACACCATGTACATCAGGCCACCTCGGCGGGGATCACGTCGAAGGCGATACCCGCCGCCTCGGCGAGCGCACGCAGTTCCGCCACGGTCTTCTCGGGAAGGTGCACACCCTCGCGCCTCCCCCGTTCCTCGGCCCGGGACTCGATCTCGCCGGGATAGAACACCTCGGTCGCGCCGGCGGCGAGCGGCACGCCCTTGGTCAGCTCGATCAGCCCGTCGATGCGGCGGTCGAATTCGTCGCGGCCGAGGATGCGCTCGATGTCGATCGCGATGACGAGGTGCCCGCAGCCGCTTCGCCGGTCGGGGACGTACGGGCCCGCGACGTCGGTCGCGAACGCGCTCCCGGTGAGCACGCCCGAGAGGACATCCATCATGAAGGAGATACCGTACCCCTTGTGGCCCGCCATCGGCAGGAGGATGCCCTCGATCGCTGCGCGGGGATCGGTCGTCGGCGCCCCGACGTCATCGATGGCCCACGTGTCGGGGATCCGCTCGCCCCTCTGGAGCGCGGCGTAGATCTTGCCTCGGGCGACCCCCGTGTTGGCGATGTCGAGCACGACCGGGCCATGGCTGCCGCCGGGCGTGGCGATCGACCAGGGATTGGCGCCGACGGTCTTCTCGCGACCGCCCCACGGTGCCATCGCCGGGCTGCCGTTGGTGGTCAGGATGCCGACGCAGCCCTCTGCCGCGATGCGCCGCGTCCAGTACGCTGCGGTACCGAAGTGGTTGCTGAACCTGACGGCGACGAGCCCGATGCCATGCTCGCGTGCCCGCTCGACGGCGATCGAGCAGGCGCGATCCGTGACGATCTGGCCGATGCCGTCGTTTCCGTCGAGCACCGCGACGGCCCCGCCGTCCACGAGCAGCTCGGTCCGGGTGTCGGCGCGCATCGCACCGCTGCGCAGCCGTGCCACGTACCAGTCGAGGCGGAGCATCCCGTGGGAGGGGTGGCCCCAGGCGTCCGCGGTGACGAGGCTGTGGGCGACCAGTCGGGCGTCGTCGTCGGGGACGCCATTGGCGGTGAGTACGGCGGCGCCGAAGTCGGTCAGTCGGTCGACAGGGACCGTGATTCCCGTCATGGTGCTCCTCGCTCCGAATGGATGGGAGCCCCGCCCGGCGCTGTCGCACCGGGCGGGGCGATCGGTTCACTGGTCGAGCAGGGCGTTCCAGCGGTCGACGAACTCCTGGACCTCGTCGTCGGGCACGAGTTCGTACGTGCCGATGATGATCTGGTCCTCACCCACGGCGTCCACGACCTCTTGGTAGGTGTGGCGCCCTTCGGCGGCCTCGACCGAGTCGCGGTACGAGGTCAGTCCGCCCTCGGCGACGGCGTTCTGGCCCTCCTCGGAGAGCACGAAGTCGAGGAACAGCTTGGCCGTCGCCTCGTGCGGCGCGTCGGGCACGATCCCGATGCCGCGGGGCAGGACCACGGTGCCGTCCTCAGGCAGCACGACCTGGTAGAGGCCGCCGCTGCTGTCGACGATCGGGTAAGAAGGCGCCGTGCTGATCTGGAACCCGGCGAGGTACTCGCCTGCGAGGATCTTCTCGCCCTGGGTGCCGGACGAGGTCTCCGGCCGTGCGTTCGGGAGGATGGTCTCGAATGCGTTCCACAGGTCGGGACGAGCTTCCGTCAGCGTGTGGGTCACAGTGAACCCGAAGGCGCCTCCGACGTCGCGGGTCGTGATCTTGTCGGCGAACATCGCGGGGTCCGCCTCCACCTGCGACGCGAGGTCCTCGTAGCCCGTGATGCCGTCGGCCAGCAGCGAGCTGTTGTAGGTGATGCCCGCCGGATCCATCGACATGCCGTAGACGCTGGGCAGCACCTGCGCGAAGTCAGGCAGTTCACCCAGTTCGGGCGACTCGTACTCGAGGATGGCGTCGTCGTTGTCGGTGTACTCCGCCCAGGCCTGCGCGGCGTTGGACACCAGCAGGTCGGCGTCGGTGCCTCCCGTCGCCTGCTCGCTGAGCACGCGCTGGAACACTTCGTCGCTGTCGAGGTTGTTGGCGTTGATGGTGGTCACGAAGGGGTACTTCTTCTGGAAGTCCCGGAAGATCGGAGCCCAGTTCTCCTGGTCGGTGTTCGAGTAGATGGTGAGCTCGCCGCCCTCCGCCTCGGCCGCATCCACGAGGTCCTGGTAGTCGGACGGGTAGTAGTCGGGGTACTCGCCCTCCACCACGGTGTTCTCGGGCGCGGCCGTGCCGCCTCCCCCGGAACACCCGGCGAGCAGGGCGACGGACGCGATGGTGATCCCGAGGCGGGGAACCCAGGCTCCTCGGAGGCGCGCTGCGGCGCCATCGGCGTGGATGTTCATTTCACTCCTTCGTGTAGGGCGGTGCTGTCGGTGCAGGTGGTTCCCGGCGGGCCGGGGGTCGGCCGGGAGGCCGGGCCGGTGATCGCCGGCCCGACGTCTGGTGCTCCGGCGGAACCAGCCGCACGGGGCGGCCGTCCAGCAGGAGGAAGAGCTTCGCGGTCTCCTCAAGTTCCTCGATCGCGTCGAGCGCGGCCGACAGCGAACGACCCGACACGACCGGACCGTGGTTGCTGAGGAGCAGGGCGTGGCGGTCGGCCGCCATCCGCTCGGCGAGCGGCTCGAGCGCGGTATCGCCCGGGGCGTGGAACGGCAGCAGTGGAAGCCGTCCCACCCGCATGGCGAAGTACGCGGTGAGCGGCGGCAGCACATTCGCCGGATCGAGTCCGTCGAGGCAGGACACGGCGGCCGCGTACGTCGAGTGCGTGTGGACGACGGCGCGGTCATCGGATCGTGCACGCAGCATTGCCGCGTGGAGGAAGGCCTCCTTGGAGGGCTTCGGGCCGTCAAGGTGCCGGCCGGCGAGGTCGATCGTGGAGAGGGCGTCCTCGGTGAGGCTGCCGAGGCTTCCACCGGTCGGCGTCACGAGGATGCGGTCGCCGTCCCGCACGCTGAGGTTGCCGGTGCTTCCATGGGTCAGGCCGCGCGCGAACAGCGACCGGGCCGCTTCGACCATCGATGCGCGGATGTCCTGCGTCGTCATGCGTCGACCTCCTCTGCCTGTCCCTCGGTGACGGCGCGGACGAGCAGGTCGGGCTCGCCGAAGTTCCCGGACTTCAGCAGCAGGGCGAGCTCCGGTTCGGTCGAATGGATCCAGGGGACGCCGGGGGCTGCCTCGGCACCGATCTCGCCGCCCGAGACACCGAGCGCGCTCACCACGGCACCGGAGGTCTCGCCGCCCGCGACCACGAGTCGCCGGACGCCACGCTCGACCAGGCCGCGGGCGATGAGTCCCGCCGCGTCCTCGAGGATCCGCGAGGCGGTCCCCGGCCCGAGCGCCGCTTGCACTCGGGCGAGCTGCTCCGGAGGGACCGACGAATAGATCAGCGGAGCCCCGTCAGGCTGCTCGGTGTCGTACCAGCCGAGGGCCTGCCGGGCGAGCTCCACCGGGTCGGGCACGGCGATCGCGTCGAGGAAGTAGCTGACGTGGGACGCGCGCATCAGGCCGACCTGTTCGAGCGTTCGAGCGGAGCAGCTGCCGGCGAGTGCCGCGGCCGGCGCACTGCTCAGGGAGATCTCGGGCGCAGCGTCGTTCGCTCCGCGCGAGTTGGAGACGAGAGCAGCAGCCACGCCGCCCGCGAGGCCCGCGCCTCCGCCGATGAGGATCCGGTCCGCCACCGCGGTGCCGATCGTTGCAAGGTCATCCGTCTCGACCGCGTCGATGACCGCGTAGCGGACTCCTCGATCGCGCATCCGATCGAGCTCGTCGACGACCGCGGAGCCGCCACGACGCACCTGGTCGTGCCTCACGAGCGCAACGGCCTGAGCGGTCTGCTGCTGGAGGACCCGTGGGATGACGGAGTCGGTCATCGGCGTGAGCGGGTGGTGGCGCATCGGGGAGTCGGACAGCAGCACGTCGCCCACGAAGAGATACCCGAGGTACTGCGTTCGCCCGTGCTCCGGTGAGGCGGGAACCATGGGCACGACGTCGGCGCCCAGGCGCTCGGCCATCGCGTCGGCAACCGGACCGATGTTGCCGCGCGGGCGGGAGTCGAAGGTCGAGCAGTACTTGAAGTAGAACCGGCGCGCGCCGTGCCGTTCGAGCCAGTCGACGGCGGCGAGGGACTGCGCAACCGCCTTGCTCGGTTCGATCGTCCGCGTCTTCAGACCGACGACGACGACGTCCGCGCCATCGGTCCGGACGGACTCGCTCGGCTGGCCGAAGAGGACGACAGTGCGCAGTCCGGCGCGCCGGAAGGCGACGGCTGCATCCGTGGCGCCCGTGAAGTCGTCGGCGACTGCGCCGATCACGGGCCGAGCCGTTCAGAGAGGACGGCGGCGGCCTTCGCGGGTCCGGTCACGACGGGCAGGCCGAGGAGTTGCTCGACACGGGGCGCCGCGGGAGCCAGCGAATACTGGGCGAACAGTATGGCGTCGGCGGAGCCTCCCACCGATTCGATCGCCTCGGCGAGCGCATCCGCCGTCGCCCCGGTGTCGCCGGACCGGCTCGCCGCCAACGCCGCCGGCGCGAGCACGGGCCGGATCTCCAGGAAGTCGGCCGAGTCGCCGAGGTGCTCGCGCAGCCTCGCCGTGGAATCGGCCAACGCCATGTCGACCGTAGAGACGAGGAAGATCGACGAGTACCCGCCCGCGCGCACCGCATCGAAGGCCGCCTCATCGGGTCCGAGCACGGGAACACCCGCATCTGCAGCGGCCGTGCGTGCGACGAAGCCGTAGAGCGAGCATGTGAGCAGAACGGCGTCGGCGCCCTCCCGCACCGTATGGTCGATGAGCCGGCGCATGCGGGCCTCCAACGCGCCGGTCACCTCGCCTGCCTCGTCGGCGTCCTGGATCAGCCGATCGTCGAGCACGTTCCATACGCGAACACCGGGAAGGGACTGTTCGAGTGCGGCTACGGCCGGCGGGATGGCTGCGGGCACGGCGCTGACGAGGGCGATGAGGGGACCGGTCTGCATTTCGGTTCAGGCCTCCCGTGCGGCGGCGAGCGGGGAGCCGGTGGCGCCGACGACCGCCGCCGTGAACTCGCTGGTACTCGCGGTCCCGCCGAGGTCCCTCGTCACGGTGCCGTCAACGACCGTGCGCTCGACGGCATCGTCGACGATGTCGGCCGCGGCCGAGAGCAGCGGATCGTCGGACTTGGCGCCGAGCCAGCGCAGGAGCATCGACGAGGACAGGACCATCGCGATGGGATTGGCGAGGTCGCGCCCCGCGATGTCGGGCGCGCTGCCGTGAGCGGCCTGGGCCATCGCGTGCGTTGCGGAGGAGTTGATGGACGGTGCGATGCCGAGCGAGCCGGCGACCTCTCCGGCCAGGTCGGAGAGGATGTCGCCGAACATGTTCTCCGTCACGATGACGTCGAAGAGGTTGGCGCGTCGCACGAGGTGGACCGTCGCCGCGTCGATGTGGAAGTCGTCGACCTCCACGTCGGGGTACTGCGCGGCCACTTCGCGCGTGACGTCGCGGAAGAGCCCAGTCGTCAGGCGGAGGACGTTGGCCTTGTGGACGATGGTGACCTTCTTCGACCGGGTCCGCGCCAGCCGGAACGCCTCGTGGGCGATGCGCTCGGTCGCCGCGCGCGTGATGATGCCGTGCGCGATCGCGACGTCGGGGGTCGGCATGAACTCGCCCGTCCCGGCGAAGGTGTTGCGATCTGCGTAGAAGCCCTCCGTGTTCTCGCGCACGATCACGAGGTCGGTGCCCGGCACGATGGCGCTGCCGCCCGGGAACGCCTTCGCCGGGCGGATATTGGCGAACAGCTGGAAGTGCTTTCGGATGGTGCCGCTCGGGTTCAGCTTCGAGCGGTGCGGCTCGGGGTACGCGGCGCTGTCGTGCGGACCGAGCAGCCAGCCGTCGACGCCGTCGAGCTCCTCGAGCGTGCGCTGCGGCACCGCCTCGCCGAACTCGTCGATCGCCGTGCGACCGAGCGGCAGTTCATGCCACTCGATGGGTGCGGCGCCCGCCGCGTGGACCGCGGCGTCGAGGATCGCGACGGCTGACGGGACGATCTCGGGACCGATGCCGTCTCCGTGCAGGACGCCGAGCCGGTACTGCGTGTTGGACACTGGTGGTTCCTTTCTTCAGTGATGCGATCAGACCGTGACGGCCATGAGTTCTTCGACGTCCTCGGGGACGACGTCGGTACGGGGATAGATCCGCACCGCGTCCTCGGGGACCGCGACGCTCACCTGGCCGGCGAACCCGCCCCGGTAGTGGTCGACGAGGAGGGTCCGACGCCCGAAGCGGACGGTGTACTCGACCCGGGAGCCGACGTAGGCCGTCGTCAGCACCTCGCCGGCCAAGAGCACCGACGCCTCAGGGGGCACCGCCTGGGTGCCGACGAGCGTCGCGCGTTCGGGCCGGAAGGCGACCGTGACGGCGTCCCCGACTGCGAACATGCCGTCGCCCGGGATCTCGAATTCCGCGCTCGCGTCAGGTACTGCGACGCGGACCTTGCCGCCCGCCAGTGAGCTGATCGTGCCGTCGATGAAATTCGACCGGCCGATGAATGCCGCGACCTCGGCGGAGGCGGGCCGCTCGTAGATGTCCTCGGGGGTGCCCACCTGCAGCAGGTGACCGGAGGACATGACCGCGATGCGGTCGCTCATCGCGAGCGCCTCCTCCTGGTCGTGGGTCACGTAGATGGTGGTGATTCCGAGTTCGGACTGGAGCCGCTTCAGCCAGACCCGGGCCTGCTCGCGCAGCTTGGCGTCGAGGTTGGACAGCGGCTCGTCCAGCAAGAGCACCCGGGGCGAATAGACGAGCGCCCGGGCGAGTGCTACGCGCTGCTGCTGGCCCCCGGACAGCTGGTGCGGGAAGCGGTCCTTCAGGTGGGCCATGCCCACCTTGTCGAGGGCGTCGTGGATCAGCGTCTGCTGCTGGGCCTTGGGAACCTTTCGAAGCTTCAGGGGCATCGCGAGGTTCTGCGCCAGGGTCATGTGCGGCCAGAGCGCGTACGACTGGAACACCATGCCGAGGTTGCGCGCCTCCGGCGGGACGAAGGTGTGCGTGTCCCCGTCGAAGAACACCTCGTCGCCGATGGAGATGCGTCCGGAGGTCGGCTTCTCCAGGCCGGCGAGGCAGGAGAGGGTCGTGGACTTGCCGCAACCGCTCGGTCCGAGGAGCGTGAAGAATTCCCCGTCCTCGATCGCGAGGTCGACTTCGTGCAGGACGGTGTTGCCCGCGAAGTCCTTCTTCAGCTGCGAGACGACGACATCAGGCATCGGTCTTCCTTCCCTTCATGAGCAGGCCGGCGATGCCGACGAAGACCGCGGTGATCGCGATCTGGATGGTTGCGAGGGCCGCAACCGACCCCGAGTTGCCCTGGACCCAGAGCTCGAGCATGGTCGTGCCGATCACGTTGGTCTTGGCCGACCCGAGGAAGATCGCCGGCGAGTACTCCTTGAGCATCGTCACGAACGACAGCACGAGTGCGGCGCCGAAGGCCGGGGTGAGCAGCCGGGCGAGGATCCGGGTGAAGGTCCGCAGCCAGTCGGCTCCGGAGACGCGGGCGGCGTTGTCGAGCTCCTCGCCGAGTTGCATCACGGCCGGGGATATCGAGCCGTAGGCGCTCGGGAGCGCCCGGAGCCCGAAGCCGATGATGATCGCGAGAAGTGTGCCCTGGACCAGCGCGCCCAGCCCGAGCGGCGCGAAGGCGAAGGCCCAGAACAGGCCGATGCCGACGATCAGGCCCGGCATCGCCTGAGGCGCGAGGGCCAGGTACTCGATCATCTTCCGGTGGCGGAACGTCGACCGGCGTGCGACGACCACCGCGATGGTCGCGATGATGCTGACCAGCACCGCGCCGACCGCCGCGACGATCAGGCTGTTGCGGATGGATGCGACGTAGACCGGGAACTCCACGATGCGCTGGTAGTTGTCCATCGTGAGCGAGTTGAACGGGTTCGCCAGCGGAGTGAAGAAGCTCGCGAACGAGCGGAACACGAGTCCGCCGATCGGGATCAGCGCCCCGACGAGCAGGTAGATGGAGATGAACGCCACCGCGGGCCACTTGATCCAGCCCAGCTCGAGGAGTCGGGGCCGAGTGGCTTTGCCGCGTACCGAGACGAACCGCTTCGCCTCCTTGAGAAGCCTGCCCTGGATGACCACCAGCAGGACGGTGACGAGCAGGATGATCGTCGATGCCGCACCGAGGATGCCGTAGTCGGGGTTGATGGACTGGAGGCCGTTCTTGAACAGGAAGGTTGCGAAGACCGTGATGCCGACCGGCTGCCCGTACAGCAGGGGCACGCTCAGGGTCTCGATGGACATCGAGAACACCAGGATCGAGCTGTAGACGACCGGCGGCCGCAGCATCGGGATCACGACGTGTCGAAGGATCCGGAACGGCCCCGCACCGACGGTCTGCGCCGCGCCCTCCAGGCTCGCGTCCGAGTTGCGGAGGGCGTTCGCGCAGAAGAGGTACGCGATCGGGGCGAGCGCGACGGCCTCGGTGATGGCCATTCCCGGGATGGTGTAGAGGTCCCACGGGACCGTGCCGACTGCCGATCGCACCCAGGTACTCACGAACCCCGCCGGCCCGTACATCGTGATCCAGCCGAAGCCGAGGATCAGTGACGAGATGAAGAAGGGCCACTGCATCGCGGCGCCGAACATCCGCCGACCGGGGATGTCCGTCCGCACGACGACGATCGCCATGGGCACCGCGATCAGGATCGTCAGGATGGTCGTGAGGCCCGCGAAGGCGAGCGTCGTGAGCGCGACCAGTCCGAAGTCGGCCTCCGTGAAGAGGCGGACGAAGTTCTGGGCCGTGAACATCCGGCCCGCTTCGTACAGCGGTCGGTCGCTGAACGCCTGAATCACCGTGGGAACGACCGGTGAGAGGACCAGGAGAGCGAGCCCGAGGATCGTCGCCCAGAACAGCCAGCTGCTCCGATCGGCGCCCAGGAGTCGCCGGTAGCGCGGCGCGGGGTACTGCTCCACCGCGCGCGTGGTCTCGGCCACGGCCGTATCGAGCATCGTCGTCACGACGTGCTCCTTGCTGAGCGGAAGGCCTGTGGCATCCGAATCCCTCTCCTCGTTGAGCTGGGCTTCGTCCCTGGCTGGGATCGAAGGGTTCGCGTTCGCGTCGTGAACGCTACGTGGTCGACCAGTCACCCACTCTTCGCATGTGGCGATAGGTCGGTGATCGACGCGCGCTGCACCCCCATCCGGAAGGCGGCCTTCGCGCCGAGGCTCGCCTGGATGTGCTTCCGCATCGTTTCTGCGGCCAGAGCGCCGTCGCCGCCGGCGATCGCGTCGAGCAACGATTCGTGTTCAGCCGCGCGCGCATCGCGCTCGGACTGGTCGCGGGGTTCCTGGAGGCCGACGAAACGATAGCGGTCCGCCTTGTCCCACAGCCCGTCAAGCGTCGCGATGAGGATGTCGTTGTGGGCAGCCCGGTAGATCGCCCTGTGGTAGCGGCGATGCGCCACGAGCTGCGAGAGCGCGGGGTCGTTCGGAAGGGGAACCAGTCCAACCAGCGCGGCCTTGAGCTCAACGAGGTCATCGCGCGTGCGGCGTTCGGCAGCGAGCTGTGCGGCAAGGGGATCGAGCGCGAGCCGGATCTCGACCAGATCGCGTGCCTCCTCCGCAGAGAGATCCGTGACGCGGGCGTCTCGATGCGACTGCAGCTCGATCAATCCTTCGGCGGCGAGCCGCCGGAGCGCCTCACGCAAAGGCGTCGTGCTGATCCCCAGCTCCCGGGCCAGGGTGGCCTGATTCAGGACGGCTCCCGGTCCGTATTCGTGGGCGAGGATGCGATCCCTCACCAGTTCGTACGCGAACTGGCTCTTCGTCGCGTACGTCTCCGGGCTGGTCATCATCGGCACCTCCGCGAGGAGGCTAACACGAGTGCGCCGAGGTTATAACCTCTGATTTCGCAATTCGACTAGGCATCCGGTCGATTGACATGGAAAATGCCTGATCATGTGCATCTCTGCGCCTTTGATTCGACGGCCTTGCGAGAGGGATAGCAAGGTCGGACCCGATTCGTTATAACCTCGAAGACGTCCGGCGACGCGGTGGTCACCCTCAAGCCCAACTGGTCGACCACCTACGCTGGCACTCGTATGATGACCTCGACCCGAAGGAGCCCCGATGACCACGTCGACCGCGGACCTCTATGACGAGCACGGCGAAGACCTGCAGTCGGTTCCGATCCAGTTCCAGCAGTTCGGTCAGGTGAAGGCGTTCTCCGGTCCTGTCCGCACCGTCCGCTGCCATGAGGACAATGCCCTCTTGAAGGGCGTCGTGTCGACACCGGGCGAGGGCGCAGTCCTCGTCGTCGACGGCGGCGGTTCGCTCGAGCGAGCGCTCATGGGAGACATGATCGCCAAGATCGCCGTCGAGAACGGCTGGGCCGGCGTGGTGATCCACGGAGCGATTCGCGATCGCATTGCGATCGACGAACTGCCTATCGGGGTCAAAGCGCTCGGCACGAACCCGCGGAAGAGCACCAAGGACGGCACGGGCGAAGCGGACGTGCTGGTCAGCTTCGGAGGCGTCACCTTCCGCCCCGGGGCGACCTTGTTCAGCGACGAGGACGGGATCCTCGTTGAACGCTGACTCGTCGATCGCCGGGCCCGCGCTGGCCGCGATCCCGGGCCTTCGGCCCGTGAACATCGTCCGTGCAGAGCCGCCGTCCGCGGATGTTGCGCGGGCGCTCATCGACGACATCCTCTCCGGCCAGGTCGGGCCCGGCGAGAAACTGCCGTCCGTGCGTCAGCTCAGTGGGTCAGGGTACGGGCGTGAACTCGGCGGGCCCTACGGCATCCGCGAGTTCGTCGACGTCGAGACGGGGTGGATCGGACCCGCCCGATGAGCGCGTCGACCCGGCAGGTCGCCAGGATTCTTCGACCGGATGAGCTTCCATCCAACGATCGCGGCGGCGGCGCGAGGACCATCCCCCTCGTCACCGCCGCCCGAGGAGCCACCACGTACCTCAACGGCATCACCGAGTTCGCGCCCGGCGCGGCGATCGCGCACCATTCGCACAATGTCGCCGAATCCGTCATGGTGATCGAGGGCGAAGCGGTCGTCGACATCGACGGCCGCGAGACGCACCTGCGCACGTTCGATACCACGTTCGTGCCGGCCAACGTCCCGCATCACTTCGGCAACGCTTCCGAGCGCGAGCCGATGCGGATCTTCTGGACCTACGGCTCGCTCGACTCCACGCGGACGATCATCTCCACGGGCGAGCACGGCCGCATCGACGACGAGAAGCCCTCGCCCGACGGCGGAGTGCGCATCGTGCGCGAGCGGGCCGAGATCGATGTGCGACCGGGACATGAATCGGACTTCGAGGCGGCGGTTCGGGCGGCCATCCCGATCTTCCAGCGTGCTCGGGGCTGCCGCACGCTCTCCATGGAACGTTCCGCGGAGCATCCGAATCGCTACCACCTCATCGTCGGATGGGAATCGCTGGAGGACCACGTGGTCCACTTCCGCAGCTCAGAGGACTTCCACCTCTGGCGCGCCCTGATCGGCGACCACATCGCCGGCACCCCGAACGTCGAGCACGTGACCAACGTCCTGACGGGGTTCTGAAGTCTCGTAGACGCACCCTGGCCGTTCCCCCCAGCCGACCGGGGGAGGTCTCGCCGCGGTCAGGCGGGTGCCAGCGCGCCCTCGGAGGGTGACGCGGGCTCCAGGGCAAGAAGGACCTCGCCGTAGCCGGGGTAGGGGTGGAGGGAGTCGAACACGCGGTGGATCGGCTCGCCCAGCGTCTTGAGGATCTGGAGCTCGCCGAGCAGCTCGCCCGCTCGTGCGCCGAGGATGCTCGCGCCGAGAATGAGACCGTCGGGCGTGCAGAGCACCTTGACGCTGCCGATGGTGCGCTCATCGACCACAGCGCGGTCGGCGGCGGACATCCGGGCGCTGAAGAGGACGTAGTCGTCACCGTGCACGGCCCTCACGTCATGCTCTGCCAGACCGGTCCGGGCGAATTCGGGATGGGTGAACGTGCACCACGCATGCTCGTCGGTCATGGGGACGGGCTGCAGACCCAGGAGGTGATCGACGGCGGTGCGCGCCTGCGCGCCCGCCATGTGGGAGAACTGGTACGGTCCGACGATGTCACCCACGGCGTAGATGTGGGGGACGTTCGTCTGCATGTAGCCATTGACCGGCACGCCGCGCTTGTCGATCCGGACTCCTGCCGCCGCGAGCCCGAGGCCCTCGAGGTTCGGTGTGCGTCCCAGCGCGACGAGCACATGCTCGGCGACGAGGATCTCCCGGGCTCCATCCCGGTCGACGGTGATCGCGACCCCATCGGTTCTGGGGTCCGCGCGCACGGCTCGGGAGCGGGTCCTGATCTCCACTCCCTCATCGTGGAGCACGGAGGCGAGTTCCGCTGCCTGCTCGGGATCCTCGCGAGGAAGGATCGACGGAGCCATCTCCACCAGCGTGATGTCGGTACCGAGTCGGGCGAACGCCTGGCTCAACTCCACTCCGATGGCCCCGGCACCCAACACGATCATCGATCGGGGCACGGTATCCAGCTCGAACACGTTCGCGTTGGTGAGCACCTCCACCGCATCGAGACCCTCGATCGGCGGACGGGCCGGACGGGAACCGGTGCTCAGGATCACATGATCCGCTGTCAGGACACGGCCGTCGACCACGATGCGGCGAGGGTCGAGGAAGACCGCCGCGCCGTGGAGGTAGGTGATCCCCTCGGCTTCGAGCATCTCGACCGTCTCGGCCCGATGCGCAGTGAGGGTGAGCTCGCGAACTCTGCGCATGACGTCTTGGCCGTCCACGGCGCTCACGCCGAATCGTCGCGCCGAATGATACGTCTCGGCGATCCTGATGAGCGCTTTGCTGGGGATGCATCCCGCCCACGTGCATTCTCCGCCAGGTCGTGCGCGTTCCACCAGGAGGACCTCACGCCCCGACTGGGCGGCGCGGCGCGCGGCATTCAGCCCGCCGGCGCCGGCGCCGATGACGATCAGCTCATGGTGCGTCGAGTTCACGGCGTCTCCCGTCAGGCTTTTATTGAGTGCTCACTCAAAATAACACGGCGAGACGATTGCGGCGTCGAGCGGTCAATCCGAGCCTGAATCGGCATCGGCGAGCCAGCGGGCGATCCGTTCGGATCCCGCTCCTTCCGCATCGGAGAGCCACGGTGCGATCAGGCAGGCGATGCGCGCCCGATGTCGAGCCGGAGCGATCCGCGGTTCGAGCACCTGGGCGACCTGCGCCCCATCCAGGAGCTGATTGACGGACTCGGCAAGGAGCGCTGTCGGTGTGTCGCCGCGCAGCTCTCCTCGCTCGAGCGCCTGTTCGAGGAGGGCGTGAATCGGAGCGGAGAATGCGGTCGCCGCGGCAGCGGGCGACCGCAGAGCGTTCCGCGCCGGAATCTGCCCCCAGAACGTGACGATGACCTCGGCCTCGGTCCGTGTGCGGTCGTCCAGGGGAAGCAGGGCCTCCGCTGCGTGGCACACTGCGTCCAGGCCCGAGCGCTCCGGAACCGCCAAGCGCGCGGTATCCCGCTCGAACACCGAGATCGCCGCTGCCTCGATGACCTCGTCGAAGGTCCGGAAGTAGTGCCACAGCGAGCCGACCGACATCCCGAGCCGATCGCAGACGCGCTTGCCGTTGGCCGCGGGGAATCCATCCTCCGCCACGATGGCGAGATAGGCGTCGACGATCTCCGCGCGGCGCGCGTCGTGGTCGACGACCTTCGGCATCGCCCTCCCGTCAGCCTCTCCATTGCCATCCAACCACGTACCCGGGCCAGTGAGCCCGCCCGGATCGCGACGCCGGAGGCGGAACGTTGTGGAGGATCTCGTCTGGCTTCTCGTGGTCTCCCACGCAAGTGACGGGGCTCCCGCCGGGTGGTCGACCGGCGGGAGCCTTCCCGTCCTACTTCGTGAACGCGAAGTCGGCCGTGCGAGTCGTGCCGTCGGCCAGGGTGAGGACCAGTTGACGACATCCGGTGAACGACTTCTCGGTCTTCCAGTTGAACTGATAGCTCCCCGTGTCGGGCGTGTAGGTCAGGCCGCCGGGGCTGTTCGACGGCACGAGCTCCTCGATGGCGCCAGTCGGTGCGCCCGGGGTGCATGCGATCGGCTTGGATCCGACGGCGCCGTTCAACACGGCGAGGCCGAAGTCCCCTCCCAGTCCGAACTTGACCGGGACCGTTGATCCGGCCTTCAACGTGTTCAGGACCTGCGTGCCATCCGAGCCCGGATCGTCGATCGGTGCGAGGAATCCGGTCCAGTCGTACACCACGTTCACCGTGAACTCGGCAGATCCGGCCTGCCCTGCGGCGTCGGTCGCGGAGCAGGTCACCGCCGTCTCCCCGAGAGGGAACGTCTGGCCCGAGGCGGGCACGCACTCCACGGGGACCTCTCCGTCGACATCGTCGACGGCGGTGGCCGCGTCGTACTCGACGACGGCACCGTCGACGCCGGTGGCCGTGACCTCCACGCTCGCCGGGGCGCTCAGCACCGGCGCCGCGTCGTCCTGCCAGATCCGGACCTCGTGTCCGGCGCCCGTGAGGCCCTCCAGCTCGACCACCGCAAGGCCGCTCTCGCTGGTCACCTCGGCGACGGGCGCGCCTCCGTCCACGGCGACATGGTAGGACCCCGCCGGCAGGTTGGTCAGGGTGATGCGCGGCGAGGACGTGCCATCCGTCACGCTCTCGAGCGAGAGGCGGATATCGGTGAGGTCGTCGGCGATCCGGGCTTGCGTGTACTTGGCCTTCTCGACCTGGAACCCGAACCGACCCTCGTTGTACAGCGTGACCCGACTCCGAACGCCGTCGGTCGGCTTCACCGTGTAGACGTCGTCCTCGAAGGCGATGTCACCGCCGTACGCGTACAGGCCGACGATGTCGTCATCGACGACGTTCACCGACGCGGTCTTGAGTCCTCCCCAGAAGCCGAGGTCGGCCTCACCAGACCACCCCCACCAGTTCTCGACCATGGGCATGAAGCCCCACTGGCCCTCGCCGACGCCCTTCTGGCTCTGGTACTGCCATGACGCAGCGCCCAGGTTGGCCGCGGCGGCGCTGATCTGTCCCGAGTTGATGTTCGACCACCCGGCGAGGTAGGCGCCGTACGTCGATCGCATCGTCTCGTCGAAGTCGAGGCCCGCGGCCGCGGCGTCGTAGTGCAGCAGGTAGTCCTGCTGCTGCCACGCTCCGAGCTGGGTCTCGTAGCCGAGGTTCCACCACGACTCGCCCATGTGACGGTTGTCCGAGCCGTAGTAGTACCAGAGCGGCTGCAGGCCGCGCGCCGACACGGAGGCGCGCGTCACCTTGTCGGCCATCGCATCGTCGCCGTACCGCTTCGCAAGCGTGTACACGGCTTCGAAGGCGGTCGTGTCGATGCTCATCTCGGAGGCGAACGGGTAGGCGCGCGAGAGCATCTCCTCACCCTTCGCGTGGATGTAGCCCTCGAGTTCGTCGGCCTGTGCCGAGTGGCTCTCGGCCTTCAGCGCGCCGACGATGTCGGGCATGGTCATCTCGCCCATCGAACCCATTTCGCGGGATGCATCGTTCAGCGTGCCGACGTTCGGGTGCTGGAAGTAGGCCCGCATCGTGTTGTATGCCCGCATCAGGTACTCATCCGCGGTGAGCGCGGTATCGATGTCGGGGTACGCCTTCGCGATCCGGTACATGTTGAAGTACGTGTTCCAGACGTGCGGGTAGTTCATGACGCGCCAGGTGGCCTTGCCGTCGGCCGTGCCCGGGCTCGACCCGTCGGTCCCGTCGTACCAGTGGTAGACGCGGTAGGTGCGATCGCCGGAGCTGTTCGTCTGGGTCTGCATGTAGCCCCAGATGAACTTCTCGAGGTAGTAGTCGACGGCGTCGATCTGCTCCTGGTTCGGCTCGTCGAGGTTCTGCTCGGTGAGGAAGACCGCGGGCGAGAGGCCGAGGTCGTCGGAGCCGCCGGCCATCCACTGCTTCCAGCCGCCGCCGGGATAGTCGTGCCACGTGATGAGCTTCTCCCGGGACATGTCCCACTGCAGGAATGCACCCTCGTAGCCGTGACCGGTGTTCCGCGCTTGCTGCTTGTCGACCAGGAACTGCGCATGGGATTCGATGAGCTCCTCGATCGGCGCGATCGAGTTGTACTGGAGCACCGACTCCTTCCCTCCCGCATAGCGGACGGTGACGAAGTTCGGCCCCTGCTGCGGGAAGGCCAGCTCGTAGATCGCGTACCCGTTGCGTTCGCCCCGCGGAGTGACGTCGATCGCCTTGCCGTCCTCGCCGATGACCTCGTCGATGCCCTCCTTCGCACGGACGGCGAGCGTCGCCGTGTCGTTCTGGGGGATGACCATGCCGGGGAGCGAGACGGCGTCCACCACCCCGGCGTCGTAGAGCACATCGCGAAGGTCCGCGTAGTCGTCCGCCCAGCGGAACGTGAAGCCGTAGGTCGCGGCGTCGCCGGCCGCAAGCGTCCGGGAACTGGCCGGCAGATAGCCTTCTATCTTGCCTGCGCGCGCCGGCTGGAGTCCCTTCGAGTGGATGGCGAACTCGACGAGGCCCTCCCACGAGGGGTCGCGCTCTCCGAACGGGCCCTCGCCCGTTCGCGCCTTGTCGCGGAACTCCAGCGACGTGCCGTCCTTCGGCACCATGACCAGGTAGGGGCCCTCGCCGTTCGGACGTTGCCAGTAGACGTACGACCCGTCGTCCGCGACGAAGGAGTGACGCGCGACGTTCTGCTCGTAGATGCCGGTCTGGTCGCCGCCGTTCCACCAGGAGTTCATCAGCATCGGGACGCCGAGGTCCTGCACCTCGAGCTGCTCGGCGGACGTGTTTTCGATGGTGATCGACCAATCGAGCGTGTCACCGCCCTCACCCGTGAGGGCGTAGGTCTCCGTGAGCCCGAACCCGCGGATGCCGTTGGCATTGGCGGCGTTCCCGGCGTAGGAGACTTCCACGGCATCGCCGGTCCGAGCGACGGTGCGGATGTCGTCGGACAGGCTGGTGACCCGGGGCGTGCCGTTCACCCGCATGGTCACGTCGCCCACCCATCGGGAGTCGTTGATGTCGAACGCCGGTCGGATCGTCGGGTTGCTGACGTAGTTGGTGCAATACGGCTGATCGGCCGCATTCGACAGGTGGTAGACGCCGCCCGTGCTTCGGCTGATGCCGACGTTGAAGCTGCTCGAGCTGAGCACCTCGAGACCGGTCCTCGGCTTCTGGGGTGCATCGCCCGTGACGGCGAAGTCGCTCACGCCGACTGCTGCGAACGTCGTGCCGTCCGTGGTCGCATCGAACACCGCGCGCAGTCGCGTGGTCGTCACCGGCGAACCGAACTCGACGACGTTCGTCGCATCCTTGACCCTCGGATAGGCGCCGCCGCCGGCGAGCGCCACGTCCTGCCAGGCGCCGTCGACCCAGGCCTGCAGTTTCCACGCGCGAGGAACGGCGACGCCGTTGCCGGCGGTATCGGATGCGTTGTCGTGCCAGAACGCGACCGCGGCACCGGTGAACGTGCCCGCACCGGACCATTCGTACTGCAGCCACTGCTGCGCGGGGCGCGTGTTCGACCACGTTCCCCAGAGCTGGTCCTGGGAGCCGCCGGTGTAGACCGCCGTGCCGTCGGTCACTGCGGCGATGTTGTTCCACGCTGCGGTGTAGGACGCGGTCACGGTGGCGCGCTGGGCGGGCGTCGTCGAGTTGGACGGCGGCGCGCACGTGGTCTCGGCAGCCGTTGATGAGCGGGTCGGCGCGAGGCCGATCCAGCTCGGCGCACCGGTGCCGACGACCAGTGACGCCACGAGGGCCAGCCCGATGATGGGGCGGCGAAGAGATCTGCTCATGTGAACCCGTGTACTCCGTTGTCGGGAGAGGTGGCGGCTCCGACGCCGGCCCCTCAGCGCGCCATTCCGGCCGCTTCAGAGGAGGCTAAGAGGGCCCCTCACCGACCGCAAGGCTTTTCGGTATTTTCGAAATTAACCGGACACAGGCGCACTGTCACTGATGCCTTGGCGCATGACGCCGCGCAAGGCCTTTCCGTGGAAGCGCTCACTCTGCTGCGACCGTCGAGTCTCGGATCACGAGGCGCGGAGGCAGCCGATGGCTGCCGGACGGCGAGTCGCCCGGTTCGCCGGCGGCGATGAGCCGAGTCGCCGCCTCTGCCCCGAAGCGCTCGAGGTCGGGGTCCACCGTGGTCAGCCTCGGCTGCGAATCGGCGGAGAGGGCCTCCCAGTTGTCGTAGCCGATCACGGCGACGTCCTCGGGCACGCGGCGACCGAGGTCGCGGAGCGAGTCGAGGGCTCCCCTGGCGATCGGGTCGGATCCGCAGGCGATCGCGTCCACATCGGGATGTCGTGCGATCAGCTTCGCTGACGCCTCCCTCCCCCAGCGTTCGGACCAGTCGGCGGCCATGACGCCGCCGACCAGGCGGAGTCCGGCTGCCTGCAGCGCGGAGCGTACGCCGCAGGCCCGTTCGCGGGCGGCGGTGGAGTCCGGGTTCCCCGTGATGTGAGCGATGCTCGACCGGCCTGCCGCCATGAGGTGGTCGGCAGCGGTCCGACCGCCGGCGACGTCGTCCGGGACGAGCGAGAAGTCGCGGTGGTCCTGGGACGGCCCGTACACGTAGACGACGGGAATCGGCACCGTGAGGCGCAGCGGCGGTCGCGGATCCGTGCGTCCTGCGACGACGATCAGCCCGTCCAGCCGTCGGTCGAGGAGCGCGTCGACGTGCTGCCGTTCGAGGTCCGAGTCGGCCTCGGTGTGGCACGAGAGCACGGTGAGGCGGCCGTCGCCGAGCGCCGCCCGGGCCCCCTCGGCAACGCGTCGAGCGAAGCGTCCGCCGAGGTCGGCGGACAGGAGTCCGATCGTCCGCGGCGCCGCCCGACGAACTCCCGGCCGGTCCGATGCTCGGAAGCCGAGGCTCTCGGCGGCGTCGAGGACCCGCCGACGTGTGGGCTCGGCCACGTCAGCTCGGCCGTTCATGGCCTTGGATGCGGTGGCGAGGGACACATTGGCCAGCTCGGCGACGTCACGGAGGGAGGGCTCGCCCGACCGAGCGCGACCGGCCACGCCTGCCTCCCTCTCCCGTCACGAACGCGCGGCCGCGTGGACCTCTGCGCCGGCGACCGGAAGCCAGATGCGCATGCGCGAGGGCCCCCGTTCCGCCCATCGGTGGTATGGGACGAGCCGGACCTCGCCGCGGCGTCCGCGGCGGTCGTCCACGAGCGTGACGACGACGCCGTCCGCATCGACTCGAGGCGGCACGACGGGGTCGACGCGCACGTCGGCGAAGTCGGAGTCCTCGAGGGGCGTGCCGAGCAGGTCGACGGATTCGAGCGCGAACACCTCGGGGCCGCGCTCGACCGCGAGACAACCGCGAACGGCGTCGACCCGCGGGTCCGGCGCCGTGAACCGCGGCTCGAGCGGGAGCACCAGCTCGATCTCGTCGCCCGCCGTGAAGGCGCGCTCGATCGAGACGACGCCCGGCTCCGCCGGCATCCGCTGCTCGACCTCGCCTCCGATCGGGCGCACGCCCAACGTCGCGCCGATCGCCCACGAGGGAACCCGCAGCGTGAGCCGCCAGGGCGTATCGGAGTCCGAGAGCACGCGGATGTTCACCGAACCGGACTGCGGGTACCGGGTGGACACGTCCAGCGCGACCTCGCGCCCGTCGTCGAGCGCCGTGCGGATCGAGGACGTCGCGTACTGGTGCAGCTGGATGCCGGAGGCATCCGCCGTCGCGAGGTACGCCGCGAGGCTGGCGAATGTACGTGCGGTGTTGGGCGGGCAGCACGACACGTCGAACCATGGCGCCCGAAGCGACGAGTGGGCTCTCGGGGACACGATCTCGGGGTCCGCCTCGGCACCCGGCCGTCGCTGATGGAGGGTGTTGGCGTAGTAGAAGGCGCGGCCGTCGGCCGACGGCGAGGTCTCGACCACGTTGAAGAGGGTGCGCTCGATGAGGTCGGCGTGACGGGCGTCGCCGTCCGCGAGCAGCAGCCGCCAGCTGAACATGACGGATGCCACGCCCGCGCAGGTCTCGGAGTAGGCGCGATCGGCGGGCAGCTCCCAGTCGTCGCCGAACGCCTCGTCCTGATGGTGGGCTCCCTGTCCGCCGGTGATGTACGTACGCCGCTCCGCCGTCCGGTTCCACTGCGCCCGGAGCGAATCGAGCAGGTCGTCGTCGCCGGTGTCCACGGCCACGTCCACCGCGCCCGCCGCGAGGTAGTTCGCGCGCACGGCGTGCCCATGGAGCGCCTCCGTCTCGCGAACCGAGACGTCGTCCTGGTAGTACGACCGGCCCCATTCGATGTCGGCGAGCGACCCTCGGCCGTGGCGTTCGATGAATCGACGCGCCTGCTCGGTGTATCGGGGCTCGCCCAAGGCGCGACCGAGTTCGGCGAGTCCCACCTCGACCTCGGCGTGGCCGCAGATCCGGTCGTCTCCTCCCTCACCGAAGACCTCGCAGACGAGGTCTGCGGCGCGACGCGCGACCTCGACGATGCCGTCGTCGGCACCGGGCCGCGTGCGCTCGCGGGCGACCGCCGCCTGGAAGAGGTGACCGAGGCAGTACAGCTCATGACCCCACTCGAGGTTCGACCAGCGCGGCTCCTGACCGGGCCGCCCGAATCTCGTGTTCAGGTACCCGTCCGCCTCCTGGGCGGCGGCGACTCGGGCGGCCACGCTGCGGAAGCGGGACTCGAGCTCGGCGTCACCGCCGCGCCGTCCGATCTCCCAGGCCACCGCCTCGAGGTACTTGTAGACCTCGGAATCCGAGAATTCGCGGCCGCGTCGTCCCTCCGGAAGCCGACCCGATGCCGCCAGGTCGAAGTTCGGGAGCCATCCCTCGCGCTCCAGCCAGGATTCGATGTGCGCGAGGGTGTTCGTGCCGTTCACCCGCTGCCGCTCGTGCCAGAAGCCGCTCGTGATGCGGACCTCGTCGATGCCCAGGGGCCGGAGGGCGCTCCGCGAGGGCGCGACGGGGACGAGATGGGCCGAGCCGGTCGGCGCGGACATGGTGGTCGGGTCGATGAGTGTCATGTTCATCCCTTGAAGGCGCCCGACATGAAGCCGCGCACGTAGTGACGTTGGAGGATCAGGAAGAGGAGGATGCACGGCAGCGCCAGGACCACCACGCCCGCTTCCGTCGCGCCGTAGTCCACGACGCCCTGGACCTGGCCGCGCAGGTTGGAGATCGCCAACGGGAGGGTCATCCGGTTGGTGTCGTTGATGAGGATCAGCGGCGCGATGAAGTCGTTCCACGCCGCGAGGAAGGCGAACAACCCCACCGTGATGAGCCCGGGCTTGACCGCCGGCACGAGCACGCGCCAGAGCACGCTCCAGCTGGAGCATCCGTCGACCATCGCCGCTTCATCCATCTCCCGGGGAATCGCCTCGAAGGAGATCCGCATCATGAACATCGAGAACGGCAACTGGAACATCGTGAGGACGAGGGCGACGCCGACGAGCGAGTTCGAGAGCCCGACGGAATTGAGGAGCACGTACAGCGGGATGAGCAGGGTCGCGTACGGCACCATCAGGATCGCGAGCGTGGACAGGAACAGGAGGTTCTTCCCCGGGAAGTCGAACCTCGCGAACGCGTAGCCGCCGAGCAGCGACACGAGGAGGGTGAGCGCCACGGTCAGCAGTGACACGAACGTCGAGTTGAGGAGATAGACCCAGATGCCGGCCTGGTAGTTCGCGAGCGTCGCGTAGTTGCCGAAGCCCCATCCGTCGACCTGATTGGTTCCGGCCAATGGCGACACCGACGAGACGGCGGTCCAGATCAGCGGGTACAGGAAGATCAGGGCCAGTCCCGCCGTCAGCACCCAGTACGGGGTGCGCAGCGCGATGCCGGCGAATGTCGTCGGACGCCTGCGCGTGGTGGAACCACGGTGATGCGGTGCGACGATCGCGACGGTGGTGTCCGTCGGCTCGGTGTCGGCAGGTGTGGTGGTCACGGTCATCAGTCCTCCGCCTTCCGGTTGAATCCGCGGATCTGGGCGATGTTGATCACGACGAGGGCGAGGAGCACGATGACCGAGAGGGCACCGGCGATGCCGAGGTCGTTCTGGCCTTGGAACGCGATGTTGTAGATGAGCTGCACCACCGTGAGCGTGGAGTTGTCCGGCCCGCCCTTGGTGAGGATGTAGAACTGCTCGAACGCGAGCAGGGACCCGGTGACGCAGAGCACGGTGGTGAGCGCGAGGGTGGGTCGGAGGAGCGGGATCGTGACGCCCCAGAACGTCTGCCAACGGGAGGCACCGTCGATGCGCGCGGCTTCGTAGACCTCCTCGGGGATCCCCTGCAGGCCGACGAGCATCAGCAGCATGTAGAAGCCGGCGAAGCGCCAGACGATGAGGAAGATGGTCGACCAGAGCGCACCGTCGGGCGTGCCGAGGAAGGTGAAGCCCCAGGCGTCCATGAGGTCGGCGAACGGTCCGGCGATGGGCGAGTAGAGCACGTAGAAGAGCAGGGAGGCGGATGCCAGGCCGAGCGCGCTCGGGACGAGGAACGCCGTGCGGAGGAAGCCTTTCCACCGCGTCGACTCCTGTACCAGCATCGCCAGCCCGAGGCTGAGCGCGAGCAGGATGACGGTGGTGAGCACCGTGTACTTCACGGTGAACTGCACCGAGTCGAGGAAGAACCGGTGGGAGACCGCGTCCCGGTAGTTCTCCGGGAAGTTCCACCCCTGGTTGCCCGCGAGGAGCGGCCAGTCGGATGCCGACATCTGGAGCACCAGCAGCAGGGGCAGCGCGAACAGGAGGAGCACGAACAGGGCGGTCGGCGTTGCGAAGAGCCATCCGGTGAGGGCGCTGCGCCGGCGACTGCGGCGCTGGTTCGGACGCTCGGACCGACGCATTCCGGTGCCGCGCGTCGTTGCGGTGGCGGTCATGATGGTGCCTTTCGTGAAGGGGTGGCCGGCGCGCGGCATGGACGCCCGCGCGCCGGCCGGTCGGAGCAGCGGTTACTGCGAGAGCACCGCCGTGATCTCCTCGTTGTCCTCATCCACGGTGTTCCCGTCGCCGAGGACCGCGTTGCGGACGAGGTTCAGCCACGGGCTGCCGGGGGCGTTGAACGCCTGCTGGAAGTTCGTCGCGACCGGGGTGTCGCCGTTCGCGGCGACCTCGTTGATGGTCACCAGGCGCTCGTCCTGCTCGGAGTACTCGTTCGAGGCCAGGTCGGCGCGTGCGACGACGTCCTTGTTCTTGGCGAGCACCTCGACCTGCGCCTCCTCCGACATCAGCCAGCTGAGGAAGTTCCATGCCTGTGCGGACTTCTTCGAGTCCTTCGAGATGCCGATCCCGTCGCCGCCGACGAACGTCGAGGCGCCGCCGTCCGGTCCGGGGATGCCGGCCACGCCCGCGTCGAACGGCGTGGAGGAGAGCAGCGTCGCCGGGTAGAACTGGATGCCGACCTTGCCCTCCGTGAATCCCGCGGTCCAGGTGGGACCGGCCTCGTCCTGCGACGACGGGAGGACGGCGCCGGAGTCCCAGAGGTCCTTCCAGGTGCCGTAGATGTCCTTGGCGGTGTCGCTCGCGAGCAGCGACTCGGTGCCGTCCTCGGACAGGACCTCCTCGCCGTCGGCCCACACGCTCGGGAACCAGGTGAACACGAGGCATCCGCCGCAGTTCAGGCCCGTGGCGGTGCCGTAGGTGTCGGGCTTGTCGAGGGCCTGGATGGCCTTCGCCCATTCCGCGTACTCCTCGAGCGAGGACGGCCCGGCCTCGGCGTCGAGCCCGGCCTCGGTGGCGAGATCCTTGTTCCAGAACATCATCGAGAGGTCCAGCACGAACGGGAGCACGTACTCGCTGCCCTCGTAGGTGCCGGCCGAGAGGTGGCCCTCGTTGATCTCGTCCTTGAAGTCGAAGCTGTCGATGTTCTCCGTGATGTCCTGGAACAGGCCCTGCTGGACCCAGTTCGGGACGTAGACGATGTCGGCCGCGAACAGGTCGGGCAGCCCGTCGGAACCGGCGGCTGCGCCGACCTTCGCGACGTAGTCGTCGTTCGGAACGACGGTGAGCTCCACCTGGTTCTCGTGCGAGGCGTTGTACGCGTCGACGAGCAGGTTGGCCTGCTTCTCGAGCGGTGCGCGGGTCCAGAGCGTCAGCGTCGAGCCGTCGTCGATGCCCTCGGCACCGGCATCGGCCAGCGAGCTGCCCGCCGTGTCGCCGTCGCCGCTCGAGCAGGCGGCCATTCCGACGGCGAGCGCGCCGGCGGCGAGCACCGCCGCGGCACGCGCCATCCGGCGATTCATGCGTGTCATCCTGTGATCTCCTTGCTCATCTTCGAGCGGGCCCATGTGACCCGGAACGTGAGTGCGATGCAGTGGATTTCGAAATTACCGAAATGCCTTTCGGCACGGTATCGCTGACGAAGGGCTGCTGTCAAGCAGAATCTTGATGTAGCGTTTCAGTCGTTGGAAGGGGTTCGGATGAGGCGCGCAGCAACGCTCAGCGACGTGGCTCGCATGGCGGGAGTGTCGCTGGCGACCGCGTCCAAGGCCATCAACGGCCGCGACCAGGTCGCGCCGTCCACGCGAGCTCGCGTCATCAAGGCCGCCGAAGACCTCGCGTTCACCCCCAATCAGCTCGCCCGGAGCCTCATCGAAGGTCGCACCGGCACCGTGGGCCTCCTCACCGGGGATCTCGAGGGCCGCTTCATGATTCCCATCCTGATGGGCGCCGAAGACGCGTTCGGCGCCGGCCAGGTGAACGTGTTCCTCTGCGACGCGCGGGGCGACGCGATCCGCGAACAGCATCACCTGCGGGCACTGCTCAATCGACGAGTCGACGGCATCATCGTGGTCGGCCGGCAGACCGACGCACGCCCCTCGCTGGGGCACGACATCCCGGTCCCCGTGGTCTACGCATACGCGCCGTCCGACGACCCGACCGATGTGTCGGTGGTCCCCGACAATGTCGCCGGCGGCCGCCTCGCGGTCGAGCACCTGCTTTCCACGGGTCGCCGGCGGATCGCGCACATCAGCGGAGACCCGTCCTACGCCGCAGCCCAGGATCGTGCGGTCGGCGTGAATGACGCGCTCCGCACCGCCGGACTCGAACTGGTCGGCGACGTCATGTACTCCAACTGGAGCGAGCACTGGGGACGGGCGGCCTCCGCCATGCTCCTCTCGCAGCATCCCGACGTCGACGGCATCGTCTGCGGCTCCGATCAGATCGCGCGCGGTGCCCTCGACACGCTCCGCGACCTCGGCAAGGAGGTGCCCGACGACATCGCCGTCATCGGCTATGACAACTGGGAGGTCCTCGCACTCAACTCGCGGCCCGAGCTGACGAGCATCGACGCCAACCTGCAGCAGTTGGGCCGCGTCGCCGCGCGGCGCATCTTCCAGGCGATCGACGGCGAGCAGACGACGGCCGGAGTCGAGGAGCTTCCGGTTCGGCTCGTCATCCGCGGATCGACCATCCCGCGGCGGTAGCGGACGGGTCGGGGCTGCAGACGAGGATCCGGCTCGGCTCCCACGTCGGCGGCCTCGCTGCAGATCACGCGGGGAGCACTCCGCCGTCGGCGAGGTCGAGCAGGAGTCGTCGCGCCTCCGCAGCGGCCTCCTGGGTCTCGTCGCCGTACGCGACCGCCGCGGCCAGGCCTTCGGCAGCGCGACGCACGACGAGGATCCGGTCCGGCGACAGTCCGTCCGCCGCGAGGTTCTCGCGCCACCACCGACTGTCGGCTGCAGCGATCGAGGCCACTTCCGGGATCTCGTAGATCCCGGCCCAGGTCGGGGCCGCGGTGAAGTACTGGATGGTGGCTTCGGATCCCGAGGTGAGCGCGCGGACGTACGCCCGAAGCAGCTTTCCCGGGGTGTTCTCCGCGAGGTCCACGTGACCGAGGACACTGTCGCGCAGGCGTTGCTGGGCGTCGTCGACCAGCGCGACGATGAGGACCTCGCGGTTCGCGAAGTGGTGGAGCAGCCCTCCCTTGGAGACACCCGCTCGCTTGGCGATGTCGTCCAGGGAGACACCGGTTCCGCGTTCCGCCATCGCCTCGGCGGCAGCGCTCAGGATCGCGGCGCGCGTCCGCTCGGGGTTGCGGGTCTGGCGTTGCCTGCGGTCGCGTTCCCCGGTCATGCGAGCTCCTTTCCGACGCGGGTCGGATCGTCATCGTCCCACGCTCGCGAACCACGAGCTCGGGGGAACCTGCGCATTCGCTGCGAACAGTCTACGCGCGTTCTACTACCGACCAAATAGTCGGTAGTGTTTCGACCGTGGCTTCCTCGATCTCCGCACCCGTGACGACGCGCAACTGGGCTGCGCTGGGCGTCCTCACGCTCGCCGTACTGCTGCTCGCCATCGACGGCACCGTGCTCGCCCTGGCTGTTCCGGCCCTCACCGCCGACCTGAATCCCACCGCCACCCAGCTGCTCTGGATCGGCGACATCTACTCGTTCGCGCTGGCCGGTCTGCTCGTGACGATGGGCAACCTGGCCGACCGGGTCGGGCGGAAGCGCCTGCTGCTGATCGGATCGGTCGGGTTCGGACTGTCGTCGCTGCTGGCGGCGTTCGCTCCGACCCCGGAGTTGCTCATCGTCGCCCGTGCCATCCTCGGCATCAGCGGCGCCACCATCATGCCGTCGACGCTCGCCATCGTGAGGGACCTCTTCGCCGACCCTGCGCTGCGCACCCGAGCGATCGCGGTGTGGGCCGCCGGCGCGACCGCCGGTGCCGCCGTCGGCCCCATCGTGGGTGGCCTGCTCCTGGAGCACTTCCACTGGGGCAGCGTGTTCCTGATCAACGTGCCGATCATGCTGCTGGTGCTGGCCGGAGGAATCTTCCTGCTCCCGGAGTCGAAGGACCCGAACGGCGCGCGCATCGACCTGCTGTCGGCGCTGTTGTCCGTCATCGCGATCGTCTCGATGGTCTTCGCGATCAAGCACGCCTTCGCGAAGGGCCTGGACTGGAACGTGCCGGTGGCGCTGCTGTTCGGCCTCATCGCCGGCTGGTGGTTCCTGCGCCGACAGCGCCGGCTCCCGCAACCGCTGATCGATGTGTCCCTCTTCCGCTCCGCCGCCTTCAGCGGGGCGGTGATCGCGAACACGGTTTCGATCTTCGCGTTCGTCGGACTGCTCTTCTTCTTCTCCCAGTACCTGCAACTGGTACGCGGGCTCGGGCCGTTGCAAGCGGGACTCGTCGAGTTGTCCGCGACGATCGCATCGATCGTGGTCATCGCCCTGGCCGGGTTCATGCTCGGCCGGATGGGTCGTGGGCGCGCGATCGGCACCGGGCTCACGCTCGGCGCCGTCGGACTCGGAGTCCTCGCACTTGCGGAAGGCATGAAGGGACTGACCGGAATCATCGTCGGCTTCGCGATCGTCGGCTTCGGCGCCGGCCTGGCGATGACCCTGACCACCGACGCCGTCGTGAGCGCCGCGCCGCGCGAGCGCGCGGGTGCCGCCTCATCGATCGCCGAGACCGCCTACGAGCTCGGCGCCGCGCTGGGCATCGCCGTCCTCGGCTCGGTCCAGCTCGCGCTCTACCGATGGAACCTGCCGAGCATGCAGGACCCCGCCATCGACGCGACCATCAACGAATCCCTCGCGACCGGGATGACGCAGCTCGACACCACCGACCCGGCGGTCCTGTCCGCGATCGACCAGGCACAGGACGCGTTCACGATCGGCATGCAATGGACGTCGGTGATCGCCGCCATCCTCCTCGCCATCGCCGCCATCATCGCCTGGCGGACCATTCCATCCCCCGGGGTCCGCACCGACGCCGCCCACCACGGACATCGCCGAACGGAGCCCGGATCATGAAGATCCTCGTCGTCGGCGCCGGCATCGCCGGCAGCGCCGCCGCGTACATGCTCGCCCACGACGGGCACGACGTCCGCGTCGTCGACGCAGTCGCAGAGCCCCACACAGGGGGCTATCAGATCCTCTTCGACCGCACCGCGCTACATCTGTTCAGAGATATCGGCGCGTTGCGGATCGTCAACGAGCTCAGCGTCCCTACTGCGACGATCACCGCCGCCCGCGGGGAGAAGACCCTCGCCACGCTGAAGATGGACGGGTATCGGTCAGCGAGGCGCGGGGATCTCGTCGGCGCGATCTCCCGATACGCGGCCACAGCCGTCCCCATGGAGTTCGGGCGAGAGCTGGTCGGCGTGGAGCAGAAGAGGGACGGCATTACCGCCCGCTTTCGCGGCGGTGACACCGAAGACTACGACCTCATCATCGGCGCCGACGGCCTGAACTCGACCGTCCGGCAGCTCACTCTCGAACTCGGCCGATCCTTCGTGTACGACAACGGCCGACTCAACCTGTGGGTCAACGTTCCGGGCCGGATCGCCGGCACCACGCAAGCAGCCATCCTGCTCGGCGACTGCGTCGGCGCACAGGTGTTCCCCTACACCGATCGCGACGAGACGCTCGTGCTCACGACGATCAACCTCGGCACCGGCCGGCACAACGGTCCTGAGCTCCTGACGATCGCCGCCAACTTGCTGCGGGCATCCGGTCCCCGCTTCGCCCCGTTCATCGAGCACGTTCTCGCGGCGCCGACGGATCAGATCCGCGTCACCCGATTCGCTCAGGTCCGCGCACCACGCTGGCATGCCCGCAACGTCGTCCTGATCGGCGACGCCGCGCACTGCATCGACCCTCTATCTGGGGCGGGCGCCCACGGGGGTCTGCTCGGCGCAGCACTGTTCGCCGAGGAACTGCGCCGGACGCCCCGAGACATCCACGGCGCCGCGGCACGGTACACCCGGCGGGCGCGCCCATTCGTCCGTGCCGCACAACTGTTGACCGCAGGAATCCTGGAGCGGGTAACGGCGCGCGGCATCCGGCAGCGCCTTGCCGCCGATCGGGCGCTGGTGGGATCGATGCTCGCGACCCGGCGCCGTGACATCCCCGCCCACGTCTACACGACCAGCCAAGCCGGCCCGATCAACGCCTGACGGCCGGGAGAGGAAGACGATGGATCTGCAACTCGCCGACGCGACAGTCCTGGTGCTCGGCCCGGGAGACGAGCTGGACCGTGCCATCCTGCGCACGCTCGCTTCAGAGGGCGCTTGGACCTACGCGACGAAGACGAGCGGATCACGCACGGATCTCGTGCAGCACGGTGGATCGGCCGCTCATTGGGTGAGTGTCGAAGACACCCTCGATGCCTTCACCGTCGCGCGGATCGACCGCTTCCTCACCGACCGGGGCCGCCCCGCCACCACGATCGTCCTCCACGTCGACGTCATCGGCGCGCTGGCCGCGCGCGGACCGATCAGATGGTGGCGATTCCGATCCGAAGCCAAGCGGGTGATGCGCTCAGCCACCGAAGCGCTGGGAGGAGCCGCACCGTCGGAGCACCGTTCGCTGCTGCTGCTCTACCAGCTCAACGCCGACTCCGAACTGGAACTCGCCTCCCGATGGCTGCAGCGGACCATGTCCTCGATCACCGACCGGGCACGTCCCGGAGCGCGCGTCAACAGCATCCTGATCGGCCCCGGTGGCGTCGACCCCGATGCCGCCTCGATGATCGCCCTGCTGTGCTCCCCCGTCTCACGTCGAGTCACGGGCGCCCTCATCCCGATGGATGACGGCGCCCTTGCTCGCGACCTCGCCCAGTTCGACTTCTGAACGAGAATCGGAGAACCGAATGAACACCCCTGATACCCGCACGGTCGACGTCGCAATCGTCGGCGCAGGACTCGCCGGACTCACCGCGGCCGACCAGCTCGCCCGAGCGGGCCATGAGGTCGTGGTCCTCGAAGGCAGGAGCCGGGTCGGCGGCCGACTGCACACCACGGAGATCGCCGGCGTCCGCGTCGACGCCGGCGCCACCTGGGTGGCCCCCGGCCACACCGCTGTGCGCGAACTCGCCGCGCGACTCAACCGCGAGTTCGTCCCGCAGTTCCACGACGGCAAGGGCATCATCTCCTTCGGCGGCAGACGGCGGGTCGAAAGCCTCACCGCCATGACTCCATGGACGATGCTCGATCTCGCGCGGGTCATGAACGCGCTGCAGAAGCTCACGGACACCCTCCCCATGTCGGAACCGTGGGAGCACCCGCGCGCCCGACACTACGACGGGATGTCCCTGGGTGAGTGGCTCACCGCGAAGCGTGCACTCAAGGGAACACGCACGTTCATGGGGATGATCAGCCTGGTGCACTGGGGCGCCCCCGTCGGCGACGTCTCGCTCTTCAACGTCATGCGCTACATCCGCACCCTCGGCGGGCTCGAGCACATGCTCGCCGTCGAAGGCGGTGACCAGCAGGACCGCATCCTCGGCACCACCCACACGCTCACCACTGGACTGGCTGACCTCCTCGGATCGCGCGTCCTCCTCGATGCTCCCGTGCGACGGATCACCACGGACGACGATCACGTCACTCTCCGTGCCGGCGAGATCACGATCGATGCACGGTACGTCATCGTCACGGCGACACCCCACCACCGCTCGCTCATCGACTTCGTTCCCCCGCTTCCCGACCAGCACTACGGCCTCGCGCGCAGCTGGCGGCTCGGCGCCCTCAGCAAGGCGTTCGTCGCGTACGATCGGCCCTTCTGGCGAGCCGAAGGGCTCTCCGGCGAAGGGGTCTCGGACGACGAGACCGTCTTCCTCACCTTCGACGTCAGCCCCGACCCGGACGGCCCCGGCATCCTCATGGTGTTCTGCGACGCGCGGGGATTCGACGCCTACGACCGCGACGACCGCGAACGACGTGTCATCCGCCATCTCACGCACCTGTTCGGCGACGCCGCCGGCCGCAACATCGACTACACCGACTTCGCCTGGGGCAACGACACCTTCGCACCGGGAGGACCCAACCCCGCGGTCGCGCCAAAGGCGTGGACCTCGTTCGGGCGGTACCTCCGCGAACCCGTCGGTCGCGTGCACTGGGCCGGGAGCGAAACGGCCGACGAGACGTCCGGCACCATGAACGGAGCGATCCTGTCGGGTCGCCGCGCCGCAGACGAGGTGCAGACGCGACTCGAGCGTGAGGCCGGGTGATCACAACCCGGCGCAGCCGGGCCCGGCCGGCGCCGGAAACCCACCTGGATCATGTGGGCGGTCCGGCCGCCACGGGCGTCAGCGAGCTTCGTTCAGTCGGACGAGCTCCGCGTATCGCTCCGATGTCGCCCGATAGGCCGCGGTCCGACCCGGCTCGGGGAGGTAGCGTTCGGCGGTCTCCGAACTCGAGCCCACCGCATCGTGGATAGCGATCGCTCCCGCGGCGAAGCCGGCGAGCACGGCCGCACCCTGGGCTGCGCCATGGCCGCGCTCGGCCCTGTGGACGGGCATGCCGAGCACATCGGCCTTGATCTGCAGCCACGCGCGTGAGCTGGCTCCCCCGCCGGTGCTCAGCAGATGATCCACCGGGAACCCGGCCGCATCCATGATCGAGATGTCGTTCGCCAGCGCGCGCGTTGCCTTCCATCGCGGCGAGCATCAGTTCCGTGCCGTCGGTGGCGAGGTCGACGCCATCGATGATGCCACGTGAGCGCGCATGCCAGGTCGGCGTACGTTCTCCGGCAAGGCTGGTGACCATCGTCAGGCGCGAGAGCCGCTCGCGCGCAAGCGCTGCTCAAGCGACGAGCCGCATGGCGATATTGGTCGCTACGAGCACGCCGCGGTGATGAGGACGGGCTTTCCGGACCAGTCGAAGCTGGTGCGTTTCAGGCGGAGTACCGGGCTGCGTTCGCGCACAGCCAGCTCGGCCGATTCCGATCCGTTGGCTTCCCTGGTCGTGACGACCTAATCGGCGACGGACACGGAGTGCCCATGCATCGCCATCAGGGCGGTAGGTCCGGTTCGCGAAGCACAGAATGTCGGTCGAAGCCGACGGAGAGCGGTACGTAGTCCTCGAGGATTGCCGTCGACTGGCCCTCCTCGATCCGGCTTCGGCGAATGCGCAGTACCGGTGCGTCATCGGTGAGCAGGTGTCGGCCTACCTCGTTGTCAGCAGGCACCTCATGCACATCCAGGAGCCGAGAACACTGATCGTGCGCCTCGCGCAGGCTGCTCATGGCGCGACCGGGCGGGCATCGTGTTGGCGGGAGTGGACGATTTGGGTTCCGACACCTCGGTGTCGGACGACCAGTCCGCGCTGGACCAGATCGCTGATCGGGCGGGTCACCGTTGCCCGGGATACCGCCAGGATGCGGCAGAGCGTTGTCTCGTCGGCGATGCGGGCACCGCCCGGCAGGGAGCCCTGCTCGATGGCCTCGACGATGCGCGCGGATATCTGGGCGTAGATGGGCATGGGTCCCGTGCGGTCGAGTCCCCAGAAGAACTTCCGCCAGTATTCCGAGTCGAGTTGCGACACGTGGCGAACCTCGCCGATTGCGCTCTTCAGGATGTTGGACTGTTGCCGTTGACCTATGCGTATCTGATCGCCTCAGGGCGTCCGCTTGCCAGGGATCGTGTTGCTGCTTCGGCGATGGCTTGGGCCTTGAGGCCGTCTCGCAGGGTCGTCGGCAACCCCGTCCCGTTTTCGAGGGAGTCGACGAACGCGGCAAGAGCCGACGCGTACGTGGGCTGAACCCGCTCGAACCATCCCCCGGGTAGCCCATCGCTCGTGGCTCGAGTGCCGGAGTACGTCGTCACGTTCCCCTGCCGGTTGCGGCCTGACTCGACCAGCCCCGTGGAGCCCATCACCTCGATCCGCTCGTCATACCCGTATCCGGTGCGCCGGACGTTGTCGATCTGCACGAGTGCACCGGACGGCAGCTTCAGCGTGGCCACCGAGGTGTCGACATCCGAGTACTCCGTGATTCGCGGATCGGCGAGCGCCGATCCGGCCACGAATACCTCGACCGGATCCTGGCCGGTGATCCATCGCGCGAGGTCGAAGAAATGGACGGTCTGGTCCCGCATCTGACCCCCGGACACCGCGACGTACTGCAGCGGAGGCGACGAGGGCCCGCGCGAGGTGAGCTGGATCAACTCGACCTGTCCCACCGCCCCGTCGTGGACGAGCTGCTTGAGTCGGGCGTGGTCGCGGTCGAACCGGCGATTGAAGTTGACCATGACCGGCACCCCCGCAGCCTCTACGTAGGCTACGGTCTCGGCGGCGGCGGAGAGCTCGAGGTCGATCGGCTTCTCGCAGAGCGCAGCGACGCCGGCGTCGGCCGCCCGACGAAGATGCTGGGAGTGCGTGTCCGTGGACGAGGCGATGAAGACGGCGTCGATCTCGGACGCGTCGAACACGTCGTCCAGGTTCGCGACCGCCCGCGCCCCATGGGCCGACGCGACAGAGGAGGCGCGGTGCTGGTCCACGTCGTAGACCATCCGGAAGTCGATCTCGGGGTGAGCACTCAGGTTGGCGGCATGTACGGAGCCGATGAAGCCAGCGCCGAGGAGGGCGAATCGTTGCATGGTTCTGTTCTTCCGGGTCAGGAGACGAGGATGTCGAGGAGGTTGCGCATGGTCGTTGCGACTTTCAGGAAGTCATGCTCGTTCGCCTTCGTCGCGAACATCTCGGACACCCACCAGCCGTCGTACCCGGTCGACTTGATCGCGTCGACCCATTCCTGCAGCGGGATCGCGCCGCCTCCGATGACCACGTCCCGGTGGACGTCCTGTTGCGGCACGTCCCGCTCGCGATCCAGATCGAGCCCGTCGGAGATGTGCACGGCTTTGATGAGTTCCTTCGGCAGCGCCGCGACCTCATCGAGCGTGTCGCCGGTGGTCCAGAAGTGCCAGGTGTCGAGGGCGATGCCCACGTTGTCCTTGCCTGCCTTCTCGATGATCCGGAGCGCCTGTGCGCACCGGTTGATGTTGGACCAAGCGAGCGGTTCCAAGTAGAGATCCAAGCCGTGATCGGCCGCGATGTCCGCAGCGGCCGCGACGTTCCCGGCGACGACGTCGATGGCTTCGGAGTCGGTCAAACCGAGCGTTCCGCGGTACCGCGGGTCGTCCTGGGACAAGCGGCCGGCGCGAAAGTCCTTCACGACCTCCCAGTCGACCGGCCCGGTGCACAACTGCACGATCGGTGCGCGGACGGCGGATGCGATGGCGCACATCTGCTCGATCTCGGCGAGGAACGTTCGACGCTCGGCACCGCGCCGCTCGATATCGAGTACGGCTCCCAGACCAGTCACCTCAAGCCCATCGAGCATCGGAGGGAGCGATTCGACCGCGAAGCCCGCGCCGAGATACCGGTACAGCTTCGGACTCTGGAGTTCGATACCCCCGAATCCGGCGTCCTTCGCGACGCGGATGTCGTTGACGACGTTGCCGTGGAACGTCGTCGTGACGTTCATCGAGATCTTGGTCATCATGGTTCTCTTTCTCGTGTCAGTTGATCTGCTCGTATCACCAGGGACGCGGTTCAGGATGGTGCGACCGCGTTGATGGGACAGGTGATTCCCAGCGACGTGTTCGCCCAGACCGCTCCGCTGCTTCCGCGACGGCGGAAGCGGCCGCTCCGTCGGCGACGCTCGGACCCGCTTGCACACCCGTGACGACGGAACGAAGGAAGAGCGCGGCTTCGATGGTCTTGAGATCATCGAAGCCGATCGGCACACCCGGCCCCGGTTGGAACCGGCCGAAGTCCCCATCCCCGGGACCAGTCACCACCGTCGTGTACCCGTAAGACTGTGAGTCCCGCTGGGCCACCTGGAGCTCGTTGAGCCGCGCGAAGTCCCAGCGCAACGAGCCGAGTGATCCGTAAACCTCGATCACGTACTCGGCACGCGGTCCGGTCGCAACCCTGGATGCTTCGAAGACTCCGACCGCACCGGATTCGAATCGCCCGAGGACGGCGACATGGTCTTCGTTCTCGACCCGGCCGCGCTCGTTCCCGACCTCTGCGACGTGTCCGACGGTCTCGCCCGCGGGACGAGGCCGTTCGGGAATGAACACGCTGTCTGCGGACACCACCTCCTCGATGCGCCCAGTGCTGCGGCCGGCGAGGTGAATGGCAAGGTCGAACCCGTGCGAGAGCAGGTCGCCAAGGACCCCGCTCCCGGCCTTCGCCCGTTCGAACCGCCACGTCAACGGGGCGCTGGGGTCTGCCGAGTAGTCCGCAACAAACGAGACGCGGATGTTGGTGACGGTACCGATCGCACCCGACTCGACGAGTTCCCGTGCGCGGGCGATCGCCGGCGCGTGGCGGTAGCTGAAGCCGACAGCGGTCACCAGACCGGCCTGCGCCGCGGCCGAGGCGATCTGCGTGCTCTCGGTGAACGTGCGTCCCATCGGCTTCTCAATCCAAAAGGGCTTACCGGCGTCCGCGGCAGCGGTTGCCATTTCGAGGTGCAGGTGATTTGGCGAGCAGATCGAGATGACGTCGACGGCCGGGTCGAAGATGACCTCGCGATAGTCGGCGACAGCCCGCTCGAAGCCGCAACGGTCCACCGCGTCCCTTCGGTTCTGCTCGACGACGTCGGCCGCGGCGAGGAGGCGCGGCAGCGCACCTGCATCCGGGTAACGCTCCCTGATCGCCCGATACGCCCGTGCGTGGGCTCGGCCCATCCACCCAACGCTGATCAGGCCGACCGAGATCTCGCTAGACATCCTCATCTGCTCCTCTCGGTGCGACGACGGGGAAGCGCCGAAGGAAGCGCGTTGGCTTGGTGGTGATGGGGCGGGTCAGCGTAACGGGTGTGTATTTCATGCCCCACGCCTCGCTTGGGAGGCTAAACATGAGTTCCATGTCAACCTCCGGACACGGCGACGACCCGAGAGCAGCGCCGGGCAACGAGCCAGCTCGTGATCCAGGCGGTGATCAGCGCGCCGACCACCAAGAACCCGAAGTTGTCGAGATCGACAGACGCGGCGAGGACAAGGGGCGGCCAGTAGAGTCCCAGCGTTTCGACGAGCACGCCGGACAATCCCACAAGACCCACAATCGTCGCCACGGCGACGGAGATCGAAATCAACGTAACGTTGTACGGGAGCCGATGATCGGGCCGGTCGGTTGTCCACGCGTACGCCCGCGCCATCAGAATGCTGTTCACTCCGTCGCAGGCCACCATGCCCGCTGCGAACAGAAGGGGGAACACCATTGCGGCATACCAGGGCATGATCACCCCGGCGCCTCCGGCGATGAGCAGCAAGGTGATCGTTGATGCGGTATCGAAGCCGAGTCCGAACATGAGCCCGACGAGATACATCTTCCAGGGCCGGTCGATGACGGCCCCCACGCGAAGAATGAGACGTGTTCCCACACCTCCGGCAGGCCGCTGATCGCTTCTTCTTCCGCCTCTTCGAGGCGGACGGACCGCGGCGAGCAGGATGGTGAGATTGACTGCTGCGAGGATCAGCAGAACGATGCTCGAAACGCTCGGGCCCCAGACGTCCGCGAATGCACGAAGGGACGACCCCTCGTCACTCATCTGCTCAGTGAATCCACCCAATCCCGCAGTGACCAGGCCTACCGCCATCACCACGATCGATGAGTGGCCCAGTGCGAACCATGTTCCGACCGACGAGGCGTCCTTCTCGTCGCTGATCAGCTTGCGGGTGGTGTTGTCGATGGCGGCGATATGGTCCGGGTCGAATGCATGCCGCACCCCGAGCATGAAAGCCGTGAAGGCGAATCCCACGTCGAATGCGGTTGCGCCTGCATCGTATTCGCCGGGCGCGACTACGAGGAAGAAGTAGCTCCAGCTGGCGAGGAGAAGAGCGAAGCTTCCCAGTAGTACTCGCAGTCCGGAACGTATCAGGGTCTTCATTGGGATCCTTGCGGGGGTCGCAGATCAGTGGGCCGCGTCGATGACGCGTCGGTAGTAGGCCCTGGCCTGGTCGAGGATCTGGACCAGATCGCCGAACTGCTCCGGCGTGTCGATGTGACCATGACTGGACGCGAGATGCTCGAAACGGTCAAGCCAGTCCAGACACCACGCGGCATCATCCGCACGTCCGACGGGCTTGCCATCGATTTCAACCCAGACGGGACTCGTGTGTGCGTAGACGTCTGGACCCATCACTGAATGGTGTTCCGGCCCTCGGCAGATCGCGGCAATCCAAGACGACGCTTCGATAGGCACGGCGACATCCACATCGACACGCTCCCGCCCCTGGTCGTTCGTCGTCCGAGCAAGAAGGCCGTCCGGCCCGACAATGTCGAGGGAGGAGATGCCGAGCCCGACCGCAGCGGCGGTCACACGCACGGCACCGCGAGCCGGGAGCGCTACCGTGTCGCCGATCCCGGCACCCGAGACGGACAGCTCGAGCCACGGGCCGTTGGTGACGAAGGTACGCCCGGCCCTGAGCGCCGCCTGCCATGCTTCGACCGTGAGAGCCTCTCCCTGCAGGTCCGCATAGGCCCGGAACCACCCCGGCGGATTGGACACGGGCCAGATGCGAGCGTTTTGCAGCATCGTGTCCGTTCCGGCCGTCGCAGCAAGGCGGAGTCCGGTACCCAGGAGGCGGTGATACAGGTACTCGGTACCTGCAAGGCTTCCCACGCCACCGATGTCCATCGAGTCGACGAGCCCGAGCGCGGCGTCGGCGACAAGCTCGCGCGCTTCGCAGGATCGGACGCTCTTGTCTTCGGTGAAGACGGGCGCCGGCGACCCTCCGTCCCCCATCGGCTGGGACACCGGATGGGCGTAGCCGATCGTCGCGCCAGCGTTGCGCATCTCCTCAGCGGCCACGGCGTTCGGCGGCCAGTCGTGCCAGTGGTCCGATCGCTCGTGACCGGTGTAGTAGCGGGTCGGCGGCGTTGCTGGGTTCAGCGCGTGGAAGTGACCGAAGAGATCGTTGCGGAACTCTATGCCCCAGCGGGCGATCGAATGGGAATGGGACCACGGCAGGTCCTGGCCGAGGTAATGCTCGAATGCCTCCTGGTCGTACACCAGAGAGGTCACCGCATTCGCGGCGGCGAGGTTCATGAGATGCAGGCCCTCGCCGCGCTGCATGGTGGCCGCATCCTGAGGTGTCGCCACGTCATCGCCGAAGTAGTTCATGTGGACATGGAGGTCACCGCCGTACCATCCACGCGCGGCCGCGTCGTAGATGCGGTCCAACGTGACGTCAACGGTCGCTGTGTCGCCGGCCGCGACGTGAAGGTTCCGCTCACGACAGCGGAACTCAGTACCTCGCGATGCGACGACAGACAGCGCCCCGGCCGGAACTTCGAGGATGAGCTCCTTTCCATAGAAATAGGGCTGTCCGCGCCAACCGAACTTCTGGAGAGTTCCTTCGGGGAAGACGGCACCGCCGCGCCCGTCGCGCACGCTCCAGCGCGTGACATCGTCACTTCGAAGGTGCAGAGCGGCCGGGGCGGCCTCGTCAACCGCCCTCGCACGGCCGCTTGGACCGTCCAGGAACGGGTGCTCGGCAGATACGTCGACCTCTGACACGCGCTTGAGGTTGCCGTCAGCGCCGATATGAAACAGGTGGTATGTCACCGAGCGGCCAGGCAAGACGAATGGCAGCGGAGCGGGGAGCCGGAGCCGGTCCGGGAATACGACCGCCACTCCCGCGGGCAGCTCGCCGTCGAGATACGGGCGGAGAAGAGCCAACGGATCTTCGTCAGGCGTCGTGGCCTGCGTGGCCGAAAGCGCCCGTTCGGGCGCGAAGCGCGCCAGATGCTCGACGAGGATCCTGCGAGAGGCGTCGAAGTCCTCACCCCAGTCGAAGCCGCGCTCGGACAGCAGATCGCTGTATCGCTCGAGCATCGCCGCGACCTGAGGTGGCGTGGGGTGGTCGTCACAGCACATATCTGTCCATTCAGAAGGTTGGCGAGCCGCGGTGAGCAGGCGACTGGAACGCTTTACTAAACCGTTTGAGTAAAGTATGGTCGGGCTAGACGCAATGTCAAGACATAGTTCAACGAGGCCGATTCAGAGGAGAGCGAGATGGAGCCGCGTCGGCGGGGGAGAGCGACGATTCACGATGTCGCGGCTGAGGCAGGCGTCTCGAAGAGCCTTGTCTCTCTCGTTCTGCGAGGCAAGCCCGGCGCTGGCGCCGAGACGCGTGAGCGCGTCCATCGAGTGGCCGCCGAGCTGGGATACTCGGCGGATCCGGCGGCGGGCATGCTCGCGCGCAGCGCCCGACGAGTCATCGGCGTCACCGCGACCCTGCACAACCCCTTCCATGCCGATCTCGTTGACCGCATCTATCCGCTGGTAGAGCAACGCGGGTACCACGTCCTCCTGTCGGGCGTTGTTCCCAGCCGCACGGCGGCTGAAGCGGTCGACTCGTTGATCCGATTCCGGTCGGACGGCGTGCTTCTGCTCGGGCCGTCGTTGGGCGAGCTGAACCTGGATCGGCTTGCCGAACAGACGGTACTCGTGGCAGTCGGGGTGCGGACTAAAGCAGCCGGGGTCACCTCCGTGCATGCCAACGAGGCGAGGGGCACCCGCCTACTCATCGACCACCTGGTGTCACTCGGTCATCAGCGAATCGTGCACATCGACGGCGGCAACATGCCAGCGTCGATCGAACGCCGGCGCGCCTACCGCGCCGCGATGCGCAGGCACGGGCTCGATCGGGAGGTACACGTGCTGGCCGGCGATCACACCGAATCGTCGGGCGCGCGTGCCATGCGGCAGATACTCTCCTCCTCGCCTTCACTTCCCACGGCCGTCTTCGCGTATAACGACCGGTCGGCCGTGGGCGTGCTGGACGCACTCTTCCGCGAAGGGCTCCGCGTCCCGGAGGACATCTCCGTCGTGGGATACGACGACAGCGCGCTAGCCCAGCTTCCTGGAGTGCGACTTACGACCGTCAATCAGAATCCGACACGCCAAGCAGAACTCGCAGTAGACGCCGTTCTGGCGCAGATAGAAGGGAGGCAGATGGAGATCACCGATACCGCTGTGGACCCGCGCCTCGTAGAACGAGCTACGACGGCAGCGCCTCGAAGCGAATAGCGGTTGGTCGCTTCGAGTGCGATGCCCTCGGAGCAGCGAATTTGGCCGGCGGAAGCCGCACGGCCGCCCTCGGCGTACCCGAAGCGCGCCGCAGATTATAGACCAGATCCATAACTCAAAGGTAACACGCACGTAACAATCTCTCGGTAAACCATTGATTGTCCGTATGTAACTACATAAGGATGTGATCGCCGAGACCGGCTCGGCGAAACAAAGGAGTTTTCATGTTCTTCAAGCACCCCCAGCGACCCATCACCGATCGGTCGCGAGTCGCACGAACCGCCGTTGCCCTCGTGGCTGCAGCGGGGCTGGCCCTGTCGATCACCAGCTGCACGGCGGGCGGCGGGCAGACCGAGACTGACAACGCGGCTGCCAACTCCGGTAGCGCCGACGGAGTCACCATCGCCGTCATGGGCGGCATGACCAGCGACCCGTTCTGGTCGATTGTGAAGGCCGGCGCCGAGGCGGCAGCCGAGTCGGTCAGGGCCGCGGGCGGCGACGTCACCTTCGTCGCAATGCCGGACTACAAGAACTTCAACCCCGACGCCGCCAAACTGGTGGGCAACATCCTGGCACAGAAGCCGTCCGCCGCCGTCATCCCCGACTGGGCCCCAGACGCGCAGAACCCCAACATTCAGGCACTCACGGACGCCGACATCCCCGTCGTTCTCTACAACAACGGCGTCGATCAGGTGGAGACTGTCGGCGCACTGTCCTTCGTCGGCAGCGACAACCGCGAGGCGGGCGCTGCCGCTGGCGAGCAGTTCGTTGAAGCAGGCGCCAAGCACGCACTCTGCATCAACATCTTCCCTGGGCAGGCCATCGGCGAAATGTACTGCGGAGGATTCAAGGAAGCCGTCGAAGCCGGCGGAGCCATGGCCAGCGAACTGGGCCTGCCTTCCACGCAGTACGGCGACCCCACCGCGATCACCCAGGCCATCAAGGCTGCCCTCCAGAATGACCCCACCATCGACGCACTGCACACCATCAGTGCGCCGGACGCGACGAACGCAGCCGCCGCTGTCGAGCAGGCCGGCCTGACCGGAAAGATCCTGATCGGAGGACAGGACTACGACAAGGCAGCGCTGGAACGTATCACTGACGGAAGCCAGCTCTTCGCGATCGACCAGCAGGGATACGCCCAGGGCTACTACGCAGTCTCACAGGCCTTCCAGTACGCCGCCTACGGCATCGAGATGCCGTCGATGGCAACCGGGCCGGTCGTCATCGACGAGTCCAACGCCGCAACGGTGGCCGAGGCAGTCAACCAGGGAGTCCGGTAACGGATCCCGCGGGGCTCGGTACCCCGATCTGCACATCGCGGGTACCGAGCCCTGGAACCTCATCGATTCACAGGAAGATTGTCATGACTCAAAAGACCACGGTTGACGCAGGCGACCGCGTCACCACGCGCGCTTCAGAGGCCGCGCAGCTCACCAACCGAACGGGGCCTGAGGCGGCAGTTTCTCGGCGCTCGTCTTTCGGACAGCTTTTCCGCCGCCCGGAAGCAGGCGCCCTCATGGGCACCGTGGCGGTCTTCGTCTTCTTCTCCATCTTCGGAGGACAGCAGTTCCTCTCACCCGGCGGAACGGCCAGTTGGCTCAACATCGCCGCCGAGCTTGCCATCATCGCGATCCCTGTGGGCGCGCTCATGATCGCCGGCGAATTCGACCTCTCCGTCGGCTCGATCCTCGCAGCCAGTTCGATCACCCTCGGAATCGTCTCGGGCACCTGGGGGGCGCCGTTCTTCATCGGCATCGCCGCCGCCCTGCTCGTGGGCGTCGCTGCCGGGTTCGTCAACGGGCTGATCGTCGCCCGCACCAACGTTCCATCCTTCATCGTGACGCTGGCCATGCAGTTCGCGCTCGTTGGGCTCACCCTCGGCGGTGCCCGCCTCATCGCCGGCTCCACCAGCATCCCCATCACCCCCGACCCGATCACGCACGCGATGTTCGGCATGCTGATCGATGGAAAATTCGAGATCGCCATCGTCTGGGCAATCCTCGTTGCGGCAGTCGTCGCCTGGATCCTGCAGATGACGCGCTACGGAAACTGGATCTTCGCCATCGGCGGCGACAAGGAAAGCGCCCGTGCCGCCGGGATCCCCGTCACCAAAGTGAAGATCGGCCTGTTCATGAGCACCGGCTTCGGGGCCGCACTGGTCGGCGTCATCCAGACCGTTCTCTACAACGGAGCGCAGACTAGCAACGGTCAGTCCTTCGTCTTCAATGCGGTCATCGCCGTCGTCGTCGGCGGGGTGTTGTTGACCGGAGGCTACGGCTCGGTCGTCGGAGTGATCTTCGGAACCCTCACGTTCGCCATTGTCAACCAAGGCGTCTACTACACCGGGTGGAACTCCGACTGGGCAAGCCTCATCCTCGGCGTCCTCCTCCTCATCGCCGTCCTCATGAACAACACATTCCGTCGCCTCGCCCTGAGCGGCGGGGGCGCGCGCCGCCGCGCATCGAAGGGAGCCTGAAATGACCACGCTACTGAAGCTCGACCAAGTGACGAAGGCGTTCAGCATGAACGTCGCGCTGTCGGATATCTCGCTGGAGGTGAATGCCGGAGAAGTACTATGCCTTCTCGGGGACAACGGCGCCGGCAAGTCGACGCTCATCAAGGTGCTGTCGGGCGTCCACAAGCCGACCTCCGGAACGGTGGAGGTAGATGGTCGCCCGACCGTCTTCGAGAGTCCGAAGAACGCTTCGGATGTGGGTATCGCAACGGTGCATCAGTACGGCGGCACCTTTCCCCTCATGTCGGTCGCGCGTTGCTTCTTCGTCGGCCGGGAACCCACGAAGGGCGTTTGGCCCCTTCGATACTTCGACAAGAAGACGGCTGGCGAGGTCACTGTGCGCGAGATGCAGAAGCTCGGCATCACGCGTGTGACCGACGGGAACCGACTCACCGGGTCGCTCTCCGGGGGCGAGCGGCAATCACTTGCCATCGCCCGTGCTGTGTACTTCGGCGCTCGAGTGCTCATCCTCGACGAGCCCACCTCGGCGCTCGGCGTCAAGCAGTCGACGCACGTTCTGAGGCTGATCATGCATGCCCGTGCCCAAGGCATTGCCGTCGTATTCGTTACGCACAACGTCACGCATGCGATGGCTGTAGGCGACCGCTTCGCAATCCTCATCCATGGGAAGAAGGCGGACGAGTTCCGCAAGGGCGAGCGTACGCGCGAGCAGATCACCGACCTTATGGCCGGCGGCGAGATGATGGCCGAACTCGAACTGGAACTCGCGGCGCTGACTGGATCAGTTCCCACTACGCCGCCAGCGTAGAAATCGGTCGAAATCGGCGTTCTGGCCCAAGCCAAGATCACGGCCGTGACTTCGGCATTCTGAGGCCGTCCTGATCCGGAGAAGCTCCTGGGATCAGGGCGGCCTCGTACCTCGGAACTGTCGCGTGGACTTCCGCGCCTCTCGTAAGCACCGACGCCTTTCGCGATACACCGTTACCAGGGACCTGAGGTGTCTGCTGCGCGGGTAGGTGACAGTTTGTAGTCGCTCGGCAAGGTGTCGACGACGCTCGCAAACTAGTCACTATCGGCGGTGAAGAGTGAACACTCGACGATTGGAGAGTGATCACTTTGGAGGACTGGGTGAAGCGCCCCGGGCCTGGTGGAGTCAAGCAGTCGTCCCAGAGCGACGTTCACGCTGGATGAAGGCCTGTCGGTATTCACCTGTCGAGGGCCGAGCAGCCGATACGGAGGTCCGAACGCCGCGCCCATGCTGGTTCATTCAGTGGAACGATGCGGGCCCGTGCGGCTCGACCAGCGGCTCTCGCGTCCGCGGCAGTGAGGCGATCCGTCCTGAGCAGCGGCACCACCTCCTGGGCGGCAAGCTGAACGACTATCGAGTCAACGGATGCCGATTCGCGACCGCGTCGGCGGCGCACAGTGATCTCCAGCATCGCTTCAGCGGTCAGACGATCGCGATGCTCACTAACGCGTCGAACGATCGTGGCGACCAACTCGTCGAACTGTACGTTTCGCGTCTGACGCCGGGTCAGTGCCTTGGTACTGCGCACGGCCGCGGCGATGTCACGACTCGTCAGCAACTCGACCGAGCGCACCTGATGCGCCACGACCTCGACTGCCCGCGAGTACATGAGGCGCTCAATGTCGACTGGCGGGAGGCCGAGCCGATCGCGCCTTTCCGCGTAGGCACGGGCAAACTCCATCATGCGGCCGGCGTTCTCCAGCATGTGTTCCCTGAGCGTGTCGGCGAACACCGTGAACTGGCGAAGATGCTCGTCGAGCATCGGGTCGCCGAAGTACGCCGCGGCCGCCCTTTCGTTCGCTCGTCGCTCGGCGGCCGTTGTCGGGTGGATCCGCTTCGGCGGGAGCCCGGCGCGAGCAAGTCGTCGCTTCAGCCGTCGGGCCGCTGCGTTCGCCTCGAGCTCGGCTCGGTAGACCTCGGGGTCGCTTCGCCGCCTACGCTGCAGCTCAGCGCGACGCTCCTTGTTCCGCTCGGCCCATTCCTTCGTGACGCGCTTCGTGCGCTCCGGATCGGCATCACGCCGTGCCGCAGCGCGCTCGCTGACCTGGTCGCGATGCGTCGCGTAGTAGCGGTTGTAGTACTCGCGCACCTTGTCGCGATTGGCTTCGACCCAGCGCTGCTGGTACGCGCGGACTCGTTCGGGGTGCTCCTCACGCCACCGCTTCGCTCGCTCCCGCGCCTTGCGCCTCGTCTCGGCTTCGCGACGCCTCCGCGCAGCCGTTCTACGAGCCGAGTCTCGATTCTGCTGCCGCGAGCGGTCGAGGTTCGCCTCGCGCCAGCGACGGTTGAGTTCCCGCACCCGCTCGGGGTGGGCCGCCTTCCAAGCACGACTCTGTTCGTGCACGCGGTCGAGGTTCGCCTCGCGCCAGCGGCGCTTGAGTTCCCGCGTGTGCTCGAGCTTCGCAGCCGCCTGGGCGGCCTCGTCGTCACGGTCGGTGGCGGGCACGATCCCGACTTTCACTCCCCCGGCGGCGGCGCGAGCTCGATCACCAGCGCGAGCAGCTCGGAACGATGCGCCGACGGGTTGGTGATCACGCGGCCGACCATGGCACGAAGTCGCGCGAAATCCTCGGCGGCGAGGCCGTCGATCGGTTCGAGGCAATACTCGACGTCGCGCTGGAGGTCGTAATCGGCGTCGTCGACCGCGATCTCCGGGTAGTAGAACAGCGCCGCGAGCGCAGTTCGGCTGAGGAGGTCGTCGAACTGCTCCCGCGGGACCGTCATGGTGTGCCTCCTGCTCGCGACATTCGTCCTGCCACAAGACTTGCGCGAACAAGAGGTGCGCCGACGGCGCCGTGCCGATGAGGCAGCGATGCGTCCTACTGGGAGACCTCGGCGTGCTCGAGCTCGGTCGACGCGGTCGACGGCGCGTCAGCGAACACGATGCTGCGCTCCTGCTCACGGCGGCGCGCCGCAGCGTGACGCACTCGAACCTCGCGCAGGCGAACCCGGACGAGCCGAATCAGCGTCGCGGGCCCAGCGACGACGAACTTCAGGGCGTTCCACGCGAAGAGCAGCCCGACCAGATACAGCCACCCCGGAGCACCACCCTCCGCAAGATCCAGGCAGACGAGCGCTCCCACGCCATACGGAACGGCCAGCAGCATCGCCGGCACGCCCCACTTCAGTCCCCGACGGGTGTGGATGGCGTCGAGCACGACGTTCGTCGGCATGAATCGACGAAGCGCGAAGCGCGTGCGGGCGACGACGGCCCAGATCAGTCCGAACATGCTGCGGCCCTCCTGATGTTCGGCGACGAGAACCTGGAGGGACCGCCGTGAACCGGAGGTCATGCCATCGCGAGGTGCGATGCAACGAAAAGAGGTCGCCTTCGCCCGCAGTCTAGAACCGAGGTCCGACAGACGGAAGAGCGGTCGGGACGCTCGGCTTCGGCCCGCTGAAGTGCGCCGCGCAATCCGACAGCCGCCGGGCGAGGCTGAGCGCACGCCGCGCCTTCCCCGCATCCGCCCGCTGGACGTCGTTCTGCGGTTCTGCCCCCAAGGCGTTCGTGCCGGCGATCCCATAGCGATCGCGATACGCGGCGACCGTCAGCGCATGACGTCGCCACGACTCCGCCGCCCCGCGCGGTGGATCGCCGAGGGCGCGAGTCCACGATGCCCTCGCTATCAGGGCACGGTCCAGGATGGCGCCGGCGCGCGCTTCGATCAGCTCGCGCCGTTCATCCAATGCACGCCGGGCATCGGCATCGACCGCGCCGATCACCTCAGGAAGGAGTCCGGCGACGAGCCTGGGGGCACGCGAGCGAGCGGGCGAGCGGCGCCGTCCGATCTCACGTGCCGATGCCGCGGCGATCCGGGCACGGAGCACGGCCGCGACATCCTGCGCATCATCGAACCCGCGAACGCGCACTGCCGCCGAGAGCAACTCCGCGACATCGAATCCCTCTGCCTCCGCTCTCCAGAGTTCCGCGCCGAGCGGCCCGAAGGCATCGGACTCGACCACAGCTCGTGCCTGCGCGGGCCCGAGGCCCGACGCATGCACGACCTTCACCCAACGATCGCGCTGCGCTGCCGCGGCGATGGTCTCGTACTCCGCTGCGAGCTGAGCGATCGACCCCCTAGCCTCCTGCTCGACCGCCATCGTCTCGTGAGCCGACAGCTCGGCACCGACGTGCTGCAGCACGCCGAAGAGGACGCTGCGCGCTGTCGCTGTCTCCGCGTCACCCGGACGCGGCCCGGCATGCGAGACATCCGGGCGGTCGATCGCAACGTAGGCGACGTTCGACTCACGACCTCGCGTCATCGCCACGTAGAGGTTCTCCCTGGTGGTGCCCGACGCGACGACGACATGAGATGTGTCGGTGGTGATGCCCTGCGCACGGTGGGCGGTCACCGCATAGCCGAGCTCGACGTGCCGTCGGACGTAGCTCGCCGGAAGCACGACGGAACCGCCCCACTTCTCGCCCTGGCGACGAACTTCGAGCGAGCCGTTTCGGCGCACCGCGGCGACCTCCCAGCGATCGCCGTTGCGCACCCAGCGACGTCCGGCGCGAAGTCGGCGATCGTTCCGCCGCGTGATGACCGTGTCACCGACGGATGTCGCGGCGCCGTCGTGCAACTCAGCTTCGCGAAGCGCGTCGACGCGTCCCTCAAGGATGAGCTCGTTTCGCGCACGCTCGTTCAGGGCAGATACCGCCTCCGCCGACTCGCTGATCAGCACGCTGGCCTTGCCGGCGCGGACGTCTGCACGCCATCCGAAGTACGCGGCATCCGTCATCGCCTCGGTACTGCCCTCGTGGACGCGCGAGTGCTCGAAATACAAATCGATCGCATCGGCGTCGCCGTCGCGCAGCGCGAGGGACGCAGCCTTCTCCCATTCCTCGACGAAGCGATGGACCTCGACGAGTTCCGGAGCGTCCCCCCGGTCGTGGACGAGTAGGGAGAACGCGCCGCCGGCGTCGACGGACTGGAGCTGCGCGGGATCACCGACGAGCAGGACCTTGGCTCCCCCGGCTTCGGCGAGCGCGGTCACCCGTTCCAGGTGCCGAGTGCCGGCGAGGGATGCCTCGTCGACGATGACGAGCTGGCCGGACCGGAAGGTCGTTCCGGTGCGCAGGTGCTCGTGCCACCACTTCGCGAGGTTCTCGGTCGGGATGCCGAGATCTTCGGCGAGTACGTGGGCTGCCGCTGCGGATGGCGCGAGACCGACGACCGAGACCGGTCCATGCTCGTCCTCCCAGATGCGGCGAAGCGCACTCATCGCCCTCGTCTTGCCTGCACCGGCGGGACCGACCAGCACGTCAACCACCCGCCCGGACGTGATGATCCTCCGAAGCGCCTCGTGCTGCCCATCGTCGAGCCGCCAAGAGCTGCGGCGCGCTCCGAGCGCTGCACGCATCGTCGCCGCCGAAACGCGAGGCGCTTCGCCCTCGACGGCGCGCTTCAGAAGGTCGGACTCGGCATCCATCACCGCGCTCGAGGTGAACACCGTCGAGTGCTTCGGGCGGAAGACGGAGGATCCGTCCGTGCGCCGGAACGAGGCGGGGCTCGAAGCGAGCTCGGGCGGAGTGAGGCGGAGCGATGCGCGCTCGGCCGCGTCGACGACGAGACCGAGCACCGCTTCACGATCCGAGGCGGATGCGAAGCGCAATCCCATCGTCTGGCGCGACCCCTCGGCAACGAGGTTCCAGTGGCGCCAGGTGGATCGCTTCTCACTCACGGCGCTCATGACCGCTCGCCCGAGTGAGTTCACGTCGGCGAGCGCAATGTCCTCCGCGTGTAGCGCAGCCTTCGAAGGGAGCGCGATCGCCCCGCTAGCCCAGGTGGTCGCATCTCTGCCCAGCACTCGGCCCGCGCGCTCACGCCACTCGGCAGTCAGGTCGGCGAGCGAACGCACGTGCTTCACTGGCCGCGTCGACAGCGTCGCCTGCGCGCGAAGCTTCATGATCGTCACTCGGCTGGGCCGGTGTCCGTGCGCCCGGGTGTGTGCGTCGATCAGGCGATCGGTCTCGACGTCGATGTGCCTCGATCGCGTCGAGAATTCGGCGACCAGCGTCTCCGGCACCGTCGCGATCGCCCACGCACGATTGCGGTCGCGTCCAAGCGCACGCTGCTCCCATTGCACGCCGATCAGACGGGTCAGCGCGTCGGCGAAGAGGGCTTCGTGCAACTCGGAGATCGCAACGACCGCGGCATGCAGTGGTCGCCCGTCGAGCGACCGCCACTTGCCGTCGAGCAACGTCATCACCTTGTTGCTGATCACGACGTGCGTGTGCAGATGCGGGTCACCGGCGCGACTGTCGAAGTGATCGAACGCTGTTGCGATGAGGCCCGACACGTCGACCTGCGCAACAGCGCCGTCTCCGACCGCAACCCCGGTCCGCGTCGCTGCGACCTCGCGCTCGAGGAACCCAAGCGCCTCCGCAATCGCTGCATGGTGCGCTTGCACGATGAGCGCCTGCGTCGTTGCATCCGCAATGCCCCAGAGCACGCTCGCCGACTTCGGAATCGAGAACGTGAAGTCGTAGCCGGCGACGGCTCGGCGGCGGGATGCCTCGTGGCTCGAAGCCGTTGGATAGGACGGGTAGGCGCGGCCCAAGGCCTCGCCGGACACCGGATGGCAGCCGGTGCCGATCAATCGTTGGAGCTGCTCCTCGGTGACCTCGGTGCCTTCGGTGATCTCGTGTGACTGGAGCGACGGAAGCCCGCTCCCCGTCCAACGTCCCGGAGGCGTGCCCTCGGCGCTGTAGTAACGGGTCAGGGGTGTGGAGAGCGATCGGTCACGGTCTCCTACCACCACGCTGCGCAGCAAGTACCTGAACCCCTCGCCGGCGCTCATGACCCGCATCGAGACTGTCACCGCTCTCACCACCCCCGCCGGGAAGAAGGTGCGCCTCGATCTGCAAGAGGCGTGGCGGCACGATGAGGCCGTGGCCTCGATGGAATGGGCGCGGTCGTCGGCGCCGGTCGATCACGTCAGATGCGCGGAGACAGCCAGGTGCTGACGGCGAGTCGCCAGCGATTCGGATCCAAGTTCCAGTTCATCGTGTGATCTGCCTCGAAGGTCTCGAGCTCGATGAGATCCGGACGGCGACCTCGAAGACGCGCGACGGCGTCGAACGGCGAGGACGAATCGAGAGTGCCATGGAGAATGAGCGCCGGCACGCGGATCTCGGCGGCGCGCGCAACCCAGTCGAAGTGACTCAGGCCGATCACGTTCGGCAGCCCGACCAGCCGAGCGAGGGGCGGACGATCGAGCCATGGCCGCGCGAGCGTGCCGGCCCAACCTGGAAGCCCGGATCGAACGCAGTTGGCCCGTATCGTCGAGACCCAATCGACAACCGGCGAATCGAGCACGAGTGCGGTGACGTCAGAGTTCGACTCCGGATCGGACGCGATCCGCAATGCGATCGCGCCTCCCATCGACCACCCGAAGAGGACGAAGCGTTCGGCACCGTGGTTGCGCGCGTAGGCCATGGCCGACCGAACATCATCTGCTTCGGTTCGGCCGAGGGTGGAGCGCCCGGTCCCCGCCCGCGGCCCCTCGCCGTCGTTGCGGTACGTCACGACGAGCGATGTCAATCCGAGCTCAGTGGCGACCTGTACTCCCCGCAGCGTTCCGGCCCGAGGACTCCCGAGCCCGTGGATGTGGATCGCCCAGGTCGACGACCTTAGACCCGTCGCGTCGATCAGCCAGGCGGGAGCGGGCCCGGCGGCGGTCGGCACGCGGACGTCGGTAGCTTCGAGGCCAGCGTCGGACGGATCGCCGAAGTAGATGCCGCTCCATGACGCGCGCTCCCCCGCACTCACCCCGCCTGGAACGCTGCGACCGACGACCTCACGTGCGATCAGCTGCGGACCCCGATCCTCGATCTCCTCGCCCAACCGGACCAACCGACCGTCCTCGAGCAGCAGGCTGTAGCGCCCAGGCGAGGTCGTCTGGGGCATCCGGTCGAACACCGCCTGTTCCCGATCTGCCGTCGACTCGACCTCCCGGACGACCAGATCGAAACGCCGACCGGAAGGCGGCGCGGTCAACCGCTGAGCGATGACGAACCCGAGTCCTCCGAACGATGCCGCCGCCGCGGCACCGAGAGCCGCGAACGCCCATCCGGCTCTCATCAAGCCCGCCTCTTCGTATCCGTGGTTGCGGTCACATCCGCCGGCTCATTGGTCGTCGGCGCGCCCGCGCCGACCAGGTGTTGCTCGGCCCGCTCGAGCAGTTCCCGCTCCCCCTCCGACAGCTCGAACGACACGCGACTGTCGATGACCGCGTCGCGAATCTCGACGATCTCGCGGTGCAGCATCGCCTCAGGCTGCGACGCGCGGAACGCGGCATCCGTGCTCTGGCTGATCCCCGGACGGGCGGCCGTGGCACGTGTCCACACCGGCTCGAGTTCGGCGATCATCGCCTCGGTGGCCCGAGTGCGCGAGTGGGTCTGCCGACTGCGGAGGATCGGCTGGGAGGCGAACCCGAGCACCAGGAAGACGAACGTGCCGAGGTACAGCGGACCGTACACCGCGGACACGCTGCTCATGAGGTCGAGGTTACCGAGCAGGTGGCTGACATCCATGGTGATCACGACTACGCAGAGTGCGATCCCGAGGAGGCTTCCGATGAGGAGCGACGTTGGCGGAAACCTCTGCATTCCGTAACTCACGCGGATCCGGTTCACGGCGAGGGCCGCCATCGCGGCGAGGACGATGCCGTAGTACGCGAAGTGGATCATCGAGTACGCCGCCGCGGCAGGCTGATCGCCGAGATCGAGCATGAACGTCGTGGTCGTGCCGAGCTGATCGATGAAGACGAACGAGACAATCGACCCCACGAGTGCGGCGGCGAGCACTGTCCGGCCGAGCGCGATGCGCACGATGCGGGCTGGTCGATCGGAGGCCTTCATCACCCCGCGTCCGAGGAAGAATACGCCGATCATCAGAGCGACGTCCGCGAGGAGTGTCACGACGTTCTGCCCGCCCGCCGCGCGGTCGAGTGCCTCATACACCGGATCGACGTTGAGCGTCATGGACACCGCGATGGTGAGGGTCGCGTACGTGATGGTCCGTTCCTCACGCCCTCGTCGGAACACGAGCAGGCTGATGAGGAGGATCCACATCAGCGTGGAGACCAGGACGGGAATCACCCGAAGATCTCCAGGAACCGGGACTCGTGCATCGTGGAACCGCGGATCGCCGCAGCGAGCTGGTCCGCGAGCGACTCGGCGCTGACCTCTTCGATGGTGTCGAGGTTCTGCCGACGAAGAAGGCGCCGGCGGGTGTCAGACGGAATGTCGGGCAGCAGGAAGTCCGGGGACTCGGCGGAGTTCTCGGTGCCGTGGCCCAGGATCATGTGCGCGAGTTCGTGCAACACGAATTGCTGGCGGTGCAGCCCGGAGTCGCTGTGCGCGTGGAGCACGATGTCCTCGTCGTCGGTCATCAGCCAGATCGCGCAGAGACCTTCGTGATCGCTCAGGCCGGCCAGCTCGACGATGCGGAGCCCACGGTGGCGTCGCGCCTGCACCGCATCCACGAGCTCGTCGAAACTGAAGACGTCGCCGAGCGCGAGCTGGTCGAACGCCGTCGAGACGTCCACCTCGCTGTTCACGGTCTCGTCACCCCCCTGACGTCGCCGGATGCTGCGACAGCGCGCACCACCCACAGCCCCCTATTTCTGCCTGATCTCCTCGTCGAGGAATTTGCTGATCGCCTCGAGCGCGTTCGGCGAGATGTCGCCGAGCGTGCGGGCTGCGTACGACTTGACGCGCGCCGCCCGCATCGAGCGAACGAGGTCGAGCTGCGCGTTCACCTTCGCCGGCGTCTCGGCCCCGTCGAGTCCGATGAGGAAGTCCGCATCGACATCGAAGAAGCCCGCCAACCCTTCGAACAGTGCGCGGTCTTGTACGTACCGGTGCCCGTTGACCATGTAGGTCCAGCGCGAGCGCGAGAGGTTCGTCCCGCGCTGCTCGAGGAACCCCGCGATCTCGGAGTACGTGGGCTCTGAGCCCGACTCCGCGGTGGCGACGTCGAGGAGAAGCCGGAGTCGCTTGGCCAGGTCTTCGGCTGCGGTGTTGCTCTCGTCTTCGATCATGTGTCGGAACACCTTCCACCCGCTCGGGTCAGGCGAGGCATCGTCATCTCGGTCCCGTTTCCGGGCCAGAGTTGGGCATGCTCAATCTACGCCTTGAGCATGCTCAACACAAGGATTGCGCATGCTCAAATCCGGTGGTATGAACGAATCGAGCAAAGCGTTGAGCATGCTCAATCGAGCATTGCCAACGAGCCCATCCACGCCGAGCGCAACACGGCACCCGGCACGTTTCCGTCATGCCTGGAGCCATCCATGACGCCTGCGCACACCTATGCGTCAGCCGCGCCGAACCGGCGCGGCCCGCTCGGAAGGTGAACGACGTGTCGACGAAGCCGGTACCGCATCAAGGCTGGGATACGAAGCTCGACGCGATCCACAAGGACCTCGTCGCATCCGTCGAGTCACTAGTCTCCGGTGAGGAGTGGAAGCGTGCACTCGAGTTCGCCGCCCGCTTCCGCACGCGCTCGTTCAACAACACGATGCTCATCTGCTGGCAGCACGAAGCGGCCTACCGTCGCGGCCGCGTGCCCGAGCCGTTTCCGACGCAGGTCGCCGGGTTCAAGCAGTGGCAATCCCTCGGGCGCCGCGTGCTCGCGGGCCAGTCCGGGTACATGATCCTCGCCCCGAGGACTGCGCGCTTCTCAACGCCCGAGCCCACCGATCCCAGTTCATGGCGACGCCTCGAACGCGGCGAGCGTCCCCGTCCGGGCGAGGTCGTTCGCCCGCGCATGATCGGAGTGCGTCCGGCCTACGTGTGGGATGTCTCGCAGACCGACGGCGCCCCACTTCCGTCTCTTCCGATGCCGCATCTGCTCAGCGGTGAGGCACCGGTCGGCCTCTGGGACGGACTCGCCGACCTCGTTCGGGCCGAGGGGTACCGCATCGCCGCGGCGGATGGCTCGCTCCTGGGTGGCGCGAACGGCGTGACCGACTTCGGCTCACGCATCGTGCAGGTCCGGTCCGACATGGATGCCGCGGCGCACGTCAAGACGCTCGCGCACGAGTTGGCTCACATCCGACTCCACGACCCGACGACGGATGCTGCGATCCATCGGGGTATCGGCGAGGTCGAGGCGGAGTCCGTGGCCCTCATCATCGGCGCCGCGCATGGCATGGACACGAGCAGCTACACGATTCCGTACGTCTCGACGTGGGCGACCTCGGTGAAGGAGAAGACGCCGGTCGAGGTCGTCCAGGAGACCGGCGAGCGCGTACGCCGTGCCGCCGTCGCCATCCTCGATCTGCTCCCGACCGCGCAGGTCGGAGCAGGCGCTCCGCCTGGGCTCGACCGGCCTGGGCTCACCGCGAACGCGGTTCCGACGGCCCCCGGACCGCTCCCCCAGGGCGAGAGCCATCGCGTCGACGCGAGGAGCTTGTGATGGCCATCTCGGATGTGCTCCTTTCGACTGGACGGATGCCGACAGGCAACGCGGCCCTCGGCTTCGCGCGCGCCGGCATCCCGGTCTTCCCCTGCATCGCCGGCGGCAAGCGACCGTTGACCCGAGCCGGGTTCCATGACGCGAGCTGCGACGCCGATCAGCTGGTCGCGTGGTGGACGCGGTGGCCGAACGCGAACCTCGGCGTGCCGACCGGCAGCGCATCGGGCATCGATGTCGTCGACGTCGATGTCGCGGGTGAGACATCCGGATTCACCGCGTTCGGGCGGGCCGCCCGCGCGGGCCTCGTCGACGGCGAGCTCGCGCGGGTGCGCACCCCGTCCGGCGGACTTCACGTCTACTACCCAACGTCGCCTTCTCGCCCGCAGAGGTGCTGGCAGGCTGCGGCCGCACACATCGACTTCCGCGGCACTGGTGGATACGTTCTCGTTCCGCCGTCCATCGTGGCCAACGGGGACGGAGCCGCGGGTTATCGGCTCTTCGCGGTCTCGTCGTCGGATGCCCGACCGATCGATGCCGAGTCGCTTCGGGACTTCATCGATCCGCGACCCGTCCGCGAGCCGATGAGCAGCGCGACGGGCTCCGCTCCGGATCCCGCCCGGCTCGCAGGATGGGTCGGCCGGCTGCAGCAGGGCGAGCGGAACCATGGCTTGTTCTGGGCGGCCTGCCGTCTCGCCGAAGCGGGGTATGCATCTTCGGATGTCGAGGCGGCACTCGCGCCAGCCGCGGCCGGAATCGGTCTACCCGCATGGGAGATCGCCACCACAATCCGCTCTGCCGTCCGCCAGGCGAAAGGCGATCCACCTCGACCCGTGCATGACATCTGGAGTTCGACGCCGACCCGCCGCTGCCCTGGAGGCGAATCTCCATGCCTGCCGTGACTCGCTCGCATGTCGACGGCGTTCGGATCGCAATGGTCACCGCGATCATCGGCACCGTCTTCATCGCCGCCGGCGCCTTCTGGCTCTCGTTCACCTCCCTCAGCGACCTCGCACGCCGTTCCGGGCTCGACCCGGCCCAAGCGTGGGTCTGGCCGCTGATCGTCGACGGCATCATCGTCGTCGCGACCGTGGCCGCCGTCGCCCTCGCCCGGACTCGCGTCGCCTGGTATCCGTGGGCGCTGCTCATCGCGGGCGCGGCGATCTCGGTCACGGCGAACGCGATCCACGCGATCGTCGCCGAAGCGACCGACGTGCCGCTCGTGCTCGCGGCATCCGTATCGGCCGTGCCACCGCTCGTGCTGCTCTCGATCACGCACCTCACCTCGGTGCTCATGCGTCACCAGGTCGCGCGCAGCGTCGCGCCGAGTACTGAAACGGATGTCGTTGAGGCGACCATCCCCGGGGCAGCGTCGACGGAGCTCGAGACCACCGCTCCAAGGCGGTCGGATGCCTCGTCGCTCCGGGCGCTCGGATGGTCGAACTCCGCAATCGCCAAGCACCTGGGCGTTCACCCCTCGACCGTCGGGCGCTGGTTCCGTGAGCACGTCGTCACACCTGCTGTGCAGGCCAACACCGCGAGAGAGGGCACGAGCGATGGATGAGGACGACTTCGAGAAGACACGCGCCGCTGCATCCGTGGGAGACGAGCCCGAGGCGGCGCACGCGATCGATCGATCTGGCGAGCACTCGGCGTTCGCCCGCTCATCGACTAGCGCGAGACCCCACGATCGCCTCCGGCGCGACCTCCTGGGCGGTGCCCCCGAGCAGCCCGGAATCATCTGGGTCCGCGCCTCCGACCTGCTGAACAGCGGCACCGGTCGAGTAGCCGGGCGCGGCCTCGACCTCGAGGCGGAGCTGGCGCGACGCATGCGGCGCACGGCCGGCGCGACGCGACGCGCGATCCGCGAACGCGCTGACCGACTTCCGCCCCTCTCCGCGTTCGGTCAGTCGCACATCCACCCCCACTCCATCCGGCACGACCTCGGACGGCACTGATCATGCGCATCGTGGTGACCGCGGAGACGCACATCACCGTGTCGGGAGGTGCCGGAATGGACGAGCGAACTGACGACGATGCGCGACACGACGCGTTCCGCGGCTCCGAAGGCCTTCGCGCTGTGCTCGACCGCCTCCAGTCCGACGGCGGTATCGGATGGCGCGCCGACCCCGAGGCGGCAGAGCTCATGCGGTACGCCGCAGACCGGTACGCCGCCCTCGCGCGCAAGCACGGCCTGGACCCGTGGGAGGCGGCCGCCGCCGCATTCGACGCGATGCGAGCGCCAGCCACACTGCGAGCGGATGACCCGTGGGCGGTCGTGACGCGAGCCGTGCAGGTCACCTGCATCGCCGAGGAGCGCGCCCAGGGCCTGCTCTGTTCCGTCCATCAGGCACGCCGGCCGCGACTCTCGGGCTATCACGACGCCGAACGCTTCAGCGACCGCGAACATGCCCTCCCCGACTACCACCCAGCGTTCCGGACCGACCCGGTCGACATCGTCTCCGATGCCGCTCCCCCGGGCGTCGAGTCGGCAGTCGAAGACACGATCTCGCTCTTCACGCTGCTCGGCTGGCCGCCCGATCGTGCCCGCGGCGGCATCGAGTACATCTGCGGCCGGTTGGCGGATGCCCCGTCACGCGCCTCCGCGTACGAGTCGCTCCGTCGCGACTACGCCGCGCGGGCTCTTCTCGATGTCCCGAAGGGTGCGTGGCTCTGCATGCTGCGTGCGGTGTTGGGATGCGCGGATCCGTCGCAGGCACACACGGCCGCCGGCCGCGGCATCCTGCTTCGACTGCTGGTCGGCGAACCGCTGCGCTCGCTGTTCGGCGACGACGACCTGATCTCCGAGATCGTGGTCAACCTTCCCGGGGCACGGGTATGACGAACAGTGCCGGGCACATCGAACTGGAGCGCTCGATCGACTCCATCCGCATCGGCGCGCGCCATCGCGTCGACCTCGGGGACGTCGATGCGCTCGCGACATCCATCGAACAGCAGGGTCTGCTGCAGCCGATCACGGTCACACCGGAGGGCGTACTCGTCTGCGGTGCTCGTCGGCTTGCGGCGCTCCGGCAGCTCGGCGTGCGCAAGCTCAATGTTTGGGTTCGGTCCGGCATCTCCGATCGGCTCACCGAGCTGCTCGCCGAGCAGGACGACAATCTCCTGCACAAGCCGCTGACCGCGACCGAGGCGGCAACCCTCTACCGGGAGCTGAAGGTGCTGCTCGCCGAGGAGGCCGCGCGACGTCAGGAGGCGTCGCGCTTCCATGCTCCGGGCAACGAGTCGAAGGCGGATGGTGCCGCCGAATCGGCGGCACCGCCGGCCAGAGGTGACGGCGATGCTCGCTCGCAAGCGGCACGGGTAGTGACAGGCCAACGCGCGTACTCGCGGCTGGAGGAGATCAACGGCCTGCAGCGCGTTGCGCAGGATGGCAACCTCGACGCCGAGATCCGAGCGCAAGCGCTGAAGGAACTCGATGCCATCGACCGCGGGGGCCCCGTTCATCCGGCACATCAGCGGATCGGCGCGCGACTCTCGCTCGCCGAACTGGAAGTGATCGCATCCGATGTCTCGCAACCGGACGGCGTTCGCCGAACCTCGTCGCGTGGCGCCGCCCAGCTGCGGGCGGTCGAGCAGTCGGCGAGCGCTGGCGAGCTCGAGCAGCTCGCCCGCGAGGCACTCGCCCGGGTGAAGGGCGGCGCCGGATCCGGTGGCGCGCCCCTCCACAGGCCAACGTCACCTGTGGAAAACTCCGAGCCGCTGCTGCCGGTTCGAGCGTTCGTGTTCCAGTGGAACGACTTGCGCGACTGGTGGAAGCGATACGACGTCGATGAGCTCGCCGAGTCGCTCACGGACGAGCAGTGGGATCAGTTCGAGACCACGCTCGCCGGAACGAACGCGTTCGCCGAGGCGCTCCGGTCGTTGAGATCCCGTTCACCCCGGGCTGCGGCTCTGAGGAGCCGGTGATGTTCTCCTTGCATCGACGCCGGGTGATCGTCGCGGCATCCGTTGGTGCCGCTCTCCTGCTCGTGCTGGTGGTGGTGGGAATCTTCGGGCTGGTGCACGGCCCGGAGCCAGCCGCCGAATCAGAGCCAGTGGCGCACGAGTCATCCGCTGTTGCGAGCAGCCCGACGCCAGTCCTGCGGCCGCGGCCGATCGCGAACACGACGGATCCCGAGCGATTCGCTCGAGCGGTCACCCGGGCGCTGTTCACCTGGGACAGCAGGTACCCGGGTGGCGTCTCCTCGTGGGCGCAGGTCGTGGTGGATGTCGCCGACGCTGACGAGGCATCCGCCGTTGCCGCTGACGTTCGCGAGTATCTGCCGAGCCCGGAGTACTGGGCGCGGCTCGCCGACTACGGCACTCGACAGTGGATCGACGTCGAGTCGATGGTCGTGCCGAACGCCTGGTCGACGGCGCTCGCGCAGGCGGCACCCGGGCAAATTCCCGCGGAGGCAACGGCATTCACCATCATCGGTGTGAGCGGACGGGCAGGAACGTGGGGAGCCGAGCAGATGCGAACGAACCGACGGGTGGAGTTCACACTGTTCGTGTCCTGCCCGACGGGCGACCCCTGCGTTCTCCTCCGCCTCTCCCGGCCCGATTCCCCGCTGGACTGAGGACGACCGATGAAGAAGCTCATCGGGCTCGTGCTGCTCCTCCTGTTTCTGGCACCGCCGGCTTCGCTCGTCAGCGTGGCAGCATTGAATAGCCCCGCCGCGATCTCCTGCGGCACAAGGTCGCTGCTCCTTGGCTCCATCCCCGACTCGCTGACCGCGAAGACGCGCGACGGCCAGACGATCACGCTGAACCGCCGACAGCTCGAGCACGCCGCGACGATCATCACAATCGGGAGCAAGATCCCGGGCGTAGGCCAACCCGGGGTGATCATTGCCCTGATGGCGGCGCTCACCGAATCGTCGCTGCGCATGCTCGCGAATCCGAGCGCCTATCCCGATTCGCAGGACTACCCCAATGACGGAGTCGGCTCGGATCACGACTCCCTGGGACTGTTCCAGATGCGACCCGCATCAGGCTGGGGCACCGTCGCCGAGCTCATGGACCCCGACTACCAAGCTCGGGCATTCTTCGGCGGACCCAGTGGCCCGAACGGTGGGTCGCCACGCGGGTTGCTCGACATCTCAGGCTGGCAGCTGCTCGACGCTGGCGAGGCGGCGCAGGCCGTCGAGGTCAGCGCGTACCCCGATCGGTACCAGAACTATGAGCCGGTCGCCCAGGAGATCCTCACAGCGCTCACCCGCCCGCAGTCGACCTCCACGGGCGCCAGCCCGGTCGTGCCGGAGACCACTCGTGTCGTCTTCCCACTCCCCGCCGGCACCTACACGACGTCCGACAGCTTCGGTCCCCGGATCGATCCGTACACCGGCGAGCACCGGTTCCACGCCGGAAGCGATCTGCCGGCTCCCGCCGGAACGCCGATCCTCGCGATCGCCGACGGCGTCGTGACGTCCGCCGGCGAGCGCGGCACCTACGGCGGACTGATCATCCTCGAGCACACCGTCGGCGGCGAGCGCGTCGCCTCGTACTACGCCCACATGTACGACCAGGGCATCCATGTCGCCCTCGGCGACAGCGTGGCGGCCGGCCAGCACATCGGCGACGTCGGCTCCGCCGGCAAATCAACCGGACCCCACCTTCACGTCGAGATCCACCCCGGAGGCGTGAATGAACCTGCCGTCGACGCGTTGGTCTGGCTCGCCGAGCATGGCGCATCCGGCCTCGCCGGCGCCGAAGTCACGACGGCCGGATGCCGTCCAGGAAAGGCAGCGTGAGATGGACATCTTCCCCGACTTCGGAGCCGTCGGCGGCGCAGCCGAACTCGAGAGCATCGCCGGCGCCCTGCTGACCTTCGTGCTCATCGTCGCCGTGCTCATGATGATCATCAGCGGAGTCACGTGGGCACTCGCCTCCGCAAACGGACACTTCCAAACAGCCGCGCGTGCACGGATCGGGCTCTGGTTGGCGTGCGGCGCCGCAGCGCTCGCCGGTGCCGGCGTCGCCTGGATCAACTTCCTCCTCGACTTCGGGTCTCGGCTATAGCCCGTCGGTTCTCGATGCCGTGGCTCGGTGCCGGTGCCGCGTCATGTCGCGACCTGCGGCTCTCTCTAGGCGTCGATTGACACCATCGACAGCAGACTCCGAGCGTCTCTCAGCACCACATCTGAACCACATTCAGCGCACACGAACTCAGCATCCGAGCCGATTGCGATCGACCGGCAGTGTCCACACTCGAGCAGGTAGTTGTCAAGGTACAGCTCAATGGTCGATGCATGATATCCGCGCAGCACGATGCGGGGATCGGTGAATGCGTATACGTGCAGGGGACGGTTCTGTCCGGTCGGCTGCTCCGCGACCTTGCGGACTGCCCCAACCTCCACCCACTGCAGAATCTTCTGTCGCATGGCCTGTGTAGTGATTCGAAACACGTCATTCGCCAACTGCGGTGTTGTGAAGTTGGCGTTGGGGACACGCGAGAACTCGGCGGCGAACCGGGGATAGAGTTCATCAACTCGCTGCTTCGCGAACTCGCCGATTCCGACCATCACATTTTCCCGGGATATGCGCGCATCTCCGACACCGCCCTTCGTCGCCTCCGCAATCACCTGCTTGGCGATTCGGATCATGTCCCGCGGAGAACCGTGAGCGACATGACAGATGAGGAGATGCGCATCGAGAGCAGCATCGGGCGAGAGGAGGTCGTTGAATGAATCGATGGTCGCCTTGGAGTGCGCTCGAAGTCGACGTGAGAACATCTCGGCGAGCTCCTCCACCGACCAGCGGAGCCGGTGGATCATGATCCGGTCGGGCCGCCCGCCGGCGTCCATGAAGAACGATTCAGTCTGATCCCACAAGAAGAACTTGAACCCGACCCCATCTTGCTCGAGAGTAGGCAAGCTGATCAGCAGCTTCGAGACCACCCCGAACGCTGCTTGTGGGCTGTTCGCGGTCGCTGATGTTTCGTCGACTCGGTCGACGAGGATGTAGACGGAGCGCCAGAACAGCTTTCTCGAGATTGCCACAAGGTCGGTCAGTAGATCCTTCGCGCCCGCCGAGAGCGAGGCCGGCGAGGATATGAGCTCACGGTCGACCGTGGCGCCGTCGATTCCCGCCTTCGCCATCAAGGCCCCGACTACGGCCGCAACGGCGCCACCATACTTGCGCCACGCTTCGCCCGCCTTGTCGTGAAGATTCTTTACCGCAGACATGGCGTCGCGATACTGCGATGCCGTCAAACTCGTGAGCAGTGCACTTGCCGCTGTCTTGAGGACGTTCTTGTCATGCTCGTCGAGATACAGCGCGGCGCCGCTGGGCTCTTCGTCGAGCTCGGTGAGGATCGCCAGGGTCAAGAGACGCGCAACGCCCAACTCATGCTCTTCGACCGTTGGGGAACCGCCTGCCGCCCATTCGAAATCCATGTACGACAGCGCCAGGTAGGGCGCGCTGGAGTTTGCCGCCCCCGCCTCGACCATCCGCCGTAGCGCGGACTTTCCAGTGCCCCTTGGTGAGAACACGATTGAAGGTTCGGGATTCGCTGGGTCCCCCATGACGCTTGCGAAGTAGGGAGGCGGCACAAAGTAGTCGGCAAGCTTCTCCTCCCGATCCGAGTCAGTCGACGCGAACGGATCGCTAACGAATCCCGCGGTGGCGATAAATGAGCTGTATGTCATCGAGAGCTTGTTCCTAGGTCGTGGGGTGCTTCCCAACAACCTATCGATGGGCAGCCCTCCGGCTTTTCGGCGTCCGACGTGAGTCTGATGAATCAGTCCACCGATTTAGCGGCCCGCGGGAGGGTGGCTCACTTCCGTCGGCGATGGACCAACGTCAGTCCGGCGCTCAGCGACGCACCCCAAGGCGGGGAGAGTCGGTGGACTCAGCGGTAAGTCCAGTAAGGCTTGGCGCAATGAGGTGCGACCGCCGGTGCACCTCCCTGTCGAACCCATGAGCGACCAAGGAGCACCCAGTGATCGACATTGACCCGAACGGCACCGGCCTTCCCGGGATCGACCAGCTGCGCATCATCGTCGGCGCCGTGATGACGGTCGGGCTCATCCTGAGTGTCCTTGCGCTGCTCGTCTCCGCGATCGTGTGGGGCTTCGGCTCGAACTCGTCGAACCCGCATCTCGCGTCACGCGGCAAGCTCGGTGTGCTCGTGGCGTGCGGTGCGGCGATCATCTGCGGCGGAGCTGTCACGCTCATCAACTTCTTCTGGAACGTCGGCCAAGCCGTCTGATCCGCGGCGCGCGAGATCGTGATGGTTGCGGCGATGAGTGTCTGCGACATCCCGGTGATTGCGGAGGTCTGCGGCTCGGTCGGCGAGGGCACCGCATCGCTGATAGCGGCACCGTTCGACTGGCTCGCGCACGCGATGGGTTCGGCGGCTGCCTGGTTGTTCGAAGCAGTCTGGGACGCGTTCGACACGACCACGCTGGTCGACCTCACAGACCCCGGCTACATCGCCGTCTTCAACGTGCTGTTCGGCGTCGCCGTGCTCCTCGCCCTGATCTTCTTCTGCCTGCAGCTCATCACGGGTCTCGTTCGGCGAGATGCCGGCGCACTGTCTCGGGCAGCGCTGGGCCTCGCGAAGGCGGTGCTCGGGTCCTTCATCATCGTGACGATCACGGGCCTGCTACTGGAGATCACCGATCAACTGACGATCGGAATCGTGCAGGCCAGTGGCAACACGATGGAAGGCATGGGTGATCGCATCGCCCTGCTCGCATCCGGCCTCGCGGCGATCAACATCGGCGCGCCGGGCGTCGGTGCGATCGTCACGATCTTCCTGTCCGCGCTGGCGATCAGCGCCGCCGCGATCGTGTGGTTCTCCCTGCTGATCCGCAAGGCGCTGCTGCTCGTTGCGATCGTGTTCGGTCCGGTTGCACTGGCGGGTGCGACGTGGGATGCCGCGAAGGGATGGTTCTCGAAGTGGGTCGCGTTCGTGATCGCATTGATCCTGTCGAAGCTCGTGCTCGTCGTGATCTTCCTCGTCGCGGTCGCTCAGGTATCCGCACCGATCGACGCCGACCTGGCTTCCATCAGCGATCCGATCGCCGGCATCGTGCTCATGTTCATCGCCGCGTTCGCGCCGTACATCACGTACAAGTTCCTGAACTTCGTCGGCCTCGACATGTACCACGCGATGTCGAGCGAGCAGGAGGCGAAGTCAGCGCTGAACCGACCGGTGCCTGTGCCGAACGGTCCAATGTCCGACGGCGCGAAGAAGATTCTGGGGCCGGATAACGACAGCGGTTCCGCATCACCTGGGCGAGCCGCTCAACGCGGTGCTCGAGCGGCCACCGGTGGCGGCGCCAGCGGGGGCAGGCCGTCGGGCGGCGTTGGGCCTGCGGGCGCTTCGACTCCCGGCACTGCAGCGGGCGGCGCTGCCGCGCATGGTGGATCGACCGGTGGGGCATCGAGCACTGCGGGTGCTGGAGTAGCGGCCGGCGGAATCGCTGCCGGCATCGCGGCTGGCGCCGCCGTCGCGTCCTCGGCGGCGAACGCAGGTCCGACGGTAGGGCGAGCCGTCGGTGGGGCCGCCGACACGCACACAACCTCGGCGAGTGACGCCGCGGCATCCGCCGCGCCGACCGCGCCGCCGCCCGTCCTCGGACCGACGACACCGAAGACCCGACCACCATGGCCGGATGCCGCCTCGGACGCGGCCGGCCGAGCACGAAAGGACGTCTAGCCATGGACTCCGACACGAGCGCCGCCTACCAGCTCGCCCCGGTCCAGTTCTCAAGGCTCACACGCCGAGGCATCCTGCTCGGTCTCTCACTCCCCCAACTCGTCGCCCTGTCGATCGCCGTGCTCACCGTCGTCATCTCGCTGTACACCGCCGGCGCATCAGGCATCGCCTGGACGAGCCCCATCTGGGCCATCGCGGCAGCCGTCGCGCCGATCCCCATCGGCGGGCGGAAGATCGTCGAATGGGTCCCAATCGTGAGCCGATGGTTGTGGCGCGCCGCGCACGGGCAGCTCACCTATCGACGCCGCATCGTGAAGCCCCGACCCGCCGGCACGCTCGCGCTCCCCGGCGACGCGGCCCCGCTGCGCGAATGGAACGACCCCGAGTCGGGTGCGGTCATGATCCACGATCCGCACACGCAGACCCTCACCGCGATCGTCGCGGTGTCCCATCCCGCGTTCGCGCTGCTCGATCCCGGCGAGCAGCATCGCCGCGTTACCGGATGGGGCCGCGTGCTCGCCGGATCCTGCCGATCCGGACGCATCGCGCGCCTCCAGGTGACCGAGCGCACGCTGCCCGACTCGGGCACCGGGCTCGCCGAATGGTGGGAGCGGCACGGCATCGAAGACGACAGCTGGGCGTCATCGACCTACCGCGACCTCATCGAACGTGCCGGACCCGCCGGCGAGCGTCACGCCACCACGATCAGCCTCTCCCTCGATCTCAGAGCTGCCTCGCGGCAAGTCCGCACATCAGGCGGTGGGATGCGAGGTGCAGCAACGGTGCTCCGCCAGGAGATGACCGCGCTGACCGGCGCGCTCCGCGCAGCCGACCTGATCGTGGGCGGATGGCTCGCCGCCGACGAGCTCGCAAGCATCCTGCGCACCGCCTACGACCCGGCGGTCGGCGTTGAGCTCGACCGCCATCCCGCTGTCGGCCGCTCACTGGACGCGGCCGGCCCGGTCGCCGTGGCCGAGAGCTGGGATCGGCTCCGCTCCGACAGCGCGTTCCATGCCGTGCTCTGGATAAGCGAGTGGCCACGATCGCAGGTCTATCCGGGGTTCCTCTCGCCGCTCGTGTTCACGAACGGCGTGCTCCGAGCGGTCTCGCTGCACTACCTTCCGGTTCGTGCCGACCAGGCGGCCAGGGACCTCCGCAAGAAGAAGACCGAGCTCATCAGCGATGCCCACCAGCGTCGCCGCATCGGGCAGATCGAGGATGCCGGCTCGAGCGCCGAGTACGAGGACGTGCTGCAGCAGGAAGCCGATCTGACCGCGGGCCACGGCGTGCTCCGCACGACCGGTCTGATCTGCGTCACGGCTCCGACCGTCGACGACCTCGACGCCGCGGTATCCACGATCGAGCAGGCCGCGATCCAGGCCTCGTGCGAGGTCCGACGTCTCGTCGGACAACAGGCGCAGGCATTCACCGCGGCCGCGCTGCCCCTCTGTCGAAGCGTGTGAGCCCGCGCACACCTCCTGTGCGAGCACCTTCCGTGCGAAGCATCCGATTGGAGTCATCATGATCGACGACCGCATGGACGCTTCCGCGTCTCGCTGGATCAGCGTCGTCTTCCTCCAGGACGAGGATGCCGGTGAGCTCCTGGCGATGATCGACCGCGACGGCGAGACCGCCGCGATCGAGTACCTGCGTCAGTGGGACTACGGCGATGAGACGACGGATGCCGCGCTCGTGAACGGGTACGTCTACGACCGCATCCCGGAGGGGTCGGCGGATCGCACGATCGAGGATCCCGACTCTCCGTACGCGCTCACCTACAGCGAGCTCTACGGGTACGTCTCGCTGCTGCGCCGCTACGAGGCGTCGCCCGACGCCGCGCTGGTCCAGACGGAGGCGTCGGTCGAGACCTCCGCGCCGTTCCGCGACACCGTATCCCACCACTGGGATGTCGACCCCGCCATGTCGGCGCACCGGTCCCGGCACTGGATCGCGCTGTGAACACGACCGAGGAGCGGCTGCACACAGCAGCGCTTGCCGTGCCGCACGACGAGCGTCGCCGCGATCGGCTCGCGCGGAAGCGCTCCGCGTCCGAGATCGAAGCGGACGCGCGACGAGCGAAGACGCTCGAGGCCCGCGCGCGCTGGCAGGCCGAGCGAGACGAAGCGCGCGCGGCCGCGTACCTCCCGGCAGCCGGTGAGGCCGGCCCGGCGCAGCTCAGGTCGCCCGGCCGGTTGAAGCTGCCGAAGCATCAGGACACCTCGGCGACCCTCGCGGGGCACTACCCGTTCCTCGCCGAAGCGGGCCTCGGTTCGGCCGGGGTGTTCGTCGGCCAGGACCTCTACTCGGGCGGTTCTTTCGTGTACGACCCGTGGGTGCTCTACCAGCGCGGGATGATCACCGCGCCGAACATCGTGCTGGCCGGGATCGTCGGGTCGGGGAAGTCGTCGCTCGCGAAGTCGCTGTACACCCGGTCGCTGCCGTTCGGTCGACGCGTCTACGTGCCTGGCGATCCGAAGGGCGAGCACACCGCCGTCGCCGAGGCGGTCGGCGGCAGGGCGATCATCCTCGGCCACGGTCTGCGCAATCGGCTCAACCCGCTCGACGAAGGGCACCGCGCAGCATCCGCCACGGACGCCGAGTGGGCTGCGCTACTGGCGTCCCGCCGTCGTGAGCTGATCGGCGCACTGGCGGAGACCGTGCTCGATCGAGTGCTGAGCCCGCTCGAGCACACCGCGATCGACCTCGCGCTCGCCGACACCGTCCGGAGCGCCGAGGTGCCCATCCTCCCGATGGTCGTCGACCGCATCCTCGAGCCGGCCCGCGACGACGACCCCGACGGCCGACTCGCGGAGGATGGGCGCCTCGTCGGCCACGCGATGCGCCGCCTGGTCGCCGGCGACCTCGCCGGACTCTTCGACGGCCCGTCCACGGTCCGATTCGACCCGTCGCTGCCGATGGTGTCGCTCGACCTCTCCCGCGTTGCCGAGAACTCGACGCTCATCTCGGTGCTGATGACGTGCTCGTCGGCATGGATGGAGTCTGCCCTGGCCGACCCGGATGGCGGGCAGCGGTGGGTGATCTACGACGAGGCCTGGCGGCTCATGGCGTATCCAGCGCTCCTACGGCGTATGGACGCCCAATGGCGCCTCGCCCGCCACTTCGGAATCGCGAACATGCTCGTCTTCCACAAGCTCAGCGACCTCGACAACGTCGGCGACTCGGGCTCTGCGATGCGTGCCCTGGCGTCCTCGCTCCTCGCGAACGCGGAGACCCGGATCGTGTACCGCCAGGAACCGGATCAGCTCGGCTCGACGGCGATCGCGCTCGGACTCAGCGGGACCGAGCAGAAGCTCCTGCCTGCTTTGGGCACGGGGCAAGGGCTGTGGCGAGTGAAGGACCGCAGCTTCGTCGTCCAGCACCAACTTCACCCCGATGAGCTCGCCGCCTTCGACACGACGGCCCGGATGACCGCGAGCCGAGCGCGCTCGCACGAGGAGGCAACCCGATGACCGAGACAGCCGCCCTGGAGCGGGAAGCGCGAATGACGCTCGCCACCCTCTCCGAACCGAACGACATCATCACGGGAACGCTCGTCGGCAGGGTCGGCGCGGCAGCGACAGTGCAACTCGTCACGACCGCCGACCGACTCCCGAACGGCGTCGACCCAGCCGAGGGCGAACTGTGGCGGCGGCGCCTCGCACCACGCCTCAACCCAGGGATGGTTGACCGGATCCGAGCCGACATGGAGCGCCACGACCTCCACCTGCTCACACCCGAGGACCTCGACTGGCCCGGCGAACTCCAGCAACTCGGAGCCAGCGCACCGCTCGCACTCTGGCTCAAGGGCAACCCGAGCCTGCTCGCCTCGCCACTGCCCGGCCGGGTCACCGTCGTCGGCGCCCGCGCATCGACCGGCTACGGTGACCACGTCGCGACGGAACTCGTCTCGGGTCTCGCCGCGCAAGGGCGCATCGTTGTTTCGGGCGGGACGTACGGCATCGACGGGGCGGCGCATCGCGCCGCGACCGCGACGTCGCCGGGATCCACCATCGCCGTGCTCGCCACCGGGCTCGATCGCGCCTACCCCGCCGGCCACGAACAGCTCTTCGACCGCATCGCCGAGACCGGCGGGCTGATCGTCAGCGAGCTCCCACCGGGCGCCGCGCCCACGCGGTGGCGCTTCCAGCAGCGCAACCGGATTCTCGCGGTGCTCTCGGGCGCCACCGTCGTCGTCGAAGCCGGGCACAAGTCCGCATCGCTCAACGTCGCAGGCCAAGCGCACTCGCTCGGTCGACCCGTCGGCGCAGTCCCCGGACCGGTGACGAGCGCTGCGAGCGCCGGCTGCCACCGCCTCATCCAGGAAGGCATCGCAAGCCTGGTGACCGACGCGCAGGATGTCACCGACCTGCTCGACTCCACCTCGGGATTCTCCGGCGACCGCATCTTCGCGTACTCCCCCACCCGGCGGTTCGATCGCGCCGGCCCTGGCCTGGTGCTCTGACCATCGACGACGAATTGGAAGCCGTCGATGAGCACAACACGGACCGGCACGCTCGGCGACGAGTTCGCGAATCTCGGCATCGCGCTGCTGATCGGGGCGGCCGGCTTCGCCCTGCTGCTCCGCGTCGCCGGCAGCATCGCCACGTGGGCAACTGGGCTCGAGCAACCTGCCGGCGGCCCCGAGGCTGGGCTCGCCGTACTCCTGAACCCCGGCGATCCATCCTCCGCGCTCGGAGCACCAAAGCTGCACCCCGTCGCGTTCTGGCTCACCGCTGGCATCCTGATCGCCACCGCGATCGCGGCCGCCGTCTGGTTGTGGCGGATGGTTCGCAGTACGAGCCGCACTCGGAAGCTCGATCCTCACCGCATCCCGGGCATCGCAACACGTAGCGATGTGTCGCGCTCCGCCTCCCGCTCCGCACTCATGCGGCGCGCCGTACACTTGCGTCCCTCACTCCCGGACGCCCGGCCGGCCGACGTGGGCTACGTCCTGGGCCGGGCCCGCGGCACCACGGTCTGGGCCAGCGTCGAGGACTCGATGCTCGTCATCGGCCCACCGCGATCCGGCAAGGGCGCCCACATCGTGATCAACGCGATCCTCGACGCCCCAGGGCCTGTCGTCACGACCTCCACCCGACCCGACAACCTCGCCGTCACCCTGCGAGCCCGCCAACGGACCGGTCCCGTCGCGGTCTTCGACCCGCAGCAACTCGCCGCCGGCGTTCCCGCGGGGCTGCGCTGGTCGCCCATCCGCGGATGCGAAGACCCACTCACCGCCATGATCCGCGCCACGGGCCTCGCCGCCGGTACCGGACTTGCCGCCGGCGGCGTCGACGGCGGCGGATTCTGGGAAGCCAAGACCCGCACCGCACTGCAAGCCCTCCTGCACGCCGCCGCGCTCGACCGCCGCCCACCCGCCGAGCTCTTCCGCTGGACGCTCGATCCCTCCGCAGCGCACGACGCCGTCTCCGTGCTCCTGAGCAACTCCGACGCAGCGACTGGATGGGGCGACTCGCTCCAGGCGATGCTCGAGGCAGACCCGCGCACGCGCGACTCGATCTGGCAGGGCGTCTCCCTCTCCCTCGGCGCCCTCGCCGACCCCCGCGTGCTCGACGCGGTCTCACCGAGCGACGGCGAAGCCTTCGATCCCGAACGCTTTCTCCGCAGCAACGGCACCCTCTACCTGCTTGCCACCGGCGCCGGCGCGAACAACTCCGCGGCACTCGTGTCGGCATTCGTCGAAGACCTCGTGGAGACCGCGCGACGAATGGCCGCCCGCAATGCCGGCGCGCGCCTCGACCCGCCCCTCCTCCTCGCCCTCGACGAGATCGGCAACCTCGCACCGCTACCCTCGCTCCCGAGCCTGATGGCCGAAGGCGGCGGAACCGGCATCACGACGATGCCCGTCCTGCAGTCCTTGGCACAGGCCCGCACGAAGTGGAGCGACAACGCCGCCAACGCGATCTGGGACTCCTCCATCGTCAAGGTCATCCTCGGCGGCGCCTCCAACTCACGCGACCTCCAAGACCTCTCGACCCTCATCGGCGAGCGCGACGAGGCAACGGATGCCACAACCGTCGGCGATCGCGGGTCCCGCTCGTCTCAACGCTCGATCCGTCGCGTCGCAGTTATGCCACCCGACGCGATCCGCATGCTCCCCTTCGGCATCGGCCTCATCCTGCTTCGCGCCGCTCCCCCGGTCATCGCGAAGCTGCGCATGTGGACTACGCGAGCGGATGCCTCGGAGCTGCGCGCAGATCGAATGGAGATCGAGCAACTACTGCGCGCGCCGCCGGGCTCGCCGCCAAGTTGAGACGCGGGCTCTGGGAACACCACGGTTGCGCACATGGATCCGCGAGCGATCGGTCATCGATGGCTGGTCGACACCTTCTTCTCAGTCGGATTCGAGCGTGACCATCTCCTTCCGTAGCAGAGCCTTGCCAAGACGACAGGCCAGTTCGCACTCGAGTTCCTTACCGAAGACGTATCCAAGATCCTCGGAGGTTCTGAATGTCAGGCCATCACCCGTGCTCTGAGTGATAGGCGGCGGTCCGCCGTCCCAATCCGCTTCCATCGGTCCGTCGGTCGAGCGGTGTCGTCGGCGTCCGGCAGGATGACGAGCTGGGGTGTTAACGAGAGAACGTCGGCGAGCGTCCGGCTGAGAGTACGAGCGGGAAGATCGAGGTATTTGCAGATGGGGATGTTCGATTGGCTATTCGGTAGGCCCAAAGGGCCGGCGTCCAGCACTCTCGGGCCATCCAAGGTCGCGAGCGGCGGTCAGCAGTCGAAGATCCAGGTGCCGCACTTCGCGATCCTGGATGTGGAGACAACCGGTCTCTCGCCCCGGCAGAATCGCATTGTTGAGCTCGCGGTCGTGCGCGTCGACAGCCGAGGCATGGTCGTTGATGAATGGTCGACGCGATTCGACCCGGAAGGGCCGATCAGCGCTACTCACATCCATGGGATCACTCAGGCCGACGTGGCGGGTTCACCATTGTTCCGAGACGTCGCGAAGAGCTTGATTCCGTACATCTCAGGGCTACCCATCGTGGCTCACAACGCGAACTTCGACTTGGCCTTTCTGCGGGCGGAGTTCCACAGGGCTGGTTGGGACGCACCGTGGCTTCCTGCGTATTGCACGTTGGACGGAAGTCGCGAGTACCTTCCCGCGTTGGATCGGCGCCGGCTGGCAGATTGCTGCTGGGCGGCTGGCGTGCCGCTCGAGAACGCACACTCAGCTCTCGGAGACGCTCGCGCCACGGCCGGACTCCTTCGCTTCTATCTGAGTCGGGCCACCCAGCCTCACGGCATCGCGCTGCGTGCGCTTCACGACGACGCGCGTTCGGTCGTGTGGCCGACCGTGCCGTCGCGTCCGCCGGTCGCCTTCTCCCCTGACACGTCAGAAGGACAACGCGCACGCTCGAGGCGAATGAGGGAGGCCAACCCGAAGCAGCCCCCTCTGCTTCGACAACTGACGGAGCTGAGCCTCCTTGAGGCTGTGGAAGAGGGCGCCCCCGAAGGTGCGGTCGTGTACCTGGAGACCCTTCTGGACGCGCTTGAGGACGGCGAGATCACTGATGAAGAGGCCGAGGAAATGGCCGACCTGATTGGCGTCTACGAACTCACCACCGAGGACCTACACACTGCCCACCGGGCACTTATCCTCGCGCTTGCGCATAAGGCCGTCGACGACGGCCACGTGTCGGCAGACGAACGCGCTGAACTTCACACCCTGTCCGATGCGCTCGACGTTCCGCACGATGCTGTGAACGACTTGATCGCTCATGCCGACGCGGCTCGCGCCGCGCGGATGAGCGCAGGGCTGAAACCACTCCCTGACGACTGGAGTCTCGGGGTGCCGCTTCGCGTCGGCGACAAGGTCGCGTTCACAGGCTGCGACGACCGGCAGCGTGACCGACTCGAACGGCGCGCCGCCGAACTTGGCGTGCGGGTGATGAACAACGTGTCCCGATTCACCTCAATGCTCGTCACTGACGGAACCATGGACGGCACCAAACTCGCGAAAGCGCGCGAAGTGGGTACGCGCATCGTTCATCCCGACACCTTCGAGACGCTCCTTTCGCACCTGCAACCCGCGCTCTCCTCCGCGGAACGTCCCCGACGCTCGGCGGACCGATCGCGGCGTGAGTCGGCGGGCACCCAAGAAGCCACCGTGACCGCGCCGCCGAGACTGACGTCGGATGCATCACCAAGCGTTGTGCGCTCGTGGGCGATCGCGAATGGGTACTCGGTTGGAGTGCGCGGTCGCATATCAAGCGACATTTGGGACGCGTTCGCCGCCGCTCAAATCGCACCCGACCCTGCCCCCGCCGGGTCGAAGGACGTGCGCTTGGAGGCGTTCGAATTCCAAGGGGAGCCCATGGCGCCGCTCGGCGAATGGGCATACGCGCCGATCGTCCCCACGGAAGCAATGGGACTGACCGGCGGCGACGACATCGAAGTCACCCACACGACCGATTATCGGGACGGGGTTCAGATCGCACTCGAGAAGCTTCTGGAGGACGAAGACTCGCACCTGATGGCCATGCTCGTCGCCGAACCACTCAACCCGTTCGTCGAACATGCCGTGCGCGTTGACCTTCTTGTAGATCGGGAACGCACGGTGGCGGGCTACCTGCCCGAATCGTTCTCGCCAACCTTTCATGAGCTGATCAAGTCCTCAATGGACATCGGCGCGCTCCCCTTGATGAACGCCCACGTCTCGGGAGGCACACCTTCGCAACCAGATTTCGTCATCCGTCTTATCCACCTTCCCGACGACGCTGCCAAGGCATCGGTCACCGACGAACTCGTCGCACGTACGAAACAGAGACGCGCACTCGAGAACGACAGCCTCTGACCGCCGGACGGCCGTGAGCGAGCCGCGAACCATTTGCAGGCCTTACCCGATACGGGAGTGCACATTCAGTGGAAAGGCGCTTGGCTCGTGATCGAGCGCCGCGACTTCATTGCGCGCCGATGTCAGACACCAGGAAATCCGTGCTGCAGGGCCTGCCGATTCCACTCGGTCAACCGGGCCTGCAGTTGCTGTGATAGGGCGCGGACAGCCTTCTGATTCAAGGTGTGCGTGACGCCGTGAATGGTTACGGAGGCCGCGCGATCTCCGTGGGCAATCACCATCTTGCTGAGCTCGCGCGTCGTTGAACTGTGCAGGTAATGGGCATCCTCACCGAGCACCACGACGATGCACTCGTCATCATCGAGATCAGTGATCTTTACGCTCACATCGCCCAGACGCAGCCGCATCGCGGGGTCGGTTCCAATGGATTCCGAGGCGACCCCGACGTGTCCCCACGGCCAATCGACCGGGAAGTCGGGCTCATGCGTTTCTTTTGCGGTCACCCCCGCACAGTACGGCATCTGTGGGCGGTCGGACGTGTGCCGCGTCGACAGGAGCATTGCGGTTGCCGCGGGTCCGTGCGTCGTCTGGCATCCGCCATACATATTCGGACATCGCCAGGGAGGGGAATCCGCCGGTACGGGCCGATCAACGTCGACGAGGTCGGCTACCTGCCCTTCGAGCATAGTTAGCGGCGACCTTCTTCAAGCTGCTGACAGGCGTGATGGTAGTCGCGCTGGCTTGGGAAAGCGGTCCCGGCTCACCGCAATGATGGTGCCACGCACGCTGCTGGTCTTCGGGTGCCATGCGAGCGAGCTGTGGGCCTACCCGAGGCTAGCGAAGTACGCGCGCAAAGCCGCAGCGCGCTTGGAGGAGTCCGCGATCTTCTCCTGGATACCGGCCACAGCGCGGCCGGATCCCACGTGGAATGCTCGCATCTTGATCTGTCCTCCGAACGCGCTCTCGGCGCATACGCCGATAGCCTTCTGCCCGCCGCTTCCCGGGCTCTCTGCGCAGTAGGCATGTCCGGGATGGACAACCCGCTGCCAGTCGCGGCGCCGGCCCATCGCCGTGACCAAAGAGTTCCCGAAAGCGTTCGCGCTCGGGAAGCGCGCCATCGGGTCAATGCTCATTCCGCGACGGACGACGGTCGCGATTGCACGGGGTACATGAGGCGCGAGGTCTGAGATGTCTCGCAAGTTCCCGCTCGAGATGAGCGACTGCTGTTGGAGCAGCGGGAGCCGGTGGTCGACGGGATACTCGCCACTCAGGAGACAGAACACGGTCGCGGCGAGGGAGTACACGTCAGTCGCGAAGGAGCAAACCCCATCATCGGGTGCAACCTCCGGTGCGAGCGTGCACCAGCTTCCATCACGTGGGGCGTACCCATCTGCATCGAGCAGGATGCACTTCGCAACGTCGGAGACCAGAACGTTGTCGCCGTTGCGCAGCGCGTTGGCAGGCTTGATGTCGCGGTGGACCATGCCAGCCGCGTGGATGGTGTCGATGCCTGCCGCGATCTGGTGACCGAAGCGGACTGCGAGTGCCACGGGAAGGCCGTGCGGCCGCGCATCCGCTTCGAGGTCACCATCCGGAAGGAGGTCGGTGGTGATGTATCGGAGGTCGCTGTTGAGGACGACATCGGCGTCCAACACGGGGACGATGAAGGCGCTGCGAAGCTGTTCGAGGCGCTTAGCTTCGTCCCAGGACTGCGGCACACCGGCCTCAGGGCGGAGGACCTTCAGCGCAACCGTCCGGCCGAGATGCTTGTCGAACGCCTCGTAGACCTCACCGTCAGAACCGAGCTTTCCGTTTAGAACGTACCGGTCATTGACCGTCGTCCCGGGCGGCGCAGCTGGATTGCTCACGCGAGCAACCATACTGGCGAACATGAGCGTTCTCGGCGTAGTGGTAGTCACCGGCACGAGCCCTCGCGTGCAGGCAGTCGTTCTTGAGGGGAGTCTGGGCGCGCCGACGGTCACCGCTAGTTTCGATCTGCGCACCGCCTCCACCGACCCTTCCGAGCAGGCAGTCGATCTGGCGCGACATATCGAACCTAAGGTGGCTGGTGCGGGCTACGCGAGCGTCGGCATCAGAGTTGCTGGGGCGTCCCCGGTCGGACGCCGCAACAAGGCCGCGTTCTCACGAGCGCACTGCGAAGGCGCGCTGATCTACGTGATGCGGACTGTGACCGGTCAGCCAGTCATCGTCGTGGACCCGGTTACCGCTCCGAAGTCCATCGGAATGAAGAAGGCCGATCTAGAGGCGCTGGTCGACAGCCTGGCGTCAAAGGGCGTGAACCGAGAGGCTTTGCTGGCTGCTGTAGTAACCCTTGCCGGCGTCTGACGAGGCACGACACACGAAGAGAGAGTCGATGCCCTCAATGCTCCAGCGCAGGTCAACGTCAGTGAGCGTGTTAATGACGACCGCGATGAGCCACTCGGGCTGAACAGTCTCACGGACGCGTCGCGCTGCGTTCGCAACGAGCGTCCCACTGGCAATGTTCACGTCGAGCACAACTGTTCGCGTTGAGCGCCCACCGCGGATAGTCGGGTTGAGGATCATCGCGGCGCCGAGAACGCGCTCGGCGGCGGGGCTAGCAGCCTCCACCGTGAACTCATCCCACCCCGCGACGCACTGGAGGAACGACCGAGCGGACTCGGCAAGATCGTACGGACTGTCGTGAGCGCGGACATTCCTGTCGCCCGCGCGCATCAGTTCAGCGAGATCCATCGCACCTCCTTATCGAGAGAGTAGCCACCCCCAGCCGCACTCGTCGCCAAAACGCGGAAGAACGTCCGCACGGCCATCGCGATGACCGTCAGTCCAAACTGCGCATCGGCGCCAGCGGCCCCCGGCGTGATGTGACGGCGCGACCCTGTGAGAAACAGTTCACGGAGCGATGGTGCGCGAACCGAACCCGACGGTCGACCGGCGCCGCGCCGACTTGATCCGCCGCCAGGCATTCGGCGTCGCGCCGCTACGAGGACGCCCTCTGATGGATCGGTGCGCGAGGTGTCCTGCTCCGCCCGCTGCTCGCGACCGAATGCCGAAGGCTTGTTTGAGATTGATGCGCGTTTACCGCTCCGAACAGTGCTGCGCCGTCAGTATTCGAAGGTATGTTCGAGACATGAGGTATTGGCAGCCCAAGCTGCGGCTGATCGGCCCGGGCTCCTGGCTGCAGTTCGACGGCAGCCGCCGCATCGCCATCATTCGTACCGTCGACGTCGGCTATCCTCCGCGACCGCTGCTCCGTGCCCATACCTGGGCGCCGGATGACGCTGCGCGCGACTTCATCGGCTATTTCCCCACGGATGAGCTTCGCCTCTGCGCCGAGCTGGTGTGGAGCCTCTACCAGGACGCGATCGCCGACAGGACGGACACCACGATGACCGCCGCGCAGTCCGGATCCGGCCAGTGGCATCCGCTCCTCAATGCCGACGAGAATTGTCCCGGCACGTGGACGCTTCGAGACGCCCACGGCCACGCATACGGTGGGATCCGCATCACGCGCCAGGGCGCGGACCTCTACTGCCTCGCTCAGTATCGAGGGAACGCTGTCGGACACTTCGAGCGACTTCGCGCGGCAGCTGAGAACGTGCACCTCGCCCACGTGCGCGCCACCCAGAACCCGCGCGCGCCAAACGACCCCTCCGCATCCCCGCGACCGTGAACCCGGCGGCGCACCTGTTGCTCGAGCGGACCGCGTGGTCCGCCGGTACGAGCAGGAGGACGAGTCCCATGGCTCTTCACACGCAGCAGTCGCTCTCCGGGTTCATCGCCTCGGAACCGCAGCAGACGGTCACCGAAAGCGGCGAGACCCGCTTCTACGTCCGAATCGGGCAACCGCACTTCCGCCGCGAGGATGACGGCACCTTCATGGAGCTCGAGCCGAGCTTCCACGACCTCGTCACGTATCGCGCCACCGCCGACCGCGCGTTCGAGCGATTCGCGAAGGGCGACAGCTTCGTCGCCGAGGGCTACGTCCGCACGTTCCAGCTCGAGCGCGATGGCCAAGTCATCGACCGCGAGGAGTTCGTCGCGAAGAAGATCGGCCACGACCTTGCTCGCACCAACTACGACGTCGATCGCTCAAGACGAGCCGCGTCCGCCGTCGAGCAAGCTATGCCCGACGCGCTCGCCACACGCCGGCCGGCACTGGTGCATCACGAGACTTCGCGACTCGGGCTGTGAGCCGACCATGACGGAAGCCTCGAGCGCCTGGCAGACGGACGACGACTCGCTCGGCGCCGACGTCTTCGACGAGCTCGACGGGCCGCTGACCCCCGAACCACCACATCCGATCAACTGGAACCTCCTCACCGCGGAGGAAGCCGAGACCGAATGGATGGAGCTCAACCGGTGGGTGAACTGGCTCCGCCGCACCTACGGTCTTCCGGCGTCCGTCGTGCCGCCGTTGTGGCACCGCCACTCTGAACTCGTCTGGGAACTCTCGGCCCTCCACCTGCACTGGCTCAGCGCCTACGACCCCGACCAGCACGGCTCCGCGCCGTTCGGTTGGCATCGCGACTTCGCCGACGCTCGCCAGCGCCTCCACGACTGGGTCGCGACCTCCGGCACCCGCCTTGACCGTGACCGCCCGACGCGGCAAACGGCGTGGCCCGGAGAGCCGCAGCCCGCCGCCGTCGAACAGGTCGCGATCGCCGATCGCGATGACGACTTCGTCGAGTTCGTCCGAATCGACCTCGACCGGCGGCGGGCCACCGAGGCGAGCGTCGGCTCTGCTCAGCGAGCGTTCTGACCGAACATCCTCACGAGCCCGTTTGGTGCACCCGCTCCAGAACAGGCGTCTCAGCACTTAGGACTTCGGCTTGAGCTGCTCGAGGATCTCGGCCGTTCGTGGATCCACGGCATCCTGCTTCTCGATGTAGTGCGTTCGCGTGATCTCTGGCGACGAGTGGCCGAGGAGCTCGGCTGCGAGTTCGGTGCCTGCCGCCCGATCCACGACCGTCGCGACCGTTCGGCGGAACGCATGAGGGGTGACGCCGTGGATGCCGGCCTCATCGAGGATCGTCCGCAGCCGGCGACGCACGTTGTTGGTGGTCAACGGCGTCCCGTTGCGGGTCTGGAACAGCAGCTGCTCGGGGTCTTCGTCACCCAGCGCCGACAGGCGGCGGCGCAGCACCTCTGCGGTGAAGCTCGGCACCGACACCGTCCGACGCGAGTTCGACGTCTTCGGGTGATCCTGTCGGTACGTCGGTTTCCCCTTCGGCGAGACGATCGTCCCGGAGATCCTGATCGTCGCAGGGCTCCTGGTGACGTCGACGTCGCACTGGCGGAGTGCGAGCACCTCGCCAATCCGCGCGGAGGTCCCGAGCATGACCTCGATGATCTGCCCGAGCTGACCGTCCGGCTTCGGGCCCGACACTCCTCCACCGGTGCGCCACCGCTTCACGGCCGCGCGAATCGCATCGACCTGTTCGACCGTGAGCGCCACGGTCGCCGAGCTCGTCTTCCGAAGCCGCGATGCCGAGAGCACCGGGTTGCGAGGGATCGCTTCGTAGCGAACCGCGAGCGCGAGCGCCAGGCTGAGTACGACCTTCGACTGCTTGGCGCGGTTGTAGCTGATGGCGGCCTGGGCCTTGAGGAATCGGTCGGTGCGGCTCACCGTGATCTCCCGCAGCGCGAGATGCTCGAAGGTCGGCATGACCAGGTTCCGCATGTTCCACTCGTAGAGCGCGCGAGTGTTCGGGGCTACCCGCCCTTCGAGGTCGAGGTCCTCGAGCCAGAGCTCGACGAGTTTGCCGAACGAGCTGTCGGCGGTGATGACCCCGAGGCCGGCGGTCCGCGGGGTGCGGTGCGCGATCTCGGCCTTGAGGTTCCGCACGGCCGTGCTCGCGTTGGGCCCGCTCGCCTGGATGAGCCGGAGGCGCCCGTCCTCGTCGCGATACCGTGTGCGTGCGATCACGGTGCCGTTCGCCTGGACATCGGTCTTGATAGCGCCGAACGTGCCGATCGGCGTGCGCGGCCTAGCCACGGCGGCTCACCTCGCCGAGGCGTCGGCGGTGGCTGGCTCGCGATGCTCGTCGAGCCAGTCCTGGACGTCCGAGACGGCGAACTTCACGTTCCGGCCGATGTGGATGCCGCGGGGGCCCTTGTGGTCCACGCGCCAGTCGTAGATCGTCGCGATCGGCACGCCGAGGTACTCGGCGAGTTCGGCCATGCTCAGCAGGCGCTGCAGACCGTCTGGCACGACGGGATGAGTGTCGATGAGGGCAGATGCAGGTTCCATGTCCTACAGGTGCGTCATGCCGCCCACAGGATCCGAGACGATCCAGACCACACCAGACAGGTCTGCCGCTGAGCGGCTCAACGTGCCGGTTCGCGAGGAGTTTGTGATGAGTAAGTGATGACCGGGTCAAATCCGTTAAACATTTCTGGCCGGGAATCCGTTGGGATTCCCGGCCAGATTTGGTTGCGGGGGCAGGATTTGAACCTACGACCTCTGGGTTATGAGCCCAGCGAGCTACCGAACTGCTCCACCCCGCGGCACGAGAGATAACACTAGCACGGGTTCCGAGGGCGGTCGAATCGAGACCGCATCCCGGGCGGGTCGCCGTCGCGGACCGACTGCGCGGCGGCTACTCGTCGACCGTGAGGGCCGACTTCGATGCTTCGAGTTCGTAGCCGAGCGGCAGCCACTCCCGGTCGGGCCAGCCGAACATGCCGTCGCCCTTGGGCACCGCGATCGGGAACATCCGCCACGGCAACTCGTAGTGCTCGGCGAAGTGGTCGACCGCGAGCCCGGCGTCGCACAGCGCGCCGAATACCTGGCCGAGCGGATGCATCCACTCCCACGTCCGCGCGTTCACGAGGCGCGCCTCGGGGTCGGCGTAGTCGCTCGGGTCGTCGATGACGTCGGGTCCGGTGCCGACGTACGGGTACGCGAAGACCGGCATGCCGCCCGGCCCGGCGTCGCCCTCGAAGACGTACGCCGAAGGATGGCCGTCGGCGAAGAACAGGCGACCGCCGGGCTTCAGGAACCAGGCGATGATGCGCGCCCACTCCGCGACATCAGAAAGCCAGCCGATCGTGCCCCAGGTGGTGAACACCAGGTCGAACGACTCCGGCTCGGGCAGCCGATGGCGCGCGTCGTAGACGTTCGCCTCGACGAAGCGCGCTCGGTCGGCCACGCCGAGCTCGCCGGCCATGCGGCGCGCCTCCTCGACCGCCGGCCGGGAGAAGTCGATGCCGACCGCCTCGGCCCCGAGGTTGACGAGCGAAAGGGTGTCGGAGCCGAAGTGGCACTGCAGGTGGAGGGCGCGCACGCCGCCCAGACCGCTCGGGAACATCCGGTCGATGCCCGCCTGCGCGATCGGATCGAGCACGCTGCCGCCCGCCCGCAGGCGCGTCCGGTCGTAGAACGGCGACGCCACGTGCAGCGCGACGCGCTCGTCCCAGTTCGCGCGGTTCTCCTCGAGCCAGTCTCCGGAGCCGAGATCGACGGACATCAGCCGTTCGACGGTTCCTCGGTCGCCGGCGCCTCGGTCGCGGGCGCGTCCGTCGTGCTCGCACCGTCGTCCGCGAGGACGATCAGCTCGGAGATGATCTCCGCGAGCTCGGCGTCGGCCGCACCGTAGGCCACCCAGTCGCCGTCCTGCAGCGCCTGCTGCTTGTCGTCGATCGCCTGGCGAGCGCGGTTGAGCAGCGACTGGAGTTCGGTGTCCTCCGTGGTCGGAGGCGCCTCGCCCTCGCCGCCCGTCTCGCCGCCATCGGGTGTCGTCGGTTCGACCTCCTCATCGCCCGCCGCAGCGCCCGAGTCGCCGCCGAACAGCACGTTCAGCGCCTCGTCGAGCGTGTCCTGGAAGGCGATCTCGTCGCCGAACGCGACGAGCACCTTCTGCAGCAGCGGGTAGCTGGTCTCACCGGTCGACTGGACGTAGACCGGCTGCACGTAGAGCAGGCCGCCGCCGACGGGCACGGTGAGCAGGTTGCCGTTGATCACGTCGGACTGCCCCTGCTTCAGCAGGTTCAGCGACTGCGACACCGTCGGGTCGGAGTTGAAGGTGTTCTGCACCTGGCCGGGGCCGGGCACGTTGTCATCCTCCGGGAGGGAGAGCAGCCTCAGCTTGCCGTAGCCCTCCGCGCGTTCGCCCGCGGTCGAGCCCGCATCGGAGTCCACGGCGAGGTACCCGCGCAGCACGTTGCGGCTCGCGCTGCCGCGCGCTTCGGGGATGAACGTCGAGTAGATCGAGTACGTCGGCGCCTCCTGACCCGGCATCTGCATGGTCAGGTAGTACGGCGGCTGCAGGAACGAGGTCGCCGCACTCTGCGTCGGGTCGAGCGGCGTCGTCCAGGCGTCCTCGCGCGAGTAGAACGTCACCGGGTCGGTCACGTGGTAGCGGCCGAGGACGGCACGCTGCATCTTGAACAGGTCGGCCGGGTACCGCACATGGCTCATGAGCTCGCCCGACATCTCGCTCATGTCCTTGAGCGTGTTCGGGAAGACCTTCTGCCACGTCTGAAGGATCGGGTCCTCCTCGTCCCACGCGTACAGGGTCACGCTGCCGTCGTACGCGTCGACGGTGGCCTTCACCGAGTTGCGGATGTAGTTCACCTCGTCGAACGCGAGCGGCTGCTGCACCGCCTCGCTGTCGGAGATGGCCTCGCTGTAGCTGACCTTGTTCGAGTAGGGGTACTGGTCGGAGAGCGTGTAGCCGTCCACGATCCACACCACGCGGCCGTCGACGATCGACGGGTAGGTGTCGCTGTCGAGGGTCAGGTAGGGCGCGACCTTCTGCACGCGGTCGATCGGATGACGGTCGTACAGGATCTGCGACTCGTTCGACACCTGGTCGGAGAGGAAGATCTGCTCGGACTGGAACTTCAGCGCGTACACGAGCTTGGTGAAGACGTTGTCGAGCATCGGTCCGCCGTCGCCGGTGAACGTCGTCTGCTGCGGCTCGCCCTCGCCGCCGGCCGGGTAGTCCAGCTCGATCGGCGCCGTCCCCTCCGGAGCGCCCACGATCGAGTACTCGGGCGAGTTCTCGCCGAAGTACACGCGCGGCTCGAATTCGGGCAGCGTGCCGCTCGACGGGATGCCCGACTCGAGGAACACCGGCTGCCCGTCGCTCGAACGCTGGTTGCCGGCCGCGGCCACGAGGCCGTAGCCGTGCGTGTAGACGAGGTGCGAGTTGAACCACGTCTGCGCGTCGTTCAGGCCCTCGAGGTTGAGGTCGCGGATCGCGACGACGGTGTCCTGCGACTGCCCGTCGATCTCGTACCGGTCGACGTCCAGCATCTCGGGGAACTGGTAGTACTGGCGGAACTGCTCGAGCTGGCGGAACGCCGGGCTGATGACGGCCGGGTCCATCAGGCGGATGCTCGCGGTCGTCGCCGCGTCGGAGCGGAGCGCGCCCGGCTCGGCATCCGTCTCGGCCTCGTACGGGATCTCCTCGATGTCGGCGACGCCGAACGCGTCGCGCGTCTCGTCGATGTTCCGGTCGATGTACGGCGCCTCCAGCGCACGCGCGCTGGGGTCGACCTGGAAGCGCTGCACGACCCACGGGTAGAGCGAGCCGATGAGCAGGCTCGACACGATGAGCAGCACCGCGCCGACGAGCGGCAGGCGCCAGCGGCCGAGGATCGCGGTGATGAGGAACAGCACGGCCACGACGGCGGCGATGACCGACAGGATCTGCCGGCCCGGGATGGTCGCGAACACGTCGGTGTAGGAGGCACCGGTGATCAGCGAGCCGGTCTCGGTCACCGTGGCGTACTGGTCGAACCAGATGCTCACGGCCTGCAGCAGCAGGTAGAGGCCCGCGGTGATGGCGATCTGGATCCGGGCCGCCTTCGAGATGACGACCTCGCGCCCGCTCACGCGGATCGCGCCGTAGAGGTAGTTCGTGGCGATGACGAGCAGGCCCGAGAGCAGCACGACCGCCGACGCGAAGCCCACGATCGACCGGTAGAACGGCAGCTCGAAGACGTAGAAGCCGATGTCGAACTGGAACTGCGGGTCGACCGAGCCGAACGGCGTGCGGTTCAGCCACGCCAGCACCGAGTCCCAGCGGCTCGCCGTCGAGACGCCGGCGAAGATGCCGAGCACGGCCGGGATGCCGTACATCGCGAGGCGCCGGAGCGGCTCGAAGATCTCCTGATAACGATCCAGTTGCGAATTCAGCTTGGCGTACACCGGACGGGTCCGGTAGGCGATCTGGATGGACAACCAGACGGGCACCGCCATCGCGATGAAGCCGATGAAGAAGAGCACGATCCGCGTGATCCACTCGGTCGTCAGCACCTCGAGGAACCCGAGCTGGTCGTACCACCGGATGTCCGCGTAGATACCGGCGAACACGAAGAACGCGACGACGAGCGCACCCACGATGCCGATCGTGATCGCGATCGGCGCGCGTCGGCGCGTCGTCCTCGGTTCCTGCGACTGTGCTGTGGACACTCTCGGCCTCATTCGGGTCGGGACGGGATCGGATTCCCATCCTATGGTCGGCTTTCTTGGAAACGGCTGGCGAGGCGGGCCGCGCGGCTCCGCTCGGGGCGAACGCCGGCCGCGGCATCCGTCACCGACGAGCCGGGCGGATGCCTCTGGCGAACGGTCAGCCGACGACGGCGTCGCAGCTGCGGAAGGCCGACGTGTCGCCGCCCTCGCCGATCGTCTCGACGACGCTGCGCGCCTCCTCGAGCGTGCCGACCGCGAACACCTCCAGCCCGTCGGGCACGTTGCCGACGACTTCGCCGCAGTTGGCCTCGGGGGCGAGGAACCAGTCGGCGTCGGCGTCGAGCGCGCCCCAGAGCTTCTGGCGGATGCCGCCGATGGAGCCGACGGTCCCGTCCGAGTCGATGGTCCCCGTCCCCGCGATGCTCTCGCCGCCGGTCATCGCCCCGGGCGTCAGCGTGTCGACGATGCCGAGGGCGAACATCATGCCCGCGCTCGGCCCGCCCACGTCGTTCAGCTGGATCTCGACGTCGATCGGGAACTCGTAGCGCATGCGGACGCCGACGCCCAGCACGGCGTTGCCGCCGTTCGCGGCCGGCGTCGCCTCGACCGTCAGCTCCTCGCCGTCGCGGACGATCCCGATCGCGGCGGGCGACTCGGTCCCGTGCTCGCCGAGCGCGGCGCGCAGCTCGTCGACCGAGTTCACCTCGGTGCCGTCGACCGAGCGGATGACGTCGCCCTCCTCGATCACGCCGTCGGCGGGCGTCCCCTCCCCGACGCCCTGCACGACGACGTCGCGCGGGAAGTCGTAGCCGAGTTCGACGAGGGCGGCGGCGATCGCGTCCTGCTGGGAGTCGACCATCTGCGCCTCGTTGGCCGCGTCGCGGTCCTCGGTGCTGATGCCGGGCGGGTAGATCACCTCGACCGGGAGCACGGCGCGACGCGGGTCGACCCACGCCGCAGCCACATCCAGCCACCCCGGCGTCGCGCCGGGACGACCGATCACCGACACGGTGAGGAGGTCGAGCGAGCCCTCGGTGGGGAAGGTCTCCTCGTCGGGGACCGCGATGAGCGGGACCTCCTCGTCATCCACCTCCGTCGTGCCGAGGGTGTCGTACACCGGGCCGGCCTGCTGGATGACGTACGGACTGGGGAGCAGCGCGAAGCCGAGGCCGATCACGGCGGCGACGGCGACCGCCGTCCAGCCGATGCGCTCGCGACGCGAGCGGCGCGCGACCGCGACCGGCTCGGAGGTCGGAACGGGTGCCGACCGGTCGTCGCCAGGGCCGCCGAAGAGCGTCATCCGCCGTGGTCCTTCCCGAGCGCCCGCAGGGGAACCCGGCGCTGTTCGCGACGGGCGGACACCCGAGGGGTCAGCCTAGGCCATTTCCCGGTGAGGACGCAGATGAGCGGCGGTAGCGTGGATCGCGAAGCGAGGGAGGTGGCCCGAGTGGCCGAACGCGACCAGGAGCCCGACCGCGACCCCGAGGACGAGTTCCGCGACATGCTGCGCGAACTGCTGTCCGGTTCCGGCGGAATCGACCCGTCCAAGCTCGCCGGCGCGGCGGGACTGCCGAACGATCCCGCGAGCATCGCCGCACTCTTCGGCCAGCTGCAGCAGGCGATGCAGCGGTCCGAGGAGGAGGGCATCGACTGGTCGCTCGCGCTCCGCCAGGCCGAGCAGCGCGCCTCCACGGGCCAGCGCCAGATCGCCGCCGCCGAGACCGAGCGCCTCGACCGCGCCTTCGACCTGGCGGCCCTCTGGCTCGACGAAGCCGTCGAGGTGTCCGCGCTGCCGGGCACGCCCGAGCTCCTCACCCGGCGCTCGTGGGCGGCGGCGACCATGCCGATCTGGACCCAGCTCGCCGAGCCGGTCGCGACGAGCATCGCCGACTCGCTGACCCGCGTGATGAGCGAGCAGGCGCCGGAGGAACTGCGCTCGATGGTGCAGGGCGCGAGCCGGATGATGCGCGGCATCGGCGGCGCGATGTTCGCGATGCAGCTCGGCCAGGTGGTCGGCCAGCTCTCGACCGAGGTGGTCTCCGGCGGCGACGTCGGGCTGCCGTTGCTCGAGGACGGCCGTGCCGCCCTCCTGCCCGAGAACGTCGTCGAGTTCGGCGAGGGGCTCGACATCCCGACCGACCAAGTCGAGCTCTACCTCGCCGTGCGCGAACTCGCGCACGCCCGGCTCTTCCGCCACGCTCGCTGGCTCCGCCTGCACCTCATCACCGCCATCACGGCGTTCGCGCGCGGCATCGACGTCGACGTCGAGCGCCTCGAGCAACTCGCAGAGGGCTTCGACCCGTCGAACACCGACGAACTGCGCGACGCCGTCGCGAACGGAGCGCTGCTGCGCCCGAAGAGCCCCGAGCAGGAGGCGGCGCTCGGCCGCCTCGAGACGATGCTCGCGCTCGTCGAGGGTTGGGTCGACGTCGTGACGGCGGATGCCACGTCCCGCCTGCCGAAGTCCGACGCCGTCGCCGAGACCATCCGTCGTCGCCGCGCGACGGGCGGCCCGGCCGAGTCCGCGCTCGCGACGCTCGTCGGGCTCGAGCTGCGGCCCCGCCGTCTCCGCGACGCCGCGAACATGTGGCGCGCGGTCACCGACGCGGTCGGGATCGCCGGGCGCGACGCCCTGTGGGCGCATCCCGACCTCCTGCCGACCGCGGCCGACCTCGACGACCCGGCGCCGCTCGCGGCGCGTCTCGCGTCGGGCGGCGAGGCCGGCGGCGAGTCGGATGCGGAGTTCGACGAGGCCCTCGAGGCGCTGTTGCGCGGCGAGTTCCCGCCGGCGGATGCCGCCGACGGCGAGAGCGCACCGGGCGAGGACGGTCCGGGCGACGCGTCCGGCGACACCCCCGATGGGGGTCCGCGCCCGGCCTGACCGTACCGTCCCGCACTACGGGGTTTCGGCCCCCGCGTGCGCACCTGTGGACGCTCGGCGACGCTCGCCCGACCCCTCCGGCATGCTTCCCGCATGACGCCCCGCCTCGACCCGGCACTCCCCCTCGTGTGGCGCTCGCCGAGCACGCTGCAGCTCGGCGGCATCCGCCCCATCGCCGTGCTCGAGGAGCCCGCAGCGCTCGAGACCGGCATCCTCGGCGCGCTCGCCGCCGGAGCATCGCGTGCGACGCTGCACACCATCGGCGCCGCGCTCGACGGCGAGCCCGAGCAGGTCGACGCGCTGCTCGACCGCCTCGCACCCGCATGCCTCGACGATGCGAACCCGCCGACGTCCGGAGTCGTCGCCCTCGCCGGGCCCGCCTTCCTCGTCGACGACCTCGGTACCGCGCTCCTCCGACTGAACCATCGCCCGCTGCCCGCTGCCGAGGCCGACCCCGGGGCGACGGATGCGGCCGTGCTGCTCGCGACTCGCGTGGTACAGCCCGCGACGCACCTGCCCTGGCTCGCGGCCGACGTCCCGCACCTCGTCGTCGTGCTCGACGAACGCGGCGCAGAGGTCGGCCCGTTCGTCCGACCCGGCACCGGTCCGTGCGTGCGCTGCGTGCACCTCTCGCGACGCGATGCGGATGCGGCGTGGCCGGCGATCTCGGCGCAGCTGGCGGTCGCGCCGCCCCCGCCGCTCCGCGGGCGGGCGCGGCACGAGGCGCTCGCGCTCGCGGCATCCGTCGTCGACGACCTGCTGCGCACCGGGCGCTCGGCACTCGACGCGGCGACGGTCGTCGTCAGCGACGCGCCCGCGCCGGCGCCCCCGCGGCCGACGCCGCTCGCGATGCACCCGGAGTGCGGATGTCGAGCTCCCGGAGGAAGCGAGACGGCTCCCGTTCCGCTCGGCGTCCGGCCGACCAGCGCGAGAAGCTCAACGACAGCCGTCGCCGTGCCCGCGTGATGCCCACGTAGAGCAGCCGCCGCTCTTCGTCGATCGCGTCCAGTCCGGTCGCATAGGCGATCGGCAACATGCCCTCGACGAGCCCCGGCAGGTGCACCTCGTCCCATTCCAGGCCCTTCGCCGAGTGCAGGGTCGCGATCGTGACGGCCGCCACCGCCGGCTCGTGGTGCGTCTCGGCGCGGGTGCGGAGGTCGTCGGCGAACCTGCGGAACGTCGTGCCCGCGGGCTGGTCGTCGACGAGCCTGGCGATCGCGTTGAGCGACTCCCAGCGGTCGCGCACCGCGCCGGGACCGGCGGGCGGCTCGACGGTCCAGCCGAGCGAGCGCAGCACGTCGCTCACCGACTTGAACAGCGGCTCGTCGGCGATCGCGAGCGCCGCGGCGCGGATCGCATGGACGGCCTCGCGCACCTCCGGGCGGTCGAAGAACCGCTGCGCACCGCGCACCCGCACCGAGACGCCCACGTCGCCGAGCGCCTGCTCGAACAGCGCGGACTGCGAGTTCACCCGGAGCAGCACCGCGATCGACTCGGGCGGGGCGCCCGCATCGATGCGCTGCCGCACGCGCGTGGCGACCCCGCGCGCCTCGGAGAGCTCGTCGGGGAACTCGATCACCTCGGGCGCCGGGCCGTGCGCGACGTGCTCCGTCGGCCGGGCCGCCTCCGGATCGCGCGAAGCAGGCTCCGACCTGCGTGCCGCCTGCGGGCCGCCCGGAACGGCTGCCGCCGGATCGCCGGCGTCGGGCGGGGCCGCCGCGAGGCGCAGGGCACCGGGCCGCCCGCGCATCAGCCGGTTGGCGACCTCGACGATCTCGGGCGTCGAGCGGTAGTTGCGCTCGAGCCGCACGATCGTGGCATCCGGGTAGTGCCGTTCGAACCCGAGCAGGAACTCGGCGCTCGCCCCGGCGAACGAGTAGATGGTCTGGCTGGCGTCGCCGACCACGCACACGTCGCGCCGCCCGCCGAGCCACAGCTCCAGCAGGTGCTGCTGCGCGGGCGAGACGTCCTGGTACTCGTCGACGACGAAGTGCCGGTAGGCCTCGCGCACCTGCAGCGCGACGACCGGTTCGGACTCGATCATGCCCGCGGTGGCGAGCAGCACGTCCTCGAAGTCCATCGCACGGCGCTCGTCCTTGAGCTCCTCGTAGGCGTCCAGCAGCGCCAGCATCTGCTCCGCCGTGAGCGCGCCGGGGGCGCCGCGGGACGCGAGCCGGACGCGGTACTCGTCCATGCCCACGAGGCCGACCTTCCGCCACTCGATCTCCGCGGCGACGTCTCGCAGCGTCGCGGTGTCGACCTTCACCCCGCACCGCTCGGCGGCGAGACCGAGCAGTCGCCCCTTGAACTCGAGCACGCGGGGCGCGGGGCCGCCCACGACGATCGGCCAGAAGTGGTTCAGCTGCGCGAGCGCGGCCGCGTGGAAGGTGCGCGCGGCGACGGCGCCCGCGCCGAGCGTGCGGAGCCTCGTGCGCAGCTCGGCCGCCGCCCGCGAGGTGAACGTCAGCGCCATGACTCGGACGGGGTCGTACGAGCCGGATGCCACGCCGTAGGCGATCCGGTGCGTGATCGCGCGCGTCTTGCCGGTGCCGGCGCCGGCGAGCACGCAGACCGGCCCGATGAGGGCCTCGGCGGCGACGCGCTGCTCGTCGTCGAGGGCGGTGAGGAGCGGGTCGCCCGTCACGACGTCGACCACGGCAGCGACGAGGAGAGCGGCCCGCCGTACCACTCCTCGAGCATCCACCGGGCGATCGAGGTCTCGCCGGGGAGCGCGACGCGACCGAGCGCCTCCCGGAGTCCGTCGCGGTCGAACCACCGCAGCTCCAGGATCTCCTCGCCGTCGGGAACGACCGTGGTGGCGGCGCCGTGCGCCACGCGCGCCCGGAACGCGCACATCAGGCTCGCGGGGAACGGCCACGGCTGCGACCCGAGGTACTCGACGTGGTCGACGGCCAGGCCGGCCTCCTCGGCGATCTCGCGCACGACCGCCGCCTCGAGCGACTCGCCGGGCTCGACGAAGCCGGCGAGCACCGAGAACCGGTCCTGCTCCCACATCGCGTTCGAGCCGAGGAGCACCCGGTCCTCGTCGTCGGTGACGAGCACGATCACCGCCGGATCCGTGCGCGGGAACCGCAGCCGGTCCTCGGCAAGGCAGCGCCGGGCCCATCCCGAGTCCACGACCTCCGTGGGGCTGCCGCAGCCCGGGCAGAACGCGTGCGTGGAGTGCCAGTTCGCGAGCGCCACGGCCTGGATCGCGAGGCCCGCATCGCGGTCGTCGAGCGACGTCGCGATCCCACGAAGTCCCACCCAGCGCTCGTCGTCGGCGATCCGGGCGGCCGCGTCGGCGTCGTAGGTCCAGGCCTCGATCGGGCTTCCGACGGGCAGTTCCCCGCCCGTGGCATCGTCGAGGGCCTCGAGCGTGCGCCCGAGGTAGCAACGCACCCCGGGCTGCGGCAGGGTCGACGGATGGCGCAGGTCGAGCCCCGCGGCACCGTCCGCCGACGCCGGCTCGGCGACCAGCACGCGACCGGCGTGCACCGCGAGCACGCGGGCGTCGGGGTGGGCGTCGAACTCGACCGAGCGACCCGACACGGCTCGCGACACGGCGTCGCGATCGACGTGCTCGCGCGCGAGCGGCGGGGCGGCGATGGGGCGCGTGACGGCGTCGGGATTCGGCGCGTCGGGGTGGAGCACTGGTGCACCTCTCGTCGGAGCCGGAGTCGTCGGGAAGGCGTGGCGGTCGCCGGGCAGCCCGGATGACCTGCTTAGGCTGTGTGCCATGGCCAGACCCCCACTCACTCTAGCCGCGTTGGCCACGGCCGCGGTGGCGGGACTCGAGGTGCGGGCGGCCCGGGCGCACTCCCGCGGAGCGGCCGGCGCGTTCGATGCCGTCGAGCTCCACTCCACCGACGGACGCCACCTGCTGATCCGCGCTCCGCGGTCGCAGACGGCCGAATCGGAGCAGTCCTCCGACCTCGTCGCGCTGCGCGCGCTGACGCCCGGCATCCGCTCGCGACTGCCGTTCGCGGTGCCCCGGTTCGTCGGCCAGGCGCCGATCGGGCCCACCCGCGCCGTCGTCACGGAGTTCATCCCCGGCGCCGGACGCAGCGCCGACGAGCTCACGGGTTCGCCGGAGCTCGCCGCCGACGTGGGGCGCGCGATCGCCGCCATCCACGCACTGCCCTCCGGCTTCATCGGCGACGCGGGTCTCCCCCGTCGCTCGGCGAGCGAGGCCCGAGAGGCGGCCGTCGCGATCATCGACCGCGCATCCGACACCGGCCGGCTCCCGGCGGCGCTCGTTCGCAGGTGGGAGGAGGCGACGGACGACGACACGCTCTGGCGGTTCGCGCCGACCGTGGTCAACGGCCAGCTCGGCGCCGATTCCTTCCTCGTCGAGGGCGACCGGGTGACGGGCGTGATCGGCTGGGCGGGGCTCAGCCACGACGACCCGGCACGCGACCTGCACTGGGTGCTCACCTCGACCGGGGCGTCGGCGGAGCAGACCCTGGGCGCCTACCTGGAGGCTCGCGCGGGCGGCGCCGATGCGGAGCTCGCCCGACGGGCGCTCCTCTACGGCGAGCTCGAGCTCGCGCGGTGGCTGCTGCACGGCGTCGACACGCACGACGACGAGGTGGTCGAGGATGCCGTGGCGCTCCTCGACGGGCTCGTGGCGAGCGTGCACGATCACACGTCCGAGTCGCTGACGACCGACACCGGGCCCGTGCTCGCGGTGGCCGACGTCGAGCGGATGCTCGAGGAGACACCCCGTGAGGGCCTACCGCGCGAGTCCGGCGCCACGATGCTGACCGACAGCTACGACGTCTCCGAGCTGCGCAGCCACCTCGCGGAGGGCGATGGCGCGGACCGCGCGGAGCGCGACCTCGGCCTGACGGCGCCGATCCCGCTCGACCTCAGCGACTGGGGCGACGCGGCACCCGATGACGCCCGCTCCTCGTCCGAGTCCGGTGGCGGCACCGGAACCCGCGACCGCTCCGCGTAGCCGCCGACGAGCATTCCCTCGCGCCGACCGCCGAGCTTCGGGGCGACCGCCGAGCATTCGACGGACACGGCGAACGAGGTCACGGGAACCCGAGGTCACGTCCCGGAGATCGCGGTGCGCACCTCGTCCGGAACCTCGGAGCGCTCCCCGCCCGACGGCCGCGGCCCGCTGGCCCTCGCGGCCACACTCGCCCACGCCCGGCGCAACGCGGCCTCGTCATAGAGTTCGTCGGGTCGCAGCACGAGGTCGTCCTCCACGTAGTAGAACACCGCGTCGATCTCCTCCGGGCGCAGTCCCGACCAGCGCGCATAGGCGAGCCGGTAGAGCGCGAGCTGGGTCTGCCGCAGCTCGAGCTCGCGGGAGTCGCGCGGGGCGGCACCGGTCTTCCAGTCGACGACCTGTGCGCGGATGCCGCGTCGACCGAGCTCGGACCCGGGCTCGACGTCGTACACCGCGTCGAGCTTGCAGACGAACACCTGGTCGTCGAGCGGCAGGTGCAGTTCGAGCTCGACCGCGACCGGGCGGCGGTCACCCCATTCCGAGGCGGCGAAGGTGGCACGAAGGCGCTCGAGTCGGGCGTCGACCGGATCGACGAGGATCTCGTCGGCCTCGGCGGTGTCGTCGAAGGCGAAGTCGAGCGCGTCCAGGTCGGTCGTCGCGCCGATGGAGCCCGAAACGCCGGCCACGCCGGCCGCGTCCGTCGGACCCGCGAGCCGTGCGCTCGTCCCGCCGGAACGTTCCTCGACCCAGGCGTGGAAGAGCGTGCCGATGCGGGTCGCGCGATACGGCCGCTGCGGCATCGGCCTGGCGAGCTCGGCCGCGACCGCGGCGGGGTCGTCGACGTAGTCCTTGAAGCGCGACGCGGGCACACGGGTCGGCACCTCGGCCCCGCCGCGCGTTTCGGTTCGCCGTCGACGCTCCTCCAGCAGCATCCGCAGTTCGTCGGCGAGTGCCGGGCCGATCCCGGTGCCGGTCGGCAGCGCGGCGGCCTCGCGCACGGCGTCGGCCGCGCGCACGACCGCCGGACGACGGGCGCCCAACGGGTCGAGCGGCCAGCTCACCCGCGCCGCCTCGGACGACCGCGGGTTCTCCGTCTCGGCCGGGACGGACGGGAGCGCCTCGGCATCGACCACGCCGGCCATGACGAGTTCGCGCAGGAACGGGCTCGGCGATCGCGGCGCGCGCTGCGTCGCCCACCACGACCCGGAGAGCAGGAGCTCCGACCGCGCTCGCGTGAGGCCGACGTAGGCGAGACGGCGTTCCTCCTCGGCGTGACGGGCCCGGTTCTCGTCGGAGTAGGCCTTCGCGGCCTCGTCGAACTCGGCCTGGCTCTGCACGCCTCGCCACATCAGCTGCGGGATCTCGTCGGCATCGCCGCGGAACTCGTCGGGCAACGAGCCGAACGAGAGCCACCCGCGGTTGCTGCGCGGCTTCGACGGGAGCTCGTCGTCGACGAGGCGCGGGATCGCGACCACGTCCCATTCGAGCCCCTTCGAGCCGTGGATCGAGAGCACCTGCACCGCCCCCGGCTCCGGCTCGTCCTGGCGCGGGCTCAGTCGGTCACGCTGCTCCGCCTCGGTCAGCCAGCCGAGGAACGCGCCGAGCGTCGCGTGCTCCGCGGACTCGACGAAGCTCGCGACGAGGTCGTCGAACGTCTCGAGGCTCGCCGAGCCGAGCGGCTGCGCCGGGTTCGCGGCGACCTCGATGTCGAGGAGGAGTTCCTGCTGCACCAGTGTGACGAAGTCGACGAGGCCGAGTCCGGCACGACGACGCAGAGCCTGCAGCTGGGCGCCGGCACGGCGCAGACGGGCGAGTCCCTCCTCGCTCAGCGCGCCGAGCGCGCGATGGTCGTCGGGCGCGGTGAGCACGAAGTCGAGGGCGTCCACGATCGAGGGCGACTCGTCGGGTGCGATCGACCCGCGGATGCCGCGCCTCACCTCGTCGGCGAGGCGCCGCGTCGAGACGTCGCGATCGGCCAGCCACCTCCCGAGCGCACCGAGCGCGGCGAGGTCGGCCGGGCCGATGCGCCACCGCGCTCCGCCGAGGAGCCGGAGGAGTTCGGAGCCCGCGGTGGGGTCGTGCACGACGCGCAGCGCGCACACGAGGTCGGCGATGACCGGCTGGTCGAGCAGGCCGGCGACGCCGAGGACGTGCACCGGCACCCCGCGCTCGCGGAGCGCCGCCGCGAAGAGGTCGACGTGCGCGAAGGTGCGGCAGAGCAGGGCGCCGGTCCGACCGCCCGGACGCATCCGAACCGCCAGCCACTCGGCGACGGCCGCCGCCTCCTCGTCGATGGTCTCGGACCACGAGACGTCGAGCCGACCCGCGCCGGCGAACGGCGACGGCCGGAGCGGCGCCTTCGGGATCCCGCCGTCGAGCGGCGCGATGAGCGCGTTCGCCGCATCGAGCACGACGACGGGATTGCGCCAGCTCGTCGACAGGTCGTAGGCGACCGCCTCGCCCGACTCCGAGAAGTCGCGACCGAACCGCGCCAGGTTGGCCGCGCTGGCCCCGCGCCATCCGTAGATCGACTGGTCGGGATCGCCCACGGCCATGACGGCGTGGTCGCGGAACAGCGTCGAGAGCAGCCGCGTCTGCACGACGCTCGTGTCCTGGTACTCGTCGAGCAGCACGGTCGCGTACCGCTCGCGGTGCTCGGCCGCCACTTCGGGATGCGCCGTGCAGATCTGCAGTGCGAGCGCCACCTGGTCGGAGAACTCCACGACGCCGCGGCGCTGCTTCTCGGCCGCGAACGCGTCGGCGAGCTCGAGCAGGGGCGGCAGTGCGTCGACCACGCCGAGCGCCGACACGAAGCTGTCGAACGGCGTCCGCTTGCGGGGCGCCTCGATGGGCAGGTCGTGCATCGCGAGGAACTCGCGCGCGAAGGCGCGCACGTCGCGGCTGTCGGTGACGTTCTCGGCGAGCGCGCGACTGAGCGAGAGCACGGCACCCGTGACGCGGTCGAGCGACGCATCGAGCTCGACCAGTCGCGGGTCGGCCGACGCCGAGACGATGCCGCGCGCGAGCTGCCACGCGGCCGCCTCGCCGAGGATGGTCGCGTCGGGCTCACGCCCGATCCGCATCGCGTGCTCACGGTAGATGGCTCCCGCGAAGGCGTTGTACGTGAACACGGCGGCCGACTCGAGCGGATCCAGCCGCACATCGGCGATCCCCTCCGCGACGAGCTGCCCGACCCGTTCGCGAACGCGTTCGGCGAGCTCGCCGGCAGCCTTGCGGGTGAAGGTGAGGCCGAGCACCTCGGGCACGTCGACCGCGCCGTTGGCGAGGAGCCAGACCACGCGATTCGCCATGGTCTCGGTCTTGCCGCTGCCGGCGCCGGCGACCACGATGCACCGGCCGCGCGGGTCGGCCTCGATGACGGCGCGCTGCTCCGGCGTCGGCGCGTGCAGGCCGAGCCGGGCGGCGATCTCGTCGGCGCCGATCCGGATCGGGTTCACGCGCACACCGCCGGGAGGACGTGGACCCGGTACTGCCAGCCGCCGAACCGCGAACCGTGCGCGAACTCCACCGGGGAATCGAACCGAGCGCCGGCCATCACGCGGGCCACGCCGTCGAGCCGGTCGCGGAACGCCGTCTCGTCGTCGTCGTCGAACGGCTGCTGCGCGCGCTCGGTGTAGAGCCGCCCGCCGACCGGTCGCGCGACGTAGACGAGCTTCGCGCCGCCGAGGCGCCCCCCGTCGGGCAGGACGCCCGCGCGGGCCGCGAGCTGGTACGCCGCCAGCTGCGGATGTGCGGCCGTCTTCGCGGCGGTCGGCGGCGTACGCCCCGTCTTGAGGTCGACGATCACGGTCGTGCCGTCGGGCGACGCCTCGACGCGGTCGATCGTGCCGGTGATGCGCACGCGCCCGCTCACGAGGGTGAACCGCCCTTCGGCGCCGAGGACGACCACCCCGTCGTCCTCCGCGTTGCGGAGGTAGTCGGCGGCGCCCTCGGTCATCCTCCGCGCTCCGCGCCGCTCCCGCTCGGCGACCCAGCCCGCCTCGAACCGCAGGTCGCGCCAGCGGCGCTCGACCGACGCCCACAGCGCCTCGACGTCGACATCGCCGCCCTGCTGGGCCGCCTCTTCGACGACGGCGTGGACGATGGTGCCGATCGAGGCCGCCAGCCCCGAGGGCGGCTGGGCGACGTGGTCGACGAACCAGCCGAGCGGGCTCTCCTCGACGCGGTCGATCTGGGATGGCGACACCGAGACGAGCGCCTCGGGGTCGCCGTCGAGGTCGACGAGCGGCGCGGTGGTCGTGGGTTCGGCCATCCCGTACCACTCGTCGGGGTGCGCGCCCGGGACGCCCTGCTCGGCGAGCAGCGCGATCGCCGCGGCGGCCTCCCGGTCACCCGCGCCGGCGTCGCGACGCAGTGCGCCGACCATGCCGCGCAGGTGCAGCGGCCGCCGACGGCGTGCGGGAACGCGCGTCGGCGCGAGCCCCATGAGGACCGACGGCTGCTCGTCGTCGTTCGACGTGCAGGCCAGCACGACCTGGCGCGCGGCCCGCGACGCAGCGAGGGCGAACAGGCGGAGTTCGTCGGCACGCACCGATGCGCGGACGGAAGCCGAGGTCTCCTCCTCGCGTGGCGGATCGCCCGCGCGGAGCGCGGCGACGGCCCGCGGGAGCGCCCCCGCGTGCAGCAGGGTGCCCCTCGGCCGCAGGTTCGGCCACACACCCTCCTGGAGCCCCGCGATCACGACGACGTCGAACTCGCGGCCGATGAGCGCGGGCGGGGTCGCCAGGACGACGGACTCGGCTCCGCGCTCCGGGGCGAGCGAGTCCTCGGGGAGCGCGTTCTGGAGCACCTCGTCGACGAATCGGCGCGCGGGCGCGCCCGGCTCGCGCTCCACGAACCGCCGTGCGGCGGCGAAGAGGGCGACGACCGCGTCGAGCGACCGGTTCGCCTCGTCGGCCAGCACGCCCGTGCCCGCAGCCTGCGCCGCCCACTCCGCCTCGAGCCCGCTGTCGTGCCAGAGCAGCCACAACAGCTCCTCGACGGTCGCGCCGCGCGCTGCCGATCGCCGCGCAGCGTCGAGCAGTCGAGCGAGCCGCGAGGCACGCCGCCCGGACGGCGCATCGATCGTGGCGAACCCGCCGGCGGCGCCGAGCGCCTCGACGAGCAGCTCGTCGGCGCTCCGAACGCCGCCGGACGCCAGTTCCTCGTGGCGGAGGGCGAGCCGGAGTCGGCGGAGCCCGACGCGGTCGAGGCGACCGAGCGGACCGGTCAGGAGGGCGGTCGCGATCTCGGGCTCGATCGGATGGAGGTCGAGTACGACCGCCGCCGCGGCGATGAGCGCCGCCGATCCCGGCGCGTCGCGCAGCGCCGTTCGGCGGCTGCCACCGGAGACCGGGACCTCGGCCGCCGCCAGCGACCGCGCGAGTCCGGGCAGCTCCGCACCGGAGCGTGCCACGACGGCCATCGACGACCACGGGATGCCGTCGAGCAGGTGCCGCTCGCGCAGCAGGCCGGCGACCTGTGCGCCCTCGGCACCGGGTGACGACGCCTCGATGCCGACGATCGCCTCGAGCGGGTCGTCGTCGACGGTCTCCGCCACCGCGGCGGACCGGTGGGCTCCTCCGAGCGCCGTGCCGATGTGCGCGGTGACCTGGGCGAGCAGCTCGCGATGCGCCGGTCGACCCCGATGCACGACGGGCAGTTCGACGCGCCGCACTCCGACACCACCGAGCACCTGGGCGAGCGAGCCGAGGAGGTCGGCTCGGCCGCCGCGGAACCCGTTGCTCGCGACATCCGGATCGCCGAGGGCGACGACCTCGACGCCGCGCGCGGCGAACGCGCCGAGCAGCGCCGCAGTGGCCTCGGTCGCCTCCTGCGCATCGTCGACCACGAGCAGCCGCAGGCCGGCGAGCACGCCCATCGCGCGCTCGTCGTCGGGATCGTGGACGCTGCGCCGCACGATCGACGCCGCGAAGGCGCCGAGTTCGGCCGAATCGAACTGCGTGGGGCGGAGCTGCTCCTTGACCTCGGCGTACTCGGCGAGGAAGGTCGCGGCCGCCGTCCACTCCGGTCGCCGCGCGGCGCCGCCGAGCCGGGCGAGCTCCTCGGCACCGAGGCCCTGTTCGACCGCGCGCATCATGAGGTCGCGGAGCTCCGAGCGGAATCCGCGCAGTGCCCGGACGTCGGGCGCGAGCGCCTCGGGCCACTCGGGACCACCGCCGTCGATCGCCTGCGCCTCGAGCAGTTCGCCGATCACCTGGTCGTGCTCGGCGCCGGTCAGGAGCGTGACCGCCCGCCCGGTCCGCGCACGCACGAGGTCGTACGCGACCGCGCTCGCGGTGCGCGCGAGCGCGCCGCGGGTGGTGCGGTCGAGCCGCAGCGCGATCGCGTCGCGCATCGCCGCTGCCGTGCGTCGCGTCGCCGAGAGCACGAGCACCTCGGTCGGGTCGAGTCCGAGCTCGACCCGGTGCGCGACGAGCTCGACGGCCAAGCGGGTCTTGCCGGAGCCCGGAGCGCCGAAGACGGCCGCGTGGCCGCCCGCCGCGAGCGTCGGCACGAGGTCGACGACGGCGGATGCGGTGGTCGCTTCGTGCTGCATGCGGCCCACGGTATCCGTGTCCGCCGACAGTGAACGCGTCAGGGCGCGACGCCCGCGTGTCGTAGGGTGCTGTCAACGACAGAAAGGCGCACCGTGGACCTTCGTATCGGCATCCAGAACTCCCCCCGCGAGCTCGGCTTCGAGACCTCGCTGACGGCGGCGGAGGTCGAGCAGGCCGTCTCGGCGGCGCTCAGCGGGCAGTCGCCCGTGCTGCGCCTGACCGACGCGAAGGGCGCGGTCTACGTGGTGCCGGCAGCCGCCCTCGCGTACGTCGAGATCGGCACCGAGGAGTCGCGCAAGATCGGCTTCGTCGGCTGATGGAGCTCCTCTTCGTCACCCTCGGCGGCGCCATCCTCGGCCTCGCCGCGCGCTACGTCGTGCCCCGTCGCCAGTTCCACGGCGTCGTGCTGGTCCCCGCCGTCGGGGCCGCCGTCGCCGCGGTCGTCTGGGTCGCGCTGACCTGGCTCGGCATGCCGTGGGACGGCGGATGGATCTGGGTGATCTCGCTCGTGGCATCCGCCGCGGCCGCCGCCGGCGCCGGATACCTCGTCGGCCGTCGCCGCGAGGAGGACGACGCGCGGACGTTCGCACACCTCGCGCGCTTCGGCCTCGCACGCGGCTGAGCGCGCCGCACGCGGCCGAACGCGGCCGAACGCGCCGCGCGACGACCGCTCGCGCCTCAGGCCGTCAGGCCGAGCGCGTCCATCCGGCGCGTGTGCGCGGCGATGAGCTCGGTGAAGACCGGTTCCACGTCGGGACCATGCTCACCGGACCCGACCGCCCGGACCGCGGATCGCGCGATCAGGAGCGTGTCGCCGACGAGGCTCCGCCCCCACAGCGCCAGCCGGTCGTCGAGCGTCGGATCGGCCGCGATGGCGTGCTCGAGTTCCCGCTCGATCACCTCGGCCGAACGCGACTCGCCGAGGATCGCCCGCACACGCGCGCGCAGGTCGTTCGGCAGCCCGTCGGCCAGGCGGATGAAGTAGTCGTCGAGCATGCCCGACGTGATGTGGATGCCGAGCAGCAGCTCGAACCAGTCGGCACCGGACGTGACCTGGCGGAACCGGTCGGCGGCGGGCGCGAACGGCGCCATGACCTCGGCGGGCTCCGCGTCGAGCCGGCGGAGCTCGGCGATGAGCTCGTGGTGCTTGCGCAGGGCGACGCCCGCCGCCGCGCTCAACCCCTCCTTCGACGCGAGGTCGGGGGCGGTGGCGACGGCCTTCGCGAGGCTCTCGAAGAACTCGAGCTGGATGTACGCGGCCTGGCCCAGGAACGCGACCGGTTCGGGCGTGAACTCGGTGAAGTCGATCCGGGTGAGGTCGGTCGGCGCGACCCTCGGCCGCAGCCTCGGGGTCTCCGGACGGGGACGGCGCGACATCGACCAATTGACCACGAGCACAGCATATCCGGGGCCTCGCAGGCGGCTCGGATAGGCTGGGACCCGCCGCGGGCGATGGAACCGCGGCCGTGCGCCGGTCGATCGGAACAGGGCGCACCCGTTTCCGCATCACGGACAGGCAGACATCTTGACCACCTTCACCGAACTCGGCATCGCGCCCGACATCGTCGAGGCCCTCGCCGGGAAGGGCATCTCCGATGCCTTCCCCATCCAGGAGCAGACCATCCCCCTCGCCCTCACCGGGCAGGACATCATCGGCCAGGCCAAGACCGGCACCGGCAAGACCTTCGGCTTCGGCCTCCCGCTCATCCAGCGGCTCGGCGACGACCCGGCGCCCGGCGTCAAGGCCCTCGTGGTGGTCCCCACGCGCGAGCTGTGCGTGCAGGTGACCGAGGACCTCGAGCTCGCGACCTCCAACCGCCCGACGAAGATCGTCTCGATCTACGGCGGCAAGGCGTACGAGGGCCAGATCGAGCAGCTCAAGGCCGGCGCGCAGATCGTCGTCGGCACGCCCGGTCGCCTGCTCGACCTCGCATCGCAGCGCCTGCTCTCGCTGAAGGACGTCAGCGAGATGGTGCTCGACGAGGCCGACAAGATGCTCGACCTCGGCTTCCTCGCCGACATCGAGAAGCTCTTCGCGCAGACGCCGGCGACGCGGCACACGATGCTCTTCTCGGCGACCATGCCGGGCCCGATCGTCGCGCTCGCCCGTCGCTTCATGTCGCGCCCGATCCACATCCGCGCGAACGACCCCGACGAGGGCCTCACGCAGGCGAACATCAAGCACCTCGTCTACCGGGCGCACTCGCTCGACAAGGACGAGGTCATCTCGCGCATCCTCCAGGCCGAGGGCCGGGGCAGGACCGTCATCTTCACACGCACGAAGCGCGCCGCCGCCAAGCTCGTGGAGGAGCTCAACGACCGCGGGTTCAACGCGGCGGCGGTGCACGGCGACCTCAACCAGGACCAGCGCGAGCGCGCCATGGCCGCCTTCAAGGCCGGCAGGAAGGACGTCCTGATCGCCACGGATGTCGCCGCGCGCGGCATCGACGTCGACGACGTGACGCACGTCATCAACCACACCATCCCCGACGACGAGAAGACGTACCTCCACCGTGCGGGCCGCACGGGCCGCGCCGGCAAGACCGGCATCGCGGTGACGTTCGTCGACTGGGACGACCTGCACAAGTGGGCGCTCATCAACCGCGCGCTCGAGTTCGGCCAGCCCGAGCCCACCGAGACGTACTCGTCGAGCCCGCACCTCTACACCGATCTCGACATCCCCGAGGGCACCAAGGGCCGGCTGAAGCCCGCCGCCCCGGCCGCGACGCCGTCGCGTGCGAGCACCGCCGGTCGTCGTGAGAACGGCGGGCGGGCGGATGGCTCGGGCGAGCGCAGCACGCGCACCCGCCGTCGCACGCGGTCCGGCGCGCCCGTCGACCAGGGCTCGAACGCCGACACCGGCGCTGCGTCGGACGAGAAGGAGCCGGGGGCGGGCACGCACGACGGCAAGGGCAAGGAGCACCACGACGGCAACGCCGCTCCGCGCCGCCGTCGCCGCCGCCGCGGCGGCCGTTCCGGCGGCAGCGCGGCCGGCGCGCCCTCGACGGCACCCACCGCCTGACCTCATCGGGCCGCGAACGGGCCGGATGCCGCACCACGTGGCATCGGGCCCGTTTCCTGCGTCCGGCGCCCGGGTCGGTCGGGCGTCACGGGAGGATCGGGGCGCTCCCGCGTCCCTCGGCGAGGATCCGCGCGACGATCTCGGGCGCCGTCGTGTACTGGCCGAGGCGATTGACCTTGCCGAGACCGTGGTAGTCGCTCGAGCCCGTGATCGCCAGCCCGTGCCGGCGGGCGAGCTCACGCAGGCGCGGCTTCGCGGCATCCGTGTTCTCGGGGTGGTCGACCTCGAGGCCGAACAGGCCCGCGTCCGCGAAGCGGCCGAGCCGGCGATCGGGGACCACGTCCTCGGCGCCGCGCGTGCCGGGGTGCGCGAGCACGGGCACACCGCCCGCGGCGCGGATCAGCCGGATGCCCGTCAGCGGGTCGGGCGCATAGTGCGGCTGCGCGTACCCGGACCGCCAGTGCAGGATGCCGGCGAAGGCGTCGGACCGCGTCGACGCGTGGCCGCGGGCGACGAGCGCGTCGGCGATGTGCGGTCGGCCGATCGTGGCGCCGTCGCTCGTCTGGGCGAGCACGTCGTCCCAGGTCAGGTCGTAGTCGGCGGCGATGCGTCGCACGATCGCCTCGGCGCGGGTGAGTCGCGAGTCGCGGATGCGCGCGGTCTCGGCGAGGAGGGCCGGATCGGTCGGGTCGATGAGGTAGCCGAGCACGTGGACGCTCGTGAACTGCTCGCGCGTCGAGAGCTCGATGCCCGGGATGAGCGCGATGCGGTGGTGTCGTGCGGCGTCGGCCGCCTCGGCCCATCCGACGGTCGTGTCGTGGTCGGTGACGGCGAGTGCCTCGAGGCCTGCGCGGGACGCGGCGGCCACGAGCTCCGTCGGAGTGTCCGTGCCGTCGGAGACCGTGGTGTGCGCGTGCAGGTCCGCTGCGACGGCGAAGGAGGCGACGGCCATGCCCTTCATCGTAGGCGCGCGGAGTCAGCCGGTTCCCCGGCGACTCCCAGTCGGCGCCCTGTGGATGCTCCGGCCGACTGGCGCCGGCTCGCCTAGGCTGGGGTGAATGCTCCCCCGCGTCTTCGGCTGGGTCATCGTGCTCGGCACCACCGCACTCGCTGCGGCGCTGCTGTGGCCGCAGGCGTTCGGGCTCCAGAACCAGTGGATCGCTGCGCACGTCGTCGCGCTGCGCGGGGTCGCCGCCGCGGGCGCCGGGCTCCTGGCCGCGGTGCTCGCCCTCGCCCTGCTCCTCGGTCCGGGCCGTCGTCTCATGGGGGCCGTCATGGCGATCCTGGTGCTGTTCGCACTCGGCAACCTCGGGATCCTCGCGGTGCGAGGGTTGGGCGGCAGTGACGCGGTCGCGTCGCCCGGGTCGGTCACGGTGCTGGCGTGGAACACGCTCGGCGAGGTCCCGGATGCGTCGACGATCGCCGGCCTCGCGCTCGAGCAGGAGGCCGACGTCGTCGCCCTCCCGGAGACCACCGAGTCGCTCGGCGAGGAGATCGCGATCGCGATGCGCGAGGGCGGCCGGCCGATGTGGGTGCACACGCAGTCCTTCGACGACGTCGCGAAGGCCCGATCCACCACGCTGCTGATCTCGCCCGACCTCGGCGACTACGACGTCGTCAACGACCCGTGGCCCGGTCCGCCGGGCAACACGCACACCGTGCCCACGGTCGTCGCCGATCCGGTGAACGGCGAGGGACCGCGCATCGTCGCGGTGCACGCCGTCGCCCCGGTCAGGTGGGAGCTGCGCAACTGGCGCAGCGACCTCGACTGGCTGGCGGAGCAGTGCGTGGGCGACGACGTCATCATGGCGGGCGACTTCAACGCCACGGTCGACCATTTCGCGGGCCGCGGCGTCGACGGCGGCGACCTCGGCCGGTGCGCGGATGCCGCGACGGCGGGCGGTGCGGGCGGCATCGGCACGTGGCCGACGAGCCTGCCCGAGCTGCTCGGCAGCCCGATCGACCACGTGCTCGCGACACCGGCCTGGTCCGTCGAATCCTTCCGCGTGCTCGACGCGCTCGACGATGCCGGCAGCGACCACCGGCCGGTCGTCGCGACGCTCTCACGGGCCGTCGGCTGACCGGCCGTCGGCTGACCGGCCGTCGACCCGGGGGCGACCCGGCGGTGCGACAATGGAGACCATGACGAACACCGGCGACGCGACCGCGACGGCCCACGAGGCCGCCACCGACGAGACCACCGCTGAGGAGACCGGCCGGAACGCGAACCGTTCGACCACGCCGGAGTCCGAGGGCTTCAAGGACTTCATCGGCGGAGGGTGGGCCGAGCGCGACGAGCGCGTGCCCGAGGCGCGCCCGCAGGCCGCGCACGCGGCCGCCCGCCGCGCGAAGGTCTCCGCGGAGTTCCCCGGTCAGCGCCTCGTGATCCCCGCCGGCGACATGAAGCAGCGCGCGAACGACACCGACTACCCGTTCCGCGCGCACTCGGCCTTCGCGCACCTCACCGGGTGGGGCTCCGACTCCGAGCCGGGTGCCGTGCTCGTCATGGAGCCGACGGGCGACGGCGGCCACGGGGCCACGGTCTACTTCCGCGAGCGGGCGGGCCGCGACAGCGAGGAGTTCTACGCCAACCCCGCGATCGGCGAGTTCTGGATCGGACCGCGCCCGTCGCTCGCCCACGTCGCCGCCGACCTCGATCTCGCGACGCGCGGCATCGCCGACTTCGACGCCGTCGTGAACGCCGTCGATACGGCGACGCTCGTCGTGCGCGAAGCCGACGCCGCGATCACCGAGCGCATCGACCACGCCCGCCTGCGCTTCGCCGCGGAGGAGGCGCTGTCGACCAACGCGTCCGATGCGCCGTTCAGCCTCGAGGTGAACGCCGAGCACGAGCCCGATGCCGAGCTCGCGCGGGTGCTCTCAGAACTTCGTCTCGTGAAGGACGACTTCGAGGTCGCCGAGCTCCGGGCCGCGGTCGACGCGACCGAGCGCGGATTCGCCGAGGTGCTCGCAGAGCTGCCCCGGATCACGAGCGAGGTGCGCGGCGAACGCGTCATCGAGGGCGTCTTCGCGACGCGGGCGCGGCTCGACGGCAACGACGTCGGCTACGCCTCGATCGCAGCGGCCGGTCCGCACGCGACCATCCTCCACTGGACCCGCAACGACGGGCCGGTCGTCCCCGGCGACCTGGTGCTGCTCGACGCGGGCGTCGAGATGGACAGCTACTACACGGCCGACATCACGCGCACGTTCCCGGTCAACGGCACGTTCTCGCCGGTGCAGCGACAGGTCTACGAGGCCGTGCTCGAGGCGGCGGACGCCGCCTTCCGCGTCGTGCGTCCGGGCGCCGTCTTCCGCGAGGTCCACGCCGCCGCCATGGAGGTCATCGCCAGGCGCACGGCCGAGTGGGGCTTCCTCCCCGTTCCGGCCGAGGAGTCGCTGCGGCCGGAGAACCAGTTCCACCGCCGGTACATGGTGCACGGCACGAGCCATCACCTCGGCCTCGACGTGCACGACTGCGCGCAGGCGCGACGGTCGATGTACATGGACGGCGTGCTCGAGCCGGGGATGGTCTTCACGATCGAGCCGGGCCTCTACTTCCAGGCCGACGACCTCACCGTTCCGGAGGAGTTCCGGGGCATCGGCGTGCGCATCGAGGACGACATCCTCGTGACCGCCGACGGTGCCGAGAACCTCTCCGCCGGCATCCCCCGCACGGCCGACGAGGTCGAGGCCTGGGTGCGCGGCGCGCAGTCCTGAACGCCGCACGTCGGCGGACGTCCGGGCGCGTCGTTCCTCCGGCGTGATGAGGCTCGTCGCGATGGACTCACGCTTGTGCGCGGCCTGCCGTGGCCTCGCGCTCCGCGCGGCGTGCCTTCCACCAGGCCCAGAAGCGATCGAGCATGCGCTTGACCCAGGCCGCGAGGCGGCGCGCCCAGGCGAACTCGGTGCCGAGGATCGCGAGGCCGAGGAAGACGACGAGCCAGCCGGGCCCGGGCAACGGCACGAGCGCCAGGCCCGTGACGGCGATCACGCCGCCGAGGATGCCGACGCCGGTCCGGTAGGCGAACCGCAGGCGCGGATGGCGGTCGATCGAGCGACGGATGCCGCGGAGCCACCGCCGCACCGGCCGGTCCGGCCGCTCGGCCGCGGCGATCTCGGCGCGCACGGTCTGCTCGAGCGGTGTGCGGTCGGGGTCGGGACGGGTCGTTCCGGGCATGGTCGTCACGCTAGATGCCGACGCTGGGAGTCGCCGGTGCGTCCGGTCCCGGAGCGGACGCCTCGGTGCGCACGCCGCAGTGCGCACGCCCCGGCGCGGGCGCCCATGCGGGGCTACTCGTCGCCGCGCTCGCGCGCCGCGCGGCGACGGGCATCCTGCGCTTCCCCGTAGGTCAGCGGGCGCGACGGGTCGATCTCGCGGGTCTCGGGTTCGGTCGGCGGTTCGTCGTCGGAGACCGGCGGCTCGGCCGCGGCATCCGCCCCGACCTCCGGCGACGGGTCGGCCGGCGGGCGGGCCGCCGTGGTCGCGACGGGTGCCGGCGGCGCCGCGGCATCCGTCACGCCGAGCACCTGCCGCGCGCGAACGACGTGCGTCGGCTCCGCGATGATCGCGTAGCGCGTGGCGAGCACCTGCATGACGGACGTGAAGTCGCGCCGACGGCGGTTGATCGAGTACGAGACGAGGCTGAAGATCATGCCGAAGCCGGCGCCGATGAGGACGGCCGCACCGAGGATGCCGAGCGAGGTGCCGGACGGCGAGAAGATGAAGAACAGCAGGCCGAGGAACGTGCCGAACCACGCCCCCGAGAGCGCGCCCGCCGCGGCCGTGCGGCCCCAGCTCAGCGTGCCGGTGATCCGCTCGACGCTCGTGAGGTCGTGCCCGACGATCGAGAGCTCCTTGACCGGGAACTCGGCCTTCGCGAGCTGGTCGACCGCGGCCTGCGCCTCCTGGTAGGTCTCGTAGCTCGCGACCGTCTCGCCCTTGGGGAGGGTCGGGAACGCGCGGCCGATGCGACCGCCGAACGGCGACTGGGTGCTCACGCTGCCATTCTTCCACGCGGCTCCGCCGCCCGGTCCGAACCCGGACGCGCGGGGTAAGTTGGGAGGCGTGAGCGCCACGAGAGTCTTCGTCGCCCGACTCGCCGGGTGCGCCGTGTTCGACCCCGCGGGCGACCGGGTCGGGAAGGTGCGCGACGTGCTCGTCGTGTACCGCAAGGACGACCCGCCGCGCGTCGTCGGCCTCATCGTCGAGATCCCCGGCAAGCGCCGCGTCTTCGTCTCGATCGGGCGCGTCACCTCGATCGGCGGCGGGCAGATCATCACCACCGGGCTCATCAACCTCCGCCGATTCGAGCAGCGCGGCGGCGAGGTGCGGGTGATCGCCGAGATGCTCGGCCGGAAGGTGACCTTCAACGACGGATCGGGAACGGCGACCATCGAGGACGTCGCGATCGAGGAGCGCGAGCCCGGCGAGTGGGAGGTCGACCAGCTCTTCGTGCGCCGTCCGAAGACGAGCGCGTCGCCGTTCGCGAAGGGCCCATCGGCCTACGTCACCTGGCGGGAGGTGCGGGAGACGACGGCGGTCGGCGAGGCGCAGTCCGCTGAGCAGCTCATCGCGACGTACTCCGAGCTGAAGCCCGCCGATCTCGCCAACACCCTGCTCGACCTGCCGCCCCAGCGGCGGCAGGAGGTCGCGGCGGAACTGCCCGACGACCGCCTGGCCGACGTGCTCGAGGAGATGCCCGAGGTCGACCAGGTCGACATCCTCGCGAAGCTCGGCGACGACCGGGCCGCCGACGTGCTCGACCACATGTCGCCCGACGACGCGGCCGACCTCATCGCGCAACTGCCGGAGGAGCGGGGCGAGCACCTGCTCGAGCTCATGGAGCCGGAGGAGGCGGAGGACGTCCGCTTCCTGCTCTCCTACGGCCCCGACACGGCGGGCGGCCTCATGACGACCGAGCCGATCATCGTGTCGGCGGATGCCACGGTGGCCGAGGGCCTCGCCCTGATCCGCCGTCACGACCTCCCGCCCGCGCTCGGCGCGGCGGTGTGCGTCACGCTCCCGCCGTACGAGCCGCCGACGGGCCGGTTCCTCGGTATCGTGCACTTCCAGCGGATGCTGCGCTACCCGCCGCACGAACGCCTCGGCTCGCTCATCGACCAGGGCCTGGAGCCGGTGACGGCCGAGACGTCGGCCGCCGAGGTCAGCCGCATCCTCGCGAGCTACGACCTCGTGTCCGTCCCGGTGGTCGACGAGAAGCACCGGCTGGTGGGCGTCGTGACGATCGACGACGTGCTCGACTACCTGCTCCCGGACGACTGGAGAAGTCATCCCGACGACGAGGCGGAGGTGAGCAGACGCGCGACGGCCCGCGCACAGCTGGCCACCGGCAGCATCCCGATCGCACCCGGAAGGAGGGCAGGAGATGGCACGCGCTGACGCCGCAGACGACCGTCGGTTCGACACCCCGAAGGGCACGCGCCGATCCGCGTCGCCCCTTCGCCGTTCCGGCGACCGGGACCGTTTCGGCCGGTTCACCGAATGGGTTGCGCGGAACATGGGCACGCCCTGGTTCCTGCTCGGGCTCACGCTCTTCGTGACGTTCTGGATCCTGTGGAACACGCTCGCTCCGCCGGCCTGGCGGTTCGACTCGGTCGAGCTCGGCTTCATCGCGCTCACGCTCGTGCTCTCGTTGCAGGCGTCGTACGCCGCACCCCTGATCCTGTTGGCGCAGAACCGCCAGGACGACCGCGACCGGGTGCAGATCGAGCAGGATCGCCAGCGCGCGGAGCGCAACCTCGCCGACACCGAGTACCTCGCCCGCGAGGTCGTCGCGCTCCGGCTCGCGGTGCGAGACCTCGCGTCGAAGGAGTTCATCCGACAGGAACTCCGGCAGGCGCTCGAGGAGCTCGAGCGACGCGACGAGGAGGATGCAACGCATGCCCCGTCCTGAGGCGGGCGAGGTCGAGCGAGCGGTCCGCGCCGCGCTCGAGGGCGTCATCGACCCGGAGATCCGGCGGCCGATCACCGAGCTCGACATGGTCGAGCGGGTGACCGCGACCGACGCGGGCGTCGAGGTCGGCGTGCGCCTCACGATCGTCGGCTGCCCGGCATCCGACCGCATCGAACAGGACGTGCGCGCCGCGGCCGAGGGAGTCGTCGGCGCCGGCAACGCCGTCGTCGAACTCGGCGTGATGACGCCCGAGCAACGCGCAGCGCTCACCGAGCGCCTCCGCGGCGGTCGCGCGGCACGCGGCAACCCGTTCGGACCGGGCACGCTCACCCGTGTCGTGGCGGTGACGAGCGGCAAGGGCGGCGTCGGCAAGTCGACGCTCACGGCGAACCTCGCGGTCGCGCTCGCGGCGCGGGGGCTCTCCGTCGGCCTCGTCGACGCCGACGTGCACGGCTTCTCGATCCCGGGCCTGCTGGGCCTCGTCGATGAGCACGGCACGGCGGCGCGCCCCACTCGGGTCGACGACATGATCCTGCCGCCCGTCGCGCACGGCGTGAAGGTCATCTCGATCGGCATGTTCGTCGAACCGACGGAGCCCGGAGGCCGTGGCTCGTCCGTCGCCGTGGCCTGGCGCGGTCCGATGCTGCACCGCACCCTCCAGCAGTTCCTCACCGACGTGTACTTCGGCGACCTCGACGTGCTGCTCGTCGACCTGCCACCGGGTACGGGCGACGTCGCGATCTCGCTCGGCCAGCTCCTGCCCAACGCGGAGGTCCTCGTCGTGACGACTCCGCAGCCGGCCGCGGCCGACGTCGCCGAGCGCTCGGGTCTCGTCGCCCGGCAGACCGGGCAGCGCGTCGTCGGCGTGATCGAGAACATGGCCGGCTTCGCCCAGCCCGACGGGTCGCTGCTCGACCTGTTCGGGTCGGGCGGCGGCGACGAGGTCGCCCGCCGCCTCTCCGAGGGCGTCGACGACCCCGTCCCGCTCGTCGCCGCGGTGCCGCTCAGCGTCGCGCTCCGGCGTGGCGGCGACGAGGGACGCCCCGTCGTCGTCGCCGAACCCGACGATCCCGCATCCCGTGCCATCGAGCAGGCCGCAGCGTTCCTCGCCGGGCGACCGCGCTCGCTCGCCGGCCGCCGACTCGACGTCTCGGTCCGGTGAGACGGATGCCGCGTTCCGCCCGCAGCTCGGTGCGGCCCGCACGCGGCACGGCCGCCGGCCTCGCCCTGCTCGCGGCCGCGGCGCTGACCGCGTGCTCGGCAGGCGCCGCGCCGGACGCCGGGGCGGAGGCGGGGCTCCCCGACGGGCTCTCGGTCGCGGTCCAGCAGGGGCGACTCGACGTGCCGCAAGGCCGCCTCGTGCTGCACTTCGAGAACACCGGCGACCCGGTCACGGTGACCGCCGTCGCGGTCCGCTCCCCCGCCCTCGAACCGGGCATGGATCGCGACGAGGCGTTCTCGCTCGGCGAGGGCGACGCCATCGACATCCGGCTCGATCTCACGGACAGCGTCTGCGACGGCGACCCCGGTGCCATCGGCATCGACGTGCGCCTCACGACCGCCGACGGCGGCGAGCACGAGGGCACGCTCGAGCCCGACGACCCGTTCGGCACGATGGCGCGCATCGCCGATGCCGACTGCCTCGCCGAGTCGGTGGCCGGGGTCGCCGCCATCGAGCTTCCCGATCGGCTGCGCACGACGGGTGCGGGTGCCGAGCAGCGCGCGTGGATCGACGTGCGGGTCGCGCCCGTGGCATCCGGCGGCGGCACGCTCGTCATCGACGGGGTGTCGGCGACGACGCTCATCGGCAACGAGGACGGGCAGGATTGGCCGCTCGGCATCGAGGTCGCCGCGGGCGACGACCCGGTCGAGGCGGCGCTCGCCGTCCGGCCCGCGCGGTGCGACGCGCACGCCCTCGCGGACGACAAGCGGGGCACCATCCTGCCCTTCACCGTCGCCACGGGCGACGGCCGCGAGGGCCGCCTCGAGATCGCCTCGGGCGCCGACCTCAAGGCCGACCTGTACGCGTACTACGCCGAGCGCTGCGATCTGTAGGGCGTCGGACCCCGCAGGGCGTGCCCGCTGCGCCGACCTCGAAGTGCTCCGCGACACCGGCCGCATGCTCGCGCTCCGATTCCACCGGTCGGCGCCGGCGGCGCCGCGTCAGTCGCGCGGCTCGACGACGCGCGCGAGCAGTTCCACGAGGAGTCGCTCGGTGAGCGGACCCGGGAGCGCCTCGACGAGCGCGAGCACGGGCGCCATCCGGTCGGGCAGCGCTCCGCCCGCGCCGTCGCCGCCGCCGAGCAATCCGAACGCGGCGAGCAGGTCGGCGGCGGTATCCGAGTCGAGCCCGGCGGATGCCGCGGCGAGCGACTCCCCGCCGCCCGGCAGCCGCGCGGCGAGCCCGGCCACGAGCGCCGCTCCGTCCACGGCGGGGATGCCCCGGACGGCGTCGGCGGCGGCCGTGAGCGCCGGAACGAGGTCGGCCATGACGCGGTCCGTCACAGGCGTGACCGTCAGGTGCGTCGTGTGCGGGAGGGCGGTGCCGTCGGGCTGGACCATGCCGGGCTGCAGCTGCAGGTGCCATCCCGCGTCGCGGGCGGCATCCGCCCAGTGGTGCGGGTCGACCCGACGCTCGGCGGGTGCCGATCCGTCGGCGCGGACCGCGAGCAGCGGGCCGACGGGGTCGCCGACCACGGCGAGGCCCTCGATGCCGTCGATCGCGTCTCGCAGGTCGGCGGTCGCCGACATCGCCCGCGCGGTGAGCTCGGCGAACCCGCGCTCGCCGAGGACCTGCACGATCGCCCACGCCGCGGCGAGCGGACCGGCGGGCTTCGAGCCCGCCATGGTCGGGTTCACCACGGGGTAGCCGGGCCAGGCCGTCGTGGCGAAGTACTGGTGACGCTGCCGGTCCCGACCGCGCTGCAGCAGCACCGAGACCCCCTTCGGCGCGTACCCGTACTTGTGCAGGTCGGCCGAGAGGCTGGTGACGCCGGGCACGCGGAAGTCCCAGTCGGGGAGCCCGTCGTGGAAGGCCAGCGCGAACCCGCCGATGCACGCGTCGACGTGCAGTGCGACCGCGCGTTCGGCGGTCGCGGACGCGACGGGACCGATCGGGTCGAGCGTTGCGAAGGGGTAGGAGGGCGCGCTCATCACGACGAGGGCCACGTCGTCGGCGAGTCGCGAGACGACGTCGGCTGCGTCGGGCGCTCCGGTCTCCGCGGAGACGGGGACGAGATCGAGCCGGAGCCCGAAGTAGTGCGCGGCCTTGTGGAACGCGGCGTGCACCGTCGTGGGGGCGACGAGGCGGGGCATCCGGTCGTCACCCGGGTGCGCATCGCGCCAGGCGTCGCGCGCGGTCTTCACGGCCAGAAGGCAGCTCTCGGTACCGCCCGACGTGATCGACCCGACGACCTCGGTGCTCGGCCCGGCCGCGCCCGCCCCGGACGCCTCGCCGTGGAAGGCGCGCCGCGCGAAGCCGACCACCGCGGCCTCCATCGCGGCGACCGAGGTGAACGTGGTCGGGTCGAGGCCGTTCACCGGCTGCACGAGCCGCGCCGCGCGCGCGGCCAGATCGTCGAGTTCGGCGAGGCCCGAGTCGTACACGTACGAGAGCACGCGTCCGCCGTGCGTGGGGGCGTCGCCCTCGCGGAGCGCGGCGAGCTCCGCGAGCACTTCGTCGGGCTCGCGGTCGAAGGCGTTCATCGGGCGATCTCCTCGGTCGGGACGGGGATGTCGATGTCGGTGCGCCGCAGGGGGTAGCGCAGGAGCGGCACCAGGCTCGCGAGCACCAACGCGGCGGGGAGTGCGCTGAAGCTCAACGCGATGCCGGCGACCGCTGCCTCCGGCTGCTCGACGACGGCTGCACCGACGGACTCGAGGTAGCCGGTCGCGGCGAGCACGATCGTGAGCAGCGTCGCTCCGAGCGCCATGCCGGTGGTCTCGCCGGCGGTCCAGACACCGCCGAAGGTGCCTGCGCGCCCCGGGCCGTCGGTCCGAGCATCGTGCGCCACGACATCCGGAAGCATCGCCATCGGCAGCGACTGCATCCCGGCGTACGCGGCGCCCGCGATCGCGACCGGCGCGTACACCCAGGCGCCCGGCGCCCAGATCATGCCGATGAGGGCGGCGGATGCCACGGCGAACGCGAGGCTCGCGGCGACGTAGGACCGTTCCTTGCCGATCCGGCGGGCGAGCCGCCCCCAGAGCGGGGCGCAGAGGATGGCCGGGCCGATGAGGGCGACGAAGAGGAACGTCAGGGCGTCCTCGGAGCGGAGCACCCAGACTGCGACGTAGTTCGCGCCCGCGAGCATGACGCCGGTCGCGAGCCCCTGCAGGACGAAGCCGGAGAGCAGCAGCCGGAACGGACGGCTGCGGCGCAGCGCGTCGATGCCCTCGGCGTACGCGGCTGCCGGGCTGCGGCGCGCACGCCGCTCCACGAGCATGCCGGTCGGCGCGGTCGTCGTGGCGACGAGCATGCCGATTCCGATGACGAGACCGGCGACGACTGCCATCACGACGTAGCCGAGCGGCTCATCGTCGCCGCCTGCCCGACGGAGCATCGGACCGCCCGCACCGAACAGGAGGATCGCGAAGCTCAGCACCACCACACGCCAGGTGAGCAGGCGAGTCCGCGCGTCGTAGTCGTCGGTGAGTTCGGCGGGCAGCGCGATGTACGGCACCTGGAACAGGCTGAACGCGGTGGCCGTCGCGAGGAACGCGACCATGACCCAGGCTCCCGCGACGATCGGCCCCAGCCCTGCGGGCGCGGCGAAGGTGACGACGAACGCCAGGGGCAGCGCCAGCGCTCCGATGCGCATCCAGGTGCGACGCGTCCCCGACACGGCGAGTGAATGGTCGCTCCGGTCGCCGATCCACGGGTCGATGAGCACGTCCCACACCTTGGCCGCGGTCACGACGAGTCCGGCGAGCAGCGCGGTGACGCCGAGCGTGTCGGTGAGGTAGAAGACGAGCACGAGGCCGGGCAGGGTCGCGAAACCGCCCGTGCCGATCGAGCCGACGGCGTATCGGGCCACGATGCCGCGTGAGAGCCGCCGTTCCGGGGAAGCCATGCGGGGAAGCATACCCATTCGGCGGAGTCGATCCGGACACGATCCCCCGGTCACGGTCGCGCCTAGACTGGTCGGGTGTCCAACGCCGCCACCCGAACCCCGGCCGTCACCCCGAGTCCCGCGCGCGACGCCCTCGTCGCCGACCTCATCGCCACGAGCGGCCGCACGGCCGACATCCCCACCCCAGCGACCGGCGAGACCCTCGTCCGGCTTCCGCGCTCCAGTGCCGACGACGTCCGCGGGTCCGTCTCCCGCGCGCGCCTCGCGCAGGTCGCGTGGGCTCGGGCCGGCTTCGGCGCGCGCCGCCGGATCCTGCTCCGCGCGTACGACCTCATCCTCGATCGGCGGGAAGCGCTCCTCGACCTGACCCAGCTCGAGAGCGGCAAGACCCGGGGCCAGGCGTTCGAGGAGGTCTTCCAGGCGCTCTCCGTGACCCGGTGGAATGCGCTCAAGGCCCGCAGCGTGCTGCGCGGCGGCCGACGCCGCGCCGGCATCCCGGTCGCACTCTCGACGCGCGTCCGCTACCGCTCCAAGGGCGTCGTGGGCGTCATCACGCCGTGGAACTACGCGATCAGCCTCGCCGCGATGGACGTGATCCCCGCCCTCGCCGCCGGCTGCGCGGTCGTGCAGAAGGCCGACGACCAGGGCACGCTCTCGGTGCTCGCGCTGCGACGCGCGTTCATCGACGCAGGGCTTCCGGAGTCGCTCTGGGCCGTCGTCTCGGGAGACGCTGCCGAGGTCGGCGAGGCCCTCACCGACGAGGCCGACTACATCTGCTTCACGGGCTCGACCGCGACCGGACGCCGGATCGCCGAGAAGGCCGGCCGGCGCCTCGTCGGCGCCTCGCTCGAACTCGGCGGCAAGAACGCGCTGATCGTGCTCGACGACGTCGACGTCGAGCAGGCGGCGGCGGATGCCGCGCACGCGTGCTTCTCATCCATGGGCCAGCTGTGCGTGTCGGTGGAGCGGATCTACGTGCACCGCCGCGTCGCCGACGCCTTCACGTCGGCCCTCGCCGCGCGCCTGGCCGACCCCCGGATCGGCTCGGGCCTCGACCACGACGCCGATTACGGCAGCCTCGCGACCGCGGCCCAGCTCGACCGCATCCGAGGGCACCTCGACGACGCGCTCGCGAAGGGTGCGCGCGTACTCGTGGGCGGGCGCGCCCGGCCCGACGTCGGGCCGTGGGCGTTCGAGCCCACCGTCCTCACCGATGTCGCACCCGGCATGCGCGTGCTCGACGAGGAGACGTTCGGCGCGATCGCCTCGCTCCACGTCGTCGACGACGAGCTCGAGGCGGTCTTCGCTGCGAACGCGTCGGAGTACGGGCTCAACGCGTCCGTGCTCGCGGGCTCCACCCGACGGGCGCTGCGCGTCGCAGACCAGCTCGACGCCGGCAGCGTCAACGTGAACGAGGGCTACCGCGGCAGCTTCGGTTCGGTCGACGCGCCCATGGGGGGCGTCAAGGCGTCGGGCATCGGGCGTCGCAACGGACGCGAGGGGCTCCTCCGATTCGTCGACCCGGTGACCGTGTCGGTGAATACCCGGATCATCCCGCTGCCGCACACCGGGCGCGAGTACGCGCGGCTCAGCGGCCTGCTCGTCGTGCTGGCGCGCGCCCTGCGGGCCATCCGTCGGGCCTAGGGAACGGCGATCGGACGCGCGGGCACCGGACGACGCGGGGAGGGGCGACGACCGTCCGCCCGCATCGAGGAACCCCTCAGGTCGCCTCGGAGTCGAACGGCGCGGACTCGCCCGCCGCGATCGCATCGAGCTTGCGTTTGCGCTGCAGATACGCGGAGTACTCGTTGACCGCCGCCCGTGCGACGACCGGCTTCGCGGGCTCGGCGAACGGATCGACCTCGCTCAGCGCCTCGCGCACGATGCGTCGCGGGTCGTACTGCCTCGGGTCGAGCTTGCGCCAGTCGACGTCGTCGAAGTCGGGGCCCATCTCCTCGCGCATGCGGTCCTTCGCGCCGTTCGCCATGTCGCGCAGCGAGCGCACGAAACGGCCGAGCTGCGCCGCGTAGTGCGGGAGTCGCTCCGGACCGAGCACGAAGACGGCGATCACCCCGATGATGAGGAGTTTGTCGAAGGTGAGGCCGCCCATGCGCTCAAGGATAGTCGGCGGCGAGGCGTGCGATCGACCGTTGCGTCGACCTCTAGGCTTGGGGGTCGATGGAATCCCCGGGAGCCGCCACGTGTCCGAACACGACCTGAACTGGAAGTACGTCGACGAGTCCGTCGTCGAGTCGGAGTCGATCGCCAAGGCACGCCAGCAGTCCCTCGAGCTCGGCGTCGAGCCCGTCTCCCCGGCCGTCGGCGCGCAGCTCGCGGTGATCGCGGCGGCGAGCGACGCTCGGGCGATCATCGAGGTGGGCACCGGCGTGGGCGTCTCGGGGCTCTACATGCTCCAGGCCGCGCGCTCGGCGCACCTGACCTCGATCGACTCGGAGACCGAGTACCAGCAGCACGCGCGAGAGCACTTCGCCGACGCGGGCGTGGCCCCGGCGCGGGTGCGCCTCATCGCGGGTCGTGCGGGCGAGGTGCTGCCTCGGATGAACGAAGGCTCCTACGACCTCGTCGTCGTCGACGCGGACGCCGCCTCGGTCATCGAGTACGTGGAGCACGGGCTGCGCCTGGCCAAGCCGGGCGGAAGCGTGCTCGTGGCCCGTGCCCTGTGGAAGGGGAGGGTGGCCGACCCGGCGCGACGCGACGACGTGGCGACGGCGTTCCGCGGGCTCGTCTCGGAGCTCGCGGCCTCGACCGCCGTGGTCACCGCCATCTCGCCGGCCGGGGACGGCCTGCTGCAGATCGTGAAGCTGGGCGCGTGACTAGGCCGCGTTGACGACGCCGCCCAGGACGTCGTAGAGCTCCTTGGCCTCAGCGTCGTTCACCGAGACGACGAGGCGACCGCCACCCTCGAGGGGCACGCGCACGATGATGAGCCGCCCCTCCTTCACAGCCTCCATCGGTCCGTCTCCAGTGCGTGGCTTCATGGCCGCCATTGAGCTACCCCTTTCGTGGCTGAATCTCCATTATCCCGTATCGACACGTCGCGCTGGGACACCGGGCGGGCGTTGTGGACGACCCGCGTCCCCCCTTCACGCTCCGGACGCGGCCTGTGCACCGGTCGATCACCCGCAACGAACGGGGATCGGCGATCACGGCGGGGTCCAGTCGTAGACGTCGATGAACCACCCGATCCGGAGCCACACGACCTGGAGCGCGATCGAGATCGCGACGAGCGAGCCCCGCCACCACGGCGAACGCGGCACGGCGAACGCCCCGAGGATCGGGAACAGGGGCGCCAGCAGGCGGAACGTGCTCGACTGCGGGAAGAAGACCGCGAGCAGGTAGAGGGCGTAGCTCGCGAGCCAGAGCCGGACGTCGACGCCGAGGCGCCGCACCCAGGGCGTGAACAGCAGCACCCCGAATCCGACCACCAGCGCGATCGGGAGGATCGTCCCCATCGGCTGGCCGAGCCACCAGTCCCCCGACTGGAACCAGGGGGTGAGCGGCACCAGCTCCACGTGGCCGATGTACGGCGCGCGCCACGCGAGCTCGGTGTCGGTGTAGGCGGCCGGCTCGCCGGTGAACGCCCACGCGATCGCGGGCCACGCGAGTCCGACGAGGGCCGCGAACAGGGCGACGGATGCCGCGACCACGCGCTCTCGGACGGGGAACGGGTCGCGCGAGCGGGTGAACCAGCGCACGATCCAGTGCAGCCCGAGCGCCAGCGCGAATGCGAGCGCGCCCGGCCGGGTGAACGCCCAGATCGCGACCACCGGGACGAGCCATCCGTAGCGGCGATCGACGAGCAGGAGCAGTGCGAGCGCCAGCCAGAGGAACCCGAGCGCTTCGGCGTAGCCGAACCCCATGATCGGGGAGACGGGGGCGACGCAGAAGAGCACGACGGCGAACAGGGCCTGGTCGGGCTCGAGGAAGCGCGACATGAGCCGGTGGAAGACGAGCGCCGCAGCGAGGCCGGCGACGAGCGAGACGACGACGGACGCCACGTCCCAGGGCACGCCGACCACGGCGAAGACGCGCACGATGCCGGGGAAGACGGGCAGGAACGCCCAGGCGTTCTCGGCGACACGGCCCTCCTCCGTGAGCGGGAGCTCGGTGGGGTACCCGGCTGCGGCGATGAACGCGTACCAGCGCCCGTCCCAGATGTTCGCGTACTCGAAGTAGCCGGGTCGCGCGCCGGTCCAGGCGTTCGCCGGCTGCTGGTGCGCGAACTGCAGGACGATGGCGATCGAAACCGCGCGTGCGGCCACGTACACGATGACCACGCGGGCCCACCACGGCAGCAGCCGCCAGCGCACGCGCGGCGACCCGCGCCCGACGCGCTGCGCGACCGACGACCGCGACGGCCGATCCGCCGCGGTCTCCTCGCCCACCGATCGGCTCAGCGCGCCGACCCCGTGAGCCACTGTCGCAGCGCGGCCTCGCAGGCGAGGATCTCGTCGCAGTCCACGCGCTCGTCGTCGGCATGCGCGAGGAGCGGGTCGCCGGGCCCGAAGTTCACCGCCGGGACACCGAGTGCGCTGAAGCGCGCGACATCCGTCCATCCGTACTTCGGCTGCGCATCGGCGCCGACGGCGCGGACGAACTCCTGCGCGAGCGGGTCGTCGAGGCCGGGCCGCGCGCCCTCGGACGCATCGGTCACGGTGAGCTCGTACTCGGGGAAGAGCGCCCGGATGCGCTCGGTCGCCTCCGCGACCGAGCGGCTCGGCGCGAAGCGGTAGTTCAGCGTGAGCACGGCGTCGTCGGGGATGACGTTGCCCGCGATGCCGCCGTGCATGAACACGGCGTTCAGCCCCTCGCGGTAGTCGAGGCCGTCGACGCGCACCGTCTCGGCCTCATAGTCCGCGAGCCGCTCGAGCGCGGGAGCGAGCTTGTGGATCGCGTTCTCGCCGACCCAGCTGCGCGCCGAGTGGGCGCGTCGCCCGGTCGCCCGGAGCTCGATCCGCAGGGTGCCGTTGCAGCCGCCCTCGACCTCGCCGCGGGTCGGCTCGCCGAGGATCGCGAAGTCGGCCGCGAAGAGATCGGGCCGCGAGCGGAGCACCCGGCCGAGCCCGTTGAGGTCGGCGGCGACCTCCTCGTGGTCGTACCACATCCAGGTCACGTCGACGACCGGTGCCACGAGTTCGCGTGCCAGCTTCAGCTGCACGGCGACGCCCGCCTTCATGTCGACGGTCCCGCGACCCCACAGCACCTGGCGGTCGCCGTCGACCTCGAACCGGGTCGGGACGTTGCCGTTGATCGGCACGGTGTCGAGGTGCCCGGCGATGACGACGCGGCGGTCGCGACCGAGGTTCGTGCGCGCGACGATCGTGTCGCCGTCGCGGAACACCTCGAGGTGCGCGGCGTCCGCGAGCGCGTCCTGGACGAGGTCGGCGAGCAGCGCCTCCTCACCCGAGACGCTCGGGACGTCGCAGATCGCCTGCGTGATCGCGACGACGTCGGCGGAGAGGTCGAGAGCGGCCGTGGGCCCGGCGGGTGCAGCCATGCTCCCGAGTCTACGAGGGCGGATGCCGCGCTCCCGCCCCGCGTCATCCGCCGTCGCCGCCCCATCGCGCTCGGTACCCTTGGTGCATGCCCGCAGACTCGTCGAACCCGACCGCGCCCGCCACCGCATGGGGCGACGGCCTCGCCACGATCGCCGGCGACGGCACGGTGCTCGACACGTGGTTCCCGGCACCGCAGCTCGGCGGACCCGCAGCCGATGCACCGGCGTGGGAACCCCCCGTCGGATCGGTCGGTCCCGACGAGCGGCGCGGGGTCCGCGTCGAGGCCGTGCGCGTCGCCATCCGCCTCGCCGACGCGCCGGCGAGCACGTCGGACGCCTACCTCAGGCTCCACCTCCTCTCCCACCTGCTCGTCCGCCCCAACGGGCTCAACCTCGACGGCGTGTTCGGGCATCTCCCGAACGTCGCATGGACGAACGCCGGGCCGGTGCACCCCGACGACCTCGACCGACTGCGCCCGGTGCTGCAGCGAGCCGGCATCCACGTCACGGGGCTCGACAAGTTCCCGCGGCTCCTCGACTACGTGATCCCCGAGCGCGTGCGCATCGCCGACGCGTCGCGCGTGCGCCTCGGCGCGCACCTCGCGCCCGGCACGACCGTGATGCACGAGGGGTTCGTGAACTTCAACGCCGGTACCCTCGGCTCCTCGATGGTCGAGGGCCGTGTCTCGCAGGGCGTCGTCGTCGGCGACGGCAGCGACATCGGCGGCGGCGCCTCCATCATGGGCACGCTGTCGGGCGGCGGCACGCAGCGCGTCGCGATCGGCGAGCGGGCGCTGCTCGGCGCGAACTCCGGCATCGGCATCTCGATCGGCGACGACTCGGTCGTCGAGGCGGGCCTCTACGTCACCGCCGGCACGAAGGTGGTGCTCCGCGGCGGCGTCGGCGAGCGCGACCGGATCGTCAAGGCCGTCGAGCTCTCCGGGCTGCCGAACCTGCTCTTCCGCCGCAACTCGCTCGACGGGCGCGTCGAGGTCCTCTCCCGCTCGGGCGGCGGCATCGCGCTGAACGCCGCGCTGCACGCCTGAGCCCCGAGCTCCGCGGCCCAGCCGCCTCAGCGCGGTCGCCGGGGTACAGTGATGACCCGGGGCCGCTCGGACGAGCGGCCCGAGCCATGCGCCGACACGAAGGAGTGACGTGGGAACCGACGCGCCGAGGACCCGACGGACCGGATGGGCGAAGTTCCTCGTCGGGGCGCTCGTCACGGTGCTCGTGCTCGGAGTCGCGGCAGTCGGGTTCGGCTGGTGGACGGTGCATCGCTCGTTCCCGGTCGAGTCGGGACGGATCTCGCTGCCCGGCCTCGACGGGTCGGTGACTGTGTACCGCGACGACGCGGGCATCCCCCAGCTCGTCGCCGAGACCGACCACGACCTGCTCTTCGCACAGGGGTACGTGCACGCGCAGGACCGGTTCTGGGAGATGGACTTCCGACGGCACGTCACGGCGGGCCGGGTCGCGGAGCTCTTCGGCGAATCGCAGGTCGCGACCGACGCGTTCATCCGCACCCTCGACTGGCGCGGCATCGCCGAGCAGGAGTTCGAGATGCTCGACGCGGACTCGCGGGCGCTCTACGAGGCGTACGCCGACGGCGTCAACGCCTACCTCGCCGAGCGATCGGGTGTGGAGCTCTCGCTCGAGTACGGCGTGCTCGCGCTGCAGAACCCCGGCTACGAACCCGAGCGATGGACCCCCGTCGACTCCATCGCCTGGCTCAAGGCCATGGCCTGGGACCTCAGGTCGAACCTCGGCGACGAGATCGACCGTGCGCTCCTGCTCGCTTCCGGACTCTCGTCCGAGCAGGTCGCGCAGCTCCACCCCTCGTTCCCATGGTCGGCGAAGCCGACCATCGTCGGCGGACCGGCACCGGCGGCACCGGCCGCCCTCGACGTGCGTGCCGTCGACGGCGGCGGCGCCCCGCCCGAGGCGGATGCCGGCGCGACGTCCGCCGACGAGGAGACGGCGACCGTGCTCGGCGACCTCTCCGCGCTCCTCGACTCGCTGCCGGAGCTGCTCGGGCCCGAGGGCGGCGACATCGGCTCGAACTCGTGGGTCGTCTCCGGCGCCCTCACCGACACCGGCATGCCGCTGCTCGCCAACGACCCGCACCTCGGTCCGGCCATGCCGTCGATCTGGGTCCAGATGGGCCTGCACTGCGCCGAGCTCACGCCGATCTGCACGTTCGACGTGGCCGGCTTCGGGTTCTCGGGCCTGCCCGGGATCATCATCGGGCACAACGAGCGCATCGCGTGGGGGTTCACCAACCTCGGGCCCGACGTCGCCGACCTCTACCTCGAGCGCGTCACCGGGGAGGCCTACGAGCTCGACGGCGCGCTCGAGCCGCTCGCGACGCGCGAGGAGGTCATCGAGGTCGCCGGAGGCGAGCCCGTGACGGTGACCGTGCGCTCGACCGCCCGCGGGCCGATCGTGACCGACATCGGATCGGATTTCGCCGCCGTCGCCGAGGGGTACGCTCCGACGGCCGACGGCTCGGATGAGCCGGCCGAGGACGGCAGCGAGCCGGAGCTCGAGGTCTCGCTCCAGTGGACGGCGCTCCAACCCGGTCGCACGCCGGAGTCGATCTTCGCCATGAACCGGGCCTCGAACTGGGACGAGTTCCGCGGCGCGGCGGAGCGGTTCGAGGTGCCGTCGCAGAACCTGGTCTACGCCGACGTCGACGGCAACATCGGCTACCAGGCGCCGGGGCGCATCCCGGTGCGGTCGTCGGGAGACGGGACCGTGCCCCTCCCGGGATGGACGAGCGAGAACGGCTGGACCGGGACGGTGCCCTACGACGAGCTCCCGTCGATGCTGAATCCCGAGCGCGGGTACATCGTGACCGCGAACAACGCGGTCGAGCAGGACGGACCGATGCTCACGCGCGACTGGGACCTCGGGTACCGCGCCGAGGGCATCGAACGTCGGCTCGGCGAGCTCATCGCGGCCGGAGAGCCGATCACCGTCGAGGACATGGGCGAGATCCAGTTCGACACCCGCGACGCCAACGCCGAGGCCTTCCTGCCGGTCATCGCCGAACTCGACCTCTCCGGCGACGCCGCGCGCGGCGCGCGCCTGCTCGCCGACTGGGATGCCTCGGCCGACGTCGACAGCGCCCAGGCCGCGTACTTCGCGGTGTTCTGGCGGAACCTCCTGGACGGCATGTTCGGCGGACTCCCCGAGTCGACGCGTCCGGTGGGCGGCGACCGGTGGTTCTCCGTCCTCGGGACCCTGCTCGGCCAGCCCGACGACGCGTGGTGGGCCGACCGCGCGTCGGGGGCGACCGGACGCGATGCGGTGCTCGCCGCCGCGCTCGGTGCCGCCTGGACGGAGGCGGCCGAGCTCATGGGCGACGACCCCGCGTCCTGGCGATGGGGCGGGCTGCATACGCTGACCCTCACGAACCAGACCTTCGGCGAGTCGGGCATCGGACCGATCGAGTGGCTCTTCAACCGCGGACCGTACGAGACGGGCGGCGGGTCGGCGATCGTGAACGCCAACGGATGGGACGCGACGCTCGGCTACGAGGTGAACTGGGTGCCCTCGATGCGCATGGTCGTGGACCTCGAGAACTTCAACGACTCGACCTGGGTGAACCTGACCGGCGCCTCGGGCCATGCGTTCCACCCGCACTACGACGACCAGGCCGAGCTGTGGCAGCGAGGCGAGACCCGCGAGTGGCCGTTCTCGACGCGTGCGGTGCGCAGCGCGGCGACCGACGCGCTGGTCCTGCAGCCGGGGCGCTGACCCGACGCCCGACTCAGCGGAGCACGGAGCTCAGCAGCAGGCTCGTCTCGCTGTTGACCACGCCGTCGATGGAACGGATGCGCCCGAGCACGCGGTCGAACTCGCCGAGCGTCTCCGTGCGGAGCTCGGCGACGAGGTCCCATCCGCCGTTGGTCGTGTGCAACGCGATGATCTCGGGGAAGCCGCGGAGGCGCCGGATCACGTCGTCGGTCGTCCGACCCTCGACCTCGATGAACGAGATCGCGTGGATCGACAGCGGGTCGGTCTCGTCGCGCACGCGCACCGAGAATCCGACGATGATGCCGGATGCCACGAGCCGATCGAGCCGGCCCGTGACGGTCGCCCTGGCGACGCCGAGGCGGCGCGAGAGCTCGGCCACGGGCGTCCGGCCGTCCTCGCGGAGGAGCGCCAGCAGGCGGCGGTCGAGATCGTCGAGCGGTTCCATGTGCATATCGTACAGTCGGATGTCTCATACTGTTCGTTCAGCCGACGATCCGTGCGCAGGACGGTCGTTGCTGTTGCATATCGTCGGATCGTACTCTCGAATCACCGAACTGAAGGGAACGAGATGACGAGCTTCGTCGACGTACGCAACATGGTCGGATGGGTCGCCGGAACCGGCCCCGAGCGCATCATCGCGGGGATCATGGAGTACCTCGAGCAGGACTTCGCACGCTGGGAGAGCTTCGACAAGACGCCCCGCGTGGCGAGCCACACGCCCTTCGGCGTCATCGAGCTCATGCCGACGAGCGACCACGAGTCCTACGCGTTCAAGTACGTCAACGGCCACCCCTCGAACCCTGCGCGCGGCTACCAGACCGTCACCGCCTTCGGCGTGCTCGCCGACGTGCACAACGGCTACCCCACGTTCCTCGCCGAGATGACCGTCCTCACCGCGCTCCGCACGGCCGCGACCTCGGCGTTCGCGGCGAAGCTGCTGGCGCGCCCCGACTCCCGGGTCATGGCGATGGTCGGTACCGGCAGCCAGGCCGAGTTCCAGGCCCTCGCCTTCCGCCACGCCTTCGGCATCACGAGCCTGCGCGTGTTCGACGTCGACCCCGACGCGATCGCCAAGTTCGTCCGCAACATGCTGCCGCTCGGCTTCGAGATCGAGGTCGCCGGCAGCGCGGCTGAGGCGCTCGACGGTGCCGACATCGTCACGACGTGCACGGCCGACAAGGCGCGAGCGACAGTCGTCGCCGACGAGTGGGTCCGCCCGGGCATGCACCTGAACGCCATCGGCGGCGACTGCCCCGGGAAGACGGAGCTCGACCCCGCGATCCTCGATCGCGCCGACGTCTTCGTCGAGTACACGCCCCAGACGCGCATCGAGGGCGAGATCCAGGCCAAGCCCGCCGACTTCCCCGTCACCGAGCTGTGGGAGGTCCTCGTCGGACGCGCGGCCGGGCGAGCCGGCGCCGAGGCCATCACGGTCTTCGACTCCGTGGGCTTCGCGATCGAGGACTTCTCCGCGCTGCGCTATGCGCGCGACCACGTGGCCGGAACGCGGTTCGAGCAGCGGATCGACCTCGTCGCGGACCCCGACGACCCGAAGGACCTCTTCGGCCTCGTCGGCGCCTTCTCGCCGGTGGGCTGAGCGATGTCGGTCCAGTCCCCGTCCGCGGTCGTCATGGTCCGGCCGCACCACTTCGCACCCAACCCCCACACGCTCGCCGACAACGGCTTCCAGCCGAATGCCGACGGGCTCGACCCCGTCCGGATCGCAGCGGCGGCCTACGACGAGGTCACCCGGGCAGCCGCCGCGCTCGAGGAGGCCGGTGTCACCGTGCACCTCTTCGAGGACGAGACGACGCACCGCCCCGACAGCGTCTTCCCGAACAACTGGATCTCGACGCACTCGGGCGGGCACATCGCGCTGTTCCCGATGTTCACGCCGAACCGTCGCACCGAGCGCCGCAGCGACATCGTCGAACTGCTGAAGACCACGTACCGCGTGCAGGACGTCATCGATTACTCGGGTCTCGAGTACGACGACGTCTTCCTCGAGGGAACGGGGGCGATGGTGCTCGACCACGAGTCGCGCATCGCGTACGCCGCTCGCTCGAACCGTGCCGATCCGATCGCGCTCGAACGGTTCTGCACGAACTTCGGATACGAGCCCATGGTCTTCGACGCGGTCGACGGACGAGGCGTCGCGGTGTACCACACCAACGTGATCCTGAGCATCGCGACCGAGTTCGCGCTCGTCGCCGCCGACATGTTCGTCTCCCCCGCACGCCGCGACGAGGTGCTCGGGCGCCTGGCCGCGCGCGGGCGCCGCGACGTCATCGCGCTCGACAACGCGCAGATCGACGCCTTCGCCGGCAACGCGCTCGAGCTCTGGTCCTCGGAGGGACGCGTGCTCGCGCTCTCCCGCACCGCGTTCGACGCGTTGAGCGCCGACCAGCGCGCACGCATCGAGCGCTCTGCGCGCCTGCTGCCGCTCGACGTCCCGACGATCGAACTGGCCGGCGGGTCGGTGCGCTGCATGCTCGCCGGCGTGCACCTCGACCCGCGGCCGGGCCTGGTCGAGCACCGCTCGGCACCCGTCGACGATGCCGCCGCAGACGAGATCGCCGCGCTCTGACGCGCACCCGGCATCCGGAGACGACGAACGGCCCGTCCGAGGACGGGCCGTTCGTTCTCTCGCCGCGGATCCGGCGCGGGGCTCAACCCAGCGGGTAGTGACGCTCGCCCGACCCCGTGTAGAGCTGCTGCGGTCGACCGATCTTGGTGCCGCCGTCGAGGTTCATCTCGCGCCAGTGCGCGATCCAGCCGGGCAGGCGGCCGATCGCGAAGAGCACCGTGAACATGCGGGTCGGGAAGCCCATGGCCTTGTAGATGACGCCCGTGTAGAAGTCGACGTTCGGGTAGAGGCGCCGCTGCTTGAAGTAGTCGTCCTCGAGCGCGAACTGCTCGAGCTCCTTGGCGATGTCGAGCAGCGGGTCGTCGACGCCGAGGCCCTCGAGCACGGCGTCGGCGCTCGTCTTCACGATCTTCGCGCGCGGGTCGTAGTTCTTGTAGACCCGGTGGCCGAAGCCCATCAGCTTGACACCGTCCTCCTTGCGCTTGACGCGCTCGACGAACTTGCCGACGCCCTCGCCAGAGTCGCGGATCTGCGCGAGCATCTGGAGGACGGCCTCGTTCGCGCCGCCGTGGAGGGGACCCGAGAGGGCCTGGATGCCCGCCGAGATCGACGCGTACAGGTTCGCACCGGTCGAACCGACGAGCCGGACGGTCGAGGTCGACGCGTTCTGCTCGTGGTCCTCGTGGAGGATCAGCAGCCGGTCGAGCGCCTTCGCGAGCGTCGGGTCGATCTCGTACGGCTCGGCCATGTTGCCGAAGTTGAGGCGCAGGAAGTTCTCGACGAAGTTCAGCGAGTTGTCGGGGTAGAGGAACGCCTGGCCGATGCTCTTCTTGTGCGCGTAGGCCGCGATCACCGGCAGCTTCGCCAGCAGGCGGATGGTCGTGAGTTCGACGTGGTCGGGATCGTGCGGGTCGGACGAGTCCTCGTAGTAGGTCGAGAGCGCGGCGACGGCGCTCGAGAGCACGGCCATCGGGTGCGCGGTGTGCGGGAGCGCCGAGAAGAAGCGCTTCAGGTCTTCGTGCAGGAGCGTGTGGCGTCGGATCTTCTCGTCGAACTCGGCGAGCTGGTCGGCCGTGGGCAGCTCGCCGTACATGAGCAGCCAGGCCACCTCGAGGTAGGTGGAGTGCTCGGCGAGTTCCTCGATCGGGTAGCCGCGGTAGCGGAGGATGCCCTGCTCGCCGTCGATGTAGGTGATGGCCGATCGCGTCGACGACGTGTTCACGAACCCGTAGTCGAGCGCGGTGAGTCCGGTCTGCCGGGTGAGCGTCGACACGTCGATGCTGGCGTTGCCCTGCGAGGCGCGGTGGATCGGGAATTCGGCCGTTCCGCCGGGGAAGTTCAGCGTCGCGGTGTCGGAGTCGACTCCGACGGATTCGTTCACGACGTTGCTCACGGCGTCTCCTGTGATCGTCACTGTCTCGCGGTTCCCTGCTCTCCGGTCCGGCACCGGTCGGCGCGCGCGGCCCGACTACAGCCTAGACGGGTCGGGCGCACACTGTCGCATCCGCCAATGGATCGCGAGATCGATTGGAGTGGTACCACAGTCTTGACGACGATTCGGTGACGATCGACTCGGTCAGCGCACCGCGGTCGCCCGCAGCCGTCGTGCCGCCTGGCCGACGCGCTCGTCCGTCGCCGTGAGCGAGAGCCGCACGTGCTGCGGGAAATGCGGTCCGTAGAAGTGCCCGGGGCCGGCCAGGATGCCGAGGTCGGCGAGGCGCCCGATCGACTCCCACGCGTCGCGCCCCTCCGTCGCCCAGAGGTAGAGGCCCGCTTCGCTTCGGTCGATGCGGAAGCCGGCGTCCTCGAGGGCGGGCCGAAGCAGATCGCGTCTCGCGCGGTAGCGCTCCTTCTGCTCCCGCACGTGCGCGTCGTCGGCGAGCGCGACGGCCATCGCGGCCTGCAGCGGCGCGGGGACCATGAGGCCGGCGTGCTTCCGCGCCTTCGTGAGTCGCGCGATCAGCGCGGGATCGCCGCCGACGAATGCGGCGCGGTACCCGGCCATGTTCGACTGCTTCGACAGCGAGTAGATCGCGAGCACGCCGCTCGGATCACCGCCCGTCACGGCCGGGTCGAGCACGCTCGGCACCGCCCCATCCAGCCACGGATCCTCCCAGCCGAGCTCGGCGTAGCATTCGTCGCCGACGATGACCGCACCGAGTTCGCGGGCCCGCTCCACGGCGCGGCGGAGCTCCGGCACGTCGAGCACCCGGCCGTCGGGGTTGCCCGGCGAGTTCAGCCATGCGAGGCGCGTGTTCGCAGGCCAGTCGGCGGGGTCGTCGGATGCCACGGCCCCCGCGCCCGCGAAGATCGCACCCATCTCGTAGGTCGGGTAGGCCGCCCGCGGGTGGACGACCGCGTCGCCGGCGCCCACGCCGAGGAAGTAGGGCAGCATCGCGACGAGCTCCTTCGAGCCGATCGTCGGCAGCACGGCATCCGTCCCGAGGTAGTCGACGCCGCGACGCCGGGCGAACCAGTCGACCATCGCGCGCCGCAGGCCCGCCGTGCCGGCCGCCGTCGGATAGGAGTGGGCGTCGCCGGCGGCCGCGAGCGCATCGCGCACGATCCGCGGAGTCGGATCGATCGGAGAGCCGATCGACAGGTCGACGATGCCGTCGGGGTGCGACGCGGCCCGATCGCGGTACGGGGCCACCAGGTCCCAGGGGTACTCGGGCAGAGCCCCGAGCGCCATGATCAGTGACCCTGCGGGGGCAGCGCCGCGATCAGCGGGTGGTCCTTCGGGATGACGCCGACCTTCGCCGCGCCGCCCGGGGAGCCGACCTCGTCGAAGAACTCGACGTTCGCCTTGTAGTAGTCGGCCCACTCGTCGGGCAGGTCGTCTTCGTAGTAGATCGCCTCGACCGGGCACACCGGCTCGCAGGCGCCGCAGTCGACGCACTCGTCGGGATGGATGTAGAGCGAGCGCTCGCCCTCGTAGATGCAGTCGACGGGACACTCGTCGATGCAGGCACGGTCCTTCACATCGACGCACGGCAGGGCGATGACATAGGTCACGGTGGGTCGCTGTCCCTTCGGTGATGCTGGACTGCCAGTCTATGCGCGACGCGCGTCGCGCGACGGCAGCGAGGGCCACGCCACGACCAATACGGAAATGATCGCGGGCCCGATCGCCCAGACCATTCCGACGACGCCGTCGGCCACGAGCACCGATCCACCCGGACCGGGGAGTGCGAGGACCGCCACGCTCGCGACCACGCCGACGGCGGCGGCCGCGGACGCCGCGCGCCCACCCGCCACGAGCCGGATGCCGACGAGGAGGGCGGCGACTCCGACGAGCCCCGCGACGAGGCCCCACGGAATCGGGATGCCGCCGATCACCCACGCGTGCCGGTGCCCGATCGTCGCGACCGTGCCGTAGACGACGCCGACCGCGAACGCGATCGCGAGCGTGCCGATCCGGGACCCGAGCGACGGGCGCCCGGCCGCCGCGCTCACGGCGCCGGGGTCACGGTGTAGGTCACCGTGCCGCCCTCGCCCGCGAGGATGACGAGGAACTCGCCGTCGGTGTGGACCGTGCCGGCGGCGCCCGCCTGCGCCAGCGTCGGGTCCTCGCGGAAACCCGCCGCTTCGACCGCGGCGCGAGCGTCGCCCACGGGGTCCGCTGCCTCCGAGGTCAGGACCACGACCCAGCCGTCCGAGCTCGCCGCACCTCCGGCGAGCTCGATGCTCCCGTCGATGATCGGCACGGATGCCGGGAAATCGGCCGGCAGCTCGCCGCTCAGGTCGACCTGGCCGCCGGTCGCATCCTCGACGGTGTCCTCGACGCCGCGCTCGACGAACTCCTGGACGGCCCCCGTGCAACCGGAGAGCAGGGTCGCCGCCGCGAGGCTCGCCACGATGGCGGCGGCGCGCGCGCGCCGGGAGAAGAGAGGCATGCGCGCGAGTCTATCCGTCGCGCCTGTGCCGTGGTGCCGTCCGGTGCGCCGCCGCTCCCGGGCATGCCGTAGCGTGGTCGGCGGTGCGGCCCGAACGCCGCGGGAGGGACGATCGAGGATGACCGAAGAGCATGGAACCGACGAGCACCGCCCGCCCGTGCGCATCGAGCGCGACGGCGTCGTGGCCACCGTCGTCATCGATCGGCCGAAGGCGCTGAACGCCCTCTCCCCCGACGTGCTGCGCGCCGTGGCCGACGCGTTCGACGCGCTCCGCGCCGAGGCGGACGCCGTGCGCGGCGTCATCGTCGTCGGCGAGGGCGGGCGCGCATTCGTCGCCGGCGCCGACATCCGTTCGCTCTCGACCCTCACCCCCGAAGAGGGTGCGGAGTCCGCGCGCCTCGGCCATCGGGTCGCCGCGGCGATCGAGGGCTTCCCGGCCCCCGTCATCGCCTGCGTCGACGGATTCGCCCTCGGCGGCGGGCTCGAGCTCGCGCTCGCTTGCGATCTCATCTACGCCACCGAGTCGTCCTCGTTCGGTCAGCCGGAGGTCCGACTCGGCCTCATCCCCGGATTCGGCGGCACGGTCCGGCTGCCTCGCGCGGTCGGCCTCCCGCTCGCGAAGGAGCTCATCTTCACCGGGCGCCGCATCGACGCCGCGACCGCGGAGGCCGCCGGCCTGGTCGCGCGACGCTTCCCCGACCGCGACGCGCTGCTGGCCGGCGCCCGCGCCACGATCGACGAGGTCGCGGAGAACGCTTGGACCGCCGTCGCCCTCGCGAAGCGGGTGCTCGTCGAGGCGGCGGGCACTCCCACCGCGACCGCGACCGACCTCGAGGTCGCCGGCTTCGCGGATGCGTTCCGCACCGAGGACATGCGCGAGGGCGTGGCCGCGTTCATCGAGAAGCGCGAACCCGAGTTCTCGGGTCACTGATCTCTCGGGTCGTCGAGGCGACGGATGCCGCGGCTCGCGGCGCGGCGTGCCGGTGCGCGCCGGCTCAGCCGGTGACGTTCGCGTGCAGCCAGGCCATCCCGTCGAAGCGGACGCCGTCGGCTCCGTACATCTCGAGGTGGAGGTGCGGCCCGGTCGACTGACCGGTGCTCCCGACGGCGCCGAGCGCCTGGCCGGCGGTGACCCGCTGGCCCGGGGCGACCGCGAGCGAGCCGTACTGCATGTGCGCGTACAGCGAGGTGATCACGGCGCCGTTGATGTTGTGCTGCACCTCGACGTAGACGCCGAGTCCGCCGCCGGCCTCGGTGGCCGTGATGACGACGCCGTCGGCGATCGAGCCGATCGTCGCGCCGGCGCCCGGGTTGAAGTCGATGCCGTCGTGCATCGTCGAGCAACCGGCGCACGGTGCGATGCGGGGGCCGAAGCCCGACGCCGTGCGCGACGGGTCGACCGGCCAGACGACGCGGTCGGCCTGCAGCAGCGAGACGTCGCCGAGCCCGGCGACGCTCGACTCGATGGGCGGCGGGGCGGCCTCGACGTCCCAGCCTCCGACGTCGATCGGCTCGAGTGCGACCTCGGAGCCGACCTCGAGGGTCTGCGAGCGGAGCGAGATCGTGTCCTCGGCGGGTGCGTAGACGGAGGCGCGGGCCACGGTGTCGGTCGCGGTGACCGCGAGGGCGGGGACGCTCGTCGAGAGCAGCATGCCGCCGGCGAAGGTCATGGCGCCGATCGTCATGACCGGCCGCAGCGCGGCGGAGGCGCGACGGCGACGGGCGACGGGTGCCGAGGCGAACGTCGGCTGCTCGGCGCCGGAGTCGATCGGGGTTGCGGGGCGTGCGGGGGCGGTGCGGCGGTAGCGGGGGCGTCCGGCCGCACGACGGCCGTGCTGGGGGAAGTTCATAAGCGGGGGAAGGTGGAGCTCAGGTAACGGTTGCGTAACGGAAAAGTCGGTTTCGAAGAACTCGACAACCATACGAGGTCGTTTCTGTGAGGTTCCTCCACTGTCTCCGTCGGGCCTCAGCGGGCCGGAGACGCGAGGGGGATGCCGCGGCGACCCGCGGCATCCCCCCTCGTGCGTTCCCCGGGGCCTAGCCCTGCTTCTTCAGGCGCGACGCCGCCCGCGCGCGTGCCGTCGCGTCGAGCTCGACCTTGCGGATGCGCACCGCGGTCGGGGTGACCTCGACGCACTCGTCCTCGCGCGCGAACTCGAGGCACTCCTCCAGCGAGAGCTGGCGCGAGGGCGTCATCGACTCGAAGGTGTCGGCCGTCGACGAACGCATGTTCGTCAGCTTCTTCTCCTTCGTGATGTTCACGTCCATGTCGTCGTTGCGCGAGTTCTCGCCGATCACCATGCCCTCGTAGACCTCCTCGGTGGGGTTCACGAAGAACGTCATGCGCTCCTGGAGGGCGATGATCGCGAAGGGCGTGACGACCCCGGCCCGGTCGGCGACGATCGATCCGTTGTTGCGGGTCACGATCTGGCCCGCCCACTCGTCGTAGCCGTGCGAGATCGCGTTCGCGATGCCCGTGCCGCGCGTCGTCGTCATGAACTCGGTGCGGAAGCCGATCAGGCCGCGGCTCGGCACGATGAACTCCATGCGGACCCAGCCCGTGCCGTGGTTGGACATGTTGTCCATCCGGCCCTTGCGCGCCGCGAGCAGCTGCGTGATCGCGCCGAGGTACTCCTCCGGCGCGTCGATCGTGAGGTGCTCGAACGGCTCGTGGAGCTTGCCGTCGACCTGCTTGGTGACCACCTGCGGCTTGCCCACCGTGAGCTCGTATCCCTCTCGGCGCATCTGCTCGACCAGGATCGCGAGGGCGAGCTCGCCTCGACCCTGCACCTCCCAGGCGTCGGGACGGCCGATGTCGACGATCCGCAGCGAGACGTTGCCGATCAGCTCGCGGTCCAGCCGGTCCTTCACCATCCGGGCGGTGAGCTTGTGGCCCTTGACCTTGCCGACGAGCGGCGACGTGTTCGTGCCGATGGTCATCGAGATCGCGGGCTCGTCGACCTCGATGACCGGAAGGGCGCGGACGTCCTCGGGGTCGGCGAGCGTGTCGCCGATCATGATGTCCTCGAAGCCCGCCACGACGGCGATGTCGCCGGGTCCGGCGCTCTCGGCGGGATAGCGGTCGAGCGCCTTCGTCAGGAACAGCTCCGTGACGCGGACGTTCTGGACGGTCCCGTCGTGCTTGACCCACGCCACCGTCTGGCCCTTGCGGATGGTGCCGTGATACACGCGCAGCAGCGCGAGCCGGCCGAGGAACGGCGACGCATCGAGGTTGGTGACGTGCGCCTGCAGCGGGTGCTCGTCATCGTAGGTCGGCGCGGGGATGTGCTGGAGGATCGCCTCGAAGAGCGGCTCGAGGTCGCCGTTGTCGGGAAGCTCGCCGTTCGCGGGCTTCGTGTGGCTCGCGGCGCCGTTGCGCCCGGAGGCGTACACGACCGGGACATCGAGGATCGCGTCGAGATCGAGGTCGGGGACGTCGTCGGCGAGGTCCGAGGCGAGGCCCAGGAGCAGGTCCTGGCTCTCCGCGACGACCTCGTCGATGCGTGCGTCGGGCCGGTCGGTCTTGTTCACGAGGAGGATCACCGGCATGCGGGCCTCGAGCGCCTTGCGGAGCACGAACCGGGTCTGCGGCAGCGGCCCCTCGCTGGCATCGACCAGCAGCACCACACCGTCGACCATGGACAGGCCGCGCTCGACCTCGCCGCCGAAGTCGGCGTGGCCCGGGGTGTCGATGACGTTGATGGTCACGGGCGATCCGCCCGAGTGCGCGCCGTTGTACGAGATCGCCGTGTTCTTGGCAAGGATCGTGATGCCCTTCTCGCGCTCGAGCTCGTTCGAGTCCATCGCGCGCTCTTCGATGTGGGCGTGCTCGGCGAAGGAGTGCGTCTGGTTCAGCATCGCATCGACGAGGGTCGTCTTGCCGTGGTCGACGTGGGCGACGATCGCGACGTTGCGCAGGTCGTTGCGGGTGGCCTTGGCCATGATGTGGTCCTCGCGTGGCCTCCGGTCGCCGTGCGGCTCCGGGGCGCGGATCGGCAGCGCCGAGGCGCTGGATGTGAGTCGGTGGGAGCGCGGGCAGCCGATGGTCGCGGTTCGCGCCAGACCAGCCTACCGCGTCCGGCGGAAACGGCGGACGCCCGGCCTCCGTGGGGAGACCGGGCGTCCGTACGGCGCGAGCTACGCGCCGAGCTGGAGGTTCGCACCGGGGATCGCCGCGAGGAGATCCTTAGTGTACTGCTCCTTGGGGTTCTCGAAGACCTCGTCCGTGGCTGCGGCCTCGACGATCCGCCCCTTCTGCATCACGCAGACGTTGTCGGCGATGACGCGCACGACCGCGAGGTCGTGGGTGATGAAGAGGTAGGTGAGGTCGAGCTCGGCCTGCAGGTCGGCGAGCAGGCGCAGGATCTGGGCCTGCACGAGCACGTCGAGTGCCGACACCGCCTCGTCGAGCACGACGATCTCGGGCTTCAGCGCCAGCGCGCGCGCGATCGCGATGCGCTGTCGCTGGCCGCCCGAGAGCTCGTTCGGGTAGCGTCCCACGAGCGTTCGGGGCAGCGACACCTGGTCGAGCAGCTCGAAGACACGGGCGCGACGCGACGCGCGGTCGCCCACGCCGTGGGTGACGAGCGGCTCCGAGATGGTGTTGCCGATGTTGCGGAGCGGGTTCAGCGATCCGTACGGGTCCTGGAACACGGGCTGCATGCGGCTGCGGAGGTCGAACAGCTCCTTGCCGGTCAGGCTCGCGAGGTCCTTGCCGCCGACGAGGATCTTGCCGCTCGTCGCATCCTCGAGCTTCAGCAGCATCTTCGCGACCGTCGACTTGCCCGAACCCGACTCGCCGACGAGCGCGGTGGTCGTGCCCTTCGGGATCTGGAACGACACCTGGTCGACGGCCGTGAAGTCGCCCGAGCCGCGGATCTTGAAGACCTTGGTGAGGTCTTCGACGACGATCGCCGGCGGCTGCGCGGCTGCGGCCTCGTGCGCCTCGGCACGCGCCTCGGCCGTCGCGATCAGGTCGATCGTGTCGGTCGTGGTCGCGGGCTCCGTGCCGTGCTCGTGCGCCGCCTCGCTGCCGTGGCTCGACGTGATGCGACGCGAGGCGAGGCTCGGCGCCGCAGCGACGAGGCGCTGCGTGTAGGGGTGCTGCGGGTTCTGGAGGATCTCGAGCGACGGGCCGGACTCGACGACCTTGCCCTTGTACATGACCACCAGCTGCTCGGCGCGCTCGGCGGCGAGGCCGAGGTCGTGCGTGATGAACAGCAGGGTCGTGCCGAGCTCCCGCGTCAGCGACTCGAGGTGGTCGAGGATGACCCGCTGCACCGTCACGTCGAGCGCCGACGTGGGCTCATCCGCGATGAGCAGCTGCGGGTCGGCCGAGAGGCCGATGCCGATGAGCACGCGCTGGCGCATGCCGCCGGAGAACTGGTGCGGGAACTGCTTGAGGCGGCGATCCGCATCCTGCAGGCCGGCCTGCTTCAGCACCTCGATCGCACGGGCCCGGACCTCCTTGCGGCCGGTGGCGATGCCGTTGGCCTTGACGGCCTCCTCGACCTGGAAGCCGATCGACCAGACCGGGTTGAGGTTCGACATCGGGTCCTGCGGGACGAAGCCGATCTTGCGGCCTCGGATCTCCTCCATCTCCTTCTTCGACGCTTTGGAGATGTCCTGGCCGTCGAGGAGGATCTGGCCGCCGGCGATCTGGCCCGAACCGGGCAGCAGGTTGATGATCGCGTGCGCGGTCGTCGACTTGCCCGAACCGGACTCGCCGACGATCGCGAGGCTCTGCCCGCGGTAGAGCGTGATGTTCACGCCGTCGACCGCCGTGACCTTGCCCTCCTGGGTCGTGAAGTCGACCTTGAGGTCCTTGATCTCGAGGAGCGGGCGCTCCTCGCCGTCGGGAGTGGTGTGCTGCACGTCGGTTCCGTTCACGGTCGAGGTCATCGCTGCGCCCTCGCCTTCGGGTCGAGCGCGTCGCGGACGACCTCGCCGAGCATGATGAAGCTCAGCACGGTGACCGACAGCGCGATGGAGGGCAGGATCAGCGTCTGCGGGTTCGTCCGCAGGTCGACCTGCGCCTGGCTGATGTCGTTGCCCCACGACATGGTGCTCGAGGGCAGTCCGACGCCGAGGAACGACAGCGTCGCCTCGGCGACGATCGCCGATGCGAGCGAGATCGTCGTGATCACGATCACCGGCGCGATCGAGTTCGGCAGCACGTGACGCCAGAGGATCCGCAGTCGCGTGACGCCGACTGCGGTCGCCGCCATCACGAAGTCGGAGTTCTTGACCCTGAGGATCTCGGCTCTCAGCACACGTGCCGTCGCCGGCCACGCGAAGATGCCGATGGCGAGCGAGATCGTCCACACGCTCGCGTACTGCGAAAGCACCGACATGATGACGACCGCAGCGAGGATGTAGGGGATCGAGAAGAAGATGTCGCCGAGGCGGGACAGGACCGCGTCGACCCAGCCGCCGTAGAAGCCCGCGAGCGAACCGAAGAAGATGCCGAGCGAGGCGACGAGGAACGTCACGATGAGGCCGACCGACAGCGAGGTCGACGTGCCGTGGATGATCCGCGAGTAGATGTCGCAGCCCTGGCGGTTGTAGCCGAGCACGGAGCCGTCACCGGGTCCCTGGTTGCTCAGCGAGAGCTGGCAGTAGCGGGGGTCGACGCTCGTGAAGAGCGTCGGGAAGAGCGCGACGACCACGATCAGGACGATCAGGACCGACGAGATCCAGAACATCGGACGCTTGCGCACATCGCGCCAGGCGTCGGTCCAGAGGTTGGTCGGCTTGCCCTCCGCCTTGACGGAGTCGATCGCGACGAGCGGAGTCTCGTCGATCGGCGCGACGTAGTGCGCCTGAGTGGGGCGGGTGTTACTTGGCATAGCGGATCCTCGGGTCGAGAACGGCGTACAGCAGATCCACCAGCAGGTTGATGACGAGGTAGATCAGCACCATGACCGTCACGAACGAGACGACGGTCGGTCCCTCGCCGCGGATGATGGCCTGGTACAGGGTTCGTCCCACGCCGGGGACGTTGAAGATGCCCTCGGTGACCGTCGCGCCGACCATGAGCACGCCGAAGTCGACGGCGAGGTAGGTCACGACGGGGATCAGCGAGTTGCGGAGGATGTGCACCGGGACGATGCGTCGACGGGACAGGCCCTTGCTCGCGGCGGTGCGAACGAAGTCCTGTCCTCCCGTGTCGATGACCGACGCCCTTGTCAGTCGGACGATCTGGGCGAAGCTGATCGTCGCCAGCACGATGGCCGGGAGGATGAGGTCCTGGATCGGAGCCCCCGGACCCACGGTGGTCCGGAACCATCCGAGCTGGATGCCGAAGACGTACTGCGCCACGAAGGCGACGACGAAGACCGGAAGCGAGATGAGGATCAGGCTGACGACGAGGAAGCTCGCGTCGAAGATCCCGCCCTTGCGGAGGCCCGAGACGAGGCCGATGGCGATGCCGAAGACCATCTCGATGAGCACCGCGAGGATCGCGAGGCGGAGGGTGACCGGGAAGGTCTCGGCGAGGATCTCGGAGACCGGCTGGCCGGAGAACGAGACGCCGAAGTCGCCCTGGAAGATGCCGGCCAGGAACAGCAGGTACTGCACGATGAACGGCTGGTCGAGGTTGTACCGCTCGCGGACGGCCTCGAGCACCTGGGGCGGAGGGGTCTTGTCGCCGAACAGGGCGACGACGGGGTCGCCCGGCATGGCGAAGACCATGAAGTAGATCAGGAAGGTGGTGCCGAGCAGCACAGGGATCGCCTGGAGCAGTCGGCGCGCGATGTAGCCGGCCATGGATCAGGCCCTGCGTTCTGCGTGTGTTGACATTGTTGAAGAAACCTCACCGTTATGGGAGTGCGCACACACGATGTTACGCGCCTCGGCACACCCCGGATACGTGGGAGTGGGGCGGCGATCCACTGGACCGCCGCCCCACGGGCGTCAGAGAGTCTAACCCCCTGAAACCGCTGATCGAGAATTACTCGCTCTTGGTGACCTCGTAGTAGAGCGGCACCGAGTTCCAGCCGAACTGGACGTTCTCGACCTGCTCGCCCCACGCGCCGTTGACGGTGGAGTACCAGAGCGGGATCGCGGGGAGGTCCTCGAAGAGGATCTCCTGCGCCTGCTGGAACTTCTCGATGCCCGCCTCGACCTCGGTCTCGCTGAGGCCTTCGTTGATGAGGGCGTCGAACTCGGGGTTCGAGTAGTCACCGTCGTTCGAACCGGCGCCGGTCACGTAGATCGGTCCGAGGAAGTTGGAGAGCGACGGGTAGTCGGCCTGCCAACCGGTGCGGAAGCCGGTCTCGATGGTGCGGTCGGTGATCGCGGTGCGGAACTCCGCGAACGTCGGGTACGGAGCACCCGAGGCGTCGATGCCGAGCTCGTTCTTGATCTGGTTGGTCACTGCGTCGACCCAGCCCTGGTGGCCGCCGTCGGCGTTGTAGCCGATCTGGAAGGAACCCTCCCAGGGGCTGATGGCGTCGGCCTCGGCCCACAGCTCCTTGGCGAGCTCGGGGTCGTACTCGAGGACCTCGCTACCGGGGATGTCCTCCGAGTAGCCGTCGATGACCGGCGACGTGAAGTCGTGGGCCGGGGTACGGGTACCCGAGAAGATCACGTCGGTGACCTCTTCGCGGTTGATCGCGTGCGAGATCGCGGCGCGGCGGAGCTTGCCCTCCTCGCCACCGAAGTGGGCGAGACGGTCCGGGACCACGAACGACTGGAAGATCGCCGCGCCCTGGGTGACGGAGCGGTCGCCGAACTCGTCCTGGAAGGTCGAGAGCGCGCTGTCCGGGATGGCGTCGAGCACGTCGAGGTTGCCGCCCTGGAGGTCGGCGTACGCCGCGTCCTGCGTGGCGTAGAAGATGATCGAGAGACCACCGTTGGCGGCCTGGCGGTCACCCTGGTAGTCCTCGTTCTTCACGAGGTCGATGCGCTCGTTGTGCTTCCACGCACCCTCGCCGTCGAGCATGTAGGGGCCGTTGCCGATCGGGTTCTCACCGAAGGCGTCGAGGTCCTCCCACGCCGCCTCGGGCAGCGGGAAGAACGCCGAGTAGCCGAGTCGCAGCGGGAAGTCGGACTCCGGCTGCTTCAGGGTCACGGTGAAGGTCGTGTCGTCGACCACCTCGAGGCCCGAGAGCTCGTCGACGTTCTCGTCGTAGCTGAAGCCCTCGATCGAGTCGAAGAAGTAGCTCGAGAGCTGCGCGTTGTCGAGCGCGGCGCCGTAGTTCCAGGCCTTGACGAACGAGTCGGAGGTGACGTCCTCGCCGTTCGTGAACTTCTGGCCGTCCTTGATGGTGATCGTGTACGTCTGCGCGTCGTCGGTCTCGATCGACTCCGCCATGTCGTTGATCGGCGCACCTTCGGCGTCGTAGTAGACCAGGCCGGCGAAGATCGAGTCGAGGATCTTGCCTCCACCGGTCTCGTTCGTGTTGGTCGGGATCAGCGGGTTCTGGGGCTCAGAGCCGTTGGTCGTGATGATCGCGGTCGAGTCGCCGGCCGGGGCGGTCGGCTCGTTGCTGGACGAGCAACCGGCGAGCGTGAGCGCACCGGCCGCCGCAAGAGCAATGGCGGCAACGCCGATTCTCTTGATCTTCAATGTTCCTCCTGTGAGATGAGCGCACGACTGATCGATTCGTGGTCGAGCAGGGGGCGCTGGTAGGTGAATCGAGACTATAAGCGGGTTCGGGCCGAACAAACTTCACGGCGGAACCGTTACCGAGGCGCAATCTTGCGACGACATCGTGCGCAGATGAGCAGCGGCCGACGCACGATTCTTGCGCCACGAGCGCTCGTGCGAGGATTGCCGCATGCCTGCGGCACCACGTCTCCGCATCGAGGTGGCGATCGTGCTCGCGCTCTCGCTCGGCGCATCCGCCGTCTACTCGATCGTCGCGATCGTCGCACGCCTCACCGCCGAGCGCCCGCTCGGCGAGCAGAGCGCCGCGCTGAACCAGTCGCGCGCGACGCGCGAGTGGCTCGACCTCACCTACCAGCTCCTCGACGTCGTGTTCGGCCTGGCCGTCGTGGCGCTCGTGCTCTACCTGCTCTGGCAGCCCGGGCGCAGTCCGTTCCGCCGCATCGGCTTCGACCTGACGCGACCGGGCCGCGACGCGGCATCCGGCCTGCTGCTCGCCGCCGTCATCGGCGTGCCCGGCCTCGCCCTCTACGCGGCCGGCCGGGCGTTCGGATTCACCGTCGCCATCGTGCCGCAGCCGCTCGACGCGTACTGGTGGACGATCCCGGTCCTCGTCCTGGCCGCGCTGAAGGCGGCGCTCACCGAGGAGCTCATCGCGGTCGGCTACCTCTTCACCCGCCTTCGCGAACTCGGCGTCGGCCCGTGGGCGACGATCCTCTCGAGCGCCCTCCTCCGCGGCAGCTACCACCTCTACCAGGGATTCGGCGGCTTCATCGGCAACGCGATCATGGGCGTCGTGTTCGGCTGGGCCTACACGCGCTGGGGCCGCACGATGCCGCTGGTCATCGCGCACTGGCTCCTCGACATCGTGAGCTTCGTCGGCTACCCGCTCGCGGTCGGCTGGTGGCCGGGGCTCTTCGCGCCGCCCGCGGACTGAGCGATCGGTGCTTCGGGCCGAGTCGGCACGGTCGACGGATGCCGCGGCCGCGGCGCATCGGCCACGTGCCGGGCCCCCGCGAGCGCGACCACGGTCGCGGGCATCGGCGGCAGCGTCTCCTCCGGCGGCTCGACTCGGAGGTCGGAATCGTGCGAGCGCACGAGCGCGCCGTCGATCCAACTGCGCCGACCGGGCGTGCAGACGGCGGAGAACTGCTCGGCTCCCCCGTAGAACCCGCCGCGCGACAGGTCGCTGAACGACTCGGCCCGACGCAGTGCGTCGGCGAGGGCCGGATTCCGGCGGTCGAGCATGCCGGCGCGCTGCTCGAGGCCCGTCATGCGCGACGCGCCGATCGTGCAGCCCACCATCACGCCGACGAATCCCAGTGTGGCGAGCATCGCCACGAGGTCGATCGGGATCATGCGCACCCCCCTTAGTGCGAGTGATCCTCAGTGTACTCCCGGGGGGCGACGGCGGGACGGCCCGGATGCCGCGGCCTCACGGTCCGCGCACGATGGCTGCGGCCGTCGAATCGACGCGGCCCGCCGAGAAGGAGGAGGAACCATGGACCTCGCACACGCACTCAGCGCCGGCGGCCTCGCCGGCCGTCGCACCGACCACCGCTTCGCCGCGGCCGAGGCCGAGATCCGCGAGGCCGAGCAGCGCGTGACCCGCCGCCGCACGGCCGCGGTCGAGCGACGTCCGATCGCGCTCACGGAACGCGGCCGGCACGCGGCACCGCGGACGGCCTGACGACCACCCGCAGTGCGAGGCGGCCGCGGCGCGAACGCCGTGACTGCGTCTCGGCGCGCTGCCGCTGCGCTTCCCATCGAGGCGTCCGCTACGCGAACGCCGTGACTGCGTCTCGGCGCGATGCCGCTGCGCTTCCCATCGAGGCGTCCGCTACGCGAACGCCTCGATCGGCGGGCAGGCGCACACGAGGTTGCGGTCGCCGTACGCCTGGTCGATGCGGCGCACGGGCGCCCAGTACTTGTTGCGCACGAGCGAGTGCACCGGGTAGACCGCTTGCTCGCGCGTGTAGGGGTGCGTCCACTCCCCCGCGATGACCGACTCGGCGGTGTGCGGGGCGTTGCGCAGCGGGTTGTCCTCTGCGGGCCACTCGCCGCGGCCGACCGACTCGGCCTCGGCCTTGATCGCGATCATGGCCTCGACGAACCGGTCGAGCTCCGCGAGGTCCTCCGACTCCGTCGGCTCGACCATGAGCGTGCCCGCGACCGGGAACGACATCGTCGGCGCGTGGAAGCCGTAGTCGATGAGGCGCTTGGCGACGTCGTCGACCGAGACACCGGTCTCGGCGGTCAGCGGGCGCAGGTCGAGGATGCACTCGTGCGCGACGAGCCCGTTCTCGCCCGTGTAGAGCACCGGGAAGTGATCGCGCAGGCGCGCGGCGACGTAGTTGGCCGCGAGCACCGCGGTCGCCGTGGCCTGCTTCAGGCCCTCGGCGCCCATCATGCGGACGTACGCCCACGAGATCGGCAGGATCGACGGGCTGCCGTACGGGGCGGCCGAGACAGGCCCGCCGCCGTGCTCGACGCCGCCGGCGTGGTCGGCGCGCTGCGCCATCGGGTGGCCGGGCAGGAAGGGCGCGAGGTGCGCCTTCGCCGCGACCGGGCCGACGCCGGGGCCTCCGCCGCCGTGCGGGATGCAGAAGGTCTTGTGCAGGTTCAGGTGCGACACGTCGCCGCCGACGTCGCCGAAGCGCGCGAAGCCGAGCAGCGCGTTGAGATTCGCGCCGTCGATGTAGACCTGGCCGCCGGCGTCGTGCACCGCCTGGGTGATCGACTTCACCTCGTGCTCGTAGACGCCGTGCGTCGACGGGTAGGTGATCATGAGCGCGGCGATGTGCTCGGCGTTTGCCGCGATCTTCGCGCGCAGGTCGTCGAGGTCGACGTTGCCGAGCTCGTCGGTCGCGACGACGACGACCTTCATGCCCGCGAGCACCGCCGACGCGGCGTTCGTGCCGTGCGCGCTCGACGGGATGAGGCACACGTCGCGCTCGTCGTCGCCGTTCGCGAGGTGGTAGCCGCGGATGGCGAGGAGGCCCGCGAGCTCGCCCTGGCTGCCCGCGTTGGGCTGCAGCGACACGGTGTCGTATCCGGTCACCTCGGCGAGCCAGCTCTCGAGCTGCTCGATGAGGCCGAGCGAGCCGACGACGTCGGCCTCGGGCGCGAACGGGTGCAGGTTCGCGAACTCGGGCCAGGTGACGGCCTGCATCTCGGTCGCCGCGTTGAGCTTCATGGTGCACGAGCCGAGCGGGATCATGCCGCGGTCGAGCGCGTAGTCGCGGTCGGCGAGCGTCTTCAGGTACCGCATCATCTGCGTCTCGGACTGGTGCGTGTTGAACACCGGGTGCTCGAGGTACGACGACGTGCGGCGCATCTCCGGGGGCAAGTGGACCTTCCCCTCGGCCAGATACGCGCTCAACGATTCGCCAGACAAACCGAACGCCTCGATGACGCGGAGGAGATCCGACTCGGTCGTCGTTTCGTCCACCGCGACGTGGACGTGATCGTGCTCGGCCAACCACAGGTTGATCCCGAGATCACGGGCCTTCCGTACGACTTCCGCGGCGCTCCCCGGGAGCCAGACGCGAACGGTGTCGAAGTACCAGTTCCTGTCGAGGGTGAGCGAGTGGTCGTTGAACACGCTGGCGAGGGCTGCGGTCTTCCTTGCTACCTGAGTCGCGATGTGCCGGATGCCTCGCGGCCCGTGATAGACGGCGTACATCGACGCCATCACGGCGAGGAGCACCTGCGCGGTGCAGATGTTCGACGTCGCCTTCTCGCGACGGATGTGCTGCTCGCGAGCCTGGAGGCTGAGCCGGTACGCGGGGTGGCCCGCGGCATCCTGCGACACGCCCACCAGACGGCCCGGAAGCTGCCGCTCGAGCCCCTTGCGTACGGCCATGTAGCCGGCGTGCGGGCCGCCGAAGCCCATGGGCACGCCGAAGCGCTGCGAGGTGCCGACCGCGACGTCCGCCCCCAGCTCGCCGGGGCTCGTGAGCAGCGCCGTGGCGAGCAGGTCGGCCGCGACGACCGCGATCGCGCCCTGCTCCTTCGAGGCGGCGATGACGGATGCCGGGTTCCACACGGAGCCGGATGCGCCCGGGTACTGCACGAAGATGCCGAAGTGCTCGCCGAGCGCCGCGACATCCGTCGTCTCGTCGAGGCCGGCCTCGACCAGCTCGATGCCGACGGCCTCGGCGCGTGAGAGGAGCAGCGCGTGCGTCTGCGGCAGCGCATCGGCGTCGACGACGAAGCGGTTCGACTTCGACTTGGAGGCGCGGCGTGCGAGGAGCATGCCCTCGACGACCGCGGTGCCCTCGTCGAGCATCGACGCATTGGCGGTGTCGAGCCCGGTGAGGTCGGTGACCATCGTCTGGAAGTTGATGAGCGCCTCGAGGCGGCCCTGCGAGATCTCGGGCTGGTAGGGCGTGTAGGCCGTGTACCAGCTCGGGTTCTCGAGCACGTTCCGTTGGATCACGGCCGGCGTGATCGTGCCCGAGTAGCCGAGCCCGATCATCGACGTGCGCACCGTGTTCGCGTCGGCGAGCTCGCGCAGTTCGGCAAGCGCCTCGCGCTCGGTCGCCGCGGCCGGGATGACCGAGTCGAGCACCTCGTGCATGCGGATGGCGCTCGGCACCGCGGCGTCCATGAGCGCGTCGAGCGAGTCGTAGCCGAGCGCGGCGAGCATCCACTCGTGGTCGCGCGGGGTCGTGCCGATGTGCCGGCGCCCGAAGGCGTCGACGTCGAAGGCCGGGGAGGTGCTGGTGGTCATCGTCTTCCTCGAGGTGGGACTACTCGCCCGTGAGGGCGCGGTACTCGTCGTGGCTGAGCAGGGCGGGCAGCGACGTGGTGGTGAGCTTCAGGAGCCATCCGTCGCCGAAGGGGTCGCTGTTGACGAGCTCGGGCGAGTCGACGACGGCCTGGTTCGACTCGACGACCTCGCCGTCGACCGGGGCGAACAGCTCGCCGACCGACTTCGTCGACTCGATCTCGCCGACGACGGTGCCGGCGACGACGGTGCTGCCCGCGTCGGGCAGGTCGACGTAGACGACGTCGCCGAGCTTCTCGGCGGCGTAGTCGGTGATGCCGACGGTGACGGTGTCGCCGTCGACCTTCACCCACTCGTGCTCGGCGGTGTACTGCAGGTCGGTGCGGTCGGTCATGGGTGCTCCTCGTGGTCGTGTGGTGCTGGTCCGGCGACGCGGCCGCCGGCGGGGTCGTGGGTCAGGCGCCGCGCTTGTAGAACGGCAGGGCGGTGACGGATGCCGCGACGCGCGTGCCGCGGACGTCGACGAAGAGCGACGAGCCGACCTCCGAGACGTCGGGCGCGACGAACGCCATGGCGACGGGGTGGCCGAGCGTGGGCGAGAGTGCGCCGGAGGTGATCTCGCCGACCTCGCGCGCTTCGTCGCCGGCGCCGTCGAAGACCGCGTAGCCGGCTCGCGGCGCGCGTCGACCCTCGGCGGTGAGGCCGACGAGCACGGGCGCACCCTCGGCGGGTCCCTGCTCGATCGCGGCCCGGCCGACGAAGTCGCCCTCCTTGGTCAGGGCGACGACGCGGCCGAGACCGGCCTGCACGGGGAGGATGTCGCGCGAGAGCTCGTGGCCGTAGAGCGGCATGCCCGCCTCGAGACGCAGGGTGTCGCGGCTCGCGAGGCCGCACGGCACGACGCGCGGCCCGCCCGTCTCGCGGAGCTCGTTCCACAGCCGGGCGGCGTGGTCGGGCGCGAGGTAGAGCTCGAAGCCGTCCTCGCCGGTGTAGCCGGTGCGGGCGATGAGCACGGGCTCGCCTTGGAACTCGGCGGCGACGGCGCGGTAGTACTTCAGTCCCTCGATCGCCGCGTCGAAGTCCTCGTCGTCATTGCCGGGCCCCTGGATGCCGAAGCCCTCGGTCTGCTGGAGCACCTCGAGCGCATCCGGGCCCTGCAGCGCGATGAGCGCGATGTCGTCGGACTCGTCGAAGACGTCGGCCTCGAACGGCGCCGTTCGCGCGCGCAGCTCCTCGGCCACGACGTGGCGGTTGGCGGCGTTCGCCACGACCATGTAGCGGTCGGGCCCGGTCCGATAGATCACGAGGTCGTCGATGACGCCGCCGTCGCGGGCGAGGAGGAGCGAGTACTTCGCCTGGCCCTCGATGATCGCCGAGAGCTTGCCGGCGAGCGCGTAGTCGAGGGCGTCGGATGCCTCGGGGCCGACGACGACGATCTCGCCCATGTGCGACAGGTCGAAGAGCCCGGCGTGCTCCCGCACGGCGTGGTGCTCGGCGAGGTCGCTGGAATAGCGGACCGGCATCTGCCAGCCGGCGAAGTCGGTGAACGACGCGCCCGCGGCGCGGTGCACCTCGTCGAGGGGGCTGCGGCGCTCGGTGGTGCCGGTGTCGGTGGTTCCGGGTGCGTCGGTCACGAGTTCTCCAGGATCGCGCGGATCACGCGGCGGTCGCCGCGGAAGAACTCCCCCTCTGTCATGGGCCTGAGAGCTTCGCGACGCCCCGGGGGAGCTGTGCTTTCACCTTCGGCGGGAAGCCGCCGTTGCGGCATCCGCTTTTCAGAGTCGGCCTCGTCATCGCGGTGATGCGACCTGAGAGATTGGCGGGGAGGCTTGCTCCTTCGGTGCCGTCCGGTTTCCCCGAGGGTTCCGGCCGGCTCTCCCGCGATGCGTCGATGGCCCGGTATGCGGTTGTCGGGGGCAGTCTATCAACGCGCGCACGCCCGACCGCGCGCCGGATCGCGCAGGCGCGTCGCGCCCGCGGACGTCACTCGATTCGCGTTCGTGTCACGGTGACTGTAAGCTGGGTCGCATCGACTTAGCGTCACAGTGACTCTAAGCTGGCGAAAGGGGCGAACGGATGTCGCAGCACGACGCGTACGCACGCCTGGCCGTCTCCACGGTCATCTTCGCCCTCGCGCCCGACCAGGCCGACGGCGGCGCCCATCGCGAACGTCCCGCCAGCCTTCGCATCCCGCTCGTGCGTCGCCTCCGCGAACCCGGGCTCGGCCGCTGGGCGCTCCCCGGCGGCTGGCTGCCCGTCAGCGAGGCGCTCGACGGCGCCGCGGCGCGCACGCTGCACGAGACGACCGGGCTCGCCCCCAAGTACCTCGAGCAGCTCTACACCTTCGGCGATCCCGACCGCTCGCCCGGCGAACGCGTCGTCTCGGTCGTCTACTGGGCGCTCGTGCACTCCGACGAGGTCGAGCACGCCGTCTCCGACGAGAACGTCCGCTGGTTCGACGAGGACGCGCTGCCCGACCTCGCGTTCGACCACGCCGCGATCATCGACTACGCCCTGCGTCGCCTGCGCACCAAGCTCGTCTACTCGCGCATCGCGCACGCGCTCCTCGGCGAGCGCTTCACGATGGCCGAGCTGCGTCGCGTGCACGAGGCCGTGCTCCGGCGCCGCCTCGACCCCGCGAACTTCCGCCGCACGATCGAAGCCTCCGGGACCCTCATCGACACCGGCGAGCGGCTCGCGGGCACGCGGCACCGCCCGCCGGCGCTCTACCGCTTCGATCCTGCCCACTCGCCCGTGGCGTCGCCCTCACCGACGCCTGCGGCGCCACCCCAGGTGGCATCCGTCACCGCCTCCCCCACCAGGCCCGGAACGCACAGCAAGGAACCGCAATGAGCACCACCGCAACCGCGCCGGAGCGCGAGGTCCGCCTCGCGGCATCCGTCGACCGCACCGTCCGGCTCATCACGACCGGGAAGGCCGCCGGCGAGACTTGCACGCCCGACCTCGCCAAGGGGCCCTGGGAGTTCGACGCAGGGCCCGCCGGCTACGGACCCGGCTCGTCGATGGGCGACGTGATCCCGACCGGGTCGCCGCGCCAGGGCGCGCTGCCCGCCGAGTACCGGGAGGCGTCCGACGCCGAACTGCACGACCGCATCCGCGCCGCGAAGGCGACCCTCGGCGAGAGGGTCGTGATCCTCGGCCACTTCTACCAGCGCGACGAGGTCGTGCAGCACGCCGACTTCACGGGCGACTCGTTCCAGCTCGCGAACGCGGCGATGACCCGCCCCGAGGCCGAGGCGATCGTGTTCTGCGGCGTGCACTTCATGGCCGAGACCGCCGACATGCTCTCCCGACCCGACCAGGCGGTCATCCTGCCGAACCTCGCCGCCGGCTGCTCGATGGCCGACATGGCCGACGAGTCGGGCGTCGAGGAGTGCTGGGAGCAGCTCGAGCAGGTCTACGGCGACCTCGGCGCGACCGACGCCGAGGGTCGCGTGCCCGTCATCCCGGTCACGTACATGAACTCGTCGGCCGCGCTCAAGGGGTTCGTGGGCCGCAACGGGGGCATCGTCTGCACGTCGTCGAACGCGAAGACCGTGCTCGAGCAGGCGTTCGAGCGCGGGCAGCGCGTGCTGTTCTTCCCCGACCAGCACCTCGGCCGCAACACCGCCAAGGCCATGGGCGTCCCGCTCGAGGCCATGCCGATGTGGAACCCGCGCAAGGCCCTCGGCGGCAACACCGCCGACGAGCTCGCCGACGCCCGCGTCATCCTCTGGCACGGGTTCTGCTCGGTGCACAAGCGGTTCACGGTCGACCAGATCGAACGCGCCCGAGCCGAGCACCCCGGCGTGCAGGTCATCGTGCACCCCGAGTGCCCCATGCCGGTCGTCGACGCGGCGGATGCCGCGGGCTCGACCGACTTCATCGTGAAGGCCATCCAGGCGGCCCCGGCCGGGTCGACCTTCGCGATCGGCACCGAGATCAACCTCGTCCAGCGGCTCGCGGCCGAGCACCCGGAGCACGAGATCTTCTGCCTCGACCCCGTGGTGTGCCCGTGCTCGACCATGTACCGCATCCACCCGGGCTACCTCGCGTGGGTGCTGGAGGAGCTCGTGGCCGGGCGGGTCGTCAACCGCATCGCGGTCGCCGACGACGTCGCCGAGCCGGCCCGCCTCGCACTCGAGCGCATGCTCGCCGCCAAGCCCCCGGCCTCCGTGCCCGTGCCCGCCGGGTCGACGATCGCGGCGGCGACGGATGCCGCGGCCGCGCGCTCGGCCGCCGCCCCGGCTCCCTCGGCGACCGGGGCCTGACATGACCGCCGTGCTCGTCGTCGGCTCCGGCATCGCCGGACTCTGGACGGCGATCCGCGCCGCCGAGGCGGGCTGCGACGTCACCGTCGTGACGAAGGCCGCGATCGGCGAGGGCTCGACGCCGTGGGCGCAGGGGGGCATCGCCGCGGCGATCTTCGCCGGCGACGCGCCCGCCCGTCACGCCGCGGACACGCTCGCCGCGGGCGCCGGGCTCGCCGACGCCGACGCGGTCGATGTGCTGACCTCGGAGGGCCCCGCGCGCATCCGCGACCTGATCCGCTTCGGCGTCGCGTTCGACCGCGACGAGTCCGGCCTCGCGCGCGGGCTCGAGGCGGCGCATTCACGCGCCCGCATCCTGCACGCCGGCGGCGACGCGACGGGCGCGGCGATCGAGGCCGCGCTCGTCGAGACGGTCCGGCGGCGCGGCATCCGCGTGCTCGAGCGGACGGCCCTCGCCGACCTCGTCGTCGAGGACGGCCGGGTCGTCGGTGCCCGGGTGCTCAGCGAGGGTGGGGCGGATGCCGCGGGCTCGTTCCGTGCGGGTGGCACGGCGAACGCTGACGCCCCGGACCGGGGCCCGCGCGTGCTCCGGGCCGACGCGGTCGTGCTCGCGACCGGCGGCTCCGGGGTCCTGTACGCCCACACGACGAACCCCGACGTCGCGACCGGTGACGGCGTCGCCGCCGCCGCCCGCGCCGGCGCCGAGGTCGCCGACCTCGAGTTCGTCCAGTTCCACCCCACCGCCCTCGCGGTGCCCGGCACTCCGCTCATCTCCGAGGCCGTGCGCGGCGAAGGGGCGGTCGTGCGCGATGCCGGCGGTCGCCGGTTCCTGCTCGACGTCGATCCGCGAGGCGAGCTCGCGCCGCGCGACGTCGTCGCACGCGCCGTGTGGCGGCGCATGGTGGAGCAGGGCGGCGAGCCCGTGCGGCTCGACGCCACGGCGCTCGGCGCGGAGTTCCTCGCGCGACGGTTCCCCTCGCTCGACCGGGCGTGCCGCGACGCGGGGTTCGACTGGTCGCGCGAGCCCGTGCCCGTCGTGCCGGCCGCCCACTACGCCATGGGCGGGGTCGTGACCGACCTCGACGGACGCTCGAGCCTGCCCGGCCTCTGGGCCGTCGGCGAGGCCGCCCGCACCGGCGTGCACGGCGCGAACCGGCTCGCCTCCAACTCGCTCCTCGAGGGCGCGGTGTTCGCCGAGCGCGCCGCCGCCTCGGTCGCCCGGGCACCATCCGCCCCCGTCCAGAACGGCGGATATACGATCCGCCGCACGGGAAGCCGGGCGGGCATCGACGGCGCGGCGGATCGTATATCCGCCGATATGGACCGGCATCGCGCCGGCACGCTCGTCGACCGCGCCGCGCTGCAGCGACTGATGTGGGATCGGGTCGGACTCGAGCGCGACGCGGCCGGCCTCGCCGAGGCATCCGCTCGCCTCGAGGCCTGGCACGCCCCGGAACCGGTGGACCGCCGCCGCATCGAGGACCGCAACCTCCTCGACCTCGCCCGACTCACCGTCGCCGCGGCCGCCGCCCGGACCGCCAGCGTCGGGGCCCACACCCGCATCGACGGGCGGGCCGCGTCCGAGCGGGACGGCGCATCCGCCCACGACCTGGAGAGGCAGGCCGCCTGATGACCGAGACCCGCGAGATCGAGCGGATCGTGCTGATGGCGCTCGACGAGGATGCGCCGTGGGGCGACCTCACCGGCGAGACGCTGCTCCCCGAGGCGGCGGCCGCGAGCGCCGAGCTCGTCGCCCGCGAGCCCGGCGTCTTCAGCGGGGCCCGCGTCGTCGAGGCGACGTTCCGCCTCGTCGACCCGAGCATCTCGGTCGAGGTCCTCGTCGCCGACGGCGGGCGATTCGCCGCGGGCGACGTCATCGCCCGCGTGACCGGTCCGGCCCGCGGAATCCTGCGCGCCGAGCGCGTCGCGTTGAACCTCGTGCAGCGGATGTCGGGCGTGGCCACGCTGACCGCCCGCTACGTCGAGGCGGTCGCCGGCACCCGCGCGCGCATCGCCGACACGCGGAAGACGACGCCGGGCCTGCGCAGCCTCGAGCGGCAGGCCGTGCGCGACGGCGGCGGGCGCAACCATCGTCGATCGCTGTCCGACGCCGTCATGGCCAAGGACAACCACCTCGCCGTGCTCACCGCCGGCGGGGCCGACCTCGCCGAGGCGCTGCGCGCCGCGCGCGAGCGGATGCCGCACACCGCGCACCTCGAGGTCGAGGTCGACCGCGTCGAGCAGATCCCCGCCGTGCTGGCGGGCGGCGCCGACACGATCATGCTCGACAACTTCGACCTCGACGCGCTGCGCGAGGGCGTCGCGCTCATCGACGGCCGCGCGATCGTCGAGGCCTCGGGCGGCGTGAGCCTCGACACCGTCGCGGAGATCGCCGCCACGGGCGTCGACGTGGTCTCGGTCGGCGCACTGACGCATTCGGCGCGCGCCCTCGACCTCGGCCTCGACGTCGTCATCGAGACGGGTGCAACGTGATCTTCGCCGATCACGCCGCCACGACGCCGGTCCGCCGCGAGGCGCTCGAGGCGATGTGGCCCTACCTCACGGGCTCGTTCGGCAATCCGTCGAGTCGCCACGGGATCGGCGAGGAGGCCGCGCGCGCCCTGGCATGGGCGCGCGACGCGGTCGCCGCGGTCGTCGGGTGCCGGGGCGGCGACGTCGTCTTCACGTCGGGCGGAACCGAGGCCGACAACCTCGCGATCCTCGGCCTCTCGCTCGCGAACCCGCGCGGACGCCACGTCGTGGTCTCCCCCGTCGAGCACGAGGCGGTGCTCGGCGCCGCCGACGCGCTCCGCCGCCTGCACGGATTCGAGGTCGACGAGGTGGCGGTGGACGAGACCGGGTCGGTGACACCCGAGGCACTCGCCCGGGTCATCCGCCCGGACACGACCCTCGTCTCGGTGCAGCTCGCGAACAACGAGACGGGCACGGTGAATCCGATCGCCGAGCTCTCGGCGGTCGCGCACGACGCCGGCGCCCTCATGCACACCGATGCGGTGCAGGCGGCCGGATGGCTGCCGCTCGCGATCGACGACCTGGGCGTCGACGCGCTCTCGCTCGCGGGGCACAAGGTCGGCGCGCCGAAGGGCACGGGCGCGCTGGTCGTGCGCGGTCGGCTGCCGATCGAGCCGGTCCTGCACGGCGGCGGGCAGGAGCGCGGGCGCCGATCGGGCACCGAGAACGTGGCCGGTGCGGTGGCGTTCGCGACGGCGCTGCGCCTCGCCGAGGACGAACGGGCGGATGCCGCGGCGCGCGTCGGCGCCGCGACCGCGCGTTTCCGCGAGCTCGTCGCGGCCGCCGTGCCGGACGCCGTGCCCACGGGTCATCCGTCGCGGCGGCTGCCGGGCACCGTGTCGTACGTCTTCCCGGGGACGGGTGGCGAGGCCGTGCTGCTCGAGCTCGAGCGGCGCGGGGTCGTCGTCTCGAGCGGCTCGGCCTGCGCGGCCGGCAGCGACGAGCCGTCGCACGTGCTGACCGCGATGGGCGTGGCGCCCGATGTCGCGCTGACCGCCGTGCGGTTCTCCTTCGACGGCGACGTGACCGAGGCGGATGCCGCGGCTGCGGCGAGCGCCCTCGCCGAGGCGGTGTCGGCGGTGCGCGGTATCGTCGCCTGATCGGGCCAGCGCCGCCGCCGGCCCGTCGGGGGGAGCTCATGCATGCAGATGCATGCATCGAGCCGATCGGGAATAGCGCACGCGCGCACGCGGGTTGCATTCCACGTTCGCCCGGTCGGGAGCGGCACCGTCGCGCCCGCCGACCCGAGCACCGACGACGAGACGCTGAGACGACAGGACGCACCGTGAGCGAACGATCCGCACCAGACACCGATTCGATCACGCTGCCCGACGCCGAGTTCGCCGCCACTGCGGAGGCCGAGGCCGCCGACCACGCCATCGACCGGCACATCGCCGCCGCCCGCCCCGAGCACGGCGCGCGGAACACCCGGGTGATCTGGCTGCTCCTCGCCGCCACGTTCACGGTCTTCCTCAACGAGACCATCATGAGCGTCGCGATCCCCGAGCTCGTCGACGACCTCGGCGTCACCCTGTCGGCGGCGCAGTGGCTGACGACCGCGTTCATGCTGACGATGGCCGTCGTCATCCCGATCACGGGCTTCCTTCTCCAGCGGTTCCCGACCAGGCCGATCTTCGGCGCGGCGATGACCCTCTTCTCGGCGGGCACGCTGCTCGCCGCGCTCGCCCCGGGCTTCGAGGTCCTGCTCGGCGGCCGCATCATCCAGGCCACCGGCACCGCGATCATGATGCCGCTGCTGATGACGACGCTCATGACGGTCGTGGCGCCGGCCGACCGCGGCCGGTTCATGGGCCGCGTGTCGATCGTCATGTCGGTCGCCCCGGCGATCGGCCCCGCGATCTCGGGCCTGATCCTGAACACGCTCGGCTGGCGGTACATGTTCTGGCTCGTGCTGCCGATCGCGGTCGCGATGCTCGTCATCGGGCTTCGTCGCGTCGAGAACGTGAGCGAGACGCGCGTGTTCCCCATCGACGTGTTCTCGGTCGTGCTCTCGGCGTTCGGCTTCGGCGGTCTCGTGTACGGCCTGAGCCTCGTGGGCGAGGTCGCGAGCGGTCGCACGCCGGGAGATGCCGTCCCCATGTGGATCGCGCTCGCGGTCGGCGCCCTGGGCATCACGGCGTTCATCGTCCGGCAGCTGGTCCTGCAGCGCCGCGACCGCGCGCTCCTCGACCTGCGGACGTTCCGTTCGCGCAACTTCGCCGTCTCGATCGGCCTCATGGCCGTGATGATGGCCGCGCTCTTCGGGACCATCATCCTGCTGCCGATCTACCTCCAGGACGTGCTCGGCCTGGAGCCGCTCGCGACCGGGCTCCTGGTGCTGCCCGGCGGCCTGGTCATGGGCCTGCTCGGCCCCACCGTCGGTCGTCTCTACGACAGGGTCGGGCCGACGCCGCTGCTCGTTCCCGCGAGCATCGGCGTGAGCGCGGTGCTCTGGTCGCTGACCCTCGTCACCGAGACCACGCCGCCGTGGATGGTGCTCGCCGCCCACGTCGTGCTCTCGATCTCGCTCGCGTTCATGTTCACGCCGCTGTTCACCACCGCCCTGGGGTCCGTCGAGCCGCACCTGTACTCGCACGGGTCCGCGATCGTCGGCACGCTCCAGCAGGTCGCCGGCGCCGCGGGCACCGCGCTGTTCATCACCGTGATGACCGCGACCGCGGCCGGGGCGACGGCGGGCGGCACCGCCGAGATCGCCGCGCAGGCGGCCGGCGTGCGCAACGCGTTCCTCGTGGGCGCGATCGTCTCGCTGTTCGCGATCGTCGGGGCGGCCTTCGTCCGCCGCCCGGCCGACATGCCGGCCGGGGGCGCGGCAGCGCACTGATCGGGTCCGCACGCACGACGGGGCGTCCTCCTATTCGGAGGGCGCCCTTTCGGTCAACCGCAGTCGGGTCGGCAGGTGCGCTGCGACAGGGCGTCGACGAGCACCGTGCCGAGGTCCTCGGGCTTGGTCGCGGAGTACGCGCCCCCCTTGGTCGCCGCGGCGATCTTCTTCATCGCGTCGAGGTCGGTGTCCGGGCCGAAGCCGATCATGATGACCGCGACCGGCTTGGTCGGGTCCTGGAGCTTCTCGAGCTCGCCGAGCAACTGGTCCAGGCTGATGCCGTTCTGGTCCTCGTTCTTGCCGTCGGTGATGACGAGCACGGAGTTGACCTTGTCGGGGTCGTACGACTCCTGCACCCGCTTGAAGGCAGCGAGCGTCGTGTCGTAGAGCCCGGTCGCCCCGCCGAGGCGCGCCGGCAGCGATCCGATGATCTGCTGGATCTGCTGGGTGTGCGAGGCGTCGGCGAGCGGCGCGATGGGCGAGAGGTCCTCGTAGTCGAGATCACCGTTGCGCGCCGTGGAGAACACCCACACGCCGAGCTCGACCTCGCCGGAGAACTTCGACATGGCGCCGACCGCGGCCTGCTGGAAGATGTCGATCCGGCGCAGGCCGTTCTCGGCCGGTTCCTCCATCGACCCCGACACGTCGATCACGGCGAGCATGCGCGAGCGGAGCGTGAGCACGCCCCACGAACGCAGGATCTCGATCTGCGCCGCGGCGTCGAGCTCGGTCTGCGTCGGCGGTGCGGTCGCGGCGACGCCCGGCGAATCGACCTCGCCCGATCCGTCGGGCGCCCGGAACCCGGCCTCCAGGAAGTGCTCGGTCGCCTTCCCGAGCGCGGCCTCGAAGCCGTCGAGGTTCGCCGAGTCGGTGTCGCCGATGCGCACGAACGGGTAGTCGAGCGCGATCGTGCCCTCCTCCGGGTACGCCGCGACGAGCGGCGTGGCCGAGGCGTCGGCATTGTGCGCGGCGACGCTCGCCTCGCTGGTGAGCACGACGGTCGGCGTGCTCGCGGAGGCGACGGTGCTCATGGCGGCATCCGCCGACGCGGGGATCGACTTGCCGAGCGCGATGAGCGCGCCGGCGAACTGCCGCGGATCGTCGGGCGAGGACTGCCCCTTCAGCGCGTACAGGCTCGCGAGGCTGGCCGCGGATGCCTCGGGGTCGGGCAGGAGCGCCGGCAGGGTGCCGTTCAGCACGCGCGCCCAGCTCACGGGCTCGGCCGCGAGCTCCTGAGCGTCGCTGGCGGGTGCCGCGAACACGACCGGCGAGGTCGCCACCGAGTCGCCGACGACCGCGTCGGGCTCGCCGAGCCCCAGGGAGGCCGCGGTCGACGCGGTCCGGGTGAGCCAGCTCGTCGAGTCGGGCACCCAGGCGTCGGCGGACAGCGTGCCGGAGGCCAGTTCGGCCGCGGTGTCGGCGGAGTCCTGTGCGCGGACCGCGGTCTCGACGCAGCGCTTCGGGTCGGCGTCGAAGTCGGCGGCCAGTTCCGCGATGGCCGGGGCGATGGAGGTGTCGGCGACGACGGAGAGCTCCTCGATCTCCTCGCACGCCGGCTCGCCGGCCGAGGCGAAGATCGGGTTGAGGTGGCCCCCCACCCAGAGGTAGACGCCGGACGCCACGATGCCGATGACGGCGACCCCGGCGACGATGGACAGGATGAATCTGCGGCTCGGCGTCTTCGCCGGAGCCGCGACGCTATGACGTCCCACGGACACTCCAAGCCGACCGGCACTGTCGGGGGGCGCCGATCCCAGTCTGAACGGGTTCCCCCGTTCAGGGGGAAGGGTGCTGCCAGTGTAGGCGAACATGAGCGATCGGCGAATTCTGCATCCACCGGTGGCGCGACCACGCCCGGCGCCCGCGTCAACCCCTGTTCGCCGATCCGTACCGTGCGCTTGAGTGACCTCAACTGACGAAGGGACGTGCGAACGTGGACACCAGCACCACCATCTGGATCGTCGTGGGCATCATCGTCTTCCTGGTCGTGGTCGCGGCGATCGTGCTCATCGCGACCGCGAGCCGTCGACGCGAGGCTCGGGCCGAGGCCCAACGGGCCCACGCGGCGGAGATCCGGGAGCAGGCCGCGCAGACCGACCGCGAAGCGCGGGAGCGCGAGGCGAAGGCGATGCAGGCGGATGCCGCGGCGCGCGCCGCCGAGGCCGACGCCGCCCGTGCCCAGCTCGAGGCCGAGCGCCTCGCAGATGCCAGCCGCGAGCACCGCGATCGCGCCGCCGAGCTGCGGGACAGCCAGGCCGAGCAGGAGCGACGCGCGATGGAGGTCGACCCGGACGGGACCTCCGCAGACGCGACCGCGTCGGGTGCGACTCGGACGGACGCGGATCGGGCGCCGGAGCAGGCAGCGCCGGCGGGCGTCGCGGGCGACGGGTCATCCGACGGACGACACGTCGACACCGTTGCCGACGAGCAGCGCGCGCACGACCCCGCTCCCGCGGCCGAGGGCACGGAGCGCTCCGGGACGGCGTCCGAGGCTCCGGCGCGGAGCGCGGCGGAGCGCCATGACCGCGATGACCGCGATGACCGCGATGACCGCGAGCAGCACGCGCCCCGGCACGCCCGGGAGGTCTGAGGCGACCGCGCGGCCGGGGCCGCGGAGATCCGCGGACCGGCAGGATCGGACGAGCCGATGACGGTTCGCTGGCTCGTCGCCGGGCAGCTCGGCTCGTCGTTCGACGACGGCGGGCCGGTTCTGCTCGTCGAGGCGCGCTCGGCGTTCGGCCGCGCCCCGATGCACCGGCAGAAGGCCCACCTCATCCTGTCGGCCCTGCGGCATCGCGCGGCGGAACTCGGAGCCCGCGCGGAGTACCGGCAGGTCGAACGATTCGGCGAGGCGGTCGACGGTCGCGACGACCTCGAGGTGATCGCGCCGCCGTCCCGTTCCGCTCGGGCAGCCGCGCGCCGGCGCGGCATCCCGATGCTCCCCAGCCGCGGGTTCGCAACGCCGGAGGCGGACTTCGCCGCCTGGATCGCGGATCGTGGCGCGCGTCGCACGCGGATGGAGGACTTCTACGGCTGGGTGCGCGAACGGACCGGGCTGCTCATGCGCGGGCCCGAACCCGAGGGCGGGCGACTGAACCTCGACCGGGAGAACCGGCATCCGCCGCCGAAGGGGGCGGTGACGCTCGGCCTTCCGGAGCCATCGTGGCCCGTCGAGGACGACATCGACCGCGAGGTGCGGGCCGACCTGGACCGCTGGGAGGCGGCGGGGGTCGTGCGATTCATCGGCGAGGACGGACCGCGGCGGTTCGCCGTCACCGAGGCCGAGGCCGAGACGGCCGTCGCGGACTTCATCGAGTCGAGGCTCGGCGACTTCGGTCCGTTCGAGGACGCCGTCCTCGAGCACGACTGGGTCATGGCGCACTCGCTCCTCAGCGTCCCCCTGAACCTCGGACTGCTCGATCCGGTCCGCCTCGCCCGGCGCATCGCCGCCGAGTACGATGCCGGTCGCGCGCCGCTCCGGAGCGTCGAGGGCTTCGTGCGCCAGGTCGTCGGATGGCGGGACTGGGTCTGGCACCTCTACTGGCATCTCGGACCGGACTACGTGCGCGAGAGCAACCTCCTCGAGGCGAACCGCCCGCTGCCGCACCCGTTCGCGACCCTCGACCCGGAGGGCGTGGAGGCGGCCTGCCTGCGCGCGACGATCGGCGACGTGCGCGACCGCGGGTGGGCGCACCACATCCAGCGCTTGATGGTGCTCGGCAACTGGGCACTGCAGCGCGGGGTCGATCCGGCGGAGCTCGCCGACTGGTTCGCGGGCGCGTTCGTCGACGGAACCCCATGGGTCATGCCCGCGAACGTGGTGGGCATGTCGCAGTACGCCGACGGCGGCCGAGTCGCGACGAAGCCCTACGCGGCCGGCGGCGCGTACCTGGACCGCATGACCGACTACTGCGGCGGCTGCCCGTTCGATCCGCGGGTGCGAGCGGGGCCCCGTGCCTGCCCGTTCACCGCCGGGTACTGGGCGTTCCTCGATCGCGCCGAGTCGAAGCTGCGCGGCAACCACCGGATGGCGCAGCCCCTCGCCGGGCTCCGACGCCTCTCGGACCGGGCGCAGGTGGTCGCTCAGGAGCGAGCCCGCGACGAGGACAGCGACGGGTTCGGTCCGGCGCCGACGTGAACCCCGCAGGCGATCAGCCGAAGACGTGGCGGATGCCGAGGGCCTCGTCGATCTCGCCGTGCAGGTCGTCGAGGCCGCATCCGCTCGGGCATCGGTAGTCGGTCACGGCGAGCCCCGCGTCGCCCATCGTCGGCACCACCGTCACGAGCGCGGCGGACACTTCCCCGCATCGCGGACAGCGCAGGCGGTTCCAGCGGTCGGTCATTCGTCCGTCCCTCCGGCCCCCGACGGGGGCCCGTCGTCATGTGAGTCGCCGTCCGGCTCCTCCCGCGCATCCTCGCCGGGATCGTCGCCGGTGCCATCGGGAGGACCCGACGGCGCTTCGGAGCGACCGAGCGCCTCGACGATCTCGGCATCCAGGTCGTCGGCCGTCGCCCAGGAGGTGGTGAGCACCTCCCCGGCCCCGAGCGTGAGCTCGACGAGCTGGGTCAGCAGGGCGCGCATGCTCGTCGACGCGAGCAGGCGCAGCTGGTCGAGCGCCGTGAGGGGCGCGATCCCGGCCAGCTGCCACGCCGCAGCGGTTGGATCGGGGCTGAGCTCCGCATCGGCGTCCCACGGGAGCTCCACGAACTCGCTCGCCCGGGCGATCGTTCGCCGCACCACGAGCTCGGCCTTCTCCAGGAGCGGCCGGAGCTCCTCGTCCCAGTCGAGCTCGGGAAGGTCGCGGACGACGGCCACCGGATGCGGATCGTCCGGCAACCACTCCACGACCTCGATCCGACGGCCGCCGCGGGCGATCACGGCGAGATCGCCGTCGCTCGCACCGAGCTCGGTCACCCGTGCGACGGTCCCGACGCCGAAGCGCCGCTGCGCCTCGGCACCGGCCGCTTCGCGACCGCTCTCGATCAGCACGACGCCGAACTCGCTCGGCTGGTCGTCGAGGATCCTCGCCATCATCACGAGGTACCGGGGTTCGAACACGCGCAGGGCGAGCGGCATGTGCGGAAAGAGGACGCTGCCGAGCGGGAACATCGCGAACGATCCCATGCCAGCATGCAAGCACGTCGGGACACCGCGCGGGGCGTGCCACAGGTGCCTCGCGGCATCCCCCCAGCTCGCTCGGAGGGGCTACTTCACGAGCCGCGACCGGACGCGATCGGCGAGCGGCGTGCCGCCGGTCTGGCACGTGGGACAGTACTGGAACGTCGAGTCGTGGAACTCGACCTGCCGGACCGTGTCGCCGCACACGGGGCAGGCCTGGCCGGTGCGCCCGTGGACCCGGAGGTGCCGCCGCTTGGCGTCCTTCAGCTCGGCGGCGGGCTTGCCGGATGCCTCGGCGAGCGCCTCGCCGAGCGTGCCGCGCATCGCGGCGTACAGTCGGTCGACCTCGCCCGGGTCGAGCGTCGCGGCGATCTTGTACGGCGACATCTTGGCGGCATGGAGGATCTCGTCGGAGTAGGCGTTGCCGATGCCGGCGAGGATCGACTGGTCTCGGAGCAGCCCCTTGATGCGCGTGCGCCGGCCGTCGAGGATCTCGGCGAACCGCTCGAGCGTGAAGTCGTCGGCCATCGGATCGGGGCCGAGCCTCGCGACGCCGGGCACCTCGGCCGCGTCGCGGACGACGTGGATCGCGAGCGACTTCTTCGTGCCCGCCTCGGTGAGGTCGAAGCCGGCCCCGTCGTCGAGGCGGACCCGGAGCGCGATCGGCGAGCGACCGGGGCGGAGCACGGTCGACGGCAGCTCGTCGTACCAGCGCAGCCAGCCTGCGCGCGCGAGGTGGAAGACGAGGTGCAGGGGCGGCTCGTCGGCGGCGGCGGCATCCGCCCCACCGAGCTCGAGGTCGAGGAACTTGCCGTGCCTCGCCACCGAGGTGACCCGTCTGCCCTCGACCGCATGCAGCGGCGGGTCGAACGTCTTCAGCGCGGCGATGGCGACGACCCGTGCGGAGGTGACCGCGTGCCCGACCGTGCGCTCTCCGAGGAACTCGGCGAGCGCCTGGACCTCGGGCATCTCCGGCACGCGTCCATGGTGGCACCGGCGGCCGACATCCGCGAGCGATCGGGATCAGCCGGCGGGAGCGGGCGCTTCGGGGTCATCCACGCGCTCGCCGATCGCCGCGATCTCCTCGATCGCCTGCGCCGTCAGCTGCAGGCCGCCGACGCCGTTCGCCGACCGCATGAGCCGCTCGAGCCATGCCCGGTCGAGGATGAGCCCGTCGTCGGCGTCGTAGCAGACGACGATCGACATCGCGGGGTGCACGAGCACCTCGTCGCGGCGCCCGTCGGGCGCGATCCATCCGACGAGCACGGGCTCTCGGACGCGGAGCTTGGCGAGGATGACGGCGTGGAGATGGGCGAGCACGGTGTCGGGGAGGTCGATGCGCGTGATGCGGCCGACGTGGAGCGTTCCCAAACGGGATCCTTCCGGGCATGGCGATGGAACGGGTCAGGCCGCCGATCGCCCGGATGTCCCGGGACGTCCGCGTGGTCGAACTCCGCGCGGTGACCGACGGCCTGTCGCGGGCTTCGGGGACCCGCGCACTCAGTTGTACGGACTGTTCCACGATCAGGGGAGGGACTTGACACGCGGCCGTCGCTCGTGCTCCGCCGCCCGGTCCTCAGCCGACGCGCTGCGCGGCCCCGAGGAGGGCCGTGAGTTCGTCGCGCAGCCGCTCCAGCCGCTCGACGGGGTAGCCGAGGCGAGCGAGGACCTCGCCGGGCACCGCGAGCGAGCGCTCGCGCAGGGCCTCGCCGTCGGCCGTGAGCTCGATGTCGATCGCGCGCTCATCGGACGCGCTCCGACGCCGGGTCACGAGCCCGGCCGACTCGAGCCGCCCGACCAGCGGGCTCGCCGTCGCCGGCTCGAGGTGCAGGCGGTCGGCGATCTCGCGCAGGCGCAGCGGGCTCTCCTCCCACAGCGCGAGCATGACGAGGTACTGCGGATGCGTGAGACCGAGCGGATCGAGCGAGGGACGGTAGAGCCGCACGACCTCGCGGCTCGTCGCGGCGAGTGCGAAGCAGAGCTGGCGGTCGAGTTCGAGCGGGTCGATCATCCGTTCAGAATAGTCTGTACACTAATCATTCGTGCACGAACAGAAACTGCCGAACCCGTGGAAGGGCGTGCCCGGGTTCTGGTCGCGCGTCAACCAGATCCTCTACCCCGTCGCCGGGCCCGCCCAGGTCGGCATCGGCCGACCGGAAGCCCCCTACGTGCCGCCGGCCGATCCGACGTGCCCGCTGTGCGGCGCCCCGATGGCCGAGCACCGCATCGACCGAGGGGATGCCACGACGCCCACGCACCTGCACTGCCCCTGACCGCCCGCGGCGACCCGGCGCGCGACGCCGTCCCGCGGCGCTGACCCGCGGTCGGGTGGAGTGCACGCGGTCAGGTGCTCGCGCCGTCGGTGCAGCGCACCTGGTCGATCCAGCCGAACTCGCGATCGTCGTTGCCGAACACGACGGGGACGGCCTCGCCCGCACGCACGTCGGAGACCTGGCGGGTCTCCGTCTCCTCAGCGACCCAGGAGTCGGCGTCGTCGTTGAAGACGAGGATCACCTCGAGCACGTCGCAATCGGCCTCGGTGAACAGCGCCATCTGCCAGCAGCCCTCCACGAACCCGATGGCGCACCGGTCGTCGTAGCGCCCGTCCCAGTAGGCCTCGAGCGCGGAGGCGAACTCGTAGCCCGTCTCGTCGGGTTCGAGTCGCTCGACGACGTCGCCGACCGCGCCCGGCCCTGCCGAGTCCGGCGACCCCGCCGGGTCCGACGACTGCGACGACTGCACCATGGCCGTCTCGGCGATGCCGCGCACCAGGCCGAACAGGCCGATACCGCCGGCGACGAGCACCGCGACGACGACGACCCCGCCTGCGACGATCGCGGCGACCGCTCCACCGGAGAGACCCCTTCGCGGCGCCGGCCGCACCACGCCCGCGCGAGCGGCGGGCGACGCCAGCTCCGCCACGAGCACCGCTCGAGCGCGGCCCAGAGCGTCGCGCCAGTCCTCCGCCGCCCGCCGGCCGTCGGCGTCGGGGTACCGTGACGGATGGCGCAGCCACATCTCGTGCTGGTATGCGGCGTCGATCAATTCGAGCGACAGCGGTGCATCGGGCGGGATCTGGAGGGTCGTGCGAGCGAGGTTCGGGTCCACAGCGCGATCATAGGGAGCATCGCCGACGGGCGCATCCGCGGGCGGGCTCGGTTCACGCATGCCGCTCGGCGCATGCGCGCTCGCATAGGGTTGCCGGATGCTCCGACGACTCGTCTCCCGCGTCTACTGGGCCGTCAGCAGGTGGTCCCTCGCCGGCGAGTCCGCACCCGGCCGACCCTCCGTGCTGATCGGCGCACCGCACACGTCCAATTGGGACTTCGTGCTCATGCTCGCGATCGCATGGCACTACGGCATCGACGTGCGATGGCTCGGCAAGAAGAGCCTGTTCCGCGGATGGCGCGGTCCGATCATGCGCCGCCTCGGCGGCATCCCCGTCGACCGGGACGACCCCAGCCGCGTCGTCGGCGAAGTGGTGGCGCGGATCCGGGCGGGCGAGGTGTTCGGCCTGGTCGTGACCCCGGACGGAACCCGCGGTTCGAACGCGTACTGGAAATCGGGCTTCTACCGCATCGCCCGCGAGACGGGCATGCCCGTGACCCTCGGGTTCGTCGACCGCACGACGATGACGACGGGCCTCGGTCCGACGTTCGAGCTCACGGGGAACGTCGCGGCCGACATGGACCGCATCCGCGCGTTCTACGCCGACAAGGCGGGCGTGCGGCCCGAGCTGCGCACGGAGCCCCGACTGCGGAACGAGCCGAACGATGACACGGCCGCGGGGATCGGATAGCGCGGAGTCGACTCGCCGGCTACTCCTCCAGTCGGAACCCGACCTTCAGCGTGACCTGGAAGTGCGCGATACCGCCCTCCTCGACGACGCCGCGCGTCGACACGACCTCGAACCAGTCGACGTGACGCAGCGTCGCGGTCGCTCGCGCGATGGCGTTGCGGATCGCGGTGTCGGTGCCCTCCGGCGAACTCCCGACGATCTCGGTGACGCGGTAGACGTGATCGCTCATGTGCCTCGGCTCCCCCTCCCGCACCGGCGCGGGATGCCTCGACCCTAGCCCGATCGTCGGGCCGCCGACAGCCCGCCGGGTCCGGGGTCGTGCCCGGGACCGGCCTACTCCATCGAGAAGTCGAGCCGCTCGTCGGCGACGGCGACCACCGACCAGGCGCCGCCGTCGGCGTCGGTGAACTGGTACGCGGGCACGACGAGCACGCTGCCGTCGGGTTGCCACTGGCTCGCGAGCCCGAGTCGGGCCTCGACGATGTCGACGTCGTTCACCGGCCACGAGATCGCCGTGTCGGGCGACGGGACGGCGGGCGGCTCGGTCGGCGGCACCCACTCCGTCGGCTCGTCGATCGCCGGCTCGCGCATCGCGAACGGCATGATGGTCATCTGGGCGCCGAACCGGGGGTCGGAGAGCCGCTCGAACGCCTCCTGCTCGCTCACGACCGGGTAGTCGCCGATCGGCACGAGTTCCGCGAGCGCGCCGTATGCGCTGTACAGGCCCTCGTCCGTGACCTCGACCGACCAACCCGTGTCGATGCGCTGCCCGTCGACGACGGGCCACGCGGACGCGGTGCGGGTCACCGCACCCTCCCAGGTCTCGGAGGCGAACTCGTACGACCCGGGGTCGCGTCCCGCCGACGCGAGGAGTCCGCGCAATGCGTCGATCGCGGCATCCTCGCTCGGGATGTCGCCCGTGGGCTCGCACACGTCGGTGCCCTCCTCGCAGACCCACGGGTCCTTCCCGGGGTCGGAGTACGAGAAGCTCATCGTGCCGTCGAGCGAGACCCACAGCGTGGGCGCGGTGCCGTCCTGCGCGCCGACCGTCCAGGCGCCGTCGGCGAGCACCGGGTCCCCGGCGACGCCGAGCGCCGCGGCGAGCGCCGCGATCGTCTCGGGGTCGGATGCCGCGGGCGCGTCGAACGCGTACGCGCCGGCCGTTCCGGCGGTGGTCGACAGGCCGCTCGCGTGGAAGGCGTTGCGGCCGAAGCCGTACGGATACGACAGGTCCGCGGCGCCGGGTCCGGCCATCCGCTGATCGACCGCGCCCGGCTCGATGGCGCCCCCCTCGGTCGCCCCGGCGCCGGCCTGACCCTGCAGCGAGATCGGCGGGGCAGCGGCATCCGCCAGGTTCGTGGTCGGGCCGGCCGTCGCGCCGACGCCGTAGCCGACGGCGCCGACGACGGCGAGCGATGCGGCGACGGCGGCGATCGGGATCCAGCGCGGGCGCCGGCGGGCGCGCTCGGTCGCCAGGTCGGCGACGGGTGCCTGGGCGGATGCCGCGGCATCCGTCGTGCCGGTCGTGCCGCCGCCCGTCGCCGGGCGGTCGGCCTCCGCCGCGACGCGGGCGACGACCTCGTCGGCGAAGCCGTCGCGCGGCTCGACCCGGGCGGCCGGGTCGGCGGCGCGCAGTTCCTCGATCGGATCGCGGCGGTCCTCGTCGTCACGCATGTCGCTCACCATCGTTCGCCTTCCTGCCGGACTGTCTCACCCATGCCTGTGTCCCGCGACGGCGGAACCTTGCACGCCTCAGAACGACAGCCGCTCGACCCACGCCTCGCGGAGGCGCTTGCGGGCGCGAGAGAGCGCGGCATCCGCCCCCGACCGCGAGATGCCGAGCACCTGCGCGAGTGCCTCGCCGTCGAGGCCCTCCCAGGCGTGGAGCAGGATGATGTGGCGGTCGCGTTCGCCGATGCTCTCGAGTGCGCCGCGGAGTTCGGCGTCGAAGAGCGCGCTCAGCTCGGGGTCTTCGGCGACGCGAGAGGAGCCCGGGTCGGGCACCTGCTCGACCGGCAGGTCGACGAGCTTGCGGCGATGGTTGGCGAGCGTGTACCCGGCCGTGCGGTAGAGCCACGGCAGCACGGCCTCGCGGGGGACGTCGTCGCGTCGGCGCCAGGCGGTGGCGAAGACCTCGGCCGCGAGGTCCTCGGCATCCTGTCGCGGACCGCGCCGCGCGAAGTACTTCACGAGGGCGCTCGAGTGCTCGTGCACGACCCCGGTGAACCAGGCGAGCTCCTCGTCACTCGCCGGCGTCGCCGGCGGTTCCGCGGCGTCGGGCATCGCCACCCCCTGGGTCGTGTCGGCGTCTGCGGCGTCGGTGCTGGCGATCCTCACGCCCTGCTTGTGTCGAGACTGGTGCGAGTCTTGCACGTGCCGAGGACGGGAGTGATCACGGAATCATCGCGATCGCGGCGCGAAGCCGGCCCGGGGAGATGGGGCTGCCGGATGAGGCCCGATCGGCGTAGCCTCTGGGCGGCGCCTCCGTCGGGCGCTGATTTCAGCGCGAGGAAGCGGTGCGACATGGCCATCACGGTGATCGTCGAGATGAAGGCGCAGCGCGGCAGGCGGGACGAGCTGAAGCGCCTGCTCGACGACCTCGTCGCCGAACGCGGCCGCGACCGACGCGGCTTCATCGGGAGCACCCGGTACGAGGTGCTCGACGACCCCGACGTACTCGTCGAGATCGCCGATTGGGAGTCGGTGGAGGCCCGGATGGAGCACCTCGAGGAAGCGATGGCGACGAACGCCTTCGGGCCCCTGACGGAACTCATGGCCGAGCCGTTCCGGGTGACGGTGATCAGGCCGCTGGAATGATGCCGGTCGCTCACCTGGTCGTCGTAGGCCTGCAGCAGGCGCGCACGGTCGGTCACCAGCTCACGCCGGCGCGGGCGATGCGAGGAAGGCCCGCACGCGCTCCATGAGCAGCGCGGAGGCTTCCGGGTCGTATGCGTCGAGCGAAGCATCGGCGAAGAGGTGCTGGTCGCCCGGGTAGAGGAAGAGCTCGGCATCGTCCGTGGAGGCGACGAGCTCGCGGGCCGCGGGCAGGTCCTCCTGGAAGAACTCGTCGCCCTCCTTGCCGTGGATCTGCACCGGCACCGCCTCCGGCCAGGCTTCGCCGAACTCGGAGACCGGGATGCAGGAGTGGAGCAGCAGGGCGCCTCGGGCACCCGGTCGCGTCTGCGCGAGCCCCTGGGCGATCATCACGCCGAACGAGAACCCGGCGTAGACGAGCCCCTCGCCGAGTTCGTCGGCCGCCGCGCTGCCGAGCTCCCAGAGAGAGTCGAAGCCCGTCTCCCGCACGAACGCGGACCCCTCCTCGATTCTGGCGAAGGTGCGACCGTCGAACAGGTCGGGCGTGTGCACGGTGTGACCGTCCCGTCGCAGCTCATCGGCGAAGGACCGCACCCCGTCGGTCAGGCCCTGGATGTGGTGGAACAGCAGTACTTCCGCCATGTCAGCAGTCTCCTCGACTCATTGATCGACTATTGTCGAACATTCCGCGATGCTAGTCTGATCGACCATGGCGGACAACCCCCCTGACTACGAGCTGGCGGATCGGATCGTGCTGACCCGGCCTGCCCAGGTGCAGGCGATCGGCCATCCGCTCCGCACGACGATCCTGCAGCTCCTCCACGAGCGGGCCGCGACCGTCACCGAGCTCGCGACCGCCGTCGAGCGCCCCAAGAGCACGGTCGCGCACCACGTCGACGTGCTGGCGAGGAACGGGTTGCTTCGAGTGGTGCGCACGAGGAGGGTGCGCGCGATCGAGGAGCGCTTCTACGGCCGGACCGCCCGGATGTTCACGATCGCCCTCGAGCATGCGTCCGGGAACCATGCCGCGACGGGCGATTTCAACGACTTCGAGGTGGCGGCGCGCGAATCCGCGGGCGCCTTCGAGCAGGGTCGGCTGTGGGGGTTCATCCGCCATGCGCGGATCACCGACGAGCAGGCGTCGCAGTTCTGGGAACGGATGGCGGAGCTGGTCGACGAATTCGACCGGATGCCACGTTCCGGCGACACCACGTACGGATTCGCGATCGGCATCTACCCGACGGACCACCCGAGGCTGCCGCCGACGGAGTGATCGGCCTCCGGCAGGGCGCTCACACGTTGAAGCGGAACTCCACCACGTCGCCGTCCTGCATGACGTAGTCCTTGCCCTCCATGCGGGCCTTGCCCTTGGCGCGCGCCTCGGCGACCGAGCCGGTCTCGACGAGATCGTCGAACGAGATGACCTCGGCCTTGATGAAGCCCTTCTCGAAGTCGGTGTGGATCACGCCGGCCGCCTGCGGCGCCTTCCAGCCCTTGCGGATGGTCCAGGCGCGCGACTCCTTGGGGCCGGCGGTGAGGTAGGTCTGCAGGCCCAGCGTGTCGAAGCCGACTCGCGCGAGCTGGTCGAGGCCCGACTCCTCCTGCCCGGTCGAGGCGAGCAGCTCCGCGGCATCCGCGGGGTCGAGGTCGATGAGCTCGGACTCGATCTTCGCGTCGAGGAAGACCGCCTCGGCGGGAGCGACCAGTGCGGCGAGCTCCGCCTTGCGGGCGGCATCCGTCAGCACCGCCTCGTCGACGTTGAAGACGTAGATGAAGGGCTTGGCGGTGAGCAGGCCGAGTTCGGCGATCGGGGTGATGTCGACGTTCGAGGCCGACAGCGGGGTGCCCTTCTGCAGCTCCTCCTGCGCCTCCTTCGCGGCGGCGAGCACCGACGGGTCGAGCTTCTTGCCCTTGACCTCCTTCTCGTAGCGCGTGATGGCGCGCTCGAGGGTCTCGAGGTCGGCGAGGATCAGCTCGGCGTTGATCGTCTCCATGTCGTTCTTCGGGTCGACCTTGCCGTCGACGTGCACGACGTCGGAGTCCTCGAAGCCGCGCACGACCTGCGCGATCGCGTCGGCCTCGCGGATGTTCGCGAGGAACTTGTTGCCGAGTCCCTCGCCCTCGGAGGCGCCCTTCACGATGCCGGCGATGTCCACGAACGACACGGCCGCGGGCAGGATGCGCTCGGAGCCGAAGATGCCGGCGAGCACCTCGAGTCGCGGGTCGGGCAGGTTCACCACGCCGATGTTCGGCTCGATCGTCGCGAACGGGTAGTTCGCGGCGAGCACCGTGTTCTTGGTCAGGGCGTTGAAGAGGGTCGACTTGCCGACGTTCGGGAGGCCGACGATTCCGATGGTGAGTGCCACGGGCGACCAGTCTACCGGGGCAGTGGCACCGGCCCCGTCGCCGGCGAGCCCGCGATCTCCCCGTCCTGATCGGGCAGGTCGTCCCCTGCCGGTTCCGAGCGAACCGCGGCGGTGCGCGTCACTCGGACCGTCAGGTAGACGCCGACCAGCACGACCGCGCCGCCGACGATCGCGGCCGGGTCGATGGGCCGGCCGAGCAGCAGTGCGATGACGACCGTGAAGACGGGCAGCAGGTTGAGGAAGACGCCGGCGCGCGCGGGTCCGAGGCTCACCGACCCGGCGTTCCAGAGCGCGTATCCGGCCACGGAGGGCAGGAGCACGATGTACGCGATCGCGAGCGCTCCCCCGCCGTCGGCGGGCATCGTGAGCCCGGTGACCGCGACCACGGGCAGCATGGTGGAGGTCGCGAACACGGCCTGCAGCGCGGTCGCGGTGATCGGCGGCGTGGTGAGACGCCGCGCGATGATCGAGTAGACGGTCCACGCGACCACGGCGCCGAGCACGAGCAGGTCGCCCGCGCCGAATCCCTGCGCGAACGCCGCGATCGGGTCGCCGCCCGTGAGGACGACGGCGACCCCGGCGAACGCGAGCACGATGCCGAGGCCCTGCGTCCGCGTCATCCGCTCGCCCAGGACGACCGTGGCGGCGAGCGCGATCGTCGCCGGGTTGATCGCGCTGATCACGGATGCCGTCACCGACCCCGTCATCCCGATGCCCGCGTAGAGCAGCAGCGCGTATCCCGTGAGGCCGAAGACGGACTGCACGAGGTGCCAGCGCCACTCGCGCGCCGCGCCCCGCCAGTCGGGACGCTCGACGATCCACGCCACGACGAGGAGCGGCAGCGCGGCGAGCGACCACCGCCAGAACGTCAGCGAGACCGGATCGACCTGATCCGAGATGACCGCCGAGAACACGAAGTTCCCCGCCCAGAACAGGTTGGCGAGGGAGAGCGCGAGGACGGCGCGGCGACGTGGCACCGGGGAATGCTACGGCCTCGACGGCTGAGCGGATGCCCGGAGTCCGGAATCCGTCGCCCATCGGCGGATCTCCGGACGACCAGAGCTCGGTGCCCACCCTGAGGCGGTGTCGCCCGCCGCCGCGTAGCGTGCCACTGCGGGCGCCCACTCGGGCGCCCCGATGTCTGCACGGCCGCCGCGCCGTCGAAGGGGGAACGCATGCCGCAGGACGGACGCGTCGTCGCACGGGGAGCCGCAACGGCCCACCTGCAGGCCGAGCTCACGCCGATCGTGACGGTCGGGTCGACGGCGACGCTCACGGTCCGCTTGGTGCGCACGGATGCCGCGGCGTCGCCGGGCGCGCCGGCGCCCGTCGACGGCGACGCCGGCCGGATCGTGGCGGGCGGTCCGGTCACGGTGACGGTCGTGCCCCGCGGGCTCCGGTTCCTCGTCGGCGCCCGCCGCAGCCGCCTCGTCCGCCTGCCCTCCGCGACGGCCGCGGAGGCGCGGTTCACGATGCTCGCGGTCGACCGCGGGCCCGCGGAGGTGACCGTGCTCGTCCGCGGCGACGGCGAGCTGCCGCTCGCGACGGTCCGGCTCACGAGCGAGGTCGTCGGCTCCGACGACCACGACCAGGCCGGCCTGGCGCGCGCGTCCGCGCGCATCGCCGCGGCCGATCCGCTCATCGTGGGCCGTCCGACGCTGCGGATCGACGAGGAGGTGGCGCGGGGCCGCTCGATCCTCCATGCCGCCCTGTGCGTCGGTGGCGAGGCGCACCGCTTCCGCATCCGCCTCGCGGACAAGGCGCGGCTCGTCGGCGAGGTGCGGGCCTCCCTCGCCCGGGCGAAGGAGGCCGGCGCGGACCTGCCGGCCGCCGAGCGCGCGGACGCCGTCGAGCGCGGACTGCGGGAGGTCGGCGCGCGGCTCGCGGGCCAGCTGCTCGACCGACGCGCTCGCGACCTGCTCTGGGCCCATCGGGATCGCCTCGACGGCCTCGTCGTGCAGACGACCGGCGAGACCGAACTGCCGTGGGAGCTCCTCGTCGTACGACGCCCGGGCGCCGCCGCATCCGACGCCGATCCGTTCCTCGGCCAGTTCGGTCTCACCCGCTGGCTGTACGACGTCGCGCCCCCGGCCGCGGTGCGCCTGTCGACGACCACGACGGATGCCTCGGCGCCGCGCCCCGCGACGGCGATCGCCTCGGCATCCGTCGTCGCACTCGGTTCCGCCACCGGCTCGGCGGCAGGTGCCGCCGCCGCGATGCGCAACGGCGCGGGCGTCGTCGTCGAGTGCGGCGGCAGCGGCGGGCGAGCCGCGCTCTCCGAGACGTTCCTGGCGACCTTCGCGGCGGAGCTCGCCGACGGCTCCCCCGTCGACCGGGCGTCGCGTCGGGCCCGCGCGGCGGCGCGCGAGGCCGGCGAGGCGTGCGCGATCGCGTACGCGGTCTACGGGCACCCGGACGCGCGGGCCCTGGCGGCCTGACCCCGTCGCGTCAGCCGCGGACCGTGCGGAAGCAGTGCGTCACGTAGGGCACGGCGAGCTCGTCGGCGCCCGCCACATCCGGGTGCGTCACGAGCAGGGTCTCGACCGCGGCGAGCACGGCGCGCTGCTCGTCGAGCGGCGCGGTGACCCACTGGCTGCGCGAGCGGACGAGTTCGAGGAACCTCGCTCGCGACATCCGCTGGACCCACTCGACACGGTGCGTCTCGACCGGCCCGAACGGGCCGCCCACCCGGACCGTCTCGGCGAAGGACGCCGACGCATCCAGCCGCTCGTGCATGATCTCCCCCGCCGCTCGCAGCCAGTCGGGGCTGGTGTCGCGACGGTTCCAGACGAGGGCGAGCGCGCCGCCGCGGCGCAGCACGCGCGCGATCTCGGGCACGGCGCGCTCGCGCATGAACCATAGCCAGGCCTGACCTGCGACGACCGCATCGAACGCGTCGTCCTCGACCGGGATGTCCTCCGCGGTGCCGAGGATGCGCGGCACGCCGGGGACGCGGACCTCGAGCTCCTCCAGCATCTCCTCGACGGGGTCGACCGCGACCACGTCGCGGTCCAGCGCGACGAGCGCCTCGGTCAGTCGGCCGGTACCCGCGCCGAGGTCGAGCACGCGGCCCGCATCGCCGACGAGCCACTCGACCGCCTCCCGCGGGTACCCGGGGCGGGCGGCGCCGTAGGCGGATGCCACTGCGCCGAAGGACCGCGCCGCGCGCCGCGTGCGGGCGTCGGCCGGGTCTGCGACGAGCCGGCCGGGCGCACCGCTCGCCGCGTCGTCCTCGCCAGTCATCGTCCACCCCCGGATGCCGCCCATCGGACATTCCACGCCACGCGGGCGTGCGCGTCAATGGCGTGGCGCGCCGATCCGGTCGCCGGTCGGGTCGGGGGCGCGTGCGAGGATGCCCGCGTGCCAGTGAGCTTCACCGCGATCGACTTCGAGACCGCCAACCCCTCCGCCGCCTCGGCCTGCTCGATCGGACTGGTGAAGGTGGTCGACGGCCGCGTCGTCGAGCGCGAGCACCGGTACATCCGCCCGCCGTTCCCGCACGGCGACTTCTCGCCCTGGAACGTGCGCATCCACGGCATCACGCCCGACCTGGTCGAGCGCGCCGACGACTGGCGGGTCCACCTCCCCTTCCTCCGCGAGTTCGCCGGCGACGACTGGCTCGTCGCGCACAATGCCGGCTTCGACATGGGCGTCATCCGGGCGACGTCGGAGGCGCTCGGCCTCGACGTGCCCGACTTCCGGTACGTGTGCAGCCTGCAGATCGCGCGGCGGACGTACCACCTCGACTCCTACCGGCTGACCTCGGCCGCCGCGGCCGCCGGATTCGACGAGTTCGCCCACCACGACGCGCTCGCCGACGCCGAGGCCTGCGCCGCGATCGTCGTGCACGCCGCGAAGCGGCACGAGGCCGGCGACCTCGAACGACTCGCCCACGTGACGCGCGTACGGGTCGGGGCGATCGGCGCGTCGGCCTCGCGCGCACAGGCGTCGCTGCACGGCCCGATGGCGTTGCAGTAGGCCGGCTCCGGCGCGGGCTCCGGCCCGGCGGCCCGGTCTCCGGCCTGCCGCGGCGCCTCCCGACGGATGTCGGGGGCCGCTGCCACACTGATCGCCATGGACATCCTCCTCCTCGTCATCGGGCTCGTCGTCGGCGGCGTCCTCGGCGCCCTCGTCATGCACGTCGTCGCGCAGCGCCGCACCCCCGGCGAGGCGGCGCACGTCGAAGACCCGGCGCTCGTCGAGGCCCGGCACGAGCGTGCGCTGCTCGAGCAGCGGGCGGCCGCCGACACGGAGCGGGCGCGCGTGCTCGCCGAGCAGCAGGCCGTCCAGGCGGCGCTGCGCGCCGAGCTCGCCGCCGCCGAGGCGGCGGCCGCGGGGCTGCGCGAGCAGGTCGAGCAGCAGGGGCAGCGACAGCGCGAGCTCCTCGAGCAGCAGCGGCTCGACCAGGCCGAGCGCAGCGAGCGCGAGCGTCGCGAGAGCGCCGTCCTGCAGGCCCTGAGTCCCGTGCGCGAGACGCTGTCGACCATGCAGCGCAAGGTGTCCGAACTCGAGCAGCAGCGCAGCGAGCAGTACGGTTCCATCGCCGAGCAGCTCAAGCGCGCGCAGCTCTCCGACGCCGAACTCCGGGCCACGACCGAGTCGCTCGCGAGCGCGCTCCGGAACAACAGCACGCGCGGCGTCTGGGGCGAGACACAGCTGCGGCGCGTGGTCGAGGCCGCGGGCCTCACGCAGCACGTCGACTTCGAGCTGCAGACCCAGGTGACGACCGACCAGGGTCGCGGTCGACCCGACATGGTCGTGAACCTGCCCGGCGGCAAGTACATCCCGCTCGATTCGAAGGTTCCGCTGGAGCACTACCTCGAGGCGTCGAGCATCCCCGAGACGGCGACCGGCGAAGAGGGAGCGCGCCGCAAGTCGCTCATCGAGAAGCACGTACGGGCGATGCGCTCGCACATCGACGCGCTCGGCAAGAAGACCTACTGGGAGGGACTCGCCGCGAGCCCGGAGTTCGTGATCGCCTTCATCCCGAACGAGTCGTTGCTCTCTGCGGCACTCGAGGCCGATGCCGGACTGCTGAACTACGCGTTCGAGCGCCGCGTCGCTCTCGCCTCACCGGTGAACCTGTTCGCGGTGCTGAAGACGATCGACTACGCGTGGCAGCAGCAGGCCGTCTCCGACGAGGCGAAGAAGCTGTTCGACCTCGGCACCACGCTCTACCAGCGCATCGGCGTGCTCGCAGGGCACGCGGATTCGCTGCGGAAGGCCATCGAGCGCACGGTCGACAGCTACAACAAGTTCGCCAGTTCGCTCGAGTCCCGCGTGCTCGTGACCGCCCGACAGTTCCCGGGCATCAACGAGACGAAGCTCTCGCTCGTCGAGGAGCCGACGCCCATCCACGAGTCGCCCCGACGACTGTCGGCGCCCGAGTTGACCGAGGGCGCTCCGGTCGAACCGACCTCGGAACCCCTCCCCGCAGTCGAGGCCGAGTCACGCGAGGCCGAATCGACGGCCCGGGCCGGTGACGGCGACGATGTCGCCCTGACCCTCGACGACGGCTTCGACGGTGCCGATCTCGACGAGCACATCCGTCGTTCGGCCTCGTCCTGAGTGCGGCTCCGTCACTCCTCGTCGGCTCCGACGGCCCGCCCGGCGGCAGGGTCGTCGGCTCCGGTCGGCGCCCCGGGAGACGCATGCGATTCGTCGACCGGCGGCGCGAACCCCGCTGCCGCTTCGGCGCCCGTCGTCTGCGTCACATCCATGGGCGCGTCGTCGAGCGGGTGCGCGAGCTCGTCCTGCCCGAGTCGCGCCGTGGCGAGCGTGACGATCGCGAGCAGCGGTGGCACGACCCCGGCGATGAGGAAGGCCGGAGCGAGCCCGAGCCACTCGCCGACCGGACCGGCGATCGCCATCGACAACGGCATGAGCGCGAGCGACACGAAGAAGTCCAGGCTCGACACCCGGCCGAGCATCGCCGGGGGCACGCGCCGCTGGAGCAGCGTTCCCCACACGACCTGCGCCGCGTCGAAGAGGAACCCGACGACGAAGGTCGCCACGACCATCACCCACAGCCAGGGCGTCACGCCGATGACGGCGAGCGGCAGGCAGCCGAAACCCCACGCGAGGATCATGAGCGTGAGGTAGCGGCGCGGCAACCGGAACGACGACACCAGCAGTGAGCCGACGGCCCCGCCGATGCCGAACGAGGCCAGCACCAGCGCGAACTCGCCCGCACCGCCACCCGTCTGGTCGCGCACCGCGAAGGGGATGAGCACCTCGATCGGCCCGATGACCACCAGCACCAGCAGGATCGAGAACGCCAGGGTCGCGAAGAGCCACCGAGTGCGCAGCAGGTAGGCGAAGCCGTCGCGCAGGTCGACGGCCATCTGACGCAGCGGGTGGGCATCGGAGGGGTCGAGGTCGCGGCGCAACGGCGTGGTCCGCATGACCGCGAGTGCGACGATCGCGACGACCTGCAGTGCGCCGACGACGAGGAACGCGAGCCACGGCCCCTGCACCGCGATGAGCAGGCTCGCGAGGGCCGGTCCGGCGGCGTTCTGGGCCACGGGCCTCAGCACGCCCTCCACGCCGTTCGCCGCGAGCAGCTGCTCCGCGGGCAGCAGTGCCGGCAGCCAGGCAGAATACGCCGGGTAGAAGAACCCGTCGGCGACGCCGAGCACGAACGAGAGCACCGCGAGGTGCCACACCTCGATCGACCCGGTCGCGGCGAGGAACCCGGCGACGGCGAACACGACGGCCCGCGCCGTCTCGATGGCGAGCAGGATCCGTCGCTGGGGCACGCGATCGGCGACGACGCCCCCGACGAGCACCGCCAGGACGAGCCCGAGGCTCGCCCCGACCGCGACGATGGACAGGTCGATCGGCGTTCCGCCGAGCTCGATGACCTGCCACGCGGCCGCGACGATCCACGCCCCCGCCGAGAGCAACGATGCGGCGAGGGCGACGACCAGTCGTCGATACTGGGCCGAGGAGAACGGCCGCAGTGCACGCGGCGTCCGGGTCTCGGAAGTCACCCGACCAGTCTGCGGCATCCCCACGACATCGGACAGACCCCTCCGCTCACGGCAGCGCGGCGGCCGCGGTCGGCGATGAGGTCAGCGGTCGGTCTCGTCGAGCCACTTCTCGACCAGGTGGTCGGCGACGATGCGGCGGATGGTGCCCGACCTGCCGCGGAGGACGATCGACTCGGTGCGGATGATCGGTCCCTTCTTGCGCACGCCGTCGACGAGCTCGCCGTCGGTCACGCCCGTCGCGACGAAGAACGTGTTGTCGCTGCGCACCAGGTCGTCGAGCTCGTACACCTGGTCGCAGTCCAGGCCCGCGGCCTCGCCGCGCGCCCGCTCCTCGTCGTCCTTCGGAGCGAGCCGGCCCTGCATGAACCCGCCGAGCGCCTTGATCGCGCACGCCGTCGTGATGCCCTCCGGGCTGCCGCCGATGCCCACGCACATGTCGATCCGCGACTCGTACCGCGCCGCGTTGATGCCGCCCGCCACGTCGCCGTCGGAGATGAGGCGCGTGCCCGCGCCGGCCTCGCGGATCTCCGCAATCAGCTGCTCGTGGCGAGGACGGTTGAGCACCGCGACGCGCAGCTCGCCGACCTCCTTGCCCTTGGCCTTCGCGAGTGCCCGGAGATTCTCGCCGATCGGCTTGCGGATGTCGACGACGCCGTGACCTGCGGCATCCGTCACGATCTTGTCCATGTAGAAGACGGATGACGCGTCGAGCATGGTGCCGCGGTCCGCGACGGCGATGACCGACAACGCGTTCTGGCGGCCGGCCGCGGTCAGCGACGTACCGTCGATCGGGTCGACCGCGATGTCGCACGCCGGACCGCGCCCGTTGCCGACCCGCTCGCCGTTGAAGAGCATGGGCGCCTCATCCTTCTCGCCCTCGCCGATCACCACGACGCCGTCGAAGTTCACCGTGCCGAGGAACGCCCGCATCGCGTCGACGGCCGCGCCGTCGGCGGAGAGCTTCTCGCCACGGCCGATCCACGGGTACGAGCGGATGGCGGCCGCCTCGGTCGCTCGCACCAGCTCCAGCGCGATGTTGCGGTCGGGGTGCAGGTAGAGGCTGTCGTGTTCGCTGCTCGCCATCGAGGGGTCCTCCTGGTTCGTGGGTGCCGCGCCCGCACGGCTCGGGAAGGCCGGGACGCCTGTCTTCGAGCCTACTGAGGGGGGTGCCCGAACGGGCCGGTGGGACCGCGATCGGGCGTGAAAGTTCGTGCATTCTTAACGGCGCTCGCGATGCGACGTCAGGAGAGGGCCTCGGCCGACCCGACCCACCACGATCGCCCCGCGTCGAGCCGAGCGCCGGGACCGAGGTCGCACGGCGTGACCGCGGTGAGGAACACGGCCACGCGGTCGCCGCAGAGCCCGTCGAGGCCGACGACCCGGCCGAGCGGGATTCCGGCCTCGACCAGGCGCTCCGATTCCACCGCCGACTGCGGCGCCAGGCGCGCCTGCATCCAGCCGCCGAGCGCTCGCACCGCCGCGGCGGTGAGCACGCCCTCGGGCGCACCGCCGATGCCGATCACGAGGTCGAGGTCGCCGTCGGCGCGCGCAGCGCGCAGGCAGCGCTCGACGTCGCCGTGCACGAAGCGCTCGACCCGCGCACCGGTCGCCTCGGCGGCCTCCGCGATCGCCGCGTTCCGCGGCCGGTCCTGGACGGCGACCCGCACGTCCGCCGCCGGCACGCCGCGAGCCTCGGCGACGCGGGCGATCGACTCGCGGACCGGTGCGTCGATCTCGAGCCCCGGCACCCGCGAGACGAGCTTGGCCATGTAGTGCGCCGGCCCGATGTCGAGGAATCCGCCGCGCGGCGCGACCGCGAGGATCGCCATCGATCCCGGCAGCCCGTCCGCGGCGAGGCTCGTGCCGTCGACGGGGTCCACGGCGACATCGACGACCGGACCGCCGCCCGTGCCGAACCGCTCGCCGAGGTGGAGCATGGGCGCCTCGTCCTTCTCCCCCTCGCCGACGACGACCTGGCCGTCGACCGCGAGCCCGGCGAGCGCCGAGCGCATCGCGGCCACCGCCGCACCGTCGACCGCCTCGCGGTCGCCCGATCCGACGAACGGCACCGCGGCGAGCGCGGCGGCCCGCACCGCCACGGCGAATCCGTCGACGAGCCCGGCGTCGCGCGGGTCGTCCGTGATCGTGTCCGCGGTCGCGCGGTCGGGGTCGAGGGGTTCTGCGTCCTGCTGCACGCGACAATCCTGCCGCGCGAGCCGCGGCATCCGGCACCCCTTGCGCATCGCACCTGAGGCCGCCTCGACACGTCGGTAGACTCGTGCCGATCCCACTCACCTCCGAAGGAGCAAGGTATGCCCATCGCAACGCCCGAGCAGTACGCCGAGATGCTCGACACCGCCAAGGCCAAGGGGTTCGCGTTCCCGGCGATCAACGTCTCGAGCTCCCAGACGCTCAACGCGGTGCTGCAGGGCCTCACCGAGGCCGGCTCCGACGGCATCATCCAGGTCACCACCGGGGGCGCCGACTACTTCGCCGGCCACACCGTGAAGGCACGCGCGGCCGGCGCCCTCGCCTTCGCGAAGTTCGCGCACGAGGTCGCGAAGGCGTACCCGATCACGGTCGCGCTGCACACCGACCACTGCCCGAAGAACGCACTCGACGACTTCGTGTACCCGCTCATCGCCGCCTCCGAGGAGGAGGTGAAGGCCGGCCGCAACCCGATCTTCCAGTCGCACATGTGGGACGGCTCGGCCGTGCCGCTCGAGGAGAACCTCGAGATCGCGAAGGAGATCCTCCCCCGCATGAAGGCGATCAACGCGATCCTCGAGGTCGAGATCGGCGTCGTGGGCGGCGAGGAGGACGGCGTCAAGCACGAGGGCTCGAACGAGGCGCTGTACACGACCCTCAACGACGCGATCGCCGCCGTGGAGGCGCTGGGGCTCGGCGAGCAGGGCCGGTACATGGCCGCCCTCACGTTCGGCAACGTGCACGGCGTCTACAAGCCCGGCAACGTCAAGCTCCGCCCGGCGCTGCTCAAGGAGATCCAGGACGGCCTCGCCGAGAAGTACGGCACCGGCGAGAAGCCGCTCGACCTCGTCTTCCACGGCGGCTCCGGCTCGACCGACGCCGAGATCGCCGAGGCGGTCGCGAACGGCGTCGTGAAGATGAACATCGACACCGACACCCAGTACGCCTTCACCCGCTCGATCGCGGGCTACATGTTCGCCAACTACGACGGCGTGCTCAAGGTCGACGGCGAGGTCGGCAACAAGAAGCAGTACGACCCTCGTGCGTGGGGCAAGATCGCCGAGTCGGCCATGGCGGTCCGCGTGGGCGAGGCGACCCGCCAGCTCGGCTCGGCCGGCAACTCGCTGTCGGCGTAGGGCGACGGATGACGCAGGACGAGGCCGCTCGGAACGAGACGCAGGGGCGCCCCGACGACGGCGACGCGCCCCCGCCGCGCGACGAGCGGCCTCGCCCGCGGTACGGCGAGTACGCCCCCGAGGGCTGGTCGTGGCAGCCGCCGGGCGACGAGTCGGCGGATGCCGCGGCATCCGCACCGGCACCGCCCCCGCCGCCCGCCCCGACGCCGGCGGGTGCGAGCGGATCGGGCGCGACCGAGGCCGCGAGCCGGCCGCCGCGCACGACCGACCGGTTCTTCACGATCCTGCTGCTCGCGCTCGGCGCGATCGGCGCGTGGAACACGTCGGTCAGCCTGCAGCAGCTGCCCGGCGCCATCCAGGGCGTCTACACCGACCAGGGCGTCGGCACCTACTCGCCGCAGCCGTGGCTGCCGACGCTCGCGCTGATCGGCACCGTCTTCATGCTCGCGCTCTACGCAGCCGTGCTCGGATGGTCGATCATGCGGTTGCGCGCGCGGAAGCTCGCCTTCTGGGTACCGCTCGTCGGCGGTGCCGTCGCGTTCCTCGCGACGATCGTGCTCACGTCGATCGTGTTCTTCACCGACCCGACGTTCCAGTCGTACCTGGAGCGCATGACGGGCGGTTGACGCCCGACGCTCGATCGCGCCCCGCGTGGGGCGCGGAGGCGCTCGCCCGGCGCGCGGCGGCCGCCCGGCGCGGCGCCCGCCCGGCGCGCAGCGGCGCCCGCTCAGGCGGTGGCCGTGGTGGCGCCGGCCCGGTTGCGCCCGCCGATCGCGCGCGCGTCGCGGTTGCCCTGCAGGTCCTTGCGGAGCTCCTTCGGCAGCGAGAACATGAGGTCCTCCTCGGCCGTCTTGACCTCCTCGACCTCGCCGAAGCCGGCGTCCTCCAGTTCGAGGAGCACCTCCTTCACGAGTCCCTCGGGCACGGACGCGCCGCTCGTGACGCCGACCGTCTCGACGCCCTCGAGCCACTCCTGCTTCACCTCGGTCGAGTAGTCGACCCGGTACGCGGCCTTCGCGCCGTACTCGAGGGCGACCTCGACGAGGCGCACGCTGTTCGACGAGTTCGCCGAGCCGACGACGATGACGAGGTCGGCGCCCTGCGCGACCTTCTTGATCGCGACCTGGCGGTTCTGGGTGGCGTAGCAGATGTCGTCGGAGGGCGGGTCCTGCAGGTTCGGGAACCGCTCGCGCAGGCGTCGCACGGTCTCCATGGTCTCGTCGACGCTCAGCGTCGTCTGCGAGAGCCAGACGACCTTGTCGGGGTCGCGCACCTCGATGTTCGGCACGTCGTCGGGACTGTTCACGAGGGTGACGTGGTCGGGCGCCTCGCCGGCCGTGCCCTCGACCTCCTCGTGGCCCTCGTGGCCGATCAGCAGGATCTCGTAGTCGTCGCGGGCGAACCGCACGGCCTCGCGATGCACCTTCGTGACGAGGGGGCAGGTGGCGTCGATCGCGTGCAGGCCGCGCTCGGCCGCCGAGTTGACGACGGCCGGCGAGACGCCGTGCGCGCTGAAGACGACGTGGGCGCCCTCGGGCACCTCGTCGACCTCGTCGACGAAGATCGCGCCGCGCTTCTCGAGCTCGGTCACGACGTGGATGTTGTGCACGATCTGCTTCCGCACGTACACGGGGGCGCCGTAGTGGTCGAGCGCCTTCTCGACGGCGATCACCGCCCGGTCCACGCCCGCGCAGTAGCCGCGCGGCGCCGCGAGCAGCACCTTCTTGCGCCCCGGCACGGGGATATCCTTGAGCCGGCCGCGCACGCTCGGGATCCGAGGCATGCCGAGGTCGATTCGCGGGGCATCCGTCAAGCTCGTCACGGGTGCCATCCTACGCGGGCGGTGATGACGGGCTGCTGGGAGGCGCATGGCCGAGGGACCGACGACCCGCGAGACGCCCTGGCCCGTCTCAGTGCTCTCGGCGAAGCTCAAGGAGTACCTCGACCGGCTCGGCACCGTCTGGATCGAGGGCGAGATCACCCAGTGGGGCGTGTCCGCCGGCAACGTCTACGGCAAGCTGAAGGACCTCGAGACGGATGCCACGGTCTCCTTCACCATCTGGTCGTCGACGCGCGCGCGACTCACCGAGCAGTTCAAGGCGGGCGACCACGCCGTCGCGCTCGTGAAGCCGAACTGGTGGGTCAAGGGCGGCTCGCTCACGATGCAGGTCTTCGACCTTCGGCACGTCGGGCTCGGCGACCTGCTCGAACGCCTCGAGCGGCTGCGTTCGCAGTTGGCCGCCGAGGGCCTGTTCGCCGCCGACCGCAAGCGGCCGCTGCCGTTCCTGCCGCAGGTCATCGGGCTGGTCACGGGCCGGGACAGCGATGCCGAGCAGGACGTCGTGCGCAATGCGCGCCTGCGCTGGCCCGCGGTGGAGTTCCGGACGGCGTACGCGGCCGTCCAGGGCGACCGGTGCGCCCCCGAGGTCGCCGGCGCGATCCGTCGCCTCGACGCCGACCCCGAGGTCGAGGTCATCATCGTCGCCCGCGGCGGCGGCGACTTCCAGAACCTCCTGGGCTTCAGCGACGAACGCGTCGTGCGGGCTGCGGCCGCCGCGACCACGCCCGTGGTCAGCGCGATAGGGCACGAGGCCGACCGCCCCCTCCTCGACGAGGTGGCCGACCTCAGGGCGTCCACGCCGACGGATGCCGCGAAGCGCGTCGTGCCCGACGTCGCGGAGGAGCTCATCCGGGTCGAGCAGGCCCGCGCGCGACTGCGCATGCGGATCACCACGCTCGTGAGCCACGAGATCGACCGGCTCGGGCACCTGCGGAGCCGACCGGCCCTCGCCGACCCGGGCTGGATGATCGATCGGCGGGCCGAGGAGGTCACGCGCTGGGTCGCGCGCGGCAGCGAGCTCGCCGAGCGCGCGATCGAGCGCGCCTCCGTCCGCGCCGCCGAGCTCCGGTCGCAGCTGCGCGCCCTCTCACCGCTCGCCACGCTGCAGCGCGGGTACGCGATCGTGCAGCGCGAGCACGACGGCGTGCTCACGAGCCCGGAGCAGGCGCCGGACGGCACGGCGCTCCGGATCACGCTCGCGGAGGGCCGTCTCGCGGCGACATCTCGGGGAGCACTCGGCGAGGCCGAATAGAATGCCCTCCATGCCCCCTGCGTCCACGGATGTCGCCGAGCTCACCTACGAGCAGGCCCGCGACGAGCTCGTGCGCGTCGTCGCCGAGTTGGAGCAGGGTTCCGCGACGCTCGAGCAGTCGCTCGCGCTGTGGGAGCGCGGCGAGGCGCTCGCGCGGCGCTGCGAGGAATGGCTCCTCGGCGCCAAGGCGCGCCTCGACGCGGCACGCGCAGGTGCGGCGGCCGGCGCGGGCGGCCCCGGTGCGGCGGCCGCGGCGCCCGGCTCGCTCGACCTCGACGGCGGCGAGGGCTGATGGCCGCGCGCGCGCCCCGGGTCGTCGCCGAACTCGGCCGACCCGAGACTCCGCAGGAGACCGCCGACCGCAAGGCCGAGCAGTCCCGGAAGCACCGCGAGCGCCAGACGCTGCGCAACCTCATCGGCTCGCTCCTCGCCTGCGTCGCGGTCGTGGCCCTCATCGTGCTGCTCGTGCCCCGCAGCGACACCCCGATCGAGCGCGACATCGACGTGGCATCCGTCGCCGAGCAGGCGCAGGTCGGCATCGACGAACCGCTCGCCGTACCCGAGCTGCCCGACGGCTGGCGTTCGAACGCCGCCGAGCTCCGCACGCGCGACGCCGACGGCATCACCGCGTGGTACGCGGGCTACCTCACGCCGAGCGACGAGTACGCCGGCATGTACCAGGGTCTCGGGGCGAACCCGACGTGGACCGCGGAGCTGCTGAAGAACACCATCGCAACCGATGTCGTCACCGTCGACGGCGTCGAGTGGACGGTCTACGACAACCGCGACACCGACGCCGACGTCGGCAACGCGCGGTACGGGCTCGTGGCCGAAGCGGGCGAGAGCACCTTCGTGCTGCTCGGCACCGCGACCCCCGAGGAGTTCGAGACCCTCGCCGGTGCGCTCGCGCCGGCGATCGACGCGCAGCGCTGAGAGGAGCGGCCGTGAGCAAGCCCGCACCCGCACGACCGAACACCCCCGCCGAGACGTGGCGCGAGCTGCGTGCCGGCAACGCCCGGTTCGTGGCCGGAGCCCCACTGCACCCCCGACAGGACGTCGAGCGGCGCACCGAGCTGGCGAACCACCAGCGCCCGCTCGTCGCCATCTTCGGCTGCAGCGACTCCCGCCTCTCGGCCGAGATCATCTTCGACGTCGGGCTCGGCGACGCGTTCGTCGTGCGCAACGCGGGGCAGGTCCCCTCCGACTCGGTGCTCGGGTCGCTGGAGTACGCCGTCGCGGTCCTCGGCGTACCGCTCATCCTCGTGCTCGGCCACGACGAGTGCGGCGCGGTGCGCGCCGCGATCGACTCGCAGACCGAGGACGCCCCGCCGCTCCCCGCCCACATCAAGGGCGTCGTCGACGAGATCGTGCCCGCGGTCCGCAAGGTGGCGGGCGTCGCCGAGGGCCCGATCCCGACCGGGCACCTCGACGCGGGGTACGTCGGGCGCGAGCACCTCCGCAACACGGTATCGCAGCTGCTCGAGCGCTCCGAGGTGATCAGCGACGCGATCGCAGCGGGTACGCTGGCTGTCGTCGGCGCGAACTACCGCCTGCTCGAGGGCCGCGCCGAGACCGACGTCGTCGTCGGTCGCATCTGACGCCGCCGGCGGCATCCCACCGCCGCGCCGCACGTTCCGAATCGAAGGGGAGCACACCGTGGTGGACAACGCCGCCGACTACCGGATCGAACACGACACGATGGGCGAGGTGCGGGTCCCCGCAGCGGCGCTCTATCGCGCCCAGACCCAGCGCGCGGTCGAGAACTTCCCGATCTCGGGCTCCGGCCTCGAACCCGCCCAGATCGCGGCGCTGGCGCGCATCAAGAAGTCCGCGGCGCTCGCCAACGCGCGGCTCGGCGTGCTCGACCGACAGCTCGCGCAGGCGATCGCCGACGCCGCCGACGAGGTCATCGCCGGCGCGCACGACTTCGCCGAGCACTTCCCGGTCGACGTGTATCAGACCGGCTCCGGCACGTCCTCGAACATGAACATGAACGAGGTGCTGGCCACCGTCGCCACGCAGAAGCTCGGCAGCGCGGTCCACCCGAACGACCACGTCAACGCCTCGCAGTCCTCCAACGACGTGTTCCCGACGTCGGTGCACATCGCCGTGACGGCCGCGCTCATCGACGACCTCATCCCGGCGCTCGACCACCTCGCGGTGGCCCTCGAGGCCAAGGCGGAGGCCTGGGCCGGCGTCGTGAAGGCCGGTCGCACGCACCTCATGGACGCGACGCCCGTCACGCTCGGCCAGGAGTTCGGCGGCTACGCCCGCCAGGTCCGCCTCGGCATCGAGCGCGTCCGCACGGCGCTCCCCCGCGTCGCCGAGGTCCCGCTCGGCGGCACCGCGGTCGGCACGGGCATCAACACGCCCGCGGGCTTCCCGCAGCTCGTGATCGAGCTGCTGCAGCAGGAGACCGAGCTGCCCATCACCGAGGCCGCCGACCACTTCGAGGCGCAGGCCAACCGCGACGGCCTCGTCGACGCGTCGGGCGCGCTGCGCACCATCGCGGTCAGCCTCACCAAGATCTGCAACGACCTCCGCTGGATGGGCTCGGGTCCGAACACGGGCCTCGGCGAGCTGTTCATCCCCGACCTCCAGCCCGGCTCGTCGATCATGCCCGGCAAGGTCAACCCCGTCGTGCCGGAGGCCGTCCTCATGGTCGCCTCGCGCGTCGTCGGCAACGACGCGACGATCGCGTGGGCCGGCGCCTCCGGGTCGTTCGAGCTCAACGTGCAGATCCCCGTGATGGGCACGGCGCTCCTCGAGTCGATCCGCCTGCTCTCGAACTCGGTGCGCGTGCTCGCCGACAAGACGGTCGACGGCCTCCAGGTCAACGAGGCACGCACGACGGCACTGGCCGGCATGTCGCCCTCGATCGTCACCCCGCTGAACAAGATCATCGGCTACGAGGCCGCGGCGAAGATCGCGAAGCACTCGGTCGCCAAGGGCATCACGGTCCGCGAGGCCGTGATCGACCTCGGCCACGTCGAGCGCGGCGACCTGACCGAGGCGCAGCTCGACGAAGCCCTCCACCTGCTCTCGATGACGCGGCCGCCGCAGCAGGGCTGAGCCGCGGCATCCGCTCGCAGCACTCGACGACGGCCCCGGACCACTCGGATCCGGGGCCGTCGTGTATTCGACGATCGCGCGAGCCTCAGGCCAGCTCGGCGCCGTCGAGCATCTCGGAGACGAGCGCGGCGATCGCGGAGCGCTCGCTCCTCGTGAGGGTGATGTGGGCGAAGAGCGGGTGCCCCTTCAACGTCTCGATCACGCTCGCCACGCCGTCGTGGCGGCCGACGCGCAGGTTGTCGCGCTGGGCGACGTCGTGCGTGAGCACCACGCGCGAGTTCTGTCCGACGCGGCTGAGGACCGTGAGCAGCACGTTCCGCTCGAGCGACTGGGCCTCGTCGACGATGACGTACGCGTCGTGCAGCGATCGGCCCCGGATGTGGGTGAGCGGCAGCACCTCGAGGATGCCTCGGTCGACGACCTCGTCGAGCACGTTGTCGGAGACGAGTGCGCCGAGCGTGTCGAAGACCGCCTGCGCCCAGGGGTTCATCTTCTCGCCCTGGTCGCCGGGCAGGTAGCCGAGCTCCTGGCCGCCCACCGCGTACAGCGGGCGGAAGACCATGATCTTCTTGTGCTGCTGCCGCTCGAGCACCGCTTCGAGGCCCGCGCAGAGCGCGAGCGCCGACTTGCCGGTGCCCGCGCGGCCTCCGAGCGAGACGATGCCGATCTCGGGGTCGAGCAGCAGGTCGATGGCCAGGCGCTGCTCGGCCGATCGGCCGTGCACGCCGAACGCCTCCCGATCGCCCCGGACGAGCCGGACCTCCCGGTCGCCGACGACCCGCGCGAGGGCCGACCCGCGGTCGGAGTGGATCACGAGGCCGGTGTTCACCGGCATGCCCGCGGCCTCGCCCGTCTCGAGGCGCTCGTGCTCGTAGAGCTTCGCCATGTCGTTCGAGCCCAGCGCGATCTCGGCCATGCCCGTCCACCCCGAGTCGACGGCGAGCTCGGCGCGGTACTCCTGCGCGTCGAGGCCGATCGAGGCGGCCTTGATGCGCAGCGGCAGGTCCTTGGAGACGACGGTGACGGCGACGCCGTCGTTCGAGAGGTTCATCGCGCACGCGAGGATGCGCGAGTCGTTGTCGGCGAGCTGCAGTCCGCTCGGCAGGACCGACAGGCTCGAGTGGTTCAGCTCGACCCGGAGGGAGCCCCCGTCCCCGACGGGGATCGGGAAGTCGAGGCGTTCGTGCTGCACGCGCAGGTCGTCGAGCAGCCGCAGCGCCGCCCGGGCGAAGTACCCGATCTCGGGATCGTTGCGCTTGGCTTCGAGCTCCGTGATGACGACGACGGGCAGCACCACCGGGTGCTCCGCGAATCGGAACAGGGCACGCGGGTCCGAGAGCAGGACCGACGTGTCGAGCACGTAGGTCCGTTCGTCCTGCGCGGCACCCCCGGGTGACGTCGCGCCCGGACGACGCTGGTGCTGCGCCTCCGGCTCGACCGGTCCGAGGGGCTTGATGGGATCGACAGAGGTCACGACCGCTCCTGCCCCGAGCTCTCGCTCGGCTCACGCGCCGGCCGGCGATCCTCCCACGAGCGGTTCACGAGCCGACTCGACCGGGCGACTTGCCCGATGTCCTGACGGTACGTCCGACCGGCGACATCCGCAGATGCGACACGCGGCGCGACATCCGCTGTTCATAATCAGGACTCAGTACGCGGCGGCGGTGTTGAACGAGACGAAGGCGCCGCGCAGCATCTCCACGGTCTCCTCGTCGAGGGAGGCATGAACGCAGAGCCGGACCGTCCCGAGCCGCGTCGTCGTGGTGAGTCCGTGGTTGTGCAGCGACGCCGTGAGCACCGTGACCTGCTCGGGTTCGGGCTCGAGCACCACGATCCCGGCGCGCTCGCGCTCGTCGCGGGAGCTCGCGACCGGCACCGCGAACTCGTCGGCGAGGTCGATCACGCGGCTGACGTTCTCGGCCACGCGCGCGTTGACCGCCTCGATGCCCACCTCGGCGAGCTCTTCCAGCGCCGCCGCGAAGCGGGCCTCGGCGATCGGGTCGGGGTTCGACACGCGGAACGCCCGCGCACCCGCCGCGGGCGGCGGCACCTCGTCCCACACCTCGTCGTCCGCCGTGCCGGTGAACCCGGAGAACACGGGGGTGAGCTGTTCGGCCGCGCGCTCGGAGAGGGCCATCACGCCCGTGCCCCACCCGGCACGACACCACTTCTGCCCGCCCGTGACGACGACGTCGGCGAGCTCCCACGGCGCATCGACGATGCCGAAGCCCTGGATCGCGTCGACGATGAGGAGCCGGTCGCCGATCACCTGCCGGATGCCCTCGAGATCGCAGAGGTAGCCGGTGCGGCTGTCGACGAGGCTCACCGCGACCGCCGCGACGTTCGCCTCGAGCTGGTCGCGGATCAGCCCCGGGGTCACCTTGCCGTGGTCGGTCTCGAGCCACGCCGGCTGCACGGAGTGCAGCGCCTCGTTCGCACGCACCGCGGCGATCGGCACGCTCGGGAACTCGCCCGGCGAGAGCAGCACCGTGCCCGTCAGCCCGAACATGGCGTGCATGAGACCCGTCGTGGTGTTCGGGACCGCGACGATGCGATCGGCCGCGACGCCGGTGAGGGCGGATGCCGCGTCTCTCAGCCTGCGGTCCTGGTCCCGGAACGCGTCCATGCTCCCGTGCCTCGCACGCTCGAGCACCTGCGTGAACGCCAGGCTCTCCTCGGCCGCGACGCGCGCGAGCGGGCCGACGCGTCCGTAGTCGAGGTAGCCCGGTTCCTCGCTGAATCCGGCCAGGTAGTCGTCCATGCTCACGGGCGGTGCCCCCTTCTCCGAGGCATATCCTGACAGAATCCTGATCGATTCGTGAGCGGGTTCAGCCGCCGAAGCGCCGGTGCCGTCGCGTGTAGTCGCGGACGGCGCGCAGGAAGTCGACCTCGCGGAGGTCGGGACCGAGCGCCTCCACGAAGTAGAACTCGCTGTGCGCCGCCTGCCAGAGCATGAAGTCGCTGAGCCGCTGTTCTCCGGAGGTGCGGATCACGAGGTCGGGGTCCGGCTGGCCGCCCGTGTAGAGGTGCTCGCCGATCAGCTCGGGCGTGAGCGATTCGGCGAGGTCCTCGAGGCTCCGACCTTCGGCATGATGGGATGCCACGATCGAGCGCATCGCGTCGGTGATCTCACGGCGACCCCCGTAGCCCACGGCGAGGTTGACGTGCAGGCCCCGCTTGCCCTCGGTCCGATGCTCGGCGGCGTCGAGCGCCGCGACGAGCGGCTCCGGGAGCCCCGCGTCGGATCCGACGTGCTGGACCCGCCAGTCGCGGTAGTGGCTGAGCTCCTCGGCGAGTTCGGCGATGATCTCGATGAGGTCGGCGAGCTCCTCCGACGTGCGATTGCCCAGGTTGTCGGACGACAGCAGGTACAGGGTGACGACCGAGACGCCGAGGTCGTCGCACCACTCGAGGAACTCGCGCATCTTCGCGGCGCCCGCTCGATGCCCGTGCGCGGCGGACTCGTAGCCCAGTTGCCTCGCCCACCGGCGGTTGCCGTCGATGATCATCGCCACGTGCCGTGGCAGTTCCGCCTCGTCGAGTTCCCGGCGGAGCCGATTCTGGTAGAGCCGATAGAGAAGGCCGCGACCGGGGCGCTGATCGCTCGTCTGCACCCGACCACGGTACTCCCCCGAGCGACTTCGGACACTCACAGCAAGCCGTGATGGGGCTCGCCCTACGCTGTCACCATGACCCAGCGCGAACCCGAGGACGTCGCCGAGCACCTGCACCGACCGGTGGCCGAACTCGATCGCGCCGACGCCGCCGTCGCCGCCGACGAACGCCGCGGCCCCGACATCCCGAACCTCCCCCTGATCGACGCGTCGCCGGAGCATCCGGCCGACGTCAAGCCGACCTGGCGCGGATGGATCCACGCGGGGACGTTCCCGCTGACGATCGCCGCGGGCATCGTCCTGATCGCGCTGGCCGACGGGGCGGCCGCGAAGTGGGCGTCGGCGGTCTTCACGCTGACCTCGATGCTGCTCTTCGGGAACTCCGCCCTGTACCACCGCTTCGACTGGCGCCCGCGCACGAAGGTGATCCTGAAGCGCATCGACCACGCGAACATCTTCCTGCTGATCGCGGGCACGTACACACCGCTGTCGATCCTCGCGCTCCCGCCGGAGAAGGGGCTCATCCTGCTCGTGCTCGTCTGGGGTGGCGCGCTCATCGGCATCGCGTTCCGCGTCTTCTGGATCGGCGCACCACGCTGGCTCTACGTCCCGATCTACGTGCTGCTCGGCTGGGCGGCCGTGATGTACCTCGGCGACCTGCTGGCCGCGAGCGTCGCGATGATGGTGCTCGTGATCGTGGGCGGCGTGCTCTACACGATCGGCGCGGTGGTGTACGGCATGAAGAAGCCGAACCCCTGGCCGGGGCACTTCGGGTTCCACGAGATCTTCCACGTATGCACCGTGCTCGCGTTCATGTGCCACTGGACGGCGACGCTGCTCATCGCGATCGACCCCGCGTACCACGGCGGCTGACGGGCTGTCGACCGGCCGACCGGACCGGGGAGCGTCGCCGGCGCCGGCGACGCGGGCTGACGTCCGGCGCGGGTCGTCACCGTCCGGCGCGGGTCGTCACCGCTCGGCGCGGCCGCTACCGCTCGTCGCGCTCGACCGGCGGGGCATCGGATGCCGCGGCATCCGGCTGCCGTTCGCCCGTGTCGTCGACCGATGCGTCGCCGCCGGCCGCGGCGTCGGCCGCGGCCGCCTCCTCGGCCGCGATCCGCTCGCGCGCCTCGGCGCGGTAGTTCACCCGGCGGATGCGTCGGACCATGTCGAGCACGAGCAGGAGCACCGCGACCATGATCAGGATGGTGGCGATGAAGCCGACCACTCCGGGAGTGACGTCGTTCGGGTCGAACTCCTCCTCGGCGGCCGCGACGACCGTGATCGCCGACGCGAGCGCGGGGCTCATCGGCGGTCTCCGCGAGAGGTGACGGCGGGCGCGACGAGCATCGGATTCCCTTCAGGGACGGCGGGTTAGGCTGGGAGCCAAGCCTAGACGATCCACCCGGGAAGGAGCCGCGCGGTGCCGCCACGCCAGTCCGCCGACGCGGCGGCCGAGGACGCCGCACTCGACGGTGCCGCACTCGACGGCCACGCCGCAGCCGCAGCCGGTCCCGTCGGTCCCGCCGGCGCGTCCGCATCGTCGACCGAGTCGCCTGGTGAATCCGACCTGGCCCGCCGCTACGGGCGCACCCCCGCCCGGCGTCGCCGTGAGCGGTCCATCCTCGTCGGCGGCGCGATCGCCTTCGCCGCGGTCCTCGTCTCGTGGGTCGTCTGGGCCGGACTCGACGGGAACACGCCCCTCGTGCAGGCCACCGACCTCGGTCACGAACTGCTCGACGAGCGCGCCGTCGAGGTGACGTGGCGGCTCTCGGTCCCCTCCGGCAACGCGACCGCGTGCGTGGTCCAGGCCCTCAACGAGGACTTCACGGTCGTCGGATGGAAGGTGGTGGAGATCCCGGCGTCCGAGCGGCCGCTGCGCACCTTCACGGAGACCGTGCGGACGGCGCAGCAGGCCAACACGGGTTTGATCTCCCATTGCTGGCTTCTGTAGAATGGGGGATTCGCCCCGGCAGACGCTGGGGCGACACGTCTATTCACGGGAGTGTGCACCATGGCGCAGGACGCCACCGTCACCTGGCTCACTCAGGAGGCCTACGACCGCCTGAACGCCGAACTCGAGCACCTCTCCACCACCGGCCGCGAAGAGATCGCCAAGCGCATCGAGGCCGCGCGTGAGGAGGGCGACCTCAAGGAGAACGGCGGGTACCACGCCGCCAAGGACGAGCAGGGCAAGCAGGAGGCCCGCATCCGCCAGCTCACCGAGCTGCTCCGTCACGCCGAGGTCGGCGAGGCTCCGACCTCGAGCGGCGTCGTCGAGTCGGGCACCGTCATCACCGCGATCGTCGCGGGCGACGAGGAGCGGTTCCTGATCGGCAGCCGCGAGATCGCCGGCGATTCCGAGCTCGACGTCTTCAGCGAGCAGTCGCCCCTCGGCGAGGCGATCCTCGGCCTGAAGGTCGGCGACTCGACCTCCTACACGGCGCCGAACGGCCGCGAGATCGCGGTCGAGGTCACGGGCGTCGAGACCTGGTCCGGGCAGTGACGCGCTGATCCGCCCGACGTCGAACGGCCCCTCCCGTCGGAGGGGCCGTTCCGCGTCTCGGCGGCGTCAGCCGGTCACTCGGCGATGATCTCGGGATCGTACCCGGCGCGGCGGAGGATGGCGACGACCTCCTCGCGGTGCGCGGGCCCCCTGGTCTCGACGGAGAGCTGGAGCGCGACCTCGGAGATCTGCATGCCCGCGCCGTGGCGCGTGTGCAGCACCTCGACGACGTTGGCGTTCGCCGCGGCGAGCAGCTCCGAGATGCGGGCGAGCTGACCGGGTCGGTCCGGCAGCCCGATCCGCAGCGTCAGGTAGCGGTCGGATGCCGCGAGGCCGTGCGCGATCACGCGCTGCATGAGGAGCGGGTCGATGTTGCCGCCCGAGAGCACGACCACCAGCGGGCCGTCGGATCGCACCTTCCCGGTCATCAGCGCGGCGACCCCGACGGCACCGGCCGGCTCCACGACGAGCTTCGCTCGCTCGAGCAGCACGAGCAGGGCTCGGGCGATGTCGTCCTCGCCGACCGTGACGACGTCGTCGATCGCGTCGCGGATGATCTCGAAGTTCAGCTCGCCCGGCCGGTACACGGCGATGCCGTCGGCGATGGTCGGCACGACCGGGACCGTGGTCGGCTCGCCCGCGGTGAGCGACGGCACGTAGGGCGAGGCGTTCTCCGCCTGCACGCCGATCACGCGGATGGACCGTCCGAGCGCCGCCGCCTTCTGCTTGGCTGCGCTCGCGATCCCCGAGGCGAGCCCGCCGCCGCCGATCGGCACGACGATGGTCGTGGCATCCGGAGCCTGCTCGAGGATCTCGAGGCCGAGCGTGCCCTGCCCGGCGATGACGTCCTGGTGGTCGTACGGCGGAATCACGGTGGCGCCGGTCTCGGCCGCGAATCGCGCGGCGGCCTCGAGCGTCTCGCCGATCGAGTCCCCTCGGAGGACGACGTCGGCGCCGTACGCCTTGGTCGCCTCGAGCTTGGGCAGTGCCACGCCGACCGGCATGAAGATCGTCGCGCGGATGCCGAGCTCGCGCGCCGCGTAGGCGACGCCCTGCGCGTGATTGCCGGCGGATGCCGCGACCACGCCCCTGGCGCGCTCGTCGGGGGTGAGCGCCGACAGCCGGTTGAAGGCCCCGCGGAGCTTGTACGACCCCGTCCGCTGGAGGTTCTCGCACTTCAGGTGCACGGGCACACCTGCGATGGCGCCGAGGTGGCGCGAGGTCTCCATCGGGGTGCGTCGGGCGATGGCGGCGACCGTGCGCTGGGCATGCTCGAACTCCGCGAGCGTGGGGCCGGGGAGCCCTGCTCCCGGGGCTCCGCTCGTCGCGGTCGGGGTGGTGTCGAGGGCGTGGTTCATGTCACCGTCCGTATCCGGGTCGCTGGGGTACCGTGCGCCACAGCGGAGAGCGGATCTCGGCTGGCGGGGGCGGTTGGGCCTGGCGCCAGGCGCCGCCCGAGATGTACATGATCATGACGTTGGCCACTGCGGCGACCGGCACCGCGAAGAGCGCGCCGGGGATGCCCGCGAGGAGCGACCCGGTCGCGACCGCGACGACGACTCCCAGCGGATGCACCTTGACGGCCGTGCCCATGATCAGCGGCTGCAGCACGTGCCCCTCGATCTGCTGCACCGCCAGGACCACGCCGAGCATCGCGAGCGCGATGCCCCAGCCGTTGTACACCAGGGCCACGAACACGGCCAGCGCACCCGTCACGACCGCGCCCACGATCGGGATGAACGAGCCGAGGAAGACCAGGACGGCGATCGGGATGGCGAGCGGGACGCCGAGCAGGAGCGCCCCGAGGCCGATGCCGACGGCGTCGATCGCGGCGACGAAGATCTGGACGCGGACGAAGTTCTCGAGCGTAGCCCAGCCCGACCGGCCGGCGCCGTCGATCGCGGCGCGCGCGCGGCGGGGGAAGATGCCGACGATCCAGTCCCAGATGCCGCGGCCGTCGATGAGGATGAAGAGCGTGGCGAAGAGGGCGAGCAGCAGCCCGGCGAGGAAGTGCCCGATCGAGGAGCTCACCGACAGCGCTCCGGACACGAGCACGCCGCTCTGCTGCTGCGCCGCCTCGACGACCTGCTGGACGAACTGGTCGATCTGCGCCGACGTCACGTGCAGCGGCCCCTCGAGCAGCCACGCGCGGAACTCCTCCCACGCGACGACGCTCTGCTCGGCCAGGTCGGCGGAACCGCGCACGATCTGGGAGATGCCGAGGGTGAAGAGGCCGCCGACGAACGCGAGCGTGGCGACCATCGCCGCAGCGACCGCGAGTCCCTTGGGCCAGCGGTGTCGCTGCAGGAACTCCGAGAACGGCACGAGGAGTGCCGAGACGAGCAGCGCGACGAGCACCGGCACGATGACGAGCCGCAGCTGGATGACGAGGAAGATGACGACCGCGAGCACGCCGCCGACGAGCAGCAGTCGCCATGACCAGGCGGCCGCGACGCGCATGCCGTAGGGCACGGATGCCGCGGCGTCGCGCACCGGTTCGCCCTCGTGCTGAGCCTGCTGGGCTTCGCGGTCGGACGTGGAGGATCGGCGCGCGCGGATCCATCGCGCACGCGAGGTCCCCTTCGCCTCGGTCACCGTCACAGTCTAGGCGGGGGTCCATGCGCCGACGGCCATGTGTCGGTGGACGGAGCTAGGGTCGAGGGACCATGGTCGACCAGGTCTCCCCAGCGCTCGCACGTCGTATCGCCCTCGCCGCGCAGGGCTTCGGCCGACCCGCCCCGACCTCGCCCGGCACCCGGCAGCTCGCGGGCGTGGTCGATCGGCTGGGGCTGCTGCAGATCGACTCGGTCAACGTGTTCGAGCGCAGTCACTACCTGCCCGCGTTCAGCCGGCTCGGGCCCTACGAGCGCGAGCTGCTCGACCGCATGGCCTGGGGCCGCCGGGGTCGCCTCGTCGAGTACTGGGCGCACCAGGCGGCGTTCATCCCGCGTGACCTGTGGCCGCTGTTCGAATTCCGTCGTGCCGAGTACCGCCGGGAGGGCGCGTCCGAGTGGGGTGGATGGCTGGCCGAGAACCGCGAGCTCGCCGCGTGGCTGCGTGCCGAACTCGCCGAGAACGGGCCGATGCCCGCGAGTGCCATCGAGCACGATGCGAACGAGCGTCGCGGGCCGTGGTGGGGCTGGTCCGACGCGAAGCGCACGCTCGAGTGGATGTTCCGTACGGGCGAGGTCGTCTGCGTCGAGCGCCGGCGGTTCGAACGCGTGTACGCGCTTCCCGAGCAGGCACTGGAGCCCCACCTGCTCGAGCACGGGTCGTCCGAGATCGACGCGGTGCGCGTGCTCGTCGAGCGGGCCGCGGCGGCGCTCGGCATCGCGACCGTCGCCGACCTGGCCGACTACTGGCGCATGCGTCAGGCGCAGGTCCGGCCCGCGATCGCCGACCTCGTCGACGCGGGCGTCCTCGTGCCCGTGACGGTGCCGGGCTGGGGCAATGCCGGCCGCGCGGCGACAGCGTGGGTGCATCGCGACGCGCGCAGGCCGCGGCGCGTCGAGGGCGTCGCGCTGCTCTCCCCGTTCGACCCCGTCGTGTGGTTCCGTCCACGCACCGAGCGGCTGTTCGACTTCCACTACCGCATCGAGATCTACACGCCCGAACCCCAGCGCAAGTTCGGGTACTACTCGCTCCCTGTACTGGTCGACGACCGGGTGGTCGGCCGGGTCGACCTCAAGAGCGATCGCAAGGCTCGGGTGCTGCGCGTGCAGTCGGCGTGGTCCGAGCCCGGGGCACCGGTGGAGACCGCCGAGCGACTCGTGCCCGCGCTCCACGAGGCGGCCGAATGGCAGGGTCTCGACGAGATCGTGGTCACGGGGCGAGGCGATCTCTCCCCCGCGCTCCGGTCGGCTCTGGGCGGCCCGGCACCGGCGCGCGGCTCGGAGGAGGAGGCGGCGGAGGAGGCGGTCTAGAAGCTGCGGCCCATCTCGTGCAGGCGCTCGACCCGCTCGGGGATGGGCGGGTGCGTCGCGAACAGGCGGTCGATGACGCCGGGCTTCAGCGGGTCGGCGATCCAGAGGTGGGCCATCGACGAGTTCTGACGGCGCATCGGGCGACCGTACTGCTCGAGCTTCAGCAGGGCACGCGCGAGCGCGTCGGGATGCCGCGTCGTCATCGCGGCCGTGGCATCCGCCAGGTACTCGCGCTGGCGCGAGATGGCGAGCTGCACGAGGCTCGCGACGAGCGGTGCCACGAGCATGGCGACGAGGCCGAAGACGATCACCACCGGGTTGCCGTTGTTGTTGCCCCGGCCGAAGAACGCCATCCGCACGAAGAGATCGGAGATGAAGCCGATCGCGACCACCAGGCCGAACACGATCATGGACAGCCGGATGTCGTAGTTGCGGACGTGACCGAGTTCGTGGGCCATGACGCCCTCGAGTTCGGAGTCGTCCATGATCTCGAGGAGGCCGGTGGTCGCCGCGACGACGGCGTGCTCGGGGTCCCGACCGGTCGCGAACGCGTTCGGTGCCGGGTCGGAGATGACGAACACGCGCGGCATCGGGGTGCCCGTCGTGATGGAGAGGTTCTCGACGGTGCGCCACAGTCGAGCGTGATCGGTCACGCTGCGGATCTCGACGGCGCCCGACATGGCGAGCGCCTGCCGGTCGGCCGTGAAGTACTGGACCAGCGCGTACGCCGTCGCGAGGACGACCGTCACGATCACGATGGTCAGGTCGCCGTAGATGGTTGCCGCGAGGTACCCGAGCCCGCCGACGATGGCGAGGAAGAGCAGGATCGTGAAGACCGTGTTGCGCTTGTTCCGGGCGATCGCTCGATACATCGGCCGTTAGAACTGCACGCGCGGTGGCTCGGCGATCGCCGCGGCCTCCGTCACCTCGAAGAACTCGCGCTCGTGGAAGCCCAGGCCGCGCACGAAGAGCGTGTTCGGGAAGACCTTGATCTTGGTGTTGAGCTCGCGCACGCCGCCGTTGTAGAACCGGCGGGACGCCTGGATCTTGTCCTCCGTGTCGACCAGCTCGGACTGCAGCTGCAGGAAGTTCTGGCTCGCCTGCAGCTGGGGATACGCCTCGGCGACCGCGAAGATCGACTTCAGCGCCTGCTGCATGTGGTTCTCAGCGGCGGACGCCTCCGCCGGCCCCGACGCGGACAGGGTCTCGGCGCGCGCCTTCGTCACGTTCTCGAAGACCGCCCGCTCGTGCGCGGCATAGCCCTTCACCGCCTCGATGAGGTTCGGGATGAGGTCTGCGCGACGCTTCAACTGGACCGTGATGTCGCTCCAGGCCTCGTCGACGCGGACGTTCAGCGTCACGAGCGAGTTGTAGGTCGCCCACAGGTAGATGCCGATCACCAGCACGAGGACGACGACGATGATGAGCGGGATCAGCCATTCCATGGCGAGGACTCCTGAGGCTTCGGCGACGAATTCACTGGACGCTCAATCCTAGCGATCGGGCCTGCGACGTGGCTCAACTCCCATGAGACTCGAAGCGTGCGGAGGCGCCCCTCCGGGCTCGACGTCGGCGCCGCCGAGCACGCGGTCCAGGTACGCGTTCGCGAAGCGCCGCTCCGGGTCGAGCCGATCCCGCACGCCGAGGAACTCGTCGAAACGCGGGTACGCGGCGCGGAGCGCCTCGGCCGTCTGCGTGTGCATCTTGCCCCAGTGCGGTCGCCCGCCGAAGGAGCGCATGATCGACTCGACTCCCGCGAAGTACTCGGTGGGGTCCTCGCGGAAGTACCGGTGCACGGCGATGTACCCGGTCTCGCGCCCGTAGGCGGTCGAGAGCCAGTTGTCGTCGGCGGCCGCAGCGCGCACCTCGATCGGGAAGCTGATGCGCCATCCGCGTGCCTCGATGAGCGAGCGGATGGCGCGGAACGCCTCGGGCACGGCGTCCAGCGGGATCGCGTACTCCATCTCGCGGAAGCGGACGGTGCGGTTCGTCGTGAACACACTCGGTGAGAGGTCGCTGAAGTCCCGATTCCCGGTGAATCGCTCGACGAGGCGCGCGAGCGGCGGCGTGGCCGGCGGCGCCACGCGGCCGAGCGCGCACATCGCGCGGTAGACGCCGTTCGCGAGGACCTCATCGGAGAGCCAGCGCTCGGCTCGGCCGAGCGGCGTGCGGTGGGCGTCTCCCGGCAGCCGGGTGTTGGTCTTCGTGAGGGCCGTCGTCGTGTGCGGGAACCAGTAGAACTCGAAGTGATCGTGCGTACGGACTCGCTGGACCCACTCGTCGAGCACGAGATCGATCGGCTCGGTCCGCTCGACGGCGTGCAGCACGAATCGGGGAACCAGCTGGAGCGTGACGGCGGTGAGCACGCCGAGCGCACCCAGGCCGACCCGCACGGCGGGAAGCAGTTCCGGATGCTCCGTCTCCCCGACCGTGATGAGCTCCCCCGTCCCGGTCACGAGGCGCACCTCGACGATCTGCGTCGCCAGGCCGCCGAACCCGATCCCCGTGCCGTGCGTGCCGGTCGACGTCGCTCCGGAGATCGTCTGCCGATCGATGTCGCCCATGTTGGCCATCGCGAGCCCGTGCGGCTCGAGCAGGTGCGGCAGCCGATGCAGCGGGGTGCCGGCGCCCAACGTGACACGGCCGGAGGCGGCATCCGCTGCCAGCACGCCCGAGAGGTCGGCGAGGTCGAGTTGGATGTCGGGAGCCGCCGCGATCGCCGTGAAACTGTGGCCCGACCCGACGGGCTTGATGCGGCGGCCCTCTGCCGCGATGACGGCCCGCTGCACGGCGCCCTCGTCAGCGGGCCGCTCGATGCGGTTCGGGCGCACCGCCTCGGACCGCGCCCAGTTCCGCCAGACCGCTCCGCTCGCCGTCACAGGAAGGCCCTCCCCTCTCCACGGTACGTCGGCACGGTACCGACGACCTCACCGCCGTCGACCAGGGCGAACTCGTTCAGGTGCTCGGCGAGTTCGCCGGACTTCGCGTGCCGCAGCCAGACGCGGTCGCCGGCGCGCAGCCCACCGGCACCGGCTCCGGTCACCGGCGTCTGGACCTCGCCCGCGCCCTCCCGGGCCAGCATGCGCAGCCCCTCGGGCCACACGATCCGCGGCAGCCGGTCGGCGGCCGGTGGTCCGGACGCGAGCCAGCCGCCGCCGAGGATGGTCGCGTGTCGCGGGCTCGGCGAGCGCACGACGTCGAGTGCGAACGCCGCCGCCGGCGCGGGCGTGAAGTGCGCGTAGCCGTCGAAGAGGTGGCCGGCGAGGATGCCGGAGCCCGCGCCGAGCTCGGTGACCGACGGGTCGGCGGCGGTCGCCTCCAGCGAACCGGTGCCGCCGCCGTTGACGAACTCGAGTTCCGCGTGACGGCGGACGGCGGCGACGGCACGCGAGCGCCGCTCGACGAGCTCGGGCATGGATCTGGCCTGCATCCACCGATTCACGGCCCCGTCGACCGGTCGCCCGCGCGGCGCGTTCGCGACGCCGGCGACCTGTGCCTCGTACGCCATCATCCCGACCACGCGGAATCCGGGGCGCCCGGCGACGTATGCGGCGAGCGCGCCGGCGTCCTCGGGTTCGTGCACCGGCGACCGGCGGACGCCGAGGTGACCGAGCACCGGCGCATGCCACGATGCGTCGAGTTCGAGGCACACCCGGATCTCCTCGCGACCGTCCGGCGGGAGGACGGCGTCCACGAGGTCCAACTGCTCGGGCGAGTCGACCATGATCGTGATGCGGCGCGCGAGGTCGGCGTCGGTGCCGAGTCGGCGGATGCCCTCGGTCGCCGCGGTCGGGTACCCCACGACGAGGTCGTCGAGCTGCGGCATCCGCTCGGCGAGCCAGATCGCCTCGGCGAGCGTGTACGCGAGCACGCCCCGGTAGCCCGGCAGGGCGAGCAGGGCGTCGATGACGGAGCGGACGCGGATGGACTTCGTGGCGATGCGGATGGGCGTTCCTGCGGCGCGGCGCAGCATCTCGTGCGCGTTCCAGCGCAGGGCTTCGACGTGCAGCGCCCCGACGGGCGCGTCGAGGTGACGTGTCGCCTCGGTGAGCGCGGGCCAGTGCACGGACGGCTCGAGCCAGGGTCGCATGGGCTCGGGGGCGCCGGTCGACGGCGCCCGCGCGCCGCGCAGGTCGAGGGCGCGGGCCGCCGGGGTCGCCGGGGTCGGCGTCGGGCGGTCGGTCCGGGTCACCGCGGGTCCGCCATCCTCGAGAGGGCGTCGGCGGCCGCGCGCGCGGCGACACGCGCGGCGTGGTCGTCGCGGTGGACGAGCCAGTTCAGCGTGATCCCGTCGGAGAACGCGACGAGCACGCCCGCCACCTCCGGTACGGGGACGCGCCACGTGACGCCCACGTGCTCAGCTGCCGTGATGAGCGCCTCCTCGGCGAGCTCGGCGTAGCGGCGGTACTGGGCGACGGCGAGCGGATGCCGCTCCGGCGCGCGCAGCGCGTGCTGCGTCAGTTCGAGCATGGCCTGCTCGCGCGCCGGATCGGCGCGGAGGTGATCGAGGTATCGCGTGAATCCCGCCTCGACGACCTCGCGCAGATCACCGTCCACGTCGGGCAGCGGCAGGACGGCCTGCGATTCACGCGCGACGACCGATGCGGTCAGCTCGTCGAGGAACGCCTCGCGCGACTCGAAGGCGTAGTGGAAGCTCGCCAGGGACATCCCGGCCTCGGCGACGATCGCCCTCGTGGAGGCGCCGGCGATGCCCTCGCGAGCGATGACGCGCAGGCCGGCCTCGATGAGCACGGGGCGTCGCTCGGCGGCGGACATGCGGGACACGGCGCTCCTCTCGGCTCCGGCCGACGTCATCGGGCCATCCCGCCGTCGGTTCGAACTGGGACGCTCGTCCCAGTTCGACCCAGTATGCACGCGGCGCGCGCGTCGCACCAGCCTCCCGCTACGCTCGCCTCATGCGCCTCGGGGTTCTCGACGTCGGATCCAACACCGTCCACCTGCTGGTGGTCGACGCACACCCCGGCGCCCGGCCGATCCCCGCCGCCTCGCACAAGGCGGTGCTGCGGCTCATGCGCTACCTCGACGACGACGGCGCGATCAGCGAGGCGGGCGTCGAGGCGATCCTCGAGGCCGTCCGCGAGGCATCCGCCGTCGCGAAGGAATCCGGCATCGACGAGCTGCTCGCGTTCGCGACCTCGGCCATCCGCGAGGCGAGCAACGGTGCGGAGGTGCTCGCGCTCATCGAGGAGGCCGCCGGGATCCACCTCGACGTGCTGAGCGGCGCCGACGAGGCCCGCATCACCTTCCTCGCCGTCCGCCGCTGGTACGGCTGGTCGGCCGGGCGCATCCTGCTCTTCGACATCGGCGGCGGTTCGCTCGAGATCGCCCACGGCGGCGACGAGGTCCCCGACCACGCGCGATCCGTCCCGCTCGGCGCGGGCCGATCCACGATCGAGTACCTCGCGGCCGACCCGCCGACCGACGAGCAGGTCGACGCGCTCCGCAACCACGCGCGAGCCGTCCTCCGTTCGACCGTCGACGAGATCGGCGGCATCCCCGAGGTCGACCACGTGGTCGGGTCGTCGAAGACCATCCGCTCGCTCGCCCGGCTCGCCGGCAGCACCGAGGAGGGGGTCGGCTCGGAGGAGCGCAGCATCCTGAAGCTCTCACGACTCGACGACTGGATCCCGCGCCTGGCGCGGATTCCCGCCGACGCGAGGCCGAACCTCCCCGGGATCACCGCGGACCGCACGTTCCAGATCGTCGCCGGCGCGGTCGTCCTCTCCGAGACGATGCGCGCATTCAAGGCCAAGACGCTCGAGGTCTCGCCGTGGGCGCTCCGCGAGGGACTGATCCTGAGGCGGATCGACCGGCTGTCCTGACCGGGCCTCCCGCGCCCCACGGGCGGCACGACCACACCCGAGCCCGGACGCGGTTTGACATAGGCTGTCGTCTATGGATGCCACCGCGGAAGCCGCGCGCGAGTTGCGGATCGTCGCCGATCCCACCCGGGCCAGCATCCTGCGTTCGATGCTCGAGGCGCCCGACGGGCGCGTCCTGACCGGGCGGCTCGCCGAACGGCTCGGGCTGCGGCAGCCCACGGTCAGCCATCACTTGAAGGCGCTCCTCGACGAAGGGCTCGTCGAGCGCCGGCCCGACGGCCGTCGGACGTGGTACTCGATCCCCGGCGGCCGGGTCGACCGGCTCGCCGCCATCCTGCAGCCTCCCGAGGCGACCGCTCCGGCCGACGACGCCAGTCTCGACCACGTCAACGACAACCTGGCGTTCCGGTTCCACGGGACCTTCGGGCGCGAGACGATCGAGCAGGTCGTGCGAGAGAGCTACGACCTGCTGGCCGCGCGTCCGCGCCCCGGACGCCACCTCCCGTCGAACGCCGCGTCGTTCGCCGCCGACCGCCTCGACGCACTCGCCCGGGAGCACCGACAGCCGACGCACGGAGCGCCCGAGGTGCTCTTCGTGTGCGTGCAGAACGCCGGGCGCTCCCAGATGGCCTCGGCGATCCTGCGTCACCTCGCCGGCGACCGCGTGCACGTCCGGACCGCGGGCTCCGACCCCGCCGCCGAGGTCCGCGGCTCGATCGTCGCCGCCCTGGACGAGATCGGGGTTCCCCTCGGCGGCGAGTACCCGAAACCCCTGACCGACGAGGTCGTCCGCGCGGCCGACGTGGTCGTCACGATGGGCTGCGGCGACGCATGCCCCATCTATCCGGGCCGTCGCTACCTCGACTGGGACCTCGACGATCCGGTCGACCGGCCGATCGCCGACGTCCGCCTGATCCGGGACGACATCGATCGCCGGGTGCGAGACCTCCTCGCCACCCTCTGACGCGGCCGCCAACGCTCGGCCCGAACGCGAGGCGACCCGGGGAGGGAAACGGTGCTCCCGCTGGGATTCGAACCCGAAACTGCACCGCGGCGATGAGCGGCTGCTGCTAGAGATCCCCGGAATTCCGCCTCAGATGAGGGGGTCCTGGATTCGCAGGAACCACCTCGTTCACGAGCGGTTGTTGCCAATCTGTTGCCACGGCCGTGCACGAAGAACGTGGGTCGTCCTCGGCTCAACCAACGGTCCAGCTCGCCCAAGACCCATCGGAGCCGCCGGGGGCTCCGATGACTGAAACTCGGCGATTGGGGGCTTCAGCCGGCGGCCAGAATGGTCAGGCCGCGATGCGACGGAGGATGGGGTCGGCGACGAGGCGCGAGGGCGTGCAGAGCGCTTGACCGAGACTGTCAAATGCGTCATCGCGATTCGTGAAGTAACCGAAGTCTGCTCGAACGAATCGCGAAAGATCGAATGCGCTGCCCTCGGTGCGGCCATCCCAGTCGACTGCGCATCGGCCTGCGGCCTCGAAGAGGGTTTCAGAGCCACGGTTGGTGAATGATCCGCCGCCGCGGCAGCCGATCGAGCCAAACAGTTCGGAGGCCGATCGCCATCCGTGGATGTCGAACTCCGGCCAGATGAGAAGAATCCGATCCGGTAGCACGCAGCCGATGCGGGGGAAACGCGGATACCAGAAGGAGCGATCGATCAGAAGGGCGCGAACTCGAGTTGCGACACCGATTGAACGCGCAACGCTCTCGAGGATCGCGAGTCGCTGGCTGCACGAGCCGAAGCCTCGCGTGAGCGTGCGAGAAGCAGGGGTTTCTTCCTCAAGGGCGTAAACGGGGCGAACCTCGTCGCGGATGATCGAATGAGCGGCCTCGAGCACGGCTGCCTGGTCACGGATCGGCGAGAGCATTCGCGCGCGATAGACGAGATGCGTGATCTCGGCCGAGTCGTGGTCGAGAATCGGTGTGGCATCGGTCGACCCTGCCTTGGCTGGCCCGGCACCGACTCTGGCTGACGTACGCCGATACCAAGGCGTCATGAGGTTGGCAACGCTCGTCACGCTCGCGCCTCCGCTGCGCGAGACGTGCCACGCTTCCGGAGTTCGCGCAGCACGATCTGCTCCGGGCACACGGTGGAGAGGAAGTCTCCAACCGATAGTGCGAGTTGTTCGCCCACCAGCGAGTAGAGGATGCGGTTCGCATCGCGTCTCTCCGTCACGAGTCCGGCCTGTCGGAGCACGGCCAGATGGCGGGAGATCGTGGGGCCGGTCACCTTGAACCGGGCGGCGATCTCGCCCGCGGCCAGCTCTCCATCCTTGAGGTCCTGCAGAATCTGTCGACGCGTCGGATGCGCGAGGGCTGCGAAGATGTCCGATGCCGTGTCTGCCATACTTGCAATATAGCACTCTTGCTAACTAACGTGAAGGCTCACTAGTCAGAGGCGAAGGAGACACGTCATGCGCGTAGTCATCACAGGCGGCACCGGTTTCGTCGGTCGACACCTGGCTGCACGGTTGGACCCGGTCGACACCGTGCTGATCTCGCGACGCACTGGCACCCCTATCAACGACGTCGATTCCCTGGCAACCGCCTTCGCCGGCTGCGACGTCGTCGCCCACTGCGCGGGCATCAATCGCGAGATCGGCGATCAAACCTTCCAGCGCGTGCACGTCGACGGCACCCGCGCGGTCGTCGAAGCCGCTCGCCGCGCCGGCGTGAAGCGCATCGTCATGCTCAGCTTCCTCCGCGCACGGCCCGATACCGGCTCGGGGTACCACGACACGAAATGGGCCGCCGAGGAGCTGCTGCGCCACTCGGGTCTCGAGCACACGATCCTCAAGTTCGGAATGATCTACGGCCCGGGCGATCACATGGTCGACCATGTGACCCGCGCGGTGCGCACGTGGCCCATCTTCGCCACTGTCGGCTACCAGGATCGGATGGTGCGCCCCGTCCCAATCGCCGACGCCGTCGACGTGCTGATCGCAGCGCTCGAAGGGCGGGTTACCGACCCGACCGTTGCCGTGATGGGCGCCGAAGAACTCGAACTCAGCGCAGCCGTCCGTCGAATCACCGGCGTTGCCGACCGCCATCCACGCTTCATCCGCGCACCCGTCTGGTCGATCCGGGCGCTTGCGCAGGTCACCGAGTGGCTGATGGTCACTCCGCTGGTCGCCAAGGCACAGGCCCAGATGCTCGCCGAAGGCGTGAACTCCCCTGCGCCGCCCGCACCGGAACTCCCCGAGGGAGTCCGACCGTCGCGCCCGTTCGACGAAGCGAGTATTCGCGAGGCGATGCCAGTCGGCCGGTTCGACCGCAGCGACCTTAGGATCACTCGGTGGATTGACACGCGACGCCGCCGGCCTGGAGATGTGTCCGCATTTCGATAGCAGACCTGGGCCGCGAATCGTGGCCGCTGTACTTGGCTTCCCGGCGCCGTGGTCACTGGTACTTCATAGACACCACATCCGCCCCCTGCTCCAGATTCCTCCGCCATGAGTGAGTTCCGATCCACGTCTTTCCCAGTCACGCCGCCTCTGCTCCACTTCCCAACCTCCCCCGGGAAGACGAAGGATGACTGGGGGAGGTTGGGAAGCGGGCGAAGCCCGGCAGAGGCGGCGGGACTGGGAAAGACGTGGGCCATCCGTTCGTCCACCTATTCGCGGCCGGTGAACAGCCAGATGCCCATCGCCGACGGCGAGAACCGGCGTCGTGCCGGGCACGATCGCAGACGGGCGATCACCGCTCGACCAGCGCCCGCGTTCGTCGAGGCCGCCTGTGGAGAACTCCCCCGCGCTTTCCTCGCAGGGGGTCGGTCACCGCCCCCCTCAGGGGTACGGCCACCGACCCCCTTAGGGGGTCAGTCAGCGTACCTGCAGGGGGACAGTACGCGTACCCCTTAAAGAAGCAGGAAGGAACAGGAAGAACAGCAAGAGAACCAGTACGCGCGAGCGCGAGAAAAGTCTGGGGATAGCGAGGTCGACGACGGTTGGCCCAACAGCAGGATGGATAGCCTGAAGTCCGTGCACAACGTCTCAGGGGGGACGTCGATGATGAGCGAGATCGGCCGCTGCCGTGGGTAGCATCCACGCCTACACCGTCGCCGGCGGCCGCCGGTATCGGGTGCTCTTCCGCAAGCCGGACCGGACGCAAGGGCAGAAGCGGGGCTTCAAGACCAAGCGCGACGCAGAGCTCTTCCTCGCTGAGGTCGAGGTCTCCAAGGCGCGCGGTGAGTTCATCGATGCAACGGCCGCACGGGTCACCGTGGGTGCGCTGGGCACCGAGTGGCTGGCGTCGCAGCAGCACGTGCTCAAGCCGTCGGCGTTCGCGCCGCTCGAGTCGTCGTGGCGGCTGCACGTGGCGCCCGTGTGGTCCGAGCGAGCCGTCGGCAGCCTCCGGCATACCGAGATCCAGGCCTGGGTCTCCGACCTGAGCCGGTCGATGAGCGCGACGAGCGTGCTCCGGGCCCACGGCATCCTCGCCGGAACGCTGGATGGCGCGGTGAAGGATCGGCGGATCGCCGCGAATCCCGCTCGCGGGCTTACGCTCCCCCGCAAGACGGGCAAGCCGAAGGTCTACCTCACCCACACGCAGGTGCAGCTCCTCGCCGACGCATCCGCGCACGCCACCCTCGTGCAGTTCCTGGCCTACACCGGCCTGCGCTGGGGTGAGGCAACGGGACTGCGAGTCAAGCACCTCGATGCCCTGCGGCGGCGCGTGAAGGTCGAGGAGAACGCCGTCAAGGTGAACGGGGTCATCCACGTCGGCACGCCCAAGACGCATGCCACGCGTTCCGTGCCGTATCCCGCGTTCCTGTCGGAGCCCCTCGCTCGGATGTGCGAGCACAAGCACCGCGACGGCATCCTGTTCGGCGACGGCGCGACCCACATGGTGCTGCCGCACTCGCAGCGCGGATGGTTCACCGCGGCCGTAGGACGCGCCCAGACGGCCGATCCGGACTTCCCGCGACTCACGCCCCATGACCTCCGCCATACGGCCGCGAGCTTGGCGATCAGTGCCGGCGCGAACGTCAAGCCGGTGCAGCGGATGCTGGGACACGCCTCGGCGGCGATGACGCTCGACGTGTACGCCGAGCTGTTCGACGACGATCTCGAGGCCGTCTCGACCGCCCTCGATCAGGCTCGATCGGCCGCAGTTGTTGCCAATCCGTTGCCACGGGCCGATCCGTCGCCGGTCTCGATGCCCTGAGTTCCGCGGAATCACGCGGATCTCGCAAAGAAACGAAGGGTGCTCCCGCTGGGATTCGAACCCAGACTGAGGCGAGTTTAAGTCGCCTGCCTCTGCCGATTGGGCTACGGGAGCGCGGTGCCGGCCAGTGCCGGCACCGCGTCACAGCATAGAGCGCGCTACTTGGCGGCGACGGCCTTCTCGACCGGCTTCGCCGACTTCGCCGCGGGCTTCTTGGCCTCCGCCTTCGCCGGGGCAGCAGGCGCGGCGACCTCTCCGGCCGGCTTCGGCCGGGCGGCGAAGCGCTCGAACTCGGCGCGCGGGTGCTGCACGGCGCTCAGCGACACGATGTCGCGGCCGAGCCAGAAGTTGTTCCACCATCCCCAGAACACGCGGAACTTGCGCTCCCACGTGGGCATCGCGAGGCCGTGGTAGCCGCGGTGCGCGAACCAGGCGAGCAGGCCCGTGATCGCGATCTTGCCCGACTGGAACGCACCGGAACCGATGCCCAGGCCGGCGACGGCGCCGAGGTTCTTGTGGAAGTAGTCCTTCGGCTCCTCGCCACGGAGCACCGCGACGATGTTCTTGGCCATGAGCTTGCCCTGGCGCACCGCGTGCTGCGCGTTCGGCACGCAGTAGCCGCCGACGCCGCCACCCGTGAGGTCGGGCACGGCGGCGATGTCGCCGGCGGCCCAGGCGTCGGGGACGATGTCGTCCTCGTCGCCCACGCGCAGGTCGGGACGCGTCTTGATGCGGCCGCGCTCCTCGACGGGGAGGTCGCTCGTGCGTACGATCGCCGGGTTCGCCATGACGCCGGCCGTCCACACGATGAGGTCGGTCTCGAAGGTCTCGCCGGTCGAGAGCTCGATCCGACCGTCGACCGCGCTCGTGAGCTGCGTGTCGAGGTGGATCTCGGCGCCGCGCTGCGCAAGGTGCTTGATCACCCAGTGGCTCGTCGGCAGCGACACCTCGGGCATGATGCGCCCCATCGCCTCGATGAGGTGGAAGTGCGTGTCGTCGAACGAGAGCTGCGGGTAGAACTCGAGCAGCGCGCTCGCGAAGGAGCGGAGTTCGGCGAACACCTCGATGCCGGCGAAGCCGCCGCCGACGACGACGACCGTCAGCAGGCGGTCGCGCTCGGGGCCGGCGGGGAGGTTCGCCGCCTTGTCGAAGTTCGTGAGCAGGCGGTCGCGGATCGCGACGGCCTCCTCGATCGTCTTGAGGCCGTAGGCCTGGTCGGCGACGCCAGGGATCGGGAACGTGCGGGAGACGGCACCGCCCGTGACGACGACCACGTCGTAGTCGAACTGCCACGGCTCGCCCGCCTCGGGCGTGATGGTCGCGGTCTTCGACGCGTGGTCGATGCCGGTCACCTTCGCCGTGATGACGTTGGTCTTCTTCAGGTGACGACGCAGCGACACCACGGAGTGGCGGGCCTCGATCGACCCCGCGGCCACCTCGGGGAGGAAGGGCTGGTAAGTCATGTAGGGCAGCGGGTCGACGACGGTCACCTCGGCCTCGCCGGGACGCAGCCACTTCTCGAGCTTCCACGCCGTGTAGAACCCCGCATAGCCGCCACCGACGATCAGAATCTTGGGCACGGTGAATGGACTCCTTGGATCTGTGATGCCTGCGTCGCCTACGCGTCGGACCGCGTGGAACGCCTGATGTGCCGAGTGGCGCCGATGCCCAACAGCGCTGCTAGCGTACCAAACCCGGCGACCAGCGAGAGCGGCACCGTGATATAAGACATCGTCCACGGGGTGGGCAGGAGGGTCTTCGCGCTGTCCGCGCGCGGCGGCGGCGGGTCGGCGATCGGCACGATCTCCTGGTCGTCGGTGCCCTCCGCGCCGCCATCGGAGGGGAGGTCGGCGCGCCGGTGCACGCGGATCCACTCCTCGAGGCTGCCCAGCGGGTTCTGCTCCACCGCCTCGACCTCCGCCGTGAGCGCGGCGACGGGGTCGATGATGCCGTAGCCGTAGAGCGGGCCGGGCACCTCCTCGCCCTTCGGGTCGGCGGTGCGGATGATGCGGTTGATGACGTTCGCGGCGTCCAGCTCTGGGTACGCGGACCGGACGAGCGCGACGAGTCCGGAGACGAGCGGCGCCGCGGCGCTCGTGCCGGACCACACCACGTGGCTGCCGTCGGGGAGCACGCCCACGAGGTCCTCGCTCGGTGCGGCGACGGCGATCGTGATGCCCTGCGAGCTCGCGTCGAAGCTCGCGTTCTGGTCGCGGTCGACGCCGGCGACGGCGAGCACGCCGGGGATCGTGGCGGGCGCACCGACCTGGGTCGTCCCCGAGCCGCGGTTGCCGGCGGCGGCGACCACGACCACGTCGTTCTCGAAGGCGTAGCGGAACGCGTCGTCCCAGCTCTCCGGCCAGTCGGGCGTGTTCCGCGTGAGCGACATGTTGATCACGTCGGCACCGTTGTCGACGGCCCAGACGACGGCCTCGGCGATCTGGTCGTCGTTGGTCTTGTCCGCTCCGGTCTCGAGGCCGAAGGCGACGGATGCCGTGAGCAGGTCGGCGTCGGGGGCGACGCCGATCACGCCGTTGCCCTCGCCGGTGCCGCGTCCGGCCAGGAGCGAGGCGACCATCGTGCCGTGCTCCTCCTCCTCGCCGACCGGGCTCTGGCCGTCGGGCGAGCCGATGCCCGAGACATCCGTGCCGCCGACCACGACGCCCTCGAGTTCGGCGACCCCGCCGTTCACGCCGGTGTCGATGACCGCGACCGTCACGTCGTCGCCGCGCGACATCGTCCAGGCCTGGGTGAAGCCGTAGTCGTTCAACCAGTACTGGAGGTCGCGGACGGTGTCGGCCTGCGCGGGTGCGGCGCCGGAGAGCGCGAGCACGCCGGCGACGAGCGCGGCGACGCCCGCCCGCCAGACCGGTCGGCGTCGCGCGCCCGGACGAGACCGGCCGGACGGCCGGTGCTCACGGGTGGCGACGAGGCTCACGCGGTCGCCCCCTGCTCGAGGTCGTCGACGCCGTAGTCGGGGCACCGGCAGATGTCGGGCGACCACGTCGACCGCTCGAGCGCCAGGTCGCCGATCGGGTTCACGCCGGGGCCCGCGGCGAGCGCGTGGCCGGCGAGCGCGTGCAGGCACTTGACGCGGGTGGGCATGCCGCCCGCGGAGACGCCGGCGATCTCGTCGACGACCCCGAACGTCTCGCGGTCGGCCAGGTACTGCTCGTGCGCGGCGCGGTACGCCGCCCGGACCTCCTCGTCGCGGTCGAGCAGTTCGGTGTACTCGACCATGAGCTGCGCGGCCTCGAGGAAGGACATCGCCGCGGTGGCCACCGGGTGGGTGAGGTAGTAGAACGTCGGGAACGGGGTGCCGTCGGACAGGCGCGGCCGGGTGGAGACGACCGTGGGCGCGCCGCACACGCACCGCGCCGCGATGCCCACGACGTCGCGCGCCGGTCGCCCGAGCTGCGCCGAGACGATCCGGAGGTCTCGCTCGGTGACGGGTTCGAACGGCGGGCGGGTCATCGGTTCCCCTCACGGGCGGGCTGGTCGGTCGGATCGGCTCCGGTGCCGGCCGCATCGGGCGTCTCGCCCGCGCCATCCGTCGCGCTCGGCGCGAGCCCGGCGGCCATCACCGATCGGAGCATCGTCTGCATCCAGTCGCCGCGCGCCTCGGTCACCTCGGCGGAGACGGCGCGGTCGGCGGTGACCGCGGCGGCGGGGTCGCGGTCGTCGATCACGAGGTAGCTCACCTCGCCGGGAAGCACGTAGTAGAGCCGCTCGCGGGCCTGGGTGACGATGAACGTCTCGTCGTTCCATCGCTCGCGTTCCTCGGTGAGGCGCGCGACCTCGGCCTCCTGCCGCGCGACGTCGGCCTTCAGCTCGGCGATCTGCTGGCGTTGCGCGGCGTAGGCCGCGATGCTCGGCGCGAGCACGACGACCGCCAGCACCAGGACGCCCATCATGATGATCGAGAACCCCGAGAAGCGGATTCCGGCGAGCCACGTCTCGGCGACCTGGCGGACGGACTGGCAAGGCTGGCGCTTCGCGCCCGTAGCGCCCTTCGCACCCGTGGCGCCTGTCGCTCTCGTGGGGTTCTTCGCGCTCTTCGAATCCTGCGGACGCGAGGGACGACGTGCGGCGTTCATCGTCTCCTCACCTCCCGGAACGGCCGACGGGGGCGGCCACCGGCCACCCCCGTCGTGCGTCTCAGGTACGCGTCACGCCGTGAAGCGCGGGAATGCCGAGCGGCCCGCGTACTCCGCGGCCTCGCCGAGCTCTTCTTCGATCCTCAGAAGCTGATTGTACTTGGCGACCCGCTCCGACCGGGCGGGCGCGCCCGTCTTGATCTGACCGCAGTCGGTCGCGACGGCCAGGTCGGCGATCGTCGTGTCCTCGGTCTCGCCCGAGCGGTGGGAGAGCACGGCGGTGTAGCCGGCGCGCTGCGCGAGCTTGACGGCGTCGAGCGTCTCGGTGAGCGTGCCGATCTGGTTGACCTTCACCAGGATCGAGTTGCCGGCGTGCTTCGCGATGCCGTCGGCGAGGCGCGACGGGTTGGTCACGAACAGGTCGTCGCCGACGAGCTGCAGCTTCGAACCGAGCTCCGAGGTGAGCGTCGCCCAGCCCTCCCAGTCATCCTCGGCCAGCGGGTCCTCGATCGAGACCAGCGGGTACGCGGCGGCGAGCTCGCCGTAGTACGCGCTCATCTCGGCCGCGGTGCGGTCCTGGCCTTCGAAGCGGTAGACGCCGTTCTCGAAGAACTCGGTCGACGCGACGTCGAGGCCGAGCGCGATGTCGGTGCCGAGCGTGAAGCCGGCCTTGCCGATCGCCTCGGCGATCAGGTCGAGCGCGGCGCGGTTGTTCTCGAGGTCGGGGGCGAAGCCGCCCTCGTCGCCGAGGCCGGTCGAGAGGCCCTTCGACTTCAGCAGGCTCTTCAGCGCGTGGTACGTCTCGACGCCCCAGCGCAGGCCCTCGGAGTAGGTGGGCGCGCCGACCGGCAGGATCATGAACTCCTGGATGTCGACACCCGTGTCGGCGTGCGCACCGCCGTTGATGATGTTCATCATCGGCACGGGCAGCACGTGCGCGTTCGGGCCGCCGAGGTAACGGAAGAGGGGCAGGTCGGCCGAGTCGGCCGCGGCCTTGGCGACCGCGAGGCTCACGCCGAGGATGGCGTTCGCGCCGAGGCGGCTCTTGTTGTCGGTGCCGTCGGCCTCGATGAGGGTGGCGTCGATCACGCGCTGGTCGGCGGCGTCGAGGTCTTCGATGGCCGGGCCGAGCTCGTCGAGCACGGCATCGACGGCCTTCTGCACGCCCTTGCCGAGGTAGCGGTCGGCCTCGCCGTCGCGCAGCTCGTACGCCTCGAATGCGCCGGTCGATGCCCCCGAGGGCACCGCGGCCCGCGAGACGGTCCCGTCGTCGAGGAGGACCTCGACCTCGACCGTGGGGTTGCCGCGCGAATCCAGGATCTCCCGTGCGCCGACAGCTTCGATGAATGCCACAGTGAACTCCTCTGTGATGGGGATGTGCGTGGACGACTCCGTCGTTGCCCGCACGACAGTCTAGGACCCCGGTTCCGAGGGCCGCTCGCGTATGTCGGCGCCCACGCCGACGGTGTCGACAGCCGGCGCTCCGCCGATTCCGATCTTCCCGAGAAGTCGCAGATGGCGCGTCATTCTCGCCATCCGCGACGTTTCGGTGAAGTCCCCGGCCGCAAGCGAACCGAGGCACGGAATGCCGGGGATCGAGACGTCGCAGATGGCGGATACGGACCCTCCATCCGCGACTTCTCGAGCGATGACGTGCACGTCAGTCGGCGCCTCCCAGCAAGGCTCGGATGCTCGCGACGAACGCGCCGCGCTTCGGCCCGAGATCGTCCGCCGTCACCTCGACGACCGGCCAGCCGGCCGCCGCGAGGGCGCGCCGACGACGCAGGTCGGCCTGCCAGCGCTTCCGGTCGGTGCGATGGATGTCGCCGAGATACTCGAAGGCGATCCGCCGTGCGAGGTCGGCGAGATCGGGATGCACGACCTCGCCGTCCGCCAACGTGACGGCTGGATTCGGCATCGGCTCGGGCAGCCCTTCGTCGACGAAGACGAGCCGAAGGTGCGACTCGCGCCGCGATTCGGCGCCCACCCGGACGAGCGGCAGCGCCTCGGCGATCATCCGCGCTCCGCGGCGCGACCCCCAGGCGCGCGCCGCCGCGCGAAGCTCACCGAGGCCGGCCAGCGCCGTCCCGCGAACCTCGCCCCTGCGCGGCGGCGTGACGATCGCGTCCCCGACCGCGACCAGGTCATCGCGCGAAAGCGCCGCCGCGAGTTGGCACCAGACGACCGCCGGCGCTACGACCGTGAGGCCGTCGCGCACGACGACCGGTGGGGCGACGGATGCCACGTGGCCCACCACGCCGCGCCCCCGCGCGCGCACCGAGCCGGTCGGGGCAAGCACGTGGATCAGGTCCGGCATCCGCGGGAGCGGCAGTCGGAACAGCGCGGCGGCCGTCTCGTGGCTGAACGCCTCCCCGTCACGGAGCAGCGGCTCATACGCACGGCAGCGATCCACGATGTCGTCGAGGTCGAGACCGAGCGACCGCACCGCCGTGAACGGTCGCTGCACGTCTGCCGCTCGGAGGCGGCTTCGGGTCGCCCCGTGGAACTCCCGATCGCCGACGAGGAAGGCCGAGCCGACGACATGCGGCGCGAACGGCGTGGATCGAGTCATCCGCCCACTGTGCCGAAGCGCGCGGCTGCGCGTGCTCCCCGTCCACAGGTGCGCCCACCTGGAATCGAAGCGTCGCGGATCGCGACCCGCACCCTGCATCCGCGACTTCTCGCCGAGCTGCGCTTCTCGCTGTGCGAGGTCGCCCGACCCTGCGAAATCGAAACGTCGCGGATGGCGAGTCGGCGTCGCCATCTGCGACGTTTCGAGCAGGCGCGAGCAGGCGCGAGCAGGCGCGAGCGGGAGCGAGCAGGAGCGCAGCCCGCTCCCGCGCGCTAGGCGCCGAGGTCGCGGAACGCCAGCGACGCGGCATCCGTCGTCGCTGCATCGACGGGCGCCCACGCGTCGAAGCCGTCGGCGGTCACGCGGTCGAGCAGGCCCCGCAGGTTCTTCACGCGTCGCTCGAACCGCACGCGCATGCCGGATGCCACGAGCTCGTGCTTCAGCGCGAGCAGGGCGGCCGGCTCGAGGTCGCGGTCGTGCACGAGCACCACAGAACGCGGGCGCCCCTCGTCGCGCACCGCGAGCAGGTCGACGATGCGCTCGAACCCGATCGAGAACCCGCACGCGGGCACCTCGTGCCCGAGGAAGCGGCCGATCATGTGGTCGTAGCGTCCGCCGCCGCCGAGCGAGTAGCCGTGGTCGGGGTGGGCGATCTCGAAGATCGTGCCCGTGTAGTAGCCCATGCCGCGCACGAGCGTGGGGTCGAAGTCGACGGGCGTGCCGGGGACCGCGTCGCGCAGCGCGAGGAGGTCGCGGAACGCCTCGAGATCGAGCCAGGTCGGCGCCGCGGTCGTGTCGTCGCCGATGGACCAGTCCGCGCCCGCGAGCTGGCGCAGCTCGTCGGCCACGCCTGCCCGGTCGATGCCGAGCGTCGCGAGTTCGGCGGCCACGCCGTCGGGCCCGATCTTGTCGAGCTTGTCGATCGTGATCAGCGCTCGTTCGCGGAGGTCGTCGGGCACGCCCCACGAGCCGAGGATCCCGGCCAGGATGCGCCGGTCGTTGAGGCGGATCCGGCATCCCTCGAGCCCGAGCGCGTCGAGCGCGCCGACGGTCGCGGTGAGCAGCTCGAGCTCGGCGAGCGGTCCGGCCTCGCCGATGATGTCGATGTCGCACTGGACGAATTGCCGGTAGCGGCCCTTCTGCGGGCGCTCGGCCCGCCAAACGGGCGCGATCTGGATGGCGCGGAACACGGGCGGCAGCGCCGCCCGGTGCGTCGCGTAGAACCGCGCGAGCGGCACGGTGAGGTCGTAGCGCAGGCCGAGGTCGGCGAGCGACAGGGCGTCGCCGGATGCCGCGGCGGCCGCCAGGTCGTCGGGCGTGATGCCGCGCTTCATGACGGCGAACGCGAGCTTCTCGTTGTCGCCGCCCAGGCCCGCGTGCAGGCGCGACGAGTCCTCCATGACCGGGGTCTCGATCTCGTCGAACCCGTGCGTCGCGTACACCCCGCGGATCACCGAGAGCGCGTGCTCGCGGCGGGCCTTCTCGGCGGGCAGGAAGTCGCGCATGCCGCGCGGGGGCGTCACGGTCTGGGCCATGCGACCCATTCTTCCAGCAGCGGATGCCCCGTCCCGACGCGACCTGCGCGGCCGGCGGCCGTGCTCCTCGATCGCCGCCGGGCGCGATCGCGCTCGGCGCTCAGGCCTCGGCGGCCCGCACGTCGTCCTGCATCGATCGGATGGCACCGCGGAGGGCGCGTTCCGCGTCGAGCCCCTGGGCTCGGGCCGAGGCCACGAGAGCCAGGAGGGTGTCGCCGAGTTCGGCCTCGGTCGCCGGTGCGGACGCGGCATCCGTCGCCGGTCGCGTGACCCCGACCTTCTCGGCCTTGCCGAGCAGCTTCTGCGCCAGCGCGAGTGCGGGCATGCCCTGCGGCACGCCGTCGAGCACGCTGGTGCGGTGCGGCTTCTCGCTCGCCTTGAGGTCGTCCCAGAACGCGACGACGTCGGCCGCCGTCTCGGCCTCGCGATCGCCGAAGACGTGCGGATGCCGCGCCACCATCTTCGCCGTCATGTGGCGCGCGACGTCGTCGATGTCGTAGTCCTCGCCCGGGGTGTGCGCGGCGAGGTCGGCGTGGAACAGCACCTGGTAGAGCACGTCGCCGAGTTCCTCGATCATCTCCTCGCGACTGCCGGACTCGATCGCGTCGATGAGCTCCCAGCATTCCTCGACGAGGTACTGCACGAGGGACTCGTGGGTCTGCTCGGCGTCCCACGGGCATCCGCCGGGGCCGCGGAGGCGGCCGACCATGGCCACGAGCTCGAGCAGGCCGTCGCCGGGCGCCGGAGCCGCGGCATCCGTCGTGTGCTCGCTCGGACCGCGCCCGCCGGCCGTTCGCGTCATGACCCACCGCCCTCTCCGGGTCGCACCGCGACCCGTCGCTGCGAGCCTAACCGCGCCGCCCGATAGACTCGACGGCAGGAGTGCCGGGAAGTCTGGTCGGCCGACGCGTCGCGCGTCGTCGTCGTTTCCGCACGGTTCCGCCGCCGTCCCGTCCCCGTCAGAGGTGCCATGAACTTCCTCCGCTCCGAGCGCGTCTCCGCGTCGCTCCTGCTCGCCGCCGCCGTCCTCGGCCTGGCGATCGCGAACTCGCCGATCGGGCACGACCTCGTCGAGTTCAAGCACGCGCACCTCGCGGTCCCGTTCACGGGGCTCGACCTGTCGCTCGGGCACTGGGTGAGCGACGGTCTGCTGGCGGTGTTCTTCTTCATCGTGGCCGTGGAGCTCCGCCGCGAGCTCGTCATCGGCGAGCTGAACAGCCTCTCCAAGGCCGCGCTGCCGGCGATCGCGGCCATCGGCGGCGTCGTGGCGCCCGCCCTGGTGTTCCTCGCGTTCGCCGGTGCCGGGCCGACCGCGGACGGCTGGCCCATCCCGACCGCGACCGACATCGCCTTCGCGCTGGGCGTGCTCGCCATGTTCGGGCGGTTCATCCCGACGCGCGTGCGCGTGTTCCTCCTCGCGCTCGCCGTGCTCGACGACCTCATCGCGATCCTCATCATCGCGTTCTTCTTCACCAGCGACGCCGACCTCGCCTACCTCGGGTTCGCCGCCATCTCGGTCACGCTGTTCGGCATGATGAGCCGGCTGCTCGCACCGCGATCGCCGTACGTGCTCGCGCGCCGGGCGTTGTGGCCCGTGATGGTGGCCCTCTGGACCCTCGCCGTGCTCACGTGGTCGTTCGTCTACCTTTCGGGCGTGCACGCGACGATCGCGGGCGTGATGCTCGGCCTGGTGATGTCGCGCCGGCCCGCGGGTCGCGCCGTCCACTCGCTCGAGCCCGTTTCGAACGGGGTGATCCTGCCGCTGTTCGCGTTCTCCGCGGCGCTCGTCGCGATCCCCGAAGTGCGCCCGAGCGAGCTCGACCCGGCGTTCTGGGGCATCCTCGTCGGCCTTCCGGTCGGCAAGATCGTCGGCATCACGCTCATCGGCGGCATTGCGACGCTGTTCGTGCATCGGCGTACGGGTATCAAGCCGCTGACGTGGTCGGACGTCGCGATGGTCGGCGCACTCGGCGGCATCGGCTTCACGGTGTCGCTCCTGATGAACGAGCTCGCGTTCCGCGAGTACCCCGACGTCACCGACCAGGGCGTCGTCGCCGTGCTCATCGGTTCGGGCATCGCGATCGCGATCTCGGCGGTGTTCGTGGCGCTGAAGTCTCGCGCGTACCGGCTGCGCGGTGCTGCGGAGGGCGTGGGCGGACCACTCGCGCACTGAGCCGCGGGCGGACCCACGGCCGCGCATCAGCGCCCCGCCGTCGCTCCTTCCGTGGGCGCGGCGGGCTGCTCGGCAGGGAAGATCACGCCGATCAGGTTCGACACCCACTGGATCAGGTCGGCATCGCCCGGCGCCTCGCCGCCCGGCGTCGGGAACGGCACGAGGATCACGTCGTTCTGCGGGAACAGCTTCGCGCCCGGGTACATGCGCTCGAGTCGTACGCGGCGCGAGTCGGGGAGCCTGGCCGGCGCGATGCGCAGCTTGGAGCCGGTGGCGATGACGTCGGAGAGCCCGGCGAGCTGGGCCGTCCGGCGCAGGCGCGAGACCGCGACGAGGTGCTCGACCGGCTCGGGCAGGTCGCCGTAGCGGTCGACGAGCTCCTCGACCACGAGGTCGATCTGGCCGTCCTTCGCGGCGGGCCCGCTCGCCGCCGAGAGCTTCTGGTAGGCCTCGAGGCGCAGCCGCTCGCTGTCGACGTAGTCCTCCGGGATGTGCGCGTCGACCGGCAGCTCGAGCCGCAGCTCGGTCTGCCCCTCGGCGACATCGCCGCGGAACGCGTTCACGGCCTCGCCGATCATCCGCAGGTAGAGGTCGAAGCCCACGCCTGCGATGTGCCCGGCCTGCTCGGCGCCGAGCAGGTTGCCCGCACCGCGGATCTCCAGGTCCTTCAGCGCGACCTGCATGCCGCTGCCGAGTTCGTTGTTTGCCGCGATGGTCGACAACCGGTCGTGTGCGGTCTCGGAGAGCGGCTTCGCCGGGTCGTAGAGGAAGTAGGCGTAGGCCCGCTCACGACCGCGCCCGACGCGCCCGCGCAGCTGGTGCAGCTGCGAGAGTCCGTACTTGTCGGCCCGGTCGATGATGATCGTGTTCGCGTTCGAGATGTCGAGGCCGGTCTCGATGATCGTCGTCGAGACGAGCACGTCGAACTTGCGCTCCCAGAAGTCGACGACGATCTGCTCGAGCACGTGCTCGTTGAGCTGGCCGTGCGCGACGGCGATGCGGGCCTCGGGCACGAGCTCCGCGAGTTGCGCCGCGACCCGGTTGATCGAGGAGACGCGGTTGTGCACGAAGAACACCTGGCCCTCGCGCAGCAGCTCGCGGCGGATCGCGGCGGCGACCTGCTGGTCGGAGTGCGGGCCGACGAAGGTGAGGATCGGGTGCCGGTCCTCGGGCGGGGTCGCGAGGGTCGACATCTCACGGATGCCGGTGACCGCCATCTCGAGCGTGCGCGGGATCGGCGTGGCGCTCATGGCGAGGATGTCGACGTTGGTCTTCAGCTTCTTCAGCTGGTCCTTGTGCTCGACGCCGAAGCGCTGCTCCTCGTCGATGATCATGAGCCCCAGGTCTTTGAAGGAGACCTTCTCGGTGAGGATCCGATGCGTGCCGATGACCATGTCGACGGTGCCGTCAGCGAGGCCCGCGACCGTCTCGCGCACCTCCTTGTCGGTCTGGAACCGGCTGAGCGCGCGCACGTGCACGGGGAAGCCGGCGAACCGCTCCGAGAAGGTCTCGAGGTGCTGCCGGACGAGGAGGGTCGTCGGCACCAGCATCGCGACCTGCTTGCCGTCCTGGATGGCCTTGAACGCGGCGCGCACGGCGACCTCGGTCTTGCCGAAGCCGACGTCGCCCGCGAGCAGGCGGTCCATCGGGATGGGCCGCTCCATGTCGGCCTTGACCTCGTCGATGGTCTGCAGCTGGTCGGGCGTCTCGGCATACGGGAACGCCTCCTCGAGCTCGTGCTGCCAGGGCGTGTCCTGGCCGAACGCGTGCCCCTTGGCCGCCATCCGCGCCGAGTAGAGCTTGACGAGCTCGACCGCGATGTCGCGGACCGCCTTGCGCGCGCGGGACTTGGCCTGCGACCAGTCGCTGCCGCCCATCTTCGAGAGGCTCGGGGCCTCGCCGCCGACGTAGCGGCTGAGCAGGTCGAGCTGGTCCATCGGCACGTAGAGCCGGTCGCCGGCCTGGCCGCGCTTGGAAGGCGCGTACTCGAGCACGACGTACTCGCGCACGGTCTTCGGCGCCTGCTGGATGCCGGCGGTGCGGCTCGGGCCCGTCGGCCGAGCTCCGGCCGCGACCTCGCGCTGCACGAGCTCGACGAACCGGCCGATGCCATGCGTGGAGTGCACGACGTGGTCGCCGGCCTTGAGCTGCAGCGGGTCGACGACGTTCCGGCGGCGGCTCGCCAGCTTCTTGACCCGGCGCGTGTCGTAGCCCGCCGAGCGGCCGTAGAACTCGGCCTCGGCGATGAGGCCGAGCCTGGCCTCCGGCACCTCGAACCCCGCGGCGGCCTGCGCCTGTACGAGGAACGCCACGCCGGGCTCGAGCTCATCGGGCACGGACTCGACGATGCGGCCGGCCAGCCCGTGCTCGGCGAGCACGTCGCGGGCGCGCTCGACGAGTCCGTGACCGGCGGCCGCGATGACGAGGCTCCAGCCGTCGCGCAGCCGTTCGCCGACGTGCGCGACGGCGCCCTCGACGTTGCCCTGGAAGCTCGGCACGGTCGTGGCCGCGACGCGCACGTATGAGGCATCCGCCCCACCCGCGGTCTCGCCGACGGCCTCGGCCGCGTCGCCCTGGTCGAAGCTCGAGAAGGTCCACCACACGCGATCGGGGTCGGGTGCCCCCGGCGCACTGAACAGCACCGATTCGCGCAGCGCGCGGAGGGTCAGGAAGTCGCCGGCGGCGAGGTCGATCGGGGCCGCGGCGCCCGCGGTCGCGGCATCCCATGCCGCCGCGAGGAACTCGCGGTTCGTCTCGCCGAGGCTCACCGCCCGGCCGGCGACGCGCTCGGGCCCGACGACCGCGACCGCCGCGCCCTCCGGCAGGTAGGAGGTGACCGGCACGAGTCGCTCGAGCAGCGCCGGCGCGAGCGATTCCATGCCCTCGACCGGGATGCCCTCGGCGATGCGCTCGAGCATGCCCGACAGGTTGGGGAACTCGTGCACCATCTCGCGGGCGCGCTGGCGCACCGGCTCGGTGAGCAGCAGCTCGCGGCTCGGCGCGAGGAGCACGCGCTCGACCCGGTCGGGCAGCGACCGCTGGTCGGCGACCGAGAACGCCCGCAGCTCCTCGACCTCGTCGCCGAAGAAGTCGACGCGGACGGGGTGGTCGGCCGTGGGCGGGAAGACGTCGAGGATGCCGCCGCGCAGGGCGAACTCGCCGCGCCGCGAGACCATGTCGACGCGAGCGTAGGCGAGGTCGACGAGGCGGACGGCGATGTCGGAGAGGTCGTGCCCGCGCCCGCCCGCGGCGAGCTCGATGGGCTCGAGGTCGGCGAGGTTGTCGGCGACGGGCTGCAGGGCGGCACGCACCGAGGCGACGACGACGAGCGGATGCCTCGTGCCCTCGGCGCTCCACGCCGCCATCCGCCGGATCGCATGGAGTCGGCGCCCGACCGTCTCGGCGCTCGGGCTGAGCCGCTCGTGCGGCAGGGTCTCCCATGCGGGGAACTCGAGGATCTCGGCATCGTCGAGGTATGGCGCGAGCGAGGTGCGGAGTGCCTCGCCCTCGCGACTGGTCGCGGTGACGACGAAGAGGACGGGCGGGTGGCCGTTCGCGGCGCGCCTGCCGAGCAGGCCGGCGAGGAGCGGTGCGTCGAGGCCGGCGGGAGCGGAGAAGTCGGCGTTCCGATCGGCCTCCGCGAGGGCTCGGTCGATCGTGGAGGCGCGCGAAAGCGCCGTGTTCAAGCCCTGCAGGATCACCGGAGCAGTCTACGCGCGCGCACTGACACGGCGGCCGGGCGGCGGCCTGCCGGCGGCAGGGCGGCATCCGGGCGCCAACCGGCCGACCGCGCCGATAGCATGGTCGCCGCCCGCCCCGACCGGAAGGACCACCGCATGATCATCGCCGCCGCCGACGGCTCCGCCCTCGGCAATCCCGGCCCGGCGGGCTGGGCCTGGTACGTCTCCGACGACTGCTGGGCGGCGGGCGGATGGCCCCGCGCGACGAACAACCAGGGCGAGTTGACCGCGGTGCTCGAGCTGTTCCGTGCGACCGCCCATCTCGACGACGAACTCCTGGTGCAGTGCGACAGCCAGTACGTGATCAACTCCGTCACGAAGTGGATGGCCGGCTGGAAGCGGAAGGGGTGGCGGAAGGCCGACGGCTCCCCCGTGCTCAACCGCGAGCTGCTCGAACAGCTCGACGCCGAGCTCGCGGGACGCCGCTACCGATTCGAGTGGGTCCGCGGCCACGTCGGCCATCCGATGAACGAGGCCGCCGACGCGCGCGCCCGAGCCGTCGCCGAGGCGTACCGTCGCGGCGGTGACATCCCGGCCGGCCCGGGTTGGGCGGGCGCCTGCGAGCCGGCGACCGATGCCGCGGCCTCCACGCCTCCCGTCGTGCCGAGCGCCGAGCCCGCCATCGCGATCACCGACCCGCCCGTGCCCGCCGCGTCGGCGCTGGCGGACCGTGAGACGGAGGACGCGGCCCTCTTCGACTTCGACGAGCCCGAGGCGGACTGGCGCACGCTGTCGCTCGAGCTGACCACCGAGGAGCACATCAGGCTCGTCGAGCGCGCTCGCGCCGCCGGGCTCACCCCGGAGGAGTTCCTGCGGGGACTGATCTGAGGGCTCCGCAGGAAAATTCCCGGCGAGTGCATCCGAAACGGCGATCGGGGCGGAAGTACGGGTAAACGGGTGAATACGCGCCCGCCGATCGAAGGGGAAGTTCAATGAAGCGCATTCTCGCCACCGGATTCGTCGCCGCTCTCGCCACGTTCGGCTTCGCCGGCGCCGCCCACGCTGCGCCCGCCGACGCGGCCTGCTTCGGCCAGGTGCACAAGACCATCAACACCGAAGGTGCGCTCGGGTTCACGAACGTCGGCGACGTCGTCAAGGCGATCGGCGGCCAGGGCAAGAACGACACCGCACGGATGGTCTGCGGCGACTGAGACGCCCTGACGGAGTCAGGTCTGCCGGCGGCGGCTCGGAAGCACTCGCTTCCGAGCCGCCGCCTCGTGAAGAGAGGCCCGCGCTACGCCGGTGAGTGGAAGCGCTGCTGCGCGGCCACGAGACCGTGCTCGACGACGGCCTCGACCGCGTCCGCGGCATCCGCCAGCAGGTTCGGGAGGGCCTCGCGCTCGGAGCCGGCGAAGTCGCGCAGCACGTAGTCCGCGGCATCCATGCGGCCCGGCGGGCGGCCGATGCCGACGCGCACCCGGGTGAAGTCGGGCGAGCCCGCGGCCTTCTGGATGTCGCGCAGGCCGTTGTGGCCGCCGTGGCCTCCGCCCCGCTTCAGGCGGACGGTGTCGAACGGGATGTCGAGCTCGTCGTGCACGACGATGAGGCGCTCGGCGCCCAGCGAGTAGAACTTCAGCAGCGCCGACACCGGCCCACCGGAGGTGTTCATGTAGCTGTTCGGCTTCGCGAGCACGAGCTTCGGCCGGCCGGGGCCGAGGAAGCCCTCGGCGACGCGCGACGGCGTCTTGTGGCTCCTGAACGTCGCGCCGATGCGCGAGGCGAGCTCGTCGGCGACCATCTGTCCGACGTTGTGCCGGTTGGCGGCGTACTGCGCGCCGGGGTTTCCGAGGCCGACCACGAGCCAGGTGTTGTCGGACACGGGGTCGTCCTTCCGGCGGTGCAGGAGGCGGTCGATGAGGTTCACGGATGCCTCCGGGCTGATGTCGAGGGGGGAACGGCGGAGGGCCCGCGGCCCCGCGATCCGAGCGTACCCGGATGCGGCGCCGCGGACCCTCGCGACGACGGGATCGACTACTCGGCCGACTCGCCCTCGGGGGCCTCCTCGGCGGCCTCGGCCGGGACGGCCTCCTCGCCCTCGGCGGCCTCGGGCTCCTCGCCCAGGTCGACCTTCTGCGGAACGTGCACGTTGACGACGAGCATGTCCTCGTCGCTGACGAGCGTCGCGCCCTTGGGCAGCTCGACCTCCTTCGCGAGCACCTGCGTGCCCTCCTCGAGGCCCTCGACGCTCACGACGACGTTCTCGGGAATGTGCGTGGCCTCGACCTCGAGCAGCAGCGTGTGGGCGTCGAGGTCGGCGATGGTGCCCGAAACGGGCTCGCCCTCGACGTGCACGGGCACCTCGACCTGGACCTTCTCGCCGCGCTTGATGACGATGAGGTCGATGTGCTCGATGAGCTGGCGCACCGGGTCCTTCTGCACGTCCTTGACGAGGGCGAGCTGGCTCTTGCCGCCGATCTGCAGGTCGAGCACGGCGTTGGCCTTGCGGATGAGCAGCGCGGTCTCGTGGCCGGGCAGCGTCAGGTGCTTCGGCTCGCTGCCGTGGCCGTAGAGCACGGCGGGGATCTTGTCGGCGGCGCGGATCTTGCGGGCAGCGCCCTTGCCGAACGACTCGCGCAGTTCGGCGACGACCTTGTTGTCTTCGTCCATGGTGATGGCTCCTTGCGGGCTCGCGGCCCAGAGTGGGTTTCTGTCGTGTCAACTCGAACGCCCGGGGCTGCGCGCGCAACCAGCGTGAGGAACAGCCGTGAGTCTGATTCCACCGCGTCGATAACGGATGCCGCACCGGGCGAGCCCGGCTTCGGCGGCATCCCTCGCCGAAGTTCAATGGGTCAGTCTACCGGATGCCGCGGTCGTGGCCCGACGCGCATGTGAGAGCATCGTGCGCGTGAGCACCGCAGGGGCATTGTGGCGATCGTCCCACCCCGGTCCGACGTCGATCGTCACCCTCCTGGCACTGGCACTCGGGTGGTGGGCCGGACTCGATCCGGCGCGCATCGCATTGCTCGCCCTCGCGGTCTTCGCGGGCCAGCTCTCGGTCGGCATCTCCAACGACGCGATCGATGCGCCGCGCGACCGGGTCGCGTCGCGTCCGGACAAGCCCGTGGCGCGCGGCGAGGTCGGCCTCCGTACCGCTTGGATCGCCGCGATCGGCGCGCTCGTCGCGGCCCTCGTGCTGTCGGCGCTGCTCGGCTGGGCGATGCTCGCCGCGCACGCCCTCGCCCTCGGGTCGGCTTGGGCGTACAACATCCGGCTCAAGTCGACCGCGGTCTCGATCGTCCCGTTCCTCGTGAGCTTCGGGATCCTGCCCAGCCTCGCGACGCTCTCGGCCCCGCAGCCGGCCGTCGCCCCACCGTGGACCTGGATCGCCGGCGCGGCGTTCGGCGCGGCGGTGCACCTGACGAACGTGCTGCCCGACCTGGAGCAGGATTCCGCGACGGGCGTCCGGGGGCTCCCCCACCGGCTGGGGCCGAGGGCGGCGACGGCCGTCGCCGCCGGCGCGGTGGTCGCGGGCGCGGTGGCCGTGCTCATCGGTTCGTCGGGCGGCGAGGAGTCCGGGGCATCCGCGCTCTCCTGGGTGCTGTTCGGGGCGGTCGTCGCCGTCGCCGCGGCGACGCTCGCCCTCGCGTTCCTGCGACCGCCGTCGCGCACGCTGTTCCGCCTCGTGATGCTCGCAGCGGTGCTCCTCGCCGTCCAGGCCGTCGCCGCGGGCCGGGGCACTGCGGCCTGACTCAGAACATCGACGGCACGGGTCGGCCGGGGTACAGCTCCTGCATCGCGCGGTCGTACCTCCGCCGCATGAGCAGGACGTAGAGCAAGCGGATCGGGGCGGGGACGTTCGCGCGGTACCACGCGTCTCGCTCCGCCTCGGGAACGCTCGCAAGGAGCAGGCCGAGCTGCAGCGACAGCACGTCGCGCGGGAAGTCCCTGCGGCGTGCCAGGAGCGTCGCGCGCGTGTGCGCCTCCAACTCGTCCCACTCCTTCTGGGACATCACCGCGCCGGCGACGGGGAGGATGTCGTCCTCCTCCCGGCCGAGGTGCACCAGGAGCGTGTCCCGGAGCGCTTCGATGTCCCCGGCGAACGCATCCCGACGCTCCGGGTCGGCCGTCTCGACCCAGGGCGCCAGCTGGGGTTCGATGCGCTCGAGGTGCGAGGCGACCTCGGCGTGCTGGGTCCGCATGAGTTCGACGTGCGCGGCGCAGGCGGGTCGGCGCGCGGCGAGGCGATCCCACAGGACGGTGTCCTCCGTGTGGTGGTGCAGGTGCAGCGCGAAGAAGTCGAGGTCGGCATAGACGCCGACGATCTCGGCGCGTGCGACGTCGCCGTCGTCCACGCCGCGGACGAGCAGCGGAAGCTCGCGGTAGAGCCACCGGAAGATGCGATGGACGAGGATCATGCCGGACGTGTCGCACCCCGCGACCTGCCCATCGGGCAGCGAGCCGGACGAGGGCAGCTTCTCGGCCATCTTCACCCCGATCCCGCCGCGGGGCTGCGGGTGGATGCCGCATCCCGCGGCGAACACCCGGATTCTACACCCGGGGGGGTGTTCCGGACACAGGGTGGGTCGACCCTCGCGGCTGGAGTCGATTGCGCGGTCCGTGAGGTGGGAAATACACTCGCGCCCGTGGAGGGTCACGCGCCCGGGGACGGGGGGCCGACCGGTGCCGGTCGGCCGGGGCCTGCGCCCGAGCCCGGGCTCGGTCGGGCGACACGTCGCTGGGAGCGGCACGTCGTCGTCGACGCGACCGTGCACCACCCGGTCGAGGTGGTGTTCCCCTACCTTGCCGACCCGATGAGATGGCATGAGTTCGCCCCCGCCGTCGCATTCCGCACGCAGCTCGACGACGGCCCGATCCGCGTCGGCATGCGATGGATGTCGACGGACCGGATCGGCCCCTTCCGGGCCCACTTCATCGACACGCTGGTGCTCCTCGAGGAGAACCGACGCGTGGTCTGGCACTCCTCCGCCCCCTGGAACGCCCGCGTGGAGTACGCGTGCACCCCGTCCGGCGGGGTGACGCGGATCCGAGCCGTCTACCGGGGCGACCTGGGCGGCTCGCTTCGCTGGCAAGCCGGATGGCTCCCGCCGTGGGCGACGCACTGGATCCTCGCCGGCGACTTCCGCCGGCTGGACCGCCTGTTGCGCCGGAGGGCCCGCGCGGCCCGGCGGTGGTCGCGACATCACGCGTCGCCCGGGTGATCGGCAGCCCGCCGATATGCTCGGCCCATGGGTTCCCGACTGCACGACCTGGCCGTCGAGCACCTCGGCTCGCGGATCGTCTCGGGCGACGTCGAACCCGGCGCGGTCCTGCGCACCGAGGTCCTCGAGACCGAGCTGCGGGTGTCCCGGTCCGTCGTGCGCGAGGCCGTCCGCGTCGCGCAGTCGCTGGGGCTCGTCGAGTCGGTGCGCCGCGTCGGGATCCGGGTGCTCCCGATGGCCTCGTGGAACCTGTTCGATCCCTCCGTGATCCGTTGGCGACTCGAGTCCGAGCGCAAGGGCGCGCAGCTGCGCTCCCTCACCGAGTTGCGGATGGCCGTCGAGCCCGTCGCGGCCGAACTCGCGGCGCGGTTCGCGCCACCCGAGGAGGGCGCCGAGTTGATGGGCATCGCCGCGGCCATGCGCGCGGCGGGCCGGGCGGGCGATCCCGATGCCTTCCTCGAGCACGACATCGAGTTCCACCGGGCGGTGCTCCGCGCGTCCGGCAACGAGATGTTCGCCGCGCTCGGGGACGCGGTCGGCGAGGTGCTGTCCGGGCGCACGTCGAGCGGCCTGATGCCGGCGCATCCGAGCGAGGACGCGATGCAGTGGCACGTCGACGTGGCCGATGCCGTCCTGGCCGGTCGGGCGGATGCCGCGCGCGAGGCGATGCTCAGGGTGCTGGGGCGCACGGCCGACGATGTCGAGCGCACGTGGCGCGACATCCCGAGAGCCCAGCCGGCGAGCTGAGCGGACCCTCGCGGACCTGAGCCGAGCTGACGGCGTCACGGCGCGCCATCCGTTTTAAATCATACGTATTCGATGCGATACTGATTTTCGTCTGATTCTTGACGCTGACCTCGCTGCTAGCGTGGTCCCCGGAAACCGCACCGACGCAGGAGCAATGAGCATGCCCGAGAGCACCACCACCGCCAGCGCGAACATCGGAGTCGTCGGCCTCGCCGTCATGGGCTCGAACCTGGCTCGCAACCTCGCGAGCCGCGAGGGCAACACCGTCGCCGTCTTCAACCGCTCCCCCGAGCGCACCCGCACGCTCACGGGCGAGCACCCCGACGCGGGCTTCGTCGCCTCGGAGAGCTACGACGAGTTCGTCGCCTCCCTCGCCACGCCGCGCACCGCGATCATCATGGTGCAGGCGGGCCGGGGCACCGACGCCGTCATCTCCGAGCTCGTGAAGCGCTTCGAGCCCGGCGACATCATCGTCGACGGCGGCAACGCGAACTTCCACGACACCATCCGCCGCGAGGCCGAGATCAAGCCCACCGGCATCCACTTCGTCGGCGCCGGCATCTCCGGCGGCGAGGAGGGCGCGCTGCACGGCCCGTCGATCATGCCCGGCGGGTCGGCCGAATCGTACGAGACGCTCGGCCCGATCCTCGCGTCGATCGCCGCGGTCGCCGAGGGCGAGCCGTGCGTCACGCACATCGGCACGGACGGCGCCGGCCACTTCGTCAAGATGGTGCACAACGGCATCGAGTACGCCGACATGCAGCTCATCGCCGAGGCCTACGACCTCATCCGCCGCGGCACCGGCAAGACCCCGGCCGAGATCGCCGATGTCTTCGCCGAGTGGAACACCGGCGAGCTCGAGAGCTACCTCATCGAGATCACGGCCGAGGTGCTCCGGCAGACGGATGCCGCGACCGGGCAGCCGCTCGTCGACATCATCCTCGACGAGGCCGGCGCCAAGGGCACGGGCGCGTGGACCGTGCAGAACGCGCTGGACCTCGGGGTGCCGGTCTCCGGAATCGCAGAGGCGGTGTTCGCACGGTCGCTGAGCTCCCAGCGCGCACAGCGCGAGGCCGCCGCCGACCTCCCCGGGCCCGACGAGGCATGGTCGGTCGCTCCTGCGGATGCCGACGCGTTCATCGAGGACGTCCGGAAGGCGCTCTACGCGTCGAAGATCATCGCCTACTCGCAGGGCTTCGACGAGATCATCGCCGGCGCCGACCAGTACGGCTGGAAGGTGGACAAGGGCGAGGTCGCGAAGATCTGGCGCGCGGGCTGCATCATCCGCGCCCGCTTCCTGAACCGCATCGCCGACGCCTACGCCGACGACCCCTCGCTCGTCGCGCTCGCGGTCGCGCCGTACTTCCGCGACGCGATCGCGGGCGGCCAGTCGGCGTGGCGCCGCGTCGTCGCGACCGCCGCGCGGGCCGGCATCCCGGCTCCCGCGTTCTCGTCGTCGCTCGCCTACTACGACGGCCTGCGCGCCGACCGCCTCCCCGCGGCGCTCGTGCAGGGCCAGCGCGACTTCTTCGGCGCGCACACCTACAAGCGCGTCGACAGGTCGGGCGTCTTCCACACGCTCTGGTCGGGCGATCGGAGCGAGATCGAGACCACGCCCTCCTCGCACTGACCGATACTGGACGGACGGATCCCACGCGAGGAAGGAGGGCCCGTGCGCGAACCATCGTGGCGCCGCGACGGCGAGCACCCGGACTACCGGTTCACGCTCGCCAACGAACGCACCTTCCTCGCGTGGATCCGCACCGCGCTCGCGCTGCTCGCGGGCGCGGTGCTCCTCGACCAGTTCGCGACTGCGCTCGAGCCGCGCGTCGTGGTGCTGGTCCTCGCGGTCGTGCTCGCCATCGCGGCCGCCGTCCTCAGCGTCGGCGCGTACACGCGCTGGCGGGCCAACGAGATCGCGATGCGACGCAACGGTCCGCTGCCGTTCAGCTGGGTGCTGCCGCTGATCTCCGCGATCGGCCTGCTCGCGGCCGCGGTGCTCGCGGCCCTGTTCCTGGTGACGTCATGACCGAGGCCGTGGTGCGCGATCCCGGCCTGCAGCCCGAGCGGACCGCGCTCGCCTGGACGCGGACCGCGTTCGCCGTCGCCCTGAACGCGCTCCTCGTCCTCCGCGAGGGGCTGGTCGGCGAGAAGTCCTGGCTCGTCGCGGCATCCGTCGTCCTCCTCGCGGGCGCGGTCGCGATCCTCACCGTCGGCTGGTATCGCCGACGCGCGCTCGCCGCGGCGGCGGCGCCCCTGCCGTTGCCCCTCCCCATGGCCTGGACCGTGCTCGGCGCCACCCTGCTCGCATGCGCGGCGGCGACCTGGTCGATGCTCGCGAGCTCGCCATGGTGAGCATGGGGCCCACGGGCGGGTGGGAGGAACCCGGCGGCATCGACGACGGACCGGTCGTCGGCGCGCGTCGGCGGCGTGCCATCCGCATCGTCGTGGTGCTCGCGCTCGGCGCGATGGTGCTGCCGGTCGTGCTGTCGGCCTTCGGCGTCGCTCGCTCGGCGGCCGCGAACGCGTGCGCCGTCTACGTCGCCGACCTCAGCCGACTCGACGACTCGCGCGTCGAGTTCGACCTCTTCGCGCGCGGCGGACCGGGATGGCTGTGCATCGCGGTCACCCCCTCGGGGTCGAGCTCGGTCCTCGGCAACCTCGGGCCGATGCCCGCGTTCCCCAGGCCCGAGGCGCCGGGGCGCGACGCCTAGTCCGTCGTCGGCGAGCCCGGCTCGACGGATCCGGCCTGAAGCTGCTCGCGCACCTGCCGGCGGATCACCTTGCCGATGAGCGAACGCGGCAGGTCGTCGACGGCGACCACGCGGCGCGGCACCTTGTAGGGCGTCAGGCGGTCGCGCACCGCGGTGCGGATGCCGTCCGCGTCGAGCGTCGCTCCCGGGCGCAGCACGACCGCGGCCACGACCTCCTCACCCGATCGCTCGTCGGGCAGCCCCACGACGGCGCAGTCCGCCACGTCCGGGTGCTGGCGGATCGCGTCCTCCACCTCGCTCGGCGCGACGTTGAAGCCGCCCGTGATGATGAGTTCCTTGATGCGGTCGACGATGCGCACGAAGCCGTCCTCGTCGATCGTGACGATGTCGCCGGTGCGGAACCACGGCGCACCGCCGGCGGGGTCGTCGACGAAGACCGCCGCGGTCTCCTCGGGCTTGTGCCAATAGCCGCTGAACACCTGTGGTCCGCGCACGACGAGTTCGCCGCGCTCGCCCGCCGGCACGTCGTTCAGCGCGGCGTCGGGGTCGACCACCCGGCACTCCGTGTCGGGCAGCGGCAGCCCGACGGTGCCCGCCCTGCGGGTCGGCGCGACCGGGTTCGCCATGAGCACGGGCGAGCACTCCGACAGCCCGTAGCCCTCGACGAGGGTGCCGCCGGTCCTCTCCTCCCACGGTTCGACGACGGATGCCGACAGCGGCATGGCTCCCGAGATCGCGATGCGGATCCCCTCCAGCGAAACGCCCTGCTCGGCGGCGGCCGTCGTGAGGCGCTCGTAGATCGGCGGCACGGCCGGGAGGAACGTCGGCGGATGCCTCTTCACGACCTTCAGCACGAGGTCGGGATCGAAGCGCGGGAACAGCACGAGGCGCGCGCCCATGCTCATCGCGAACGTGAGGCACAACGTGAGACCGTACGCGTGGAACATCGGCAGGACCGCGTAGACGACCGACGTGCCGCGCTCGATGTCGGGGACCCACGCGCGCGCCTGCGCGGCGTTCGCGAGCAGGTTGGCGTGCGTGAGGGTGGCGCCCTTCGGGCTGCCCGTGGTGCCGCTCGTGTACTGGATCAGTGCCACGTCGCCCACGCGCGGCGCGTGGATGTGCGGCGCGATGCGATCGGATGCCACGAGCTCGCGCCAGGGCACGGTCCCCTGCACGCTCGTGGTGAGCGCGGCTCGCGCCTCGCGGGCCTTCGCGATCGGCAGCCGCAGCGCGGCGCGCGTGGTGAAGGGCATGGCGCGGGTCAGGTCGACCGACACGACGTGACGCATGGCGAGGTCGTCGGGGAAGTCCTGGATCGTCCTGACGACCTTGTCCCATGCGATCACGACGCGGGCGCCGTGGTCCTCGAACTGGTGGCGGAGCTCGCGCGGCGTGTACAGCGGATTGTGCTCCACGACGATCGCGCCGAGCCGGAGCACCGCGTAGAACGCGACGATGTGCTGCGGGCAGTTCGGCAGTACGATCGCGACCGGGTCCCCCGCCTGCACGCCGAGGCGGCGCAGGCCCTCGGCGGCGCGATCGATCTGCTCGCCGAGCTCGGCGTACGACGTGGTGCGTCCGAAGAACTCGAGCGCGGGGCGATCCGGATACTGCGCGACGGTGTGGTGGATCAGGTCGACGAGCGACCCCTCGGGCGCAGGGAGGGTGTGCGGAACGCCAGGGGCGTAGCTCGCGAGCCAGGGCCTGGCCGCGGCATCCGTCATCAGGCGGCCCCGTCGAACATGCTCGTGACCGAGCCGTCCTCGAAGACCTCGTGGATGGCGCGGGCGAGCAGGGGCGCGATCGGGAGCACCGTGAGGCGGTCCCACCGCTTCTCGTCGGGCAGCGGCAGCGTGTCGGTCACGACGACGCGGTCGATGAAGTCGGACTGCAGGATCTCGGTCGCGGGGTTGGAGAACACCGCGTGCGTGGCGGCGACGACGACGCCGGTGGCGCCGTTCGCCTTCAGCGCCTCGGCGGCCTTCACGATCGTGCGGCCGGTGTCGATGAGGTCGTCGACCAGCAGGCACACGCGACCGTCGACCTCGCCGACGATCTCGTGCACGGAGACCTGGTTCGGCACGAGCGGGTCGCGACGCTTGTGGATGATCGCGAGCGGCACGCCGAGCTTGTCGGACCAGATGTCGGCGACGCGGACGCGACCCATGTCGGGCGACACGACCGTCAGCGTCTCGGGGTCGAGCGAGTTCTTGAACTCCTCGAGCAGCACGGGCATCGCGAAGAGGTGGTCGACCGGTCCGTCGAAGAAGCCCTGGATCTGCGCGGCGTGCAGGTCGACCGACATGATCCGGTCGGCGCCGGCCGCCTTGTAGAGGTCGGCGACGAGGCGCGCCGAGATCGGCTCGCGGCCGCGGCCTTTCTTGTCCTGACGTGCGTAGGGGTAGAACGGCGAGACGACGGTGATGCGCTTCGCCGACGCGCGCTTCAGCGCGTCGACCATGATGAGCTGCTCCATGAGCCACTCGTTGATCGGCGACGCGTGCGACTGGATGACGAAGGCGTCGGAGCCGCGAACGCTCTCGTCGTAGCGCGCGTAGAGCTCGCCGTTGGCGAACGTGCGGGCGTCGGTCGGGACCAGCTCGCTGCCGAGCTCGGCGGCGATCTGCTTCGCGAGCGCCGGATGCGCGCGCCCCGACACGAGGACCAGGCGCTTGGATCCGGTGGTCTCGATTCCCGACATGCTCACAGTCCTTCCCACCGGCGTGGCCGGGTCCTATTCAGCGTCGCGCGCATCGGCCTCGTCGGCCTCGCCCGCATCGTGCGCCGCCTCGGCCGCCTGCGCGGCCGCGGTTCCGGCACGGTGCTGCTGGACCCATCCGTCGATGTTGCGTTGCGGGGCGACGTTCACGCCGAGCGCACCGGCCGGCACGTCCTTGCGGACGACCGTGCCTGCCCCCGTGTACGCCCCGTCCCCAATCGTAACGGGCGCCACGAAGACGCCGTGCGACCCCGTGCGCACGTGCGATCCGATGGTCGTCCGGTGCTTCTCGACGCCGTCGTAGTTCGCGGTGATCGACCCGGCGCCGACGTTCGAGCCCTCGCCGATCTCGGTGTCGCCGATGTACGACAGGTGCGGCACCTTGCTGCCCGCGCCGATGTGCGCGTTCTTCGTCTCGACGAACGTGCCGATCTTGCCGTCGGCATCGAGCACGGTGCCGGGGCGCAGGTAGGCGAACGGGCCGACCGAGGCACCGGCGCCGATCACGGCCAGCGTGGCATCCGTGCGCTTCACCTCGGCCTGCTCGCCGATCTCGCAGTCGACGAGCGTGGTGTCGGGGCCGATGATCGCGCCGCTCGCGATCGCGGTCGCGCCTCGGAGCTGGGTGCCCGGGCGGATCGTCACGTCGGGTTCGATCCGGACGGCGAGGTCGATCCAGGTCGTCGCCGGGTCCTCGATGGTCACGCCGTTCAGCTGCCAGCCGCGCACGATGAGCGCGTTCAGCCGCGCAGCGGTCTCGGAGAGCTGCGCACGGTCGTTGATGCCCGCCACCAGCCACGACTCGGACACCGGTCGCGCCTTCACCTCCGACCCCGCGGCGCGGAGCAGCGCGATGATGTCGGTCAGGTACTTCTCGCCCTGCGCGTTGTCGGTCGTCAGGTTCGCGAGCTGGTCGCGGAGCGCGGCCGCGCCGAACGCGTACACGCCGGCGTTGATCTCGTCGATCGCGAGCTCGTCGTCGGTGGCGTCGTTCTGCTCGACGATGCGGTCGAAGGCGCCCTCGGCGCTGCGGACGATGCGGCCGTACCCGGTCGGGTCGTCGTACCGGGCGGAGAGGACGGATGCCGCGAGCCCGTCGGCCCGGTGGCGCTCGAGCATCTCGGCGAGCGTCGAGGCGTTGAGGAGCGGGACGTCGCCGTTCAGCACGAGCACGTCGCCCGTGAAGTCGTCGGGGAGCGCCGCGATGGCCAGCTCCACCGCGCGGCCGGTGCCGGCGACCTCGTCCTGGTCGACGATGACCGCCTCGGGCAGCTCGGCCTGGATGGCGCCGGCGACGAGGTCGCGCTCGTGGCGGACGACCGCCACGACGTACCTGGCGTCGAGGGCACGTGCGGTGGCGAGCACGTGGGCGATGATCGGCGCGCCCGCGAGCGGGTGCAGGATCTTCGGCGTGGCCGACTTCATGCGGGTTCCCTGACCCGCTGCGAGCACGATGATCGCGAGGTTCTCGTCCATGCTCCGCCACCAGGATTCGAACCTGGTCCTCACAGCTCCAAAGGCTGTCGTGCTGCCGTTACACCATGGCGGACCGCGCACGGAGCCGCCCGCGGGCGGCCCTCGGGCGCGGTGTCAAGTCTGCCATGCGAGGCGCGGCCGACGGTCCGCGGCGAGCGTCGGCCGTGACCGGGCACCGCTTGCGGTCGGCGTCCGTCTCGGGTCGTGGCGGCGCTCAGGTCGCCAGCGCGTCGGCGATCCGGCCCGCCCATGCACGGATCTCGTCCCAGTCCCGGAGGTCGCGGAACTCCTGCGTGCAGGATCGGGACCTTTGGGCCCACGGGACGCGACGGAGGGTCGGACCGGCGGTGGGATACTGGCGGCATGACGACCGGCGACCAGGACGAGGTGGACCGGATCGTCGACGACTGGGAGCGCGAACGACCCGACCTCGACTTCGCGCCGCTGCAGGTCTTCTCACGCGTGGGCCGGCTCGCGAAGCTCCTCGACCGTGCACGGAAGCAGGCGTTCGAGCGCTCGGAGCTCGAGTCGTGGGAGTTCGACGTGCTCTCGGCGCTGCGCCGCGCGGGTGCGCCGTTCCGGTTGCCTCCGAAGGCACTGCTCGCGCAGACGCTCGTCTCGAGCGGCACCATGACGAACCGCATCGACCGGCTCGTCGCCCGCGGGCTCGTGACCCGGCAGACCGATCCGCACGACGGCCGCGGCATCCTCGTCGAGATGACCCCTGCGGGCGTGACCCGCGTCGACGCGGCGATCACCCGGCTCGTCGACGCCGAGGCCGAGCTGCTCGCCGGCCTGCCGCCGGCCGAGCAGCGCCGACTGGCCGCACTCCTGCGGAAGCTCTCGCTCGGCTTCGCCTGAATCCGGCCGCCGTCCTATCGCCGCAGCACCCGCCGCGCGAGCCAGTTGCCCACGTACTGCACGACCTGCACGAACACGACGATGAGCAGCACGGCCGCCCAGGTGACCACCGGTTCGAACTGCCGGAACCCGTAGAGCTGCGCGAAGTAGCCGAGGCCGCCGCCGCCGATGAGGCCCGCCATCGCCGACATGTCGATGACCGCGATGACGATGAACGTGTAGCCGAGGATCAGCGGCCCGAGCGCCTCGGGCACGACGACCGTCCCGAGGATCCGCCACGGCCCGGCGCCCATCGACCGCGCCGCCTCGATCACGCCGGGGCGCACGGTGAGCAGGTTCTGCTCGACGATGCGCCCGATGGCGAACGCCGCCGCGAGCGACAGTGCGAAGATCGCGGCATCCGTGCCGATGCCGACGCCGATGACCGCACGCGTCAGCGGCTGCACGGCCGCGATGAAGATGATGAACGGGATCGGGCGGAAGAAGTTGATGACGACGTTGAGCGCGTTGTTCACCACGGCGTTCGGCAGGAGGCCGCCGCGGCGCGTGGCGTACAGGCCGAGACCGAGGAGGAAGCCGCCCGCGCCGCCGAAGAGCATCGTGAGCGCGACCATGTAGAGGGTCTCGCCCGCGGCGGCCCAGAACTCGGGGCCCAGTTCGAGGAGCCGGTCCATCAGCGCGCCTCCGTCACGTCCGCGTGTCGGGCGACCGCCGCGAGCGCGCGATCGATCGCGGCGTCGTCGCCGCGGACGGCGAGCGTGAGGTGGCCGAACGCGCGGCCGCGGATGTCGTTGATGCCGCCGTAGACCAGCTCGAACTCGAGCCCCGCCTCCGCGAGGTCGAGGAACACGCGCGCCTGCGAGGCGTCGCCGTCTCGGAAGGAGCACGTCACGATGCGCCCGTCGTGCCGCTCGCGGAGGACCGCGAGTTCCGCGGGCGACGGCACGCCCTTGACGACGGTGCCGACGAACTTCTGCGAAGACGGATGCCGCGGGGCGGAGAACACGTCGAAGACGTCCCCGTGCTCGATGACCCGGCCCCGGTCCATCACGGCGACCTTCGTCGCGATGGACTGGATCACATCCATCTCGTGCGTGATGACGATGATCGTGACGCCCTGCTCCCGGTTCACACGCTTCAGCAGGGCGAGCACCTCCTGCGTCGTCTCCGGGTCGAGCGCGCTCGTCGCCTCGTCGGCGAGCAGGATCCGCGGTCGCGTCGCGAGCGCGCGGGCGATGCCGACGCGCTGCTTCTGGCCCCCGGAGAGCTGATCGGGGCGAGCACCGGCCTTGTCGGAGAGGCCCACGAACGCGAGCAGCTCGTCGACGCGCGCCCGGACGTCGGCCTTCGCCCATCCCGCGACCTTCAGCGGGTACGCGACGTTGCCGCGCACGGTCTTCGCTTCGAACAGCTCGAACTGCTGGAAGACCATCCCGATGCCGAGGCGGATGCCGCGGAGCTCGCGCTCGCGAAGGCCGGTGATCTCCTGCCCGTCGATGCGGATCGAGCCGCTCGTCGCGGGCTCGAGCGCGTTGACGAGGCGCACGAGCGTCGACTTCCCGGCGCCCGAGTAGCCGATGATGCCGTACACGTCGCCCGCCTCGATCTCGAGGGAGACGTCGTCGACGGCCGCGATGGGCTCGCCGGTTCGGCTCGCGGCCGGATAGGACTTGCTGACGTGCTCGAGGGTGACGAGCGCCATGCGGTACCTCCTGGCGTGCACGCGCGTGCGGGTGGCGGCGCCCGATCGGGGCGCGCCACCCGTGCGCGTGCAGCTTCGTGTCGTCGGTCGGGATCAGCCCTGCGCGCGGGTGTCGTCCTCGACCGTGGCCAGCGAGGCGACGAGTTCGTCGACCGGCGTGGTCAGTGCCACGGCGGTGTCGCCCGACGCCTCGAGCAGGCCGGCCCGGACCTCGGGGTCGGTCTGGAAGATCTCGACGAGCTTCAGGTACGTCTCGTCGTCGGCGTCCTCTGCACGTGCCGCGAAGATGTTCACGTAGGGCAGGGCGTTGGGGTCGCTCGGGTCGTCCTGGGCGATCGCGTCGGCGAACGTCAGCCCGGCGTCCTGCACGAAATCGTTGTTGATGATCGCCGCGGCGACGTCGGGCAGGCTCGTCGGCGTCAGCGAGGCCTCGAGCGGCGTGACCGCCACCGTGGAGTTCGCCTCGTCGATATCGGCGACGGTCGAGAAGATCGAGCCGCCGCCCTCGAGCTCGATGAGCCCGGCCGACTGGAGCACGAGGAGCGCGCGGGAGAGGTTCGAGGGGTCGTCGGGCACGGCCACGGTCTCGCCGGCCGGGATGTCCTCGACCGAGTCGTACTTCAGCGAGTAGAGCCCGAGCGGGTAGATCGCGGTCGCGCCGATCGGCGCGAGGTCGGCGTCGGCCGACACGTTGTAGTCGGCGAGGTACACGATGTGCTGGAACTGGTTGAGGTCGAGTTCGCCCTCGGTGAGCGCCGGGTTCGGCTGCGTGTAGTCGGCGAAGTCGACGAGCTCGATCTCGATGCCGGCCTCGGCCGCGGCCTCCTCGAAGGCCGGCCACTGCGGGTCGGACTTGCCGACGACGCCGATCCGGACGACGTCGTCGCCCTCTGCGGCGCCGGCCGAGGAGCAGGCGGCGAGGCCGATGACGAGCGGGGCCGCGGCGAGCGCGGCGATGAGCTTGGTGGTGGTGCTGGGCATGGCGGGGTTCCTCTTCCGATCGGCGCGCGCGTTCGGATGCTGGTGGCGGTGGTGCCTGGACATGACGAACCCCACCGCTGGTGGCGGTGGGGCCTCGTTGCCGCGTTCGCGGGCGCACCTCCACGCTAGGCGAAGAATCTGCGCTCGATTGACCACCTGGTCATCAAGCGTCACAGATTCTGCGATGTCAGCCCTCGAGCTGCTCGGATACTTCGAGCCAGCGCGTCTCGAGCTCGGTCACGGAATCCTCGAGCGCCCGAAGCTCGTCACCGAGCGTGCCCAGCCCGACGTAGTCGGACTGGTCGTGCCGGGCGAGCTTCTCGTGCTGCTCGGCGATCTGCGCCTGCAGCTTCTCGAGGCGGCGGTCGATCGACGACAACTCCTTCTCGGCCGCGCGACGGTCGGCGCCGGTGAGGGTCGGGGCGGATGGCCCGGCGCCCGCGCCGTCTCCCCCGCCCGCGCCGGACCCGCTCGCCGGGCCCGTCGGACGCGACGCCGCCGAGGACGCCGCAGCCGCGGCATCCGTCGCCTGGTGCCGACGCAGCTCGAGGTACTGGTCGACGCCGCGCGGCAGGTCGCGGAGATGCCCGTCGAGGATCGCCACCTGACGGTCGGTGACGCGCTCGACGAGGTACCGGTCGTGGCTGACGACGAGCAGCGTGCCCGGCCACGCGTCGAGGAGGTCCTCGATCGCGGCCAGCATGTCGGTGTCGAGGTCGTTCGTCGGCTCGTCGAGGATCAGCACGTTCGGCTCCTGCAGCAGGATCAGCAGCAGCTGCAGGCGGCGCTTCTGCCCGCCCGAGAGGTCCTTCACCGGGGTCGCCAGCTGCTGGTTGGTGAACCCGAGGCGCTCGAGGAGCTGCCCGGGCGTCAGCTCGACCGCCTTCGAGCCCGAACCGACGACGTAGCTCGTCCGCTGTGCGGCGACCACGGCGCTCACGCGCTCCTCGGTCCACTCGGCGAGCTCGGCGAGCTCCTGGCTGAGCACGGCGATCTTCACGGTCGTGCCGCGCTTCACGCGCCCCGTCGTCGGCGTCACGTCCCCGGTGACGAGCTTCAGCAGCGTCGACTTGCCGGCGCCGTTGACGCCGAGGATGCCGGTGCGCTCCCCCGGCGCGATGCGCCACTCGAGCTCGTGCAGCACCGTCCGGGTCGCGGGCGCACCGGGGGCGGCATCCCGCACCGGGTACTCGACCGAGACGCCGAGGAGGTCGACCACGTCCTTGCCGAGCCGCGAGACTGCGAGGCGGTTCAGCTCGACCGGGTTGCGCACGGGCGGTTCGTTCTCGATGAGCTGGTTCGCCGCGTCGATGCGGAACTTCGGCTTCGACGTGCGCGCGGGCGCGCCGCGCCGCAGCCATGCGAGCTCCTTGCGCATCAGGTTCTGGCGCTTGGCCTCGGATGCCGCCGCCATCCGGTCGCGTTCGACCCGCTGCAGCACGTACGCCGCATACCCGCCCTCGAAGGGCTCCACGATCCGGTCGTGCACCTCCCACGTCGCCGTGCACACCTCGTCGAGGAACCAGCGGTCGTGCGTGACGACGACGAGCGCACCGTCGTTCGCCGCCCAGCGCCCCTTCACGTGGCGTGCCAGCCACGCGATGCCCTCGACGTCGAGGTGGTTCGTCGGCTCGTCGAGGAAGAGCACGTCCCAGTCGCCGATGAGCAGGGCCGCGAGCCCGACGCGCCGGCGCTGGCCGCCCGAGAGGTCGCCCACGCGACCCTGCCACGGCACGTCGCCGAGCAGCCCCGCGATCACGTCGCGCACCTTCGCGTCGCCCGCCCACACGTGCTCGTCGATGCCGCCGACGACGGCCTCGGCGACCGTGGCGTCCGGGTCGACGGTGTCGGCCTGGTCGAGCATGCCGATGCGGACGCCGCGTCGGACGGTCACCCGGCCGCCGTCGGGCTCGAGCCGCCCCGCGAGCAGCTTCAGCAGCGTCGACTTGCCGTCGCCGTTGCGCCCCACGATGCCGATGCGGTCGCCCTCGTCGATGCCGAGGGTGACCTCGTCGAAGACGGTGCGCGTGGGGAACTCGAGGTGCAGGCGCTCGGCGCCGAGGAGGTGTGCCATGTCGCGCTCAACCCTACTTCGCCGCGCGCAGCGCGGCGCGGGCGCCACCGGCTGCACCCGCGCCCACCCCGCCCCGCCGCCCCGCCCCGCGCCACCCTCGGGGCGAGCGAGAGTATGCCGAACGCCGCGAATAGCGGTGGATGAGCGTCGTTCGGCATACTCTCGCGGCCGGATCGCGGGTCAGGGAGTCCAACCGCGGCTGCGGAGCCGCCGCTGCACACGATCCACGAACCTCCCCGAGTCGCGCAGCCGCCCGTCTGCGGCGACGTCGTCCGCGGTGGCCTGCACGATCAGCCACCCCTCGTCGGCGAGCCGTTCGAGCCGACGCACGTCGGCCCGGTACCGCCGGGGGTCGCGGTGGAGGTCCCCCTGGTACTCGATCCCGACGCGATATGCCGGGTACGCCAGGTCGAGCATCGCCAGGAAGATTCCGCCGGTATCCGTCACGACCACGTTGAGCTCCGGTTCCGGCAACCCCGCTCGGACGAGTTGGAGACGGAGCAGGCTCTCGCGGCGAGACAGCGGGCCGTATCGCGCCTCGTCGAGCGCCGCTCGCAGCCTCGCCGCCCCGCGGCAGCCGCGGTGACGCCGCAGCGCGGCCTCGAGTTCGGCTCGCGTGCATCGGGCCGGGTCGCGGCCGGCCGGCTCGCCGCCCGTCAGGAGGTAGTCGGCCGCGGCGACGAGGTCGTCCGGCTCGAGCCGGGATGCCGACTGGCACCAGGCGTCCGCGGGTGCGGCGAGACGGATGCCGCCGAGCGACACCGCCCCGAGTCGTTCCGGTCGCACCACGTGGCCGACGACGCCGGACGCGAGCGACCGGGTGGATCCGGCGGGGACGGCGACGTGCAGTCTGAGGTCGCGCTCGACGGTGGGCGGCATCGGCACGCCCCAGAGCATCGCGGCGGTCACGTGGCTGAAGACCTGCCGGGCCGGCATCCGTTCCGCATAGGCCATGGCCCGCGAGCGCAGGTCGTCGGAGACCCGCGTGTGCTGCCGAACCCCATGGAAGGGGCGCCGGAGGTCGTCAGCTGACAACCGGCTCGGGTGGACACCCGACCGCCTCGCCTGCTCGACCGTGAACGCCGAGCGTCGATGGAGCTCGGCGGGCAACGGGGAACGTGGTCTCACGGGCACATCGTGCCGCGCCGCCCGCCCTGGGTCGCGCGACTGTCCACACAGCACGACGCGAGCATGTCGAACGCCGCCCAAGGCGGTCCGCAACCGTCGTTCTGCATACTCTCGCGCTCCGCAGGCGGCGCGGCGCGCGGCGCGGACCGCACTCAGAAGGGCAGCACGCGGGCGCCGTGCACTGGGCCGTGCACGTGCAGGGCCGTGCGGCCTGCCGCGGAGAGCGCGACCTGGAGCTCCAGGGCGCTGTCGGCGTCGTCGACGAGGAACGCGACCGTCGGGCCCGAGCCGGAGACGAGCCCCGCGAGGGCGCCGTTCTGCTCGCCGAGGTCGATCACCTGCGCGAGGCGACCCGCCAGCCCGATCGCCGCCGTCTGCAGGTCGTTGTGGAGCGCCGAGGCGAGCTGTCGCGGGTCGCCCGCGCGGAGCGCGTGCAGCACCGCCGCATCGACGGTCGGCGAGTCGAGCGCCGTGCGGGCACCGTGGTGCCCGTCGCGCCACTCCGGGTCGAGGCCGGCGTCACGGCGACGGTCGAGCTCGCCGTACACCGCGGGCGTGGAGAGCCCGAAGTCGGCCGTCACGAGCACCCAGTGGAACGACCCCGTGGCGAGAGCCGGGCTCAGCCGGTCGCCGCGCCCGGTGCCGATCGCCGTGCCGCCGGTCAGCGCGAACGGCACGTCGGCGCCGAGCGAGGCGGCGAGCGCGTGGAGCTCCTCCTTCGACAGTGCGGTGCCCCACAGGGCGTCGCACGCGACGAGCGTGCCCGCGGCGTCCGCCGACCCGCCGCCCATGCCGCCCGCGATGGGGACGTGCTTGTCGATCTCGAGGCGCACTCCGCCGGGGACGCCCGCGTGACGGGCGAGCAGCTTCGCGGCGCGGATCGCGAGGTTCGAGGCATCCGTCGGCAGACCCGACGTGTCGACGGAGCCGCCGAACGCGACCGAGAACTCGTCGTCGGGCCAGGCGCGGATGTCCTCGTAGAGCGACACCGCCTGGTACGCGGTCGCGACGTCGTGGTAGCCGTCGTCGTCGAGCGCGCCGACCCGCATGAAGAGGTTGATCTTCCCGGGGGCTCGGACGTGCACTGCCGCGTCGGTCGCCGGGAACACCATGGCACCACGCTAGCCGACGCGGGCGGAAGGACCGCGCATGGTCGGGCGACGAGTCAGGCGACGGATGCCGCGGCCCGCGCGATCCGCAGGAAGTCCTCGACGGTCAGCTGCTCGCCGCGCGCCTGCGGGTCGACGCCCGCGCGTTCGAGCACGCCGCTCGCGGCGGCGGCGGAGCCGCCGAGCACGCCGGACAGCGACTGGCGGAGCATCTTGCGGCGCTGCTGGAACGCGGCGTCGACGATCGCGAAGACGGCCGCGCGCTCCGCCTCGGTGCCGGGCGGGTCGCCGGGGGCGGCGCCGCGCTCGAATCCGACGAGCACCGAATCGACGTTGGGCACCGGCCAGAAGACCATGCGGGACACCTGGCCCGCCGTGCGCCACTCGCCGTACCAGTTCGCCTTCACGCTCGGGGCGCCGTAGACCTTCGAGCCGGGCTCGGCGGCGAGCCGGTGACCGACCTCGGCCTGCACCATGACGATGCCCGAGGTGAGCGACGGGAAGTGCTCGAGCAGGTGCAGCAGGACGGGCACGGAGACGTTGTAGGGCAGGTTCGCGACGAGTCGGGTGGGCTCGCCGGGCAGGGCGTCGACGCGCAATGCGTCCTCGCGGACGACGGTGAGCGAGGTGCCCGGCTGCATGACGCTGACGGTGTGCGGCAGCTGGGCGGCCAGTCGCGCGTCGATCTCGACCGCGATCACCTCGGCACCCGCCTCCAGGAGGCCGAGGGTCAGCGACCCGAGCCCCGGGCCGATCTCGAGCACGGTCTCGCCGCGCTGCACGCCCGCGGTCTGCACGATGCGGCGGACCGTGTTGGCGTCGTGGACGAAGTTCTGCCCGAGCTTCTTCGTCGGGGTGACGTCGAGCAGCTCGGCGAGGTCGCGGATCTCGGCCGGGCCGAGCAGGCGCGGCGTGACGGCGCCGCCGCCGTCGGCTTCATGCCGATGCGCGTTCACGCCCTGCTCCCCCGCACGCTCCCGATGCTGGAGCAGGCGAGGTCGGCCGCGCGGACGGCGCGCCGCGTCACGCGGAACCCGCCACGAGCCCGTCGGCCCACGAGCCGTAGGCGCGCTCGGTGTTCGCGGCGACCTCGGAGCACAGCTCGTCGAGGTCGGCGCCCAGGGTCTCGGCCATGAACCGCATGGTGTGCGGCACGAGGTACGGCGCGTTCGGGCGGCCGCGGAGCGGCACGGGAGTGAGGTACGGCGCGTCGGTCTCGACGAGGATCCGGTCGCGCGGCACGACGCGCAGCGCCTGGCGCAGGTTCTCCGCGTTCTTGAAGGTCACGTTGCCCGCGAACGAGCAGTACCAACCGGCATCTCCCGCGAGCCGGGCGAGTTCCTCGCCGCCGGAGAAGCAGTGGAAGATCGTCGTCTCCGGCGCGCCGACGCGGCGGAGGGTCGCGACGACCTCGTCGTGCGCGTCGCGGTCGTGGATCTGCAGTGCGAGGCCGTGCCGCTTCGCGATGTCGACGTGCGCCTCGAACGAGCGGTACTGCGCGTCGCGGCCGTCGTCGCCGGTGCGGTAGAAGTCGAGTCCGGTCTCGCCGACCGCGCGCACGCGCGGCTGCGCGGCGAGCTCGTCGATCACGGCGATCGCCGCATCGAGCTCGTCGCGGGCGTCGAGCTCGGGTGCCTCGTTCGGGTGCAGCGCCACCGCCGCGAGCAGGCGCGGCTCGCGCGCGGCGATCTCGGCCGACCAGCGGCTGGTCGCGACATCCGTGCCGACCTGCACCGCACCGGCGACGCCGACGGATGCCGCGCGCTCGAGGTGCTCGTGCGCCGTGAGCGGCAGCGCCCCGTCGGCGATCTCGAGGTGCGTGTGGTTGTCGTAGACGGGCACCGCGAGCGGCTCGGGCGGCGGCGGGTACTCGACGGCGCGCCCGCCGTCGGACCTCGTGCGGAGGTGGTCGGCGCCAGCCGTCACTCGGTCGCCTCCACGCGCGGGAACAGCGGCTCGAGCGCGGACGTGCGCGTGCCGACGTTCCACTCGTGCGCGCGGTCGATGCGCTGCTCCTGGACGGTGCCGGGCGCGCCGAGTGCGGTCCAGAGCTTCGCGGTCGCCTTGGGCAGCACCGGGGAGAGCAGCACGGCGAGCGTGCCGACCCCGTGGTACGCCGTCTCGAGCACCGCCTCGAGGCGGGCGCGCTTCGTCTCGTCCTTCGCGAGGGCCCACGGCTCCTGCTCGGTGATGTACCCGTTCAGGGCGTCGACGAGCTTCCACGTCGCGGCGATCGCCTCGTGGATCTGGAGGCGGTCGATCGCCTGCCACGCGGCATCCGTCGCCTCGGCCTCGATGCGCCGGATCGCCTCGTCGGCCTCGGTGCGGGCCGCCTCGGTGCCGGTCGGCACCGCACCGCCGCAGTAGCGGCCGATCATCGCGATCACGCGCGAGGCGAGGTTGCCGAAGCCGTTCGCGAGCTCGGCCTGGTATCGCGCGGCGAGGTCCTCCCACGAGAAGGAGCCGTCCTGGCCGAACGAGATCGCCGAGAGGAAGTAGTAGCGGAACGCGTCGGAACCGAACGTCTCGGTGATCTGCGAGGGCGCGATGCCGGTGAGCTTCGACTTCGACATCTTCTCGCCGCCGACGAGCAGCCAGCCGTGGCCGAAGACCCCGGCGGGCACGTCGAGGCCGGCGGCCATGAGCATGGCCGGCCAGATGACGGCGTGGAAGCGCAGGATGTCCTTGCCGACGAGGTGCTGCGCCGGCCAGCGGCGGGCGAAACCCTCGTCGTCCTCGCCGTACCCGACCGCGGTGATGTAGTTGAGGAGGGCGTCGAACCAGACGTAGACGACGTGCGTCTCGTCCCACGGCACCTTCACGCCCCAGTCGAACGTCGACCGCGAGATCGACAGGTCGTCGAGGCCGCGTCGCACGAAGCTCACGACCTCGTTGCGCGCCGACTCGGGCTGCACGAAGTCGGGCCGCTCCTCGTAGAGGGCGAGCAGGCGGTCGGCGAAGGCGGACATGCGGAAGAAGTAGTTCTTCTCGTGGAGCAGTTCGACGGGCTTGGAGTGGATGGCGCAGACCAGCTGCCCCTCGTACTCGCCCGTGCCCTCGACGAGCTCGGACTGCTGCTTGTACTCCTCGCAACCGACGCAGTAGTAGCCCTCGTACTCGCCCGTGTAGATCCAGCCCTCGTCGAAGAGGTGCTGGAGGAACTTCTGCACGTTGCGCTCGTGCCGCTCGTCGGTGGTGCGGATGAAGTCGTCGTTCGCCACGTCGACCGTGTCGAGCAGCGGCTTCCACGCCTCGGCGACGAGCTTGTCGGCCCACTCCTGAGGGCTCACGCCGTTCGCGGTGGCGGTGCGGAGGATCTTCTGCCCGTGCTCGTCGGTGCCGGTGAGCATCCACGTGTCACGACCCGCCTGGCGGTTCCACCGCGCGAGCACGTCGGCGGCCACCTCCGTGTACGCGTGCCCGATGTGGGGCACGTCGTTGACGTAGAAGATGGGGGTCGTGATGTAGAACGAGGAGGCGTCGGCCATGCCGACAATCCTACGGGCGCCCGGAGGCGCGCTACGCGCGCGCGGAGGCGGCGGACCGTCGTCGGATCCGCGCGCCGGCCGTCGCCCGACTCATGCCGCCGGCGGGGGCGCTCCACCCCCGACCTGGGGGATCGGACCGGTCCGCAGGCGGCGGGCACGACCGTCCCCGATCACCGGCGGCACCATCTCCTGCACCGTCACCCGATCGTGCGGTGTCGGCACCCCGAGCGTCAGGTCCTGCTCCTTGCGCCGCTCGGGCTTCACCTTCTGCCCCTTGTACTCGACGAGCTTCATGCCGATCACGATCTTGCCCGCCGAGTCGCGGTGGTCGAGCTGCCGATAGGCGTCGGCGATCTCGGCAAGCGGGAACACATCCGCGATCGGCAGCCGGATCTGGCGGTCCGCGACGAGTTGCGCGATCCGTCCGAGCGCGATCGTGTCGCCCGCCCAGAGCTTGATCGCATCGTGGTCCTCGACCGCCGCCCAGTCCGTGGTCGTGAAGACGCGCGACGCCGGCACGCCGAGCTCGGCGGCCTCCGCGGTCTGACCGCCGAGGAAGTCGAGGAAGCCCGTGACCGGACGGTCGGTGAGCTTCCGCACCCGTGCGGCGAGGTCGGGGCCGTAGGCGAGCGGTTCGATCCCGAACTGCCGGATGAAGTCGAACCGCGACTCCGCCGTCGTGCCGATCACGGCCGCACCTCGCGCTCGCGCGAGCTGCGCGGCGAGGCATCCGATCCCGCCCGCCGCCGCGGTCACGACGACGAGGTCGCCCGGGCCCACGTTGAGTCCGTCGACGGCGCCGAGTGCGGTCGTCCCGGCCACGTAGAGCGATCCGGCGACCTCCCAGGAGAGCGAGACGGGTTTCCGCAGGAGCTGCGCCTCTGGGACGAGGACGTAGGCCGCCTGGGCGCCGCGCGTGACGTACCCCATGACCTCGTCGCCGCGGCGGAACCGCGTGACGCCCTCGCCGACGGCGTCCACGACGCCCGCGAGGTCCCGCCCCTGTCCGGACGGGAACTCGACCGGCCAGTGGTCCTGCCGATCACCGCGGCGGACGGCGGTCTCGACGGGCGAGATCCCGCTCGCGAACACCTCGACCCGCACCTCGCCGTGCCCCGGCTCCGGCACCGCGACATCCACGATCTCGAGCACTTCCGGCCCGCCGAACGATTCGAATACGACTGCCCTTGCCATCGTCCCCACCCCCGCGTGGTCTGTTCCTTCATGGTGCGCTCGGGGGATGGGAGCGGGATGGGAGCCCCCTGTGACTTCGATGCATGCGTTCGCATGAACCGGCCTGCAACCCGATGCGGGGAACGTCGTCGGCTACCGCGCGGCCCGGGCCGCGAGCGCCGCCTCGTAGAGGTCGCGCTTGCCGAGGCCGGTCTCACCGGCGACGAGCGCGGCGGCATCCTTCAACCGGGTTCCGGATGCCGCGAGCGCGACGACCCGCGCGACCGCCTCGCCCGCATCCGCCCCAGCCGCCTCGGCCGCGCCGCCGACCACGATGCAGATCTCGCCGCGCACACCGGGTTCGGCCCACTCCGCGAGTTCGCCGAGGGATCCGCGTCGCACCTCCTCGTGGAGCTTCGTGAGCTCGCGGCACACCGCCGCGCGCCGGTCGGCGCCGAACGCCGTGGCGAGTGCGCCGAGGCTCGCGGCGAGGCGCGACGGCGCCTCGAAGAAGACGAGCGTGCGGCGGTCGCCCGCGAGCTCCGCCAGGCGCCGCGAACGCTCTCCCGCCTTGCGCGGCAGGAATCCCTCGAACGCGAACCGGTCGGTCGGCAGCCCGGAGACCGCGAGCGCGGTGACGACCGCGCTCGGCCCGGGGATCGCGGTGACGTCGACGCCCGCGGCGACCGCCGCCTGGACCAGCGGGAAGCCGGGGTCGGAGACCGTCGGCATTCCGGCGTCGCTCAGCACCAGCAGGTCGCCGTCGCGGGCAAGCTCGACGAGGTCGCCCGCGCGTGCGCGCTCGTTGTGCTCGTGCAGCGCGATGAGCCGGGGCCGGTTCGCGATGCCGAGCGCCGCGAGGAGGCGCTGCGTGACGCGGGTGTCCTCCGAGGCGACGACATCGGCGTCCTCGAGCGCCTGGCGCAGCCGCGTCGATGCGTCGCCGAGGTTGCCGATGGGCGTCGCCGCGAGGATGATCACCGCTCCAGTCTGGCGCACGGGTCCGCCGGGGCGCGCGATTAGGGTGGAGCGCATGGGTCTCCACGGGGTCGGCGCCGATGCGCGCGGCGAGGACGAGGCGACCTCCACCAGGGGCGACGGCGATCCGCCCGCGCGCGACGAGGAGCGCGAGCCCGAGGCATCCGTCGCATCGACCGCAGCGCCGCCGCCCGTCGGAACCCGGCTCGACGCGTGGTGGGCGAACCTGCTGCGCACGCCCCGCCGCCGAGCCCTCTGGACCTGGGGCGGCCCGATCGCCGTCACCCTCCTCGCCGCGGTGCTGCGGTTCTGGAACCTCGGGCACCCGCAGGCGATCGTGTTCGACGAGACCTACTACGTGAAGGACGCGTGGACGCTCCTCGCGAACGGCTACGAGTCGGCCTGGCCCGAAGGGGCGAACGAGGACTTCGCACGCGGCGACACCGACGTGTTCTCCGACGACCCGGCGTACGTCGTGCATCCGCCGCTCGGCAAGTGGATGATCGGGCTCGGCATGGCCCTCTTCGGGGCCGACAGCGCGTTCTGGTGGCGCGCCTCGACGGCGCTCGCCGGCACGGTCGCCGTGTTCCTCATGACGCTGGTCGGCCGGCGCCTCTTCCGCTCGACGCTCGTCGCCGTGATCGCGGGGTTCCTGTTGGCGATCGAGGGCAACGCGATCGTGATGAGCCGGGTCGCCCTGCTCGACAACTGGGTCATGTTCTTCTGCCTGCTCGGCTTCTGGTTCGTGCTGCTCGACCGCTCGGCGACGGAGTCGCGGCTGCGCGAGCGGCTCGCCGACCTGCGCGCCGCCGGCGGCGACCCGCACTGGGGGCCGGTGATCTGGGCGCGTCCGTGGGTCCTCGCCGCGGGCATCGCGTTCGGCGCCGCGACCGCCGTGAAGTGGTCGGGCCTCTACTTCATCGCCGCCTTCGGGGTCTACCTCGTGCTGGTCGACGCGATGGCACGACGCCGTGCCGGGCTCGGGTTCTGGGTCGAGGGTGCGCTCTTCAAGCAGGCGCCCGCCACCTTCCTCCTGCTCGTGCCCGTGGCCGGCCTCGTCTACCTCGCGTCCTGGACCGGGTGGTTCGTCACCGACGGCGGCTACTACCGCGGCTGGGCCGACGAGCCGGGGAACGCCGCGACGGGGTTCTGGTCGTGGGTGCCGCATTCGCTGCAGAGCCTGTGGCACTACCACCAGGCCGCGTACGGCTACCACGTCGGCGTCGCCTCGCCGCACCCGTGGCAGGCGAACCCGCTGACGTGGCCGATCTCCTGGCGGCCGACGAACATGTACTTCGCGTCCACGACCGACGGGTCGGGTGGCTGCGGCCAGGCGGAGTGCTGGACGTCGATCATGGGCATCCCGAACCCGATCATCTGGTGGGCCGCGACGCTCGCGACCGGCTACCTCGTCTACCGGTTCGCCCGGTACCGCGAGTGGACCTCGGGCGCGATCCTGGTCGGCGTCGCCGCCGGTTACCTGCCCTGGCTCGCGTACCTCGGACGCACGGTGTTCCAGTTCTACACGATCGCGTACGAGCCCTACGTGCTGCTCGCGCTGGCCGCGGTCATCGGCATCGTGCTCGGCCGACGCGACGACCCGAGGTGGCGTCGACAGCAGGGCATCGCGACGGTCGCGGTCTTCCTCGGCGTGGCAGTGGCGGTCTCCGCCTTCTTCCTCCCCCTGTGGACGGCGGTGCCCGTGACACCCGACTTCCGGCAGCTGCACTTCTGGCTGCCGGGCTGGGGATGACCGGCGCGGCCGCGGGCGCGCCGGGCGGCGGCGACCCGGACCGCGACCGGTCCGACCGCGGCGGGTCGCGTCGGTGGCGTGAGCGGATGCCGGGCCTCGGCGTCGCAGCGGCCGCCGCCGCGGTCGCCTGGCTCGCCCACCTCGCCGTCCCGGCCGTTCCGCTGCTGACGATCGCCGTGGCCGCGGGGATCGTCGCGGGCCAGGTCCCCGCCCTCCGCCCCGCGCTCGACGGCACGCTCCGACCCGGGCTCGGCGTCTCGGCGCGCACGCTGCTCCGGGCGGGGATCGTCCTGCTCGGCCTGAAACTCAGCCTCGCCGACATCGCCGGACTCGGCTGGATCACGATCCTCACCACGGTGGCCGTGGTCGTGCTCACCTTCGGGGGCACGTTGGCGCTCGGCCGTGCCATGCGTCTGCCCGGCCACGAGCCGCTGCTCATCGCGAGCGGCTTCGCGATCTGCGGTGCGTCGGCGATCGGGGCGATGGCCGCGACGGTGCGCGCGCGCGACGACGAGCAGGCCCGGCCGGTGGCCCTCGTCACGCTGTGCGGCACGCTCGCGATCGCCGTGCTGCCCGCGCTGTGGCATCCGCTCGGCCTGTCGGCCACGCAGTTCGGACACTGGGTCGGCGCGGGGGTCCACGATGTCGGCCAGGTCGTCGCCACCGCGCAGATCGCGGGCGCGTCGGCGCTCGCAGTGGCGGTCGTGGTGAAGCTCACTCGCGTGCTGCTGCTCGCGCCGATGGTGGCGATCGCGGCAGGCGCCGAGCGGCGACGGTCGACGGATGCCGCCGGCCCGCGCCCGGCCGTCGTGCCCCTGTTCATCGCGGGCTTCCTGGCGGCGGTGCTCCTGCGCACGTTCGTACCCCTGCCCGAGGCCGTGCTGACCGCCGCCGACCTCGTGCAGACGACGCTGCTCGCGATGGCGCTCTTCGCGCTCGGCGCGTCGATCCGAGTCGCCGCGCTGCTGCACACGGGGTGGCGAGCGCTCGTCACCGGACTCGCGTCGTGGGTGCTCGTCGCCGTGCTCGCCTACGGGGCGGTGCTGCTCGGCTGATCCGGCGCAGCGCCGCGTCCCCGCATCAGGCCGGCCGGGCGCGGCGGGTGTCGCGGGCGCCGCGGGCGTCGGAGCTCGCACGAGCCGCGGCATCCGTCTCGTCGTCGCCCTCGCGCACGCGGATCGCGACCTTGCCCCGGACGGTGCCGGATGCGAGCCGGGCGAGCGCCTCGGGCGCCCGGTCGAGCGGGAACACCTCGTCGACGACGGGCCGCAGCTCGCCCGCCTCGGCGTAGGCGCGCAACGCGTCGAGGTCGTCCCCGTTGCGGCGCGCCGCGAGCGAGACGAGTCGCCGTCGGGTGAACGGCGCCCGGAACGCGGCCGCGGCCATACGCGGCAGCGGGCCCAAGGTGCGCGATCCGGTTCCGGCCGACAGCACGAGCGTGCCGCGCGGAGCGAGGATGCGGGTGAGCGCGCCGAGCGACTGCGCGGCGACGAGGTCGATCACGACGTCGTACGTCGCACCGTCGCCCGCGACGTCCTCGGTGCGGTGGTCGATCACGCGGCTCGCGCCGGCCGCGCGCACGTGGTCGGCCTTCGCACCGCTCGCGACGCCCGTGACGGTCGCGCCGAGCGCGACGGCGAGCTGCACGACGTAGGTGCCGACTCCGCCCGACGCGCCGATGACGAGCACCCGGTCGCCCGGGCTGACGCGGCCGAGCCGCAGCGCCTGGAGGGCGGTCGTGCCGGAGACGGGGACGACGGCGGCGTGCACGTCGTCGAGGTTCGACGGCGCGCGCCGCACGAAGCGTGCCTCGACGACGGCGGTCTCGGCGAATCCGCCTTGGTCGGACTCGGCGAAGACGCGCTCGCCCACCGCGAGGGTCGTGACGCCCTCGCCGACGCCGCTGACGACCCCGGCGATGTCGCGCCCGACGGGCCGCTTCGGGCGCTTCCAGCCGAACGCGGCGCGCAGCACGAGCGGCTCGCCGCGCATGATCCACACGTCGCCGGCGTGCACGCCCGCGGCACGGACCGCGATCGCGACCCGGCCGGGGCCGGGCGGTGCCGGCTCGGGGACGTCGGCGACGGCGAGGAGCTCTGGGCCGCCGTAGCCGTTCTGGACGAGTGCGCGCATCATGCCTCCTGGTATTCGGGCACGGGGGTGACGACCACCGTGCCGGCCTTGTGTCCGGTGTCGACGAGGCGGTGCGCCTCGGCGATCGCGTCGAGCGGCAGGACGCGCTCGATGACGGGTCGGAAGGCGCCCGCCGCGGTGAGCGCGGCGAGTTCCTCGAGGTCGGGTCGCTTGGCCTCGACGGAGCGCAGCCCGGTGAACATGATCACCGCGCGGCGGCGTCCGAGCCGCGACGTGAGCTGCTGGGCCATGATCGCCCACGACGGCACGGTCGTCAGGTACCTGCCGCCCGGGGCGAGCACGGCGCGCGCCCGCCGGAAGGTCGACTTCCCGACCGCGTCGAACACGACGTCGAACGGAGCGCCCGCGGCGCCCGGCCGCATCGGGTCGTCGCGCGTGTAGTCGACGACCCTCGCGGCGCCGAGGCCGGCGACGAGGTCGGCGTGCGCGGGGCCGCAGACCGCCGTCACCTCGGATCCGAGGTGCACCGCGAGTTGCACCCCGGCCGCGCCGACCGCACCGGATGCCCCGTTGACGAGCACGCGGCTGCCCGCGCCGACGCGGCCGCCGTCGCGGAGGAACGGCAGCGCCGTCATCGCCCCGTCGCAGATGGCGACGGCCGCCTCGACGGAGACCCCGTCGGGCAACGGCACGACGGCGCCGTCCTCCGGGACGACGACGGCCTCGGCGTCGCGCCGCCGTCGACGCCGGTCGCGCCGAACACGCGGTCGCCGACGACGAAGCGCGTCACGCCCTCCCCGACGGCGTCGACGACGCCCGCGAAGTCGGAACCGAGCACGGCGTTGCGCGGCCGGTGCAGCCCGAACGCGAATCGCGCGAACCAGGGTGAACCCGATCGGCCCGCGGCATCCGCCGCCCCGACCGACGCCGCGTGCACCCGCACGCGGACCTCGCCGGGCCCGGGCTCCGGCCGCTCGTGTTCCTCGACCCCGACGACCTCGGGGCCGCCGTAGCGGTGATAGGCGGCGATCCTCATGATGCCGACACCTCCTCGTGGGGGTACTGGAAGACGTCGTCGAGCGGCACCCCGAACACCCGGGCGATCTGGAAGGCCATCTCGAGCGACGGCGAGTAGCGGCCCTGCTCGATGGCGATGACGGTCTGGCGGGTGACGCCGAGCCGCTCCGCGAGCTCGGCCTGCGTCATCTCGCCGTGCCGGAATCGCAGCGAACGGATGTCGTTCGTGACCAGGGTCGGCTTCACCATGCGGGCAGCCCCCGTCGGTACATGGCGAGCTTGGCGAGGCTGGACAGGATGCCGGCGAGCACGAACCCGAGGTAGATCGTGTTCGCGATCCAGAACCAGTGCACCTGCAGCATCGCCAGGACGAGCGCGCCGATGCCCGCGATCACGACGAGCGAGTTGCCCACCTGTTCGCCGGCCCGGTCGATCTGCTTGTCGCGCACGTCGGCGCGACGGCTCTCGCTCGGCGTGATGACCTCGAGCAGGATCCGCCCGACGATGCCGGCGACGATCGCGCCGCCGATGGTCCAGAGCATCGGTGCCACGTAGTCGATCTCGTCGACCGGCGTGCCTGCAGCCAGCTGCGCGAGCACGAGCCACAGGTAGACCCCGTAGACCACGATCGTGACCACGAGGAACGACCACGTGCCCTTCTCCTCGTACGACATCCGTTTCCTCTTCCCGCAATGTGAAGAATGTTTGACATGGTCAGTGTCAACCATTCTCGACACCATGTCAAGCATTCTTTACACACCGGATGCCGCGGCGCGCCGCCTGCCGGCCGCGCTCGTGCTCGACCGTCCCGGCACGCTCGCTCAGCGCCCCGCCGCGCCCCGCCCCGCCACGCCGCGCCCCGCCACACCCCTCCGCGCCCCGCCATGCCGGGCGAGAGTATGCCGAACGACGCCCAACCGCGTCCGAACGCGACGTTCGGCATACCCTCGCTGCGTGGGGTAGCGCGGCAGGCCGGCCGGGCGGCCGGGCGGCCGGGCGAAAGCGGCGGGCGCGGGCGCCTCAGCCGGCGGGCTAGTGGTCGGCTCCGCCGACGAGCTTGAGACCGACGACGCAGCCCACGAGGCCCGCGATGAGCGCGAGCCGCGCCCACGAGACCTCCGTGTCACCGGTGATCATGGCCCAGATCACCGTGAGGGCGGCGCCGATGCCGACCCACACCGCGTACGCGGTGCCGACCGGGATGTCGCGCATGGCCCACGCGAGCCCGCCCATCGAGCCGACCAGGGCGACGCCGAACACGACCGTCGGCCAGAGCTTGGTGAACCCCTCGGACTTGCCGAGGGCGGTGGCCCAGACGGCCTCGAGCACGGCGGAGACGATGAGGATGATCCACGACATGATGACGGCACTCCTTCGGCCAGTCTTGTCGCGTTCCGGGTACTGGGTTCCCTCGTCCGGGGCCGCCGTCGGGCGACCTGCCCTCAGGCTAGCAACGCCACCTGATCAGGCCCTGTGCAGCCCGCGCTCCGGCGGCGTAGCCTGACGGCATGGCGCGCATGCGCGTGAACGGGGTCGACCTCCACGTCGAGGAGCGCGGCCTCGGGGCGCCGATCCTCGGGATCCACGGCACGCCCGGTTCCGCAGCACTCTGGGCCGACCCGGCGGAGCGTCTCGCCGCACACGGGCGGGCCATCACCTACGACCGGCGCGGCTTCGGCCGCAGTGCCGTCGCGAGCGCCGTCGCGGGAGCGAGGGCGGAGCCCGCCGCCGGCATCGACGACCACGTGGCCGACGCCGTCGCCCTGCTGGAGCAGCTCGACGCCACGCCGGCCGTCGTCCTCGGCCGCAGCACGGGAGGGCTCATCGCGCTCGAACTCGCGAGGCGGCATCCGGACGCGGTCTCCGCGCTCGTGCTTCTCGAGCCCGCGCTGTTCACGATCGACGCCGCCACCCGGGCCTGGGCCGGGAGCGCGCGCGACCGGATCGTCGAGGCGGCCGGCGAGGACCCGGACCGAGCCGCCGAGGCCGTGTTCCGCGTGATGCTCGGCGACGAGGCGTGGACCGGCCTCCCTGCGGAGGTCCGCGAGGCGTTCGCGGCGGCGAGCGGCGGGGTGCTCGCCGAACTCGGCGGCGACGGGCTCGATCTCTCCGCGCGGCCGCGGCGCTACGACCCGGCGGAACTCGAGGTCGTCGCGGTTCCGACGCTCGTGGTGGTCGCGGAGGCGTCGCCCGAGCCGCTGCATCGTGCCGCCGCGTGGATCCTCGGCCATCTCCCCCGCGCACGTCGCTCCGTGGTCGGCGGCGGACACCTCATCGATCCGGCGGACCCGACGGTCCTGGCATTCATCGACGAGCACGCCGCGCGATGACGCGACGCGACGCGACGCTCAGCGTCCCGCGAGCCCCGTCGGCGATCCCCCGGCCTCCGCCGCACGGCCGGCAGCGAACCGCTCGGGCGCCGGCCCCGACCCGTCGGCGAGATCGGCGAGGATCCGCCCGACGACGGGCGTGAACTTGAACCCGTGCCCCGAGAAGCCCGCGCCCACCACGATCGGCCCGATCCGGTCGAGCACGAAGTGCTCGTCGGGCGTGGTCGTGTACGTGCAGCTGATCGGCGTCACCGCATCGGCGTCGACGCCGGGCAGCCAGTCGCGCGCGTAGCGCTGCAGGTCGGCGAGCTGGTCGGGCACGGGCAGGAAGTCGCGCGCATCGGGGTCGACGACGGGGCCGACCCCGTGCCATCCGGCTTTCACGCCCTCGCCAGGCGTCAGCATGCCGTAGACCGGCGAGCGCCAGTAGCCGTACCCATCTGCCGCCGGGCCCGGGAAGTGGTTGTAGCTCGGCCACGGCGTCGACTCGTCGCGCACCGCGAAGTGCGCGGGCCCCTCCTGCGTGACGACGAGCGGCGGCAGCGCGATCCCGCCGACGAACTTCGTCGTCCACGCACCGAGCGTGACGACGGCCGTCCGGGCCTCGAACACCTCCTCGACGCCCTCGTCGGTGACGGATGCCACGCGCACGCGATCCTCGCCGAGGGTCTCGATCCGCGTGGCTCGCGTGCGGTGCCGGACGTCGGCCCCGGCGGCGGCGGCCGTCGCGTGCAGCGCCGCGATCGTGGCATCCGCGTTCACCCGGCCCGCCTGCTCGTTGAACAGCACCCGGGTGTCGAAGCGGATGCCGGGCCAGCGCCGCGACGCCTCCTCGACGGACAGGAACTCGGCCGGGATCCCCGCCGTCGTGAGCGCCGCGTGCACGGCGTCGAAGTGCGCGGCCGGACCGTGGTTCGCGACCCCGACGAGCTCGAGCAGCAGCCTCCCCGACTCCGCCTCGAGCTCGCGCCACAGCGGGAGCGCCTCGAGGAGCATCGCCACATAGGCGGGGTCGGCGTACCCGACGTTGAAGTTGCGCGACGCGCCGTGCGAGGCGCCGTTGCGGTGGCCCGGCTCGTACCGTTCGAGCAGCACGAGGTCGCGGCCGCGGCGGGCGAGTCGCCACGCGGTCGCGGCGCCCATCGCACCGCCGCCGACGACGACCGTCTCGACGTGCGTGACCCCGCTCATGCGACCTCCCGGAAATGCTCGACCACGGGGAACGGCTCGTAGAACCCGTGCAGCAGTTCCCGCCACCGCGCGTATTCGGGCGACCCGCGGAACCCCGGGTCGTGGTCCTCGAGGCGTTCCCAGTGCACCAGGAGGAGGTACTCGTTCGGCGTCTCGATCGAGCGCGACAGCGTCAGGTCGACGAAGCCGGGCATCCCGGCGATGATCGCCCGCGCCTCGGCGAACGCGGATTCGAACTCGGCCTCGCGGCCGGGGACGACGGGCAGGATCGCGTGCTCCAGGATCACGCGCCCCACGCTACCCGCGCCGACCGTGGCAGTCGTTCGCGCAAGATCGGCAGCCGGCGCTGCCGCCCTCGTGCGACCGCGACGGCACGATGGACGCATGGACCTCGACGACACCGCAGCCCTCATCGTGATCGACGTGCAGCAGGGCTTCGACGACCCCGACTACTGGGGCGAACGCGACAATCCCGACGCCGAGGCCAACATCGGCCGGCTCGTGGCGGCATGGGCGGATGCCTCGCGGCCGATCGTGCTCGTCCGCCACGACTCGCGCGAGCCCGGCTCCCCGCTCGCCGCAGGCACCCCGGGCAACGCCCTCAAGCCCGTCGTCGCCGACGCCCCGCACGACCTGTTCGTCACGAAGCACGTGAACTCGGCGTTCTACGGCGACCCCGACCTGCACGCGTGGCTCGGCGAGCGCGGCATCCGCCGGCTCGTCGTCTGCGGCATCCAGACCAACCAGTGCGTCGAGACGACCGCGCGTCAAGCAGGTAATCTCGGCTACGACGTCGTGCTGCCGATCGACGCGACGCACACGTTCGAGATGGCGGGCCCCGGCGGCATCCACCTCACCGCGGCCGAGCTCGCGCGCGCGGCCGCGGTGAACCTCGGCGGCGGCGGCTTCGCGCGAGTCGTCGCCACGGACGACGTGATCGGAGCCCCGAGCTAGAGCCTTGGGCCGATGCCGCGGGCACCCCAGCGATCCTTCGACGACTGACGAAGCCCAGTCAGATCGCGCCGGAGTGTAGTTCATCGTAGGCACGGAAGTCGAAGAACCGGAGCCCACCGACGACCGCACCAGACGTGATTTCGACCAAGGTCCAAGCATGGGATGAGTAGTCGTCGAGCGCCACGCCACCGCGCTTCAGCATCAGGGCGACAACCTTCCGGACCTCCAAAGTTCCGTCGATCCGGCCGGAGACGTCGATCCGGACTGCCCATGTCGGGTGGGAACCGAGCGCTGCCTCAAGCGACGCAACATCGTCAGGATCCCAGTCGGAGAAGAGCTGCCCCTCCCCTTCATCGTCGATCTCGACGTACAGGTTGCCACCCATGGTCCACGGGTGGCGCTGGTCAGGCAGGTGGCGATCGAGAGTCGCCACGGTCTCCTCCCGCGCACCCGCTGGAAACACGAACACGTTGCGCATGCGCTCAGCGTAGGCGAAGGGCGCGCCTCGGACAGTGCCCCACACCAACCCACCAGACCCCCACTCAGGTGTGCGTCGAGACGACGGCCCGCATGGCGGGCAACCTCGGCTACGACGTCGTGCTGCCGATCGACGCGACGCACACGTTCGACATGGCCGGACCCGGCGGCATCCGGCTCACCGCAGCCGAGCTCGCCCGCGCGACCGCGGTGAACCTCGACGGCGGCGGCTTCGCCCGGGTCGTCGCGACCGACGACGTGCTCGGCGCGTAGCGGCCGCGCCGCGGCATCCGTTGCCCCGCGTTACGGGCGCGAGCGGATGCCGCGGCCGACCGGACTAGCGTGTCCCCATGGCAGACCGCGAATACGGCTTCAAGACCCGCGCCATCCACGCGGGCAACATCCCCGACGCCGAGGCGGGCGCCCGCGCGCTCCCCATCTACCAATCGAGCGCGTTCGTCTTCGACGACACGGCGGATGCCGCCGCTCGCTTCGCGCTGCAGAAGTACGGCAACATCTACTCGCGCCTCGCGAACCCGACCGTCGCGGCGTTCGAGGAGCGCGTCGCGAGCCTCGAGGGCGGCCTCGGCGCAGTCGCGACCGCGAGCGGGCTGTCGGCGCAGTACATCACCTTCGCGAGCCTCGCCGGCACGGGCGACCACATCGTCGCGTCGGCGAACCTGTACGGCGGCTCGATCACGCAGCTGGATGTCACGCTCCGCCGCTTCGGCGTCGAGACGACGTTCGTGCGCTCCTCCGACCCCGCCGACTACGCACCCGTGATCACCGAGCGCACCAAGGCGCTCTTCGTCGAGACCATCGCGAACCCCTCGGGCGAGATCGCCGACCTCGAGGGCCTCGCCGACGTCGCGCACGCGCACGGCATCCCCCTCATCGTCGACTCGACGATCGCGACGCCGTACCTCAACCGCCCCATCGAGTGGGGCGCCGACCTCGTCACGCACTCGGCGACGAAGTTCCTCGGCGGCCACGGCACGACGCTCGGCGGCGTCGTCGTCGAGTCGGGCCGGTTTGACTGGCACTCCGAGAAGTTCCCGCTGTTCGCCGAGCCGGTGCCGAGCTACGGCGGCCTGCAGTGGTCGGGCAACTTCGGCGAGTACGCGTTCCTGACGCGCCTGCGTGCCGAGCAGCTGCGCGACATCGGCCCGGCGCTCGCGCCGCACTCCGCGTTCCTGCTCGCGCAGGGCGTCGAGACGCTGCCCTACCGCATCCAGGCGCACATCGACAACGCGCGCGCCGTCGCCGAGTGGCTCGACGCCGACCCGCGCATCGAGCGCGTGTTCTGGGCGGGCCTGCCCGACCACCCGCACTTCGAGCGCGCCGGCAAGTACCTGCCCAAGGGGCCGGGCTCGGTCTTCAGCTTCGAGGTCAAGGGCGGCCGCGAGGTGGGCCAGAAGCTCATCGAGTCGGTGAACCTCGCGAGCCACCTCGCCAACATCGGCGACGCGAAGACGCTCATCATCCACCCCGCGTCGACGACGCACGCGCAGCTGACCGACCAGCAGCTCGTCGACGCGGGCGTGCTGCCCGGCGTCGTGCGCCTCTCGGTCGGCATCGAGGATGTGGAGGACATCATCGCCGACCTCGACCAGGCACTGACCGCCGCGACGCGCGACCGCGTCCTGACCGCAGTGGGAGGCACCCGATGAGCATCGCGAGCGAGACCGACCCGGGGGCGACCGGGGCGACCGGGGCGACCGGGGCGACCGGGACGGACGCCGCGGCCGACGTCGAGACCGTCCGCCTCGTCAACGGCCTCTCCTGCGAGCTCCCGTCCAGCTCGCCGCTGGCGAAGCTGCTGAAGTCGCAGCGCACGTGGATCGGACCGGATGCGAAGCAGCGGCTCCGCATCCTGAACGCGGCGAAGTCGATCGCGATCGTCGGCGCCTCGCCGAAGCCGCAGCGCTCGAGCTACTTCGTCGGCACCTACCTGCAGCAGTCGAGCGACTACCGCGTGTACTTCGTGAACCCGAACGAGACCGAGATCCTCGGCCAGCCGGCCTACGCCGGGCTCCAGGACCTGCCCGAGGTGCCTGACATCGTCGTGGTCTTCCGCCGCGGCAGCGACATCCCCTCGGTGGTCGACGAGGTCGTCGCCGCGGGGGCGAAGACCATCTGGGTGCAGCTCGGCATCTGGAACGAGCAGGCTGCGTTCTACGGCGAGGAGCAGGGCCTCACGGTGGTCATGGACCGCTGCATCAAGGTCGAGCACGCGCGCTTCCACGGCGGGCTGCACCTGCTCGGCTTCGACACCGGCCAGATCACGAGCCGTCGCGGCGGGCGCTGAGTCCGCGGCTCACGAGCGCGACGCCCGGAACCCTAGGCGAGCGCGCCGTCGAACTCGGCGCGCAGGTACTTCGGCGCCTGCACGCGCCACGCCTCGGTCACGAGCTCGACGAGGTGGTCGCGATCGATCGCCGCGAGGCGGAACGCGACCTTCGGCTCACCCCAGCTCGTGGTCGTGCGGAGGAACACGTCGGGCGCCATCTGCACGAGGGCGAGGGCGTCGACCCGGTCGGCGACCTTGACCCCGACGACCGCCTCGGACGCGATGATCTCGCGCATGTCGGCCGGGATGCTGGGCCACGGATGGCACTCCCACGCGTACAGCCTGCGCCGGACGAACCACGCGGCGCCGCCCGTCATCGCGCGCTCCTCGCTCCCGGGGAGCGCGTCGGCGACGCGGCGGAGGTCGTCGATGGTGGCCACCCCTCGAGGCTATGCGGCCCCACCGTCACCCGGACCAACGCCCGTCAGGCGGCCGGCGCGGTGGCGACGGCCGGGCCACCGGGGGCGCCGGGAACGTCGATGCCGTACGCCAGGATGTGCACGGGCGTCCCGTCCGGCCGCTCGAACGTGAACTCGCGGTCCTCGAGCCGCTCGAAGCCCATCCGTTCGTAGAGGCGGCGGGCCGGCCGCATCTGCTCGCCGGTGTTGAGCACGACGCGACGGATGCCGCGGCTCGCCGCGAGCGCCAGGATGTGCCGGACGATCACCTCGCCGACGCCCCGGCCACGGGCCGCGGCCGAGACGCCGAGGAACCGGAAGTCGAGCTCGTCCGCGTGCCGCGCGACGGCGGACAGGCGCCGCCCCTGGCGCGGCGTCGTCACGGTGCCGAGGACCGCGCCGGTGCCGGCGTCGACGGCCACCCAGACCTCGTGCTCGCGCGCTCGTTCGCCGACCGCCTCGATCTCGTCGAGGTACGCCTCCGACAGCTCGTAGTCCCCCGCGTACGCCTCGCGGACCAGACGTCCGACCGGCGCCGCCTCATCGTCGCGCATGCGACGGACGACCATCCCGCCGGTGGCGGAGGCGGGCGTGCGGAGGGTCGGGATCGACTCGGTGGTGGCCATCCGAATCAGCCTACGCGGCGCCGGCTGTGCCTCGGCCGAATGGTCCGCACGAGCGACGGCCGGGGATGGTGCCATCCCCGGCCGTCGCGGCCCGACCCTCGTGCGGGGCCGGCGAGGTTCAGCCCGTCAGGCCGACCTGCCACTCGATGAGGTCGCCGATCTTCGCGACGAGCACGTCGTCCTGCAGGCCGTGGGCCTTGCCCTGAGCCTGGCGGAGGATGGCCGCGGCCGCAGCATGGTCGCCGGCATCGGCAGCCGCCTCGGCCTCCGCGAGGTACTCGCCGACGCCGCTGCCGAGCATCTCCGCTCGCATCGATCCGTCAGCCAGCCCGTCGAGGACGCCCCCGACCTCGTCGAACGTCACGCAGTCGCCGCCGCCCTCGACGACGCCGGCGGTCCATTCGATGCCGCCGAGGATGTGGCTGAGGAAGAGCGGGTCGGACCACGCGGCATCCACGTGCCCTGCGCCCTCGTACCAGGAGCGACCGCCCTCGAAGTTGTGGCACCACGCGATCGGGTGGTCGGCGCCCATGGCGCCGAAGCCCGGGTTGTACGTCGATTCATCGAGCGTGATCAGCACGTGCACGTCGTCGCGCGGGTTGGTCGTGAAGTTGTACCACTCGTCGAAGCGCACCCACTCGGCCGGCAGCATCTCGGTCGACGGATGCGTCGGGCTCTCGACCCGCATGGTGGCGGTCTGCTGCGCGGGGTGGTTGCGGAACCGTGCGCTCCCGCCGGTCAGCTCGCTGTACCAGGGCACGGTGTGCATCGAGTCGGTCGCCGCGTGCAGGCCCACGTAGCCGCCGCCGCCGCGGATGTAGCCCTGGAACGCCGCGAGCTCGGTGTCGTTCAGCAGGCGCGGACGGTTCGGGTCGAGGTTGTTCGTCGCATCGACCGGCGAGGCGAAGATGATCGTCGCGTACTTCGACAGGTCCTCCGCCGTGGTGAACGGCGAGCTCGGGAGCGTCAGCGCGGGCTGGCCGGGCGAGTTGCCCTGCGGCGGGTCCCACACGTCGACGTCGAAGCCGTGCTCCGCGCCGAGGGCGATGATCGCATTCGTGGTGTCGTCGATGTGCGAGTGGCGGAAGCCGAGGGTCTCGCCGACGACGAGGACCTCGTAGTCGTCGTCCGCCTGGGCGGGCGCCGCGGCGATGCCGAGGCCGAGCGTGAGGCCGGCGGCGCAGAGCCCCGTGACGGCGAGCTTGGCAGGTTGCTTCATGGGTCGTTCTCCCCTTCGAGTGGACCGTTCGAATGCCGCCGCACCGAACTATATGTTGCTTTGGGCGACATATTGCGCGTCCGACGCTATGCCTCCCGGCGTGGAGTTGTCAATCCCCTACGGCGATACCTGTGCATCAACCGCTCAGCTTTTGCTGGCTTGTCGTTAAAAGCGGCGTTGAGGGCGATCGTGGCGCATTCCGACGGCGATGGCGCCGCCACGCGCACGATCCTTCGAAGCGACGGCGAATGCCTGCGCGTGCTGCGACGTAGCCTTGAAGGGTGACAGCGTTCGTCTCAGCCCTCGACCTGTTCTCGATCGGCGTCGGCCCCTCGAGTTCGCACACGGTCGGACCCATGCGGGCCGCACGGATGTTCGTCGACGGACTGGCCGCCGACGGCCGCCTCGACCGCGTGCGCCGCATCACCTGCTCGCTCTACGGTTCCCTCGGGGCGACCGGGCTCGGCCACGGCACGCCCGACGCAGTGGTCGCCGGCCTCGGCGGGCTCGCCCCGCACGACTGCGACCCCGACGACGTCCGCAGCGCGTGGGCCCGCCTCGGCGACGGTGCCGAGGTGCTGCTCGCCGGCCGCCACGCCGTGCGGATGTCCCAGGCCGACGTCTCCCTCGAGCCCCGCACGCGTCTCCCGGGCCACCCCAACGCGCTCACGCTGCAGGCGTGGGGCGATGACGATGCGCTGCCCATCGTCGAGGAGACGTACTACTCGGTCGGCGGCGGGTTCATCCGCCGCGACGGCGACGCGCCCGAGCAGGCCGAGGCGCTGCGGCATCCGCTGCCGTACTCGACCGCGGCGGAACTGCTCGCGCTGTGCGACGAGCACGGCGTGAGCCTCTGCGATGTCGCCTGGCGGAACGAGGTCGCGGTGCACGGCGAGGAGGGCATCATCGCCGGCCTCGACGCGATCTGGGGCGCGATGGCCGAGTGCGTCGCGCACGGCCTCGCGACCGAGGGCACGCTTCCCGGCGGACTGCGGGTGAAGCGCCGCGCGCCCGAGGTGCGCCGGCGCCTCGAGGAGTACGACCGGGACGAGCACGTCCGCGACACCTCGACCGAATGGCTGCACGCCTTCGCCCTCGCCGTCAACGAGGAGAACGCCTCGGGCGGCCGGGTCGTGACCGCGCCGACGAACGGCGCTGCGGGCATCATCCCCGCGGTCGGCCACTACTACCTGAAGTACGTGCCCGGTGCCGACCGCGAGGGCGTGCGCCGGTACCTGCTCACCGCGTCCGCGATCGCGAGCCTCGTGAAGAGGAACGCCTCGATCTCAGGTGCAGAGGGCGGCTGCCAGGCCGAGGTCGGCTCGGCGTGCGCCATGGCCGCGGGCGGGCTCTGCGCCGTGCTCGGCGGCACCCCGCAGCAGATCGAGAACGCGGCGGAGATCGCGATGGAGCATCACCTCGGACTCACCTGCGACCCCGTGGCCGGCCTCGTCCAGGTTCCGTGCATCGAGCGCAACGCGATCGCGGCATCGACGGCGGTCTCGGCGGCTCGACTCGCGCTGCACGGCGACGGCACGCACGTGGTCTCGCTCGACACGGTCATCGAGACGATGCGCCAGACGGGGATCGACATGATGTCGAAGTACAAGGAGACGAGCGAGGGCGGCCTCGCGGTGAACGTCATCGAGTGCTGAATCGGGCCGTGTCCCCCGGATGGGTCGCTTCCGCGGCGGCCCGCGACTCTGCGAAGGTAGCCGGGTGGACCCGAACATCGACCCCGGCCAGCTCATGGGCCAGAGCGTCGCCGTGCTCATCATCGGCTCGCTCATCTACCTCGCCGTCATCGCCCTGAGCATCTGGATCGGCTATCTCATCATCAAGGCGGCGGTGCGCAACGGCCTCCGCGAGCACACGCTCTGGCTCGAGCAGCGCCGCGGTCCGCTCCGCTGAGCGGTCTCGCCTGAGCATTCGGCCGGGCGCCCGCACGTCGGGTCGCCGCGGGCGCGTGTCCCCCTAACAGGCGCATTCCACGACCGGAGCGCCGGTCTCGACGTTCGTGAGCGTGTCGACCGCCCGCCGTTCGCGACCGCCGTCCAGCTCGACCTCGAACCCCTCGCGCACCCAGTACTCGAAGCCGCCGAGCATCTCCTTCACCGGGTACCCGCGGCTCGCGAATGCGAGCGCCGCACGCGTCGCTCCATTGCAGCCCGGGCCCCAGCAGTACACGACGACGGGCGTCCCCGGTGCGAACCGCGTCGGCGCGACCTCCGCGATGCGACGCCCGGGCACGTGCACCGCGCCGGGGATGCGACCGGCCGCCCACGCGGCCTCGCTGCGGGTGTCGACCAGGACGAACCCCGGTTCGGCCGCTGCGAGGGCGGCCGACACGTCCGACACGTCGGTCTCGAAACCGAGTCGCGCACGGAAGTGCCGCACGGCCTCGTCGGGCGTGGCGACATGGGCGAAGAGCCCGTCGACGGATGCCGCGGCAGCGGCCGGCGCAGGAGCGGTCGTGTTCGTCATGCCCCGATGCTCGCACCCGCCGTGCCCGGCGTCGGGCGCGAATCCGGACCACGGTGCACGACATCCCGCCAGATCGCGGCCAGGACCGAGGGGTCGCACGTCGCGCGACGGCCACGACGGCCGGCGCCGCCCCGCGTGCGGCGGAGTCAGGCGCCGCCGAAGAACGCCCCGATCGCCGCGCCGAGCGCGGCGAGATCCTCGACGTGCGCGAGCTCCCGGGCCGAGTGCATCGACAGCAGGGGCGGTCCGACGTCGACGGTGCGGATCCCGAGACGGGTCGCCGTGAGCGGGCCGATGGTCGAGCCGCACGGGATCGCGTTGTTCGAGACGAACTCCTGCGTGGGCACGCCGGCCGAGGCGCACGCGGCGGCCCAGAGCGCCGCGCCCGCGGCATCCGTCGCGTAGCGCTGGTTCGCGTTGAGCTTCAGGAGCGGACCGCCGCCGAGCACCGGGCGGTTCACCGGATCGTGGCGCTCCGGGTAGTTCGGGTGCACGGCGTGGCCGGCGTCGCTCGACACGTGCCATGACGCGGCGAACGCCCGGCGGCGCTCCTCGACGCCGGCGCCGAGCCCCGCCCCGATGCGCGCCAGCACGTCGTCGAGGAAGGGCCCGCTCGCACCCGACCGTGATTCGGAGCCGAGCTCCTCGTGGTCGAAGGCCGCGAGGACGCTGACGTGGTCGGCGTCGGGCGGCGCGTCGAGGATCGCCGTCAGGCCGGCGTGCACCGACGTGAGGTTGTCCATGCGCCCGGAGGCGAGGAACACGTCGCCGCGACCGAAACGGCCGGGCGCCGCCGCGTCGACGACGTGCACGTCGTGGCCGACGACCTCGTCCGGGTCGACGCCGGCGAGCTCGGCGAGGTGGGCGACGACGTCGGCCGGGTCGCCGATCGTCTCGACGCCCCAGATCGGCTGCACGTGGCGCTGCTTGTCGAGCGTGAGGCCGTCGCTGTTCACCCCGCGGTCGAGGTGCACGGCGAGCTGCGGGATGCGCAGGAGCGGTCCGGTCGCGACGAGGTGGGTCGCACCGTCGCGGGTCGCGAGTCGGCCTGCGAGACGCAGCTCGCGGTCGAGCCACGAGTTGAGCAGGGGGCCGCCGTAGACCTCGACGTTCGCCTGCGCGAGACCTGCCGCCGAGCTCGACGGGTTGGGCTTGAGCTTGAACGACGGCGAGTCGGTGTGCGCACCGAGGATGCGGAACGGCGTCGTCGCGTCCGCGCCGTCGGGCTGCACCCACGCGATGACGGCGCCATCGCGGACGACCACCCGACGACCAGGGTGGCTCGGCCAGGCGTCGCGCTCATCGAGCCGGTCGAATCCGGCCTCCTCGAGGCGGCGCGCCACCTCCTCGGCCGCGTGGTACGACGACGGCGATGCCGTCACGAACGCGGTGAAGTCCTCGATGTACGCGTCGACGTCAGGGATGCCCATCCCCCCATCTTGGCAAATCGCGGCGAGGGTCCCTGACCACGGCGGCCCGCCCGCGCATCCGGTGGCCGGACCCGGTCGACGCCCGTCAGGCGAACCGGATCGTGGCCTGCAGTCGCGCGCGGATCTCCATGACATCCGCACCGCCGAGCACGGGCGATCCGGGGATGCCCTCGCGGATCGCGCTCGCGAGCCGCGACCGACGCACGAGCGCGACCGCGGCGCCGCGCACGGAGCCGCCGACCTCGAGCGGCGCGCCGGCGTCCTCGTCGGGCACCACTATGACGAGCGCGGTCGGCTTCACCCTGGCTGCGCGGGTGATCGCCTTCGCCCGCGCAGCCAGCAACCGGACGGGCCGTTCACCGTCGAGCGCCTCGCCGACGAGTTCGCCCCGCTTGAAGGCGACCGGTCCGCCCCAGTCCTCGGATTGGAGCGCGATGAGCCCGGTCGGCCCGAGCACGAGGTGGTCGAGCTTGGGCGGGAATCCGGGGCCCGCGGCATCCGTCGCGATGTCGTGCCACACCGTGTACGCGATCCCGAGCGTCGCGAGCGCGCGGGCGGTCTCCTCCTCGGCGAGGGCGTCGGCGAGCACGTGACGGATGTCGCGCGGCGCCGACCGCACGAGCGACGCGTCGTACGGATCGTCGAGCGTCACCCCGCGCCCCGCCCACTCGCGGATGAGATCGAGGTACCGCTCACGGGTCCATCCCCCCGGGTGCCCGTAGGCACGCGCCATCGGCCGTGAATCGCGGCGCGGACGAGGAGCCGCGGGCGCCCACGCCTCGTGCTCGGGCTCCGCCATGCCGCCGCCCGATCCCCGATCGAACGCCGCACGCGCCTCGGGCGTGCCGACGAGCTCCCACGCGCGCTGCACGGCGTGGAAGCGCGCCGCATCGCCGCCCGTGTCGGGGTGGGCGAGCCGCAGCGCTCGTCGGTACGCGAGGCGCAGCGCCGCGGCATCCGCATCGGAGGCGACGCCGAGCACCTCGTAGGGCGAATCGGACAGTGGGGAGTCGGGCATGGGCTCGCTTTCGGTGGCAGCCACGAGGATACCGTCGCTGCCGGGGATCTCGCCGTGCGCCGGCTCCGAGACCCGTCAGTCGACGACGGGGCGCAGCATCCCGCCCGCCACGAGTTCCCGCGCCGCAGGCGCGAGTTCGTCCCAGAGTTCGGCTCGATCGACTTCGAGCAGGTCGGCGATCGCGTCGACGAGGACGCCGAGCGGCAGGTCGCCGTCGGCGGCCCCGACGAGCGCAGCGAGCCCGGTGCCCGCATCGACGACCCTGCCGAAGCCGCCGCCCTGGCGGAGCAGGATCACCGTCGGCTGCTCGGCGCCCGGCCAGTGGTGCCGCTCCTCGGTCACGTCCTCGGCGACGGCGAGACGCAGCGCGCGGAGCGCGTGGTCGTCGAGCGCTCCGACGAGGTCGGATGCCGCGAGGCACGCCTCGAGGTGCGCCGCGAGCCCGCCGGAGACGTCGCCGAGCGGTCCGTGCATCCGCTCGGCTCGCGCGAGCATCGCCGGCCGCCCCGCGACCGGACGACGGAGCAGGAGATAGCCGAAGCCGACCGATTCGACCCCGCGCGCCGCGAAGTCCTCGAGCCACGCGCCGTGCAGTTCCTCGAACTCGGGCGTGCCGGGGCGCGTCCCGCCGTCGCGGATCCACGTCTCCGCGTACTCGCTGGGGTCCTGTCGCTCGCGCTCGACGATCCAGTACTCGAGGCCCGCGCCGGCCGCCCAGCCGGCGACGCGTTCGAGTCCGTCGGCGAGGTCGTCGTCCGCACGCCGGTACTCCCAGTTGCCGAGCAGCTGTGCGATCCCGCCGGGGGCGAGGTGCGCACCCGCGCCGCGGACGGCCGCCTCGACGATCGCGTCCCCCACCATCCCCCCGTCGCGGTAGTCGTACGACGGAACGCCGTCGCGCCGGGGCGTGATCACGAATGGCGGGTTCGAGACGATGCGGTCGACCTGCTCGTCGCCGAGCGGCTCGTACAGGCTGCCGAGCCGGAACTCGACGCCGTCGATGCGGTTGAGCGCGGCGTTCAGCCGCGCGAAGCGCAGCGCGCGCGCCGAGACGTCGCTCGCGATGACGCGGTCGCTGAACCGCGAGGCGTGCATCGCCTGGATGCCGCATCCCGTGCCGAGGTCGAAGACGGTCGCGACGGGCCGCTGCAGCAGCAGTCCGCTCAGCGTCATCGACGCCCCGCCGACGCCGAGCACGTACTCCTCGGGGAGCGCGCCGCCGGTCGCCAGTTCGCCCGGGTCGGATGCGATCCACCACTCCCCGGTTCCGGCGGCGTCGGTGAACGCGTACGGTCGCAGGTCCACCAACGGCACGGCGCGATCGCCCTCGAGGCGCACGATCCCGAGCGCCTCGGCACCGCCGACGCCGATGCCCGGCAGCGCCGCGGCGAGATCGGCGGATGCCACGGGCACGCCGAGCACGAAGCACCGCACGAGGGTCGCGAGCGGGCGCTCGTCGGCATCCGCGTCTGCGAGCGCGCGAAGCGCCGGAACCCGGTGCCCTCGGCGGAGGGCTGCACCCGGGTGGGTGGACGTCTCGGCGGCGCCGCGCTCCCACAGGGATTCGATCCCGGCGACCGTGTACCCCGCAGCGCGGAGGTCGGCCGCGAGGGGGTCGATGGCGTCGGCGTCGGGTGCGTCGGCGTCGGGCGCGTCGGGACCCGATCGGTCGGGCTCGGGTGCGTCGGGCTCGCGGGCCGGAGTGCTCACGGTGGTATTCAACCAGCAGGCCCGTCGGCGCGTCGTCCATTCGTCATCCGCTGGTCATCCCGCGTCCATACCCTCCCGGGGCGCGTAACCCGGACGACACACGTGCCGAGTACGGTCGGTTACGATCGGACGAGCGAGGGGAGGTCGCACATGGCAGAGCCGGCCACGCTCGAGCGCCTGCGACAGGACGCGCGAGACGAGCTCGCCGCACTCATCGAACTGCGGTGTCGCCTCGGCGAAGATCCGTGGGCCTTCCTCCCCGACCTCCCGTCCGTCGACGAGCAGGTGGTCGCGACGCTCCGCGAGGAGCGGCTGCACTCCGAGCGCTGGAGCCCGGCTCGTGCGCGCGCCTACCACCCGACGGCGCGGCGCGGCGCAGCCGAGCGCTTCGAGTTCGAGGTCCTGCGCGACATCGCGCTCGACCACCCCGAGCTCAGCACCGCGGTCTGGAGCATGCTCGGCCGGGTGCCGACCGCGTGGTGACGACGCCGATCGCCGCGTGACCGAACCGGGCGCCCGTCGCCGGTGTCCGCAGTCTCAGCTCGCGGCCGGCGTGCGCTCCGCATCCGCGCGCCGCTGCACGCGCATCCACGTGACGAAGCCGATGAGCGTGAACACGCCGTAGAACAGGTAGAGCAGCGCCGACGCGTAGTACCCGGCGCTCAGGAGCAGCGGGACGCCGACGATGTCGACCGCTACCCAGATGAGCCAGAACTCGGTCCAACCGCGCGCCATGCCCCAGGTCGCGAGCAGCGACCCGACGAAGATCCACGCGTCGGCCCACACGGGTTCGAACGACCCGAGGGCACGGAAGACCGGGGTGAGCGCGAGCGTCCCGCCGACGAGCAGGACGGCGAGGAGGATCCGCTCCCGCCCCGTCGCCCATCTCGGCGTCACCGCCGGGGCGGACGCATCGCCGTGCCGGTTCCGGGACCACTGGATCCAGCCGTAGATCGACACGATGATGAACATCACCTGCCGGGCGGCCTGGCCGAGCAGGTTCACCGGGTTCGGCGTTCCGAACACGGCGCCGAGGAAGACGGTGAAGAGCAGCGCGTTCCCGATGATGCCCACCGGCCACGCCCACACCTTGCGTCGCAGGCCGCCGAGCGCCGACGCGAGACCGAACGCGTTCCCGACGATCTCGCGCCAGAGGATGACCTGGTCGCCGATCACCAGCTGCGCGTCGAACAGCCACGCGATCGGGTTCACCGCGCGACCGCCGCGATCGGGGAACGAGGAGCGGGGGCGGCCATGCGACCATCGTAGGTCGCCTGGCCTCACCCGGCCGACGCGAGGTTCCTGAGCTCGCCCGCCGTCGTGACGGGCATCGCGCACACGAACGATCGGCACCGATACGCCGTGGCGCGGTCGTCCCGGGTGGTGCGTCCCGCGAACAGCTCGAATCCGGCGTCCGCGAATGCGGCGGCCTGCGCCCCGGTGACGATCGCGGCGACGGATGCCTCCTGCCGCCGCACCTCCTCGACGAGCTCCGAGGCGGCGCGCTCCTGCTCGGCCGGCACCGCGGTCATGTCGTCCGGGACGACGAGGACGAGCTGCACGAGCGGCGCGGCGAGCCGCGCCATGACGCCGAGCGCGCCGCCGAAGGCGATGGGCCGCGACGGCGCGATCCCCGCCACGACGCGCATCGCCGCCTCGGCCAGCTCGCGGTAGCGATCACCGGCACCGATCGCGGCGAGTCGCCAGGCCGCCTCCGCGCACGCCGTGAGTCCCGACGGTGCCGCCCCCTCCGCGGGGTCGTCGGCGAAACCGAGTCCACGCGCCGCGAGCACGGGGTCGCCGCCGCCGGGCGCCGCGAACGGCAGCGGTGCCGTCCGCGTGCCGTCGTCGGTGGCGGCCGCCGCGCCTCCGTCCGACGCCGCCGCCGCGGCGGCGTCCAGGAGCTCTCTCGCGGCGACGGCGTATCGCGCCTCGCCGGTGGCGAGGGCGAGTTGCACGAGTCCGCCGGCGAGCATTCCCGTGTCCTCGAGGGTGGCCGGCGCACTCGAAGACCGGCCGTCGAGCGAGGCGCGCACGAGCGATCCGTCCGACCGGACGTGGTCGGCGAGCAGCCGATCGGCGGCCCGTCGGGCCGCCGCGATCGCGTCGGCGTCGCCTGCCACGTGCCCCGCCCGCGCGAGCGCCCCGATCGCGAGCCCGTTCCACCCGGTGAGGAGTTTCGCATCGAGCGCGGGCGGTTCGAGGTCCGCGCGCCCCGCGGCATCCCGTCGGTAGTAGCCGCCCTCGTCGCGCCGCCCGTCGATGGTGCTCTCGGAGTCCTGGGCCGCCGCGAACCCGCCGTCCGGCAGCTGCATCCGGTCCGTCAGGAACGAGACGACGCCCGCGCGCAGGGCATCGAGGAACACCGGACGGTCGTCGCCGGTCGAGAGTTCGGCGGCGACCTCGAGCAGCAGCGCGTTGTCGGTCAGCATGCGCTCGTAGTGCGGCTCGCTCCAGTCCGCGCGCGTGGCGTACCGGAAGAAGCCGCCCTCGATCGGGTCGCGCAGGGGCGACGCCCCCATCTTCCGCATCGTCCGGATCGCGAGCGCGCGTCCCTCGCCTCCGGCAGCGGCCAGGAAGCCGAGCACCGGTGCCACCGGGAACTTCGGTGCCGACCCGAACCCGCCGTGCACCGCGTCCTCGTCGGCGACGAGCGCGTGAACGGCGCCCGCGATCGCTGCGCGGTCCGGGAGATCGGCATCGGTCTGCGCGACGGATGCCGCGGCGATCGCCTCGCCGACGGCCTCCGCCGTCCGATCGAGGTCGTCACGCCGTTCGTTCCACGCTTCGCTGACGGCGTCGAGGACGTCGCGGAAGGATGGCATCCCCTGCTGCGCCCGCGGTGGGAAGTAGGTCCCGGCGTAGAAGGCCCGGCCGTCGGGGCGGGTGAACACGGTGAGCGGCCAGCCGAGTTGGCGGGTGAAGGCGGATGCCGCGGCCAGGTAGCTGGCGTCGACCTCTGGATGCTCCTCGCGATCGACCTTGATCGCGACGAAGTGCTCCGCGAGGACCTCCGCGATCTGCGGGTCGCTGAAGCTCTCCCGAGCCATCACGTGGCACCAGTGGCAGGTCGCGTAGCCGATCGACACCATGATCGGGACATCCCGACGACGAGCCTCCTCGAAGGCGCCCTCGCCCCACGGATACCAGTCGACCGGATTGTCGGCGTGCGCGCGGAGGTATGGACTCAACGCGTCGGACAGTCGGTTCGCCATCGAACCAGCCTAGGCACGTAGCCCGTGATGCGGTCGTTAACTGCAGAAGAGCCGCCCGGTGGGCGGCTCTTCTGGAATGTGTGTCCGGCGGTGTCCTACTCTCCCACAGGGTCGCCCCTGCAGTACCATCGGCGCTGCGAGTCTTAGCTTCC